>Ga0209062_1000046_pt1 | contig 498373 bp, 447 predicted proteins | sample Coa_R2_2_FD_187158 | JGI IMG/M metagenome (GOLD analysis project Ga0209062, IMG submission 187158) | Surface soil microbial communities from Centralia Pennsylvania, which are recovering from an underground coalmine fire - Coalmine... | ecosystem: Environmental > Terrestrial > Soil >...
CCGTATGCGATCGGCATGGCGCTGGGAACGGTGGGTTCGCTGGTCGTGCCGGGCGCCGGAGAGGCGGAAGCGGCAGAGGATGCCGTGCGAGTTGGGCAGGTTGGGAGATTGGCGGAAGCGAGCGAGGTAGCGGATGTCGTCAAGGCAGATGAAGTGGCTGATGGGGTTAAAGTAGCGGAAGCATCAGGGGGGAGTGCAGTAGCTGGTAATGCTGCCGCCCCGTTTGATAGGCCCTCGTATGCACAAAACGGCGACTGGTCAAGACCGCGGGATTGGAAGTATCAGCCGATACAGTCTGGGCGGCTTGAGCCAGGCGCAGTATCAGAATCTCCGGAATTAACAGCAGTAATGGCGGAATCCGAGGAGAGAGTTGCACCGTCGGCACCGGCGGGGTGGCCGCAGCTCGACAACGAAACTGCGGCAACTTTTGGGACTGATCCCGAGCCTGTGGAGCTTAAGCCAGGAACCAAGCTATATCGAGTCATAGGGAAGGACGCGTCCTCGGCTGGTACGTTCTGGTCCATCGACCCTCCCCCTACTAGCGAAGCAGCCTGGAGAGCGCAGAGTGCAGTCAAGGATAGCTGGAATGGGGACGGCGGTTATGTAGAGACCACCATTGGTCCTTCTGGTCTGAAGGCTTGGTCGGTCCGACTGCTCCTCAAGCGGTGAGCGATGGATACGTACTGCCGGGCGGAGGCAACCAGATTTGGGTTCCTCGCGACACGCTCGTACCCGATTTTCCGTTACCCCGTGGAATCAAGCAACGCAATGATCAATAGTAACGGCAACATCTCCTCTATCAGGAGCCGCGCAGAAACCCTAGCCTCTCTAACTGACAAGGTTATCGAACTAGTTACTCAGGCAAAATCAGAAGCATCGGCCCTCAGTTCAGAACTACAAGAGGATCGGCTGGACTGGACGAACACAGTGCTTGCTCATGTCTCAAAATATCGGAACGAGTTGCGTGATTCGATTGCAAGTGCCAACCCCACGGGGCTACAGTTCGCGGCCAGGGAGCTCGGGACCCTGGGTCCTCAGGTGAATGATTATGGTTGTGGCTACGACTGGTACAGCAGGTCCAGTGAGCTGAAGTCGCTCCTCCATGAAATTCACGAAGTCGCAGTTTCCGTTAGCGCTCCAATTAATCGACACGATCTTTCCAACCTGAAAAGCGTTCGACAGGCGCTTGAGAAATCCGATTCCTTCTGATGGATAAGGTATCTGCGCAAGGATCGCAGTTGTTACTCACACGGTTCGGCCGGCGCGCATAGCTGGAACCGCAGCGCCCTGGACGAGCTGGATCGATCCGGAGGCGCCGAGGCCGCGTAAGTGGTATGGCGTGGTGCCGGCACGCGTGGTCGAGCACAGCAATCCCGCCAGCATGAATCGCTATCGCACGTGATGCTGCACGTCAACAGGCTCGATGGCCTCACGATCGCGGTGTCGCAAAATGAATATCTGAATCCGGCTCATGGGCTGAGGTTTCAGGAATGCGACAAGATCCGTACCGACTCCATCACGCTCTCCCATGCTGTAGCCGAGCCGGCGTTCAACGCAGGCCTCAACGAGCGCCTTTGCACTATTTAGAAAATGCCGCCGCATATAGCGGCGGCCATTCCGCCAATCTTCGCGACTGGAGCATCGACATGGCCGGAGCCGTGCGGAAAATCGAGCTGCCGGAGCGCGCTGGTTGCGTTCCATTCCGTTGAACATGAGCGTTCCATTCAAGCTCAAGACGTCCGCCGCCAGCGAGCCGCTCACCAAACATGACGCGCGTCAGGCCGACTCCGATAGAATGGCGGAACGGACCAAGTCGATCCGCAACAGCCTGTAAAGGCCGAGCTCCTTGCCCGTAGCTCCCGATTCGACGTTTCGGAGTTTTCATGCAGATTCGGCTTGGTTATCATCTTGAATTTGAACTCGCGGGCGTGACGCCGTTCATCACGCTGCTCAACGTTCATCCGACACGCGAACTCGATTTGCTCCAGCCCGAGATTCTGCGCGTGATTCCCGATACTCCGATTCACTACTATCTGGACGTCTTCGGAAATCGCTGCGCGCGTTTCACGGCCGGACCCGGTACGCTCGTCCTGCAGAGCGAATCCGCGATTCGCGATTCCGGCGAACTCGATCGCGAAGATCCGCAGACGCGGGAAGTGCCGGTCCAGGATCTGCCCGACGAAGTGCTCCAGTTTCTGCTGGCCAGCCGCTACTGCGAAGTGGATGCACTGAGTCCGGCGGCGGTTGAGCTTTTTGGCGGCATCACACCCGGATGGAGCCGCGTTCAGGCGATCTGCGCGTGGGTGCACGACAAAGTTCGGTTCGGTTATGGCCTTAGCCGGCCTACAAAGACCGCGCTGGACGTCTACACCGAACGCACCGGCGTATGCCGCGACTTCCAGCATCTGGCGATCACATTTTGCCGAGCGCTTAACATTCCGGCGCGCTACGCGACCGGTTATCTGGGAGATATCGGCGTTCCGCCCGCGCCGACTCCGATGGATTTCAGTGCATGGTTCGAAGCTTACCTCGAGGACCGCTGGTGGACATTCGATGCCCGTCACAATGCGCGACGAATCGGACGCATTTTGATGGCCACCGGACGAGATGCGGCCGATGTGGCTTTGACTACCAGCTTCGGAACAGCCGAATTGAAGCATTTTTCCGTTATTACGGAGGAGCAGGCGCAGCCAATGGCGCAGGTGATGCACGATGAGGCCGCCGCGGGTAGGGTCTAGCAGCGTTGCAACGAACTACCTGCGTGACCTGCTGCGTAGAATCATTCACACTGAAAGCGTGAATGCTGACTGATCTGCTGCAGTTGCCGCTGCGCGATGGCATCGTTTATGACGAGCTTTCAGCCGACGGTGCAGCGCCGCGTCCGCACTGGAAAGCTTTTGTGGATGCGTTGCAGCAGATGCCTGCCGCCGAGCTGGCGAACCGCTGGGCACGCGCAGAGCGGCGCATCCACGAGAATGGCGTCACGTACAACATGTACGGCGCCCCGGAAGGCGCTAACCGGCCCTGGCGCACCGATCTCCTTCCCCTTTTGATCGATGGCTGCGAATGGGGCTCGATCGAGACGGGGCTCATACAGTACTCACGTTTATTCGAGCTGATTCTGCAGGATCTGTACGGGCCTCAGAAACTGCTCACTGGTCGATTGCTTCCGCCGGAACTTGTTTTTGCGAACCCGGCCTTCCTTCGTCCGATTGCCGGGAGGCAGGCTGCGCAGCATTCATTCCTGCATCTGATAGCGCTCGATCTCGCGCGTTCGCCGAATGGGCAGTGGTGGGTCGTGGCGCATCGCACCCAGGCACCCTCCGGGGCCGGATACGCGCTCGAAAACCGAATGATTGTGGCGGATGCACTGCCGGAGCTATTTTCCAGCACCCATGTTGAGCGGCTTGACGGCTTCTTTCGCGAGCAGCGGCAGGCTTTGGCGAATCTGGCCCGACGTGACGATGCCCACATCGTGCTTCTCACACCGGGACCGCTGAACGAGACATATTTCGAACACGCGTACCTGGCGCGCTATTTGGGCATCACGCTGGTGGAAGGCTCGGATCTCACCGTGCGGGATCGCTTCGTGTACATGAAAACGGTGGAAGGTCTGAAGCGAGTGGATGTCATTCTGCGGCGGGTGGACGATTCGTTCTGTGATCCTCTCGAACTGCGCGCGGATTCGCTGCTCGGCGTTTCGGGACTGGTGGATGCTGCATTGGCCGGAAATGTGAAGCTCGCCAATGCGCTCGGGAGCGGCTTGATCGAAACCGCCGGCGTGCTGCCGTTTCTACCGGATCTCTGCCGGCATCTGCTGCAGCAAGATTTGCAACTGCCTTCCGTGGCGACCTGGTGGTGCGGTCAAGACAAAGAACGTGGCTGGGTTATAGAGCATCTGAACGATCTAGTCGTGAAACCTGCTTTTCCGGCCCGAATGACTCATATGGAACCCGCCTTTGGCGCCGAACTTTCTTCGTCAGAGCGAGCTCAACTGGTGGCGCAACTGAATTCGCACCCGTTTGATTTCGTGGCCCAGGAAAGCGTCGCTCTGTCGAAAGCGCCGGTGTGGGATCGCGGCCACATTTACACGCGCGGTCTGATGCTGCGCGCTTTCGTGATGAATACGGGCTCCGGATGGCAGGTGCTTCCGGGTGGTCTCGTTCGGGTGGCGGCGGCGGAAGACGGCAACGTGGTCTCGATTCAGCGCGGCGGCCACAGTAAGGACGCCTGGATCGTGAGCAGCATGTCACGTGAGCAGCCGGGCATTACCCTCTCCACCGACCAAGCCCTTGAGCTTCGCCGGAGTGGCCGCGACTTGCCCAGCCGGGCCGCGGACAATCTCTTCTGGCTCGGACGTTATATCGAGCGCGCCGAAAACATCACCCGCTTACTTCGCACTTCGCTCTCCCGCGTACGGCGAGCCGATCGCGCGGAGTTGCACTGTCTCGCTCGTCTGCACCGCTGCTTCGGCACCTCGCATTCAACGCTGCCGGAAGTTGGTCAGCCCGATGCGGTAGCACTCGAGAACGAGTTTGTCTCGCTCATGACCGATCAGAATCGCAGTGAGAGCCTGCAATCTGTACTGGATGAGGTCCGCCGAGTGGGCGGGAACGTTCGCGAGCGTCTCTCGGCCGATATGACGCGGTTAATTGGACAGCTTTCGGAGGCGATCGCGGTGGAGGAGTATATGCTCTTTGCCGAACGCACCGCATTGTTGTCGGGCTGCCTGGAGCTGCTCTCTGCGTTTTCGGGGATGGAACGCGAGAACCTGACCCGGGGCACTGGCTGGCTGTTTTTGAGTCTTGGTCGGCGGCTGGAACGCGCGTTTTACACAGTGAGGTATTTGCAGGAGATCCGAAAACCGCTCAACCCGGAAGACTGGCCGTTGCTCGAACAGCTGCTTGAGGTGGCCGACAGCTCGATCACCTACCGATTGCGTTACTACACGTCGCTGCACGCAATTGCGGTTCTGGACTTGCTGATGCTCGATGAAAGCAATCCAAGATCGCTCGATTTTCAACTCAGCCATCTGGCCGATTTGTATCGAAAACTTCCGCGCACACTGGAGGATGATGCACGCGCCATCGAGAGCGCCCTTGCACGAATGCGATCGATCGATCTTGGCCGGATCGAGTCAGCAAGTGTCGAGGGGTGCGAAGCGCAGGAAGCACGCCTTTCACAAATATTAGACGAAATCAAGCACCTCCTGCCTTCGTGTTCCGATAATCTCAGCCGGACGTACTTTAGTCACGTGCGAACCTGGCCCATTTCGATTGGCGAATGATCTACCAAGTCAGCCACAAGACCATCTATCGATACCGATCGCCCGTATCCTTCGGCAATCATGTCGCGTGTCTGAGCCCGCGCTCGCTGCCGCATCATGCTTGCGAATGGAGCGAATTGCAGATCGACCCGCCTCCATCGAACCGGCATGAACGAATAGATTACTTCGGGAACCGCCTCACGCTTTTCAGCATCAGCGATCCGCACTCCGAGCTGAAAGTCGAAGCGCGGAGCAGAGTAAACGTCGATAGCGAGTTCCGAAAGTGGGGCGATGCCTCCGCCAGCTGGGAAGAAACAGCCGCCTCCGTTCCCTCGGATCGAAGCCGGTCCGGCTTAGACGCATATCAGTTTGCCTTCGAATCGCCGCGTATCCGCCTAAATGAAAGCTTTGCCCGATACGCTCGCCTCTCTTTCCGCACGGGCCGCCCATTTGGCGAAGCCTTGCTGGACTTAACAGCGCGAATGCACCAGGAGTTCCGCTTCGACGGCAACGCCACGAACGTGCGTACGACGCCCGACGATGTGTTTCGGCTGAAGCGGGGTGTTTGTCAGGATTTCGCGCATGTACAGATCGCCTGCCTGCGTTCGATCGGCTTACCGGCGCGCTATGTGAGCGGATACTTGCGGACCTACTCGGCGGCGGGCGGCGCGCAGCTCGCGGGCGGCGATGTATCCCACGCCTGGGTTGCCACTTACTGCGCGAACGCCGGCTGGCTGGAGGTGGATCCGACCAACAATATCGTTCCCAGCGAAGGCCATGTGACGCTTGCCTGGGGGCGCGACTACGGCGACATCAGCCCGCTCAGAGGCATCATTCTGGGCGGCGGCCGTGAGCACTCTTTGGAAGTACGGGTTCACCTGCAGCCGGCCGCGTAAGTTCCCGGGTACGCTCGCTTGCCTTCCGCTATACTCTTTTGTACGCTATTAGCCTGTTCCGCGTCGAAGGGCTTCCAGACAAGGAGACGGGAACATGGCTGCCAACGCATCGCTCCTGCCGAATTCGGTTCACGATCCATTCTCGAATTACGCCTTCACTGACGCGTATGACGAAATGTTCGCGGCTCCGGGACGGCCTCGCCCGCATTATCAGAAGCTTTACCGGCGGATGCTGCAGCAGTCTGCGGACGAGTTGCAGCGATCCAAGCAGCAGGCTGACATCTCGTTTCTGAATCAGGGCATTACCTTTACCGTTTACGGCCGCGAAGAGGGTACGGAGCGCATCTTTCCGCATGATCTCCTTCCGCGCGTGATCTCTGGCGCCGAATGGGACGTCATCGAGCGCGGTTTAAAACAGCGTGTCCAGGCGCTTAACCTGTTTCTGCGCGACGTCTATCACGAGCGGCGCATCATCAAAGACGGCATCATCCCGGGTGAACTGCTCTACACCTGTTCCCAGTTTCGTCGGCACATGCGCGGAATCAAGATACCAAGGGATATTTACGTCAGTATCTGTGGCACGGATCTGATTCGCACGCCGGATGGAAACTTCGTCGTCCTGGAAGATAACCTGCGCGTTCCGAGCGGAGTTTCATACATGTTGACGGGCCGGAGAGTGATGAAGGAGATCTTCCCGCGCCTGTTTCATCAGTGCGGCGTGCGCCCCATCGAGCACTATAGCCAGGCCCTGCTCGCGACCTTACGCTCACTTACTCCGGATGGCCGCGCACATCCTCGCATCGTGTTACTCACGCCCGGCATTTACAACTCCGCTTATTTCGAACATGCTTATTTGGCTCGCCAGATGGGAATTGAGCTGGTAGAGGGCCGGGATCTGCTTGTGCACGACAACGTCGTTTACGTGCGAACCACGTCGGGATTGCAAAGAGTCGACGTAATTTATCGGCGAGTGGATGACGATTTTCTCGACCCGTTGACATTTCGCCAGGATTCAGCCCTGGGCGCAGCCGGCTTGTTCAATGCTTACCGAGCCGGCAATGTCGTACTGGCGAATGCGGTGGGTACCGGTGTGGCTGACGATAAAGCAGTCTACGCTTACGTTCCGGCCATCATCCGTTATTACCTCGGCGAGGATCCCGTTCTGAACAACGTCGAGACTTTTCTCATGACTAACGAAACCGAGCGCGCGCACGTGTGCGGCAACTTGCATCGCTATGTCGTGAAAGCGGTCGGCGAATCTGGTGGATACGGCATGTTAGTGGGGCCGCACTCAACACGCGAGCAGCAGGACGAGTTTCGTAAGAGGATTTTAGCCGACCCACGCAATTACATCGCTCAACCGACTCTGGCGCTTTCGACCGCACCTTGTTTCACCGACGATGGCCGCATTGAGCCGCGACATATCGACCTGCGCCCGTACGTTCTCTACGGCGCTGACGAAATCACCGTCGTGCCGGGCGGGTTAACCCGGGTGGCACTCCGGAAAGGATCTCTGGTTGTGAACTCGTCTCAGGGGGGCGGCTCCAAAGATACGTGGGTGCTGTATCAGTAGGCGACAAACATGCTCTCCCGCGTCGCCGATTCGCTGTATTGGATGAGCCGTTACCTGGAACGCGCCGATCACAACGCGCGAGTGCTCGAATCGAATTACAATTCGCTGCTCAATCCGGCGAAAGAATCACGCGTGAGCCGGTGGAACAGCATCACCCGGTCGCTGGGGCTTGACTCGGATCTGAGTAACAACGATGCACCATGGAGCCTGCTGAGTTTTATCGCCCAGCCTGGGAACCGGTCGTCCATTCTCGGCTCGATCGCTAGCGCGCGCGAAAACGCGAGCCAGGTTCGCGAACAGATTTCCTCCGAGATGTGGGAGCGCCTCAATCGTTTGTATCACGAGGTGACCGCCACCAGCACGCGCGCCGAATTCGGATCCGAGCCCATACGCTTTCTGTCACTGTTTCGCGAAGGCGCCTATGCTTTTCACGGCGTGACCGAGTCGACCATACCGCACGGCGAAGCCTGGCATTTTATTCAGCTCGGCAAGTATATCGAACGGGCCGATGGCATCTGCGCCGTTTTAGATGCATCTTATTCGTCTCCTGAAGATGCAGACGACCTGGACTGGATCGGTCTGCTCACCAGTTGCTCGGCTCTGGACGCGTTTCGCAAAGTTCATACGGCCAGTCTGAAAGCGGAGTGCGTCATCGAGTTTCTCCTGCTCGATCCGGATTTTCCGCATACGGTTCGCTACTCAATCGAGAGAGTGCAGTACGCCCTCAGCGCGATTGCAAGCCTTACCTTGACGCGCCACAGCCGCCGAATCGAGCGTATGATCGGAACGCTTCGGTCTTCTCTTGCTTACGTCCAAATCGAGGAAGTGATGGCGCGCGACTTACATTCCTATCTGATACGGATACGCGAGCAGTGCAAAGCGCTGCATAGGGCTGTGCACGAAGTCTATATAGACTATCCGCCCGAGGCCGTGCTGGAGAACTGATGTTCTACGCTATTCGCCATTTCACTCGTTATCGCTACACGCAGCCGGTATCGCAGAGCGTGATGGAAGTGCGGATGCACCCGCGAAGCGAGCAACGCCAGCGCTGCTTCACCTTCCAGCTGTCGGTTAGTCCGCGCGCTCGCATATTCACCTATACGGGACACATGGGGAACCTGGTGCATCACTTCGACATACCCGCACAACACCGGCAGCTTACTATCATCGCTGACTCCTTGGTGGACGTGGATCCGCCCGATCCACTACCCGATTCCCTGGAACGAGGCGCGTGGGATGATCTCGAGCGCATGATCGAAGAGGACGATTACTGGGACATGTTGCGGCCCAGCCATTTCGCGAGACCGTCCCCGGAACTTAAGGAGTTCGCGGCCGAACTCGGCTTCGATCGAGACGTTCGGGATCGCGATCCGTTAAGTCTGTTAAGAAAGCTGAACGCGGATGTTTTCGAAAAACTGCAGTATGTCAAAGCCAGCACCAGGGTAGACTCTCCTATCGAGCAAGCTCTCGAAAATCGGTCCGGCGTTTGCCAGGATTTTGCGCACATCCTGATTACTCTGGTTCGCGGCGTGCGCATCCCCTGCCGGTACGTGAGCGGTTACTTGTACCACGACGCCGCGCATCATGACCGGTCCCGCGACGGTGCTACACACGCCTGGATCGAAGCGCTCCTACCGGAACTCGGCTGGATCGGATTTGATCCGACTAATAATCTGATCGCCGAAGGGCGGCATATCCGAACCGCGATCGGGCGCGATTACGCCGATGTACCGCCCGCTTCCGGAACGATGAAGGGCTCCGCTGAAACGGAACTGCAGGTCCGAGTGCGAGTCACACGGTCGGAAGCGATTCTGCCTCCTGACCAGGAGTTCGCGGCCGATGAAGAATGGTCTCGCTTCCTCGAGCAGGATCAAGCCGAGCTCTTCGCGCTACAGCAGCAGCAGCAACAACAGTAGGTAGGCGGAACGGGCCAGATACGGTTTCAGCGGTTCAGCCCAAAATGGCTTAGGAGCCACTCGCTCGCGCAGATTTCCGAAGCTCGTAACCGTAAGCGGTAGTCCCGACTTAGAAGTGCGGAGAAGACCTTTCCGATCCGGGACAGCACCCTCCATTCACGTTCTTGCCCCTTGTCGAACGAACGCGCGGCCGATAACCACAAAATAACGCCGGAGCACCGAATCTTCCGGTAAATCCGTCATCGCGCCCGGCCCAAACGTGCCAACAACTGCGCTCCGCCGCAGCTCTCCCTGTGGCTTACTCTCAGAGCTTCTTCACTGTCCCGCTCCCGTCGCTGATAATGGATGCAGAGGTCGCAGTGTCCGCTCCCTAGGTAAAACGCAAATCGATGGCGTCTTCCGCGTGGCCGATTCGCGTGTATCGATGGATTCACTCGTTTATCTCTTCCGCGAAGGCCATTGTCCGGAGAGCATGGTTGAAAGCTATCCCGTTCTCTCCCTCGAACAGGTTTATGGAGCGCTGGCTTTCTATCTGGCAAATCGCGCGGAGGTAGACTCATCGATTCGCGCAAACGAGCAGGCTGCCGACCGCGAGTATGAGCGCTCACCCCAGCCGAATGCCGACCTAATCGCAAAACTTCGCCGGGCACGCGTTGAGAATCAAGTTTCAAGCTGAAGCCGATTTCGACGCTCGCGTCATCTCCAGCCTCAAGCGGATCGCGCCCGAAATCGATTTCCGAAGTGCGACAGACGCCGCTTTGCACCGCGTCAAAGCCCCTGATGTCCTTCGTCTCGCGGCCGAATCCGGTCGTGTACTCGTCAGCCACGATCGAAACACCATGCCCGCACACTTTCGCGAATTCGTTGCCACCGCCCAAAGCCCGGGCATCCTCATCGTGCGCCAGAGTGCTCCCATCTCCGCCATCGTTCAGGATCTGCTCTTGATCTGGCACACGTGCGATCCAGAAGAATTCACGAATCGCATTCTCTTTGGCTCCCACTCTAAACCCAACCCTTACTCCTCCGCGTTCACAAAGGGCGTTTCCAGCTTCCGCACCCACAACGCACTCGTCGCTTCCACATCCCGCAGCGACCGGTTCGCCCGAGACTTGTTCCGCCAATGTTCCGGCGGCAACAGCCTCAAACTCGGATCGAGAAAATCCTGCAGCAGCGCTGTCCCCGCACCGCGCTCATACGGGTTGTAATACAGCGCCGCGCCCGTCTTCTGCTGCTCCTGCACCACACCCGCCCAGTCATCCAGCAGATCCTCCACCCGCTCCCTCACTTGATCCGGCGCCCTCTGCCGCTCCGCAGCCGGAAGATTCGGATTGTGGTTGTACGCGCGCTCCGCAAAGCGATTCGCAACGACACTCAACGCATTCCGCGATTGCAAAATCTCCATCGCTCCTTTGGGCGGCGTCATCGCATCCTGCTCGAGCCCTGCCAGCGCGACCACCGAAGCGGCCAATCCGCGATCCAGCGCCCTCGGCGAGAACGGCGTCACACTCGTCGCCTCCACACTCCGGTAAAACTTCTCGTGATAATGCGCAAACCGCTCGTAGTACGACCGGTCCCGCGGCCGGTGCACATTCAGAATCGTCACCACCAACCCGGCGCTATTCGGATCCCGCCCCACGCGGCTGCTCGCCTGAATGTACTCCGCCGACGTCTTCGGCTGCCCGAAAATCACCATCAGCCGTGAGTTTTCGGCAAGCGTGCGCGTCAATGCTCACAACCATTGCAAGCAAGTCCCTGAGGAACAAGCGGAATAGTCCGCCGTCGGAATAACGAGGATTGTTTTGATTTCCACATAGATTGCTTGTGCAGTCGGACGGATCTGCCGGAGTTGCTTCTGGGAAGCGTGCCTTTCAACGATGCCAAAGGATTAAAACCGGACTTCGGCGAATTTGTCAAGTTCCGGCGTGAGCGGCAAATGCCGAGAATCATCAGAAAGCCGCCGGGTAAGCAAACCAGCAAAGTCGTGTTTGGTTCCGGGACGCTATTGAACCGCCAGTCAAGGATGTCATTCGTCTCCGAGTACGCTCCCGTTGACGTCATAAAGCCCACCCATGCTTTGGAGCTGTTAAGCGTCATTGCGGATCGTAGGTCGACTTGGCTTTGCAGGACCTGCGCGCCGTCGAGACTGAGCGTCATGTCACCTGGCGTATAGGTCATGCGGACGTTATGTACTTGCCCGTCAGCTAGTGTGATCGGCAGGTTCGAATTGATGGCGAGCGTGCATCCTGTATCGTGTCGGGTTGTGTTCGGCATTGCCGGCCCGCAGCTCTGGAAGGCTGCATGATTATCGTTCGGGTCCCAGACGTTTTGGAAATCGTCCAGTTCGACCGTAAAACTGCCCGGAAGGCCGTTCCAGAGACTGGCAGAAGAAAGCGCATCGCTCTGAATGACAAACCAGATGCCGTCTGCATAGGTCGCACCGTGAGTGATCTGAAAATCGAAGGAGGTTGAGAAGCCGCTGGCGACGTCCTCCTGGTTCTCCCGCCATGCTGCCCCGCCGGTATATGTTGCGTCCGGATTCAAGCGCAGTCTGCCATCCACGGACTGAGCGGCGTCCACCAACACCAAACCCTGAGTTGATGTGAAGTTTGAGTAAAGAAAGTCCGCATATGCGGGTTTGGGAGAGGCGAGCAAGGCTCCGATGAATATTGCGGTGGCTGTAACCGGCCAGAACTTCAGTCCGATTCTCATGTGAACCGAGCGTAGCAGTGGGCACCGGATCTTTGACAGTCTGAGTGGTCCCAGAGAGAATGGAACCGCTCTCGGACAATTCTGGTTTACAAGTAAGTTCGCCACACCACCGCGATCACGCGGACGGACCCTGGCGGCGAAACAAACCTGGACTCGACGATGACGGTTGGTAGCGATCTCGCGCCCCGAGAATGCCGAATGTGAATGAAGCGCAGTTCGTCACAGATACCGTCCCACGACGCTTACGTAATGGGAAGGATATGGAGGCAAATCAGCAAATACTCACCATTAAGGAAGTCGCTCAACTACTGCGGTGCTCCAAGGCTCACGTTGCTAATGCTCTGAATGGTCGGGTCCCGGGTATCCCACGACTTACGCATGTCAGTGTGAGCCGCCGGAAGCTCATTCGCAAGGAATGGCTGAATCAATGGCTTGAGACGAACAAGCGCCGCTAAGATGCAGGAATGGTCGGATTCAACGCTGGCGACGCAGAAAGGAAAATCAATGCGCCGAAAGCGATTCATAAAAGGCAGTCTCCGTGCCCGCAAGCACGGTCGTTACAAAGTATGGCTGGCACAGTGGTGGGAAGGCGGAAGCCGACGTACCAAAGTCCTCGGTCGCCAATCCGAGCTCTCAAAGAGCGAAGCCGAGGTAATGCTCAGCCAGATCATTCAGCCATTGAATGTAGAGGCAGGGAGCCTCCAAGCGCCGATCTTCACATTCGGGAGCTACGTCGAGAACAAATTTCTGCCGGTATGCCGGCGGATCTGGAAAGACTCGACTCGCACGACGTCGGAAGCAGATATCACCCGCTACCTCATTCCGACGTTCGGGAAACGACGGGTTGAGACGATCACTCGTGAGCGTATGCAATCGTTCCTGGAAGAACTCAGCAGTCGCTTATCATCGAGTGTCGTCGGGCATCTGCGGTGGCATCTGAACGCGATCTTCAGGATGGCGCAGAGCGCGACGGCATAATTGGCCACAATCCGGCCGCTGCGTTATATGTGCCGGAGTGCAAACCTGGAACAACCAGGCGGGTGATGTCTCCTCGGCAGGTGAGAACTGCGTTGGGTGTTCTGGATCTACGTGCGCGACTGATCTTTCGCCTCGCGGTTTTCAGCGGGCTCAGACCCGGTGAAATTTTTGCTGTGCTTTTGGGAAAGATTGCGGACAATTCGATCACGATCGATCAACGTATTTACTGTGGGAAGTTCGACAGGCCGAAAGGTCGGAAAGGAAAGGACACGACGCGTGTTGTCGGCTTGACCACGACGACAATCTCGGAAATCGAGCTCTGGTGCAGTTTTCTGCAGAACAGAAGTCCGGACGCATATCTGTTTCCCTCGGAAAGCGACGGAAGTCCGCTTCGGCCCACAACCTCTGGAAACGGGAATTCCAGCCAAGACTGGACCCGGTCGGCTTGGGCTGGGTGAATTTTCAAGTGTTGCGTCGAACAAACGCCAGCCTCTCTCGCAAGGCGAACGTGGACGACAAAGTTTCGGCTGATCAAAGAGCTCACGGCCTCGGAGTCAGCATGAATGTGTATGCAATCAGCGACCTCGAACAAAAGATCGAGGCCGTAACGAAGCTCGAAGCGGAAGTGACGCGCTCGGAAAGGGCCGAACTCGAGCGGCTAGGGCTTCAAGAAATCAGCAGTCTGGAAGCAACGAAAAGAAAACGGAGTAATCGGAGTACAACTGATGAAACTCAGGTCTTTTAAGTTGTTGAAAGCATGGAGCGGGAGACGGGAATCGAACCCGCAACCAACAGCTTGGAAGGCTGTGACTCTACCATTGAGTTACTCCCGCCTGTGGTGGGGGGCCGCTACGAGTCGAAGATAGCACACGCGCCAATTCCGTTACTGTGGGAATCCCCGGTTCGTAGAGATCTCGATTCCGGCCAGGTAGCTACGCCCTGGCAGGCGGACTCCTGGAATTTCCTCGTATCCGGTGTTGGTGAGATTGCTCAGCTGCACATAGGGCTTGACATGCGGAAACTGTCGCTCCAGTGACAGCTCAAGCAACGGGTAAGGATCCGTGCCGTAACGGTCGAGCACTCCCAGTCGCACACGCCCCGTCAGACGTCCGGGTATCACGCCCTGCCAGGAGGTCACGGCTGAGTGCACCGGATATTGGAACACGTACTTCGACTGCTCGCCTGGCAATGCATTCTGGGATCCGTGCAGCCCCGTGTAGGAAATATCGAAATGCTGAGACCGTAGAAGGTCGAAGCGCAAAATGGCCTCGAATCCGGTGAAGTTCAAGCGATCGATGTTTTCGGCGTGCCAAACGTCGCTCGTCTCGGTACGGACGTAATCGATGTCATTTCGATCCCGGCGTTGGAAACCGATGAAATCGGCCGTCGCCCGTGAGAGATGTACCTGCAAGCCGGCTTCATAGTTCCAGGCGCGCTCGGGTAAGAGATTCGGATTTCCCAGGTTGGCCGGATCCGAATAATAGAGATCCGTGAACGTCGGCAATCGAAATGCGCTTCCGATGGCGGCGTGAAGCTTGAATCGGCGGTCGATCCAATAACCTCCGGAAACAGAAGGCGTGAAGACGGTGTGGCCGCCCGTGAAATACTCCTCGCGCGCCCCGATATTCAACGAAAAGCGTTTGAGGGCGCGGGCGTCGAAAGCCGCGTAGAGTGCACCGCGATCGCGGGTGTGATGCCCAAGATTATTGCTTGAAATCGTATCGCGATAGCCTTCCAGGCCGTAGTAGAAACGAAGCTTCGATGTGAGCGCATTTTGGCGCCGCAGCGCTCCTTCCCAACTCTCGGCCAGGTGGCGATTGGTGTAGATCCAGGGCTGATCCCGGAACAGAACGAATAGATCCGTGTGCCGGCGATAGCCGAAAGCAATCTGCGTATCGTCACCGAGCTGCTGATTCAAGCCGGCAAACCAGCCCTTGGTACGTTCCCAGGAAGGATAATCGCCGTAAAATCCGGCCGCTCCAAAGGGCCGATCGCTAACGCCCAGCAGAAGATCGCTCAATCCGAGGGCAGACTTGTAGGTCGTCTCCGACGCTAAAGCAAGCGAACGATAATCCCGATCGGGCATGAAGCCGGTCGAAAGCTCGCGCGTGAAGGTGAGTTGCTCAGTGACGGCATTCTCGATGCAAGCCAGAGATCCATTCTGCGCATTGGTTCCGAAGCTGCCCAGGCCGGCCCCGAGGCGCAGCTCGCTTGCATGCGGTGGACCCGTGATGAAATTCACTGCTCCACCCACGGCATCCGCACCATACAGTGTGGATCCGCTGCCTTCGAGAACTTCGATCCGCTGGATTGCTTCGAATGGGAACGGCAAGTCCAGACTGTTGTGGCCGGTTTGCGCGTCGTTGAGGCGCAGACCGTTCACGAGTACAAGAGTTTGCTCAAAGGACGAGCCCCGGATCGTTAGATCACCCTGGATACCTGGTGCGCGCTGCTCCAGGTCGACCGCCGAGAGATTCTGGAGCGCGTCCATGGCGTTGCGGTAGAGCGAAGGAGACTGGGCCGTATCAATGGTCGGGACTGTTCGGTCTGCTTCATTCCAGGGAATCGGCGAGTAGGTTCCGGTGACGATGACCTGTTCCTGGCGCGCCGGCGTAGAGGGCTGCTGCTGAGCCCTTGCCAGCAAAGCCAAAACGTGGGCCAGTATAAAAAAACAAAGCCAGTTGGGACGCAATCCTGCTCAGGGTAACGCACCCAGTTTCTAAAGTAGATGGAACTCGATCTGGATTGTGACCTTTACTTTGACTGGTGTGCCGGACTTGGTTCCCGGTGAGAATTTCCAGTGCTTAAGCGCCTCGAGGGCGGACTTATCCTCGTCAGCAGTCAGGCCGCTTACAACTCGGGATTCCGAAGCGTTGCCTTCGACGGTAACCACCGTCGAGATTTTCACCGTTCCCTCCACATAAGCTTCCTTGGAGGAAGGCGAGAAGTCAGGCTCAACGTAGTGAATGAGTTTTGGCGGCTTCACATCGCCGCCCGGCTCGTACACCGGATCGTCCGCCCGAATGCACGCTGCTGCGAGGCAAATAAGAACCAGAATCCTGGTTGCGAGATACACGTATCCTCTCCTGAAGCATGCGAGTGAACGAAGGGACGAACAGAAAGGCGGCAAGGTTTCCTTTTGCAGCAAAGAAGTACTTTACAATGCAAAGTATGAGTGTGAGAATGCCCCTATGCGGCAAGTTCTGATCTGGCTCGTGTGGACCAGCTATCGTGCGGTATGGCGCCGAAAGGGCTATGGTTTCCGTGAGTTCCGCGCACGCTGGGCGGAAATGATGGAGCAACTTCTTCAACCCGCTCCCCCGCGAGCGGGATTTGAGCGCCGCGAGATCCGGGCGCGCTGGTAAACGCCGTTGTTTCAAAAAGGCGATACGATGATCTCTGCTGATGCGTACGGCTATCAGAACGTGGTGGCTTGTGGCCCTGTTCGGACTTGAAATAGCGTCCGCGTTCCTGTATTTCAGGAATGCCGGTGTCGGATTTCATCGGCAAGCCACTATCATTCTTTTGGGGCGGCTTGTACTCGCAACCGGTGCGTGTGCCATCGCAGCGGCACTGCGAACTCACCCGAGGAACTGGCCACTGGCGTTGAACGGATTCGCGTTCGCAGTGCTCGGGCTGGCGTTCAATGGAGTTTTTGGATTTCGGATCAGCTTCCGAGAGATTTCGCTGCTCATTCTGATTACCGCTCTCAGCATGGCGGCTGTGGAATGGAGGGAGCGTCGCGTGCTGCGCCGTGCAGAGGCGACCGCGCCAGTGATTCTCTATGACACTGCGACGTTCCTGTTGCTTCTGTTCGGAGTTGTTTTCGCGGTGATCAGCGTCACCGGACTTCACACTGCCCAGGGGCGGAACCCGGAACTCCTGCTGCTGGGATCTTATTTCGTCCTGAGCGCGGTGTCGGTGCTGGTCCTGATCTGGGGCGCGCTCAAGCTCAAATCAGCTACGTAAGCTCTCAAGCCGGCGGATGCGTTCCGCGGTCGGCGGGTGCGAGGAAAAAAGCCGCATGAGGCTTTCGCCCGTAAATGGCTGGATGATAAAGAGATGTGCAGTTGAGGGAGTAGCTTCGAGCGGGATACGGCGGGAATACGTATCCAGTTTCTGAAGCGCCGAGATCAGCTGATTCGGATTGCCGGTGTATTTCGCGGAGGCGGCATCGGCGTCGAATTCGCGGCTGCGGGAGATCGCCATCTGAATGATCAGAGCGGCGATCGGAGCGAGAATGACCATCAGGATCCCGCTCCATCCGCCGCCACGGTCGTCCTCGTCGCGCGATCCCCCGAAAAAGAAGCCCATGCGAGAGAAAAACGTGATCGCAGTGGCGATTGTTGCCGCAACGGAGCTGATCAGAATGTCGCGATGGAGCACGTGCCCGAGCTCGTGGGCCACAACACCTTCGATCTCGGCATCGGACATCGTGTTCAAGATGCCGGCGGTAAAAGCAACGGAAGCGTGCTGCGGGTTGCGTCCCGTAGCGAAAGCGTTGGGAGAATTGTCCGGTATCAGCCAAAGCCTCGGCATCGGAATATTCATTCTCTGCGCGAGACTCGCGACAATGGGATAAACACGGCCGTAGATTGCCGGGTTCTGCTCGGGCGTAATCGGCTGGGCTGCGTACATGCTCAGCGCCATCTTGTCGGAGAAGAAATAGCTGAAAAAATTCATGCCGATGGCGATAATCAGCCCGATGTAGAGTCCCTGGCGACCTCCGAATGCAGCTCCCAGGAAGAGCATCAGGCCGCTTAATAGCCCGAGCAGGAGTACAGTCTTGATGGCGTTCATAGATTCTGCCTGTTATTTTCCCGCGAAACTGACTGAGGTAGCCCGGTAATGTTGATGCGGGCTATTTTGGAGAAGGCGCGGGTGTTGTAGGATTTAGAAGAGGACAGCGGAGGGCTAACCGCTGACCTCTGTGTGAAAGGCTAGCGGCGTTTCCACCGCAACCTTAACACGATGGTTCCGAAAACGGAAACCACCTTCAGTAAGAGGTTCAAATAAGATCACCTCCTACGGCAAGTAGGAATTGAAAGGCTGGGGGCTCACTTCCCCCAGTCGATCACTTGCCGCCTCTGGTGGCAGCGCGGCGATCGCTTAGCCGGTTCCTTTCAAGCCGAGAGTCTTACCGTAGGTTATTTCGGCAAATCCAGCGGACTTCTTTAGATCGTTGAAGAGTTTGCCGTCGATTTAGCCTTCTTGCTCTTCTTCTTTCCAGTATGGTGGCGCTGAGAGCCCATATCGGGACTCTTGGTATCAGGCTGCTGGCCGGGAACGTCGGACTGCTGTTGTGAAGTTCCGGTACCCGGGGAAGGCGGATTGGACTGATGCTGCTTGGCAGCATCCGGATTACTAGTCGGTTGCTGCTGCGGATTTTGCAGAGCAAAAGCGGGCGTAATCAGGCTGGCAGCGAGGACCATTGTGGCGACCGATCTCATATCAAGTGGACTGGCTACAAGGCGTATCGGTTACTGACTGAGCCACCCTTGCAGCTTGAGCACCTGCCGGAAACCGGGCGTATCGAGTGACACCGCGGGGAAATACGATCCCACCAGCGTTCGGCGCCACCATAGCCCCGTTTTGCGATGCTCTTCCGGAGTCGTGAAGTGGTACTCGTACAAAAGCGCGCGGACCTGGCGAGGCGGTCGTTGTGGAAACGGATTTACGCGAAGCAGCCCGAGCACGTCGCGGTCGCCCTCCAGCAGTTTCGCAACAAAATTCACGAACCATGGATAGTCTTGATAGCTCGACATGGCCGCAAACCACATCAGCCAATCCAGCCTCAAGTGATAGGGGGCGATCTGCGGAGGGGTAAACGCGAGATCTCCTGGTTTGCCTTTGAACTGGTACTCGCGCCATTGCGTGCTCGGCGTAACCGCTGCGTCGTCGGTACCCTCGACGATCACTTCGTATCGGGTGCGCGTGATACTCCCGAAAGCGCCATACGTGCCGACCAGATGTAAGGTATTGAAGCTGGTGTTCATAATCTGGCGCGCCGAGAGCATGTTCGTGACCACTGGAACACTCAGCAAGGCTACCGCGATAAGCAGAACGTAGTTGACGATAACCGCCGCCGGCGAGACAGCCTCAAACGAGGGCGTGAGGTTGGTCAAAGCGGCGAAAAATTTCGTATCGAAGGTAGAGAACGCGAGTATGAGAGTAAGCCAGTTCAGCCACGATAGATTCCCGCTGATAACGATGGAAAGCTGAAACGCGATCGTAAGGACTCCGGCGATCCCCGCAAATGGTTGCGGTAGGAAATAGAAAAACGGAACGATCAGTTCGGCAAAGTGATTGAACAGTACGCCGCCTTTATTCATCCAGTGCGGCGACCAGTGCAGATACCAGCTCAACGGATTGGGCATGGGCTGGGTTTCATAGTGGTAATCGAGGCAGGTCAGGTCGCGCCAGCAGGAATCGCCGCGCAACTTGATGAGCCCTGCGCCGAACATGATGCGAAACAGCAGCCAGCGGAAGAGCCAGATCGGTATGGCTTGCGGGACAACCCGGGAGCCGCCGAGAAACATGGCGAAAAACGCACACTCGAGCAGGATCGATTCCCAGCCGAAAGCGTAAAACGTCTGGCCAACGTTGACGAAGGACAAATAGATCAGGTAAATCGCAAGCCAGGCCAGAACATTCGACCATGTGTAGCGGGTTGCAATTCCGGTCAGCAAGAGCAACGAGAGCACAATGCCGATCCAGGCAAAGGTAATGAATGCGGCGTCGCGCGGAAAGAGGTAGAAGAGGCTCGGCGATGCGCGCCACGGCACCTGTTTCACAAATAGCGGCACCGGCAGCAAGCCACGTTCGCCGAGCAGAGGTTTGAACTGATTCAGCGCCACGACGAAGGCGACGAGGCAGATGGCGGCAATCCCGCGCTCCAGCAGCAAGCGGGCCAGCCAGAGATTCCTAGCATCGAGCAGGCTCACTTTTCACACGATACGCCGATTGGGTATCGCGCAGAACTGGTAATTATCGTGAGTAACGCTTTTCGAGGGCGGGTGCGCTGCCGCCTATTCGACGCGGTAGTTGGGTGCTTCTTTGGTGATAATGACGTCGTGCACGTGGCTTTCGCGCAGCCCGGCAAACGTGACGCGCAGGAAACGCGCACGCTCCTGCAATTCGGCAATCGTGCGGCAGCCGCAATAACCCATGCCGGCCCGCAGACCTCCCACGAGCTGATAAGCCATTTCAGCCAGCGGTCCTTTGTAAGGTACTCTGCCTTCGATTCCTTCAGGAACAAGCTTCCCATTGGCTGACTGCGAATATCGGTCCGAGCTGCCCTGCGGCATGGCGCCGAGCGAGCCCATCCCGCGATAGCTCTTGAAGGTACGGCCCTGGTAGAGAATCGTCTCGCCCGGGCTCTCGTCCGTGCCTGCGAGCAGACTGCCGATCATCACCGAATCGGCTCCGGCTGCGATGGCTTTGGTGATATCGCCCGAGTATTTCACGCCGCCATCGGAAATGAGCGGAATGCCGGCTTCGCGTGTGGCGCGCGCGCATTGCGCGATGGCAGTGATCTGCGGAACACCCGCGCCGCTGACAACGCGCGTCGTGCAGATCGAACCCGGCCCGATCCCGACCTTGATGCCATCGGCGCCGAGCCGGATCAGATCGCGTGCGCCTTCGTAGGAGGCGACGTTACCGGCCAGCAACTCCATCTCGGGAATCGCTTTCTTGATGGCTTTGATGGCGTCCATCACGCGCTGGCTGTGGCCATGTGCCGAATCGATTGCGACCAGGTCCACTTTCCGGCGAAACAACTCCTGAGCGCGCTCCAGAAAATCGCCGGTCGCGCCAACCGCTGCGGCCACCCGCAACCGGCCCTGGTCGTCTTTGGCCGCGTTCGGGTATTTCAGCTTCTTCTGGATATCCTTGACCGTGATCAGACCTTTCAGCGCGTACTGATCGTCGACCACCAGCAACTTTTCCACGCGGTGCTGATGCAGTATCTTCTCGGCATCTTCCAGCGTTGTACCCACCGGAACCGTGATGAGATTCTTCTTGGTCATCACTTCTTCAATCGGCAGATCGTAGCGCGTTTCGAAGCGCAAATCGCGGTTGGTGAGAATGCCAACCAGCTTGCCGTTCTTGGTGACGGGCACGCCCGAGATGCGGTAGCGGCTCATCAGCTCGAGCGCTTCGGAAATCTTGCGTTCCGGTTCGATCGTTACCGGGTCCACGATCATTCCGCTTTCACTGCGCTTGACCCGATCGACCTCCTCCGCCTGCCGCTCGATGGACATGTTGCGGTGGATGATGCCGATGCCGCCCTGCTGTGCGAGCGCAATCGCCATGTGCGATTCGGTTACCGTATCCATGGCTGCGCTGATGAGGGGAATCTTCAGCTGAATCTTCGGAGTCAGACGTGTGCTGGTATCTGCTTCGGCCGGCGTGATCTGGCTGTATGCAGGCTGCAGAAGGACGTCGTCGAAAGTCAGTCCTTCCTCAATCACCTCAGGAATCATGCGGTAATTTCATCCTAACAGTCATCTCGGACACCGCGTTTTTAGGCACTTAGGAGAGATGTTACAAAGCTATACTGAGAGCCGTGCAGTCGGTGGGCCGTTATCAGATCGAGTCCGAAATCGGCCGCGGCGCGATGGGAATCGTGTACAAAGCGCACGATCCTACACTGGGCCGCACGGTCGCGATCAAGACCATTCATCTGACCACCGTCACGGATTCCGCCGAGCGCGAACGAGTAACCGACCGGCTGCTGCGCGAAGCTCAGGCAGCCGGCACGCTTTCGCATCCGCATATCGTCACGGTGTTCGATGTTCTGCACGAAAACGATTTCGCCTATATCGTGATGGAGTACGTAGCGGGTTCGTCGCTCGCGGAGATGCTCGCCAACGTGCAGCTGCCCGATCGCGGCGAGCTGCTGGTGTGGCTACGTCAGGTCGCTGAGGCGCTCGATTATGCGCATCGAAAAGGCATCATCCATCGGGATGTGAAGCCCGCGAATATCCTGATTACAGCCAGTTCCGGAGAAACTCCGCGCTCGGCAAAGATTACGGATTTCGGGATTGCCAAACCGATTTCGCAGGAGACGACTCATTCCGGTACTTTGATCGGCACGCCGAGCTATATGGCTCCCGAGCAGATCGAAGGCACCGCGGTTGGCGATCGCGCGGATCAGTTCGCATTGGGAGTTGTCGCGTACCAGGCACTCTGTGGACGCAAACCGTTCGAGGCCGAGAGCGTTCCGGGCTTGTTGCACAAGATCTGCTCGGAGGAACCGCGCGCGATCAGCAACATCAATCCGGCGCTTAGCTCGACAGTGAACAAAGTGCTCGCACGCGCACTGGCGAAACGCCCAGGGGATCGTTTTCCTTCGGTCAGCGATTTCGTGGGTGCACTCTCCATTGCCCTTGCCGAGAATGAGCCGGCACCCGGCAGAACGACTGTTCTGGTGGGCGAGCCGCCCGAACCGTCGCCTGCTGCGGGAAGCAGTTCCAGGAAGCTGGCGCTGGTTGTCGTACTCTGTTTCGCAGTGGCAGCCGCGGCTGTTTTCATCGTTCGGTTGAATTCGGGACAGAGCGTGCCGGTGCAGGTACTGGAAACGAAATCAGCACCCGCCACTCCGCCGCCGGCTCCGGCACCGGCACAAACAACACAGCCGGCGTCCTCCGCTGCAAAGGCTCCGGCGTCTGCCGCGCCTAAGCGTGCGGCGTCCGAAGCCAGACCGCCTGCTGCTGCACCAGCGTCAGTTTCTCGCCCGCGCGGGGTCATCGTTCCGGCAAGTTCGGGCGCACAACTCGGCATCAGCACTGCCGATGTCGATCTGGTCAGCGAGCCATCGGGCGCTCATATTGTGGTGGACGGCCGGTCGGATGCAAGCTGCAATTCGCCGTGCACGATGGCGCTGACAACTGGACGCCATACCTTGACAGCGCAGCTAAACGGCTACGCAACAGCGCGGCGAATCTTCAATTTGCCGGAGACCAGAACTCTATACATCCCCCTCGAACGCAGCAGCGGAACGCTTGTACTCACCTCGATTCCCAACGGCGCAAGCGTAAGCGTGGATGGACAGCTCTATGGTCAGACGCCGATTACACTCCATCTCTCGCCCGGTATTCACCAGATCGTGCTGACGCGCGGCGCGCTCGAACATCACGAGCGGGTGAATGTCGAAGCCGACGGTTTCGACGCTCGCACCATCCGCTGGTAGCGAACCATTCAGCGCGGCTCGCGTAACTCTCGCGGCAGATCGCGATGAGCTACAAAACCTGGAATACTCGTCGCGCTTCGCACGGCTCGGCGAACGGCGCGCGCCATGGCCTCAGCTGCCAGCACGCCGACGGTCGTGGTATCCGCCCGGAGCCGGATACTGCCGGTCGAGGCCGCAAAAATCGTGTCGCCATCAGCGGCCGTGTGTACCGGATTCACACTGCGGGCCAAGCCGTCGTGCGCCATCTGCGCAACCTTGGCCATCTGCGTCTTGTTCAGAGCGGCATTCGTCGCTACCACGCCAATCGTGGTATTCGCGCCGGGATGGGTCGCTGCGTTCTCGATCATCGCTCCGCTTGAAATCTGTGCAATCGTATCCAGGAATTGCTGTCCATCGTTCGTGAGAGCACCGGCGATGATTTTTCCGCGTTCGTCATAGACATCGCCGGCCGCATTTACAGCGACAATCGCGCCCACCACTAGTTCCGTGCCGCCCGCGCGCACGCTGGCCATGCCGATACCGCCTTTCATGGCCGATCGCATCCCGAAAAATTTGCCGACCGTGGCGCCTGCGCCCGCACCGACGGTTCCTTCCTGCACACGTTCGGCAGTGGCTTCGCGGCAGGCAGCGTAACCCGCTTCGGCATCCGGCCGGATTCGTGCGTCGCCGATATTCAAATCGAACAGGATGGCCGCGGGCACAATCGGCACGACCAGGGAACCCACTCGGTAGCCCTGCCGGTTCTCCTCGAGATAGCGCATAACGCCCGAGGCCGTATCGAGCCCAAAGGCGCTGCCGCCCGAGAGCACGATGGCGTTCACCCGCTCGACAGTATTCATCGGATTCAGCAGATCGGTCTCGCGCGTTCCGGGTGCTGCGCCGCGCACATCCACTCCCGCTACGGCGCCGTGATCGAAAAGTACGACCGTACATCCGGTCGGCTTGCGTTTATCGGTGAAATGCCCGACCCGGATTCCGCCGACATCCGTGATCGCCCCCTCGCCCTCGCCGCCCGAGACGTTCTGTCCATCGATTGCCGCAGCGGCGGCCACCGAGCCCAGGAAAGCACGCCGGCCAACTCTGTGCCCCATCATAGTTGTTTGCGCTCTTATCCTTCCAGTTTCTCGCTACGCTGGTTCGCTGTCTGCATTTTTGTCGTCTCGTCAACTCTGAATTATCTCGATCGCAACCTGCTGGCGTTGCTCGCGCCGCTCGTCATGACCGATCTGCATTTCAATCAAACGCACTACGGCTTGCTGATCTCCGCATTTTCGATCGCTTATGCCGCCAGTTCCCTGCTCTGCGGCTGGTTCCTCGATCGCTTCGGAATCAACCGCACGATCTCCGGCGCAGTCGGCTGGTGGTCGCTGGCCGCTATTGGACATGGCATCGTGAACAGTTTTCCCGGTCTCGGCATGGCGCGTGCCGCGCTCGGAATAGGCGAGTCGGCGGGAGTTCCAGCCGTCGGCAAGCTCAATGGCATTTATCTCAAGCCGGAAGAGCGCGCCCTGGGTGCAGCCGTGAATCAGGTCGGACTGAGTCTTGCCGGAATCATTGGCCCGCTCTGGGTCGCATTCGCCATCCGCCACAGTTGGCGCGAGCCATTCGTAATCAACGGGCTGCTCGGTCTTCTATGGATCCCGCTCTGGCTGGTTGTCAATCGCGCCATTCCCGCCCGCTACGCGGAACAGGAACTCGCCCTCGCCAAAACAAGAGTATCGAAATTCAGCATTCTCGCGGACCGGAATCTCTTGCTTCTGATCGCAGCCAATCTGCTCTGGATGAGCGGCTATTCGCTCTGGTCGAACTGGACCACGCTGTATCTTGTGCATGTCAGCCACATTCCCCTTGCAGCCACGCCGCGTTATGTCTGGATTCCACCGCTTGTCTCGAACCTGGGCGGCTTTTTTGGAGGATGGCTTTCGCTGCGCTGGATGAGAAAGCGCTTCGGTGCCATCGCCGCGCGCCGGCGGGCGGTTCTGCTCGCGAGCATCTGCTCACTTTTCGCTCTGCTTCTGCCGCTCGCGCCTGACGCGGCTTGGGCCACGGCCGGCATTTCGATCAGCTACTTCTTCAGCCTGGCTGGCAGCGTGAATATTTACGCTCTACCCATCGATTTGTACGGCGCGGAGCGCTCCGGTCTTGCAATCGCGGCGCTCACAGCTTCGTTCGGCGTTCTTCAGATGGTGATCTCGCCTCTGATCGGTACGATGGGCGATCACAACCTCTACTCGCAGGTGATCTGGCTGGCTACGCTGCCGCTTCTGGCGAGCGCACTGGTGCTGTTTGGATTGAAGGAGACCCGTTCAGAAAGCCAGTAGCCGCTCGGCCTCGCGCACCAAGTCCGACACTTGCGGCAAAATCTCGTCCTCGAGCTGCGGGTTGTACGCCACCCACGTATCGAGAGCGCCCACACGCCCCACAGGTGCGTCCAAATCTGTAAACAGCTCGTTGGCAATTCGCGCCGCCAGCTCGGCGCCGTAGCCCCAGGAGAGCGTGTCTTCGTGCGCGATCAGCACACGGCTCGTTTTTCGCACCGATTCGCGAATGGCATCCCAATCGTAGGGTGAGAGAGTACGCAGGTCGATCACCTCGACCGAAACATTGGGCCGCCGCTGCTCAATCTGCAAGGCTGCCTGGAGTGACTTCTGGACAAGTGCGCCATAGGTCACGATCGTGAGATCGTCGCCAAGCTTCACGGTCTTGGCCTGGCCGAACGGAATCGTATAGTCTTCGCCCGGATGTGGCGCGCGGTTGTAGGGCTCGCGATACAGCTTCTTGTGCTCCAGGAAGAGCACCGGATCATCGCAGCGAATCGCGGTTCGCAAAAGGCCGCAGGCATCGAGAGCGTTCGATGGAAACACGACGCGCAAGCCCGGAATGTGTGTGAACGTTACTTCGCCGCACTGGCTGTGATAAATCGCTCCACCTGTGAGATATCCGCCGATGGGCACACGGATCACCACCGGAGCGCCGAACTCGTTATTGGAGCGCCAGCGCATAGTCGCCAGCTCATCGCGGATCTGCATCATCGCCGGCCAGATGTAATCGAAGAATTGAATCTCGGCCATCGGTTTCAGCCCGCGTGCCGCCAGACCAATCGCCCGACCGACAATCCCGGCTTCCGCAATGGGTGTATTGAAACACCGCGCGGCTCCGAATTCGCGCTGCAGTCCGGCTGTGGCCTTAAAGACGCCGCCTTTGCCTTTCACTTCGGACAAAAACTGTTCGCGGCTGCAATCGGCCACGTCCTCGCCAAAGACGATAATGCGCTGATCTCGCCGCATTTCTTCGGCAAGCGTCTGGTTGATCGAATCGATCATGGTGCGCGGCTCGCCGCGGAAAGCAGGCTGCGAGTCAAACTCTGGCCCACACGGATCTACCTGCGGCGAATATAAGTAGCGGTAGGCCGAACCGCGTTCCGGCGCCGGCTCTCGCAGGACGTGCTGCGAAACTTCCGCCACTTCCGCGTCTACAGCGCGCATGAGCTCGTCCAGCGCCTGCCGGCCCAGATAGCCCTCCTGCACCAGCCATTCCGGAAACGTCTTCAGCGGATCGCGCGCCGCCTCACGCGCCCGTTCTTCAGCCGGTTTGTACGCGCGCTCGTCATCAGAAAGCGAATGCGAATACGGCCGTATCACCGAAGCATGCACGAGTGCCGGGCCGTGGCCAGCCCGGCAATACTCCGCCGCGTGCTTCAGCACGGAGTACGATTCGACGAAATCTGTGCCGTCCACCTCGAGCCGCAGCAGCCCAGGGAAACCTTCGAGCAGGCGCGAAATATTTCCGCCGGGCGTCTGCCGCTCTACTGGAACCGAAATGGCGTAGCCGTTGTCCTCGATGAGCACCAAAAGCGGCAGCCGGTCGAGGCAGGCAATGTTCATGAATTCCCAGAATTCGCCGCTGCTGGTTGCGCCTTCACCCGAGCACGCCAGCGTGATTTCGTCGCTCTCCGGGTTGAGATATCGTCTTGCATGGGCGCATCCGGCGGCGTGCAAAAACTGCGTGCCGGTTGGCGACGATCCGCTTAGTACGTGCAGCTCCTTCGACGACCAGTGTGACGGCATCTGCCGGCCGCCGGAACTCGGATCACGAGCCGCGCCCACTGCCTGCAACAGCATGTCTTCGGGCGTCATTCCAAGACTGAGCATCAAGGCGCGATCGCGATAATACGGAACGACCCAATCCACACCCTTTCGCAGCACCATGCTGGCAGCAATCTGCACCGCTTCGTGCCCCGCCCCGCTGATCTGAAAGAAGATTTTGCTCTGGCGCTTGAGCAAGATTTCACGGTCATCCAGGCAGCGCGACAGGTACATCGTCCGAAATGCGCGGATCAGCTTTTCGCGATCCAGTTCCGGCGGGACCGCAAGTAATCGGCCGCGCCGAGCGATTGCCTGTACGGGTGTCGTCACCATTTCGTATTATCACCTGTCCAATCGCTTCCGCACGCCCCGGTCGTCCGCCGCGGACCACGCGGACGAGCAGTCCCGGTTATATAGAATCAAAGCGGGAGATCCAAAAAGTTTTCATGCCAACCGCTGGTGCTGGTCTCGAAGGCGTAGTCGCGACCACTTCTAAAATCTGCTTCATTGACGGAGACCAGGGCGTATTGAGTTACTACGGATTCAACATCCATACCCTCGCCGATAACGCCACCTTCGAAGAAGTCATTTTCCTGCTCTGGAACGGTAAGTTACCGAATGAATCCGAGTTGGCCGGGTTGCGTTCTGCCCTTGTTGCCGAACGCGCCCTGCCGTCGCAGATCACGGAATTCCTGAAAAGCGCGCCCAAAGGCGCCTCGCCGATGGACGTTCTCCGCACGGCAGTGTCGATGCTCAGCCTTTACGATCCGCTTGCCGCTGATCAATCGCTCGAAGCAAACACGAAAAAAGCTGTGAAGCTGATGAGCCGGGTCGCAACGATTGTTACAAGCTTCGATCGTATCCGCAATGGGAGAGAGGTTGTTCCGGGCGATCCGCAGCTTGGCTATGCCGCCAATTTTCTGTACACCCTAACCGGGAAAAAGCCGGACGAGATCATGGAGCGCGCGTTCGACATCGCTCTCATTCTGCATGCCGATCACGAACTCAATGCCTCTACCTTTGCCGGACGCGTCACCGCCGCCACGCTTTCCGACATCTACTCCGCCGTTACCTCGGCCATTGGAGCGCTGAAAGGCCCGCTACATGGAGGCGCCAACGAAGCGGTTATCAAGCTGCTCCTTTCCACCAACTCGGCCGACGACGCCGCCCTGAAAGTCCGCAGCGATCTGGCGAATAAAGTGAAAGTGCCGGGCTTCGGCCACCGCGTCTATCACGTGCTGGATCCGCGTGCTGTTCACTTAAAGAAGATGAGCGAAGAGCTGGGCAAGCGTACGGGGCACCTGGATCTCTTCGAGAAATCCACTCGGGTTGAGCAAACGGTTCGCGAAGTGAAAAATCTGAATGCCAATGTAGATTTCTACTCAGCTTCCACGTACTATGCGCTCGGTATTCCGATTGATCTCTTCACTCCCATCTTCGCGATAAGCCGCATGTCCGGTTGGACCGCACACATCCTGGAACAGTACCGCAATAATCGGCTGATTCGCCCGCGCGCTGAATACACCGGCGTCCCCGACGGCCAGAAATGGGTCCCGCTCGAGCAGCGCGGCTGATCCCAGACGGAATGTACGATCTCAATTTCTTCCGCCAGAACCTGGACCACATCCGCCAGCGCCTTACGACTCGCGGGTTTGAGCTCGACCTCGCCGGGTTTCAGGAACTCGATCAGAAACGCCGCAAGATCCTGACCGAGAGCGAGCAGCTGAAAGCCGAGCGTAATCAGGCCACGATGCAGATCGGCCAGCTGAAGAAAGCCGGCCAGGATACCAGCGCCGAGCAGCAGAAAGTGCGCGCTATCGGCGATAAGATTTCGGCTCTCGACGCACAGGCCGATCAGCTTGAAGGTGAATTTCGCGATTTTCTGGCGCGCATTCCAAATCTGCCGCAAGAGGACGTGCCGGTTGGCCGCGATGAACGCGCGAATGTTGAAGTCCGACGCCATGGCGCTCCTCTCGAGTTCGCTTTCGCTCCCAAACCGCATTGGGAATTGGGCCCGAATCTCGGCATTCTCGACCTCGAGCGGGCTGCCAAGATCTCCGGTGCGCGTTTCGCGGTCTACTGGGGACTCGGCGCACGCCTGGAACGCGCGCTGATCAACTTCATGCTCGATGTTCACACTCGCGAGCATGGTTATCAGGAAGTATTGCCGCCGTTTCTGGTGAACTCCGCCAGCCTGTATGGCACGGGGCAGCTGCCGAAATTCGCCGAAGATCTCTTCCGCTGCGAGAATCATGATCTCTGGCTCGCACCCACGGCCGAAGTTCCGGTCACGAATCTCTTCCGCGATGAAACCTTGCCCGGCGATTCGCTTCCCCTGTCACTTTGTGCTTACACGCCGTGCTTCCGCAGTGAAGCGGGCTCGTACGGACGCGATGTGCGCGGCATTATTCGCCAGCATCAGTTTCAGAAAGTCGAACTGGTCAAGTTCACGCGCCCGGAGCAGAGCAATCAGGAGCATGAGAAGCTCACACGCGACGCCGAAACCGTTCTCGAAAAACTTGGCCTGCCCTATCGGCGCATCGTGCTTTCCACCGGCGATACCGGTTTCAGCTCCTCAAAGACGTACGATATCGAAGTCTGGCTCCCGGGTCAGAACGCTTACAAGGAAATCTCGTCCTGCTCGAATTTCGAAGCGTTCCAGGCTCGCCGCGCCGGGATTCGTTACAAAAGTTCGAAGGGCAAGCCCGATTACGTGCACACGCTCAATGGCAGCGGCCTCGCGGTTGGCCGCACCTGGGTCGCGATTGTCGAAAATTATCAGCAGGCGGACGGCAGCATCCTCATCCCCGATGCGCTCCGCCCGTATCTTCAGGCTGAGCGCATCGACCGGACCGGCGGCGCGCTGATCTAGTTTCAGTCACAATCGCGCGCAGATTTTTGCATTTCGCGTAACTCGCCAACGCACAATCACTTGCTGCCATCTGAGCGCTTGCGCGCGTGGCTGACCCACGCCGTCGCGTCTCCGTCCGGTGTTTGATTGGAATCGCCAGTCCCATTCGTGGGCTTACCAATCAAAGTTGAGACGCCATGGTTAAAACTCGCCAGTTGCTCTGGATTTCCCTGATCTGCTCGATCCTTGCAGTGCAAGCGGTGCTTGCCCAATCTCTCACCCAGATTCAAGACACGGTTACCAATCCGGATGGAACGCCATTCAATGGCACGGTGGTGATCACGTGGAACGGATTCACCGGTTCAAACAATTCGGGCGCTCCGCTCAGCACATCCGCACGCGTCTACAACGGTGCACTCTCGGTTCTGCTTGTGCCCACTACGACCGCTTCGGCCGGCAGCTTCTACCAGGTTGTGTACTACAACAGCAGCGGAGTGATCGCCTGGACCGAAACCTGGCAGGTGCCACCGAGCAGCACTCCGCTCACCATCAGTGCCGTACGCACCAGTTCGACCAGCGGAGGCAGTACGGGCGGCGGCACCACAACCGGCGGAGGAGGCACGACTACCGGAGGCGGGGGCATTACTTTGCCGATATCCATGAGCCAGGTCACCGGACTGAGCAGCACCTTGGCAGCGCTCAATTCCGCCATCGCGACACTCTCGGCGCAGTTGACGAATTTCATGTCCTCTACCACTCCCACCACCAATGCCGCGTTTGTTGATGCCGAGACTCCCGCCGGCACGATGAACGGAACCAACTCCGCGTTCACGGTTTCCAAGACGCCGCTGAACGGATTCGCTCTCTTCCGCAATGGATTGCTGCAATCGCCCGGGGTTGATTACACAATCAGCGGCACTGGCGTCACGTTTCTTCCGAACAGCGTACCCAAATCCACCGACATCCTCTCGGCCTTCTATCGCATCTCCGGAATCGGGCCGACCGCCCGGTTTGTCGATGCGGAAACTCCCGGCGGCACCATCGATGGCACGAACGTAACGTTCACTCTGGCCAATACACCCAACCCCGCGTTGAGCCTGAAACTTTTCAAGAACGGCATTTTAATGACGCAAAACACGGATTACTCACTCAACGGCAGTACGGTCGTTTTCACAGCAAACGCCATGCCGGTTCCGGGCGATTCCGTCGTCGCGGCCTATCGTTACTGAGGCCGCGTTCGAACTGCGCGCTTTGAAACCTCACGCGCGATCGTGAATCTCACAGACGTTAAGCTGAAATTTGCTTTCAGAATTTCGCGAGGAGACACGATGGAACTCGGTTTAGTGGGACTCGGCCGCATGGGCGCCAACATGGTGCGGCGATTGGAACAGGGCGGTCACAAATGTACCGTCTTCGATCTGAATGCCGAAAACGTTAAGAAGCTGGTGAGCGAAGGCGCCGCTGGGGCGAGTTCGCTCGAGGATCTGGTCAAGAAGTTGCCGAAACCGCGCGCCGTGTGGGTTATGGTCCCGGCCGGCAAGCCAACCGAAGATACCGTCCAGGCGCTCGCGGCGGCCATGGAATCGGGCGATCACATCATCGACGGCGGCAACAGTTTTTACAAAGACGACATCCGCCGTGCCGCTGAGTTCAAGAAGAAAGGAATTCATTACCTGGACGCCGGAACCAGCGGCGGCGTTTGGGGTGTCAGGCGCGGATACTGCCTGATGGTCGGTGCCGAGAAGGAAGCGTTCCAGCAGCTCGAGCCAATTTTCAAGACGCTTGCGCCCGGTATCGGAACCATCGATCGCACGCCAGGCTTTGACAAAGTAGGTGGGACCGCAGAACAGGGTTATCTGCACACCGGCCCTCCCGGCTCGGGACACTTCGTGAAGATGATTCACAACGGCATCGAGTACGGCGTGATGCAGGCCTATGCGGAAGGCTTTGACATTCTGCGCAACAAGGATTCCGAAGAATTACCCGAAAACGAGCGCTTCTCGCTGAATATTCGCGACATCGCCGAGCTCTGGCGGCGGGGCAGCGTAATCGGCTCCTGGCTGCTCGATCTCACCGCCATGGCGCTCACGGAAAATCCGGACCTGTCCAACTTCAGCGGCTTTGTGCAGGATTCGGGCGAAGGACGCTGGACCATCAACGCCGCCATCGAAGAGGCGGTCCCGGCCGAAGTGTTGGCATCCGCGCTTTTTACCCGCTTCCGTTCGCGCGAGGAGCACACGTTTGCCGAAAAGGTGCTCTCGGCCATGCGCTACAAATTCGGCGGCCACGTCGAGCAGCCTACCGGCGGCTGAACCTCATTCGATTTGCGGGCCGGTCGCGGTGATTCGCACCGGCCACGTATTCGCCACAAAGATCTGCGATTCCAGGAAATCCACTTCGGCAATTTCACCGTGCTGTGTCGCTTCGCGCTGGAACTGATCGAAGATAAAATTTCCTAGCGAATAGAAGATGACGCCTCCGCGATAGTTTTCGCGCGGCTGAATCACATGCGGATGATGTCCGATCACGAGCTTTGCGCCGGCGTCGATCGCTGCGTGTGCGAAATGGATCTGCGCTTGGTTCGGTTTCGGCATGTATTCGGTGCCGCTGTGCATCGAAACAATCACCACGTCCGAGCGCTCGCGTAGGTCCTGCACATCGCGCGTCATCTGCGCGATATCAGTAATCGCTATACGCTTGTCGATGTCGCGCCAGTTGCCGTTCTGCTGATCGTAGGTATACCCCAGAAACCCGAAGCGAATGCCGTGACGCGCGAGCACAATGCCGCGATGGGTTCGTTCCTCCGATTCGCTCGATCCAACCGGTTGGATCTGGTGCTCGCACAGCCATTTCACAGTGAATTCAACTCCGTGCGGACCGCAATCGCGCGCGTGATTATTGGCGGTGGAAGCAACCGCGATATGCGCGAGTTCCAGGCCGGCAATCATTTCGGGCGCGGCATGAAAAATCAGCCCGTCGGGATGGTACGGCCCGTGGTCGGAGAAAGGCGACTCGAGATTGACAAACGCCAGATCGGCGCTCGCGAGCAGCGGCGCAATTTTGCGAAACGGCAGTGCCGGATCCCTGGCCGCGAGAATCTGCCGCCGAACGCCGCGCGACAGCATCACGTCGCCTGCAAACAGGAGCCGGTTAAACTTCGCAACAACTCGCGCGGGTTGAGGCGGCGGCGGAATGCGATCGCGGCTGCAGCTCAGCAGAAGAGCAATCGCGGGCACCAGCCGCGCCCAGCGTACTACAGCTTCGCGGCTGCGGCTTGGTCTAGGAACCACACGGCGCGCTCGTCGCGGCTCGCGATCTGGCACGGATATTTCTCGAAGTCCTCCGGTTCGCGCAACACATTATGCAACGCCTCTGCCTTCTCTGCCCCGGCAACCTGCAGCACAGTATGCTGCGCAGCCAGCAACACCCCGGGTAGCAGCGTGATGCGGTCCATCTTCATCTTCTCGACCCAGACGTTCGTCGCAATTCCAGTCCGGTCGTGCACCAGCGGAGTTCCCGGAAACAGGCTCGCAGTGTGCGCATCGCCGCCCATGCCCCGGTGCAGTACATCAAACACCGGCAGCTCACCGTTTTTCAAGGCAAACGCGGCTCTGATATCCGCCACGTAACGCGCCGCAGCTTCAGGAGGCGGTAATTCGCCATAAATTCTATGAATATTCGACGCGGGAATTTTCGCCGGCCCTAGCAGCGTCTCGTCCGCCAGGCGGTAGTTGCTGTCTTTGCTGTCCGGCGGCACGCAGCGCTCATCCACCCAGAAAATGTGCACCTTCGACCAGTCGAATTCCGCCTTTGCCAGATCAGTAAAGAGCAGCTTCGGCGTACTTCCGCCCGAAATTGCGAAGGTGGCGTGTTGTTTGCCCGCGAGCAGCGAAAGTATATAAGAAGAGCACTCGCGCGCCGCTTCCTCCGGCGTAGCGGAAATCCTCAGATCCGGGCCGCTCACCTGGCCAGCTCCCGGGCACGTTCGAAGGCCAGCTCGAATGCCGGGTCGTGGCCGATAATGCTCAGTTCCTCATTCATCAGCGTTTCGGGTTTGGCGTCGACGTAGTTGAATCGCCGCTCGCGCCCGTTGGTGCTCCAGATTCGGAGACATTCACAACCGGTGCGCTCAAACGTGATGGTCTCGTTGTCGGCGCGCAGCACGATGCTATGCAGCCCCGAGCCGAAACTCTCGACGCGTTTGAACTCGACCTGAGCTTTGTAAGGAGCCGACAACCATGCGGCCATATACAGCTCCTGTGCAGTCGGCTTATCGCCGGGGTGGCCGATCTCGATCGTATGGAATTGCGAGAACTTGTTCTCGCGCGCGGGATTGTCGAAGATGTGTCCGAGCGGCTCGCGCCATGGTGTCAGCCGCGTCCATTCCAAATCGGCGATCACGCGTCCTTCGCCGCGCCACTTCGCAATGCGCTCAAAGGCAAGCTTGGGGTCGAGCCCGCGCGAATCCACTACCGTCTTGCTTGCGAGGTTGAGCAGAGTATCGAGCCCGCGCTGCTGCTCAACGGTGGACTTCTCACTGAGAGCGGCCGAATGCCGAGACCAGAAAACAACCGGCAGATCGGCCGCCGTCAACGCCAGCAGAATCGGTCCGAGATTGGCCCAGCTCTCCGAGCGCGCCTTAATCTCGATCTGTTCGCAACAAATCTGCTGCGCTTTCCCGAAGGGTTTCCAGCACTGCGCCAGCACTCGGGCCTGGGGTTCAGACTCCGCTTTATCAGAAACGGCCACCACGATGCCGCGGCTCGGGTGTTCGCGCATAAGCTCGGAAATCGTCTGCGATGCCTCAAACCCCTCGTCGGCTTCGTCTGTCGCAACGATCAGCGTCATAGCGCAGGCACGCAGCACAGTCGGCTTGCCCTGCTGCTTCTCTTCTTCGCCGAGCGACGTCCAAAGCTTGCTCAACCCTTTGAGAATCTGTTCCGGCCGCGCCGGCGAGATCACAGCCGTACTCATGGAATCCTCCAGACATGTCCCTGGCGCGCCAGCATTTCGTCGGACGCTTTCGGCCCCCAGGTGCCCGCGGCATAGTTCGGAAAGTCGAATTTGGTATTCGCCCAGACATCCAGAATCGGCTGGACGATCTGCCAACTGGCATTCACCATATCCTGCCGCGTGTAAAGCGTCGGGTCGCCGACCATGGCATCCACCAATAGGGTTTCATAAGCTGTAGGCGAGCGCTCGCCGAAACTCGAGCCGTAATTGAAGTCCATCGAAACAGGGCGCACGCGCATGCCGCTTCCCGGACTCTTCGACAGGAACCGCAGCGAAATGCCTTCTTCCGGCTGGATGCGCACCACCAGAATATTCGGCCGCACTTCCCGCGGTCCTGTCTTGGTCTCCTGCTGGAATAATCCGAGCGGCGGAGCTTTGAACTGAATCGCAATATCTGTTACCCGCTTCGGCATGCGTTTACCGCTTCGAATGTAGAACGGCACGCCCGCCCAGCGCCAGTTGTCGATGAAGAAAGTGACCGCCGCGTAGGTATCCGTCTGCGCATCCGGACTGACGCTCGGCTCTTCGCGAAAACCGGGCAGTAACTGACCGGCTACGTAACCGGGACCGTATTGGCCCGGCACCGAATATTTCGGCACATCCTCCGGCTTCATCACACGAACGGCGCGCAGCAGCTTCGCCCGCTCGTCGCGCACGTTTTCCGCATCGAAAACAGAGGGCGGCTCCATTGCGACAGTCGCCATCACCTGGCTCAGATGGTTTTGGATCATGTCGCGCAGCGCACCCGCTTCCTGGTAATAGGCACCGCGGCCTTCCACACCGATCGATTCGGCCGCCGTGATCTGCACGTGATCGACATACCGCCGGTTCCAGAGCGGCTCGAACATGCTGTTGCCGAAACGGAACGCGAGTATGTTCTGAACTGTTTCCTTTCCGAGGTAGTGGTCGATGCGATAGACCTCGGATTCAGCGAAGACTTTGTGAATCTCCTCGTTGAGCTTCTGCGCGCTCGCCAGGTCGTGCCCAAACGGCTTCTCGATGATGATGCGCCGCCAGCCATTGCCCTTGTTCAGATGATGCTCGCCCAGCGCCAGGACCGCTTCGGCGTAGTAGCTCGGCTGCGTCGAAAGATAGAAGAGTACGTTGCCGGCCGTCTGATGTGATTTTTCGACCTCGTCGAGTTTTTTGCGGATATCTTCATACGATTCCGGCTTATTCATATCTCCCGGAACATAGAAGAGCGTCTGGGCAAACGATTTCCAGACATCCTCGTCGAACGGCGCATCCTCGAGGAACTTCGAAACGGACTCGCGCATCTTCTCGCGAAACTGCTCGTCGCTCATCGGTGTGCGAGAGCTGCCGATAACAGCGAAATTCTGCGAGATGCGGCGCTCGTAAAACAGACGGTACAGCGAGGGAAGCAGTTTGCGTCGCGAGAGATCGCCGCTGGCGCCAAAAATGACAATGGCACAGGGCGGAACGCGGCGCGCAAAACGAAGCGGATCCTGTAACGGATTGATTTCGGGAGGCGCCTGGTCTAAAACGCTCATGATCACTTTGATGATATCCGCGTCGAGAAGTGACGGGGAAAGCGAATTCCGGTCAGGCGGCGATCGTAACGGACTCGGAAACCGGTTTCGCTAGTAGCCGACCGAAAAGCGCTGCTTGCTATGTTGCGGATTTTCGAGCTCGTCGACCAGCGCAATCGCGTAGTCTTCCATCGAGATACGGCTCTCGCCCTTATCGTTGGCAATCAGGTTGTCCTTGCCAAGCCGGAACTTGCCGGTACGCTCGCCTGGTTCGAAGAAAGCCGCAGGAGCAAGATACGTCCAGTCGATATTCGACGAGCGCAGCACGTCAAGCGCCTTGGCGTGCGATTTGGCAATCGGCAGCCACTCGGGCGGCAGCTTTCCCGAATCGATCAGCGAAACTCCCGGGGCGACTTCCAGCGCGCCTGCGCCGCCCACCACCATGAGCCGCTGCGCGCCACTCGCCGCGACGGCATCGATCAGGCGCCTGGTCACTCCGATCAGCTCGTCGGTATTGTCCGGCGGTGGAGCGTAGGCACTGATCACCGCATCGGCACCCCGCGTGATTTCGGCAAGCTGCGCCGTATTCGATAGGTCCGAAACAGCGGTCTTCGCCCGCTTATCCAGCTGTGCTTTGGCGGAATCGCGCACAACGGCCGTGACCTGATGTCCGCGCGCCAGCAGTTCCTGCAGTATACGGCTTCCCGCTCTTCCGGTTGCACCTACCAGGACGACTTTCATTGTCCCGCCTTCTCTTCTACCGCTGTCCACGAAGTCGATTCCGCCGGGGCGGTCACCGTTGCCCATCGCTCAGCAATCCGGTTGCCTTCAAAACGCCAAAGGACGAATCCCTGAAACTGCATCGTCCGGCCGGACGTCGCATCCGTCCAGCGCCATATGTTCCGGCAGACCACGCGATCTCCCTCAGCCAACATGTCCTCGATCGAAATCCGGAGATCCGGCATTCGCTCGTACATCAGCAGCATCATGTGCTCATCGCCGGCTACCCCGGTAGGCTGTCCACCCGGTCCATCGTGATCATAGAACTCCGCGGTCATGTTCTTTCGAATCACCGCCGCATTCCTCCGATTTACAAATTCCTCAAAGTGCTCGCGGACAAATTTCTTCATTTCGGTAGGCGACAGATCAGTCGGCATAGGGAGCCCCGAGTTCGAAAGTAACATCAACCGGCCGGATTCGGAAGTACGCACAATTTTGTAAGCTGATCCAGAGGAATCCGCAAACGCTTGTGAAACCGCACTTCGGATGCCCGGTCAAAGCGACCGCGAACGTTATGTCCGGGAAATGGAAAGTGTTGATCCTGTGGCACCTTTCCTTCGTGCCCTGCCGCTTCGCGCGGCTTCGAAAGCTGTTGCCGGGTATTAGCGAGAAAGTGCTGAGCGCGCAACTGCGCGATTTGGAGCGCGACGGCGTCATTTCGCGGGCCAGAACCGGCACGGTCCCGCCGGAGGTTACCTACAGCTTGACTACGGCGGGCGCTGAACTCGTACCCGTGATGGAGGCGATGTGCGCTTGGGGCACAAGGAACCTTGGAATCGTACCCACTTTGCCGCGCCGGCCAAACGCTTCAGTCCCGGTCGCTAGCAGTTCCAGTTCGGAAACGTAGAGTGAAGCGAATGCCCCCCGAAGCAACCAAGACCGTAGTCGCCGTCCTGAACGATCTCATGTTCCAGGCGCGCATTCTCGACGCCGCAAAACGGACCGGCCATACAGTGCGTATTGCAAAATCGCAGACTGAGGCGCTGGCACTGGCGCAGGAATGTCCTGTTCTCATCATCCTCGATCTGAATAACAGCATCGCGGAACCGCTCGACCTGATCGGCAAATTGAAAGCCGGCGAGCAGACCCGCCCCATCCCGCTTCTGGGCTACGTTTCGCATGTACAAACCGATCTGCGCCGCGAAGCTGTCGAGCACGGCTGCGAGCGTGTGGTGGCGCGCTCAATATTTTTTGACACTCTTCGCGAATTGCTGGCGTCAGCCGAAGCGGCGATCTGAAAACAGCACCGCGGGCACGTTCCCGTACACCTCCCGCACGCCGCTTACGTCCTCGGATTGAGGCGTCTTCGTGATTTTTTCAGTAATCGTCTGTATTATGGGGGAAAATCCCCGATAAGCAGAAAAGGGCCTACCCCAAAAGCTGAAACATGTCTTCCTCCTTCGTCCATATCGTCGAGACCGTGCTCATGGCGGTGCTCGTTCTGCTGTTTATATGGATCTATTCGAGGCAGCGGCAGCCGCGCGTGGCTCTCTGGATCGCGGGATGGGTGGCGATCGTCGCCCACTTCGCCAATGGCATCGTTATGGCGAACATGCGCCAGCCGAGCGCACTCGTGGTCTGGCTGGCATACGCCACTTTGATCGTGGCGGGCGCCAGTTTTGTGTTATCGGTTTCGCAGGCCTGCGTCACCACTCCGCGGCGGATCGCGTTCGCCCTGGGCGGCATTATTCCTTGCCTGATCTACTGGGCGGGCGTGGTCGAAGAGTGGAAGGCGGCCTGGCCATTCGAGTTGCTGCTGATCACGGTCATGGCAACGGCCGCCGCCATCACCCTGCGCCATTACGGTCTGCGGCTGCCCGTAATCGGTGCATGCCTGGGGATGGCAGCCCCGGTCGCCTGGGTCTGGCCCCGGCTCGCCCAGAATTCCTCCTACGGCATCGACTATCTGCTTTTTTTGATCTTCGCCACAGCCGGGATACTCTACGCACGTATCTACGGCAAATCCAATCCTGGCTCGGTGCTGACGCTGATCTCGTTCATTGCCTGGGGTCTCGTGTTCCCGGTCGGCGAATTGCTCGCGGCCTATAACATTGGTCCGCCGGGCGACAGCGCCTTCTGGGATCTCGAAAAATATGCCGTGGCGTTCGGCATGCTGCTGACTCTGTTCGAGGAAAAGACGCGGATCGCCGACGAAGTTGCCCGCAAATACAAGAGTGCCGAAGAGGCCGCGCGCGCGGCCAATGACGCGAAGAGCGTATTTTTGGCGACCATGAGCCACGAGATTCGCACGCCCATGAACGGCATCATCGGCATGACGGATCTGGTACTGGACGGCGAACTCACGCCAAGCCAGCGCGAAGATCTGCTGATCGTAAAGAGTTCGGCCGAGTCCCTGCTGACCGTGATCAACGATGTGCTCGACTTCTCGAAAATCGAAGCGGGCAAGCTGGAGCTGGAAAACATTGGCTTCCGGTTGCAGGAAACGGTCTTTGACCTGGTGAAACTCATGCGCTTCCGAGCCCATGAGAAAGGACTTACGCTCGACTACTCGATCGATCCTCGTATTCCGGCTTATCTCACCGGCGATCCCGGACGGCTGCGGCAGGTGCTCCTCAACCTGGTCGGCAACGCGCTCAAATTTACGCGCGACGGCGGCGTTCGGATCGAAGCGGCACTTGAATCCTCCCGTCAGGACTCGATCCGGGTCAAATTCTCCGTCATCGATACCGGCATTGGCATTCCGGCAGAGAAACGCGAGCTTATCTTCGATCCGTTCACGCAGGCGGAAAACTCGACCACTCGCCGGTTTGGCGGTACGGGTCTGGGCCTCGCCATCTCGTCGCGCCTGGTCAGGCTCATGGGCGGAGAAATCTGGGTCACCGACGGCCCCGGAGGACACGGAAGCGCTTTCCACTTCACCTCCGACTTCACGCCCGCCAGCGTACCCGAACAACCGGTTTTCCAGCAAAACCAATCCGCAGTGCGCCTGAATATCCTGCTGGCTGAGGACAATCCGGTCAATCAGCTGCTCGCCACCAGAATGCTGGAGCGCGAAGGCCATTCCGTGCGTTTGGTGCAAAATGGCGCAGAGGCTATCGAAGCCGCCTTTTCAGCCGCTTACGATCTCGTGTTGATGGATATCGAGATGCCCGTCATGGATGGTCTCGAAGCCACCAGGCACATCCGTGAGCGCGAAAAGGGTGCGAGAAACCGTCGGCAGATCGTCGCGATGACCGCGAACGCTTCCCGTTCCGATGAGCTGCGCTGCCTCGAAGCCGGAATGGACGGCTTTTTGACCAAGCCCTTCACGGCGGAGAAGCTGCGCAATGCGTTGGAAGCCTTCACCGCCGGCGCTTACGCCCGTAGCCATAGCCGTTAGGCCCGCGACGGTCCCCGTGGTCCGTCTTATCGACAATCGCCGCCAGAACTAGAGTCTTTCTCGCCTCCAGAGATTTCCTGCCCCGGCCCGCCACTACTAGGCTGTGGTTCCCAACTCCCGCAGTATCGGTGTGATGCCGCGCGTGACCGTTTCTGCCCTTTCGTCAAGCAAGCCTGAGCCAGCCTGCCGCTCTCAGCGAGGTGAGGGCGCCAACTAAGCATGTCTGCTCAATCCCCAGCTATTCCTAAGCCTCAGGGCGGCCGCAGCGGCGGTGGCTTGCGGTTCCTGGCGGGCATAAAACCGGGCGAAATCGGTATCCCGATCGCGGTCTTGGCGATTGTGATCGCGCTGATCACCCCGATGCCCCCGTTTCTGCTCGACATTCTCATCGTGCTCGATATCGCCATGTCCGTCGTTGTCCTTATGGTCACGATGTACATCATCAAGCCGGTCGATTTCAGCGTCTTTCCCACAACATTGCTTCTGTTGACGCTCTTCCGGCTGGCGCTGAACGTCAGCTCGGCGCGCCTGATTCTGCTCAACGGCAACGGCGGAACGGCTGCCGCGGGCCACGTCATCGAAGCCTTCGGTAACTTCGTGGTCGGCGGCAATTACGTCATCGGCTGCGTCATTTTCCTGATCCTGATCGCCATTCAGTACGTCGTCATCAACCACGGCGCGGTGCGCATCTCGGAAGTTTCGGCACGCTTCACGCTCGACGCCATGCCCGGCAAGCAGATGTCGATCGACGCCGAAATGAATGCCGGCCTGATCGATGAAGCGGAAGCCCGGCGCCGGCGGAAAGCGCTCGCTGCCGAAACCGAATTCTACGGGGCCATGGACGGCGCCTCGCGTTTCACCCAGCGCGACGCCGTAGCCAGCATTCTCATTACTGCCATCAACATCGTCGCCGGATTCCTGATCGGCGTGCTCCAGCACGGCATGGAGCTCAAACGCGCGCTGCAGACCTATACGGTCCTAACGATCGGCGACGGCCTGGTCACCGTCATTCCGGCGCTGATGATCTCGGTTTCGGGCGGTCTGATCGTCACCCGCGCGACTTCGGAAAACAAAGTCGGCGAAGAGTTTCAGAAGCAGCTTTTCAGCAATTATCAGCCTCTTCTTCTTGCGAGCGGCGTGATGGTCGTTTTGGCGGCATTCCCCGGCCTGCCCACAATTCCGTTCCTGCTGCTCGGGGGCGGCATTGGAACGGCGGGCTGGATGAAGCGCAAAAAGTCGTTGCTCGATGGCGCGAAGAAGGAAATTGCCGCGCCCGCCGCTTCGCCCAAGGAAGAACTCGAGACGCTGCTGCGTGTCGAACCCATCGCAATCGAAGTCGGACTCGGTCTGGCCGGACTGGTGGCCGGCGGCAAAGCTTCGCCGCTGCTGAAACGCATCGCCGGTATTCGCCGCCAGTTTGTTACAAATCTCGGATTTCTCCTACCGCCGGTTCGCGTCACCGACAATCTGTCACTGCGCGCCCGTGAATATGTCGTCTTATTAAAAGGCAGCGAAATCGGCCGCTACGAGCTGATGCCCGGCAATGAGCTCGCTGTCCCGACCGCCACTGCCAAGAAAGATTTCGCTGGCACCGCAACACGCGAGCCTGCTTTCGGACTCCCGGCGCTCTGGGTTCCGGCTGACCGCGTCGATGCCGCACGCGCCGCCGGATACACCATCGTCGACGCCGTAAACGTCATTGGCACGCATTTCGCCGAGCTGAACAAGCAGTACATGAGCGAGCTTTTTTCACGCCAGGACGCCAAAACCTTCTGCGATCGCGTCGGGCAGGAAAACGCCAAGCTGATCGAAGATCTCGTTCCGAAACTGCTCCCGCTCTCGACCATCCAGAAGGTCTTGCAGAATCTGCTGCGCGAGCGCGTCTCGATTCGCGACGGCGTTTCGATCCTAGAATCGCTGAGCGAAGCCGCGATGACCAGCAAGAACCCCGTGCTGCTGACCGAATTTGCCCGCCAGGCGATCCGGCGCACCGTGGCCAAGCCGTATCTCAATCAAAAAGCCGAGCTACCCGCCTTCTTCCTCGATCCGGCGCTCGAACAGCAGATTGAATCGGCCGCGCAGCACACGGACCAAAACAGCGTTCTTGTGCTTTCGCCGCAGTCGGTGCGCGACATCGTTAACCGCATTGAACGCAAGCTCGGCAAACGTGAAACGCCGACCGTCATCCTGACCGCCGCCGGCGCCCGCTTCTTCCTGCGGCAGATGCTCGAAGCGCCGCTGCCCAACGTCTTCCCGCTCTCGCATAACGAGGTTCCGAGCGGGGTCAAAATCCTATCTCTGGGGGTCATCTGATGAGACTGAAATCCTACTTCGCCGATTCTCTGCAACAGGCCATCGATCAGGCGCGCAACGATCTCGGACCGGATGCCATGCTCGTCAGCTCGCGCCAGACGAGTGCGGATCTGCGCGATCTCGGATCGTACGAAGTCGTTTTCGGCGTCGATGGCAGCGCCGCGCCCGCCGAAGCAAAGGCCGAGGTTCCGAAACAGGCGGAAACACCCGTTACAAGCGATATCGTTCTGCGCGAGCTGGCCGAGCTGCGCAAACAGATGGAATCGTTTGCCTACTCCGTCAGCCGTTCGCAAAGCGCGCGAGTGGCCGAGCAGTTTACGCCGGAACTGGCGCGCGTCTTCGATCGCCTCGTATCAGCCGGTTTCAGCGAAGAGCTGGCGCGCGAGGTGACCGAAAGCGCCGCCCGCCATATCCCGGCCGAACGCAACGACGTATTCAATCGCGAATTGCTGCGCGCCGCCGTCGAACAGGAAATTTCGGGACGCTTTTCAGTCGAACCCAGGCTTGGCGAAGAGGGTGCCAGTGCACAAGCCGTCATGCTCGTTGGACCGCCGGGTGCTGGAAAGACCAGTTCGCTGGTCAAGCTCGCCTTGCATTACGGGGTCAGAGCACACCGGCCCATCCATTTGCTCTCGCTCGACACGCTGCGCATCGGCGGCTGCGATCAGCTTCAACGTTACGCCCGCATTCTGGGCACCAGCCTCGAGCCGCTGGATAGTCCATCCGCGCTCCAGACTGCAATTCTCAACCGGACTCTTTCGGGGCTCACGCTGATCGACACACCCGGCTTCGCCGCCGCCGATGAGGCCGACTTACGGCAATTGGCGCTCGCTGCACGGCATCTGCCGGTCGAAATCCACCTGGTTCTGCCGGGTTACACGCGGCTCGATACCGCCCTGCGCATTTCACAGCGCTTCGCCATTTTTCATCCGACCCGTCTGCTGCTGACCCACATGGACGCCGCCTCCGGGCCGGCCACGCCGATCGAATTGGCTATTAAAACCGGACTGCCCCTGTCGTTCTTCGGAACCGGCCAGCAGGTACCGGAGGATCTCAAGGAGGCTGACAAAGCTGCTCTGCTCACCGAACTGATTCCGCGCGAGCGAGCCGCTTCTTCGATGGCTGCCTGACGCGCATCGAGCACTCCCATGTACGCGATTTACGAACCCGTGGAACGAACCAAAGAAGAACGAGACGCGCTCATCCTCGAACACCTGCCACAGGTGAACTGGATTGCCCAGCGCATTCACGAAAAACTGCCGCCGAGCGTTGAACTGGACGATCTGATCTCCGCTGGAGTAATCGGCCTACTGGCGGCCGTCGACAATTTCGATCCCAGCCGTAATACTTCGCTCAAAACCTACGCCGAATACAAGATACGGGGCGCCATCCTGGACAGCATTCGCGGCCTGGATGGTATTCCAACCCACAAGCGGAAACGCCTGAAGCAGGTGCAGCAGGCTATCGCCGCCGCCGAGCGCAAGCTCAAGGGCACGCCGTCGGAAGAAGATATCGCCAAAGAACTGGGCATTTCGCTCGCCGAATACCAGCAATGGATGCTCGAACTCCGGGCCGTTTCGCTCGGCAGCCTGCAAAACGTGGATGGCGAAGATGTCGACATTTTGCAGTTTCTCAGCGATGACGAGGACGCAACCCCGGCCCGGCTGCTGGAGCGGGCGGAACTGGAGCGGGTGATCACGGAAGGAATGTCGCGTATGCCTGAGAATGAGCGCCTGGTACTCAGCTTGTATTACAAAGAAGAGCTGAATCTGCGCGAAATTGCCGAGGTCATGAGCCTGCACACCACGCGTATATCCCAGCTGCGGGCGCAGGGAATACTCCGGCTTCGTTCCCTCATGGAGCGCAAATGGCCGAGCGAACGGGGGCTGTACTAATGAGCCCGCGATTCTCATCGTGGCGAAGGTGTAAGCAATAATGGGTTCGTTTTTGCAGATTTCACTGGCAGTGCTAGCTTTGGCGGGCGCAAGTGTGGCGCTCTGGTTCCTTTTTCGCCTCCGTTCGGAATTCAACTTTTTCTCTCAGTTCACACGGAAAGCTATTACAGAAGAAGAGTTTACGTCGCGCTTGGCCAGCCTGGAAGTTCGTTTGGCAGAACTCGAGGCCAGGCTGGCCGATTCCGATGCCCGCCGCCAGCAGGATGCCGAATGGCTGGCCCAGGCCGAAAGCCTGAACCTGAACCGGCGTGGTCAGGTCATCCGTCTGCACCGCCGCGGGGAATCCCCGGCCAGCATCGCGCAGGCGTTGAGGCTCGCGCCCGGCGAAGTGAAGCTCATCATTAAGGTCTTTGAGCTAGGCCGTGAAAAAAGTGACGGCAGCGACGAAATTTGAGTAAAATTCCGTCGAAAATGCACGATGAGGAAGTGAGGGAATTCTACAATGCGCATTGACAACGGTCTCACAAACCCCATCGGCAATGGCAACGGGCTCGGCTCTGTCGGGCAAGTTGGCTCAAACTCCCGCGTTTCCGGCACGAGCGCCGATGACCGCTCGTTCGACAACGTAACGCTGTCGAGCGCCAGCAATCTCGTCAGTGCGGCCAAGAATGCGCAATCCACCGAACGGCAGGCCAAGATCGCCAGCCTCACGGCTCAGGTGCGCTCGGGTTCGTATCGCTTCGATGCGCAGGCCGTCAGCCAGGCGCTAATCAAGAGCCTCAAGTAAGGGGCGTGCGCATGTCTCATTCGGAAGCATCCAGGCGCCTATCCTCTGCCGGCTGTGAGCTCGAGCGGGCCATCGGAGCCCTGATCGCGCTCGATCCGGGACCGGACTATCTGGAGCCGCTCGAAACAGCCGCGGCCCTGCTCGCCGGCATCTCGCTCGATAACCTTTCGCCTGCCGAGCGCATTACTTTCGCCGAGAAACTGAAGCTCTTTGCAGCCCGCACTGGCCAGGCTCAGACACTTCTCGAGTCCGCGGGGGCGCTGCACTTTGGAGCGCTCCTCGAAAATAACCGGCATGGCGGGGGCTACGGTCTGGACGGTGCGCCGGAATCGGCCCTGAGCACCTTTCACATCGACGGATAAACGCGCCATGTCTTCTCTCTTTGCAGCTTTAGGAAATGCCGGCAATGCCATGGACGTGCTCGAGCAGGTCATGGCCACGGTGCAAAACAACGTCGCCAATGCGCAAACGCCCGGCTATGTGACACAGACGCTTCAGATCAACGCTTCCATGTTCGATCCGACTCACGGATATTCCGGCGGCATTCTCGCGGGCAACATACAAAGCTCGCGCAGCCTGTTTGCCGAAAACAGCGTCTGGAGCGCCAACGAGCAACTCGGCTCCGCAACGCAACAATCGACCAGCCTGCAGTCTTTACAGCAGGCCTTTAACGTGAGCGGAACCAGCGGCATACCGGCTGCGCTCAGCCAGCTCTATTCGGCTTTCTCGGCCTGGAGTGCGTCGCCTTCGGGCGCCACCGCACAGCAGCAGGTGATTACCGCCGCCCAGAATGTCGCACAAGCGATCAACAGCACAGCGGCCAGCGCGCAGACGGTCAATTCCCAGGCGCAGCAGCAGACGCAGAGCGTGGTCGGCCAGATCAACCAGCTATCCTCCCAGATCGCCTCTCTGAACGGCCAGATCGAAAGCGGAAATCAGAACGATGCCGGGCTCGAGGCCCAGCTTTATAGCAATCTGGAAAGTCTCTCGAACCTGGTCAACATTTCGGCGCAGCCGCAGAGCGATGGGACAGTCAATGTGCTGCTCGGCGGACAGGTCTCGCTCGTTTCCGGTACCACGGCAACCGCGATTTCCGCACAGAATACGAGCGGCGGGAATGCGAGCAATCCTCCCGTCCAGCAAATTCTTTCTAACGGGCAGGACGTAACCGCGAAAGTGCAATCAGGACAACTGGGCGGCCTACTGCAGGTCACGAATACCGTGATCCCCTCGCTGCTCGGCAGTTCCAGCCAGCAAGGCAGCCTCAATCAGCTGGCGCAGGGACTGGCTGATCGGGTGAATACGCTGCTCACCAGCGGGCAGACCAGCTCGGGCGCAGCCGGCGTTCCGCTGTTCACTTACACCGCGGGAGCGCCGACCTCGGTCGCACAAAGCCTTTCCGTGGTCTCCGGCATTACCGGCTCGCAGCTTGCGGCCGTGGATCCGGGACCGCCATCGGTTTCAAACGGAATCGCTGACGCACTCGCCGGATTACAGAATCCGAGCAGCGCGGCCGACATGATCAACGGACAAAGCTACACCGATTTCTACAGCTCGATCGCATCGAATGTGGGCAGCCTGGCATCGAGCGCATCCAGCAGCCAGACAACGCAGACGCAAGTGCTGGCGCAGGCTCAGAACGCGCGCGCACAGGTCTCCGGCGTTTCTCTGAATGCGCAGGCGGCGTCGCTGCTGCAATATCAGAACGCCTATCAGGCTTCCGCCGAGGCTTTTAACACGATACGCAACACGCTCTCTTATTTGCTGCAGACGTTACAAAGTGCGTAGGGAGGAGCTCAGATAGCGCATGATTTCAGGAATACAAGCCAATACGGGCAGCTTCCTCGCTTCCCTGTCAAATCTGGAAAACCGGCTGTCGCAGGTCAACCAGCAGATGTCGTCCGGTTACCGCGTCAATCAGGCCTCCGACGACCCTACCGCCATCCAGCCGATCGTGGCCTACCAGGGCAGGATCGACTACATCAACCAGATCAAGTCGAATCTGACACAGGCGCAGACAGCCGCGCAGACCGCGGACTCGGCGCTCCAACAGGCAAGTACGCTGATGGATCAGCTCGTCACGCTCGCCACGCAGGGCGCCAGCAGCACTTCGGATGCGAGCACTCGAAGCAACCTTGCGCAAAAAGTGCAGGCCATCCAGCAGCAGCTCGTAGCCATTGCGAATACGACCAGCAACGGACAGTATATTTTCGGTGGCGACAGCGCCACGACAGCGCCATACACGTATACCGGAACCGGCCCTAATGGCGTGACGCAGAACGGTACCCCTACGAACACCCAGATTCTGCGCGACAGTGATGGAAACGAGATCACGCCCAGCCTGACCGCGCAGCAGATCTTCGATTCGTCGAATGGCAGCATTTTCCAGGCCGCGTACGACCTCAGCAGCGCACTGCTCGCCAATAATCAGACCGGGATTCAGACTGCGCTGACCGAAGTGCAGACCGGCTCCCAGCAACTCACAGCGGCAAGCGTGAGTTACGGGAACATCGAAACCTGGATCACGAACGGGATCAGTACCGCAACTTCGCACGTCAACAATCTCACGCAAGCATTGAGTGCCGTACGCGATGCGGATCTGCCGACCCTGGCCACTGAATTAACCACTGATCAGACGGCGATGCAGGCCGCCATTGCGGCGGATGGCAGCCTCAATAACATGAAGTCGCTGTTTGACTACATGGGATAACTCCCGCAAGCGCGACCGAATATCGCACCAATCGCTTCGCTAATGGCTCTGACGCGACATTATCGGTTATCAGAGCCATGAGCGAAGCGATTGGTGCTTTTGCAACCGGCCACAAAAATTCCCTTCTAGAACCCACCCCTCACGCGCGATAAGAACAGCGATAGGCAATGCAAGTGATGACCATCGCGCAGCACGCAACAAACATTCTCGACGCCTGGAAGTTACAGGATTATTCCGGTTTGGGAGCGGCACTGGATTCGGCATCCGTATCGCGCACGAGCCAGAAGGCAGCGGGAATCGAGAGCGAGCGAGGCGAGGTACTCGAGAGCATTGTCGATCATCTGCGGCAGCTTGCCAACCGGGAAGTCATTCCTGCTCCGGCGGGACGAAACGGCGCGTTGTCACTGCTGGCGCATCTCAGCCTCGACCTGGGCGGAAAAACCCTGGAAGAAAAAAATTCTAAATCGGCCACAAATTTGCCGAAATGAGTAACAGAAGTCGACGGCAAGCCGCCGGCTGAAAGGAACTAGGACAACACAATGATTTCTATTCAAACTAATGTCGACTCGCTGGTTGCGCAGTCGAACATGAACGTCAACCAGGCGGCTCAGAGCAAAACGATCCAGCAGTTGACGTCGGGATATCGGATTAACAGCAGCGCCGACGACGCGGCGGGCCTGGCCATTGCCAACACCTACCGCGACAACATCGCGCAGCTCAACCAGGGCGTTCGGAACGCCAACGACGGCATCAGCCAGCTGCAGATTGTTGACGGCGGTTTGAGCAACATCTCGAACATTCTTGATCGTATGCAGACCCTGGCCACGCAGTCCGCTTCGGACACCTTCACGGGGAGCCGTACGGTTCTCGACAATGAGTACCAGGGTCTCCTGAAAGAAATCGATCGCCAGGCAAGCAACATCAACCTGAGCGGCGCACTGGGCGGCAGCGCCACCTTCAACAGCAAACTGAGCATCTATGTCGGCGGCGGATCCAGCGCGGCAAATGCGGCTGTAACCGTCGATCTCAGCGGCGCGACAAATCTCGTGGATAGCTCAAGTCTCGGATTAGGCGGTACCTCTATCACCACCGGAAACGCCAATGCCGCCATTGCGGCTATCACCACTGCTATTTCGAACCTCGGCAACGTCCAGGGCGTCGTTGGTGCGGGTGAGAACAAGCTGAACTATGCCGTCGGTCTGGCGAACTCCCAGATCGCAAACTTCTCGGCCGCGCAGAGCCAGATCCGCGATGCAGACGTGGCTGCCGATGCTGCCAACCTCAGCAAGGGCCAGGTTCTGATGCAGACCTCGGTTGCCGCGATGGCGCAGGCGAACCAGGAGTCTCAGTCGGTCCTCAAGCTCCTGCAGGGCTGATCTTCTGAGTAATGGAGTTTGTCAACAAACTCCGGACCGTTAACCCCCAACCGGTCGCGCGCGCTAACGCCGTTTAGCCGCGCGACCGATTTTCCGTCTGATTCTTTATGGCCACCAGCACAACCAGCGCAACGAGCAGCTCCACTTCGACCTTCAATGGCACGAGCACGTACGCGTCCCAGCTGCAGCAGACGATTACCCGCGCCGTGTCCATCGCGTCCCTGCCGCTCACTCAATTGCAAAGCACGCAGACGACGCTGACCAATGAGCAGAGTGAACTGCAGACCATCACGAGTACCTTCAGCTCGCTGCAAACCGCCCTCAATTCGCTCAGCTCTTCTTCGGGAAGTGGCGCCTATGCCGCCACCGTGAGCGATTCCACCGTGGCCTCGGCAACCGTTTCCTCCGGCGTCATGGCCGGCAATTACACGGTGAACGTCTCGAGCATTGGTTCCCAGACGAACACGATCAGCGCCAACGGGCTCACCACTGTCACTGATCCGACCAGCGACAACCTCGATTCGAGCACCAGCTACACGCTTACCCTGAACGGCACGAACTACAACATTTCAGATTCGTCCGGCACACTTGACGGCCTTGCGCAGGCGATCAATCTGAGCGGCGCAAACGTGCAGGCGAGCGTTATCAACATCGGCAGCCCCTCTTCTCCCGATTACCGGCTGTCGGTTCAGAGCCTGAACTACGCACCCGATACCATTCAGCTGACCGACAGCTCGAACAATAGCCTGCTGAATACGTTGTCGACCGGCTCGAATGTCACGTACCAGGTGAACGGGCAACCCAGTACGCCGATCAGCTCCAACACACGAAGCGTCACACTTTCCACCGGCCTGAACGTGCAGCTGCTGCAAACCGGCACTTCGCAGGTGACGGTGTCCCAGAGCCCGACGAATCTGGCAAACGCGCTCTCCTCGTTTGCGACCGCATACAACAGCATCAATGCCGAGCTGAATAAGAACCGCGGCCAGAATGGCGGCGCGCTCACCGGCAACAGCCTGATTTATCAGCTGGAGAGCCAGTTGGGGTCGCTTGCGAACTTTTCGATGTCGAGCGGGTCGATTCAGTCACTCTCTTCGATTGGTTTGACGTTCGACCAGAACGGAAACCTCAACTTCAACCAGTCGACGTTCACCGCCGCATTCGCTGCGAATCCGAACGATGTTCTGAACTTCATCGGCACCTCGACCTCGGGCGGCTTCCTGCAGACGGCGAGCAACACGCTGACATCGATCACCGACCCTACTACTGGATCGCTGACGACGGCGAACACGAATTTCACCAATCAGCTCACCACGATTGCCAGTCAGATTACAGACGAACAGAGCAAAATCTCAAATCTGCAGGATACGCTGACCCAGCAGATGTCAGCTGCCGACGCAACCATCGCCTCACTCCAGAACCAGCTCTCGATGATGACGAACCTCTTTGCGCAGGAACAGGCGAATGAACGCGCGGCCGGCTGATCTGGCGGCTGAACGCCTGAAGACCGCGATCGAGGCTGTCGATTTCGAGCACGCCCCGGCGCTGGCGGAAGCCTACGGCCAGGCGATCCGGGAACAGATCGAAGCCACCCCAGACCCGCGCAAGCGGGACTCGATACTCGAAGAGGCGCGCGCATTTCTAGAGGACCGGCTGCATCTGGCGCGTGTTCTGCGAGCTCATGTCGGAGCACAGTACCGCGCCGCAGCGGGACTTGCCTCGTATCAGAACTTCGCAAACGAGCAGCGAAGCTGGCATTGCGAAGGCTGACTCGAAGCCGGCTGTCGAAGACTCGACGGGAACTGGCACACGAACGCCGCCGCAGGTGTTCCATTTTGGAACAAGTATTCCCTTTTTCAATCATTTAGCGTGAGAGAGCACGGCCATTCGCATGCACTATCTGAATGCGAGCCTATGCTTGATCCCGTAGCCGGCAATCTGGAGCATTACATGACCCTGCTGAGCACGCGCCAGCGGCTGGTCGCCTCCAATATTGCCAACGCCGACACACCCGGTTACAAAACCCTCGATATCGATTTCGACAGCGAACTTCAGAACGCGCTGAATTCCGCGCCCACTGCGCACGAAGTCTCCGGACTGGTAAACAAGAACGACGGCAACAACGTGAATCTCGATCGCGAGTCGCGGCTGCTGGCCGAGAATGCGCTTCGCTTCAATCTGGCCTCGAATCTTATGCATTCGAAGCTGAAGATCATGCGCATGGCCATTGAGAACGGGAGTTCCGCGGCATGAGCAGCCTGTTTGGAGCGATTTCGGTCAGCGCTTCGGGCATGTCGGCCGAGCGCACGCGTGCGGAAGTTCTGGTCGAAAACATCGCCAATGCGAATACTACGCGTACCGCCGAGGGCGGCCCGTACCGCCGCCGCGACGTAGTCTTTGAAACGCAGCCGGTGGAGGGTTCCTTCTCTTCCCTGCTCTCCGCCAATATGGGCCAAGGCAGCGCAAACGGTGTCGGAGTCGGCGATATCGTGCAGGACACAAGCGAGCCCGACCGGCGCTACATGCCGGGCCATCCGGACGCCGACAAGGACGGCTACGTCGCGTTTCCGAAGATCAATCCGGCCGAAGACATGGTGGATCTGCTTGGCGCATCGCGTTCGTATCAGGCGAACGTGTCGGCCATTTCGGCTGTAAAAGACATGATCCAAAGGTCCATTGACCTCTTTCGCTAATTTCTTGACTCGCTGATCCGAAATGTCCCCGATCTCATCCGTATCACATATCGCTCCGATTCAGAGCACATTCGAGCCGATTTCCGCTCCCGGGGCGGCGCAGAACGTATCTTTTCAGGATGTCTTCTCCTCGGCGGTTCAGCATGTGGAGGCTTCGCGGGTCAACGCCGATCAGGCAGCGGAAAGCTTCATGAACGGCGGCAATCAGGAACTGCACTCGACCATCCTGGCCGCACAGAACGCCGAACTCGATTTTGAGATGTTCATGCAGGTGCGAAACAAAGTGGTTTCCGCCTACGAAGAAATTATGAAGATGCAGCTCTGAACAAACACCAGCCATGAATCAATTCGCAAAAGTTTTCAAAGCTCTTTCACCCGGCCAGCGGATTGGAATTGCGGCCGTGGTTCTCATGCTGGTGGCGGGGATCGTCAGCCTGGTGCGCTGGCACCATGAAAGCGACTTCCGGCCGCTGTTCACCGGAATGGCAGCTGAAGATGCGGCCACGGTGGTGCAGAAGCTGAAGGAATCGGGGACCGAATACCGGCTCGACGCCAATGGCAGCGAAGTTCTGGTTCCGGCGGCGAAGGTGGATGAGCTGCGCCTGGAACTCGCCGGCGCCGGACTGCCGCGCACCGGACGCATCGGCTTCGAGCTCTTCGACAAAACGAACCTGGGCGCGACCGATTTTACCGAACACATCAACTACCGCCGCGCGCTCGAAGGCGAGCTGGAGCGCTCCATCCGATCGCTGAGCGAGGTCGAGCAGGCGCGGGTTCACATCAGCTTTCCCAAGGATTCCGTGTTCCTCGATTCGCGTGAGCCGGCAAAAGCGAGTGTAGTACTGACGCTGCGCTCGGGCATGCGGCTGAGCGATAACAACATTCTGGCGGTGACGAATCTGGTCGCCGGAGCGGTGGAAGGGCTGAGCCCGGAGTACGTTTCGGTGGTGGATATGCGCGGCAACCTGCTGAGCCGCGCCAAACGCGCCACCGGCGATGTTTCGGGGTCGGATGATGCCACGCTCGAGTACAAACACGCAGTCGAAAAAGATCTGCTGGCGAAAGTGGAATCGACGCTCTCGCCGCTGCTGGGCGAAGATCATTTCCGGGTTGGCATCTCGGCCGATTGCGATTTCAGCACGAGCGAGCAGACCGATGAAACCTTCGATCCGAGCCGCTCGGTGATGACGAGTTCGCAGAAGTCTGAGGATATGTCGAATCGTCCCGATGTCTCGGGTGTGCCGGGCACAGCTTCGAATCTACCGCGTCCGACCTCGCGTCCGGTGAGCACCGGGGCCAGCGTGTCGCATCGCACCGAGAACGTCAATTACGAAACTTCGCGCAGCGTTCACAAAGTTCTGATTCCGCGCGGCACGATACGGCGGGTCACGGCCTCAGTGTTGCTCGATAACGATGTGCAGATTCAGGGCAGCGGAGCAAAAGCGAAACGCGTGCTCGTTCCGCCCAGCCCCGAAAAAATCAAAGCCATTCATGAACTGGTGGCCGGCATCATCGGTTTTACGCCGAATCGCGGCGATCAGCTGGTGATCGAAGCGCTGCCGTTCCAGCAAACGGTGGAAGGCGATCCCGGCGGCGTAGGCAGTCCGCTGCGGACCGCGCCTGAAAAGAACGATATTCGCAATCTGATCAAGAACCCGATGCTCTTGATCGGCGCGGGCGTAGGCGTGGTGCTGCTGATCGGGCTGGCGTTCTTCGCGATGACCCGGAAGAAAAAGCAAGAGGCCGAAGTTCGCGTGACCGCCGCACTCAATGCGGCTGATAAAGCCGAACAGACAACGGAGAAACCAGCATTGCCTGACGCCGACAAGCCACAGATCGAAACGAAACCGCACATCCCGGCGCTGCCCGACATCGCAGTCCAGGTAGAGACGCTGCGCGAGAACGTCCGGCAGACGGTCTCCCGCGATCCTTCGCTGGCAGCGGGCGTGATCCGGAGCTGGATCGCCCAGACGGAAACCCGGTAGTTCGCGGAAATAACAATGGCTTGCCGCATCGCAGAAGACGAGAGCGTGATTCAACGCTTCGAATGGCCAACAAGCGGGAACGCGCGTTCACAAACGCAGCTCCGCCCGGTTGCACAACAGAGCCGCACGCCGGAGCAGCCCACGCTTGATGGCGGAAAGCTGGCCGAACTCCAGAGCGCACATCAGATGGAGCTGGCTCAGTGCCGCCAGGCCGCACTCGAAGAGGGCATCAAGAAGGGCCGTGAGGCTGCCGCGAACGAGATCAAGGCGGCAAGCGACCGGCTGGCCACCACGCTGCGCGATCTGCTCGCTCTCAAGAAGCGCATGCGCAGCGAAGCGGAAGCCGATGTTGTGAAGCTTTCGCTCGCAATTGCCCGGCGTATTCTGCATCGCGAGCTGAACGCCGATCCGGAGTCGATTCAGGGCATCGTGTATGCCGGTCTGCAGAAGCTGCAGAATCGCGAGATTTCACGGGTTCGGATCCCCCCCGTAGCACTCGAACCGGTGCGCGGCGCGCTCGAACGCGCGGGACTGGCCCCGGCGGTAAACATTGTGGCCGATACGAAACTGCGCCCCGGCGATATTTTGTTCGAAACCAGTCTGGGCGAGCTTGACGGCTCGGTTGAGACACAGTTGCAGGAAATTGAGCGCGGTTTTGCGGACCGGCTCGGCTTATAAATGTCCATCACTGCCACAGAAGAACCACTCGACCTTTCGCGGTTTGCAGACGACCTGCCGGGGTACGATCTGTTGCGCTGGCGCGGAGTCGTAAGCGAAGTCACGGGCCTGGTGATCGAATCACAGGGACCACCGGCGGCAGTGGGCAGCTTCTGCGAAATCCGCACACGCCAGGGCCGCACGATTCGCACGCAGGTGGCGGGTTTCCGCAAAGGCCGGATTCTTTCGATTCCGCTGGAAGAAGTGGAAGGACTCGAGCCGGGCGACCCGATCTATGCGCGTCCATCGGAGGCACAGGTACGCGTGGGACCCGATCTGCTCGGGCGCGTGCTCGACGGATTCGGCAAGCCAATGGATGGCGGTCCAGCGATCGGCGGGAATGAAAGCTACAGCCTGTTCGCGGATCCTCCCGGACCGATGGAGCGCGAGCACATCAACACGATGCTCTCAAGCGGTATCCGCGCCATCGACAGTCTCCTGCCTTGCGGGCTTGGACAACGTATCGGCATCTTCGGCGGAAGCGGCGTGGGCAAAAGCACGCTGCTCGGAGCGATGTCGCGCGAGAATTCAGCCGATGTTACGGTAATCGCGCTGATCGGCGAGCGCAACCGGGAAGTTCGGCAGTTTATCGAACACGAACTGGGACCGGAGGGCCGCAAGCGCTCGGTGGTGGTCTGCGCGACTTCCGATCGTCCGGCGCCGCTGCGAGTTCGCGCCTGTTTTGTGGCGATTGCGATTGCGGAGTATTTTCGCGATCAGGGCAAGAATGTGCTGCTCGTCATGGATTCGGTTACGCGTCTTGCTATGGCGCAGCGGGAGATCGGATTGGCTGCCGGCGAGCCGCCTAGCCAGAAGGGTTACACGCCGTCAGTATTCGCGATTCTGCCCAAAATTTTTGAACGTGCGGGCTCGTTCAAAGCCGGCTCGATTACCGGATTTTTTACGGTATTGGTTGAGGGTGACGATCACAACGAGCCAATCGCCGACGCGGTGCGCGGCATTCTCGATGGGCACATTGTGCTCTCGCGCGAGTTGGGTGCGGCGGGGCATTACCCGGCTATTGATGTGCTTTCCTCCGTTTCGCGCGTGGCCTCGCTGGTTGCCAAGCCGAACCAGATCAAAGCTGCGCAAAAGCTCCGCGAGGCGCTGGCCGTATATCGTAATGCCGAGGATCTGATCCAGCTTGGGGCATACGTCTCGGGTTCCAATCCAAAGCTCGATGCCAGCATTCGCTCACGAGACCAGATTCTGAGTTTTCTGCGCCAGGATGCGCAGGAAAAGGCACCGCTCGACCGCACGCTGCACGGCTTGAGCGAACTCGCCGCGGTGCTCTAGCCCGATGCCAACTGCATTCAAATTTCGGCTCGATCCGGCGCTGCGGCTACGGCACCTCGAAACCGAGCAGGAACGCGCACGGCTGCAGGAACTGATCGCGCGGGAGAAACGGCTCGAGAAATCGCTCGCGGATCTCTGGCAGGAGCGCACCGATGCGGCCGATTTTGTGCGCTCATCAGAAGAGCCGGGTGCGCAGGATGTACGTGCGCTGGCGCTGTTTTCGATCGGCCTGAAGGCGCGCGCAAAGCAGTTCGAAGACGCAATAAAAGCGGTCGGCTGGCAAATCGTGGAGCAAAAGCGCAAGGTGCTGGCCGCCGAACGCAATGAGCGCTCGCTCGAGAAGCTGAAGGAGAAGCGGCAGAGCGAATGGAACACGAAGATTTCGCGCGAAATCGAGGCGGCATCGCAAGAACTTTGGCTGGCTGCGCGCACTAATAGCTTGGATGGTCGTCACGACGACTCCTCAACCTGGAATGATTGCAACTGACTCGGCAAGCTGGCGGCGGTTCCTGATCGGCGAAAGCGCTCCGATTCTGGAAATCTGCGAAATTATCCATCTCATTGCGTCGAAGCGCTGCACGGTACTCATCAGCGGCGAAACCGGTACGGGTAAGGAAGTCATCGCCCGTGCGATTCACGCCGCAAGCAACCGCGCCGACGCGCCAATGGTGTCGGTCAATTGCACTGCGCTGCCGGCCAACCTGGTCGAATCCGAACTGTTTGGTCATGTGAAGGGCGCTTTTACGGGTGCACATTCCAATCGTGGTGGCCGTTTCGAACAGGCGCATCGCGGCACGATTTTTCTCGATGAGATTGGTGACCTTCCGCTCGATGTACAGGCGAAACTCTTACGCGTGCTGCAGGAGCGCGAGTTCGAGCGAGTGGGCAGTTCGGAGACCGTACGCGTCGATGTGCGCGTGATTGCGGCTACCAATATTGATCTGGAAGCCGCAGCCCGCAACCGCAAGTTTCGCGAAGACCTCTACTACCGGCTGAACGTGGTTCCGATCCACATGCCCACCCTGCGGGAGCGGCGAAGCGATATTCCGCTGTTGGTGGAACATTTTCTCGAAAAGATCGCGCAGGCGGAGGGTTCACCGCTGAAGCAGATCACGAGCGATGCTGTCGAGTATCTTCAGCAGCAGGCGTGGCCCGGTAATGTGCGCCAGCTCGAGCATGCGGTACAGAAAGCGGCGGCGCTCAGCGGCGATCGCCAGATTCTAACGACTAACGATTTTCGTCCGCGGCGCGCACCCATCGCGATCGTGAGTAGCGAACCGGGACCGCTGGTTAAGGTGAGCAAAGACGGCTTGGATTTCGATGCGGTAGTGAGCGAGTTTGAACGTTCGCTGATCGATCAGGCGCTATCGATAACGAATGGCAACAAGTCACACGCCGCCGATCTGCTCGGTATCAAGCGCACAACACTGCTCGCGAAATTGAAAAATTTCGAACCGTCCGCTCTTTCGCTGGCGTCCTAACGTGCCCCTACGGCGCGCAGAGCCCGGGCCGGAAGAAAAATAATCGCGGCAATCAGTCCCAGTACCCCGTGGACCGCGACGCCCACGATTCGAAATGGCAAGCAGGATCAGCCACACGATCGGATACAAGACCAGGGCCGCGATCGCCTGCGGCTCTTCGTGATGAGCGGAGTTCGCTATCAGGTGGCGTACCCGCTCATAGCCTGGTTGTGCTGGGTGCCGAACCTGGCCGTGGCGGAATGGATGATTCGCGTTTCTTTTGTCAGAAGAGCGAGCCGGGTCTCTGCGGCCTGAGATTACCAGCTTCGTTTCCACTCGCGCCACCAGGCGGTATCACCTAAATCGAGCGCGTTCCACGCAGCATCGAGAGCTTTCGGATCGCCTCGGAGGATGGCATCGCGCGTCGCAACTGGTGGAAGAGCAACCAACTGAGCGTAACGGCTGAAGGCTTGGGCGCGATCCTCTCCGGAAGTGCGCTGCAGGAGGTGCCAGAGGCTCATGGCATCACGGGAACGCGCTGCGGCGAGTAGGCTCTGAAGTGATTCTGCAGAATGATCGTTGTCGAATTGTGCAAGTGCTGTTTTGAAAGCGGGCGAAGCGTCGTTGAAAAACGGAGTACCGGGGCCATGGCCTGGACGCGTCGTGCACGAAGCGCCGGCAGGAATGAAGGATTCAACACTCTGCCACGCGAACGCCACCCATCCCATTTCAACTGTGATGAGACCGGTTCCGTCGTTATCCACATGCAGTGTGTATTCGCAGCCGAGATCAACGGTTTTGGCAGCCGGGGTATCCACAACAAAGGTTGCTGGAGGCGCCCAGATGAGCGCGTGTATGGTGCCGCGGGCCAGTGAGAAACGCTGCTTGTCTTTGCCTGAATCAAGCAACTGCAGCCGCGAACCCGGTTCGATCTCGAGGGTTCCGATCGCGTCCGAGCGCACGACCGCTGCTCGATGCGGGGGAGTCTCGATCCATTGGCCCGTACGTATATGCTGCGGCCGGTCGTTCGCGACCAGCTGCCACGGGGTCGCCACCATCTTTCTGCTCCAAAGGAAAGACACCCCGGCGGCGAGCAAAATCAATGCGGCGATCGCGAGCAGATGGCCGCAACGTTTGTTCGTGCGCGACCAGCGGAGCGGCGCGAGCGCCTGTTCGAGATGTGCGATTTCCGGATCAGGGGTGCCGGATCGATCCCAAAGATAATCGTCGTTCATCGCTGTTTCAGTCCTTCGCGCAGGATTTTCATACCGCGGCAGAGATTGACTCGTACCGATTCGGGAGTGAGCCCTGTTCGCGCGGCGATTTCGGGTCCAGTCATGCCTTCGACCAGACGTAGAATGAGCGTCTCGCGGTATGTCTCAGGCAGTTGCTGGAGCGTACGCAGAATGGCCAGCGGTTCGGCGTTTGAGTACTTCGCCGGGCGAGCGAGCCAGTGGAAAAGACGCCTGGATTGTGCACCGCGTTGATGATCGGCCGCGAGGCGGCGCGCAATGGTGATCAGCCAGCCCGGAAACGCGGCTGGCTCACGCAAGGCGGAAAGCTGCTCGAGTGCTTTGACGAACACATCGTGCATGAGATCTTCGGCGTCGTGATAGCTGACCTGCGCGAGCAGGATGCCATGAACGAGACGCTCGTATTGGCGATACAACTCACCGAAAGCCGCGCGATCGCCGTCCTGCGCGGCACGGATCAGCGCGACCTCCGATGAGCGTTGCTCGATCGCCAGAAGCACTTTGCCCGCTCAATTACTTCAGCGACGCGCGTTGCGTGGACGTCAGCAGCGCTAAGGTTTCAGCCTCGGTCGGTGCGTGGAAATAAGTCCGGGACGAGGCCGATTGCCGGGAACCGTTTTCGAAAGCGACCAGCGCACCGGTGGCGTAATTCTGATACTCGGGATTGGTCGCGACGACTTTGACGACCCACTGCCCTTGCGCTGGCCACTCCTGAGCCACGCCGAAAGTGCCGGGGACAGAGAGCGCAATGACACGCAACGGAATGCTTTGGCGCGCGCCATTTGCCATCCCCTCAGCGCTCGCGCTGATACGGGTCTTGTCGGGCGAATGGCAGGCGGTCGTTCGCGCTAGCAGGACCAGATGTTTCGATTGCGCTTCGGCGCTATCGGCCGGATTCAGAATTTGCAGCGCCAGCGCTCCAGCACAAAGCGGAATCGCGAGCGAAAGAGCAGCGAGCGAGGTTACGACAGTTCGCATATTTCTCCATTCCAGAACTCTTCAAAAGCTCTGCCCATCAGAACTTCCGAAGCTCTGTGGAGGAGACGGGCAGCCAGGCCCGAGTGTTAACGCGGCGCGCTTAGCCTTCCGCGCCGGCAGCTACGGGCGCGTTTTCGCCGCGTTTACCGGCGAGGCGATCCTTTAGCTCTTTACTTGGGCGGAAACTGGCTTTGCGGCTGGCGGGTATATCGATCTTCTCGCCCGTGCTGGGATTGCGGCCGGTGCGGGCTTTCGTCTCTTTCCCGACGAGTGTTCCGAGCCCGCGAAATTCGACTTTCTCCCCCGCAACCAGCGCCTGGGCCGTTTTCTCCACGAGGGCCTCAAGCGTACGTTCCACGTCGGCCTTAGACTGTCCGGTCGATGACGCGACCTGTTCAATTAATTGCTGTTTGGTCATTCCTGTCAGCATAACCCGTCGGGTGCCGGCAAGTTTTGGAACCGAGCAGGTCTTTTTCTCGTAACCAGGTTTGCATGGAATCTGTTTTGGCCGACGTTCGCCAATCGTTGAGGCTGCTCCGCAAGAGCCCGGGATTCACGGCTGTGGCAATTGCAGCACTGGCGCTCGGAATCGGCGCAAACACCGGAATCTTCAGCGTCATCAATAAAGTCATTCTTGAGCCGCTGCCCTACCCGCAGCCGGAGCGCATTGTGAAACTCGGGCGCAAGTACCCGGACGGCACCGGTTATTCGAACTCTGTTCCGAAATACATGGCCTGGCGGCACAACGATGTTTTCTCGGAGATGGCGATTTACGATCAGGGCGGCCCGGGCTTGAATCTGACAGCCGGTGATCGCCCGGAGCAGGTCAAAGGCATTCACGTCTCGGCCGACTACTTCAAGGTGTTCGGTGCGAGCCCGATGCGCGGGCGATATTTTTCGGCGCAGGAAGATTCGCCGAACGGACCGAAAGCTGCAATCATCAGCGAGAAGCTCTGGCGCAGCCGGTTCGGAGGCGATCCGCAGATGGTTGGCCGAACGATTCAGCTGAACGGCGAAGCGTATCCGGTAGTTGGCATTATGCCGGGCAGCTTTGTGCCGGACCCGCCGGCGGACGTCTGGATACCCATACAGGCAGATCCGAACAGCACCAATCAGGGGCATTATCTCTCGGTGGCGGCTCGCCTGAAGCCGGGCGTAACGATCGAGCAGGCACGCGGCGAGATGAAGCGCGTGGGCGAAGGGTTTCGACGCGAAAACCCGAAGTGGATGGATAAGAACGAAAGCGTAGCAGTCGTGCCGATGCGAGAGGCGATGGTCGGAAATGTCAAGATCGCGCTTTACGTGCTGCTTGGTGCGGTGCTGCTCGTCCTGTTGATTGCATGCGCGAACGTGGCGAACCTGCTGCTTGCGCGGGCAGCAACAAGGCAACGCGAACTGGCGATTCGAGCCGCGATCGGAGCTACGCGCGGACGTGTCATCCGGCAGTTACTGACGGAAAGCGTGATTCTTGCATGTATCGGCGGCATCTGCGGACTGCTGCTTGGCGGCTGGGGAGTACGGACGCTGCTGCTGTTTGTCCCGGGCGATATTCCGCGCCTGACGTCGCAGGAGCACGTGCAGGGTCTTTTCTCGATTCTGGACTGGCGGATCGTGCTGTTCGCAGTAGGCGTTTCGTTTCTGACGGGGATCATTTTCGGTCTGTTTCCAGCGCTGCACATTTCGAATCCTGATGTCGCATCCACCCTTCGCGAGGCTAGCGGACGAACCGGTACCGGCCGAAAGCAGAATCGTGTGCGCAAGGTGCTGGTCGGAATCGAAATGGCTCTCGCGCTGGTACTGCTGACCTCGGCGGTGCTACTGATTCGCACGTTCGTAGGGTTGAGCAGCGTGCAATCGGGCATCGATCCGCATAACGTGTTGACCCTGCAGACGTCGCTGGCGGGCGGAAACTACTCGACAACGGACAAGGTTGACCGCTTTGCAACACAAGTGGTCCGGCGGCTCGAAACTCTGCCCGGTGTACAGTCTGCGGCGCTCGCGGTGGCACTTCCGACTCAGACGGAAATCGATCTGCCCTTCGCGATTGCGGGCAAAGCGCCAAAGTCGGGACAAACCTACAATGGCGACGAGCAGTACCGGTTCATTTCACCGCACTATTTCGCGGTGTTCAAAATTCCCTTGCTGCGCGGACGTTACTTCGATGAACGCGACGTTCAGAATGGCGCCAAGGTGGTCATTATCAATCAGGCGATGGCTAAGAAATACTGGCCCAAAGACGACGCGCTCGGCGCCGTGATCACGATTGGCAAGGGACTGGGACCGCAGTTTGAGGATGCGCCGCGGCAGGTGGTCGGGATTGTGGGCGATGTGCGTGAGAGCGGGTTGGCCGATAAAGACGTGGGCGTGATGTATCTGCCGCAAAGCCAGGTGCCCGACGGTGTGACACAACTCGCGAACAGCGCGCTGCCGCTTGGCTGGTGTATTCGGACCGCAACCGACCCGAATACTCTGCGCACAGCCGTGCAGCGGGAGTTTCAGGCAGTCGATAGCCTGATGCCGGTTTCCAAGATGCGGCCGATGGAAGAAGTGCTGGCCGAGGGTGTCGCTCGGCAGCGGTTCAATATGCTGCTGCTGAGCATTTTTGCGGGTATTGCTCTCATTCTCGCGGCCATCGGTATTTACGGGCTGATGTCGTACTCGGTGGAGCAGCAGACGCAGGAGTTGGGAATTCGCATGGCACTCGGAGCGGGCCGGGCAGAAGTCCTGCGGCTTATTGTGCGCCAGGGTATGATTCCGGCAATCGCGGGGGTTGCCGTGGGCCTGGCGATCGCGTTTGCTTTAACTCAACTACTTTCAACGCTGCTCTACGGAGTGAAGGCGAATGATCCGCTGACTTACGCTTCGGTTGCGCTGGTCTTGCTGCTTGTGGCTCTTTTTTCGACTTGGGTGCCGGCACTGCGAGCAGCGCGAATCGATCCCGCGACAGCGCTGCGGGATGAGGTATAGGACCCGCCTGGATCAAGTCTTGCGAAACCAGAGCTCGATCCAGAGACCGGCAAGCTCCCCATCTTGACTTCTAAGAACGGAGCGCTCAAGCAGATCGACGCCCTGCCGAATCTGCCGTTCCTGCGCGACCACCCAATCCGGACGCTCGGGAAGCGGAAGTGTCAGCAACTCGGAGTTCAGCATGCCCTCCGGATGAAAGCCGAACGGCTCAATGAGAAGCTCGAGTGTTGCGCGGCTGTAGCCATATTGGTAAGGGAAAGCGAGCAAATTGTTGTAGGCCATGGCTTCGATCAGAAAATTCGCAGCTTCGGCTGAAAGCGACGAGTCTCGAAGAAGCGTTTGACACAAGGTGTAGAAGAGACCGTTCGGAGTACGTACGACCAGCAGCCCACTGCGCTTCAGGATGCGCGCGGCTTCCTGGAGAACGGACCGCGGATCCTCGATCTGGTCGAAGCAATTCCAGATGAAAACGCCGTCGCAGGCGCCCGCCTCAAAGCTGCAATCTTTCAATTCTCCGATGCGCACGTCGAGACCGCGCGAACGCGCAAATCGCGACGAGTCTTCTCCGACATCCACGCCGGTTGCCTTCCAGCCCCAGTTTGCAGCGGTTTCAAGAAATGCGCCGTAGTGGCTTCCCAGCTCGATAACGCGAGCGGTTGGCGGGAGCAGCGCGCGATAAGGCGATTCTTTTGCTGTGAAAGCTTTGAGATAGTCCGGATAGAGGCGCTCGATTGCCGCCTGGTCGTAGGAATCTGCCGAATAATCTCCGGCAGGCGGCGAATGATGACGCGCGCGTACCAAGAGGCCGCAATGGACGCAGGTGAGCAGGTCGGCTTCTTCGTTGTGGAAGAAATCCGTGAGATCTTTCTTCTCGGCAGGGGCGAGCGGATGTGTGACTCGCTGCCGTATGAACCTGCTGCGCAATTGAGCTTCGGCATCCAGGGCAGCCGCACTCATCAGCAGGGTTGAAGCCGATCCACCGCACACCGGACATTCGAACATGCTCGTTCGACGCGGCAGAGAGATTTCTATTACGGTGCGAGCTCAGTGGCGCAATTGCAGAGGCGCTGCGATATTGAAGAGATGATCCGGTTGCGGAGTGTCGAGGATATACCCGACGAGAAGGTTCGCGAGATTCTGGCGCAGATGGACCCGCGCGGGAATTGCGCCGTTATGTCGATTGAGCAGAAGCGAGCGCTTCAACTCAAGGGCATTGTACGCGCCGGCGAACCCGCTCCGGTTGCCGCGATCGAAGATCACTCGATGCTCACGCGGGCCGGTGAAAAGCTCCGCGTGCGCCTGTACCGGCCCGAGCAGTCGCGCGGCAATCTACCAGTCGTGCTGTACGTGCATGGCGGTGGATTTTTTGCAGGTAGTCTCGAGACACATGAGCCGGTGTGCCGCGCCATCGCAAATCTTACGCCCGCTCAGGTTGTGTCGGTGGATTACCGCCTGGCTCCGGAGCATCGCTGGCCGGCGGCCCTGGATGATTGCTTCGATGCATTGCTGTGGATCACTCAAACTCTGCGGCCGCGGCGATTGATTATTGCCGGAGACAGCGCCGGCGGAAATCTGGCTGCCTGCGCAGCGCTTCAGGCAGATGGGAGCGACGTTCGTATCGACGCGCAAGTGCTGATTTATCCGATGCTCGATGCGGTGATGTCGCTGCCCGCGTATGTAGAAAATGCACTCGTACCGCCCTTCACGCTTCTCGATTGCGTATACGTCTGGCAGTTATTCCTGCCGCGTGATGCCGATCGGCGAACGGCGCATATTTCGCCGCTGTATGCTAAGCCGGATGCTCTGCAGCGCCAGCCCGCTGCGTTGATTCTTACCGCCGAATACGACATCCTGCGCGACGACGGATTGAGTTACGGAAACGCTCTGCGCGAAGCAGGCGTACGCGTCGAGCACGAGCACTATGCAGCCATGCCACACGGCTTCCTGCTATGGGGCGCTACAGTTCGCGCAGCAATTGATGGCCTGGAGCGAATCGCCGCATTCGTGCGCTCGGTGTAAGAACGACGGCTGCTGCTACATTGAAACGAACCCCGATCGAAGATGAGTAACAACCGGTACGGCCTGATTATGGCCGGCGGACGCGGAACCCGCTTTTGGCCGCGCAGCCGCAAGCGGAACGCAAAACAGGTTCTGCGGTTTTTCGGCGAGAGGACACTGATTCAACAGACGGTGGACCGTCTGAAGCCCGTGCTCCCACCCGAAAACATTTGGGTCATCACCAACGAACTGCTGCAAGGAGAGATTCGCAGCCAGTTGCCTGAGATACCCAAGAAACAGATTCTGGCCGAGCCCGCTCAGCGCAATACGGCACCTTGCATCGGACTGGCGGCGCAGATTCTTCACAAGATGAACCCGGAAGCGGTGCTCGGCGTTTTTCCGGCCGATCATCTGATCCTCAAAGAAAGCCGGTTTCGCAATTTCGTAAAGGCGGCCTATCGCGCGGCCGAAGGCAACCGGGTGGTCGTGCTCGGAATTCAACCGCGCTGGGCGGAGACGGGCTACGGATACATCGAATTTCCGAAGAATGTGAAGGCGGGGGCGACTGAAGCTCTTGCGGTGACAAGCTTCCGCGAAAAACCCGACGCCAGGACCGCCAAGCGGTTCGTGGAGCGCGGAAATTTTTTCTGGAACGCCGGAATGTTTTTCTGGCGAGCGGAGCTGATTTTGGACTTGATGCGAAAGCATCAGCCGAAGACGGCAACTCTGCTGGCGGGATTGCCTTCGTTTCGCAGTAAGTCGTTCAAAGAGGAACTCGCGGAAGTCTATCCGCTGTGCGAAGACATTTCGGTAGATTACGCGATTCTCGAGAAAGCTGAGGAAGTGAGCGGAATCGCGCTCGACGATATCGGATGGAACGATGTCGGGAGCTGGAGCGCGGTTTATGATCTGGCCGATAAGGACCAAAACGGAAATGCGTCACGCGGAGACCTGGTTGCGGAAAACAGCCGTGGCAACTATGTAGATGCCGCGAAGACAGTGGCGCTTGTGGGTGTGCATAATCTGGTGGTTGTCGATACACCCGATGCGCTGCTGGTCGCGAGCCGCGAGCAGGCACAGGACGTGAGCAAACTGGTCAAGACCTTGGATCAGCAGAAGCGGGAAGACCTGCTGTAGTCCGTACGGGACTCGCTTTGCTGCGAATCGCGGCTCGGCTACAATCTGTACGAATGAAAACTCTGCTGCTATTGGCGACTGCCGGCCTGCTGCTCGGGGCGGAGGCGATCCGCCTTGCCGACGTCAAAAAGATTTACATCGAGAAGATGGACAACGGGCTCGATGAGTACCTGCGAGCTGCCATCTCCAAGAAGTTCCACGATCGGATTACGATCGTGCTGGACAAGTCGCAAGCCGACGCGATTATGAGCGCGCCGAACATGGGTGCGCAGCGCACGCAGAGCGCCACGGTCGACCTAAAAGACCCAAAGGGTGAGGTGGTGCTATGGAGCGGAAGCGCCGGGGATCGCGACGGCAAGTTTCTGGGAGTAAAGCACGGCGGTGAGCAGAAGGTTGCCGATCATTTGGCTAACGATCTCAAGAAAGCGATGGAGCACTAGTTCTGTGCTTCGAGGGTGCCGTCGCGTTTGATCAGGTAACGGCGGCCGCGCCATTCGACTGAATTCCCGAAGAAGCCAGCCAGCCAGAATGCGAAGCTGAGGAGGTCCTGAAGCGGCAGCAGATGCCAGGGCACGCGCGCTCTGAGCACGCGGTCGGAGATGACGTACGCATTCAGGACGCGAAGCACGACCGTAATTGCGAGCAGCGGCTTCCAGAATGGCAGCAGGAACAGGATACACGACAGCGCCGAAACCGGATAGGTAAAGAACTGGCCTATATAACCGGCCGGACGGGAGCGCCGCGTGGTGCGAGCCCAGCGCGCTCGATGGGCAAAATTTTTGAGGAGGACCTCGCTGCCGATCCGGTGCTCGACAGTGTACGATGACAAATCGACTCCGAAACCCTGCTCAGAGGCCGTGTGCCCAAGGACGAAATCTTCGGAGATATAGTCGCGAAAGCGCTCAATGCCGCCCAGCGATTGAAGCAGACTGCGCCGGGCGACAATGGTCGGGCCAATGGCGAATTTCGCGCCTTCGAGCATGACGGCCGTGAAGACTCCAGCGAAGAAATCGGTATTCATGCTCAGAGCTTCGAGCCGCGACCACAGGCTCGGGCCGCCGATTGCGCGATACGGACAGGTAGTCAGGGCGAGGTTTTGGTTTGAAAATTCAGCGGCCAGCTGGCGGCAGAAATCGCTTCCCGCACGCACATCACTGTCGGCCATCGCGATAAGCTCGTACCGAGCGATTTCAAGCAGGCATTGCAGTTTGAAGACTTTGTCGTGCGGATAGGGCGGCTCGCCCGTAACGATGAGCTGGCTGGCCACATGCGGGTACTGAGCCTGCAGATCGCGGACGATCTGCGCGGGCGCATCACCGGAGTCGCGCACCGCGAAGAGAAGTTCAAAGAGTGGATAGTCCTGCTCGAAGTAGCTGCGCAGGTTCGCTTCCAGCCCCATGTCCAGGCCGGCGAGCGGTTTCAGTATGCTGATGCCAGTCGCGGGAGATGCCTTTTCCTGCGAGGGCTTACGCCTGCGGTAGCGCTCAGCTGCCACGACGGCCAGAACGGAATAAGTCCAGCATCCAAGCAGCAGAGCGAACGCGAAAAAGCGCAGCAAGCTTATTCTGCGAGACTCTTGGAGGCGATGAGACCGGATAGGCGCTCTATGAAAGCCTCAAGACTCGTCACGCCCTGGTCGCCTGCTTTCCGATTCCGAACCGAGACCTGGCCCGATTCGGCTTCACGCGCGCCTACGACGAGCATAAAGGGAATTTTTTGCACTTGTGCGTCGCGGATTTTGAGATTGACTTTTTCACTGCGATCGTCGAGTTCGGCACGAATGCCGAGATCCCCCAGACGGTTTTTCACTTCGCGTGCGTAGCCGGTCTGTTTGTCCGTTATCGGCAGCACGATCGCCTGCACAGGCGCGAGCCAGACCGGGAATGCACCGGCGTAGTGCTCGATCAGGATGCCAAAAAAGCGTTCAATCGAGCCGTAGAGCGCGCGATGAACCATGAGAGGCTGATGCGCTTTACCATCTTCGCCGATGTATTCGAGGCCGAACCGGCGCGGAAGCGTGAAATCGAACTGGACGGTGGAAAGCTGCCACAGGCGTCCGATCGCGTCCACGAGCTTGACATCGATTTTCGGCCCATAGAACGCAGCCTCATCGGGTGCAACTTTGACTTTCATGCCAACGCGCTCGACTGCACGCTGGAGCGCGTTTTCACCGATCTGCCACTGCTCCGGGCTGCCATCGTATTTTCCGCTGGCGCCCTTATCCCACGTCGAGAGCTCGGCTTCGTAGCTGGTGAACCCAAAAGTATTGAGCGTGTCGATTGCGAACTGAAGGCACGACACGACTTCGTCCTCGATCTGCTCCGGAGTGCAGAAGATGTGGGCATCGTCCTGCGTGAAGCCGCGGACCCGAAGCAACCCGTGGACGACGCCGGAGCGCTCGTAGCGATAGACAGTTCCGAGCTCACCGAGTCGCACGGGCAAGTCGCGATAGCTGCGTTGCCGATCGCGGTAGATCAGGATGTGGAACGGACAGTTCATCGGCTTCAGCTGATACTCCGCGTCCTCCAATTCCATCGGAGTGAACATATTTTCGGAGTAGTAGCCGGCGTGCCCGGAAGTTTTCCAGAGATCGTGGCGCGCGACGTGCGGCGTGTAGACCAGCGAGTAACCGCGCTTGAGGTACTGGTCGCGCATCCAGTCCTCGATGATTTTGCGAACAGCGCCGCCTTTCGGATGGAAGAAGATCAGGCCCGGTCCGGCGAGTTCCTGGATTGAAAAGAGGTCGAGCTCCTGGCCGAGTTTGCGATGATCGCGCTTCTTGGCTTCTTCGAGACGATGGAGATAGTCGTCAAGCTCCTTCTGCGTGAAGAAAGCGGTCCCATAGATGCGCTGAAGCTGCGGGTTGTGTTCGTCGCCTTTCCAGTAGGCGCCTGCAATCGATAGCAGCCTGAAAGCTTTCAGCTTTTCGGTCGAAGAAACATGCGGGCCGCGGCAGAAGTCGATAAAGTTCGGACCAAGGGTGTATTCAGAGAAGACGTCCCCGGCGCGCTCTTCAATCAGCTCGCGCTTCATCCAGTCGTCTTTGTACTTTTCCAGGCCGGCAGGCTTCGGCGTGAGTACACGGTCGAACGGCAGGTTGCGCGCCTGGATTTCGCGCATTTTGGCTTCAATGCGCTCCAGATCCTCGGGCGTGAATTTGGCATCGCGCTGAAAATCGTAGTAGAAGCCGTTTTCGGTGGGCGGTCCGATGCCGAGTTTGGTTTCCGGGAAGAGCTCGAGCACCGCCGCGGCGAGCAGGTGCGCCGTAGAATGCCGGTAAACCTGAAGCGCTTCGGGACTTTTGGTGGTGAGTATTTCGACTGAAGCGCTCTCTTCGAGCGGACGGGTGAGATCGAAAAGGTTCCCGTTGACACGGGCCACGATAGCGTCGTTGGCGAGGCGCGGGCTGATCGACTTTGCAATATCGAGCGGGCGCGTACCGGCAGAGACCTGCTGCTGGCTGCCATCGGGCAGAGTGATTGTTATCGAACTGCTCATTCGGGGATAAATTCGAGGTTATCAAACGAGCGCGCTTCTGCAACGCCCACTAGCTACGAAAGTTGAACGCTCAAGCGCTGCGTGCGGCAGAAGCGTACGTTCCCTGAATTCTCAGGCAAGCGGCGAAGGAGCAATGTGCCGCCGCAAGCTGCGGTTGAGATACGGTGCCACAGCGCGCTCAATAAACCAGACGAAAAAAAATCCTGTAAAGAGCAGCAAAATCGGATTCAGCGGATAGCGATACCGCGCACTGGCTTCGATTAGCAGGTGAGGCAGCGAGTAAACGGACAACATAACGACGAAGATGAGCAACTTGGCACGCCGGTAGGGGCCGGCGACAATCAAACCGGCAAGCCCTAGAACGAATATCCCCATCCAGTAGACGCGCTGCACAAGGCTGCCGCCCGGACTGAACCAGAACGCGCGCTCGCGTTCGAAAGCTAGCAGCAGGAAGCGCCATCGGTGAGATTCGATCCACTGCATCGCCTCGCCGCGTTTCAGTTCGTTATAGCGGATTTCGCCCAAACGCTGCACCAGCTTAGCTTCCGGAACACTCCCGTGCGGATGCAGGGTAACGAATATGCGATTTTTGAGGTTTTGATCCAGCGTCGGAGCAGCGATATCGTTATTTGAGACATATAGTTCAAGACCGGCATTGTCGCGAGAGATGACGGGTGCGCCCAGCTCGACATAGTTGCGAATACCCCAGGGCAGGACCGCAGCAAGCACGCCAGCAGCAAAGATGCCGATACGCACGATGCGATGGCGCAGCCGATCACGAACGAAGATCTCGCGCGCGAGCATGTAGACGACGCCGCAGAGGAGCAGCTGGGCCGAGACCAGAGCAGTCAGACCCCAGGCGATTCCAATAGAAAACGCGTTCCAGGGAGCGCGGCTCGGGCTTGCCAGACGAAAAGTCGCCAGCACACAAAGGATCAATGTGAGCCCGACGAGCGGGGCCTCGTAATCGCCCGAGCAATCAAGATAAAGCACCGGCATAAGCGCGCCGATAACGCCCGCGATCAAACCGGCCCGGATACCTAATCGCGCGGCGCGGGCCAGAAGCGGCAGGAGCGCAAACTGAAGGCTTGCAATGGCGATTGTGAGCACATTTTTAAGCGTCTCGCCGGTTCGGAGATCGGGTGCGATCTTGTACATCAATCCGATCAGAAACGGAAATGCGGGAGTCACGTGCGCCGTGGGGCCGGTCGGAAGAATAAAGGGGTTGCCGAGGAATCCATTGCGCGCGAAGCACATGGCCGTCTGCACCACTTCCACGTGATTGAAGAGGATACGCGCTCCGCTGTGGAACCAAAGAGCCGCACGCAAGCCGAATCCGGCGACGAAAATCAAAACACAAATCAGCCCGATTCTCTTCGAGAACACGTCCGGGAAGCCGCCGCCGTCGGTCTCTGCTGAATGATTCATGCGTTGTTCGATTGTGCAGCTGACGCGGTGAGTTTCCCTAAGATGGATCCCGCTTCATTGCGCGTTTAAGCCGCCCGCGCGATCTTCACGAAGGAATCGGGATCGAGGCTGGCACCCCCGACGAGTGTCCCGTCTATTTCCGGTTCGCGCATGAGACCCTCGATGTTATCCGGCTTCACGCTGCCTCCGTAAAGGATCCGCAGCCGCTGGGCCGCTTCCGACCCAAAGCGCTTATCGGCCTCGGCACGTATCAGGCGATGCGCTTCCGAAGCAATTTCCGGCGTAGCCGTGTGGCCGGTTCCGATTGCCCAGACGGGCTCGTACGCAATCACGATTTCGGCGAATTGCTCTTCGGTCAGACCCGCAACGCCCCCAGCGAACTGCCGGATCAGCACTTCGTGGGCTTTACCCGCTTTGTGCTCTTCCAGCTTTTCGCCGACGCAGATGATCGGCTTGAGCCCGGCCGAGATGGCGGCTTGGGCTTTTCTGAGAACATCCGCATCTGTTTCCTGGCAGACTTGATGCCGGCGTTCGCTATGGCCGACCAAAACCCAGGTGGCACCTGCGGCGCGCAGCATGGGGGCAGAGATTTCGCCGGTGTAAGCGCCTTCGGCACACCAGTGAATATTTTGGCCGCCGATATGAATCCGACTTTCCTTTGCTGCTTCCACGGCCGCGGGGATGCTCAAGGCTGGCGGAAAAAGAGCGAGCTCACAATTTGTGACATCCGCCGCCAGCGCTTTGAACTTTTCGAGAAATGCCACCGCTTCGGAAGCGGTCTTGTACATCTTCCAGTTACCTGCTGTTATCCGCCGTCTCATACGGTGGCTGTGTTGATTTGTCCTTTCTGGATTTGGCGCAAAAAGCTGGTGCCCGCGCCGAGACGCGTACCGAAGATCTCGGCAACAGTCTGGCCGATATCGGCAAGCGTGGACCGTGTACCCAGATCGACTCCGCTCTGCACGTGTTCGCCGAACAGCAGCAAGGGTGTGTATTCACGCGAATGATCGGTAGACGGAGTTGTGGGATCGCAGCCGTGATCGGCCGTTAGAATCAGCAGATCGTCTGGAGCGAGTTCGAGCGTGGGCAACCAGCGATCCACCGCTTCGAGGGCATCAGCGTAGCCCTTCACGTCGTTGCGATGCCCGTACTGCTGGTCGAAGTCGACCAGGTTCACCCAAATCAGCCCGCTTTGCTGCTCGCGCATGCTCGCGATCGTCTTCTGCATGCCGTCCGCGTTATCGACTGTCTTGGTTGACTGCGTGATGCCGCGGCCGAGAAATATGTCGGAGATTTTTCCAATCGCCCACACGGGGACCTGCGCTTCCGCCAGACAATCGAGCAACATGCCATGTGGCGGAGGGACGGCGTAATCGTGGCGGTTCGGTGTACGTTTGAAATTACCGGGCTCGCCGACGAACGGTCTGGCAATGACGCGCCCAACTTCGTTCGGTCCCTTCAGCATCTGGCGCGCGATTTCGCAAATGCGGTAAAGTTCATCGAGCGAAATCACCTGCTCATGCGCAGCCACTTGAAACACACTGTCGGCCGATGTATAGATGATCGGCCAGCCCGTTTCCATATGGCGCGCACCGAGCTCCTGAATGATCTCGGTGCCCGAAGCGGGTTTGTTGCCGAGCGTCCTGCGCCCAATTCTTGCTTCGAACTCGGAGATAAGGTTCGATGGAAACCCGTGCGGATAAAGCGGGAACGGATGCTCGAGTATAATGCCCGCCATCTCCCAATGGCCCGTCGTTGTATCTTTACCTGGAGACGCGAGGGTACAACGCCCGAAAGCACCTGCCGGTTGATCGACAGCCGAGAGACCGGGCAGAGGCTTAATGTTCGCCAGCCCAAGGCGTGTCAGATTGGGAAGCCGAAGTCGATGTTTTTTGGCGATGTTGCCGAGTGTGTCACTGCCTACGTCACCAAATTGGGCGGCATCCGGCATCGCGCCGATCCCGACGCTATCGAGCACAATCCAGACAACGCGCGCGAAACCGCCCTGCTCGCCGCTCATTGCTGATTCGCCACCGTACCGGTATCGGAAGCAGCAATTGGCTTCGAGAATTCGTCCTTTAGTCGCGCTGCCCGCTCGCGCGCCAGGTGCATGAAAGATTCGTGATTCGCGATTCGAGTGAGCAGGGGAACGAATTGGTCGGGCGCGGCCAATTCTTTTCTCAGCCACAATGCCTCGATTTCAGCGAGGGCATCATTGACCCCGAGCTTGTCGAAATGCACCGTGCGATCCAGATCGATGTAGGCGCGCTCACTCGACGCAATGTCTTCCAATTTCGCCAGCAGCTTTTGGGCGGCCTCGTCGATCGAGTAATTAAACGTTTCCTCCGAAGAGGCGCCTGCCCCATCTTCGTATCGAAAGACCTTCTTACCGGTATTTGCCACCTTGAGACCGGATTCGAGAGGCGTTTTGAAATAGTTCAGCTGGCCGGCCAGATCAAACAACTGTGCGGTATCGGAATCCGAAAGATGCGCCGTTACCGGCTGCGGGTCGTTTGGTGCTTCGCTGTATTGCAATGCCCCGCTGCGGTCGATGACAAGCTTCAGATATTCGGGGCTGCTGTGCGGAAATGTCTTCGTATAAATGAGCCGGGGCGATGGCGCGGCCAAAAGCGGCAGTGCCATCGCCCAAAAAGCCGCAGCTTTCACGCTCGCCCTCCGGCGGCAGCGGGAAATTGCCACCTTGTGCCGTGGCAAATTGCGACCGCGAGGGCATCGGTGGCATCCATGGACGCGAACTGGCGATTGATGCCCAGCAGCGACAGAACCATCATCTGCACCTGTTCCTTTTCGGCGCGGCCATAACCCACGACGCTCATTTTCACTTCGAGCGCGGAATATTCGTTGACCGGCAAGCCCGCCTCGGCAGCAACCAGCATCACCACACCCCTCACGTGAGCGAGTTTCAGCGCGGATTTCGTGTTGACCGCATGAAAGACTTCTTCGACGGCAACGATCTGGGGTGAAAACTGCTCGAACACCTGGCGCAGTTCGCTGGCAATGCTGAGCAGCCGCCGCTCGAGAAGCTCGCCCGGGCGCGTACGAATCACGCCGGCTTCGATAAAGCGGTGGGACCGGCCATCGGTTTCGATAATGCCGAAGCCAGTCCGCTCGGTTCCGCAATCTATGCCCACGATGCGCATCAGTGACGGCCGTCCGCTCGCTTCCGAGCTTCAGGCCAGGGCTTCTACTTCAGCCTCGTCGACTTCGTAATTGCCGTAAACGTTTTGAACGTCATCGTGCTCTTCGAGCACTTCGTAGAGTTTGAGCATGGCCTGTGCGGTCTTGCCCTCGAGCTTAATGGTGTTCTTTGGCACCATCGCGATCTCGGCCGATTCGGTGGGAATGCCGGCCTGTTCCAAAGCCTTCAGAACAGACTCGTGTGCTTCCGGTGCTGAAAGGATTTCCCAGGCTCCGCCCTGATCGCGAATATCGTCGGCGCCGGCATCGAGCACAATACTCATCAGCTGATCTTCGGAGGCCTTCTCAGCATCGACGATGACCTGGCTCTTACGCTCGAACATCCAGGCGACGCTTCCAACTTCACCAAGATTCCCGCCGTTTTTCGAGAAAACGTGGCGAATTTCGCTCACTGTGCGATTGCGATTGTCAGTGGCCACGTTCACCAGAACAGCCGCGCCGCCGGGGCCGTAGCCTTCGAATAGAATTTCGTCGATCTGACCGCCTTCGAGTTCGCCGGTACCGCGCATGATGGCGCGCTTGATATTATCGGCGGGCATCGAAACGGCTTTCGCGGCGAGCACGGCGGTCCGAAGACGCGGGTTTGAGTCAGGATCTCCGCCGTTGCGCGCAGCGATTTGTATTTCTTTGATCAAGCGCGTGAACATCTTGCCGCGCTTGCTGTCGAGGGCCGCTTTCTTGTGCTTAATTGTGGCCCATTTACTGTGTCCGGACATCGAAAAACCTCAGGAGTTCCTAACCTCCGAGCATATCAGAGAGTAGGAACTTCTTGAGTTGCGAAGCCGGCCCGGGCGCGGCATCATCCGGTAAGACGATTCCACGCTCGAAGGAAAGATTCAGAGGGTAAAAAAAGCTAAGCGAACCAGCTCAGGATATGAGTGAAGAGGTCGTCAATGATTACTGGAGGGTGCATGTGATTTCCACATGCGTAGTTCGTAATCGGCCGCTACATTCTAAGTAGCTTTTCCCTGAAGATAGCGTCCCAAATTGGGATACGTGAAGGGTTCAGTTTTTCACGTTCATGGTGTCGGAGTTGACGGCTTTCTTCCCTGTGACACCCTCGAGAGCAGTCAGTAAACCACGATAGTCGTTCTTGTCGGCCTGAATCGCCAGCCCACCTTTCTTCCCTGCGTCGTCCCATGTGAGTCCGATGAAGTGTTTCTTGCTCTTGGACAAGAGCATGAATGCGCCGGCCCCAAACGATACCGCAGCCAGACCGATCGCCGTTCCTACGCGCCGATGCACATCCTGTCCGTAGTTCACCTCCGTCACCGCTGCGGCAGGAATGGTAAGCACAGCTCCTTTGCCTTGGCTCAGCTGAATCTTGTCGCCCTCGATGGTAAGACCGATTGAATCGCCCGGCTTCAACTCATTGAGAGAGCCACCCGAGTACTTCTCTTTGTAGGTAGGTGTGCCGGCGCACAGGACAGCAGAAAACAGCGCGGTGGTAACGCCACTCGCAACGATTTTCCGGAACGAACTAAGTTTTGCGTGTTGCAGTTGAGACATAGCGCTCTTATCGGCACGTCTCGCGATTGCATGAGCGTTGAGCAGCCCAGCCGAGCGCCATTCAGTACTGTAACTGACTTTGCGGAGTAAGAGTTATCTGAAACAGGAGAAGAGGGAGGGATGCAATCTGGCGGAGAGGGGGGGATTCGAACCCCCGGTACCGGTTTAAGCCAGTACGACGGTTTAGCAAACCGCTGCTTTCGACCACTCAGCCACCTCTCCTTGCCGCGGGAGTGTTCTCCTCAAAATGCTAACACGCTAGAGCGTGCTGCCGACTCGCTAGAAACCTCGCACCATCGGCATCGCAAGCGGCGGCTCGACCAGAAACTCGAGTTCGCGGATTTCGATCAGGGCATCGCGAATCGCTTTCTCGCGCGCAGGCTCAGTCGTGATCACAAATGGCAGGTCGCGCCAGTCCTCTCTGGGAAGCTGCAGGACGGCGTCGATCCCGATCTTGTGCTTCGCGAGAATAGCCGCGAGGGTAGCGATGATGCCCGCCTTATCTTCCACGCGGAATCGCAGATAATAAGGCGCCGATTGCGTCGAGATCTCCTGAGGCCGATATTCGCCGAGCCGTTCATGCGCGAAAGGGCTCACGCGCTCAGGACTGCCAAAGCGAATTTCGCGCGCGACCTTCATCAGATCGCTCACAACCGCAACACCGGTGGGTTTCGGCCCGGCGCCGCGGCCGTAATAGAACGTATCTTCGCCATACGAACCGCGAATCCAGATCGCGTTGTAAGCGCCTTTTACCTGTGCAAGGATCGTCTGCTGCGGAATCAGACTGGGACGAACCGATAAGAGCAGTCCATTCTCGCTTTGACGCGCGATGCACAACAGCCGGATCGTGTGCTTGAGCTGATGCGCGTACTCGAAGTCAATCGGCATGATGCGCCGGATGCCCTCGGTATAGATGTCTGCTGGCGTGAGCCGTTCACCAAACGCCAGTGCGGAGATAATCGCCAGCTTGGCCGCAGCATCGAGACCGTCGACATCGGCCGAAGGATCCGCTTCTGCGTAACCGAGCTGCTGCGCCTCGGCTAGTACCGACTGAAAGTTGGCTTGGCTTTTTTCGATTTCGGTAAGGATGAAATTGCTCGTGCCATTGAGAATTCCGTATAGTTCAACAACGCGATCTCCCGCGATGCCTTCCCTCAAAACGGTATGGATCGGAATTCCGCCGGCCACGCTTGCTTCCATGGCGAGGTTCACGCCGTTGCGATGCGCCAGGTTCCAGAGCTCGGCGCCGCGCTGCGCCATCAGCTCTTTGTTCGCGGTCACGACAGACTTATGTTTGCGCAAAGCCTCTTCGATGATCTGGCGCGCCGTGCCGGTGCCTCCGACCGCTTCCACAACGATATCGATCTCAGGATGCGAAACCACTTCGCGCCAATCGGCCGTGCGAAGCACTGGTTCGGCGAACTCGGGCAGCGGTCTTGTCCCAACACTGCGGCTGCAAACGGCAGCCACGCGCAGCGGAAATCCCAGCTTCTCGCGAATCGATTGCGCATTTTCCAGAAGAATGTCGAGCGTGCCGGAACCGACGTTTCCCAGACCAATCAAGCCGACGGCTACCTCCATTTCGGGTGCGCCTCGCTGGTGAGCATAAGTGGCTTATGATAGCAACGGGATGAAGTGGGACCTCTCGCGCCGCTGGCTGCTGCGTGTCCTCTCTGGCGGCTCCGTAATCGCTCGCGCGCTGCGCGCCCAAGCCATCGATCAGCAGAATCCGCCCACCGATGATCGCCTGAAATTGCCCGATAACAACGATGACCAGCGGCTTCCCGACGGACGCTCACAAAAGAACGCGATCGCCAAACAGCAGCACGAGCAGGCGCTCAAGGATGCCAATCAATTATGCGACGTAGCCGGCGAATTGAGAGACGAATTGCGCAAGGCGGGCGATTTTGTGGTCCCGGTGAGCGCTGTGAAGAAGACCGAAGAGATTGAGAAGATTGCCAAGCGTATTCGCGGCCGGTTGCGATACTGATCTCGATTGCAGCGCGTGGTAATCTGCCTCTGAGCAGCCGCTCTGCACGTTTGAATCCGATGCCTACCATTCGCGAAAAGAAGCAGATCATGAGCGCCTCCGAGATCGATCGCACGCTGGTCCGGCTCGCGCACGAGATTCTGGAGCGAACGGCGGATCCAAAGCAGCTGGCGTTTATCGGAGTCAAGCGCAGAGGCGTGCCGCTGGCCGAACGTATCGCGGCCAAGATCGAAAGTATCGAGGGGCTGAAGATTCCAGTCGGCATTCTCGACATCAATCTGTATCGCGACGACCTGTCGCTGATAGCAGAGCGCCCGGTCGTGCATGCCCGGCAAATCGAATTCCCAATTGCCGGAAAAGACGTTGTACTGATGGACGACGTTCTATATACCGGAAGGACGATCCGTTCGGCGCTCGATGCGCTCTTCGATCATGGACGCCCGGCCCGTGTTCAACTGCTTGTCCTTATCGATCGGGGACACCGCGAACTACCGATCGAAGCGCGCTACGTCGGCCGGATGGTACAAACAACGGAACAGGAGATCATCGAAGTGAAGTTCCAGGAGATCGACGGCCAGGAGAAGGTGCTGGTTGTGGAACGCATCGGAGATCCCGTAGAGGCCGCGCTCGCCTGAAGATGAAACGCCGCGGATTACTCGATATCGAATCTCTGCCGCGAGAAGATATCGAATCCATTCTGGCGCGCTCGAAAGATTTTCAACCACCTCCGGGCCAGAGTTTTCAGCGTTTCGATATCCTGCGCAACCGGACAATCGTCAACCTGTTTTTTGAAGCGTCGACCCGCACACGTACCAGTTTCGAAATTGCCGCGCGGAGGCTGGGAGGCGAGGTGATCTCCATTACTGCGGCGGGCTCCAGTGTCTCTAAAGGCGAATCGCTGGTGGACACGCTGAACACTCTCGGCGCGATGCGTCCCGATTGCATAGTGATGCGCCACTCCGCATCGGGCGCTCCGCATTTTCTCTCGCGTTACCTGCCTATACCTTTCGTGAACGCGGGCGACGGCACCCATGAGCATCCGACCCAGGCACTGCTCGATGCCCGAACCATTCTTGACCGGCGCGGTAGTCTCGAAGATCTGCGTGTGGCCATTATTGGCGATATCGCACATAGCCGTGTGGCGCGCTCCAATATTTTTCTGCTCTCGAAATTCGGCGTGCGGGTGGTGCTATGCGGGCCGCCTTCTCTGCTGCCGCGCGAAATCGGGCAGATCGCGCCCGGTCTCGAGCTGACGACCGATATGGAAAAGGCGATTCGCGGTGTGGACGTCATCATGATGCTGCGCGTACAGCTCGAGCGGCAGCATGAAGCGGCGTTTCCCGCCAATGAATATTTCCAGTTTTACGGTCTGCGGCCCGAGCACGTCGAGCTCGCAAAACCGGATGTGATCGTCATGCATCCGGGGCCGATCAATCGTGGCCGCGAAATCTCCTCCGAAGTAGCAGACAGCCAGCGTTCGGCGATTCTCAACCAGGTGGGCAACGGGATCGCCGTCCGCATGGCTGTTCTCGAACGGGTGCTGGCGGCATGAGCAAGCTCGTCATCAAAGGCGGACGGGTCATCGATCCGTCGCAGAACCTCAATCGGATTGCGAATCTTGGCATTGAGAATGGTGTTCTGCGCGAAATCGGCGAGAACATCGATGCGGCGGGCGCAGAGGTCTTCGATGCGCGCGGCTTGATTGTGGCGCCTGGCTTCATCGACATGCATGTGCACCTGCGCGAGCCTGGCTTCGAGCACGCCGAAACGATCGAGACGGGTTCGAGAGCCGCTGCAGCGGGTGGCTTTACCTCCATCTGCTGCATGCCGAATACGCAGCCGGTGAACGATAACGCGACCGTGACCAGCTATATCGTGGACCGGGCGCGCCGTTTTGCCAAGGTGAATGTGTTTCCAATCGGAGCTATCACGCGCAACAGCGCCGGCGAAGAACTGGCCGCGATTGCTTCCATGAAACAGGCCGGTATCGTGGCGATCTCCGATGACGGGAAGCCGGTTATGAATGCGCGAGTCGTGCGTCGCGCCATGGAATTTGCGGCTGGGCTCGATCTGCCGCTCATTGAACACTGCGAAGATCTGCACCTGAGCGCGGGTGGAGATATGCACGAAGGACTCGAATCGACCAGACTGGGCCTGCGCGGCATTCCCCGCTGTTCCGAAGATGTGATGGTGGCGCGCGACATCATCCTCGCGGAAGTCACCGGCGTCCGCTATCACGTGGCCCACATTTCCTCGGCGAATTCTGTGAATCTGGTTGCCGATGCAAAGCGGCGCGGGCTGCGCGTGACGTCTGAAGCTACTCCGCATCATTTCGCGCTGGCCGATCGGGACATGGCGCCCTACGACAGCAACTACAAGATGAAGCCGCCGCTACGCGAGCAGCGCGATATTGCCGCCGTAGCGAACGGACTCTGCGACGGTACCATCGACGCCATCGCGACCGACCACGCCCCGCACGCCGGGGCCGAAAAGATGCGGGAGTTTGAACGCTGCCCCTTCGGAATTCTGGGATTCGAGACCGCTCTCGGATTGGCGCTGGAGCAGCTGTTTCACACGGGCAAAACGACGCTGCCGCATCTGATTCATCTGTTCACAAGCGGGCCGGCTGCGATCGTACTTCCCGAACGCGGCACATTGCGCGAAGGCGCTCCCGGCGATGTGACCATCTTCGGCACCGAACACGAATGGACGTACGATGTGAACCAGTCGCCATCCAAGAGCCGCAACACGCCGTTCCACGGGCACCGCTTCAAGGGCGGCCCGGTTGCAACAGTCGTCGCCGGCGAAATCGTGTGGCGTAAAGACGGCTGAGCCGGTCGCGGCTCAACCGCCCACGCGAATTACGCGATCTTCCAGCCCTTGCGGACTTTCGGCTTCAGCAGCTCATCGGCGTCCGAATTATTGGTGATCTTCATTTTTTCGGCGTCCCATTCGAGCTTGCAATTGAGCTTGACCGCAATTGCACCCAGTGCAATCCATTCCGTGAACGGAGCCGAAACGCTGAAATTCGAGCAGGCCGGAACGCCGCCTTTGCAGGCCCGGATCCAGTCGCGATAGTGACCAGGGGAGCGCGGCAGAACTTCCGGCGGAAACTCGTAGTCGCGCATTTTTTCGACGGGAATGAGCCGCGTGTTCTCGCCGTAGGTTCCGGTCGTAATCATGCCTTTGTCCCCGACGAACAGGCTGCCATTGGTGCCTTTGCTGATCAGGCTCATCCATTTCTCAAGCTCCCGCTCGTGCGGGGTCAACTGCTCTTCCCGTTCAGCATTGCGCTGGCGCGCGGGCCGCGGCTGCTCCTGTTTGGGTGTGAAGAACTGATCGGTGAAGACTTCGCCGATGATCTGCCGTTCGCGCGGCTGTACGTTGGGGCGCGCATCGCTGGTCCGATTCCGCGGCAGGTCGCCGAGAATCTGGTCCTTCGGCGCATTCGGCAGATCGGGCTGATCCTCGCGCTTGCCGTCATACCAGAAAATCTTGACGGGCGGCATGTTGGCGCGCGCGGGGAAATCAAAACGGATGACCGATTTCGCCGGAAAGAAAATGTCGCTGCGGCCTTCCAGATTGACGCATTCGACCGAAGTCGGCGCAGTCAACTGCAGCGCCATATTCGCTGCCCCGAGGATGTGGCACGCCATATCACCGAGCGAGCCGGAGCCGAAATCATAAAATCCGCGCCAGATGAATGGCAGGTAGTCTTCGCTATAGGGCCGTTCCGCTGCAACACCCAGCCACAGGTCCCAATCGAGGCTCGACGGCACGGGCATCGGTTTCGGTGCGGGCAGATCGCCCTGTGGCCACACCGGACGATTCGTCCAGGCGTGCACTTCCGTAACGTTGCCGATATCGCCGCGCCAGATCATCTCAGCGCACTGGCGCGTACCCTCATTCGAATAGCCCTGATTCCCCATTTGGGTGGCGACCTTGTACTTTTCGGCCGCTTTCAGCAGTTCGCGGCACTCCCAAACGGTGTGCGCCAGCGGCTTCTGCACGTAAACATGCTTGCCGAGCGACATTGCATGAATCGCTGCAGCTGCGTGCATATGATCCGGAATCGTAACGATCACCGCGTCGATATTGTTGCCCTGCTTGTCGAGCATGACGCGGTAATCGCGAAAAGTCGGCGCGTTCGGATATTTGGCGTAGACCGGTGCAGCGCGCTTATCATCGACATCGCACAGCGCGACGATGTTTTCGGTCTGCGCACAGGCTTCGATATCACTGGTCGCTTTGCCACCGGCGCCGATGGAGGCGATGTTCAGCTTTTCGTTCGGCGACTTATAGCCCAGGGCCTTCAGCGATGGCTCACTGCCGAAGCCAGCCAGCGGAACAGCGCCTGCGAGCAGGCTGCCAAAGAAGAAATATCTGCGGGAAACTCCCTCGCGTTTCATTGCGGTTCTTGAACTCCATTCGCATCATATCGCTAGCGGCTTAACTTAGTGCCGCGGGCCGCGGGAGAGCTTCTCGGCAGACTTTTTCGACTCGACGGCTAAACCGTCTTCGAAACCGTGCGCGGTTCGGGCCGGTCCGATTTCGCATAATCGGCCGAGGCTTCGCCGCTCGAAGAAATATCCTCGGCGCCCGTGCGCTTCAAAAGATCTTTAGCTTTGCTGGCCCAGTCGCCGTTGTCGCAGTGTACCGAAAACAAAATGCCACCGGCCTTGACGCGCCCTTCATAGCGCTTAGCTTCGTACTCGGGAATGCCCATGCCAATCAAAGCCCCGACGATTCCTCCCACAACGCCGCCCGAGCCGATGCCAGCCAGTGCACCCATGATCGGGCCGGCAGCAATGAACGGTCCGAGGCCGGGAATAGCAAGCGCGCCGATTCCCGCGAGCAGTCCTAACGTCCCGCCAATCACGCCACCGGTAACGACGCCGGCTGCGGTGCCTTCCGGCGCTTTGGTAGCCTTTTCGTGCGCGAAGTCTTTGGTGCCGGTGTTGTCCTGTAACAGCACCGAGATATCTTCATTGCGGAAACCTGCCGCTAAGAACTGGTCGACCGCGCTCTCCGCCATCTCGCGTGTCGCAAAAATGCCGTAAACGACTGTATTTTTCCCTGCCATAAAGAATTGTCCTCCGTAAAAATCAGCTTCCCTTTACCGTCAGTTCGTTGGTTACGTTTCCCGCGCCCGCGTACTTGGCCGCGTGCTCCTCGATTGCCTTCTTCTCGTCGTCCGAGCGCACCACGCCGCGCAGAGTGACTTTCCCGTTGACCGCAATAATTTTGACATTGTGGCCGTAGGTGGAGAGCGACTTATCCGTGATCACGTCGTGACGGATATGACGCATCAGCTCGCGATCGGATGTGTCGTTTTTCGCTTTGTCGGCGTTCGGTGTGTTGCCGCGATCAGCCTTATTGACGGATGTGTTGTCGGGTTCCTGCAGCGGGGCTGCAGGAAAAGTTGCGGTCAAAACAAATCCGAACAGACTGAAAAGGCACACGCGCGATGCGAATCTGCAGATCATATTCATCCAGCGTTTTGTGATGCACGAAAGGGGCCGCTGCGGGTTGATCTGCGCCGCGTTTTGCTTTCAGAGACTTAGAGTATTCCCACGGCCGGAGCGCCATCCTAGCGTCAGGTAATTCTTGCCGGATCGCAAAAATCGCCGTGGAAATAGCGGCAAGCTACTTAATAGAACCGCTCCAACGCAGACCAACCCGCCACAAGCGCGGCGAGCCGGTGTTTGGGGAAGGCGTCAACGCGACCAGATAGGTGCGATCCAGCAAATTATCGATCGAGGCAACTGCCGAAAGGCGCCGTGTCAGCCGTTGCTGGGCGGAAAGCTGCAACGAAGCATAGCCGGGCAGTTTGAACTGGTTCAAGTCGTCATCAAAAACCAGGCTATAGCTGCGAATGCCGCCGGCGATCAGCGTCTTGCCGGCACTGAAAACAAGCTGTGCTGTTCCCTGCTGTTTTGGTACTTCGGGAATCCGTTGACCGCTCGCAAGTCGTGCATCGGCGTACATATATCCGGCTTCCGCGCGCCAGTGCTGCCAGCGATGATTCACGTTGAATTCAAGACCGCGCGAAAGCGCGCTGGGGAAGTTCTCGCGTTGCCGCAGGATCAGCGTCGGAGTGATGCTGATCGTGGCGTTATCGATCAGGTTGTTGAGCTCGTTGCGGAACAGTGTGAACGCGACCGCGCTTGTTTCGGTGTTCCAGTCGAATCCTGTTTCCACGCCGACCAGTCCTTCCGGCACAAGATCGGAGTTGGCCAGCGTAAGCGCATTGCCCACGCGAAAACTGCGATAGAGCTCATTCAGTGTCGGGGATCGAAAGCTGCGATACCCGGAAGCTCGCAGCCGGAACCGCTTGAGGCCAACTGCGATTCCGCCGTTCGGACTGACAAAGGTTTCCCCGCGCAGGCCGGTGAACTGGTGCCGGATCCCCGCAAACAAACGCACGCGTCCAAAACTGACATCGCCTTGCCCGAACAGTCCGTGCCCGAGCAGAGTTCCGCCGCTCTGGGTGAGTTTGTGCGCACTGTAAGAATAATCGTTACTGACGCCATGCGTGTCGTCCGTATCGGCTCCGGCGATCGTGTGCCAGCTGTGTGCATGATGCTGCCAGTAGAGAGCACCTCCCGTGTCCTGCACGGGCACTGTCTGCCGGGAGGTCAGCGTCTCGTGATCGCGGTTCAGCGAAACACTCGAATAGGTGCTGTGAAACTGCTCTTCGCTGTGAAAGCCGAGAAACGAAATCTGATCGTTCGACCAGGAATGCGTGTAATTCAGTCCCAGCAGCCCGAGTCCGGTCGAGTTGTGCGTCAGCCGCGTGCCGTTCTGGCGCTCTTCCGCCAGCGCGTCGAAGTGCAGCGAAAGCCGGTTGGTGATCCCCAGGTAGTCAAGACGCATATCGCCCGTTGCAAAGCGCACGTTCGCTTTCGTATCAACGCTTCCGCGCACTGGCTCCGGCGTGATGTAGTAGCCATCTGTCGTGAGCGCGCGCGAGTGGAGCGATAATCCCCAGAGTCCCCACAGGTTGGAATATCCCGCCGCTGCATCCATCGTATCCTCGTTGCCCGCCATCACATCGGCCACCAGATGCTGATTCTGCTCCGGCGGTGAAAAGAGCGAAATCGTCCCGCCCATCGCCCGATCGCCGAATACGCTGGTTGCCGCGCCCCGGTTCACATCGACTTCGCCAATGTAATCAGGATCGATACGATCCCAGTACACCCAGCCGCCAAAGGGATCGTTGATCGGAAAGCCATCCCAGAGGATCAGGGTCCGGCTCGCTCCTGAGGAACCCGTGGCGCGCAGCGATACGCCCTGCGTGGTCGGATTCGCCACCAGCCCTGAGCTGCGCCGAAACAAGCTGAACCCTGGGATCTGCCGAAGCCGGTCGTCTGTCTCAATACCCGGAATCAACTGCAACTCTTCCGTGTTCAGGACGACGATCGAGGTAGGGACCTCGTTGGCGACGGCAGAACTAACCGTCACAGTTGTTTTGAGCGGCGGAACGGCTGGCGTACCCGCATCGGAGTTGTTCGGGCCCGTTTGTCCAAAAGCAAAAACCGGCGTGAGAAGCAGCACCCAGAGCGAAATCGTCCGGTGAACGGAAACCTGTGAGAGGGCACAGCTCCAAAGCTGTGGCCTCGTATGCTGAGGATTGCTGGCGATGACCAATTATGGCACTCGAAGCCTGGGCACACTGCTCGCGCTGGTGTTCGCAAGCGCCGCATGCGGCCCGAACCGGGTTGCGGGAGCGCACCTGGATCCAGCATTCCAGAAGTACATCTCGCCCGATGCGCTCCTGGTTGCGGATATCGAAGCGGCAAAGCTCCGGCAGACCGCATTCTTTCATCGCAATCAAACCACGTTGGGAGGAGCGCTCCCAGCCAGCGATGCGGATCGCGTGCTGCTGGTGTGGAATGGCAAGGGCGTTCTCATTGCTCAACAGAAAGCGCCGGGCGAACCGGTTCGGCTCAGCGGCGATCCCGCGCTGGTGCGGCGCTCGCAGGAGCTTGCCAGGAGCGGAGGCGGCAATCTGCCCGAAGAGCTTTCCGGGGCACTCGCATCGCTGGCCGATGCCGATCAGATCCGCATTCTCCTTCGTGGTCTGCCAGTCGAAGATCTGCACCTGCCCTCCGAATACGCGTCCCTTCTGGCGAATTTCCGCGGTCATGTCCGGCGCACGGCTGTCGGTCTCGAGGCTCAATCGGGTTTGAATTTGCATGCCCGCATCGATTGCTTCTCCACCGAGGGTTCCGAGCGTGTGGATGTCGCCCTCCGCGCCGGAATCGGGTTCGCCAGGCTCTCCGCAATCGCAAAAGATCCCGGCGAGGCGCGGCTTTATGAAGTGCTTCAGGTGAAGCGCGATGGATCGTCGGTCTTTATCGACGGAAAGTACCCGCCCGATCTGAGTGACGATCTGCTGCGCCGCATTCTGCTATCCGCACGACCCTAGTCCAGTTCGGTCACAACAGTTCATCACTTTTTCGGCAAGGACTTCGGCTGGGCGTAAATGCGGAAAAGGCAAGGACTTGTCAGCAGCGGCTCGGGTAAGCCGGCCATCTCGCACCCGCCAAATCCGGCCTTCCGCGCGGCTACAGTGTGCGCGTGCCGACTACTCGATCCAGCTCACACGGCCGCCGCCGCTGCGGCTTCCCTTTGGGCAAGACTCTGTTTGCCCTGCTCGCGCTTCCCTTCACTCTGGCCGCACTGACGCGCGTGGCCGATACCATCTATACCGCGACCGGCAGCACGCCAAAGCCCGGCTCGTACCTGGTCATCAACTGGCCTCGCTTTACCTCGAGTACCGACCGGCCCGTAGCGCCGAATACGCTCAAAGTGCCTCTTGTGAACGGCAGTTTCTCGATCCAGCTCGAGCCCACCGCAACTGCGACGTTTCCGTTTCGCTACACCGTCGAATATCATCTGATCGGCGACAACGGCCCCATACCGACCTACACCGAAAACTGGGCTGTCCCGGACACCACCGCCACGGAGAACATCGCTGACGTGGTGGTAACGACCACGACCATCGTAAATTCCGCTCCGCCGTCGATGAAAGGCGATCTTGCCACATCCGACGGAATAAACGTGGTGCGGTTGCCCGCGCCGACCACCCCCGGGCTGGTTCTGGAAACGGATCCGACCCAGCCGACCGGATTGAAATACGGTTCGCTCAACAGCACATACGACCCGTTGGGCGCGGCTGCGAATGCACAGTCAGCGGCGAAGACATACACCGATCAGTTACTGGCGAACACGCTCGCCACGATTTCCACCATTCAGGGGCCGCAGGGTCCCGCCGGTCCGCAGGGACCAGCCGGCGCGAACGGGAACACGATCTGGAATGGAACAGGGGCGCCGCCCGCATCCGTTGGCGCAAACGGCGACTTCTATCTCGACACGGCAGCCGAGAAAGTCTACGGTCCAAAGGCGAACGGGTCCTGGCCTTCGAGCGGCGTTGCGCTGATTGGTCCGCAGGGGCCAGCCGGTCCAGCAGGCGCGACTGGAGCACAGGGAGCGACGGGTCCGCAGGGTCCGACAGGAGTTCCGGGGCCGCAAGGCGCGACCGGTCCAGCGGGATCAACCGGTCCGCAGGGGCCAGCCGGTACCAACGGCAACACGATCTGGAGCGGAACATCGACCCCAGCGAGCACGCTCGGCCAGAACGGGGATTTCTACCTGAACACTTCTACCAACACGCTCTACGGCCCGAAAGCCTCGGGTGCCTGGCCTGGCACGGGTGTCTCGCTCATTGGTCCGCAGGGTCCGACTGGCGCAACCGGGCCACAAGGTCCCACAGGAGCCACTGGTGCAGCAGGCCCGCAGGGTCCAACCGGAAGCACCGGTGCAACGGGTCCGCAGGGCCCGGCCGGGACAAACGGCAACACGATCTGGAACGGAACGTCTACGCCGGCGAGTACGCTCGGCCAGAATGGCGACTTTTATCTGAACACGTCTACCAATACGCTCTACGGCCCGAAAGCCTCCGGCACATGGCCCAGCAGTGGTACGTCGCTCGTCGGACCCACGGGTCCACAAGGCCCGACGGGACCAACAGGTGCTACGGGCGTCCCCGGCACAAACGGCAACACGATCTGGAACGGAACCTCTACGCCCGCCAGCACGCTCGGCCAGAACGGTGATTTTTATCTGAATACGTCTACCAACACGCTCTACGGCCCGAAAGCCTCGGGCGCGTGGCCCGGCACAGGTGTGTCACTCGTCGGACCCACTGGCGCTGCAGGTACGAATGGCAACACGATCTGGAACGGAACCTCTACGCCGGCGAGTACGCTCGGCCAGAACGGCGATTTTTATCTGAATACGTCGACGCACGTACTCTACGGACCGAAAGCCACCGGCACTTGGCCCGGGACGGGCACCTCGCTCGTCGGACCAACCGGCGCGACGGGTGCAACCGGGCCCACAGGACCAACGGGTGCAACAGGTGCTGCTGGCACGAACGGCAATACTATCTGGAACGGCACCTCCACGCCCTCCAACTCGCTCGGCCAGAACGGCGACTTCTACCTGAACACCTCCACCAACACGCTCTACGGTCCGAAAGCTTCCGGAGCCTGGCCTAGCAGCGGTACATCGCTCGTCGGACCCACCGGTCCACAGGGTCCCACCGGAGCGACAGGCCCAACGGGTGCTGCTGGCACGAACGGCAATACCATCTGGAATGGCACCTCTACGCCCTCCAGCTCACTCGGCCAGAACGGCGACTTCTACCTGAACACTTCCACCAGCACGCTCTATGGCCCGAAAGCCTCCGGAGCCTGGCCCAGCAGCGGTACATCGCTCATCGGACCTACCGGTCCACAAGGCCCAACTGGAGCGACCGGTGCAACCGGGCCAACTGGCGCGACAGGACCAACAGGCCCAACGGGTGCTGCCGGCACGAACGGCAATACCATCTGGAACGGCACCTCCACGCCCTCCAGCTCACTCGGCCAGAACGGCGACTTCTACCTGAACACCTCCACCAACACGCTCTATGGCCCGAAAGCCTCCGGAGCCTGGCCCAGCAGCGGTACATCGCTCATCGGACCTACCGGTCCACAGGGTCCCACCGGAGCGACCGGTGCAACCGGGCCAACTGGCGCGACAGGACCAGCAGGCCCAACGGGTGCTGCCGGCACGAACGGCAATACCATCTGGAACGGCACCTCCACGCCCTCCAGCTCACTCGGCCAGAACGGCGACTTCTACCTGAACACTTCCACCAGCACGCTCTACGGTCCGAAAGCCTCCGGAGCCTGGCCCAGCAGCGGCACTTCGCTCGTCGGACCCACAGGGCCACAAGGCCCCACGGGAGCAACCGGCCCCCAAGGTCCGGCAGGAACTGTCCTTTACGGCACTTATGCCAACGTGCCATCGACCTGTACGGCCGGGACGCTGTACATCGTGATCAGCGGCTTGTTCGATCGCGCCCTGTGCACCGCCACCAATACCTGGACCTACTACTACGGCGGCCGGCCGATCACTCCGGCCGGCAAGCTGAGCGTCACAACATCGGGCGCCAGCAGCACCGTCACTTCCACCAACACGAACGGCTATGAACTCGACAGCGCTCCGGCCGCGGGCTCCAGTAGTCTGACCATGCGCTATTTCGCAGCACCGGCGACTCCCTACACTGTCACCCTGCCTGTCAAGCTGCCGCTGCTCGACGATACGCTCAATTACCGGCAGATCTTTTTCGGATGGACCGACGGTACAACCGGTTTCCAGGGCATGAACTGCGGTACCGGCAATACATCCTTCGGCACGAGCGCAGGGTGCCGGATGGCGACCTTCAGCATGGCGGGCAGCTACTCCGCTACGCAGCAGAACATTGCTCCGTTCCCAAGCGGCCTGGGCGGGGTCCAGTATGTACAACTTGTCAACGACGGCACCACGCTGACGATAAATGTCTGCACCGATTACGATAACTGCTCCCGATACAGCTCCGTAACGGCTGCAACGTTCTTCACCTCCGGCAATCCGACAAAGATCGCCTGGGGCCTGCAGAACTCAACCGCAAGCGGCTCGGGGACTACCAATCTCACGGTCATCGGAACCATGTAAGCGCAGGACGATCCGCCATACTGAATGGCAGTGTTCCAGGAGATTGAAAGCGCAATCAGCACTGCCATTCAGCGCCGCTTACGCGAGCGTTTTGACCTGACTCTTGACGTTTCGCTCGAGCAGCCCAAGCAGGCTTCATTCGGCGAACTGGCCATTCCCGTAGCCTTCCAGCTTGCACGCCAGCTCAAGCGTCCGCCGCGCCGGATCGCCGAAGAGCTCGCCGCCGGATTGGATGCAATCGCCGGTGTTTCGTCATTTGAGATCGCCGGAAACGGTTACATAAACGTACGGCTTGACCGCGCTGCTTACGCACAGTCACTCTTCGCGGCCAGCAGAGGCGGACCGGCTCCTGTTCCGGGCAAGATCGTCGTCGAGCACACCAACATCAACCCCAACAAGGCCGCCCATATTGGCCACCTGCGCAACGCGATTCTGGGAGACACCTTCGTCCGTATGCTGCGCGAGCGGGGGCGAGAGGTCGAAGTTCAGAATTACATCGATAACACCGGCGTTCAGGTCGCCGACGTTGTCGCCGGCTTTCACTTTCTCGAAAAGAAAACCCCAGCCGAGGTGCGCGCGCTGATCGAAGATCCGGCTGTTCGCTTCGATTACTTGTGCTGGGATCTCTACGCGCGCGTCTCATCGCATTACCAGCAGGAACCAGCCGCTCTCGCCTGGCGAGGCGACACGCTGCATGCCATCGAAGCGGGCGAAGGCACACTCGCCGAACTCGGAACACTCGTGGCCGATGCGATTGTGCGTCTGCATCTCGCCACCATGTTCCGCATCGGGGTTACGTATCAGCTCCTGCCGCGCGAAAGCGAAATCCTGCATCTGAAGTTCTGGGCAACTGCCTTCGAACTTCTCAAAGAACGAAAGGCAATCTACTTCGAAGAGCAAGGCAAGAACAAGGACTGCTGGGTGATGCCCGCGACGGCCTTCCGTGAAGGCGAACGCTCCGAGGATGACGACAAGATTATCGTGCGCTCCAACGGCACGGTCACCTACGTCGGTAAAGACATCGCCTATCAGCTCTGGAAATTCGGTCTGCTCGGTAAGGATTTCTTTTACCGGCGCTGGTCCGCGTATCCGGATGGCTCGCAGGTATGGGTCACGACCGATCACCTCTCAGAGAGCGGCGCGCCTTCTTTCGGTCGCGCCAAACAAGTCTTCAACGTGATCGATTCGCGCCAGTCGTATCTGCAGGATGTCGTCGTAGCCGGGCTGCGCGCGCTCGACTACAACGCTCAGGCCGATGCTTCCACGCACTTCTCCTACGAGATGGTCGCGCTCTCACCCCGCACCTGCCTCGAGCTCGGGATTGCGCTCTCCGAAGAAGACAAGCGCCGCCCCTACGTTGAAGTCTCCGGCCGCAAAGGGCTGGGCGTCAAAGCCGACGATCTGATCGACAAACTCATCGAAAACGCCCTGTGCGAAGTCGAAGATCGGCACCCGGACGCGCCAGCCGACGAACGTAAGCGAGTTGCTGAACAGATTGCGGTTGGCGCGCTGCGCTATTTCATGCTCAAATTCACACGCAACTCCGTCATCGCCTTCGATTTTCATGAGGCGCTCAGTTTTGAAGGAGAAACCGGTCCTTACGTTCAGTACGCGGCCGTGCGCGCCGGCAACATCCTCCGTAAAGTCGAAGAACGCTTCGGACCGCCACCCGATTTTGCCGCGGCGCTTTCAGGCGATCTGCTGGCGCAGTGTTTCGCCGACGAGACACTCTGGCAATTACTGCTGCTGGCCTCGAAAAGCGGCTCCCTGCTCGAGCGCGCGATTGCCTCCGGCGAGCCCGCACACGTAGCGAAATACGCCTTTCAGCTCGCGCAGGCGTTCAACAATTTCTATCACGAGCACTCGGTTATCGCTGAGCCGGACCTTGCCCGGCGCTCGGCGTTACTCTGGCTCACAACATTTGTGCGCGACCAGCTCGCCGCCGTGCTTCACGTGCTTGGTATTGAGCAACCCGTCTATATGTAGGCCAATGTTCAAAACACACCGCCGGTTCTAAACTGAAAGTAAATGCCCAGTAAGAATACCTTTGGCGCTGCTGCCACACTTCACGTCAATCGCGATGAGTATCAAATTTTTCGCCTTGATGCTCTCGAAAAAAGCGCCACCGGCGTTAAAATCGCGCGCCTGCCGTATTCCATCCGTGTGCTGCTTGAAAATCTTCTGCGATTTGAAGATGAGCGCACTGTAAAAGCAGCCGATATCGAATACGTTGCCAAGTGGGACGCGAAGGCTCCGCCCCAGGAAATTCAGTTTCGCCCCGCGCGCATTCTTCTGCAGGACTTTACGGGTGTTCCCTGCGTGGTCGATCTGGCCGCCATGCGCGATGCGCTTAAAAAATTAGGCGCAGATCCGGAGCTTGCCAACCCGCTCATTCCGGCCGACCTCGTCATCGATCACTCCGTTCAGGTCGACGCCTTCGGTTCGCACCAGGCCTTTGCCGAAAATGCAATCCTCGAGTTCGCACGCAACCAGGAGCGTTACGCTTTTCTGCGCTGGGGCCAGAAAGCTTTTCACAACTTCCGCGTTGTGCCGCCCGACACCGGCATCGTGCACCAGGTGAATCTCGAATATCTGGCAAGCGTCGTATTCGATGACCGCAAGAATGGCATCGCCCAGGCGTATCCCGACACCCTGATGGGTACCGACTCGCACACCACCATGATCAATGGCGTAGGCGTGGTCGGTTGGGGCGTGGGCGGCATTGAAGCCGAAGCCTGCATGCTCGGTCAGCCGATTTCGATGCTGCTGCCGCAGGTGGTTGGCTTCAAACTGAGCGGCATACTTCCCGAAGGTGCGACAGCAACCGATCTCGTACTCACCGTCACACAGATGCTGCGCAAGAAAGGCGTCGTCGGCAAGTTCGTCGAGTTCTACGGGCCCGGCGTCAGCGCGCTCTCGCTTGCCGACCGCGCCACCATCAGCAACATGGCGCCCGAATATGGCGCCACCATCGGGTTTTTCCCCATTGACGGCGTCACGCTCGATTATCTTCGCCTCACCGGACGCAAACCGGACCACATCGCGCTCGTCGAGGCCTATGCCAAAGAGCAGGGACTGTTCCTCACACCCGAATCGACCGATCCCGTTTACTCCGATACGCTCTCCCTCGATCTATCGAAAGTGACTCCCTCGCTGGCGGGGCCACGCCGTCCGCAGGACCGCGTCGAACTGCCGGAGGTGAAGGATAATTTTCTGACGTCGCTCGGTCATACACCGAATTCCGCGTCGGTTTCGGTCAACAGCCATCAGGAAACGATTCATGACGGCGCAGTTGTGATCGCCGCCATCACCAGCTGCACCAACACCTCCAATCCGTCCGTCATGATCGCGGCGGGTCTGCTCGCCAAGAAAGCCATCGAGCACGGGCTCAGCGTAAAACCGTGGGTGAAAACGTCGCTCGCGCCCGGCTCTAAAGTTGTCTTCGATTACCTGAGTGATGCCGGTCTGATGCCCTATCTCGAGCAGCTGAATTTCCACCTCGTCGGCTATGGCTGCACGACCTGTATCGGTAACAGCGGCCCGCTTCCTGACAACGTAGCCGCTGCTGTTAATGAAGGAAAACTGAACGTCGCCGCCGTGCTCAGCGGCAATCGCAATTTCGAAGGGCGGGTCAATCCGCTCGTGCGCTCAAACTATCTCGCATCGCCGCCGCTCGTGGTGGCTTACGCGCTGGCCGGCCGCATCGATCTCGATCTCACTAAGGACGCGATTGGCCAAAATGCGCAGGGTGAAAAGATCTATCTCAAAGACATCTGGCCGACCGCGGAAGAAGTCGATGCCGTTGTGAAGAAATCCGCCCGCACGGAATTCTTCCACAAAGAATACAGCGAGGTCTTCGGCGGCGACCAGTCGTGGAATGCGCTGCATGTTCCGGAAGGCAGTATTTATGCATGGAGCGACGAGTCCACCTACATCAAACAGCCGCCGTACTTTGAAACGATCGCCGACCCGGAAACATTCGTCAATGATTTTCACGGTATGCGCGCACTGGCTGTGCTGGGCGATTCCGTTACCACCGACCACATTTCGCCAGCCGGCTCCATTGCGATCGATAGCCCCGCAGCCAAATATCTCATCTTGCTCGGCGTGAAACCGGCAGATTTCAACAGCTACGGCTCCCGCCGCGGCAACCACGAGGTCATGGTCCGCGGCACGTTCGCCAACATCCGCCTGAAAAACCAGCTGGTACCGGGCGTAGAAGGTGGCGTTACGCGGCATCTGCCCGATGGCGAAAAGATGTCCATCTACGATGCGGCCATGAAGTACAAAGCCGAAGGCGTGCCGCTGGTGATTATCGCCGGGAAAGAATATGGGTCGGGATCGTCGCGCGACTGGGCGGCCAAAGGAACGCTGCTGCTCGGCATTCGCGCCGTGATCGCCGAGAGTTTTGAGCGCATCCATCGCTCCAATTTGGTCCAGATGGGCGTTCTGCCGCTTCAGTTCACTGCCGGCCACACCCGCGAAAGCCTGCATCTCACCGGAGAAGAAGTATTCGACATAGCCGGTATCCGCCAAGCGATCACAGCCGGAGGCGGCAACGTTTCGGTCACTGCTACGACACCCAAAGGCAAGAAGATTTCGTTCGAGGCCAAGGTCCGCATCGACACGCCGCAGGAAGCCGAGTACTACCGGCACGGCGGGATTCTCCCCTACGTGCTGCGCCAGCTCATGGCCGAAAAACCCAAAGCCGAAGCGCTGGTTTAGAATCGAGAGGCAATGGAGCTAGCCCGCCAAAGGCGCTCATGAAGCAACGTCCGCCGCTGCTCGTGTCTGCCGGCATTATTCATCAAAACGGAAAAGTGCTTGTAGGCCAGCGGCGCAAAGGCGATCGGCATTCGCTCAAATGGGAGTTTCCTGGCGGAAAAGTCGAGTATGGCGAAACCCCGCGCGAGGCTCTCGTTCGCGAGCTATGGGAAGAGCTGCACATCTCGGCTCGCGTCGGCGGCGAATTGGCGCGCTATGAACATGATTATCCCAGCGGCAGCCGCGTCCATCTGCTGTTCTTTTCAGTTCCCGAGTTTGCCGGGGAGCCTGTCGGTCGAGTTTACGAGCAGATCTGCTGGATCGAGCTTTCTGCGCTGCCGAGGCTCGATTTTCTCGAAGGCGATCTCGATTTCATCCGGCGGCTTTCGCGCGGCGACTTTCGCGATCAGCTAACTCTCACACGTGAAGCGCACTAACGCTCACTGCAGCGTGCCTCCAATCGTATGATCTTCGGCAGTCTTTGTCTTCCGCGCGGCACGAAATTGCTTCTCTAATCGGCGGTTCACGTCGGCCACAGAGAACGATTCCGGCTCGAATGGACCCCGCCATTCGAGCATTTGCTCGTGCTCTTCGTGTTGCGGGTCGGCCAGCGCTTCGAGGTAGTTGGCGTACCCGCCCCAACCGCCTACATCCTCCGGTGGTCCGCAGCGCTCTCCGCACACACAGTGGGGGTAGAACGCGGCCGCTTCGGGCAGCAGGATCGCCTCGAGAAGAATGTCGTGCTGCCAGTCATCTCCGAAGTCGTATACATATTCAAAGCTAGTTCCAACCCGCGTGATGACACTCCGCAGCCGGACGCCCCGCTCGTCGATCACGCGACGCTCATGAAAGGAATCATCCGGATCGGGGACGCTGTACGTTCGACCTCCGACCAAAAAATTGTGAAGGTGATAATCCTCCCAGCCCATCACAATCTGCAGAACCCGGTGAAGCTGCGCGAGCGTGATGTCGTCGCGGACCTGAATGCGCCGCCAGATCGCCGGTTCAATGTCGCGCAGCGCGACCCGAAGTTGATAGATGAGCGAGTTGTGTTTGGCCGGCATATCTCAACGCTCCAGGCACGCCTCTGCTCCCTTAAGGGCAGCCACAAGCTCCGTTTCTTCTTCTTCTAATACGGTACGCAAGTCGATCCGTACGGCTCCTTGCTCGACTCGCGCGATTACCGGAGTCGAAGCGGCTCGCAGGTGCCGCTCGAATTGCGCCGCATTCGGCACCTTCGCTTCAATCACACAGGTCGGCAACGTCTGCTCGGGCGTCGAGCCACCTCCGATCAGCGAGGCGGTTTCGCGTACGCAATAGATAGAGGATTCGAGCTGCGCACAAAGCCGTTCGGCGCGCGCCCGAAGCTCGCTTACCGGCGTCATGATCATGCGCAATGCCGGAATACGCCCCCAATCTTCTTGCAGTGCGAAATGCAGAGTCGTTTCGAGCGACTGCAGGATAAGCTTGTCGACACGAAAGGCGCGATACATCGGGTTGCGCCGAATGCGCGCGACGAGCGCCCCATCTCCCGCGATAATGCCAGCCTGCGGACCGCCCAAAAGCTTGTCGCCGCTAAACGAAACCAGGTTGACGCCCGCCTTTAAACTCTCGCCAACGACGGGTTCCTCGATACCCGCTCTACGCGGATCCGTTAGACACCCGCTGCCCAGATCTTCGTAGACGGGAATACCGCTTTTCCTGCCCAGTTGCGCCAGCTGCTGCAACGATGGCCGCTCAGTAAAGCCGCTCAGGTGAAAATTCGAGCGATGCACGCGCAGGATGAGCCGCGTCCTTTCGGACATCGCCTGCTCGTAATCTTCAATGCGCGTGCGATTCGTCGTGCCCACTTCCCGCAGTAGCGCGCCCGATTCGAGCATGATATCGGGAATACGAAAACCATCCCCGATCTCGATCAGTTCGCCGCGCGAAACGATCACTTCCCCGCCCTTGGCCAGTTCGCGAAGCACGAGATAGACCGCCGCCGCGTTGTTATTGACGACGATCCCCGGCCGCTTCAGAAGCGCCTCGAGCAGCCGGGCGATATGCGAGTCACGTTTGCCGCGTTTCCCGCTTTCGATGTCGTATTCGAGGTTTGTATATCCGGTGAGCGGCTGAAACTCGGGTAAGGGCGCACGGCCGAGATTGGTGTGCAGCACCACGCCGGTGGCATTGATCACACGCCGCAGGCTTGGCTCGAGCAGCGCCCTTATTCGCAGACGAACTTGTTCCTGAATGGGGAGCGAATCGGGTTCTTCGCCTTTTTGCAAGACCTCGCGCCGCTCGGCGAGCACCCGGCGGATTTCATTCGCGATCAGCCGCCGTGGAACACCATCGATGATCCCGATTGTGCGCAGGACTTCATCGACGGAAGGCAGATCGCGGGCACTCGGCATGAGCTAAGCGATGGCGCTCTCGGCGAGTAGCAGGGGTTTCAGATACTGACCGGTGTAGGAGTTCGGCGCGTTCGCAATCGCTTCCGGCGTGCCTTGCGCTATGATTTGGCCGCCTGCTTCGCCGCCTTCCGGACCGAGATCGATAATCCAGTCCGCCGCACGGATCAGGTCCAGATTGTGCTCGATGATCAGTATGCTGCCGCCGTTCTGGATCAGGCGTTCAAAAGCATACAGCAGTTTCGCGATGTCGTCGAAATGCAGTCCTGTGGTCGGCTCATCGAAGAGAAATAGCGTGCCTTCGCAACTCGCCTGTGCCAGATGCGCCGCTAACTTGACGCGCTGCGCTTCGCCGCCCGAGAGTGTCGTCGCCGATTGCCCCAGCCGCAGATAACCCAGCCCGACATCCGCCAGCACTTTCAGCCGGGCCGCCAGCCGCGGTGTATCGGCAAAAACCGACAATGCTTCGCGCACCGTGAGCTGCAGGACTTCGTGGATATTCAGGTTCTTGTAACGAATGTCGAGCACGCTCTGCTTATAGCGTGTTCCTTTGCACTCTTCGCAGACCAGCTCCACATCCGCCAGAAACTGCATCTCGACCGTGACCGTTCCATCGCCCTGGCAGGTCTCGCAGCGGCCTCCGGGGATGTTGAAGGAAAAATGTCCCGACTTGTAGCCGCGGCGCTCGGCTTCCGGTGTTGCGGCGAACAGCTCGCGAATCAGGTCGAACGCTTTCACATACGTAACCGGATTTGAACGGGGCGTGCGTCCAATCGGCGATTGATCCACCATCACAACGCTCGTCAGCAGATTCGACCGCTCCACGCGCTTCAGCTGCAGCCGCGCGGGCGCATTCTCTTGTTCAGAGGAACTCGCGCTCTGCCGCTCTTTGTTGACTTCCAGATCGAGCGCGCGATAGATCACTTCGTGTACCAGACTCGATTTTCCAGAACCCGATACGCCGGTAACCGCCACCATCATGCCGAGTGGAATCTCGACATCGACGTTCTTCAGGTTATTCGCGCGCGCCCCGATAAATCGAACCGTTCGCTTCGGATTCACCTTCCGGCGTTCACGGCGGCGCCACACATTCAGCTCGCCCCGCAAGTACCGGCCCGTCAGTGACTGCGATTCGCGATCAGTCAGAAGCTGATCGTAGCTGCCCGAAAAGATCACGCGACCACCTGCCTCGCCCGCCCCCGGGCCGAGATCAAGGATGTCATCCGCCTCGGCCATGATCTCGGGATCGTGCTCAACCACCACAATCGTGTTTCCGAGCTCGCGCAGATCATGCAAAATCCGGATCAGGCGCGCGGTATCGCGGCTGTGCAGCCCGATGGAGGGCTCATCGAGCACATAGGTCGCTCCGACCAATCGCGAGCCGAGGCACGTCGCCAGCTGAATGCGCTGCGCTTCCCCGCCCGAGAGCGTCGCCGAAAGCCGGTCCAGGGTCAGATACTCGAGCCCAACATCGTTCAAAAACTTGCAGCGCTGCCGAATTTCCGCGAGTACGCGCTCGGCTACCTGCGACTCTTCCGGACTCAGCTCGAGCGCATCGAAAAACTGCTGTGCGCGCGAGATGTTCATGCGCGAGACTTCGGCGATATTGCAATCGCCGAGCTTGACCCAAAGCGCCTCCGGGCGCAGGCGGCCTCCGTTACACGCAGGGCATTCCGTGTACGCGCGATAGCGGCTAAGGAACACGCGCACATGCACTTTGTACTTCTTCTTCTCGACCTCTTCGAAGAAACGCCGGATGTGCGTGCGCACAAACTGCTTTTCTTCCGGTTTCAGATCCGCATAGGGCACGTTCAAACGCGCCTTGCCGCGCGCTTTCGGCTTGAACTCTTCGTCGTAATACCAGCTGTATTGCGGCTTCGTCCAGGGATCCACCGTGCCGTCCTGAATCGAGAGAAACGGATCGGGAATAATCAGTCCGAAATCGTAATCGATGGTGTTCCCAAATCCCTGACAAATCGGACACGCACCGATCGGGTTATTGAAGCTGAATAACGCCGGCTCGGGCACAGCGGCCGTGTGCCCGCAGAGCTTGCAGGCGAACTTCTCGCTGAAGTGCAGTACCCTCGGCTCCGCCACTCCCGCTGCTTCGAAGAACAATTCGCCCGTTTCCCGATAGCAGATTTCGACCGTATCGACAATACGCTGGTGCAGATCGGGCCGGATCACGATACGATCGGCCAGCACGAACAGCGGCTTTGCGAAATCGATTTCCAGCAGCGATTCCGGCGTCGAAAATTCGAACATCTGCCCGTTCTGAAAGAGCCGGTTGAAGCCTTTCTTCCGTAGGTCGAAGAGCCGGTCGCGCAGATCGCCCGCGGCCTTACCTTCCGCGCGCACGGGAAAGAGCGCATACCAGCGCGAGTCCTGCGGCTGCTCCAGCATGGCATCGGCGACCTGATCCACGGTGTCGCTCTGAATGCGCGTTCCGTCGTTTGGGCAGTAAGTCCGCCCGGCCCGCGCCCAGAGCAGCCGCATGAAATCGTAGAGTTCGGTCGCGGTCGCGACGGTTGAGCGCGGATTGCGCGTCTGGTTCTTCTGCCGGATGGCAATCGGCGGTGCGATGCCGAGTATTTCATCCACATCTGGCTTCTCCATGCGCTCCAGAAACTGCCGCGCATAGGCCGAAAGCGATTCCACGTAGCGCCGCTGCCCTTCGGCGTAGATCGTGTCGAAAACCAGCGATGATTTACCCGATCCCGAAACGCCCGTCACCACAGTCAACCGGTTATGCGGGATATCGACGCTGACGTTCTTGAGGTTGTGGACGCGCGCGCCGCGAATCGCGAGCACCGGCCGCGCCGCGTGGGACACCTCTTCGCTGGTGACGATTTCACACGGCGCTGGACTGGTGTTCTCCGGCATGCGAGGGAAAAGCGAGCAACGCTGGCAGGAAGGGTAGCTCATTACCAGTATAAATCTTCGTCAAATCTTCTCCCATGCCGTCCCGCTTACAACCGGTGCTCGCGCGGGCGGATATGATCTTATGCAGGACTTATGCACCTTTCTCTACTCGCCTGGCTGCAGGCTGCCGCTCCTGCTGCGCCCGGAGCCTCGTTCCTGACCGGGATTCTGCCGATCGTTCTGATGATCGCCATCTTCTATTTCTTGGTGTTTATGCCAATGCGGCGGCAGCAGAAAAATACCCGGGAGATGATCAAATCACTACAGAGCGGGCAAACCGTGCAGACCTCCGGCGGCATCATCGGCACCATTGTGGCGGTGAATGATGATACGCTAATACTGCGAATCAAGCCGGACAACCTGAAAATACAGGTCGCCCGCAGCGCCGTCACGGGTGTGGTTCCTTCCGATGAAGGCGCAAAGAAGTAACGCCTCGGCTATTCTCGAAGCTTTAGACTGATGACACGCAATTTACGCTACAAGTTCCTGTTCATTATCGCGGTGATCCTGGTTTGTATTTACGGCATCATCGGCGTCCCGACCAGCAAGGCGCAGCTGGTGGAGAACTGGAACAAAAATATTCACCTCGGTCTCGATCTCACGGGCGGCACGTACCTGGTGGTACAGGTGCAGGAGCAGGACGCTTTCAACGCCCAGGTGGCGCTGGACGCTGACCGGATGAAAACGGCCGCGAACCAGGCGAACCTGACCTACTCCTCGGTTGACGTCGATGAAGCAAAGGACCTGAAATCGGCAACCAAGGCCGCTATCGTGATCCGCGGCGTTCCTTCGACCCAGGGCGGCACGCTGCGCGGCGTGGTCAACGAGAAGTTCGCGAATTATCTCATGACGCCGGTGAACGCGACCGATTACCGGCTCACGATGAAGCCTTCCGAAGCACTCACCATGTGGCAGCGGGTACTGGCCCAGACCAAGAACACGCTGGATAAGAAGGTGAACGCGCTCGGCTTAAGCGAGGCGAGCGTGCAGCAGCGGCGGGAAGATGCCGATGCGGAACTGCTGATTCAGCTGCCGAACGTGGACGATCCGACCCGCGTGAAGCAGATTTTGCAGACGGCCGCGCAACTCGAGTGGTACGACGTCAAGGGCGGACCGTACGCCAGCCGAGAGGAGGCGCTGGCGCAGAACAACGGGATTTTACCCCCCGGAACGAAGCTGATCGGCTCCGCCTCGCAGGGCGGCTCGCGTGAGGGCGGGGTCTACCTGGTAGCGCGTACGCCAGTCGTACGCGGAACGGACATTCGCGATGCCAAACCGCAGCAGGCGCAGGCGTCCGGCATGTGGGAAGCCAACTTCGTCCTGAGCCAGGACGCAGCCGAGCGCTTCTCGAAATACACCGGAGCCAATATCGGCCACCGGGCGGCCATCGTGCTGGACGGCAAAGTGCTTAGCGCGCCGGTCATCGAAGGACAGATCAGCGACAACGGCGTGATCAACAACATTGGCAGCCAGCAGGATGCAAGCGATTTAGCGCTGAACCTGAAGGCGGGTTCGCTGCCGGCGAGAGTGGTTTACGAGCAGGAGAATACGGTTGGGCCATCGCTCGGAGTCGATTCCATTCACGAAGGATTTGCGGCGGGTATTGCGGGCGTCCTGGCGGTCATCATCGCCATGCTGATTTATTACAAGCGGAGCGGGATTAATGCCACGCTGGCCCTGATTCTCAACGCAGTTATTCTGATCGCCTGCCTGGCTTACTTCGACGCAGTTTTAACTCTGCCCGGTATTGCCGGCATCGTGCTGACCATCGGTATGGCAGTCGATAGCAATGTGCTGATCTTCGAGCGCATTCGAGAGGAGCTGCGGGCGGGCAAAGCGGTCCGGGCCGCGGTAGATGCCGGCTTCAGCAAGGCCTTTGTGACCATTATCGACACCCACATCACGACGGTGGTGTCCTGCGCCATCCTGTTTCTGTTCGGCTCGGGCCCGGTCAAGGGCTTCGCAGTGACGCTGGTGATTGGCCTGGTGGCGAACCTGTTTACGGCGGTGTTTGTCTCGCGCTTTATCTTCGATTGGGAGCTCTCGGGGGCCAAGCCGGTTGAGGCGCTGAGCATTTGAGAAGGCAAGGTCCCGCCAGCGCTCGAAAAAGGGCCGCGCGGGGCCACAACTTCTTCACGGAATTGGGAACATTTATAACAGACTGGTGTCTATCTCCTATAGATGCCTGCCATTAAGGTTCGATGGAAATCTTCAAGCAAACCAACTTTGACTTTCTGGGCAGGAAGTGGCCGTTCATCATCCTGTCGCTGGTGCTCACTGCGGCTGGGCTGATCAGTCTATGGGTGAAAGGCGGCCCGAAGTACGGCATTGATTTTACCGGTGGAGCGCTCATGGATGTCAATTTCATCAGCCGCCCGCACGCGGAGGCCATACGGTCCGCGCTTCGCCAACGAATCTCCGGTGAGATCGAAGTGCAGGAAGTAAACAACGCAGGTTCGCAGGAAGTCTTAATCTCTACCGGCGCGAATGCTGGAGCGGCCGGAAATGCCGAGCACGGCCTCGAGACGGTGCGCAACAACATGCTCACCACTCTGAACGCCGCGTTCAATCCGAATGCGAACGGCAAGCTCGATATCAACACCTCCGGCCAGACTGCTCTTGCCGACCGGCTGCGCGACCCGCTGACGGCAGCCGGCGTTACGCTCTCCGACGACCAGCTCCAGACTCTCGTTAAGAACATCGCTGGCTATCGCGATGCGCACTCGGGCCTGGTTCGGAACCTCGACGAACTTTCCTCCGTCCCGGGCGTTACGCCGCAAGTGCTGAACGTTATCAAAGCGCAGTGTTTCGCCGGCAATTTCACCATCCGCAGCTTCGAGTTTGTCGGGCCGAAAATCGGCGCTGACCTCCGCCAGCAGGCGGTCAACGTGGTACTGCTGGCGCTGGCGGCGATGCTGGTTTACATCGCGTTCCGCTTCGAGTGGATTTACGGCGTCGCGGCCGTGATCGCTGTCTTTCACGACACGATCATTACCATCGGACTCTTCTCGTTGTTTAATAAACAGATTGACCTGACCGTGATCGCCGCGCTGCTCACGCTGGTCGGCTACTCGATGAACGATACCATCGTCACCTTCGACCGCATTCGCGAGAATCTGAAGCTCGGTGTGCGCGGAACGTTCCCGCAGATTGTCAATCTGAGCATCAACCAGACGCTGAGCCGGACGGTGCTGACCTCGGGGCTGACGTTTCTGACCGCGCTCTCGCTGTTTTTATTCGGCGGCCAGGTGCTGAACGGATTTTCGTTTGCGCTGGTCGTTGGTATCATCATCGGAACCTATTCATCGATCTTTATCGCCAGCCCGATTCTGGTGTTCTGGCATAACATCTCTGAGAACCGCAAGAAGGGACGCCCGGCGGTAGCGGTTTCCAAGCCGCCCAGCGCAGTGAAGAACGTAAAGGCGGTGCGCACCGCGAAGTAAGGCGCCGCACCGGAGGGGAGCAAAGCCCAGGGAGCAAACAAGATGTTTGAGCAAACATTCACTAACACGGGGAAAACCAAGAAGCCCGCAACGATTCTGCTCTCGTTGCTGATACAGTGCTCGATTATCGTGATCGCGATTCTGATCCCGCTGATCTACACGCAGACGCTGCCGACGGCGCAGTTGAAGAGCATGCTGGTGGCGCCACCGCCACCGCCGCCACCGCCGCCACCGCCGCCGCCTGCACCCAAAGTCGTGCAGCAGAAGCCGGTGGTGAAGCAGTTCATCGCCAACCAGCTGATCGCACCGAAGGCGATTCCGAAGCAGATCAACAAGATTGAAGAAGCCGCACCTCCGCCCGACGCCGGAGTCGGTGTGGTGGGTGGAACGGGCGAAGCCGGCGGCACCGCCGGCGGTGTGCTCGGCGGCGTCCTCGGCGGTGTGCCCAGCGCTGCGCCGCCTCCACCGCCTCCCAAGCCCAAAGCTCCTTCGGGTCCGGTGCGCATCGGCGGCAACGTGGCCGAGGCCAACCTGATCCACAAAGTACAGCCGGTGTATCCGCCGCTGGCCAAATCGGCTCGCGTGCAGGGCACGGTAGAGTTTACTGCCGTCATCAACAAAGAGGGCAGGATTGAACACTTGCAGCTTGTACGCGGTCATCCGCTTCTGGTGAATGCCGCGAAAGAAGCCGTGGAGCAATGGCGGTACAAGCCGACCATGCTCAATGGTCAGCCAGTGGATGTCGTTACTGATATCATCGTGAATTTCACGCTGAGCCAGTAACTTCCGATTGTCAGAAAACTATCGATTCAACTTAGGAGAGAAACATGCTATTGCAACTTCAAATCTGGGCACTCTGGTTGCTCCAGGAAGAAACCGTCAACTTCGACCTGCGCACGATCTGGGGCAGTATGAGTATCATCGCGAAGGTTGTCGTCGCGATTCTGTTCATCATGTCCGCCTGGTCGCTGGGCGTCATGATCGATCGCTGGATTGCGTATAACGCAGCCCGCAAGCAATCGCGGCAGTTTGCTCCCGCGGTGGCCGGTGCGCTCCGCGAAGGCAAACTGGACGAAGCCATCAAGATTGCCGACCGCTTCAACAAGAGCCATCTGGCCAAGGTTGTCGTGGCCGGTCTGCAGGAATTCAAAGCGCATCAGCTGAGCAGCGACATTCCGGGTGAGGACATCGAAGCTTCGCGCCGTGCGCTCGAACGTGCAGAAGCGATTGTGCACGCGGAACTGAAGCGCGGCGTCAGCAGCCTCGCCACCATCGGTTCCACTGCTCCGTTCGTCGGACTGTTCGGAACGGTGGTCGGCATCATGCACGCGTTCCAGCAGATTTCGACTTCGAAGACCACCGGTCTCGGCGCGGTCGCCGGCGGTATCGCCGAAGCGCTGATCACCACCGCTCTCGGTCTTCTGGTCGCGATTCCCGCGGTCTGGGTGTTCAACTACTTCACCAACCGCATTGAAGCGTTCGACGTAGAAATGGGCAACTCGAGCTCCGAGCTGATCGACTACTTCTTGAAGCGGACGCAAGCTCGCACGGTTGCCAAGTAAAGCAGAAGCGGTCCGGAGCAGGTTTCACCTCGGTTGAATCGATACGCGGAGGAGGGCGGCTGGCGCTCTTCTCCGCCAAACCAGGAAGCCGGCCACCCGTTCCGATTAAAGGAGCATTGAAATGAAACAGCCCAAAGCGCCGCCGGTGGTCTCCGACATCAACGTCACGCCCATGGTGGACGTGATGCTCGTGCTGCTGATCATCTTCATGGTCATCACGCCTATGTTGTCGAAAGGCGTCCAGGTCAACAAGGTCAAGACGCACAACGACATCAAAATGCAGGAAGCGGACCGCGAAGACGCGGTGATGATTTCCATCACCCGCGACGGACATATCTATCTCAGCCCCGGCAATCTGATGATGCAGGCCAACGATCTGCCGGGCAAAGTGAAAGACCTGCAGCAGAACCGGTCGGACAAAACCGTTTACATCCAGGCCGATGCGCGCGCCCGGTTTTCGAGCGTGACGGACGTAATGGATGCGCTGCGCACGGTTGGGGTCGATCAGATCGGCCTGATTACCGAAGACGTGAAGGATAAACGGCACGTCAGCTCGGTGATGTAAGAGAGGACGGGAGGAAAAACACAAATGGCATTTGCAGTTGGCGGTTCCGGGGGAACCAAATCCGATATCAACGTTACGCCGCTCATCGATGTGCTGCTGGTGCTGCTGATCATCTTCATGGTGATCACGCCGTTGACGCCGCACGGTTTGGACACACTTGTTCCACAACCGCCGCCGCCCAATACGCCTCCACCTCCGCCGAATCAGGACCCGAACGTGGTGGTCGAGATCAAGAAGGACACCAGCATGGAGATCAATGGGCAGCCCATCAAAGAGGCTGATCTGCAGGCCCGGCTGGAAGACATCTTCAAAACGCGCGCCACCAAGGTGGTGTTCGTGAAGGGCGATCCCGACGTCGATTATCGCTATGTGGCGCAGGCTGTAGACGACGCCAAGGGCGCCGGACTCGACAAAGTCGGCATCATGACGCCGAAAGTGGAAGCGGGCCAATAGCCTCTCGGGGAGCGAATCACATGTCGATCATGCGAAAGTCGAACGTTCTGCCGGTTGTTCTCGGTTCGGGCTTGCTGTTCTTATCCGGCTGCGCGCATCTTGAATCGAACGACCAGATGAACCAGGGCGTTATCGCCTTTAAGAACAATAAGTACCCGGATGCCGTGCGCCATTTCCAGGAAGCGGTGCGGCTCGATCCGAACAACACCAACGCCCAGGCGTATCTGGCCACGTCGTACTTCATCCAATGGGTTCCCGGCGCGGATTCGCCGGACAACAAGAAGAACTACGACATGGCTCAGGCCGAGTTCAAGAAGATTCTGCAGAAGGATCCCTCGAACGAACAGGCGCTGGCATCGATGGCCAGCATGGCCTACAACTCGGCCACTTCTGCCCCGCCCGACAAGCGCAAAGCAGCATTTGAAGAAGCGCGCAAGTGGAACGAGCGCCGCATCGAGGTGAATCCGAAGGATGGCGAAGCGTACTACTATCTGGGCGTAATTGATTACTACGACGCGCTGGGCGACATCCAGACGGCTCGCGTCACCGAGAAACTGACCGGACCGAACGATCCGGGTCCGTTGCCCGACAAGAAAGTCCGGGCGGACCTGAAGGACAAGTATGGGAAAACGATTGACAGCGGTCTCGATCAGTTGAAGAAGGCGCTCGCCATCGACAAAGAGAACGAAGATGCAATGTCATATGTGAACCTCCTCCTTCGCGAAAAGGCCGCTCTGGCTGATAGTCCGGAGGAGGCAAAAGCACTCTGGAAGGAAGCCGACGACTGGCTGGAGAAATCGCTCAACATGAAGCGCATCAAGGCTGCGCGTCCGGCCAAGCAGCAGACGAGTTAAGAATCAGCTGGAGCGTAAGACAAAGAAGGGCAGGCTTTCGGGCCTGCCTTTTTTGCTTCTCTAATTTAGAAAATACGTGCGGTAGAGCGTATCGCGCTGCTTGGGTATGAACCCGGCGTCGCGGATCAAGCGGCGCAGCTCTTCTTCAGTGGCGCGATGGTGCGTGCCGGCTGCCGAGACCACGTTCTCCTCGATCATGATGCTCCCGACATCGTTACCGCCGAAGCGCAGGCCGAGCTGGCACACCTTCAGGCCGGGCGTTACCCAGGAAGCCTGAACGTTGAGGATGTTATCTAGATAGACGCGTGAAAGCGCGAGCATCTTCAGGTATTCAACAGCCGTCGCCTCTTGCTTCACGAAGCGGCCGAGCGAGGTATACTCGCGTTGAAAAAACCACGGAATGAATGCTGTGAAGCCGCCGGTGTCTTCCTGAATCTGGCGCACGATCTCGAAATGGTTGAGCCGCTGCTCGATGGTCTCGCCGGTGCCGAACATCATGGTCGCGGTGGTGCGCATCCCGAGCGCATGTGCGGTTCGGTGCACATCGATCCACTCTTGCGTATGACATTTCAGACGGCTGATACGATGCCGAACGTCGTCGTCCAGAATCTCAGCGCCGCCGCCCGGAATGGAATCGAGCCCGGCGTCGCGCAGGCGCGCGATCGTGTCGTGCAGCGAGAGGCCGCTGACTTCGGCGATGTTGACGATTTCCGGCGCAGAAAAGCAGTGACACCAGATATCGAAGCGCGACTTGATTTTTCGGAGCAGGTTCTCGTACCACTCAATCTTGAGATCGGGATGCAAGCCGCCCTGCATGAGAATACCGGTGCCGCCCAGGTCGATCGTCTCCTGGATCTTATCGAGGATGACTTCATCGGGCAGAATGTAGCCTTCTTTGTGGCCCATGGGACGATAGAAGGCGCAGAAGCTGCAGTACTCGGTGCAGAAATTGGTGTAGTTGATATTGCGATCGATGATGTAGCTGACTACGCCATCCGGATGCAGCCTGCGGCGCACGGCATCGGCTTCCATGCCAATACCGACCAGGTCGTCGCTGCGGAAAAAATCGATTGCCTGTTGTCTGGTCATCATGTTCGTGCGGTGAGCGCGGGAGTGCGCAGGTTCGCCAGTTCGAAAAACGTCTCCAAGCCGCGTTGCTCTTCGGGGCCGATCTCGAAACGGATGTGTTCGGTGAGATACCGGCGCGCCAGTTCGCGCGAAACGCCGCGCCGCTCGCGCTCGGCTTCGACAATCTCGTCGATGTGATCGCGGCCGAATGCATAAGAAGCAGTGGTGACGCGCGCAACGCGGTCTAAATCGACGCCGGGTTTGGCCGCCCAGGCGGCGAAAACAAACGGCAGACCGGTGAGCGCGAGCCATTCAGCCCCCAGGTCGAGGCATTGATACCCGGTGCGCAGCGGGTCGGTTCGAAGCGCGGGATCGCCAATAAGGAGCGCGCTATCGGCGTGCGCCAGCATCTGAGCGAGATCGGGCGGTTCGCTGCTGATAGCGGGCTCCACGCCATAGCGCTCCCGCAGAATTACACGCGCCAGCTCCACCGATGTGCGCGAACTCGCATCGGCTGCCAGCGTTTTGACCTGAGACCACGGCACGCGGGAACAGAGCAGAATACTGCGCACCGCGCCGTAGCAGGCGATACCAACTCCGGGCGCGATCTCAAGACCTTGCCGGGCGATCTCGGCGACGGGAACGAGGCCGACCTCTGCCCCGCCCCGCTCGACATCACGCGCACACTCGGAGGGAATCGAAAACGACAAATCCACCTCATCGCGCTCAGCACCGTGCAGCATGCCCCAGACCAGCGGAACCGTGTTGAGATAGCTCACCGCGCGCACTCGCAGCTTGTTGTGATCGGGCTTCAAATTCCAGTCTATCGGAGTGGCGATGTAGGCTCAGAGAATGGCGATCGTATGCGGCGTCTTCGTCGGCAAGCCGAAGCAATTGGAAGATGCGCGCGGCAGATGGGTGTCGTCCATCTTTCGCGACCCCATCGCCGGACCGGTGCGCGTTTCCGCGGACGGGCTCGAAGGCGACGCCGTTGCACAGCCGTATCATGGAGGCCCGGATGGCGCGATCTGCGTGCATCTGGCCGATCATTATCGATTCTGGAACGCCAACCACGGCATGCAACTCGGGCCCGGTAATGTCGGCGAGAACATCACGCTCGCAGATGTAGCGGAAGAAGAGATCTGCGTGGGCGACATCGTGCGCCTCGGCACGGCGCTCGTACAGGTAAGCGGGCCGCGCGTTCCTTGCGCCAACCAGGCACGGCGCATCGGGCGGCGCGATTGGGTCAAGCTGACCGTACGTGAGAATCGCACCGGCTTTTATCTGCGAGTACTCGAGGCAGGTGTGCTCGAAACCGGCGACCCGTACGTCCTTGAGGAGCGGCTGAACGAGGGCGCGTCCATTCCAGCGCTGAACCGCTGCGCGTACTTAGATTTCGATCCGGCATTCGCGATGCGCATGCTTCAAATGCCGGGACTCGCCGAATGGTGGAAACAGCAGATGCGGGAACGCCTGGGCGAGGGCGATGAACACTGGATGGCTCGCCGGGCAGAGGATTAGACGCCACGGCGATCTCCCCAGAGATCAACGTGCAGCCTCGGGCTGAAGCGGTAGCCGCGCTCTTTACAAAGCTCCGCAAGCCACAACGCGCGCTCGTGCAGCAGGTTGCTCTTCGTGCCTTCCGGCATGAGAATGACTTTTTCCTCCGGCGCCGCACAAAGCGACCGAATCTGCTCGATTTCAGCCAGATCGTCCGGTGAGGAAACCACGAATTTGAGCTGATATTCGTATTCGGACGTGAGGCGTTTCAGGATTTCCGGCTGCAGACGCACGCGATCGTGCTGTGCCGCCCAGCGTCCGCCTTCTCGCTCGTGCGGAACCGAGTTGGCAAGCTTCGGGCTGATGCTCAACAAGTCGCACACAACCGGAGCAAATACGGTTCCGGCGGTCTCGATCGTGATGTGCAGGCCGGCCGTTCGCAGCCGCTCCGTCAGAGGCACGATTTCGGGCGCGATCATCGGCTCACCGCCCGTGACGACGACGTGCCGCGTTGGACTCTCGAGAACACGCTCGACAATCTCGCCAATGCTCAGCGTTTCGCCTTCGGGAGCCCAGGATGTATACGGCGTGTCACACCAGACGCAGCGCAGATTGCATCCGGAAGTTCGTACGAATACCGACGGAACACCCACCAGCGAGCCTTCCCCTTGCAGCGAATAGAAAATCTCCGAAATCTTCACGTTGAGCTCAACGCCGGATCCGCCAAACCCGCTTCCGCAAAACCCTTGGCGCGCAGGATACATGAATCGCAGTGCCCGCATGGACGGCCCTGTGCGTCGGGATCGTAGCAGCTGTGTGTCAGGCTCAGATCAACACCGAGTTCGACTGCCGTGCGCACGATGTCGGCCTTGGTCATACGAAGCAGCGGAGTATCGATTTTCAGATGCGTCCGGCCCTCGACGGCCGCCTTAGTCGCGAGATTGGCCATATTCTCGAAAGCTGCAATAAATTCGGACCGGCAATCCGGATAGCCTGAGTAATCGATCGCATTCACGCCAATGAAAATGTGCTCCGCCTCGATGACCTCGGCGTATGCAAGCGCGAACGAAAGGAAGATCGTGTTGCGCGCGGGCACGTATGTGACGGGAATGCCGCTCGTCATTTCAGCGCCCCCTCGATCCTTGGGAACGTCGATGGCCGCGGTTAACGCCGAACCGCCAAAAACGCGCAGATCGATCCGAGCGGTGCGGTGCTCGCGTACCCCGAGGGAATGCGCCACGCGCTCGGCCGCCTCAAGCTCAACCCGGTGCCGCTGTCCGTAATCAAACGACAGGCAATAGCAATCGAAGCCCTGCGCCCGCGCGATGGCCAGACAGGTGGTCGAGTCGAGTCCGCCGCTCAGCAGGCAGACGGCGCGAGGCTGCGATCGAGTGTCCACAGTATAAGAATAGGAGAGAAAGGCTGCCGACCCGCATGCGTACGATTCTGCTGATACTTGCTCTGATAAGCGAGACAACAATTTGCCAGGCGCGAGTGGAACTATCGCCGTGCAAGAACAACGTTCCGCCCGATCAGCAGATCGCGCTTGGCCGCAAAGCCGCGCAGCAGGTCTATAAGCAAATGCCGGTGCTGCCGGACTCGAGCCCGGTAACGCAGTACATCCAGCGCCTGGGAGAGAAGCTGGTAGCGCAGGCGCCGGGCTACAAGTGGCCCTATAACTTTCACGTCGCAAACGTAGCAGAAATAAACGCTTTCGCGCTGCCAGGCGGAACCATCTTCGTCAATCTCGGAACCATACAGGCTGCGGCCAACGAATCGCAACTGGCCGGCGTGATGGCGCACGAGATTTCGCACGTGGTGCTCCAGCACTCGGTCTGCAACGCCGTCAAGGAGCAGCGCGTTGGGCTGATGGCGGGACTCGGGCAGGTCGCCGCAGGTGTGCTGCTGGGCGGAGCGGCCGGACAGCTCGCGGCGCAGGGCATCGGGATGACGGCCGGGCTCGGATTTCTGAAGATGTCGCGTGGGGCCGAGCAGCAAGCGGATCTGATGGGCGTCGGCATTTTGTACGATGCCGGTTACGATCCGCACGGCATGGCGCAATTTTTCGAGACAATCAAAGCGAAGTACGGCGAAGGCGGCGCGCAATTCATGAGCGACCATCCGAATCCCGGCAATCGTACGGAGTATGTGAATAAAGAGATCGCTACCTTTGTGCCGAAATCGAATTACACAACGAATACGCCCGAGTTCGTAGCCATTCAGAAAGAAGTTGGGCCGATGCACGCCTACACGGCTCGGGAAGTTGCGTCTGGCCGATGGCGCAGCGAAGGCGCGAACGACACGGTCGGCAGCGGAGTGAATCAGCCGGTAACGCAGGCGGGTGCGCCGGGCACCGTGGATCTGAACATCAGCAACGATTGGCGCACGTTCAAGGGCAGCGGATTCTCAATCGATGCGCCCGGCAACTGGCAGGCGTATGGCTCGCGCGACGCGGCCATGATTGCGCCTGAAGGCGGAGTCGCGCGCTCATCGGGCGGAGGCGCGGGCAACGTCGTCTACGGCGTTCTCACCGATCGCTACAGGCCGCAGGGCCGGATGACCACCGGCGCAGCGCTGGATGCGCTGGTCGATACGATCGTGCGCGACAATCCCGGACTCGCTCCCGGTACGCACAGCGACGTGACAGTGAATGGCGTAAGCGGACACAGCGTGGAAGCCGACAATCCTTCGGCCAATAACGGACGCGGCGAGCATGACTGGATCGTGGCCTTTCCGCAGGGCGACGGCTCGCTTCGGTACTTTGTCTTCATCGCGCCTAAGGATGATTTCGAGAAGCTGAGGCCGACCTTTACCCGCATGCTGCAGTCATTCCGGCTCAGCTGAAGGGTCTTTTCGTTTACTCGGGACGCGCGTCTGGGCCGAAATACCGCAGCACACGAAGCGCGCGCAGAGTGTTCCAGCGGCTCGGTTCGCCAGCCCGCTCGCCCACCGGTGCAGTTAATGCTTCGTCGTAGGCGCGGTCGAGCAACCATCGGCCATCCGGCTGGCGCTTGCTCTCCATCAAACTGATCGCATCGCGAAGCCGCAAATCAAAAGTCGATTGCGCCTGGCGGAAATAGTCAAGCGCACGCAGCACGTCGTAGCGATAGCTCGGCGGAAAGGCGAATTCGAGAAATTCCCGATCCACAATTTCACCTGTCGAGATCCGGCGGTGGAGAACCCTCGTGAGCAGGTATTCTTCGCCGCGCCGTCTGGCATTCGAGACATCGGGCGTGGAGCCGACCGCCCGCTCATATTCGAGCAGCCCTTCCAGCACGCATATTGTGGTGTGAAAGGAGGAGCGGGTACTTGCCGGCGCTTCACAGTTCCAGCCGCCGTCCTCGAGTTGTTCGGCGAGCAGTCGCGCTGCAAGGCTCTCGACTGGACGTCCGAAGTACGAGCCGACGGCCAGAGCGCCTCCGTTTATGCAGGGTTCTTCTTCTCCTTCGAAAAACGTGTTTCCGCCCGTTTCGGGCGGCCGCAACTCCCAGCAACCGTCGAGGTCATTCCAGCGCAAGCCGGTTTCGAGCCGCAGCATGGCCGCCAGAACAGCTGAGTCGGCGGGATCGATGCCTGTAGCGCGCAGAAGCTGAAGCGTGAAGAGCGTCGTGCGCCAGGCCGGAGCATCCTGTCGCCGCCACGAACCATCGGATCTCTGTTCACGAAGAATGATGGCTCCGAGACCTTCCTGCGAGACACGGCTGCGCTCCCGCTCAATAGCTGCCTCAGGGGCATCCGTAAGATCGCGAATCGCCTGCCAGCGAATGGCCGGATCAGAACCAAGCAGCCAGTCGAGCGTATCCACGCGGAATCAGTGGCTATAGTTCTGGATGTAGGAATCGTGCGGCATGCCTTCGCGAATGGCACGCGACCGGATACGTGCCGCTTCGTCGCGCGTCGTGCCATCCCCCGCTACCACCAGATACGGACCTGAGTTGGCGGGAGCGAAAACCTCGGCGTGCAGGTCGGGCCGTTTGGCAGCGATCTCATTCGCTCGCTTTTGAGCATCCGCTTCGCGCCGGTAGGTGTACAAAACCACTCGCCAGATCGTTCGGCCGCCAGTTTCAGGAGCGGCGGAGTGCACCGTCTTGGGAGCCGGCTGGGGCGGTTCGCTCGCGGGCGCAGGAGTCTTCGCATCGGGACTCAAAGTTTGCGTCGGCCAGGCAGGCGCAGGCTTCGGCACTGCCGACTTGTCGCTTGCGGCCGTGTTGTTTCGCGCGACGGTATTCTGATTGCTTCGCGCATGAACGAACCACAGGATGGCAAAGATTGCGATGAAAGCCGCTACGGCATACAACCAGCCGCGCCGGGCGGAGAAGCCGGTCGCCGGTTCATCCGAAATCGCGGTCTGGCGTAATGGCCGGCGATTGTTCGCTTCGAACTTAGGCGGCTCGTGCGAGGGCTTCGGTGGGCGATCCACTCTGCTCTGTACGGGAGGCTTGATTTCCGCGGTGGTGCTAGTCTTTGCGTCGGCGGCTCGAGGAGCTAACTGGGGAGTCGTCGTGCTCGCGGCTCCGATCTCCGGTTTGCCGGTCAAAGCTTCGCTCGATGGAGACGGTTCGGGCGCCACAACCGTGCCGCTCGTTCCGTTTGTCGCGCCTGCCGCAGCGGCCTTGGGAGCTTCTGCAGTCACCGCCGGTACTGGTTTGGGCTTCGGCGGCGGTGCCTTGGAGCGAAGGATTGGCTCAAAGTCGCTCAACTGGAGGCGCTTGTCTGGATCCGGTTCGAGGCAGCCCTCTAGCAGCGTTCCAAACGGATGGCGCAATTCAGCAGCCTTCTCGCGCAGCACCGGTTGGTAAGCCGTTTTGGTAAGCGCTTCGAAGATCGTTGCGCCCAGACACCAGATGTCGGAGGCAATAGTGAGATTCTGCGTTTCGCTTTCCGGCGCGCGATATTTTGCCGGATTGTGCTCGATGCGTGGCGCGGTGTTTACGTGGCGGATGGATTCGGTCGAGATCTCGACGCGATCGCCCACTGCACGCACTTCCTCGGGTGCCAGCCCGCCATGTACATAGCCGTTGGCGTGTAACTCGCTTAAGCCACGAGCCAGTGCGCGGGTCGCATCGATGGCCTGCTCGGAACTCAGCGGCTGCGCTTCCAGAGCATCCGCCAGCGTTTCGTCGGCATTTTGATAAACCACGTAAGCGACGGTCGCGTTATTGAGTTTCAGTTTGCCGCTTCCGAGCGGAATGCTGACGGCGCTCTTGCTCTCGAAATAGCGGATCGACTGCCAGATTCCAATCTGCTCGTCGGCCGCGGCGTCGTCCAGAACATAAAAGATAGCGCTGGCTTTGAGCGAATAGTCGCCGAGCACACGCACCCGCAGGACAGCCCGGTTTTCGGCCGCCTCGATGATATCTTTCAGCTCGTAGCCGCCTTCCAGGGTGGTGCCCTGGAGAGTCTGCCAATCCGGTGAGATTTCTGTTACGTTCATCCCCGTAAGCTTTCAGCTTACTCTCCGCTTCTCTAAAGAAGCATCTCCGGCAAGTGTCGTTTCAATCCAGTTAAGGGCGAATTCGTCGAGCCAAAAGCGAGGCCGTTTGCGCGAAAGAAAGCCGAGGTGGCCGCCGTGCTCGGACGCGATCAGAGTCAGAGCCGGATTCGTGCGGAATACCTCCCGCTGGTAAATCTCGAACGGCACCAGCGGATCGTCCTGAGCTGTGATGACGAGCGTGGGAATCCGAATCGCATCGAGAAAGTTCTGGGCCGACTGTGTTGCGTAATAATTCGCCGCAGTACCGAAGCCGAAGAGCGGAGCCGTGAAACGATCGTCAAATTCCCAGATGCTCTTCACCTGGTCGAGACCATTGGGGCTGTACAGTTCGGGCGAAATGCGGCTCTTGCGGCGCACGCGGCTGCGCAGGCGATCCAGGAAGCGGCGGGCATAGAGGAAATTCGCCGGGCGGTCGATTTCGCGCACGCAGCGCGCCAGGTCAATTGGGGTCGAGACTGCGATGACGCCTTGGAACAGTCTGGATTCACCCAGTTCGCCGGCCAGCTTCAAAGCTACATTGCCGCCGAGCGAAAAGCCGACCAGGAACAGAGGACAACCGCAGCGCGCAGCGATTTCGCGCGCCACAAATTGCGGATCGGAAGTCAGCCCGGAGTGATACATCGTCTCACAGGCGTTTTCCGTTCCGCCGCACGTGCGCATGTTCAGCCGGTGGACACCAAAGCCGCGCTCCAGGGCCGATTGCGAAAAGCTGGCGAGGTAACCCGCGTCAGCAGATCCTTCCAGTCCGTGCAAGAGGATGATCTGCGCGCGGGCGGCAGCTGCGGGCTGATGCTCGAATGCAACAATGGTGTTCTTCGCGTCGACCCGGTATTCTTTGCGCAGCGCGGGAAACCGGCGCGCATCGATTTTGCGCGGCCAGAAGTTTCCCGCGATGGTCAGCAGATGCGGATTGCGAACGAGTGGCTCAAAATCGGGCCGCAACTACGATGTTAGCGGCTACGGGTTATTGAACGTTCTCGCTTTTACGGCTCAGGTCTTCGGAGAGGATGATGGCTTCGGCCAGCTCGCGCATCGGACGGCGCAGACGGCGGCTCTCATTTCGCAGGCGCAGATACGCTTCCTCTTCCGTAAGGCTGTGGCGGTGCTGCAGAATGCCCTTGGCGCGCTCCACGATCTTGCGCGTTTCGAGCTGCCGGCGCATTTCCGCGGTCTCTTCCTGCAGGCGAACATTTTCCTCGGCCAGAAATGATTTGGTAATCGCGCCGCCCATCTGTTCCCCGACGAAGGTCAGCAGGGCGATTTCGTCCGGCGTATGCGAATGCGGTTCGCGATGGTGAACGTTGATAACGCCGATCACTTCCCCGCCCGAAACCAGTGGGACGGACAGAAACGCTTCGTAGGTGTCTTCAACCAGAGCCTGGAAACGTTTGAAGCGCGGATCTGCGGCGGCGTTGGAAGAGAGCGCCACGACCGAGTGATGCTCCACCACCCATCCCGTAACACCCTCGCCGACTTTGAGGCGGATGTTTCCCAAATCGGTCTGGTGCGGAACTTGCGAAGCGCGCAGAACGATCTCGTTCGTTTCGCGCTCGATCAGGTAGACAAGACAGGCATCGCAGTCGGTGACCTGTACCGTCAATCCGACAACTTCTCCCAGCATCTCATCCAGAGACAGGTCCGAACTCACAATGTTGCTGATTCGGTGCAAAAGCCCAACCAAGGTGGGAGAGCCCTCCAAATAACTAGCGGTCGCCATACTCAAAGGTAGAACGCGGCCGTGGTGCTTATCCAATCAAAAGTTTTGATCGAAGCTATGGAATAGAAGCAGAAGGCATTTAGATGCGCACCAGTTCCTGCTGCTGCTCGCCTGTAACGGTGGCGAAACCCTCGCCGACGTAGACGTTGACCTCCGAGCGAATACCAAAATCGGGAAGGTAGATGCCGGGCTCAACCGAGAAGCACGTCCGCGAGAGGATCTGGCGCTCATCGTGCGATTCGAGATTGTCCATATTTGCGCCCGTACCGTGCACTTCGGTGCCGATGCTGTGGCCCGTGCGGTGGAAGAACTGCTCGCCGAAACCGTGTTTGCTGATGTAATTGCGAGTCTGGTCGTCCACTTCGAAACCGGCGATCTGCTCTCTCTTCGCGACCTTCGAGATGACGAAATCGGAGCCAGCTTTGCGGGCATCGCGCACGATTTCAAATACGTTACGAATGCGGTCCGGGACGATCGTGCCACAGAAGCCCGTCCAGGTGACATCGTAATAGACGGCGTGCGGTTGATCGAGCTTCGCCCAGAGGTCAATCAATACGAGATCGCCCGCGCGAATCGGCGAGTTGCGTTCGGCGCTCGGCTCGTAATGGGGATCTGAGATGTTTTGGTTGACGGCTACGATCGGGCCGTGATCCGTCACCAGCTTTTCCTCCGTAAAGCGATTCCGAACGAACTGTTGAACATCGAATTCGCTGACAGGAACGGACGATTGAAGCTTTTCGCCGATCCAGGAAAATGCTTCCCGGCGGACCTGATCGACGAGTTTGCCAGCGGCCAGATGCTGCTGGTACTGAGCATCCGTCCAGCGCGCTTCGAAGGCCTGCACCAGATCGGCGGAACTGACGACCTCAACTCCGAAGGAACGTACCAGATCGACCGTGCCCGCATCCACCAGCGAGACGTACGGGATCGCACAACGAGGCGAGTACTGCATCGCGATGCGTGCGGAAGCGCTCAGCATCTCGGCCAGCTTCGATTGTTGGTCGGGCCAGCTGGCGTAGCTTGTTTTTTCTCCGGGCAGCGAATCGAGGGCGCCGCTTTCGATGCGATGAACGAGCTTCCTGGGCGTGCCGTTTGCCGGAATGAAATAGTACCAGCGCCGGGTGGCGTTCACGTGCGCGGGGAGATCGAGGATGCTGTAGGCGAGCGGGTCGCGACGGTGATGGTCGAAAAACAGCCAGCCGTCGATTTTATCCCGGCGCAATGCGGCTTGAATCTGCTCGATACTCATCAGACCCGATTTTACTTTCCTGCGTCCGCAGGCTGACCACGATGAGGCTGAGAACGGAACAGAACAGGGCGGGGTAAACGGCATCGATCGGGCCGAGAACCGCGCGGGCATTCACAGGGCCGTACTGCTGAGTCAGTTCCCACCCGATCGTGACGACTGTGCCCAGGAGGATAGAAACAATGGCACCCTGCTTGGTCGCGCGCGGCCAGAAGAACACGGCCATAACGGCGGGCGTGACCGCAGCACCGTAGACCGTGTAAGCGTACAAGGAGGCCTTCAAAATCGATTCGAACTGGGTGGCCTGCAAAACCGCGAATAATCCGAGGACGACCACGATCAGCCGCGAGACGATAAGCGTTTGCCGCTCGGAAGACTTGCGATTGATGAAGCGTTCGTAAACGTCGTGAATCAGATTGGTCGCAGGCGAGAAAAGATAATTGTTGGCGGTCGAGATCACTTTTGCGAAAACGCCACCGAGGAGAATGGCTCCGAGCAGAGATGGAAGAGCCTGGCGGGCAGTGAGCGGGATGATCTCGCGCGGCCGATCCGTGTGTAGCATGGTGCTCGCGATAACGGCAAGGGATACGAGCAGTGTTTCAAGCACCACGGTTCCGACAATCCAGCCGATTACCGATTTGCGAGCGTCACTTTCACTTCGGGCAGAGAAAAATTTCTGATACATGCCCTGATTTCCAATCAGCAGCAGCATGGTCGGCAGGGCCAGGCCGATTGCACCCCATATGGAGTAATCGCCAAGGACCTGGAAATGAGTAGCCGGCAGCGAATGGTACACGCGCGACCATCCGCCTGCGCGGCTGAGCAACACCGGTACCGCGATGATCGCAGTCAGCGTGACCAACGACCCAATCAGCAGGTCTAGATAGGCGATGGACGCCATCCCGGCTGACGCCGTGAAGAAGACCACGAAAGCGGCAATGATATAGAGCCCCGTTGTGCGCGGGATTTGAGGGAATATCAGGTGCAGTATGTCGCCGCCGCCGATGAATTGATAGCTGGTGATGATGGTGCAGGAGATAACGATCGCAATCGAACCCAATACGCGAGTAGCGGCGTTGTAGCGAACTTCGAGCAGATCCGGAATCGTGTACTGAGCGAAGTGGCGGGCGCGTCCGGCGATCATCGCGATGAGGACCAGGCCCACCCAGCCGCCCAGAGGCTGCCAGAGCGCCACGAAACCATGACGATAGGCATTTTCCGCGCCGGCCAGCAGACTTCCCGCACCGATCCAGGAAGACAGAAGCGTAAAAACCAGCACCGGCCAGCTGAGACTGCGGCCCGCAACCAAAAAGTCGCTTTTGCTCTTGACACCAACCGCTTTGTACACGGTTATGCTGCAGAGAGCCAGAATGACAATCGCGACCGCTACGGCGTAGACCATTCGACCGACTATGTTAGCGGGAGTAAGTCGAATAAATCATAGACGAACCGTCACGGTGAGGTCGCGCCCTGGTAGTAAAGAGCCGCTGAATCCCGACACCGGAGTCAATGTTACGTTTATCGTGACAGACGCACCTTCCTGGAGGGGGGGAAGCCAGGTTCCATCTACAATCGCGTTTGCATTGTTGTTGCCGGAGTCGATCTCGAGACTGCAATATATCGTGCCGTTCTGAACGACATCGATGCTCGTCGTGTACCCGCTGGCTGGTTGCAGGACGGAAGCCCTGATATCGCGAACCGCATGGGTAGCCCCGATGGCGACCGGGGGAGCGGCACTCTGCTGGGTCGCAAGGAACCCGCTCACCTGAAGAGTGAATTGTCCGCCCGAGAGAGTGCGCAAACCGGATTGGCCGCCAGACAAGTAGCAGACTTCGGTTGACAGTCCGTCGCCGAACGAGTTTGTCATGTAGAGCTGAGCCGCTGCCACGCGCGCATCCGGAAGGCTGAAAGGATGGAGGAAGTTCTGAGACGCGCGATTCTCAAAGAAACCCGGCGCGAACGGAACGACGATGGTGGTGGACTGTAGAGGCATCACGGCATCGCCACCGGCATGTGGAGTCGCTCCGCATCCGATGGCGGCTCGAGACACTTGATACGTATTCGCACCCGTGGACGAAATCACAGCCATGATCTCGGATCCCACCTGCAGGAGTGTACCGACCGTGAAATTTGACGCCGGGCCGCTGATTTGCACGGTACTGAGGGAGGAATCGAGCGCGGCTGCAAGCGAGTAAGAGGTGGGCGTCTGCAGTTCATTCCAGGAGTAGACCTGAAGTGTTCCACTCGTAATCGAGGACGCGTTGGAGAGATCAGAGAAATCTACCTGCGAGAGCTGCAGGAGACCGGCCCCAGGCGCAGTGAGAGTGAAACTCGGAGCGGCGGGGATTCCGACATCGACATTCCCGCCGCCGAGATACCAGCGTGTCAGTGTAGAGAGCTCGGCATCCGCTTCCTGATTGTTGACGTTTGCCGAACGTCCCAGAATTTGAATGGCCGTGCCCTTTTGATACGGAATCTCGAAGCGTGCGGGACTGGTCGATGTTACAGCAGCGAATTTCCAGGAGCCGTCCACGATGACGAACTCGCTGGTCGCATCGGGAACAACGGACCAGGCTGGCGTGACCGTCAGAGTTGTCGCTGTGTTGCTTGCAATAAGCCGCTCCTGATTGCGTCCCGTTCCCTCTATGATTCGCACGACCATGCCAGAGTAAACGAGCGGCGTTGCACCCATATTGCTCCAACCGATCGTTGATTGGGAGGAAGTATCGGCCGTGAACGGTCCGGCAAATTCCTGCCGGTAATAGAAGTTGGCGTGATCGAAGCTGGCATCGGGCGGCCCGAAGGGCGTGGGGCCCGATCCGGTATCGGTATACTGCGCGGCGATTGCTTGTGGAACAGCCGTTATGCGGTACAGCTGCTGCGGCGTACTTCCGCGATAAACATGGAACTGGCTGGCCGCCTGCGGGAAGCTCAGTCCCGTTATCGTAACGGCGTTCGTGTTGGTTGTATTAGGAACCGGAACGGGAATTGTGTAGGATAACGGTCCCTCGTTGCCATTCGCATCGACGGCGCTCACCGCGTAATAGAGATTGCTACCGCCCGCCAGCGAACCACCTGCCGTGGCGATTTGCGGGCTCAGGCTGACCAGCGGAAGATTTGGAATCGCGGTGCTCGGGTTGCGCGGCTGCGAAAACGATACGGTAAAGATGTCTGTCGCGGATCCGTCGGTGCTGCTTTGTATTTCTTCGGCGATGCCGAAATCGAAGTACTCGAAATTGCCCTTGCTGTCGTCGTGCGCAATCAGTCCAATGAGCGGCCGTGGCGTCTGGATGAGGCTCGCCGGCTGCCGGCCCGCATTCATCAGAACCGAAGTATTATCGCTGTACCAATCGTCGTTGTGAATCTGGGCGACAATCTGGACCGTTTGGTAGTTCATCGACGGCGAGAGGCGAACCACCCGAAACGGGGTGCGTTCAAATCCCTCTTTCAGATAGGTAACAGCAATAATGTCTCCCGGGCGGATTTTGAATCCGCGGAAACTGGTGGCGAATTCGATGAACAAATTACCGGCCGTCGACTTATCGAGCTGGCGTAAGAGCACGCGCGTAGCCTGGCTGAAATTTGCAATGCCGAGCGCCATTGATTGGCTGCTGATTTCGTAGCCAATCAGCGCGGAATCGTCGGCATTCACGAGAGACAGGCTGTCCTGCTGATACTCATTGGCCTCGTCCTGGAATTCGACACTCAGGCGATTCGATGTTTCGGCGATCGTGCGACTGGTTAAGCGAACGCTCGAGCTTCCGTCGGCATTGCGCATGATTCCGGAGAATGGTGCCGAGCCGTCGCTGAATTCGTAAACGGGCCAGCCTCCATTCAGGGGCGCTGTACTGTTACTGCCGTCGGGCAGGGCGGGCTGCTGCCGCGAGATCGTGGTCTCCGGCAGTAGCTGCAGCAGCCCACTTACTCCGTATCGCAGCATAAGACTGGACGCGATTCGTATTCCGCGCACAACGGTAGCTGCACTCTGCAATTTGGTCAGGATCAGGTTGCACTCGTAGCGTGGCACCTGAATTGAGTTACCGTTCAGATCGGTCGTGCTGATCAGCTCCTGACAAAACTGTGCAGCGTTGGCGAAGCTGGCGATATCCAAATCAGATACGGACCAGCCGCAGCGCTGCAGAATATCGAGAATCACCCAGGCGGGATTGTTGCTGAAGGCCGTCTGCTGAAATGAGCCGTCGAGATTGTAGACGTCAACCGCGATACCTTGTAACAAGACCTCAACGTCAGGAAGCGAGCGGCCACTGCATATGCGATTCGGTACGACGGCCGAAAGCACAGCAAGGCTTCCATAGGGATCACCTAGCGGGTTTCCGAGGGCGTCGGTGAAATCGAGATTGAAGTTACCCTGGCGCGTCCCCGGGGTGACCAGTGAATACCATCCAGTTACGGTCATGTCCTGACCGGGAACGGCCAGCGGAATCTCTACATCATTCACCACGACCTTGAGAACGTTTTGAATTGCCCCGCCCCCAAGCAGAACTTCCATATGGGTGAGGTTGCCGTCGTTACGCGCGAAAATGAGCGGCGCCTTCAGCCAGCCCGTGCCGTACACAAGTGGCACCGGATCGTTGAACTTTGCCGAGTTACTCAGAATCGGTGAGACATGAGATGTCTTCTGACCTGCCGTCCTCACGTTAATAGCAGATGGCACGAATTCAAACGCACCGAATCGCCTGGTCACATGCACAGCGGCATCGTGATCGAACATGCCGCGCTGGATACAGTTTGCACGCGTCTTGTCACAGCTGGTGAAGGGTTGGCCGGCGTTGAGGTTGCCCACGCCTCCCGGGACATCGGCGGAGTAGCCACAACGGTAAAAGCGTGAAAAGCGTCCGAGGGCCCCGCCATCCTTAGCTTCTGTACGCTGGGCTAATGTCGTTGGGAAATTCCAGGGGCAGGTCCGCTGAATCCGTGTATCCGGAACGGGAACCCGTTGCAGGCTCAACTTATTCGAGAACGTGATGGCACATTCGGTTTCGGTGATCGAATCAGGATCGCCCGCAACACCGCGAAACAAAACTGTACTCTCGGTTGTAATTGCTCCGGTTGAGAGATTCGCAAAAGCAAAGTAGACAGTAAGTTGTGACCCTTTGAAGCCTATGGCAGAGTTCAGCTCAGACAATGCCGAGTCGGCGTTTGCCAGTGTAATCGACAGATGGGATAGCCCGTCCATCGCATCATCTGACGACAACTGCAGATCAAAGAGGTTGTGCTTCAGCACACGGGCGGAGTAAGCGTTGCCATTGAAAGTCATAGAATGCGTGCACCAGTATTCGGTATCGCCGGATGGCAACACACATTCGAAAAAGAGTAGCGGCGTGTCAGCCTGACGTAGTTCCTTGATCTGATTGATGAGTGCCATAAGGATTATGAAGACGGGTTCGTCATCGCCTCAATGGTGAAGGCGGTTGAGTACAGGTTGGGAGCTTCTGCGGAAACGGGTAAGGCGTCAACGCCCCAATGTGCATCTGTATAGATGGCGGACTGGCTCAATGTGGGGCGATAGCGTGAGGGCAACGGCTGTGCCTCAAGCTGCGGACCGAATAGCGTCACTTGTGCGCCCGCCGGAATGCCAAACGAGACCGTTATTCCGGGACCTGTATCGGCCAGGGCGCCGCTTGATGTTACTCGATTCCATTGATTTGTGAGCTGGACCGTACTTGCCTGCGCCGTCGCGGGACCGGTTCTTGTTATTTGCATTGATGTGGCCTGCTGGCTGGATGCGTAGACGGACAGGCAGTACTGGTAATTCGCAGGAACGTACAGCGCCTGCGACAACTGTGCATTGATTTGGGAGTTATTGGTGAGTACAAAAGCGCCGGTGCCGCCATTGGGATCGAGTGCGTTTGCCCTTACGCTCAGCCCAGGCGAAGCCATCCAGGGACTCGCCAATAAATTTGCACTCTGTTGCAGCATGTTGTCGGTGGGATCAATGAAAATGAACGACCCAAACCGTCCCTGGCAGCTTGTAAACAGTCCGGTAAGCGCGCTTACTTCCTGCGCGGTCAGGTCCTGATAGGCGAGTTCCCAAATGATGTGACCGGCTTCCGGATCGGGAAATAGTACAAGTGAGCCGTCGGGCAGAACATTTCTAATGTTGCGTGTCGCAATGTTTTTTCTTATTGGGTACTGCGCCAGCGCACCTGTCGCAAGCTGCGGGAAGAAGAGATTAGCCATAAGTTTCAATGATCCAGAAGGAACTGGCTGCGTTATCGGTTTCCAGATATTCGGTCACGAGGGTGTCATCTCCTAAGCGGCAGAAAGGCACGCTGGAGCCACTGATCGGATCCGGAAAGTCAAATGTGGAATAACCTCCGAGCTGGCCGCGGAAGAAAGCCTCGAGCGAACTGATTTCGTCTTCATCGAGTAGGTCGAGGTGTATCTGCCAGGCGCGAAGCGGGCGAGCATGTGTCATATAGCGCTGATCCGTTCCATCGAGAAAGCGAATGACCTGGCTCGCCTGCCCGGTCATGGCCTGGAGCGGGTATTGCGTAACAGAGCCGGTTTTCAAGAGTGGAAACGCCGCCATCAGAGCTCCGCGATTACGTCGTTAAGCGAACTGGATGTAAGCAGGGCCTGCTTCACGGCTTGAGCGACTTCGGCACTGTGATATTGCAATGTCGGTTGCGCAGCGGACGTTCCGTAGATATGGCTCGGGGCGGGTCCGGATTGTGCGTGGGGCGCTAAGTAGACCGTTTGCGCTTGCGAACTCGGAAGCTGAAAAAGCGACAGCGGGGGTGGACTCTTTTTTCCGGATCCGAACAGGCTGAAAATCCCGGAGAGAATTCCACCGAGGCCGCCGATGGCGCCCAGAATGCCGCCGCCTCCGCCGAAAACGCTGGAGATGCCGCCGCGCGCTGCCTGGCTTAATAGCCGGCCCCAGTTATTGCTAGTGGAAGACGTGGTGGTCCGGTTATCGGAAGGCGATCCAAATTTGATAGCTGTCGTCCGCGAACCGCGGCTGCTCCATGGCTCCGAACGAAGCTCGTTTTGCGAACCGGCGCGTGTCGTCTTGCGGGAGTTGGTGTTGCCGCCGGTTCCGCTCGACAGCAGATCTACTCTTTCGTTCCGTTTTGCCATTCAATCCTCATTTCGATGTTCTTCAAGCCAGCGCAAGATACAGCTCGTCGTTGGCATTGCCAAGAGCCGTGTTGTTCTCAAATTCCCAGCTAAGGCGCGGGCGTGTGTCGTCGTAGACCGGGACGGCGGGGACCATGTTCGGCAGATAGACCGCGAGAAGCTGACCCCGCTGGTTCCCCAACTGCAAAATCAGCGACAGCGGTGCTCGCGCCTTGGCAGCCGCGTACAGCGCCACCGTTTGCGCCTCGTCGGTTGCCAGCAGGCTGAGACGGGTCAGAATGTCGCGACGGCCGCAGGTAAACGCGCGAGGGGTCAGGGAACCGTATTCGCGGTTGCGAAGCTCGATATTGTTTTTCAACCGTACCGAACCGTCAGTTACCGTGAAGAACTGACTGGCCGGGGTCCCGATCCATAACTGTCCCAGATTGCCCGGTACGACTGCATAGTTGAGCGGCGCGACTGGGGGTTCGACGGGAAACGATGTGATACTTCCGCCGGCACCGACATTGGCGGAATCGATTAAATCCGACGCAGTTCCGCTGAAGCTGAATTCGTGATACGGCCCGTCGATGCTGATTGATAGAAGATCAACAACTGCTCCCGTGAGAATCCGGCTCACAGCCGTGACCGGGTCCCAGTAGTCGTAAATCGATAAGCTCGGTAGATTCGTTCCAAGCCGGTACGTCACAGCCGGGTCGCAGGCCGCACCTGCAGAAAGGGCACTGCTAAACGGAGCATTCAGGAAAATGGTTTGCGCGTCCGGGACGGCTGTTACAAAGCGAATCTCTCCGCTAAACGAAACAGCTGAGCCGACAGCTAAGCTATGCGCGGCGGCGGTCTGAATCTGGAGGCCTTGTGCATTTGCGACACTTAACGAGCCGCTAATACTGGGCGCTCCCCCGCACGCCGCCTGAAATAGAGCACCATAGGCGTTGGTAGCCGGGTCGGGGGAAGACACAAGGTAAGTCTCCACGTCGAAACTAGCTTCGCTCCGAACCGGGGAGGAGCTGGTGAGCAATGTCCGCCCTCCCGTTTTGTCCCGGCGCTGCACGGCGTGATAGACCTGTCGAGCATGAACGCGAAAGGCCGGGAACCGATTGGCTGATGTGATAATCGCCGGTACACCAAAAGTGCTCTCCGGCACCGCATAACTGCGGTTGGCGTTCGAATATATATAGCTGCTCATGGCTGCCTACCCGGCACTTACTCCAAGACTTACTGTCAACCGTGCTGATTGAACAAAGCCGAGACCACCGGGCCTTGGCGCTGTGAACTGCACATCGTATGCGCCCGAGTAAAACAGCCCGTTCCCCCAGTCCCCCACACTCTTTTGGAGCAGTTCCGAGCAGCATTCCGTGTAAACGTGAATCCATGTATCGGATTGAGATACAAAGTCACCGCTACTCCAGATCTCTGCGACAACGGTCAGAGTGCCCGAAAAGGCCCGAAACTTTTCGACTTGAGTGTTCTTCAGTCCGCTGGTGTAAATGTTGATGCGCGGATAAGTCAACTGGACGTTTCTATCCGCGAGGTCAGGCGCGGCAGACGACAGAACAATTTCTGAGACTGGAATCGGAGGAACCGAGGTAGTGAGTGCAGTGTTTGCCGCCGAAATTAGGCCGGTAAGATCGTCGCCCGGACTCGCGCCGGTTGTTAGCTTTGCCAGTAACGTTTGAGCTGCTAGAAGTGACAAAGGTGTCATCTCGTTAGCCTCGCCGGATTTCGTTCGCCAGCGCGATGTAGAAACTCGGCATCTGTCCGTTGATTGGCTGCGCCCCGGAGATCAGCCCCGACGCGGGCATATCCCAGGCGGCTCCAATCACAAGCGGCGCCATGTTCTGCCGGCTCAGAGTCTGGGCTGCGGTGCCTGCATAGATGTTCCATCCCACAGCTGCCGAAGGCGCCTGCAGCGCACCCTCATTCATCGCTACGGCGATACTTGAGCTATTGGGCATGCTGATAGCATTCGCATCGCTCAGCGCACTTTCGTTGCCGCTGGAGTCGACCCACGCCGTCTGAACAAAGATTGTTTGCGCGGGGGTCGTCCCGCTCTGCACTGAGACAAGAGGCAGTGCAGGCTTGGGTAGCGGTGCATAAACGATGCCGACACCCGCCAGAAAGAAGAGATTGGCAGCGTTCTTTGCCTGCTGTTGATACTCATTCCACTTGCCCTGATATCGGGTATTGAGTTGCACGTTGTAAGCTTCGGCAAAGACTCGAGCCAGCGACTCGAAGCAGATCCAGCGATGAAGGGCGGAGGTAACCACCACTGTTGAAAGCCCGAGTACTCGCCTCGTCAGCCACTGTGGATCGGATGCCCCGGCGTTCAAAAGCCAGAGCATGAGCCTGTCACCGATCGCATTCATCGCGACGGCAATTTTGCCATCCACGTCGATTCCATGCGAAGACGCAACCTGGCCAAGCGATGCTTCAAAGGGAAGTAGATCATCGAGTGTGACAATATCTGGATCGGTGAACAGGGCCATATTCGCTCCTACTTCTTGGCCGCAGGACGCTGCGTCGGGTCAGGAGGGTTGCCGGCCCGCGAAGCTTCGCTTTCCGTTACTACGGTCACTTGTAGCCTTTGCGCCAGCTCGGATCGCTGAGCCGCGGCCCTGGCGGCCTTCTGATCTTCCAGGAACTGCTCCTTTTCCGCTTTTGTTGAGAGAAGCGCCCGGCCTTCCGTAATCATCTTTGCGGCAACCTCGCGCGGCACCTCAGTAACAACACCCGGTTTGCCACCGTCCGGCGTTTCCAGACTCGTCACAAAAACGTGCGCGTCCGGCATATTGCTTTCGATCTCGCGAATTCTGCGAAAATACTGTCTTAAATCCATAACTCTCCCTTGTGCAAACAAAAAGGGAGCTCTTGCGAGCTCCCTGCACTACCGGACTGTTGCTACTTACTAACTATTCACCTGGACGCCAAAGGTGTTACGCAGCACACCGCAGCCATAGAGCACGTCTACGGTGAACTGCTGAGCCAGGGTATTCGGCTGATAACTCATCACGATACGCAATCCAAAGTTCCCCAGCTCGGCATATTCAGCCACGGCACCAGTTCCGGGAAGCGGTTGCGGGAGCCGCCGAATCACGAGGCCGATGGCATCGCGTGCGAACGCTAAGTTGTGAGTATTCGTGGTTGTCGTACCGGTCGTCTGAACAAATTGCGAGCGGAAAATGAAGAAGTCTTTCATCTTGCCGACATTGCCCTCGACGAGTGCCTTCAGACCAGCCTCGCCCGATGAATAGTATTCACTGAAGCGCGGGATCTGGCGAATCTGGGAGTAAGTGTTCGAATCTACAACCAGATACTTCGGCGCGCTCGGCGGCACTTTCGCGTTGAACAGCGTTGTCTCCGCCGCATCGATTGTCGCTTCGGTTACCGGCGTACTCGCGGCGCCCACGGGGGTGTTCGCCGTAAATTGCCCGTAAAGCCCAAGCAGATCGCGCTCAATACGCTCCGCAATGGCAACAACGGCTGGTTGCATGTACGTCTTCAGCAACTCCGGATACGCGAGCGCTTTTGTCACGTCCGGAATCTGGAACGATGCTTCAGCATGTGTATTCAAGACAATCTGTGCATTTCCAAGATTCGGGTTCTGGGGCGTTACGGTGCCGCCCTCAGCGATATTGTTTGCCACCAGCACTGGCGGAATCGGAACGTTGACGGTATCGCCGCTATGCGCCAGAACAGGCTCATAATCCCGATTCACCAGATTTCCCATGACAAGGTTGCCCACCAACGCCGAAAGGGCATCTGCGGCAACTAACTTGACAATTGCATTTGCCAGATTGGCAGATGTAATGATTGACATAAATCTCCTGTTTGTAAGTGACAGCGACTTGCGCCGTCGTGTTTGCGGCTAAACGGTACTGCGCAGCAGGCGCCGCTTCGGTCCAATACTCCGAGCCTGTGCGTGTTGCGGGGATCGTCGAAACTAAGCCCCGCGCAAAGCCTGCCAGGCCAGCTTGGCAATGTGCTGGCGCGCACGATCCAGATCCTCTTTATTCATTCCGGGGCGGATTTGATCCAGCACGATGGAATGATTCTCCTCGTGATACCCGGACCGCATAGGCTTTTGGCCGCCGCTGCCGCCCGAGATTCTCGCCGGCATCAGCTCCGGATTTTCTTGCACGAAACTTGACACATATTCGGGCAAGGGTTTCGAATCGCGGGATTGCAACCGCCCGTCTTCGCCACGAACAATTTCATCCTTGATCGCGCGAAAGGCCAGTTCGAGCTTGGCCACACCCGCCCGTTGAAGTTCGGAACGGATTTGTGCATGACGCTCAGCTTCCTCGGCCGCGGCTCGAGCTTGTCGATTCTCCTCGGCCATTTGATTCAGGCGGGATTCCAGACTCTCGCGTCGTTTTCGCTCCTCCTGCAGCTCCGCGCGGTAAGCCGGCTCCGATCTGCCACGCTCGGCCTGCATAAACTCTTCGATCGCTTCGCGAATCAGATTTTTCATGTCACTCATATGCTCTTTGTTATGGGTTGCCTGTTCTGCCATCCGTCTCTCCTACTGCGCAGGGCTCGATTCAATCTCTCGCGCAATCTGATCTTTGACTTCCTGCCGCGCATCGCTTAGATACTTCATCGCGAGCCGCTGGTAAATCTCCTTCTGCAGAGTTGGCGATTGAATCTTCATCTGCAGAAGGCTGGCCGCCTGTTGCAGTTCCGTCGTGAAATCCGTTATGTTCAGTTCGTCGAGTCCGGCGACCGAGACCTGAACGCCGTCCTCGCGTGCCGCTACGATTGCTTCCAGAATCCGGCGCGCACAGCCTTTCACAAGAGACCCGAAAGCTCGTAGCACCTCTTCCGTGATGGTGAAATCGAGCAGCTTACTCTCTGCCGATTGAGCGTGTCCGGAAATGAGCTCGCCCGATGCCTGGGGCAGATAACAGACTCTGTAAATTTCCTGCTTTAGAGCTTCCAGATTCTCGGCGGCGATTTGATATACCTTACCGTCAGGTTCAGTCCATCCAAATCGATCCTTGGGACCAAGCTGGATAAAGTAACTCTCACCGACAATCTGGTTCCATTCGCGGTCCGAGTAGATCACCGGCATCGCAAAGAGACCCATAGTAATCGCCCAGCTCAAAGCATTCGCCTTATTAAAATGCTCGAGCTGTATCTGGGCGGCCTTGTCCATTAACCAAAGTCCCTCGCCCATGGTCAAATCGATCAACGGCACACGCTGTTGCCGCGCCAGACCATGTGTCCCGCTCGCAATCAGCTCGATAGGTGCGTTGTAGCGGCCTTCATGCACAACTTTTCGATAGATTCGGTATTCCGTCCGATCGTAGTAGCGCCAGTAAGTCTCTTCGGCACTTACATCGCCATAAAGATCGGATTGGCGCCTCACCACATAGCGCAGTACGACCCAATCGTAATCACCACGCTCATTGCGACTCCAGTTGATAAGTTCTTCCGCTTGATAGCGGACGAGAAAGGCTCGCGAAAGACCTGTGAGATCTTCTTCGGCGCGCGTGTGAGCATCCTCTGCCTGACGTGGAAAGTCGATGAGAATGTGACTGCTGCCTGCGACCAGTGCGTCTATGAAACAGCCCTTCAGAAAATTGGCCAGTGTTGTCCCGCGCAGATCCGCATCATCGGCAAACTCAGCCAGAAACGCACGTCCAGATGCCAGTCCACCCTCCATTTGCAGGCTCGGTTCGCGCCGAAACAACGTCGCCGCGTACCAGTCCAGGATGGACCCGACGTAGTTTTGGTAAAACACACGCTGAAGCCGCTCGCTATAGATGTCCAGCGGTTCCTTCTGGCGGCGCAGCAGATAGTCCGCGGCATGGTTCTTGAACTGGTGCCCTCCCGCGTACAGGTCGCGGTAGGCGTGCCACATGAGTCGCTTGTGTCTGAACTCAGGGCGTTCTTTTTCAAAATCATTCATGTTTGCGCTCGTCTTCCATTCCTCAAATCAGCCGCTTATCTCGCTCTCCGGCCTGGGGCTTCTCCCCGAAAAGTTCCCAAATGGCATAGCCCAAGGCATCGGAGACATGCGTGCGTCTCGGGTCGCGGAGCTTATCGATGACGCCCGAATCCGGTTTGAACATTACTTCTTCCAAATCCCGAATCAATTCCCGGCAGCGTGGATCAACTTCCAGGCGAACTTCGCCCAACGCATTCGTCAGAAGTCCATTCACCAGTCGCACCCGATTCAGCACGGGCGGGTTACTCACCGGAACCCGCACCTTGAAGTTCCGAATACCGGCCCGGGTGAGATACGTCTGAATTGCCGCATAATCGTTCAGACCCGTCGTGTGAAGGTTCCGGCCGCTCGCATCGCCGAAGATTTCAATCCCGCCAAGGTGCGCGCCGTAACGATTTTCGAATTCCATGCACGCTTCTTCGGTTGTTGCCCGCTCAAGTACGATCTCGTCGATTACACCCAAACGCGCCCCGGTCCACTGCAACAGCACGGAACTCATGGGCGAAACGTTGAAATCCAGGGACCAAAGCAACGTTTTCCTCGGATCGTATTTCTGAGGCGTAATATGAATCGCCGGATCGAAGCAGTGATAGACGCGATCGGCGCGGCTGTTCAGATATTCACCGAGTGCTTCCTGACGGTAAAACTTTGGATCATAGCTGCTCTCCAGGCGTTCATAATAGTCGGGCGTCTTTTCGAGCAGAAAACGATTCTCGAAGGGCTCTGCGCGAACACAGTCGTATCCTTTGACCGGTGATTTGATGAATCGGCGATACAGCCAGTCATGTCCCTGTGGCGTCCATACACCAAAACCGCAAAGCCTGGTGGCGCGCGGGTCACGTAACCGAGCCTCGAGTCGGAGCCACCCCTCCTCGCGCGTAAATGAGAGTTCGTCCACACCAAACCAGGCCAGATTCGTACCCCGCAGCCGCTCCGGTTCTTCTAGCGACCGCAACAGAATCGTGCTCTTCGCGGTGCCTACCCGAAGCTCGCCGTCCGACTTGTGCACCGTGAAGTCGACGTCTTGCTCTTCGAGCATGTTCAGAAGCGCAGCAAGTGTTGCATCGCGCAGCATCGGGAGCGTCGGTGCCGCAAGCACACCTTTCCGACCGGCGTTGATGTATGAGAGCCGTACTGCTTCGAAGGTCAAGGCGGCACTCTTGCCCGAACCGACCGGTCCGGAAAAGCCCTTTAGACGGGACTTCAGATTCTGAAATTTTGCCTGCGAGGGTAAAGGCAGATAGTTCCAGCACAGCGCTTGGCTAGCCGTTCGCTTTCGGCAGGAGCCGCCTCGCTTCGCCAATCTCATTCGCCTGTGAGCGTACCTGCCGGCGATTCGTAGCGAATCGGATTTTGACGCTAATCCACAGAAACTTAGCCACTTACCGTTTTTTGCAGATTTGTCACCGCGATTCCGCGTGCTGCGCAATCCAGAGGAGATCCAGTTCGGGGGCGTTCAGGCGGGCGCTCTTTGCCGGCTACGAAAGGTGACCGCGATGTATGCGGAACGCGAGAGACGACCACCGCAAATCTTAGCGGACCGGTCCGCAGCCCGTTACTATGACCGCATGGAGCTAAAGGCTGTTCGTCTGAATATTCCGGAGAACGGAAACATCATCATCGGCCAGAGTCATTTCATCAAAACCGTCGAGGACATCTACGAGGCGATTGTGAACACGTCGCCTCATCTCCAGTTCGGCATCGCTTTCAACGAGGCGTCGGGCGAATGCCTGACGCGAGTTGACGGAAATAACGAGGAGCTGAAGAGTAATGCTGTGGACAACGCTTCGGCCATAGCTGCCGGGCATGTCTTTGCGGTCTCGTTGCGCAACGGATTCCCAATCAATGTTCTCAATCGCATCCAGGACGTCGCCGAGGTGGTGAATATTTACTGCGCGACGGCGAATCCGGTACAGGTGATTGTGGCTGAAACCGAACAGGGCCGCGGTGTGCTGGGAGTGGTCGACGGAAGCTCGCCCCGAGGTGTGGAAACCGAAGCGCATGCAAAGGCACGCGTCGAGCTGCTGCAGAAATTTGGCTACAAACGTTGATCAGGTGAGAACCGGGAGCAGTGCCTTTTCGCGCAGGCCCGTTTCGCTGACCGAGCCGACCTCGACATCTACCAACTGATTGGGAGTAAGCTCGTGCGCGAGTTCCAAGCGCAGAAAATTGCTTGTCAGCGCAGTCCGTGGTTGTTCCAGCGTAACGGCAGAAAGACACTTGCCAATCATTGCGCGTCGAAACAGCAGGTTCTTCTCCGCCGAAACTTCTCGCAGAATACGTGTGCGCTCGTGCCGCAGCGGAACCGGCACAGGGTTCGACTCCTCGGCCGCCCTCGTACCAGGGCGTTCGGAGTATGTGAAAACGTGTAGATAAGTGAACGGCTGCTGTTTGATGAATGTCACCGTCTCCTCGAATTCGCGCTCTGTTTCGCCGGGGAAACCCGTCATGACATCCGCGCCGATGCCAGCATCGGGCATCCATTGGCGCGCGAGCTCAACCCGGCTCGCATAATGGCGCGTACGGTATTTGCGGAACATGCGTTTGAGGACCGCGTCGGATCCCGACTGCAGTGGCAGATGCACGTGCTTCGCGATCCGGTCTTCGCTGGCGATCAGCTCCAGCAGATCAGCTGACCAGTCCATGGGCTCGACCGAGCTTATCCGCAACCGCCGCACGGAGGTCTCGCGCAGTAATCGGCGCAGCAGATCAGCAAAACGCAAGTTACCGGGCAAATCGCGCCCCCAGCGGCCGAGATTGATGCCCGTCAGCACGATCTCGCAATGCTTTTCCGACAGCTTGCGAATCTGTTCAACCACGCTTTCGGCACTCGCACTCCGGCTGCGCCCACGCACAGTCGGAATAATGCAGAACGAGCATCGATTGCTGCAGCCGTCCTGAATCTTGAGATTTGGGCGGGCGCGATCTTCCTGCGGTCCGTTGACCGCCATGGCACGAAACACGCTTTCATACGCGATATCGCCGGCGAAGATTCGGCCATGATATAGCTCCGTGCAGTCCGCGATGATTTGGGCGATTTCGTTCTTATGCGTGTTGCCCACTACCCAGCGAACGCCCGGCATGGCGGCCAGCTCTTCCGGCGCGCGCTGCGCATAACAGCCCGTGACCAGAATCTCTGCCTGCGGATGGTCGCGCTGCAGATTGCGGATGGTGCGCCGGGTATCCACATCGGCGCTGTGCGTTACTGTGCAGGTATTTAGAACGACGAGCTCGGCATGGGCTGCATCGCCCACCGTTCGATAACCGGCTTCTTTGAGTGAAGTTTCAAGAGCCGCGCCATCGGCCTGCGAAGCGCGGCAGCCGAAACTCTGAACAAAAACACCTTTCAAGGCACTCGCTTCCTTTTTCGAGTGTAGCTGCGGTTGCAGAATGAACGTATGAAACCAGCAGATCTCCGCCCGCTCTCAACCAGCGAGGTCGACCAGGCTCTCGCGCAGTTGCCGGGCTGGTCAGGCAATCAAAACGGCATCGAGAAAAAAATCAAATTCTCCAGCTTCCGCGAGGCGATCGAATTCATGCACGCCTGCGCCGACGGAATCGATCAGCGCGATCATCATCCGGTGTGGTGCAACAAATACGACACCCTAGAGATCCATCTCGACACATTTGACGCCGGCCACAAGGTCACACAACGCGATATCGATCTGGCGCAATACCTCGAATCGGTGCTCGCGAAAAAGAAGAAGGCCGGATGAGCGCCTTACTCACCCGGCCGTAGCTGTTGATTTGAGCTGTCTTATTTAACCGGCACCAGTCGCCAGATCTGGTTGGCGGCACCGTTGCACTTGTTCTGTATGACCGGCACTCCGTTCTGGTTATAAGGGCCGTTCACGTACATGCACGCTGCCGGATCGCTTGTCGGATGAATATCGTAAGTGCCGTTGTTGTTTGAGGTCACTGACCAGATCTGCCAGGCGCTCCCTTCATAGCCCCACTGCTCGATACGCGCGCCGTTTTCAGCCGAGCTGCCGCCGATCACCTGCAGTGCAAGTCCGCTGCTGCGCACCTGAATCTCGTAGCCGCCTTTGACCGGAATGAACTGGAACTGCTGCTGCGTTTGCGTGGAATCGCCGCAGGCCCACTGGTCGGCCGTCGCAGTGGGTTGAGTTGCATTCGGGCTGTCCTCGATGTCGAGACACTTGTTGCTGAACGAGGTGATCAGATGCACCCAGCCGGTCGGCAGCGAAGTTGTGCTCGCCGCTACTTGCGCTGAATTGGGGTTCACCATGAGACTCGATTCATCGATCGCTTCAAAATTGTTGCCGCTGATGTGCTTGATGGAATTGAGCGCCGCGTCGTCCCAGCGTGAATCGCCCATTCCGGTCAGGTCCCACGAGGGCCCATTGTCGGCCAGAATCAGGCCGTAGGTCTTGAGAGCCTGCAGGATCACCTGAGCCTGTGGGGCGTAACCGCTGATATCGAAGCTTGCCTTCAGCCGGAACCGCTGGCCCATTGGAGGATATTGAGAACCGCTGAGTTTCGATGCTTCGTGGCGGGCCGGCCAGATGTACTGATTACGCGTGTGATCCGCGGTCAAACGAAGCGCGTGGTTAATATGGCCGGCGAGAACTTCATCCACTCGCAGCATGCCCGGAAAGATCGGCAGACCGGCTGCGTCAGCCGAGGTCCAGCCTGCGGGACGCAGCGCATTCGAGTTCAGCGGGAAGATTGCGCCCGAGCCGGCGTGCCACCCGTTGCTGCCGTCCGAGAGGCCATAAAGCTCATAGAGGATGCAGTTGGTGGTGTCGATGATGAGCGCGTGACGATCGCCGCCGTTCTCGATTACCACGTTTGCGGGAATCGGATACGGTCCGGCATCGCTCTCGCCCGCATAAGCGAAGCTCACCGGAACTCTTGGCGTGGAACCCGGAACCGTGGTGTAAGGCATGCCGACCCAGCCGCTGCCGTTGAAGTCCGGATACAGTACGCTCTTGGTCGCGTTCATCGACGCAATGTACGCTGCCGAATTCTTATCGACCGGCAGTTTATCGATCGGGGTGTTCCAAACGTTATTGGCCGGCAGAACATTGCAGGCGCCAATCGACGGCGTCTGCGCAACGCTGAGCGAGGCGAGGCCGAGGAGAAGAACGGAGGAAAGGGTTGAAATACGGATGGCTGACTCCTTGGAAAGTCGTTTCGTGAAGCGTTACTTGCTCCACGCAAATTGGTAGTGGCCGCGTGTTCCCATACCTTCTTGGGGGATAGGAGCCATCCCCGGTTGGCTGTCCCGATATGAAACGCGCACCGGCAGCTTTCGAGGTCTGATATTTTTTGGCTCATGAATCCTCGACAATTTCCGATCACGCGGCGGCGGCTTCTCTCGTCAATGACAGCTGCCGCATTCGCTGCGCGCCTGCGCGGTATGAACATTCCGCGAATCCGCGATGTTTCGGTCATTGCAACCGAACCCGCCGGGGTGCGACTTGTGATCGTAAAGCTGACCACCGATCAGGACGGGCTCTACGGTTACGGCTGCGCCACGTTCACTCAGCGCGCCGACCTGGTGGTTGAAGCGGTGAACCGCTATCTCAAGCCCTTATTGCTGGGACGGCCCACCGACGGAATCGAGGATCTCTGGCAGGCCATGTACAACTCCTCCTACTGGCGAAACGGCCCGGTCCTGAATAACGCCATCAGTGGCGTGGATCAGGCGCTCTGGGACATTAAAGGAAGGCAGGCAGGCATGCCCGTTTACGAACTGCTGGGGGGCAAATGCCGGCGAGGCGCAATGATCTACTCGCACGCCGCCGGACGCGAGATCCCGGAGACACTCGATCAGGCCCGCAAGATCATGGCGCGCGGAATCAAAGCAGTACGGCTGCAGGTTGGCGTGCCCGGTATGGCCGCCTATGGCGCGGCATCGGCTCCCGCCAACAAATCCACCGAATCGGAGCAGTTCCAGGATCCGGTTTTTGAACCCGAACCCTACGTGCGCCGCACGCTCGCACTTTTCGAAGCCGCGCGCAAAGAGCTTGGCCAGGAGATCGAGCTGCTGCACGATGTCCACGAGCGCGTTCCACCTCGCCTGGCGGTGCAGTTCGCCAAAGACATGGAGCAATTCCGAATTTTCTATCTCGAAGACGCGCTCTCACCTGAAAACATCGATTACTTCCGGCAGATTCGTGCGCAGTGCGCCACACCGCTCGCCATGGGTGAGCTCTTCAACAATCCCCATGAATGGACAAACGTAATTCGCGAGAGCGTGATCGATTACATCCGTGTCCACGTTTCGCAAGCGGGCGGCTTAACACCGGCTTTGAAGATTGCACGGCTGGCGGAGGCATTCAACGTGCGCACCGCATGGCACGGTCCGGGCGACGTTTCACCCGTCGGCCACTGCGCCAATGTCACGCTCGATCTGGTCTGTTACAACTTCGGCATCCAGGAATGGACATTTCCGAACGACGCGATTCAGGAGGTCTTCAGCGGCTATCCGGTCGTAAAGGACGGCTACGCTCTGGCCAATGAAAAGCCCGGCTGGGGCGTGGAGATCGATGAGAAGGCGGCAGCCAAATATCCGTTCGGCACGCACGAACATACCAAATGGAACGGCGGCTGGGGAGTTGTGCGGCGCGAAGACGGCACGGTGATCAATCAATAGCTTCGAAGCATCGCTCTAAAACGCGCGTCACGCAGATACAGACCGCCCCAGAGCATCGCGCCCAGGTACACCGGAAACAGCACGTGTGAAAACAGCGGGTCACCGACGCGCAGGTGTGCCGAGACCGCGCCGCCCAGATAGCCCGTAAGCAGAGCGGCTCCAAGCGTGGTCGTGCGCGGTATCGCATACAGGATGGTACATGTGAGCAGCAGTGTCCCCAGAGCTATGGCGGTCGTGAGCGGATATCCGAGTCTTTCAAAGCTCTGTACGACCGGCGCAGGTCTGATGAACTTGAACATCGCGTCCATAGCCAGGAACAGGATCGCCACGGCGCTCAGGACGCGGCCGGTCCAGCGCCGTCCTTTGCTCGATTGCGCTCCAATACGATCAGTGCTGTCAGGCATTTTGCTTGTCGGCATGAGATTCCTCGTTTCGCTATGGTGTCGAACGAGCAGAGCCTGAATCGACGACGCCTTAAAATTTGACGAAGCTTCCCGGCGCCTACTCCGAACTGTTCTCCTCACATTCCCTGCAGCGCACCGCATAGCCCAGAAATCGCGCGCGCCCCTCTTCCGTTTCGACCCACGGTCTCTCCTCCCACGGCGGATTATGGCGCACATGCCGCGTATGGCCGCATTCCAGGTCGGCCACCCAATCGCCCTGCTCATCGCGATGAAACCCGATAATGCGCCGTTCCGTCACGCTGGTCAGCCAGTCCTGTCTCGTTATCCTTTAAGTGTTCGTGCCCGTTACCACCAAGCCCGCGCCGCCCCGTTCAAAGCGCGCCATTCGCCTGCAGATCAAGCACCCGGCCGTGCTGATATTGCTCGGCGTGGTGGCCTGCGGAGCGATTCTGTTCGGCATCGTGTTCACGTACTTCTATCTGAAGTACATGCACATTGTAGACGACCGCATTCGCCGGCCTATTTTCGACAATCCGGCCAAAATTTACGCGACGGGAGATGTAGTGGAAGCGGGCGACGAGCGCACGGCAGCGGGTATCGTTGCGGAACTGCGCGCTTCTGGTTATCTACCGGGTTCAGCTCAAAGTAATACCGGTGTTGGAACATATTCGCTGCGCGGGAACGTCCTGCACATATATCCGGGATCGGGCAGCTACTATCCCGGCAAGAATGCCACAATTCGGATCAGCGGCGGAGAAATTGAGTCGATAACCGACGATCACGGTCAGTCGCTCTCGTCTTACGAACTCGAACCCGCGCTCGTCACGGGTCTGTTCGACGCGAAGCAGCGTTCTAAGCGCCGATTGCTCAAATATTCAGAAATTCCGCCTCTCGTCATCAACGCCATCATCTCGGTCGAAGACCGGCGCTTTTTCGAACATAGCGGCATCAATTACGTCCGCCTGGTAGAAGGCCTCCTCGCACCGGTTTTCCATCATCGCCGGATCCAGGGGGGCTCCACTCTGACCATGCAGATGGCCCGCGGCTTCTTTCTCTCCAACGAGCGAAGCGTAAAACGCAAACTGGCCGAAATGATGATTGCGCTCATTCTCGAGCATCGCTTCACGAAAGAGCAGATACTCGAAATCTATGTGAATCAGGTTGACCTCGGGCAGCACGGCTCCTTCAATATTCGTGGCTTCGGAGAAGCGGCCCAGGCCTACTTCGGCAAGGACATCAGAAATCTCAATCTGCCGGAAGCAGCCCTGCTGGCCGGACTCGTAAATGGCCCAACCTACTTCTCGCCACTGCGGCATCCGGCGCGCGCGATCAAGCGTCGCAATATCGTCCTGCGCGCGATGTACGACAACCACATCATCGACCAGGCGACACTGGAACGCGCCGAAGCAACACCCCTGCGCCTTGCGCCGCCCAGTGTGGAAGCCGAGGATGCGCCTTACTTTGTCGATATCGTGCGCGACCGCCTGCTCTCGGAGTATGACGAGGCGGAGCTCGACAATTCCGGCATGCGCGTTTACACTTCGCTCGATCGCCAGCTGCAGCGCGCCGCCACCGAAGCTGTCGAGAGCGGTATGAAGCAGGTCGATGCTCTCATCGAGCGCCGCCGGACCCGCAAAACTCGCCAGGGCAAAGGCAGGAATGCCGTAGTGAAGACCGAGATTCAGCCTGGCCCGATGCCGCAGGTCGCGCTGATCGCGCTCGATCCGCATACCGGCGAGGTGCTCGCTCTGGCGGGCGGCCGCGACTATGCTGCCAGCCAGCTCAATCACGCATTGGCCAAACGCCCGACCGGTTCCATTTTTAAGCCATTCGTTTACGCAACAGCGATTAATACCGGTCTCACCGGAGACCCGGCGAAAGCCTTCACCCAGCTCACTCTCATCGACGCCAGCGAGGGCACATTCCAGAATCCCGGCGGCAAACCCTACACGCCGCATAACTTCGATCCGGCCGAGAGCACCGGCCAGGTGCCTCTCCGGTACGCCCTGGCTCATTCGATCAACACCGCTACCGTGCGCCTGGCCGAGATGCTCGGCTATGACAAGGTAGTGCAACTCGCGCAAGCCGCGGGCGTTACAGATGTCAAGCCCACGCCCTCCATGGCCATCGGTACTTACGATGCCACCCCGCTCGAGATGTCGGAAGCCTACACGGTTTTCGCTAACGGCGGCGTGCGCCAGCCTGCGGTTTTCATTCGGAGCATCCGCAGCGCCGCAGGCGAACCGATGGACCAGACCACCGAGGAAAAAACGAACGTACTCGACCCGCGCGTCGCTTCCGTGATCACGGACATGCTCGGCGCCGTACTCGATAACGGCACCGCCGCCGCTGTTCGCGCACGCTTCAGTGCCCCGGCCGCAGGCAAGACCGGCACGTCGCACGATGCCTGGTTCGCCGGCTATACGTCCAATCTGCTATGCATTGTCTGGGTTGGCAACGACGACTACAGCGATATCAAGCTGGAGGGCGCTAAAGCCGCTGCCCCGATCTGGACCGATTTCATGCTGCGGGCGCAAAAGCTACGCCGCTATCACGAGATGCAGCCCTTCCCCTCGGTTCAGGGAGTTGTTTCGGTGAAGGTCGACAAGGCAACCAATCTACCAGCCGACGAGAGCTGTCCGGACGATTACCAGGCCCTGTTTATTGACGGCACCGTTCCCGCCGCCACCTGCGATCACCCCGAGGGCCCCTCCGCCAATCTATTCCAGAAGATGTTTCATATCGGGGTTCATCGGGAACTGGTGTTGCCTCCGGTGGCTCCGCCCGCCACGAACCCCGCAGCCCCTCCGACGGCCGTGCCGAATCAGCCGGCTCCCGGGACACCAGCCGCGCCACAGCCCGAGGAGAAAAAGAAACACGGCTTCTGGCACCGGCTGTTCGGCGGCAAGAAGGATCGCGATAAATCCACCGACACCGCCAACACCGGCAGCACCGCTCCGCAGTAAAAAACCTTGAGACAAAATCCGGCTCCGAACCCCGTATCTTTTACAGACACAGAATGGAGAACAACGGGCTCGACCAGACGCCCTCCCCTACACTCAGGGTCTTAGCGCTGCTGCGGCGCAAGCTGCCCACAACGGCCTTTCTGCTTGGCCTCATTCTGGTGACGTCGTCGCTTGACATCGCCATCCCCTTCTTCACTCAGCGGCTTATCGACGGCATCGTGCGCGCCGTTTCGGGTGTACGAGCGTTCGCTTTGCCCATGCTCTTCAGTTCGCTGGCTGCGATCTTCGTCTCGGTTGCTACCGCCCGCGCTCTCCGATCCTTCTATAACTACCGCCTGTTCAAAACAATCGCCGGAATTGAAGACGAGATCAAGAGCGCCGCTTTCGAAAACTTCCTGAACTGGGACATGAGCACCCTCAACCGCAGCAACAGTGGCCAGATCATCGGCAACCTGGACCGCGGCGGCACAGCGATCTTCGTCATCCTCTACGAGATTCTTGGTCAGAACCTGGTCCCCCCGCTGATCGTCTTCCTGGGCGTTTTCGCCTCCCTCTTACTGAAGAGCTGGATGATCGCCCTCACGGTGTTCCTGCCGTTGCCGATTTACCTCCTGATCGTGGGGCGCTTTTCGGCCGGAATGCACGAAAGGGAGCAGGAAGTCAGCCGCGGCTTCGAGACGGTCAGCAAAGAATGCTACGACATTGCCGGTAATTCGGCGACGGTCAAAAAATTCTCACAGGAGCATCGCGAGGCTTCGCTGCAGCGTTTTCTGCTCGGCCGCGCGCGCATTCCGCAGTTCCGCGCCGAGCGCAACTGGGCGACGATCGAAAATCTACAGACTCTGATTGCCACTCTCGGACGGGTCACCGTCATTGGTCTGGGCGGCTATTTCGTTCTGCAGCACCGTTGCAGCGTCGGTGAATACGTGCTGTTCATTGCCCTGCAGGACATGCTTTTCGGGCCTATGGGCCAGCTTTCGATCCTGTTACCGAAACTGCGCCGCAACCTGGCTCGGGCGGAAGCGCTCTTCGAGATCTACGATCGCCAGCCCGCTCTGAAGGACTCAGCCAGTCCGGCTTTGATTCCGGAGGGCGATGCCGCAATCGAACTGCGCCATGTTTCCTTCCGCTATCCGGGCAGCGACGCGTACACTCTGGACGACGTGAATTTCCGCGTCCCTGCAGGCGCGACGGTGGCTCTGATCGGCCGCAGCGGAACCGGCAAGAGTACACTGATCAACCTGCTGCTGCGCTGCTACGATCCACAGCGCGGTGGCATCTTCCTCAACGGCGTAAATATTCGCGATGCTGCCCAGAGCGATCTTCGCGGACGAATTGCTACCGTGCCGCAGGAAGTTGATCTGTTTTCCCGGACCGTGGCCGAGAACATAGCCTATGGATCCCCGCAGGCAACTCGTGCCGAAATCGAAGCCGCCGCTCGCATGGCCCTGGCCCACGATTTCATCGAGGGCATGGAGCTCGGCTACGATACGGTTGTCGGCGAGCGCGGTCTGCGGCTTTCCGGAGGCGAACGCCAGCGTATCGGAATCGCTCGTGCCCTGCTGCGCAATCCTTCCATCCTCGTGCTGGATGAGGCGACCAGCCATCTGGATACCGAAAGCGAACATCTGATCCAGCAGGCTATCGAACGCGCCGCCCGCGGCCGCACCTGTTTCATCATTGCCCACCGGCTCTCGACCGTACGTCACGCCGATCTGGTCGTAGTCTTCGCCAATGGTGGCATCGAAGCAGTTGGCACTCACCAGGAACTGTGGCACCGCAGCCCCACCTATCGGCGTCTTCATGAGCTGCACGGCGATCGCGATCACGATGTAATCACCGACCAGAGCTACGACAGCCAGGAGGAAATGCTGCAGCTGGCGAGCTAGGCCCCGTCATAGCAGCATGTGTTCTTCTTTTCTCAGCGGGCGGCAAGTGCTGCGCTTGATGAAAGATGCCGGAACGAGCACGTCTCTCGAGAATGGCTCTTCCGCCTCGCTTCGTGCGATCGCTTCTTTGGCCAGCTGGCGTCCGACTTCAATCATGTCAACCGAAACGCTGGTCAGGTTCGATCCCCGCGAGTGCCCCGTCTGATTCTCAAAACCAATCAGGCTGACATCCTTTGGAACTTCCTTCCGGTGCTGGCGCAGACCCTCCCGAACACCAAATGCCAGCTCGTCCGATGCGGCTACAATGGCCGTCACGGGCCACTGCTGCTCCAGTATGTACGATACGGCAGAGTGTCCGTTCTCGAATTCGTCATCGGATAAGGCGATTGTGTGCGCGCGCGGCTCGAGTTTGAGTTCCCCCATGGCGCGCAGATATCCGCGATAACGCGTCCTTTGCCAGAAGCGCGAGTCGTCTCCGAGATACCAGATGTCACGATGCCCGAGCTGCGCCAAATAACAGGTCGCCTCGTATGCGCCGTTCTCGTCGTCGTAACGCACCGGGTGCCGCGAAGCATCGCCGCTTTCTTCCGCATGATTCGCCAGAAACACGTAACTGAGCCCATCGCGGTCGAAGGTCTTCAGCACCTTCTCTTCGAGCCGGCCGACCAGAATGACGCAATCCGCAAGTCCGGGTGTACGGATGACAGCCGGGAGCGCCAGCTTCCTTTCGTCAGAATCGAACTGATGGCGCGCAAAGAGCACGTAGTAGCCCTCCGCCGAGCAGTGTTCTTCGATTCCCAGCAGAAGCAGCGACTGGGCCGCGCTCAGCCAGAAATCATTGCACAGAATCAGCCCGATCATGCGCGATTTGGCCTGCACCGTGGCGCGCGTACGTTCATTCAGGCGGTAGCCCATCTTGCGCGCCGTGGACTGAACACGCTCTCGCAGCAACGGATCCACATCGGCGTGACCATTCAGCACGCGCGAAACGGTTCCGATCGACACGTGCGCTCGCCGCGCAATATCCTTCATCGTGGGAGCAGAGGAGCGACTGCGCATTCTCAACGAATCTCTGAAATCCTGACGGCGCGCTTTTCCTGCATCGACCGGTAGCCGGCTTCCACCACCGCCATCGTTACCAGGTTTTCGCGCCCGCTCGGCTGCGGCTCGCGGTTACAGGCGATGGCGTTCATCAGACTCGCCATCGGACCCGCAAAGGCGTCCGGAAACCATACTTCCTTCCAGCGCGGAGTAATCCAGGCCCCGCCGAAATCCGTACTCATAAACGTGATCGTGCTCGGCGCGCGATTCGGATATTCAGGCCAGCCAATCGTGCCCTGCGCGAGACCCTTCGTTCCCTCCACACGCCACTTGATGTACGGCTGCATGTCGTAGGCGTTCGTCCGCGGACCGGCCCAGACATCGTCCCAGCCGGAGGCGCGCAGGCCGTTCTCATATTCGAGGATGTAGAGGCAGATACCATCCGTATGTGCGAAGTGAGTGCGCGGGTCCTTGCGAACACTCACATAAATCGACTCCGGCGCGCCAAACAGATATTCGAACGAATCGATGTGATGAATGCTCATATTGAGCAGCGTGAGCCGGCCGTACTCACGCAGCCATGCCTGCCAGTGTGGTACCGCGCGCATCTCAATCGTCGCCAGCACCGGTTCACCCAGCACACCGCGCTCGAGAAGCGTCTTCAAAGCACGCATCGACTGGTCGTAGCGCATGTTCTGATTCACCGCCAGCGGCATCCGGTGCTTTTCGCACAGCTCAACAATGCGCACCGCATCGCCATAATTCACCGCCAGCGGTTTCTGCGCCAGAATGCCCTTTAGATTTGATTTGCGCGAGAGCGCCTGCTCGATAATTGCCAGCTGCCGGTCGGGCGGCACGGCGATGTCCAGAATCTCGATTGCCGGATCGTCCAGCATCTGATCCAGCGTGTCGTACACGCGCGCGAGACCGCGCAGGTCCGCCGCTTCGCGCGCAATCTCGGGCGTTCGCGACGTGATGCCGGCCACGTGGAAGCCTGCGTCGAGATACGCCGGGATCTGCACGTCGCGCATAATAAATCCAGCGCCAACCGCACCGATGCCGAAGTCGCGGCGCACCGCCTGCGGCGCTGAGTGATTCAGATCGAAGTCGAATGAAATTTCCATCAGCGTTTCATGATCTCAGATGAACGTTTATGATATTATCGCTGCGGGTTTAGCCGCCCCTGCCGGCGGCGCCTTGAATCGAATGAAACTGGGCCTTATCAGCTCCGCCTGGCTCGGCACCCCCGTCGATACCGCGCGCGGCATTGAACTGACGAAACAAATCGGCTTTGATACCGTCGACATCTTCGCCGATCCCCTGGAAATCGACGCCAAAGAACGCCGCCTGATTCGCGACACGGCGCAGGCCAACCGGCTACCGGTTGTCGCAACTGTCTGCTGCGCGCTCGGCATCGCGGATTTCAACAAGCCGGTGCGCGAATTTCACGTGCGCCGGGCAAAAAGCTACCTCGATTTCTGCTACGAGCTCGAGGGCCGCAACATGCTGCTGGTGCTCGGCGAATATATCTGGGAGCAGGAAGTGATTGCGCCCGCCGATCAGTGGAAATGGGCCGTCGAACACACGCGCGAGCTGGCCGAATACGCCGCTTCACTCGGCCTCGAGCTGGCCATTGAGCTGGAGCCTTTCCATCTCTCGCTGGTGAACAACGTCGAGCGCATGTCTCAGTTCTTGCGCGACGTCGAGCATCCTTCGGCCCGCGCCAATGTCGATATTTCGCACCTGTCGCTCGCCAACGATGCGCCTTCCGAACTGGCGAAGCTGAAGGGCCGCATTGCGCACGTGCATCTCTCCGATTGCGACGGCAAGAAGCACGGCGATCTCCCGCCGGGGCGCGGTGTAGTCGATTTTCCGCCCTATCTCCAGGCCCTGAAAGACAACGGCTTCGATGGAACGGTGAGCATCGAGCTCGAATACTCGCCCGAGCCCGCCAAGATCGTCGAGTGGGTGCGGGAAGCCTACACCGCCACTGACAGGCTCATGTCGCAGGTCGGCGTTCGGAATTAACCTTCAAGCAAGGAGTAAGCAATGGCCATCGGTCCAATCAAAAATGAACGCCTCGCGGAATATCAGCGCGACGGCTACATCCTCGAAAGAAATTTCTTTGATAGCCAAGAGATCGATCTGCTGAAGCGCGCCGCCAAAGAAGACCGTGCTCTCGATCAGCATTCGTTCGGCAAAGGCGATGGGGAAGGCGGAACGATTCGGCTTTCGCTCTGGAACCATCCGGGCGATACGATTTACGGAATGTTCGCGCGCTGCGAAAGCATCGTCAATTCAGCTGAGAAGCTGCTCGGCGGCGAAGTCTATCATTACCACTCGAAGATGATCATGAAGGACGCCAAAGTCGGCGGTGCCTGGGCGTGGCATCAGGACTACGGCTACTGGTATCAGAACGGCGTACTGTTTCCGCTTCTGACCAGCGCCTACATTGCGGTGGATCCGTCCACACGTGAGAATGGCTGCCTCCAGGTGCTCAAAGGCTCGCATCTGCTGGGCCGCATCGATCACGTACTTACGGGCGATCAGGCGGGTGCCGATCCGGAGCGCGTGCGCGAAATCGAGAAGCGCCTTGAGCTTGTTTACGTCGAGATGGATCCAGGCGATGTGCTCTTCTTTGATGCCAACTTGCTGCATCGGTCCGATCAGAACAAGTCCGATAAACCGCGCTGGTCCATGATCTGCTGCTATAACGCTGCGCGCAACGATCCCTACAAAGAATCGCATCATCCGCGCTACACGCCGCTGCACAAAGTGCCCGATTCGGCGATTCGCGAAGCTGGTCTGCGGCGCTTCAGCGACACCGCGGCGAATGTTGCCTGGCTCGACGAAAAGGAAGACAAGAGCGCTCGCAGCCTGGAGAACGTGGTCCGCTAAACGTTGCCTCTTCGCTGCTATTTCAACCTGCTCGCTCTGAACGGTCTGGAGCCGCCACGCAATTTCGAAGACATTCAACATGCTGGCTACGATGGCGTTCAGTTCGCTGATCCGCCGCGTCCGGGCGATCTGGACCGCTGCCGTCAGCTTCGTCTGGAATTCACCGCCAGCGGACGCGTGAATCAACCGGCAGATGCTGTCGAACTCGCTGCGCTCTGGTCGGCAGAGGGCTTCGGCGTCTCCACCCTGCATGTCGGCTGGGGCATCGAAACTTCTGACGAAGCGTGCCGGATCATTGAATCGATTCTCTCCGCCTCGCAGAAGCACAAACTCGATCTATACGTGGAAACGCATCGCGCCACAATCTTTCAGGACATGTGGCGTACTGTCGAGTTCGTGCGTCGATTTCCGGAACTGCGCTTTAACGGCGACTTCTCGCACTGGTACACCGGGCAGGAAATGGTCTACGGCGGCTTCGATCGCAAGTTCGAGTTCATCCGGCCCGTGCTCGAACGCGTTCGCTTCCTGCATGGCCGAATCGGCAACCCGGGATGCATGCAGGTGGCCATCGATCCCGAACAGAAACCCGAACCTGAGTACGTCACGCATTTTCGCCGGCTATGGACCGAGTGTTTTCGCCACGGGGCTGAGATCTTCACACCCGAACTGCTCGCCGCCGATATCTACTACGCCTGCACGCTGCCCAATGGGCGCGAAGAAAGCGATCGATGGCAGCAGTCGCTCATGCTGCGCCGCATTGCCCAGGAATGCTATGCCGAAGCTCATTCTTAATCTGCTCGCTTTCGCATTGCTGATGCATGCTCAGGATCCGGCGCACGCCACGACCGAGACGCACACCCAGGCCTCCGAAGAAGTTCTCGCCGGCAAGAGCGAATTCGGCAAGACCTGTGGCTTCTGTCACGGCGCGACAGGACGCGGCGCGAGCGGTCCCGACCTCATTCACTCCACTCTGGTGAGCCACGATGTGGATGGCAACCTCATCGGCGACGTTGTTCATAACGGCCGCCCAGATAAAGGAATGCCCGCCTTCCCCAACGAAACCGCGGCGCAGATTCGCGCTATAGCCGCCTTTCTTCATAACGAAGCGCATCTCGCCGCCACCACCTACGCGCGCGGTCCCGGCGATTATCCACTCTCGAAGCTGCTGGTCGGCAATGCCGAGCAAGGCAAGCGCTACTTCGCGCAAAATTGCGCTTCGTGCCATTCGTCTACAGGCGATCTCGCGCACGTCGCAACGAAATACAAACCGATCGACCTGCAGACGCGCATCGCTTTTCCGAGTGGACTGAAACCGACCGTCACGGTGCGCGACGCGTCCGGCGAGACTTTCAGCGGCACGGAAATTTACTCCGACGAGTTCGTCGTCACGCTGCGCGACAAAGATAATCGCCTGCACACCTTTGATCGCAAGATTGCTCACGTCGAAATCAAAGACCCGCTCGCCCGGCATGTCGAACTGCTCCGTAAGTACACGGACTCAGACCTTCACAATCTCTTTGCCTACCTGGTAACTCTCAAATGAAGCGCGCGCTCCTTGTCCTTGCACTCTGCTCGCTCTGTGCGGGCCAATCCTCCTGGCCGACCTTCAACGGCGATTACTCGGGCAAACGTTTCAGCGCGCTTACCCAGATCAACAAGAGCAACGTGCGTGATCTGCAGATGCAGTGGGCGTTTCAGACCAACGTCCTCTCCGGCCAGGGACTGAAATCGACACCTTTGCTCGTCGACGGCATTCTCTACTTCACGGAACCGGACGATATCTGGGCCGTTGATGCGCGCTCGGGGCGCCAGCACTGGCATTATCATTACCGCCAGAGCGAAGGCCTGCACATCGGGCAGCGCGGCCTCGGCATGTGGCACGATCACCTCTACTTCGAGACCCCCGACGCGCATCTGCTCTCGCTCGATGCACGCACAGGCGAAGTGCAGTGGGATGTGGTGCTGGCCGATGTCAAACTCGGCTACTGGGCCACGATGGCGCCCTTGATTATTCGCAACCACGTGATCGTCGGCGTCTCGGGAGATTTCACCGATCTGCACGGCTTCATCAACTCCTATGATCCCGAAACCGGCAAGCTCGAATGGCACTGGAGTTCGCTGCCCAAACCCGGCGAACCAGGTTCGGAAACCTGGCCCGCGCACAGTGATGCCATCGAGCACGGCGGCGGAATGACCTGGCTCACCGGTACCTACGATCCGCAGCTGAATCTCCTCTACTGGGGCACCGCGAATCCGAATCCGGTACTCTCGGGCGCCAGCCGTCCGGGTGCAAATCTGTACACCTGCTCGATCGTCGCGCTCAATCCGGATTCCGGCAAGCTGGTGTGGTATTTCCAGGCTTCTCCCCACGACACTCATGACTGGGATGCGGTACAGACGCCAGTTCTTGTAGATGCTCCCTTTCAAGGAAAAGAGCGGAAGCTCCTTGTACAGGCCTCGCGCAACGGCTACTTCTTTGTGCTCGACCGGACCAGCGGCAAGAACCTGCTTTCGGTGCCGTTCGACAGCATCAATTGGAGCAAGGGTGTCGACGAAAAAGGGCAGCCCGTCGGCGATCCCGCAAAATATCCCAATCCGGCGGGCACGCTCGTGATGCCGGATGCCATTGGCGCGACCAACTGGATGGCTCCGAGCTTTTCACCACAGACGGGCTTGCTATACGTGGATACCCAGACGTCTTACGGCTTGTACTACGACCTGTCGGAAGGCAAGCCGGAGGGTTTCGCCGGACGCGATCTGTTCGTCTGGTCCAATTCTTCTTTGAAGGCCATTGAATACCAGACCGGCAAGATTCGCTGGCAGCACGATCTCGGTCCGGGTGAGAATTGGGCCAGTGTCTTGAGCACCGCCGGCGGCCTGGTATTCACAGCCGATAATCACGGCAATATTCTCGCGCTCAACGACGCAACCGGCGCAACGCTGTGGCACGCCTACGGAGGCGGCCCGGCGAAAGGTCCGCCGATCACTTACGAGCTCGACGGCCGCCAGTACGTGCTGGTCGGATCGCAGGAAGTGCTCTACTGTTTTGCGTTGCCGAGATAGCATCGTGCAAAAATGAAGAACGGTACCTTACGTGCGCCAATCGCTCGAAGCCGTCGAAACCGCAGCTCCCGCGGTATCCATCGCCCAACCGTATCTTGCGTTGACTAAACCCCGCATTGCGGCCATGATTGCAGTGTCCACTGCGGTCGGCTACTTCTTCGGTGAGCAGGGGACATTTGCATTCTGGCCCTTTTTCCACGCGGTTTTTGGCACGACCCTGCTCTCGGCCGGCTCCGCCACGCTGAATCAGTGGTACGAGCGCGATATCGATGCGCGCATGAACCGGACACGCAAGCGCCCGCTCCCGAGCGGCAGTGTCAGCCCGGCACAGGCGCTCTGGTTCGGCATCGCGATCTCGCTGCTCGGGCTCTTCGAGCTCACTTTATTCGCCAACTTCCTTGCTGCTGGAATCGGCTTTGCCACACTCGCTGGTTATCTCGGAGTCTACACCCCGCTCAAACGCATCTCGCCTTTCTGCACCACCATCGGCGCGCTTCCCGGAGCGGCGCCTCCGCTAGTCGGCTATGCTGCCGCCCGCGGCTATCTCACCGGGGAAGCGTGGATTCTGTTCGCCATTCTGTTCCTCTGGCAATTCCCGCATTTCCATGCCATCGCGCTCCTGTTCCGCGAAGATTATCAGCGCGGCGGGGTTCGTATGCTGGCCGTTGTGCGTCCCGACGGCAAGGCAGTTGGCCGCCGCATTCTGTTCACACTGCTGCTGTTGCTCCCCGTGAGTATCGCACCCGCGTTGGTGAATCCGGCCATGGCCGGCAGTATATATCTTGCTGCTGCTGTCGTGCTTGGATGTGCGTTTTTCTACTTCGGCTGGCAAGTCACACGGCAGCGCACACATCTCGCGGCCAAACGTCTGCTGCTCGCCTCGGTCGTCTATCTGCCCTTGCTCTTTGGCGTCCTCTTGTTGAATCGTCCTTAAATCGCGCGCGCACCCGCGACCCAGACCGAATCGATCCGCAGTTCACTGTCAAACTGCACGAAATCCGGCGCCTTCCCGCGCTCAATCGATCCGTACCGGTCTGCTACCCGAATCAGCGAGGCCGGCGTGAGACTCGCCATCCGCACAGCATCCGCCAGCGGCACGCCAATCCTTTGATGCAAGATCCGCACCCGATCCATCAGCGTGGTCGCGCTGCCGGAAAGCGCCGATCCATCCGCCAGGGTGCAAACACCTTCTGCCACCAGGCACTCCAGCGCGCCCAGTCGGAAAGTCGACCCGACCGGCAGTCCCGTCCCGGCAAGCGCATCGCTGATCAGTGCAATCCGCTCCGGTCCTTTCGCGCGAATCGCCAGCTTCATAAATGTCGGCGAGGCATGAAACCCATCCGCAATAAGCTCGCAGCCGAGGCGGTCTTCCGTAAGCGCAAATTCGGCAAGCCCGGCCTCTCGAAACAGCCCTTGTTTCGCTGCGTATGTCATCGCATTAAACAGATGCGTCACCTTGCTCAACCCGCGCTCCATCGCTGCACTAACGGCCTGCTCGCGCGCCTCGCTGTGGCCCGCGCTCGTCACCACTCCGGCATTTGCTAAACGCTCAACCAGCTTCAGCGCGTTTGGCAGTTCCGGCGCGACGGTCATCTGCGAAATACGCGCAGCGTTTTCCACCAGCCACTCGATGTTGCCGTCCGTAGCCGGAGCCAGCAGCTTCGGGTCCTGCGCACCCGCCTTGCTCACCGCCAAATGCGGCCCCTCCAGATGCACCGGCAGCAGCCTCGCTCGCGTCCGTGTCTCAGCCTCGCTCCAGAGGTCGAGCACTTGTGCCATGCGCTTGTACGTTGTCGTGGCGAGCGTTGGAGCCAGCGCCGTCGTGCCGCGCGAAAGATGGTGCTCCGCAATTGTTTGAAAGGCTTCGCGCGTGCCGTCGAGAAAATCCGCCCCTGCGCCGCCGTGAACATGTATGTCTACAAATCCGGGCGACAAGTAGAGCCCTTTGCCATCGATCACGGTCGTGTCTGCCGGCGCCTCGCCAGCTCCGAAATCGAGAATCTGACCTTCATCAAACTTGATCCAGGCGTGTTCGAGAATTCTGTCAGGCAGAATTAGCCCCACGGGCGAAACAATGGACTCGGGCATGGCTACTCGATTGTAAAAGGCGGCTCATCATCTTCCGAAATTCTCCGGGCCGGGGCGATACCCATTGCACTTCTACATGTCGTTCTTGCTAACATGTAGCAGTTCGAGGTATTGTGCATGAATGCCAGATCCGATCTCCCGCAAGGCACGCTGGACCTGCTGATTCTGAAAATTGTCGCGCTCGGACCGGTTCATGGCTACGCCATCGCGCAGCGGCTGCAGCAGGTCTCGCGGGATGTCGTACAGGTTCCGCAAGGCTCCCTCTACCCTGCCCTGCACCGGCTTGAGAATCGCGGACTTCTGGCGGCTGATTGGAAAGACACCGAGAGCGGGCGTGAAGCGAAGTTCTACCGCCTCACCCGAAAAGGCCGCAAACAGCTCGAAGCCGAAGCCGCCAGCTGGGCCCGCCTAACAGAAGCGGTGGCTCTCATTCTCAACTTGTCCGGGGAAGGTGCGCAATGACTTGGCTGGGGCGCTTGATCCGGCGCAAAGAAGTCGAGCAGCAACTCGATAAAGAGCTGCGCTTCCACTTCGATCAGCTCGTTTCCGACCGGCTCCGAGACGGCGAGTCACCGGAGGAAGCGCGCCGCCAGGCAAGCCTTGATCTCGGCGGCCTCGAACAGACGAAAGAAATGACCCGCGATGCGCGCGGCACCCGCTGGCTCGAAGATCTCGCCGCCGACACCAGCTACGCAATTCGCATTTTGAGGAAGAACCCGGGCTTTACCGCCGTCTGTCTGCTCACTCTTGCGCTCGGCATCGGCGCGACAACCGCCGTTTTTAGCGTCGTCAATGGTGTTGTGCTGAAGCCGCTTGCGTACGCGCATCCGGAACGTTTGCTCAACCTGCAGGAAAAAACGAACTGGAGCACAGCCTGGGGCGATCTCTGGGCTTTTTCGTATCCGAACTTCATCGATTGCAGAGACGGAACGCGCTCGCTCGAAATGAGCGCACTGCACAACGCTGGCGGCGGGATCGTGAGCGCTCCCGGAGATGCGGCATACGTCGAAGGTCTGGAGATCTCTTCGAATTTGTTTGACATGCTCGGTGTCCGCCTGCTCGCCGGTCGATCTTTCTCAGTACAAGACGATCGCCCGGGCGGAGCTCCAGTCGTGATCCTGGGCCACAGCTTGTGGCAGCGCAGGTTCGGCGGAGATCCTCGCGCGATCGGCCGCCGGCTCGTCTATAACGGGATTGCTCGCACGGTCATTGGAATCGCGCCAGCTGGATTTCGCATCGACGATGACGAAATCGATCTCTTTACGCCCATCGGCCAGGACACGTCCCCGCTGCAGCTCGATCGAGAACGCCACGGCACTGTTGTTTGGGCACGCTTGCGGCCCAACGCCACGCTTGCGCAGGCTAACAGCGAGCTCGGCATCATCGGACATCAACTCGCAACCGCTTATCCCAAATCGAATCGGGGACGCACCTTCTTCGCCGAGCCGCTTCATCCAGATGTCGGATCCGTGCGTTCGCTTCTCTGGCTCTTGCTGGGCGCGGTCAGCCTTGTGCTCGTCATCGCGTGTGCCAATATCGCCAGCCTGCTGCTTGCGCGCGCTCTGTCGCGTCAACGCGAGCTCGCCATGCGCGCCGCTCTGGGAGCAAGCCGCGGCCGCCTCATCCGGCAGAACCTGACCGAAAGCGCTCTGCTCGGCTTATGCGGTGGCGCGCTCGGAGTTGCGTGTGCCGCCGCTGCCGTTCGGCTGTTTCTTCGCATCTGGCCTGACATTTTGCCGCGTTCCGGCAATGTGCGTACCGATCCGACCGTCCTTCTTTTCGCTGCCGGTCTCTCCATCGTGAGTGGGCTTCTGTGCGGCATCAGCCCCGCCATCCGTACCCGCCTCGGTGAGCTTGACAAAATCTTGCGCGCGGGTGCGCGAACCATTGCCGGCAACACCCGCCGTCTTCATACCGGGTTCGTCATTGTTCAGATCGCGCTGGCAGTGGTGCTGCTGGCCTCGGCCGCCATGCTGGGCCGCACGCTGCTCTATCTTTCCTCCCTGAATCCGGGTCTCGATCTTGACAACCTGCTCGTTGCTCGAGTGGCGCTCTCGCCAGGCACGCTGGCCGATCCCCCGCGAACCCGAGCTGCCTGGAAAGATATTCTCCGCCGTGCGCGCGAAATCCCCTCTGTGCAGTCCATCGCCACAATCGATACCGTTCCGATGCGCGAAGGCAGCAATGAAATCGGATACCGTACCAGCGCCGCCCCGATACCCGAAAACCAGATCCCCGTCGTGCTCGCCAACTGCACCACGCCGGAATATCTCAAAACCATGCGCATTCCGCTGCTCAGCGGTCGCTTTCTCGACGACCATGACGACAGTCATTCGCAATCGGTAGCCGTCATCGATGAAGTCATGGCGAAACAGGCGTTTCCCGGCAAGAATCCCATTGGCAAGCATCTTTGGATCGGCATTGGTCCCGATCCCGTCACGGTCGTGGGCGTCGTCGGACACGTGCGCCAGTGGGGACTCGCCGGCGACGACCACGCGCGCATCCGCGCTCAGCTGTATTACCCCTTCAGCCAGATCCCCGACCCGCTCGTGCGTCGCTGGTCCGAGCTGATGTCCGTCGTGGTTCGAACCCGAGCCGGCTCTCAATCCGTCATCGGCTCCTTACAGCAGGCCGTGCGCGGCGCAGCCAACGATCAGGTCCTCTATGAAACCCACAGCATGAAAGAGCTTGCCGCTGCCTCGCTCGCCCGTCAGCGTTTCCTCCTCGTGCTCTTCGGCATATTCGCCGCGCTTGCTCTCATACTCGGCTGTATCGGCATCTATGGCGTGCTCAGTTATCTCACCAGCCAGCGCGTGCCCGAAATCGGAGTGCGCATCGCGCTCGGCGCAACCGCAATGCAGGTGATGGCCCTTGTTTTGCGCCAAAGCTTCACAATGGTAGCGATTGGCTTGCTGTTCGGCTGCGCGGGCGCGCTCACCGCTGCGCGCGTTCTCGTCTGGCTGGTCGAAGGAATGCGAGCGATCGATCCCCTGACTGCACTTCTTACGCTCTTCGTGCTCACGGCTGCGGCATTCGCGGCCAGCTTCGTTCCCGCACGCCGCGCCAGTCGCATCGATCCAGTTCGCGCGCTGCGCCAGGATTGATCAGCGAACGCCCCCGCGGTGGGCGTGCTTCTGCGCGTGGCTCAAACGCAGAACCGCAGCTGCTGCCGTATAGCTGACAATTGGCTTGTCCGATTGCATAGCCGGCCCGATCTGTTCAATCACAGCCGGGTTACCGCGTTTTGCGAGCGCGCGCAGCGCCGCCACTTTCACCGGATCCGCATCGTCGTACGAGGCCTGAATCAGCGCCTTCTCCGTTGCCGGATCGGGGTCCGTCGCAAGCGCCAGAGCCGCAAGCGCCAGTAGCCCGCTATTCGCAGAGGCGTTCTGCCGGAAATAGTAGTAGGCGCCCAGACCGATCCCGCCAAACGGCACAAACCCGATCGCTTCTTCAATCCCCATGCGCTCCAGATTCTTGCGATCCTTGATGCCCGACAGGATGCCGCCGCCAGCCTTCCGGGTGCCCGTCAGAATCTCGTAATAGATTTCGTTTCCCTCCGGATCCTCGAATTTCTTGAGCACCGCCGCAATCGCGACCAGCATCTTCCCGTCCGCATCGGCAATCAAAGCTTTGATCTTGGGCAGCGATGCGCGCGCATTCATGTCCCCGAGTGCGTTGATGGCTGCCACCCGCACACCCGAGCTGGTGTCCTTCAGCGCACTTTCCGCCGCCGCAATCGCGCGAGGCTCACCCGCCAGCAGATCGAGACTGGAAATCGCCTGCGCCCTTCGCTCCGCGCTCTTATCCTGCATGCCGGCAACCAGAATGCTCCAGGCCGAGTCTTCGTACTTGTTCGAGTTGCCCTGCGGCTTCTGATCCGCCGCAAGTACGCAGCTCATTAGCAGCAACGCCGTCGATTTTTGAATCGTTTGAAGCATTTTCGAGAGCGGGAAACCGTAAGCTGAATCGCTGGTTCCGATTTGAGTATAAGCGGGGGCGTGCTGCGGAAAACGAAATGGTTTTCGCCCAGGCTGGTCAAACGGTGGGAGGCATAAACGTAGATGAGTGATGTCGCAGATGTGCTGAATGGATTGATTGAAACGGCTAAAGATGGCGCAGAAGGCTTCAAGACAGCCGCCGAGAAGGTGAAAGATTCTTCGTTGCGCTCGCTTTTTGATCGCTATGCAACACAGCGGGCTTCATACGCCCAGGAATTGCAGGGTTTGGTCAGTTCACTCGGCGAGAAGCCGGCAGAGCACGGCCATGTCGCCGCCAGCCTGCACCGCGGCTGGATCCATTTGAAGGAAGCGCTCTCGCGGAATGAGGACACGGCCATTGTGAACGAGGCCGAAGCGGGCGAAGATGCTGCCAAGAAGGCCTATTCCGAAGCCCTTGAAAAGACACTGCCGGCCAATATCAAAACGATTATCGAGCGCCAGTATCAGGGTGTGCTCGAAGCGCACAATACAGTGAGCAATCTCAAGCACAGCCGCCAGGCCGCCCAGGCCTGACCGTTTCTCGATTCGGGAGAGGGCCGCGCACGATAAACAAGTGCGCGGCCTTTTATTCTTCGGCCGCCGTTTCGCTTCGTTTTGGCTGTACGATTCGTACCATTTCGCCGTCCACCAGTGAATCCGGCGGGTTCGCCACAATTCGGGAATCTGCCGGCAACCCGGTCAGCACCTCCACCGTGTTGCCGAAATCCTTGCCAAGTGTGACCGCCAGCAGATGCACACGGTTTGATTGATCCACCACAGGAACCTGCGGCCCCTGTGAGCGAAAAATCAGCGACGTCGCCGGAATTACCAGCGAAGGCGTTGCCGAGCGCATCTTGAAATGGATTTCCGTGTAGGCGCCCGGAAACAGCAACCCGGTTGAATTCACCACGTCGACCTCGACCGTCAGCGTTCGCGTCCCTGGATCAATCGCGCGCGCCGTCCGCACCAGCGTTCCCGGAAAGCGACGGCCCGGCATCTCGGGCAATGTCAGGTCTGCCCCAAGCCCCGGAACGGCAACATGCGAGTACACCTGAGGAACCTGCACAAAGACGCGCAGCCTGTCGATCGCGGCAATATGAAACAACTCGCGAGTTGGACCGCCGGACGAGCCGGAATCGATCAACTGCCCGATGTCGGTGTTGCGCGCCGTGATCACTCCATCAAATGGCACGTAGATCTTTTCGAAATCGACCAGCTGCTGCAATCGCTGCACGTTCGCCTGCGCGGACTTGACTGTGGCAACCCGCGCGGCCGCTGTTTGCACGGCGTTATCGACGTCCTGTTTCGCTACCGAATCGGTCTTGAACAGATCGACATAACGTTTGGCCGTGATCTGCGCGAGTTCCAGATTCGCCTGCTCCGTCCGCAGGTCTTCTTTCGCCTGTTCGAGTTGACGATCTACTTCCGGGCTTTCGATTTCGGCCAGCAGTTGTCCCTTTTTCACATGGGAGCCGATATCGAAATACCAGTGCTTCAAATACCCATTCGTGCGCGCGTAGATCGGCGCATCGATAAACGCCTGTATGTTACCCGGCAGGATCACCTCTTCAGCCGGATTCCCCCGCACCGGTGACACCACGCTGACCGCCGGCAAAGCGGCACGATTCGTCTGCTCCCGCAGGATCTGCCGCGCACGCAGCCGCGGCACAATTCCAAACGCAGCCAGCGCTACGGCGATTGCCGCAATTACCAGCAGCCCTATGAAAAACCCGAAACGGCGTTTTGTACTCACGACTTTTGCCGCCGTCCGTGCAAGAGGCTGAAAAAGACTGGCACGAAGAATAATGTCGCCGCCGTGGCAAACAACAGTCCGCCGATGACCGCCCGCCCGAGCGGCGCATTCTGTTCCCCGCCTTCGCCCAGCCCCAGCGCCATCGGCAGCATACCGATAATCATCGCCAGCGCCGTCATCAGCACCGGACGAAATCGCGTGAATCCGGCAAGCACCGCCGCTTCCGCCGCGCTCTCCACATCAGGCAGCTGTTCCTTCGCAAAACTCACCACCAGAATGCTGTTCGCGGTCGCGACACCCATACACATAATCGATCCCGTCAGCGCCGGGACGCTCACGGTCGTATGCGTCAGGAACAAAAACCAGACAATGCCCGCAAGGGCGGCCGGTAATGCCGAGATGATGATGAACGGATCCAGCCACGATTGAAAATTGATCACAATCAGCATGTAAACGAGAACGATGGAAAACAGCAGCCCCGCGATCAGGCCGCGGAACGACGTTCGCATCGTCTCCACCTGCCCTCGAATCACCACCCGCGAACCGCGCGGCAGCGATTTCTCTTCCCGCTGCACAATATTTCCAAGCTGGCTCGCCACGCTGCCAAGGTCCGTTCCATCCACCGATGCGTAGAGATCGATAACGGGCGCAATGTTGTAGTGCGACACCGTTCCGAGCCCCTGACCGCGGTGAATTGTCGCGACCCCGCGCAAAATCTGTGGCGACGCGCCCGGCCCGGCAACCGGAATATTGTTCAGATCCTGCAAAGAATCCATGTTGTACTCCTGGCTCTGCGCGGCAATGTTATACGTCACACCGCTTTTCGGATTCAGCCAGAAAGTGGGCGAGGTCTGAAAGCTTCCGCTCAGCGTGATCAGCAGGTTGTTGGCGACGTCTTTCGCGCTGTAACCCACCAGCTGCGCCTTCGTTCGGTCCACATTCACATAGAGCTTCGGCTGATTGAACGGTTGCTGGATGCGCAGGTCCGCGATTCCCGGAATGTATTTGACCCGCTGCAACAGCCGGTCTGCAAACAGCCGGTTCGCCTGCTGCGCCGGCCCGACAATCTGCACGTCTATCGGCGCCGGCAGTCCGAAATTCAAAATCTGCGAAACCATGTCAGCCGGAAGAAAATAAAAGGTCACTCCGGGAAATTCTTCTGGCAGTGTAGTGCGCAGGCGCCGGATGTAATCGATGGTCGGATGGTGATGCTCTTCTAGTGAAACCTGAATATCCGCATCCGCCGGACCGATCGCGCCCGAATTGCTGTACGAGGTATTGATCCCGCTATACGGCAGGCCGATGTTGTCGAGAATGTTCGAAACCTCGCTCGCCGGAATCACACGCCGGATGGCGCCATCGATGCGGTCGCACAAATCGGCTGTCTCTTCGATACGCGTCCCGGTTTGCGCGCGCAGGTGCAGCTTGAACTGCCCCGCGTCGATGTTTGGGAAAAAGTCCTCGCCGAGCCAGGGAAATAGCAAGACCATTGAAGCCAGCGCTCCCGCGAAAAACAACGCTGTGAAGATTCGCGCGTGCCGCACGGCGCCTTCCAGCAGCCCGCGATAGCCTTGCCGGAATCGCTCAAACCCGTTTTCAAACATCTGCTGCATACGCACGAACAGATTCTTGCGATCGGCATGCGCCAGCGCTTCGTGATGCGAATGACCTCGCAGCAGATACTTGGCGAGCGTCGGAACCAGCGTTCTCGACAAAACATAGGAAGCGAGCATGGCGAAAGAAACAGCCTCCGCCAGGGGAACGAAGAGGTAGCGCGCCACGCCGGTCAGGAAAAACATCGGCACGAAAACAATGCAGATGCTGAGCGTAGAGACAAACGCCGGCACCGCAATCTGCGCCGCGCCATCCAGAATCGCCTGCTCGATCTCTTTGCCCATCTCGAAATTTCGGTTGATGTTCTCGATCTCCACCGTAGCGTCGTCAACCAGAATGCCGACCGCTAGCGCAAGACCGCCCAGCGTCATGATGTTGATGGTCTCGCCCAGCGCGCTGAGCAGAAAGAGCGAGCAGAGAATCGAGAGCGGAATGGAAACCGCGATGATCAGCGTGCTCCGCCAGCTGCCCAGAAACACCAGGATCATGAACGCGGTCAGGCACGCCGCAATCAGCGCCTCGCGAACTACACCGGTGATCGACGCGCGCACAAAAATAGACTGATCCGCCACCGGCGTCACTCGCAGATTGGGCGGTAAGCCCGCCAGCACGCGCGGAAGCAGATGCCGAATCCCCGAAACAATATCGAGCGTGGATTCATCGCCCGACTTGAGAATCGACATGAGGGCGCCGCGAATGCCGTCCGAGCGCACGACATTGGTCTGCGGCGGATAACCATCGCGCACGTGCGCCACATCCCGCACGTAGATGGTGGCTCCGTTTGCCGAGCGAATCGGAAGATCGTTGAGCTCCGCCACGCTCGCCGGGCTCCCATTCATCTCAACGTCGTATTCAAGCGGGCCGATCTTAGACGTTCCCGCCGGCAGAATCAGGTTCTGCGCGTCCAGCGCGTTCACCACATCGTTCGGTGAAAGCCCTTTGGCCTGCAGCGCCGGTATGTCAAGATCCACCTGAACCTGGCGCTGCTTGCCACCGTAGAGATTCGGAATCGCTGTGCCGGGCACCGTCACAAGCTGCGGACGAATAAAGTTCGAGCCGAGATCGTAAAGCTGCTGCTCGCTGATCCCCTGCCCCGACATCGCCAGCTGCAGAATCGGCACCGTCGAGGCGTTGTATTCGATAATCAGCGGCGGCGTCGTGCCGGCCGGAAGCTGCCGGATCTGCGTCTGTGAAATCGCCGTCACCTGTGCGATCGCCGTGCTGATGTCCACATGCGGCTGGAAGAAGATCTTCACCACCGCGCGGCCGTTCATCGACTGCGATTCGACGTGCTCGATATTGTTCACCGTCGTCGTCAGCGCTCGCTCCGTGATGTAAACGATGCGCTCCGACATATCCTGCGCCGAAAGCCCGTTGTATTGCCAGACCACGCTCACAACCGGAATATCGATGTTCGGAAAAATGTCGGTCGGCGTCCGCGTGATCACGACCGGCGCCAGAATGAACAGCATCAGCGCCAGCACGACAAACGTGTACGGACGCCGCAGTGCAAGACGAACAATCCACATAGCAGCGTTGGCTTATCTGCCGCCCTTTACCCGCTCCAGCGGCATGAAAAATGTGCGAGCAATTCTAATTACAGCAAACGCCTCGCTGCGCAATTTCATCCGCCTCAGGCAGGCTGCTCGGCGGGCCCTCCGGCGCGCGGCGATCGGCTCTTGCGAATCCAGTTCACGGCCGAATACACGCTCCCGGCCAGGCACAAGGCCGTGAAAACGTACATGAAGCCCTTGAAAGCAGCCGAATCGGCGAAATGCAAAATGGCCCGCCCGAAACGAATCGCGAGCGCCCCCAAGATCAGAAATCGTACCGCCCGGCAGGCCGCCACAATCCCTAGCAGCCGTTTTCTCGGATATTCGAGCGCGCTGGTTACGGCAATGGCCATCGTGAATGGAAACGGCGGAGGCGCCAGGCACGCCAGCGCCAGTACCTTCCCCCCATGCTGCGTGATCTTCTTCTGCAGATAAGCAAACCGGCGCTTTCCGGCTACTTTCGTCACGCCCGCTTCGCCCAGTTTGCGCGCGACTATGTCCAGCAGAAACACACCGACCGTCGAGCCGCAAACCGCCGAGACAACGTACAGCAAATAGCCCTGATGATGCCGGGCCGTCAGCGCCACCACCAGCAGGTCGTTGCCAAACGGCAGAAACAGGAACGAAGAGTCGAAAACGCCCATCACGAACGGCCCGAAATAGCCGAGGTGAAACAGAAAATGCAGCAGAGAATGCAGAAGGCGCTTCAAACGGTTCTCTTATCCCGCGGAATTCATGTCGAAACTGAGATGCGTAGCCGGCCAATAATGTTGCTGTGATAACGTTTCTGATGCTTGGGAGGTTACATGATGACTCTTCGCTCTGCACCCGGAATGGCGTTGGCGATTGTTGCGGGCTTCGGCGTGTTACATTTCGCCGCTGCCCAGACGGGTCCGGAGAAGCTGCCGCCTAAAGGCATGGCCCATATCCTGGTAGTCTCCCAGACCAAGGGGTTTGAGCACGATTCCATCCCGAACGCCATGGCCACTATCTGGCGCATGGGCCACGAGACCCGACTCTGGGAAGCCACCCTGCGCACCGATACCGAGCTCATCACCAAGCGCGATCTCGGCCGGAACGCGAAAAACCTGAACAAATTCGACGCGCTCATTTTCGCCAGCACCACCGGCGAGCTCGACCTCAGCCCCGATCAGAAATCTGACATGATGTCGTTTATCAAGGACGACGGCAAGGGCTTTGTGGGCATCCACGCCGCGCTCGACACGAACTACAACTGGCCCGAATACGGCGAGATGATCGGCGGCTGGTTTAATGAACATCCCTGGTTTACCTTCAACGCCCCCATCATCGTCGAGGATCCCGATTTCCCAGCCGTTCGCCACTTTCCGCACGAGTTCGTCAAGTACGACGAGATCTATCAGGCGAAGAACTGGTCGCGCGACAAAGTGAACGTCCTCCTGCGGCTCGATGAATCAAAGCTCGATTACAGCAACAATCCGCGCATTCATCGCCAGGACCACGATTTCGCCGTCGCCTGGTCGAAGATGTACGGCAAGGGCCGCGTCTTCTATTCCACCCTCGGCCACACGCAGGAAGCCTGGGACGGTCCCGATATCCAGAAGATGTATTTCGAAGCGATTAAATGGGTGCTGGGACTTACCGAGGGCAGCACCGCGTCACATCCTAAGCCGGCGAAGTAAACGCCGATTCAATTGCCACCAGGTTTTCCGATGCCACTCGCTTCAGTTGCCCGCAAGCGGCAAAGATATCGCGCCCCCGCGGCTTTCGAATAAAGCAGGGCATCGCCCGTCGCAGAATCTGCTGAAAACGGTGCACCCGCTCCTCGTCCGGTGTTTCAAACGGAATGCCCGGCCCGGGGTTCAGCGCAATCAGGTTCACCTTGCAGTTTAGATGCGCCAGCAGCCGCAGCACTCGGCGCGCATCCTCTTCGGAATCATTGACGTTCTTAAGCAAAACGTACTCGAATGTCAATTTTTCCCAGGCACGCAACGGGTAGCGCTTGCAGGCTTCGATAAGTTCCCGCAGATGATACTTGCGCGTAATCGGCATCAGTTCGCGGCGCTGTTCTTCAGTCGAAGCATTGAGCGAAATCGCGAGTTTCGGGCGAATGTCAGCCGCTCCGAGCTCGTCCATTTTCGGAATAATGCCGGAGGTGGAAACCGTAATGCGCTTTTCCGAAAGTCCCAACCCGGTCTGGTCCGTCAAAAGCCGCGTCGCCTTGAGCACGTTGTCCAGATTCAGCAGCGGCTCGCCCATGCCCATCATCACGATGTTGAGCCGTTCGCGCGGAACCGCCAGCCCGTTCGCTCGCGCCACATAGAGCACCTGCCCCACAATTTCACCCGCCGTGAGGTTTCGTTCCAGCCCCATCAAAGCTGTCAGGCAAAAGCGGCAATCGACCGGACATCCGACCTGGCTCGAGATGCACACCGTATCCCGATTCTCTTCCGGCATCCAGACCGATTCCACCGTCCGGTTATCCGCCAGCCGCAGCAGATAGCGCCGCGTTCCGTCGCCTGAATCGTAGCGCTGCTCGAGCTCGGGCAGACCCACGCTGGCGTTTGCAAGTAATTGATGCCGAATATCTTGTGGTAAATTAGTAATATCCGACAAATTCTCTACCCGTTGTCTGTACAGCGCGTCAAACAATTGTCGGGCTCGGAAGCTGGGTTGCTCGGGGCCGAGTAGTTTCTTTAGGTCGGCTAAGTCCATTCCGACTAATGCCGTTCCCCTCGTTTGTTCGAGCATCCTGTTTTCAGTTTATCGGTCTGTCCGCTGAAAGGCTCTACTCACTTATGGTCTCCGTTTCTCCTCACGTCCGCGAAATCGAACGGGCCACTCTCTCCAATGGCATTCGCATCGTGACGGAAGCTATGCCGTATGTACGCTCGGTCTCGCTTGGCGTCTGGGTCGGAAGTGGCTCCCGCGTTGAGCATGGTCCGGAAAATGGCGTCTCCCACTTCATCGAACATATGCTTTTCAAAGGCACCAAGAATCGTTCGAGCGAGGACATCGCGCGCTCGGTCGATTCCATAGGCGGTGGCCTCGACGCCTTCACCAGCAAAGAGCTCGTCAGCTATAACACCAAAACACTCGATGAGCATCTGCCGTTTGCCTTCGACATACTCTCCGACTTAGTTCTCAATCCGCTGTTCCGCGACGAAGATATCGAGAAAGAAAAGAACGTCATTCTCGAAGAAATCAAAATGGAAGCGGATCAGCCGGAATTCGTGCTGCATGAAACGTTCCTGAGTAACTTCTGGAAAGGCCATACGCTCGGCAAACCTATTCTCGGCACAAAGGACACGGTGAATAAGTTCCGCCGAGAAATGTTATTTGATTTCTACAGCCGCGTTTACTCGCCGACTAACATTCTGATCACTGCGGCCGGCAATCTCAAGCACCATGAAATCGTCCGGCTTATCGAAGATAAGTTCGCCGCGCTTCCCTTTCGTCCGAAACCTTCCGCCGGTCCGGTTCCCAAGCCGCACGCGCCGATCATCATCAAGAAAAAGCAATCGCTTGAGCAGGTGCACATCACGATGGGCGTCCCCGCTTATCCGCTCGCACATGCGGAGCGCTTCCCGCTGTATGTCTTGAACACCGTCCTCGGCGGGGGCATGAGTTCGCGTCTGTTTCAAAATATTCGCGAAAAGCAGGGGCTCGCCTACGCCGTTTACTCCGAGCTCAATCTCTTCAGCGATACCGGCTGCTTCACCATATATGCCGGAACTGGCGTTGAAACCGCGCGCCAGGTCATCAGCTCCGTCACAAAAGAATTCCGCATCCTCAAGGACGAGCTGATCGATCCGGAGGAGCTGCGCCGGGCCAAAGATTATCTGAAGGGCTCGCTCATGCTCAGCCTCGAATCCACCTCGAGCCGCATGTCGAATCTCGCGCGCCAGGAGCTCTATTTCGATCGCTTCATGTCACTCGATGAAATGCTCGAGAGCATCGAATCGGTTACCCGCGAGCAGGTGCAGAAGATCGCCGCTGAATTCTTCCACGCCGAAAACATCGGACTCGCTATGCTGGGCCGCCTCAGCGGTACCACGGTCAGCCGCGAAGATCTGGTTTGCTGAGCTGATCGAGCGCTGCCAGCTTCTCGTCCAGAAAGTCGAGCGAGCGCTGCAGCATTTCTTTGTAGCGCGCGTGAGTCGCCGTCTGCATGTCCTGCAGCACTCGTGTCCGCGAGAGCTCGAGCGATTCGCGCTCCCGCAGCATCGCCGCCTGTTCAGCGCTTAGAGCCGCATTCTTGACGGCCCGGCTTCCCTCCCGCGCCGATTCAATCTGCGATTCAACGGCCTTGCTTTCCCAGCCGCGTGCCATATTGCAATCCCATACCCTCAGCTTCCCACAATCGCCACCTTCTTACCTCCCTTGCCTGTATCCTGAAAGATAACCCGCAGCGATATGCCCCAGTTGTGTTACACCACCCCGCACGGCATTCGTGTCACTCGCACCAGCTCGAAAATCCCCTACGCGCGCGGGCTCAGGCACATTCTCAAGCGACTCGATTCGAGACGCGGCGCCTATCTCTCGTCCGGCTACGAATATCCGGAGCGCTATTCTCGCTGGGATGTGGCAACCGTCGCCCCTCCGCTCGAAATCGTCGGCCGCGAGCGCAATCTGTCCCTGCATGCTCTGAACGCACGCGGCGAAGTTCTTCTGAAGCTTCTCGAACCTGTTCTGACCAGTCATCCGCACTGGCATTCAGCGCGCTCCGACGGTCAAACGATCACCCTCGCGCTCAAACCGCTTCCCGCCCGCTTCCCCGAAGAAGAACGCAGCAAGCAGCCTTCCCCCTTCTCGCTTGTGCGCCTGCTCGTAGAAGAATTTCGCAACTCGGAAGACACACGCCTCGCCCTCATCGGCGCCTTCGGCTTCGATCTGCTGCTGCAATTCGATCCGATCAAATTGCGCCTGCCGCGCGAAAATGTCAAAACGCTCCATGTCTTCCTGTGCGACGAAATCTACTTCATGGATCGCAAGAAAGAGGTCATCGAGCGCTTCCAGTACGATTTCGCGGGCACGGAAGGCAGCACGGAAGGCCTATCGCGCGCCGCCGCGCCCATCGATCAACCAGCAACCGTTGAGTCAAGCGGCGAGATCGTCTCCGATCACACCACCGAAGAGTACATGCAGAAGGTCGAGGCGGTCCGCGAAGGCATGCGCGTCGGCAATTACTACGAAGTCGTTCTGCGCCAGACCTTCAGCGCGCCATTTTCGAGCAGCCCCTCCGAGCTCTTTGAGCGCATCCAGAAATCGAGTCCCAGCCCTTACGAATTCATCCTGCAGATGGGCGATGAACAGCTGGTCGGCGCCTCGCCGGAAATGTTCGTGCGCGTTGAAGGCGATCGCGTCGAGACCTGTCCCATTGCCGGCACCGCTCGCCGCTCCGGCGATCCCTTACGCGATGCCGAAAGCATCCGCGAGCTACTCAACTCCGCCAAGGAAGAGTCGGAGCTGACCATGTGCAGCGATGTCGATCGCAACGATAAATCGCGCGTCTGCGTCCCAGGTTCGGTGAAAGTGATCGGCCGTCGCCTGATCGAGTCGTACGCCGGCCTGTTTCACACCGTCGATCACGTAAAAGGCACGCTTGCGGCCGGTTTCGATTCGCTCGACGCTTTTCTGACGCACATGTGGGCCGTTACCATCATCGGCGCGCCCAAAAAAGCCGCCGCTCAGGCCATCGAAGATCTCGAAAAGGATGCGCGCGGCTGGTACGGGGGCGCGATCGGAATGATCACGCTCAACGGCGATATCAATACCGGCATCACCATCCGCAGCGTTCATCTGCGCGGCGGCACAGCCCGTTACGCCGCCGGCGCCACGCTGCTCTACGATTCCGACCCGCGCTCCGAAGACGCCGAGTGCCGTCTGAAAGCAACTGCGTTCTTTCGCGCTCTCCGGCCGGGCTCGGATTCCGGCGAACGTCGCCATCAGACCCGCCGCGTAGGCGAAAGCGTGCGTCTGCTACTCGTCGATAACGATGACTGCTTCATTCACACTCTGGCCAATTACGCACGTCAGACTGGTGCGCACGTTTCCACGTACCGCTCCGATGCCGCGCTCGAGGTGATCGACAGCGAGCGTCCGCAGATCGTGCTCATCTCACCCGGTCCCGCGCGCCCAGCTGATTTCGGCGTTCCGCAGCTCGTTCGGGAACTCGCCAAACGCGGCATTCCCGTTTTCGGAGTGTGCCTCGGTCTGCAGGGCATTGTGGAGGCATTCGGCGGTACGCTCGATGTGCTGCCCTATCCCATGCACGGCAAAGGATCGCTCGTGCAGCACAACGGTGCTGGCGTGCTGCGCAATCTCCCCTCTCCTTTCCGTGTCGGCCGTTATCATTCGCTTTACGCCAATCGCGACACTTTTCCCGCCTGTCTCGAAATCACTGCCGAATCCGATGACGGCATCATCATGGCGCTGCGTCATCGCGAACTGCCCATCGAAGCCGTGCAGTTTCATCCCGAATCCATCCTCACTCTCGAAAGGGATTGCGGTCTTCTCCTCATGGAAAACGTGATCGAGCAGCTCGCCCAGGCGGCTCTCGCGGCTCGATGAGAGTTGTTGTCGTCGGCGGCGGACTCGCCGGCCTTTCCACTGCTGTCGCACTCGGATCTGAAGGCCACGAGGTCACGGTCCTTGAAGCACGCCCTCATCTCGGCGGCCGCGCTACTTCCTATCCGCTCAACAACGCCGAAGATGAATCCACCACCATCGATAATTGCCAGCACGTTCTGTTGCGCTGCTGCACCAATCTGATCGATTTCTACAGCCGGTTGGGTGTCGAGAACCGCATTCACTTCTATCGCGATTTCTACTGGATCGAGCCCGGCGGCCGCACCTCCATCATGCGCCGCGGTGCGCTGCCCGCCCCGTTCCACTTCACTGGCTCTTTCGCAAAGCTGCGCTTCCTCTCCTTGTCCGACAAGTTTGCCGTCGCCAACGGCCTGCTCGCCGTCCGGTACGAATACGGGAAGCGCGCTGATCTCGACCGGATCTCTATGCTCGACTGGCTGCGCGAAAAGAAGCAAACGCCGCGCGCCATCGAGCGCTTCTGGCGGCAGGTACTGGTCAGCGCGATCAGCGAAGATCTCGAGCGCATGGCGGCCGCGCACGGCTTGCAGGTCTTCGCTCTCGGCTTCCTGTCAAAAGCCGATGCCTACGAGATGGGCGTTCCCGCCGTGCCACTCGCTCAACTCTATTCGGAAGAGGGCTGGGCCAACTACCCCACTGTCTCCATCGAGCACCGAGCCACCGCGCGCGAATTGTGCATCGAAGCCGGGTCCGCGCAAGGTCTGGTTCTGCAGGACGGCTCTGAGCGCATCGCCGGCGCGTACGTCCTAGCCATCCCCTTCGAGCGCGTCAACGCCTTGGCGCCGGGACTGCATCTCGACGTTTCTTCCTTCACTCACGCGCCCATTACCGGCATTCATCTCTGGCTCGACCGCTCGATCACCGATCTGCCCCATGCCACGCTCCTCGATCGCACCATTCAATGGATGTTCAACAAGCAGGATGGCCGTCACATTCAGCTGGTCGTGAGCGCTTCACGCACTCTGACCGAGATGAGCCGCGCTGATGTGATCGAACTCGCGATGCGGGAATTGAAAGAATTCTTCCCCCGAGCCGCCGATGCAAAACTAGAGCGCGCGCATGTGGTCAAGGAAGTGCGAGCGCTCCTCTCGGCTGCTCCCGGGATGGAAGAGAAGCGCCCCGGCTCCATCACATCCGCACGGAATGTCTTTCTGGCCGGCGACTGGACGCGCTCCGGCTGGCCGCCCATCATGGAGGGCGCAGTGCGTAGCGGTTACCTCGCAGCCGAAGCCGTCACCGCATTCGCGGGCGCCCCGAAGAAATTTCTTAAGCCCGACCTGGTTTAGCGCTGATTCGCTTTCAGAATTTTTTTCCGCAAACGAATCGATTTCGGCGTCACTTCCACCAGCTCATCTTCCTGGATAAACTCGATCGCCTCTTCCAGATTCAGAATCTTCGGCGGCACCAGCCGGATCGCCTCGTCCGAAGTCGAAGCGCGCATATTCGTCAGCTTCTTTTCCTTGACGATATTCACGTCCAGATCGCTGTTCCTCGCGTTCTCGCCGATGATCATGCCTTCGTACACTTCCGTCTGCGGCGAGATGAAGATTACGCCGCGTTCCTGCAGATTGTAGATCGCGTAACTGGTCGCGATACCCGCGCGATCCGACACCAGCGAACCCGTCGGCCGCATTTCAATTTCACCCTGCCACTCGATGTAGCCGTGAAACAGCGAATTCATAATGGCCGTGCCCTTGGTATCGGTCAGCATTTCGCTGCGAATCCCGATCAGCCCGCGCGAAGGGATCAGAAATTCGAGCCGCACGCGCCCCGAGCCGTGATTCACCATCTTGTTCATCTTGCCCTTGCGCTTGCCCAGTTTCTCGATCACGACTCCGATAAACTCTTCCGGACAATCGATCACCAGCAACTCGACCGGCTCCTGCAGCTTGCCGTCAACCGTCTTCGTGAGGATCTCCGGCTTGCCGACCTGCAACTCGTAGCCCTCGCGGCGCATCATTTCGATCAGAATCGCCAGCTGCAGTTCGCCGCGTCCCATCACCTTGAACGCATCCGGCCCGCCCGCTTCTTCCACGCGTATCGACACGTTTGTGAGCAGCTCTTTGTCAAGCCGGTCGCGCAGATTGCGTGACGTCACAAACTCGCCTTCGCGTCCGGCAAACGGCGAATTGTTCACCGTAAATGTCATCGCAATGGTGGGCTCGTCGATCTGGATATGCGGCAGCGGCGCGGGTGTTTCAGCGCTCGTCACCGTCTCGCCAATCGTGATTCCCTCCACACCAGCAATGGCCAGCACGTCGCCTACTCGCCCGATCGTCTCGTCGACCCGCTTCAGCCCCTCGAACGAGTACAGCTTCGTGATCCGCGTCTTCTGAATCGCTCCGTTGAGCTTGACGATCGCCACTTCGTCGCCATGCCGAAGCGTCCCGCTGAACACGCGTCCGATCGCCAGCCGACCCAGGTAATCGCTGTAATCGAGATTTGCCACCAGCAGCTGCAGCACCGCGTCCGGATCGCCTTTGGGCCGCGGAATATTCTTCAGAATCGTCTCAAAAAGCGGCTGCAGATTTTCGCCCGGTCCCTCCGGATCGAGCCTCGCAATCCCGGCCTTCGCGTTGGTGTAAACTACCGGAAAATCAAGCTGATCTTCCGTGGCGTCCAGGTCGATAAACAGGTCGTACACTTCGTTCAGCACTTCCTGAATGCGCGCGTCCGGCCGGTCGATTTTGTTGATGACCAGCACCGGCGGCAGCTTCGCCTCGAGCGCCTTGCTCAACACATAGCGCGTCTGTGGCAGCGGACCCTCGCTGGCATCCACCAGCAGCATCACGCCATCGACAATCTTCAGCGCCCGCTCGACTTCCCCGCCGAAATCGCTGTGACCAGGCGTGTCGACAATGTTGATCTTCGTCCCGTGATAGCGTACTCCGGTAGTCTTGGCCAGAATCGTAATGCCGCGCTCGCGTTCGAGCTCGTTCGAATCCATCACACGCTCGGCTACCGCTTCGTTCGCGCGGAAAATGCCGCTCTGGCGCAGCATCGCATCCACCAGCGTGGTCTTGCCATGATCAACGTGCGCAATAATGGCGATGTTCCGCGTATCAAGGTTGGATGAGCCGGCACTCGATCCAGTAGGCTTTTGAGCCGTCCTAACTTCCACTTCCATGCAGTATTCTTTATGGTCGCACGCGCGCGCAGGTATGCGACCCTAAGACGAAATGGCGTTAGAGGAACCGCTTCCAACCGTTGTCATCGTGGGCCGCCCCAACGTCGGCAAGTCCACCCTGTTCAACGCGATCCTCGGCAACCGCCGTTCGATCGTTGGCGACGAACCCGGCATCACACGCGACCGCATCTACGGCGAAACGGAATATCATGGCACGCGCTTCGGATTGATCGATACGGGCGGCATCATCCCGCATGACGACGCCCTGATCCCGAGCGAAATTTTCAAGCAGGCCCGTGTGGCGCTCGATGTTGCATCGGAAATTCTCTTCGTCATCGACGGCCGTACCGAGATCACCGCCTCCGACCGGGAACTGGCCCAGCTTCTTCGCCCGCTCGGCAAGCCGGTTACGCTCGTGGTCAATAAAATCGATGCGCGCGTGCGCGAAAGCCTCGTCCCCGAGTTCTATTCGCTCGGCTTGGGCGATCCCGTCGCGGTCTCCGCCGAACACAGGCTCGGTCTGGATGAACTGCTCGAACGTGTTACCAGCGACTTCCCGAAAGCGCAGCCCGACCGCGAAGAACAGCCGGAAACCGAACGCAGGCTCATCAAGGTAGCCATTATCGGGCGTCCAAACGTCGGCAAGTCGACCATGCTCAATGCACTCGTCGGAGCGGAACGTGCCATCGTTTCGCCGGTTGCCGGCACCACGCGCGATGCCGTAGACGAGACGGTGCGGGAGGGCAACACCGAATTTCGCTTTGTCGACACCGCGGGCATCCGCCGCAAAGGCAAAACCACAGAAATGCCCGAAAAGCTGAGCGTGGTCATGGCCCGGCGCCATATTCGCATGGCCAACGTTGTCTTGTTGATCATTGACGCTACCGAAGGCGTCGTCGCATCGGACGCTACCATCGCCGGCTATGCGCACGAAGAAGGCCGCGCGGTCATCATTGTCGTCAATAAGTGGGATGCCGCCGGCGAAAAAGGCAAGCGTGCGTTTACGGAATCCATCCGCGATCAGCTGAAGTTTCTCGAGTATGCGCCGATTATCTTCGCTTCTGCGAAGAATGGTGAGGGCGTCCGCCGCATCTACGGCGCCATCCGCCGCGCCTTCGATTCGGCGTCCAAGCGAGTCGGCACCGGCGAGCTGAACCGTTTTGTCGAAGGGCTCAAGTTCGAAAGCGAGATTCGCGTCTATTACCTGACCCAAGCCTCCGTGCGGCCGCCGACTTTTGTCGTCTTCACCGATAAAGCGGACAAAATCCATTTCTCCGAAGAGCGTTTTCTCATGAACCGCCTTCGCGAGCGCTTCGGCTTCGAATCCACACCGATCGTGATCAAGACAAAAAGACGTTAAATCGAGAATATGTCCGCCGCTCCTGCTGCCATCCCGCTCGAGGAATATCTCACGACCGACTATGAGCCCGATTGCGACTATGTGGACGGCTCTTTAGAAGAGCGCAACGTAGGAAAGCAAAAGCACAGTCGAACACAGTTTCGCTTGGGGGCCTGGTTTGCCGCACGCGAGAAAGAGCTTGGGATGCGAGGACTCACGGAACAACGCGTTCAAGTCCAGCCACGGCGCGTGCGCATTCCCGACGTCTGCCTTGTTGCAACAGGCACAAAGGACGAGGTCCTTCAAGAGCCCCCAATCCTCTGGGTCGAGATTCTTTCTCCCGACGATCACTTCAACCGCATTCAAAAGCGCGTGAACGACGCTCTCCAATTCGGCGTTCCCACAATCTGGATCATCGATCCGTACTCAACCGACGCCTGGATCGTCACACCGCAAGGCGGCACACAGCAAGCGACCGACGGCATCCTACGCTGCGCCAACCCGCCTCTCGAACTCCCGCTTGCCGAAATCCTGCCCGACTGATCAAAGCGAAAACTGTTTCACCACGCTGTTGTCGTTCTCGTCGAACACTCGGACGGAAATGCTCTGCCCTTCTTTACCGCGCACCGTATAGTTCAGCGTCTGCGAATCGGTCACCCGATTCTCCGGCTCGAGCAGAATCCATTCTCCCCCGTCGATCGAGTACTCCGCTTTATCAATCCAGCTCAGGGCGTCTTTCGCTGTAAACTTTAGCGTGCAAACCCCGCCGTTCTTGCTCACGGCGACATCCGTAATCTCCGGCGGCGTATTGTCGATCGTGAACGAATCGCTTTCAAGCGACGACGAAAGCGCGCTGGCCGGCACGTTACCCGGGGCGTCGCTGGCCGTAATGCGCGCGACGTACTGCCCGTCGGCAAACGCCGTTGTATCAAACGCATAGAAGCGGTCCTGCAGTTTGTCCTTCAGCAGAGTCCAGCGCCTGCCCTTCTGTTCCCGCAACTCGACGCGATACTCGAGTGGATCACCGTCCGGATCGGAAGCAGCCCAGCGCAGCGTCAAATAGCCTTTGCTGTATTGCAGCGTGGCCCCGCCACCCCCTTCGAGCGAAAGGCCACCCGGCGCGCGCCGATGCCCAACCGCGGGCAGTGAAATGGTCAAAGGGGAACCCGAAGCCGTTGTCGAACGCTCGAGCGGATTGTTGCTCGCCGGCTGCCGATAGTTGAACGGCGCCACCTCGATCTGGTCAATCCGCGGCGCTATGTTTTTCGGCAGATACGGGATATCGATCGTGCTGAGATCGGGCGTTCCGCCGCCCGCACCGCGTTCCAGCGTCAGACGATACTGCAGAAACCGTGCCGGCGGCGACGCGACAGTCCCGCCCTCTGGTGCAATTTGTACCGGCGCCCAGCCACTCCAACTCGCTTCCGGATTGTTCACATTTCCGCTGCGCGTTTCCAGTCCGATGCGGCCCTCACGCAATGCTGCTTTCACATGCGCCTTCCCCCAGTACGCGAACGCATTGGCGTCGAGCACTTCGCTCTCGAGCGTACCTTTCTGCGCGAGCGAAGGGCCGATCGCGTACAGATTTCCAACGTTCCCCGTAACCGCGTAAATGACCCCTCTCTGCCCGTTCAGAAACGCCGTGACCTGCGTTGGAGGCGCGTCGATGAGATCGGTCGAGAGATGATCCGAGTCGACCCGGTAAATCACTCCCTTATTGCCGGTGCCCAGCAACGGCTTCCCCTGAGCATCAAACCCAATCGCGTAAATCAGATCGCTCGGCGAACTCCAGAGCGTCTCGGCAAATCCGTCTTTCTGAATCCGATACAGATCAGAACCTCCTGCCACACTCGCGTTGAACGTCGTGAGCGGCGGCGCCGGTGCGGCGGGTTGGGTTGCAGGACGTTGCGCACCTGTCGGCGTTACCGGACTTTGAGGTACAACGGGCAGCACGGGCGGCGTTCCCACAACTGCAGCCGGCTTCCCTCCGATCGCAGCCGCGTAGATGATTCCGTCGCGCACCGCGACCGCTGTAATCTCGCGCTTGTTGGCCTGGTACAGTACGAAACTTTTCCCGGCAGGTGTGACACGCAATACCAGACCGCCTGGCTCGGTCCCCACGATCAGATTGCCTTCCGCATCGATCGCCAGCGAGCGCGCATGGGTCTGCTGCGTCTCGAAAAATCGCCTGCCTTGCCCATCAGGCGCAATTTTGTAAACGACGCCGTTGTCGCCCGTCGCCGCAAACAGATTTCCTTCACGATCGAACGCCATCGCCCAGATGTACTTGCATTTCGGATCGAAGAACAGCTGCGGTTTGCCATTCGCGTCGATGCGGTAGATCTTGGCGTCGGGCAGCACTGCCGCATAAACCCGGTCCTCTCTATCCACCGCCAGCGCATGCACTTCGAGTCCGGTCAGCTGCGCAAACGTCCTCGGCTTCGAGCCCGGCGCGAGTGCAAAGATTTTGGCTGTCGAACCGGTAGGCGCTCCGCCGGCATAGTAAATGACGCCTTTCGAATCTTCCGCCAGCGCCCAGAGATAGGGAACACCGGTGCTGTCGAGTTCTCTGAACTCGGGCGCCAGGGTCAAATGCCCGTCGCTGCGAATCGATATCCCTTTGCGCGTGCCGCGGCCGAATTCCGCCTGATCGGACTGCTCCCAGACGTGCGTGTCAACGCCCAGGCAGAGAGTCGCGCCAAGCAGAATTAGAGCGGCGGCCCATCGAAGGGCCGTGGAATTTTTCATGGTTTTTCGGAAAGCGCCTTTAATTTACGTAGATTTTGAGCGAGTAGCTGCCCGTAACCACCTCATCGAGCGGTATGGAAAGCTCTTCGTGCGCACTCTCGGGTGAACTGACGAATTCGTGGTTTGTAGTGCGGCCGCTCTGCATCACATTCAGCACCGAAGCCGGCAGGCTCGGCAATACTTTTTCATCCGAATACACCGTCGGCTGCGATTCAATGAGCGAGACGTAGAGCCGGTTATTGCTGCGCTCCTGGTTCAACATCGCCACCGTCTGCGGCACGTCTTCGATGCGGTTCAGCGTGCTTGCGATGTTCTGGAAACGATCCAGTGTGTCGGCATCGCTGAACAAAATCTGATGTTCGCCGCGCGCCAGACCAGCCGGAATCTTCACGTCGACAGTGCGCTCCATGCGCTCCCCGCGATAAGGCCGAAGAAAAACTTTCACCGGCACACTCGCACCCGGCGCCACCTTGTTATCTGCGATCCAGGCCGATTCAATCTGCGCAATGCGCCGCTCCGGCAGCAGATCCACCGTTACATTCACCGCATCCAGCTTCGGCGGCTTCGCGGAGTTTACGTATAGCTTGTTAAATTTCTCGGCCCACCATCCGGCCAGCAGCATGGGCGTCGGCACCGGAGTTCCGGCGGGCGCCTGCATGGTCGTCAGCTCTACTTTTTTCTGGCCCTCGACCTGCAGCTCGCCATGCAACCGGTACGTCGCCTCTTCCGAAAAATCGTTCAAATTAGAGAGCGAATTAAACAGCGTTGCCATCATCAGGTACGGCGTCCACTTCTGATCCACGAACACGTTGAAGTGGAAATCGCTCGATTTGCGCACGCTGTCGTCATTGCCGAACGAACGAACTTTCAAATCCACCGGAATCATCTGCGCCGTCGCACCGAGTTCGCCCTCAATTGCGCTGTGGCGGTCCTGCCGGAGCGCGCCTACCACCTCCGTCGCGTTCCCCATCTTCGTCGGCTGGTAAGACGATGCAAGAGTCGTAATGATGCTGTCCTTGGCGATCGGCATGTCCACCGGACCGAGATTGAACAGCGGATGCCCGAACGCGAGCACATGCTTGCCGTCGTTGTAGGTGACCGTACCAGTGCCCGTGATGTTCATATCGCCCGAAACCAGCACGGCCGCGATGCTGTCACCCGGTTGCAGCGCCGAGGCCCAGTCCGCCGCCGGCGTGCTCGAGTTCAGCCTGCCGCCCGCGCCTCCCTGCGAAACTGTAAGCCCGAGCTGGTTGAAGATCGGCGTGAATTGCCGGATCGTTTCGTCGCTGAATCCCGAGAAATTGATCGGAGTTGCAATCGGCGTCATGCTCGGCGATTCCGAAACGCTGTGCGCCGCGCTGACAACCTGCCGCAGCAAACCCTCCGGCAGCTTCATCTCGCTCGCTGCTGCCGCTTCCAGTTTCTCGGGGCTGCGCGAGTCCGATGGACGGCTCTGATCGAACTCCTTCACGTCCAGCATCAGCCGGATCGGCGTAATGCCGCAGATCGCATCCGGCGAAAATACGCTCAGCCGCAGCGAAATCGCGCCCACTAACTTGCCATCGATATAAACGGGACTGCCGCTCATGCCACCGGCCACATTGGTCCGCGATGCCTTGCCGGTCAGCTTGCCAATGATGATGTCCTGACGCGGTCCCCAGCCGTTCTCCCAGATCCCGACAATCTCAACCGGCACCGGTTCGGGCTTAGTGCCTTCGAAAACTGTCCAGGCAACACCCTTCATGCCAGGCCGCAGTGCGCTTTCGGGAAACAACGCCACCGGACCCGCCTTGGGCGGTGCAGTCACGTTCGGAGGCGAGGTCTGACACCATGCGCAACCTGCGCACAATAGGAGGGAAGCTGTGAGGAGGGAAGCCCGTTTGAACATCTCGGCTGAATGAATTTTCATTATCCCGCAATCGCGCGAGCGCGACGATTCGAGCCTTGCGCGGGTTAAGCTTCCCTATTGTTAATCTCGTTTCATTCGCTCAGCTTTTGCGTATCATTCGCGCATCCGCCGTCGTCGCTAGTTGTAGACTGTAAACGATTGATCGACATAGATCAAACTTTTTTCCTGGAGATTGCACAATGAAACGCCTGACTTTTACCTCCCTCAGCGCGATGCTGGTTTGCGCTTCCCTGTCCGCTGGGATTTCCGCCGCCCAGTCTGCATCGAAAGGCGATGCTGCCAAAGGCAAAGAGACGTTTGAGCAGTGTGCAATGTGCCATAACGTCGACACCGACGAAAAGAAGATGGGCCCGTCTCTCAAGGGCTTGTTCAAACGCAAGACGCTGCAGAGCGGCAAACCGGTGAACGATGCCAACGTGCTCGACCAGATCAACAACGGCGGCAACGGCATGCCTCCTTATAAGGACATGCTTTCGGCCGACGAAAAAGCCAACGTCTTGGCGTATCTGCACACGCTCTGATCGCGCGGCTTCCTTGCATGCCCGAAACCGGGGTGGTTTCGGGCATCTGCTACATTGAGAAAGTCCCCGCGCCGAAAGCGTCCCCATCGTCTAGCCCGGCCTAGGACACCGCCCTTTCACGGCGATAACAGGGGTTCGAATCCCCTTGGGGACGCCAATCATCCTCCCTTGTAGCTCAAGTCTTATCCATGGGAAGCGCGAAGAGACCGCCTGTGTATCGCGCTTCCTCCGGAAGATTACAGCTACTTGCGATGCAACGTGTTTCGGCACAGGCCCGGGCGTATCGTATCAACCGTAGAAACCTCGTCGCAAGCCCACTGGTACATTGTTTGAACGGGTATCAAACCCCGGGACACGATGAATCCGGCTTATCTGAGAATCGGCGACGATTTGCTCAGCAACGCTCTGCTCGATACCGTATCCGTGACCCAGGAACTGAACCGCCATTGGGTTCTCGAAGTCGAGTTCCGCCAGACCAGCGACGAGCGGCCGCACTACGAAAGCTATCTCGGCAAGCCCTGCTCGCTATTCGCCTACGATCAGGACGGCGCGCAGGGCACCGTCTTCGAAGGCTTCGTTCTCAAATCCGAACTCCGCTATCTGGCGTACGGCAACTATGGCGGCCATCTGGTAGCCGTTTCGCAGAGCTACAAGACCGATCTAGCGCCGCGCTACTTCTGCTACACCACTAGCGCGCTCAGCGCCATTGCGTCTCAGGCGGCGGGTTTCACCGGCATCTCGGCCAAAGTACAGGCTGGCGCACAGCTCGCACCCAAACAGTACGTGCAATGGGGCGAGACCGATTACCGTTTCCTGCTGCGCCTGGCCGACGATCACGGCGCATGGATACGGGCCACCACGAGCGGCATCGAGATTCTGGATCAGTTTCAGGCAGGCACCACCGCTACCTTCCAGCAGGAGATGGGCCTGCTGAGCTTCGAAGCAGGCGGCGGTATGGCGGCTCCGTCCATGAACGGCGCACACTACGATCCGCTGGTGATGCAAAGCCAGTCCTACACCGCTATTGCGCAGCCGCCCGCGTTCACTGGCGCCAGCGGCCCGCTCGCGAATGCCGTCGAGCAAAGCTCGCAGGCCTTGCCGCCCGGCTATGTCTTCGAGCGCAGCCGCGTGCCCACGCTGGGCGATTACCAGCAGCGGCTACGGCTCGAGAGCGAACGCGCTCTCGGCGCGCAGGTCATCGGCCACGGCATCAGCCGCGTTCTGCGCTTAAAGGCCGGCGACAAAGTAGAGATCGACGGCGCGCTCGATGCCAGCGGCAGCTACGGGCTCACGAAGGTGATTCACCGCTGGACGCTGCACGGCTACGAGAACGAATTCTGGTGCACGCCCTGGACGAAATGGATGGAGCCGCAGGCGCCGTTGTGTCCGATTGCCGACGGCGTGTTTCCCGCGCGCATCGTCGAACACAGCGATCCGCTCGGCGTGGGCCGGTACCGCATTCGCTTCTGGTGGCAGGAGCAGGGCGAACCGATGCTGTGGGCGCGCATGATGACCCCGCACGCCGGCCAAAGCCGCGGCTTCTTTTTTCAACCCGAAGTTGGCGATGAAGTGGTGGTGGTATTCGAAGACGGCGATCCCGAGCGTCCCGTAATCCTTGGCTCGGTCTGGAACGGCGTCGATACCGCACCCACCGAGGACTTCTGGGGCGGCGAGTACGAACCGAACGACGTCAAGCGCATCGTCACCAAAAGCGGCAACCGTGTCCAGATGGTCGATAAGCCCGGCAAGGAGGCGATCTCCTTCGCTACGCCGGAAAATCTGAAGCTCTCGATGTTCGAAAAGGCCACCGAGACCGGCCGTTCGATGATCCAGCTCTCGAACGCCAACGGCGACATTCTGATTTCCGCCCCGAACGGCCGCATCCATCTGCACGGCAAATACGTATCGCGCGAGGCGGGCGACGCCGCAGCGGGACCAGCGAGCACAGCGGCGGCGCCTCTGGCTCATTTGCAGCCCGTCAGCCCTCCCGTTGCGCCGAGTACTCCGGTTGTCCCGGTGGCGCCGAAAGCCGCGCAACCAGTTCCGCAGAAGAAAGGCCCCTGCGCGATCGCGCGCGACAAAGACAACGAACTGGCACAGCAAGCCGTTGCGCGGGCGCAAGCGATGTGGCAGAAATCCGGCATGCCCGGCGAGCTGCCGCAAAATGGCCCGACTTGGTTTCCGGCCGACCAATCGCACTGTTTGAATAAAGCCGCCGAGATGCAGGGCCGCGCAGCACGCTTTCAAAAGTACAACCAGGCGCTGCCTTATGCGCGCGCCGCACAGGATGTGAACGAACTCGGCGACAAACCGGGCAGCGCGGCAAAAGGCAAACCCTGCATTACGCGGCTGCCGGACACGGGTGCCGAATTGAGTAAGGCGCTGGGTTTGCCGCCAAAAACAATCAAAAATGACGATCTACAGCAAGACAATAATGGCTTTCGAGCCGCCATGTATCGCGACGATGCAACCGGCAAATTGATTCTCGTGCCACGCGACACCGAGCCGCATTCGCTTTCGGACTGGAAAACGAATACCGATAATGCCACCGGCCTGGACAGTAACCAGTACAAAGCCATGCGCGAGCTCACGCAGAAATTGATCAAGCATGATGTAGCTTTCGATTTCGCTGGTTATTCCAAGGGCGGCGGTCTGGTGCAAGAGGGTGCGCTGATGGCGCCGAATTCCGAATCCGATCTCGCTCGATTATCAAAGCCCGGAGACCTATCCCGGCTTCGAGGCACAACAGGCGGCGCAAGCTCAAATGTCGAGTATCATTGCAGCCGGCGGCATTCCTCCCAGCGATCTCATTGCGAAAGCGACCACGCCAGCCGACCCCGCCTTCCAGCAAACAAGGCAAGACTATTTGCACAGCCTGGACCAGATGATTGCAAAAGCCAAGGCGGACGCAGCCGTAGGCCGCCCGTTTCGGCTGTTCCCGCCCGTCCGCGCAAACGATGTGGAAACTATTCCTGGCATGAGCGCAGCCGGAGAACTGCTGGGCGGCAATCTGCCCGGACCTAATCTGGGGCATCTGGCGCAGCATCAGATCAGTAACGTGGTCGGCCCGATGGAGGGACAGGCCAAGGAAGACCGGGCAGCGATGGAGCGGTTCTTACGGGAATGCGGCCGATAACGGCACCCTTCCGAATCGGAGCTGCCGTCGTGGTGCTTTGGAGTGTTGCGCTGACCGCGTGTGGCGCAGCTCCACAGGGAAAAAAAAAGCAAATGGATTGGTTCTACGGGAAGGATATAGCTTTACAACGTGCGATCGATGCCGACGATCCGGCTGCAGTCGATCAGGCGGTACGGAACGGCGCGAATGTGAACGCGAAGGGGTTACACGGCACGACTCCGCTCGAGTGGGCGCTAGGGCACTTCAAAAAGAACGCCTACAAAAAGCTGTTGGAATTGAAGGCCGACCCGAATCGGCGCGATGAGGAGAAAGATAATGCAATGACGCTCGCAGTCAGGGCGTACAAAAAAGATCCAGATTACCTGAAGCTGGCACTTGCCGCAGGAGGGGATCCGAATACCCGGGATGCCGGTGGAGACCCAATCATCATGCGGTTTATGAATGATTTCGATTGCTCAGCTATACGGCTCATGAAAGAAGCAGGTACAGATATCAATGCCCGGACCCGGTCCGACGATCCGCTTGTGCTGGATGCTGCGATTGCAGAGGACTGGGATGTGACATGGTGTTTGCTGCAACTGGGAGCACAATTCGATTACGCCAATTTGCCAAACAATTTTTATATTGCCTTCAAAAACCCATACGCTACGAAGCCCGATTCCCCCCTTTATTCCTATAAAGTCAAGTGCTACAACTTCCTGAAAGCGCACGGGGTGAAATTGCCCGATCTGGCGACGGGGAAATAGCCAACCGCTCCGGAAACAATCGGCCGCAAAACCGGTGTAAGCGCGCCGCGGCGAATCCGGGCCGAGCGCAACGGAACAGAAAACTCGCTTAAGCGAACATTGCTACCAGCGTGCCTGCCAGCTCGTCTCGCTCTATCCTGCCCTTGGCCAGGCCGTTGCCTATCTCCTTTCGCGTAAGCCTTGAGAACTTCACTGGAGACAGCTTCGGCTGGCATTATCAAGGCCTTAATTTACACTCTGGATTTTACTCGGCCTTAGGCGGAGCTTTCCCGTTCCGGCCACAGGGGGCCCTTCCATCATCGCACCGCGTGAAGCGATCTCCGCCGGCTTCCGAATTCGAAGCCGCGCCAAAATCGCCGCCTCGCTGCCGCAGTACTCGAATGCTTCGCATCCGCGCCAGAGTGCGCGCATGGGATTTCAACTTTAGCCCCCGGAGTCAGGAGGTTGCGATTTTGGGCTGTGGGGGAGGGGTGGGTCCTCCGAAAGGATGGTCACCGTCCGACGCCGCAGCCACCGCCGCGCGCCGGCCTTCGAACCTGGCGAAACCGGTTCCGGTGATCGGACCTCGGTTCGAGCCGGATTCCGGAATTCAGTGCGTGGCAGCCGCGCTTTCGGCGATTCGCAGTTTTTCAGTCTCTACTTCCTCAGAATGGCGCTTTGGCCGGGCTTTAGCAAAAAACGACCCGCCAGAACGCGCTAGGATCAATCGACGGGCATCGCCTAATGCTCCAGCACCCCGAAATTGTGAGTAAGAACGCAGCCTAGCGCGCCGCTGGCCGCCGCGGTTTAAGCGCGGCTCGTTTCGCCTCCCGAGCGGCTACGGCGCGTTTGGCACGCTCGACTCTTTAATGCGGCGCGCGCCTCGAATCGAAGCACATCGAAGCTTTCATTGATCAGAAACAGACAAAAGAGTACGCCAATGCGACCATTAACCGTTGGCTTGAGGCGCTGCGGCACGCCTATGCACTGGGACTCAGAGCACTTCCGCCTCTTATCTACGTCGGGCCAAATATCAGGGACCTGCTGCTCCAAGAGAACAACGTGCGCGAGGGTTTCCTCGAACACGAGCAGTACGTTCTCCTCCGCGAGGAACTGCCGGATCATCAGAAGCTGATTCTGGTTATCGGTTATCACTTCGGTATGCGCCGCGGCGAGATTCTGAATCTTCGTTGGGATCAAGTCGATTGGGATGGAAACGTGATCCGTTTGGAGAAGCGCCAGACCAAGGGGAAGAAAGCCCGAGTGGCACCACTCTACGGCGAGATACAGGCATGGCTGGACATGGCGTTTTCCGCGCGTGATCCCGAGTGCTCGTTCATCGTTGCCTGGCGCGGCCGCGGCATCAGGGAAGTGAAAACCGCTTGGCAGAAGGCGCGAGTCCGTGCCGGCGTGCCCGAACTCCTCATCCATGATCTGCGCCGAACGGCAGCGCGAAACATGATCCGTGCCGGTGTCCCGGAGAAGCAGGTTCTCGATATCGTCGGCTGGAAGACGCGGGCCATGCTCGACCGCTACAACATCATCGACGAGCGCGACGTCCATGCGGCCGGCGAGAAGATGGAGCGTTACTTGCGGGAGCGCGAACAAGCGGCGGCAGAACGCACAATTCGCACACTGCCCGGCCAAGTTCGCACAGTCGAAGAGGTCAAGGAATCTGCGGAATCCGCTAAGTCGTCGTATTTACAGTGACTTAATTTGGCTCCTCAGGTAGGATTCGAACCTACAACCCTTCGGTTAACAGCCGAATGCTCTACCGTTGAGCTACTGAGGAGCATCGCTCTCGCTTCGTCATCCAGGCTCACTTCGCCTCGGCGCAAGCGGGACTTCACTTATTAAACCACACCCCTCATCCAACACCGTCCCGCCCCGGAATCGCACCGAATTCGACACCTGTTTCCCGATGTTACGCTGAAATTTCCCATGCAACTTGAGAAGGTCTACGAGCCTCAGCGCTTCGAACCGCACTGGGCTCAGTGGTGGATCGAATCCGGCATTTATCACGTTCCGACGAAGGATGTCGCGCCGGAACAACGAGTCTTTTCCATCGTGATCCCGCCGCCGAATGTAACCGGCTCACTGCATATCGGACATTTTTTCGAGCACACCATGATGGATGCCGCCGTGCGCTGGCACAGAATGCGGGGCGAAGCTACACTTTGGCTCCCTGGCACAGACCACGCCGGCATCGCGACGCAAATGGTCGTAGAACGCCAGCTCGCCTCGGAGAAGATCACCAGGCAGCAGCTCGGCCGTGACGAATTCGAGCGCCGCGTCTGGCAGTGGAAAGAGGAATACGGCGGCCGCATCAATACTCAGATTCGCCGTGAAGGCGCCAGCGTCGACTGGTCGCGCGAACGTTTCACCATGGATCCGGGACTCTCGCGCGCCGTCCGCGAAGCGTTCGTGCGTCTCTGGGACAAAGGGCTGATCTATCGCGGCGAGTACATGGTCAACTGGTGTCCTCGCTGCCACACCGCTATTTCCGATCTCGAAACCAACCACGAGGCAACCGCCGGCCATCTCTGGCACGTCCGCTACCGCATCACTGGTACCGACGAGTTCATCACCGTCGCGACCACGCGCCCTGAGACCATGCTCGGCGATACCGCCATTGCCGTTCATCCCGACGACACTCGTTATCGTCATCTGCACGGGCACAGCGTCACACTTCCGTTGCTCGGCCGCGAGATCCCGGTCATCGCCGATCCTATCGTGGATCCCGAGTTCGGCACTGGTGCGGTAAAAGTCACGCCGGCGCACGACCCTAACGATTTCGAGATCGGCAAACGCCACAAACTGCCGTTCATCAAAGTCATCGGTGAGGACGCGCGCATGACCGCCGCTGCCGGACCGTACGCCGATCTCGATCGTTTCGAAGCGCGTAAACGTGTACTGGCCGCGCTTGACCAATCGGGCGAGCTCGTCAAGACCGAGCCGTATACCGCCAGCCTCAGCAAATGCGATCGCTGCCAAACCATTATTGAACCGCTCGTCTCAACCCAGTGGTTTATGCACATGAAGCCGCTGGCCGAGAAAGCCATGGACGCGGTGCGCAGCGGAAAAATTCGCTTTGTTCCGGATGATCGCGAGGCGCTCTTCTTCCAGTGGATGGAAAATATCCGCGACTGGTGCATCTCGCGCCAGCTCTGGTGGGGACACCGCATTCCTGCCTGGCATTGCCGGAATTGCTCGAAAACGACCGTCGCGCGCGAGGCCCCCGCAACCTGTCCGCATTGCCATTCCACCGAGCTCGAGCAGGAGTCCGATGTTCTCGACACCTGGTTCAGCTCCGGTCTTTGGCCTTTCTCGACGCTCGGTTGGCCTGATGATACCGCTGACCTCCGCACCTTTTATCCCACGTCGCTTCTTATCACCGGTTTTGACATTCTGTTTTTCTGGCTGTCACGCATGATCATGCTCGGCATCGAGATGACTGGCCAGGTCCCGTTCCGCGAAGTCCATATTCACGGTCTTGTGCGCGATGCCGAGAAGCAGAAGATGTCAAAAACTCGCGGCAACGTCATCGATCCTCTGGTCATCATGGATCGCTACGGAACCGATGCCTGCCGCATCTCACTTTTACTTTCGGCTGCTGCCGGCTCCGACATTGCGCTCAAAGAAGATCGCATGGAGTCGGGGCGCGCCTTTGCCAACAAGCTCTGGAACGCCTCGCGTCTGCTCTTTATGAACATGGAGCGCTCGCGGGTGGAAGGCTGGATACCGCCACACGCAATTCCCGTCAGCGAAAACAGCCCCCTGGAAGACCTCTGGATCTTCGACCGCCTCAGCCGCGCAACCGAAACCGTCAATCGCGCTCTCGCCCTTCATCGCTATCACGAAGCGGCCCAGACGCTCTGGGATTTCGTCTGGCACGATTTCTGCGACTGGTATCTCGAGATCAAGAAGCTTCGTTTTCGTGAAAACTCGGGCATCGATCAGCACTGGGAAGCCACGCTCACCGTCTATGAACGCGCGCTGCGTCTCCTGCATCCTTTCATGCCGTTCGTCACCGAGGAACTCTGGCAACGACTGATTCACGGCGCTTCCGTCAACACAGCTCAGCCGAAATCCATCTCGCTCGCCCAGTTCCCGGCGGCTACATCCGAGCCTGCGCCGGATATCCGGCTCGAACAATTTACACTTCTGCAGCAGATCGTAACCAACGCCCGCGAAATGCGCGCCGATCACAAGCTCGATCCCAAGACTACCATCGCGGCTAGTTTGAAAACTACGGGAGTCCGCTTCGCCGAGCCGGATTTAGCGGCCATCGCGGCACTCGCCCGGCTCAGAATCGAATCGCATTCGGAACCCGAAGGCAAGCTCGCCTTTTCTCTGCAGCTGCAAACCCCGCATCTCTCGAGCAACGGAGCGCTCTCACCTGAAGCGCGGCAAAGAGTTCTCAAAGAGAATGCCGGCCTCGAGCGCGCCATCGAGAATGCAGAGCGCCAGCTCAGCGATTCTACTTTCATGAGCAAAGCGCCACCGAAGGTGATCGACTCACTGCGTGAAAAACTCGCCGGGTACCGTGCCCAACTGGAAAAGAATCGCCGTCTGCTTGAGGAAGGCGGCGCAGGAGAGTCGGCCGGTGTTTGACATCGATCATCCGCAGATCCAGCACATCGTCCGCGCAGCCCTCGACGAAGACATCGGCAGCGGAGACGTCACCTCGGAGCTGACCGTTCCGGAGCCGCTGCGCGCAAGCGGACGCTTTATCGCGAAAGAAGCGTTCACGGTTGCCGGAATCGAACTGCTGCCTCTGATCTACACCATCCGCGGCGATTTGCGCGGAGGCGCGAGTGTGCATCTTTATAAGAAGAGCGGCGATGCGGTTGCTGCGGGCGACACCCTTGCCACCGTCTCAGCCGCAGCCCGCACATTGCTCGAATGCGAACGTGTCGCGCTCAACTTCCTCCAGCGGCTGAGCGGGATTGCGACTCTCGCCCGCGAGTACGTAAACGCCGTCGCAGGCACAAACGTCAAGGTGCTCGATACCCGCAAAACAATTCCGGGATTGCGCCTCCTCGAGAAGTATGCAGCTGCCGCCGGCGGAGCCACCAATCATCGCCAGGGACTCTTCGATGCGGTTCTGATCAAGAACAATCACATCACGGCAGCCGGCGGAGTTCGAGCCGCCCTGGAGAAGGTCGCGAGTTTCAAAGGTCCAATCGAGATCGAGGTGCGAACCCCGGAAGAGTTGCAGGAGGCGCTCGCTTCCGGCGCGCAACATCTGCTGCTCGATAATCTCACTCCGCCGCAGGCTCGCGAATGGATCGACTCAATCGCAGGCCGCGCTACTACCGAGCTCTCAGGCAACATAACGCTCGAGAACATTCGTGCTTACGCCGAAGCCGGACCCGATTACATCTCCTGCGGCGCAATCACTCATTCCGCACAGGCCGTCGATATCAGTTTCCGGCTCGAATTGTAGATGCCGCTCGATCTGGCAGCGCTGCGCGAAGCGCGTCCGCAGAACACATTCCACTATTTCGCGTCCACAACTTCCACCATGACCGAGGCCGCGCATCTGCTCGGCGCGGGCGCAGCGCATGGCACCGTTATTCTCGCCGATGAACAGACCGCCGGCGTAGGGCGCTTCGGCCGGCAGTGGATCTCGGAAGCTGAGGCGGGCATCTACGCTTCCATCCTCCTGCGCTTACCGCTTGCACCCTCCGATCTGCCGGTGGCCAGCCTCCTGATCGGTCTCGCTACAGCCGAAGCCATCCAGAGAGCGAGCCAGCTTGCGTGCGATCTGCGCTGGCCGAACGATGTTCTGATTAATGAGCGGAAAGCAGCCGGCATTCTGCCTCAACTTGTTGCCGAGTTCGTCATCGCCGGAATCGGCATCAACGTCAACAATACGGCGTTTCCGCACGACTTACGAACGCCTGCTACGTCGCTCTTGCTCGCATCCGGTGGCCGCCGCCACTCTCGCGAACAACTGGTGATCGAACTCCTCCGATCGCTCGATAATTTCTCCGAACTGCTCGCCACTGGCGGCCGCGAATCCATTCTCCGAGCCTTCAGTGCTGCTTCGAGCTACGTGCGCAATCGCCGCGTCATCGTGGAAGAGAACGGTATGCGCGCCATTACCTGCGGTCTCGACGAGCATGGCTTTCTTCTCGTAAGGGATGCTTCCGGATCTGTCGTTCGCATCTCTTCGGGCGGCATCCGTCCCGATCGAGGCGAAACCGCGTGAGCAACTCCTCTGCTCCCGGCGCTCCCGAGCCGGACTGGCCGCGCAATTACTTCAACTATTTCACCGAAGCGGAAGAGCACTTCCAGCGCGCGCGCGGCACCGGTCTCTTCCTGCTCTCGCCGCTCGATTGGGCTCTGCTGGAAAACTGGAAGAATGCCGGCGTGCCGCTCGAAGCCGTGCTCAAGGGTATCGATGCCGCTTTTGAGAAATGGCGGAGCCGTAAACAAAAGCGGCGCCACATCAATTCGATCGCTTACTGCACGCAGGCCGTCATGGAAGCCGCACAACGCACTCCGGCTCGCGAGCATCCTTCGCAGGTTGAAGCTCCGTTTGAGGCGGAACAACTGCAGGCTCATCTGCAAACTGCGGCGGCTGCTTTGCGCCAAAGCGATTCGCTCGCAGCCATCGCCGCCTCGCTGGACGAATTGGCCCCAAACGCGGCAGAGTATCTGAACAATCTGGAAGAACTCGAGCGCCGTCTGACAGCTCTGGAAGAAAAAATGGTCGCAATCGTTCGAGCGAGCCAGACCGATGCCGAGCTGTACGCACTGCGTACTTCGCTCGAAGCCGAGCTCAAACCATATCGCGGAAAAATGAGCGCCGATCAGATCTCGATGCTCGAGCGCCGCTATCTTGACTCGGCCCTGCTTGCGCGCGCGAATCTCCCGCGGCTCAGTCTATTCTATTTGCACTGATTCGCTTTTCCAGCCGTCCTCCTGGTCTGATACATTCGCCCATACATGACCCGTATTCGACCCCAGCCGCGCGTGCTCCACTGGATCGCTTTAGCGCTTCTGGTCGTCTCCGTGTGCATCAATTACGCGGACCGCGGCAATCTCGGAGTAGCCGCCAAAAGCATCTCCTCCGAGCTGCGCTTTGGCCCCGAAAAACTCGGCTATCTCTTGGCCGCGTTCTCGCTGACCTACGCCTTTGCGCAGGCATTTTCCGGAAAAATCATCGATCGCTGGAATGTCAACTGGGTCTATGCTTTCGCCTTTCTGCTCTGGTCGTTGGCAACCGGGCTCACCGGCCTCGCCAATGGCTTTGCGGCCATTTTTCTGCTGCGCCTTCTGCTGGGCTTAAGCGAGTCGATCGCCTACCCCGCGTATTCCAAGATGATCGTCATCAGTTTTCCCGAGCAACTGCGCGGGGCTGCCAATGCGCTGATCGACGCCGGTTCAAAGATTGGTCCTGCGCTCGGTGTTCTGCTGGGCGTCGAAATGGTCGAGCGCTTTAGCTGGCGCGGCATGTTCCTTATCATGGGCGGTGCAAGCCTGCTGTGGCTGATTCCGTGGTTCTTTGTCGCCGCTCATCTGCCGAGCCGTCCGTCACGTCAGGAGGACGAAGACGATACTCAACCTGCAATTCCCCAGCTCCTTCGATGCCGTGCTCTATGGGGCAGCGCTCTGGGACTGTTCGGCGGTAATTACGCCTGGTTCTTTTTCCTGAACTGGCTTCCCTACTACTTCGAAACCGAGCGCCACTATAGCCGCGACCGCCTGGCCATCGTTGGCTCCCTGCCCTTCTGGACTTCAGCGCTCTCTTCCCTGCTCTTCGGCTGTCTTGCGGACTGGTTTATCCGCCGCGGCCATGAGCCCGGGCGCGTACGTCAGCTGTTTGTCTCCATCGGTCTTGTCGGTTGCTGTAGTTTCATGCTCCCCGCCGTACTAAGCGCCAGCAATATGCAGGCGAACGTCTTTCTTCTACTCGCCTCTGTCTCTCTTGGTATGTGGTCATCGAACAACTGGGCGCTCACTCAACTGCTTGCCGGGCCGCATGCCGCTGGAAAATGGACCGGCATCCAGAATGGTCTCGGCAATCTCTCCGGGGTCATCGGCCAGATCGTCAGCGGTTATGCGATCCAAACGACACATTCCTTCTTCGCTGCGTTTGCGATTGCTTGTGGCGTGCTCCTGGCCGGCGTTCTTGGTTATTCCATGATCATCGGCAAACCTGAAGAACAATCGTGGACGGCGACAGCCACCGCTTCCGGAAAAACCAGTGGGGCGCAACCGATCCGGTATTAGTACGCCGGCACTGTTGTCAACTGGTCCGAATTCATCGCACTGTGATAATCTAAAGCGCAAATACGTGTGCACCTTCGGGTACACACATCCCCCGGTGGGCATTACCTCCGAGTGCCCACTGGGCTCACTCTCTCCACGAAATCATCCCGATTCGAAAAGCCGGCCGAAAGACGTGCGCCTCGCTGTTCTTAAGACCGGCCGCAAGCCCAAGAGCAACAAGTTCTTGCGCGCGAAACGCCGCACGCACCGACTTCATTCCGTCACCGACAGTAATCTCGTTCCAGCCGAACACCCGCTTCGTCGCGGGCAGAAAGAGATAGGGCAGGATGTGGCGTTCCAGATCGCAAACGATTACCGCGCGCTTTGCCACGTACGCGAAGGCGCGCAGCAGTTCGCGCACTTCGTCGTCGCTGAAGTGATGCAGGAACAACGAGCAGAGCGCATAATCGAAGCTCGCCGGCGCAAATGGAAGCTCGAAGGCATCGGCCAGAATCTTGGGCTGCGGCGCGGTCTCCAGGTTGGTCCAGTTCAGATCGAGCGATGTGACGCGCGCTCGCGGGTATAGTTCCTTGATCAGCAAAGCGGAATCGCCCGAAGCCGCTCCGACATCCAACAGGCTGAACGCGTCATTCGGACTGACCACACGTGCCAGCATCTTCCGCAGCACGGAATGACCGCCAAAGCGCTGGTTGATTCGCACCAGGTCTGCCAGATTCGGCCGCGCCACTTCGGGCGGAGCATGATCCAGTACTTCGGGCTCAATCCGGCGCGCTTTGAAAATCATAGGGGGTAGGCGAACATACTGTATTGGACACTCTGAATCAACAAACGGGCTGGATTGAAGTCATCTGCGGCCCCATGTTCTCGGGCAAAAGCGAAGAACTGATCCGCCGCCTTCGGCGCGCCAAGATCGCGCGGCGTCAGGTGGCCGTTTTCAAACCTTCTCTTGACGACCGCTTCTCCGATACCGAAATTGTGACGCATGCCGCCACGCGCATGACCTCCGACTCGGTCGAATGCGCAGAGGACATCCTGCGCCGCCTCGACTGGACGAGTCATGTGGTCGGGATCGACGAAGCGAATTTTTTCGGCGAAGATCTGATCCGCGTTGCCAACCAGCTGGCCGATGGCGGCAAGCAGGTGATCATCGCGGGTCTCGACACGGACTATCTCGGCCGCCCGTTTCCGCCCATACCGGACTTGCTTGCACTCGCCGAGTCCATCACCAAGACGCTCGCGATTTGTATGCGATGCGGAGCGCCGGCCAAACACACGCAGCGGCTGGTAAGATCGGAGGAACTTATTCTGGTCGGAGCCGTCGATTCCTATGAGGCGCGCTGTCGGGCCTGTTTTGAGCCCGGGTCTCCTCGCCAGGACACGCTCGACTTCGCCGCCGCCTCCAATCCGAACCGTTTTACTCTGGACTGAAACATAATAGAAAGAAGTGAAGCCATGAGCAGCGCACCGCAGCAGCCGACCTATATCATCCCGCCCCCATCGGGTGCCAACTGGAAAACGCCCGTCGTGATTGGCGTACTTGTGCTTTTGGCGGCCGCCAATATCTTTCTGTATGTGCAGATGGACCGCATGAAAACCGATAATCGCAACGAGTTTGCGAAATTATCGGCCGATCTGAACGGCACCATCGAAAAGCTGCGCATTGATTCGAGCGCCGAAGTGCAGCGCTCGCGCCGGAACGTCGAAGATCTCGAGCGCCGGCTCGCCGCCCAACGCCGTGCCGCAGAACTGGCCGTGGGACAAGCGAAAATTGACGCCCAACAGAAGGTGCAGCAGCTGCAGGACAAAGTAGCTCAGGAGCAGGCAGCGCAGCAGGCCGCCATCACGCAGGTCAAGCAGGCCGCCGATACCAACACGCAGCAAATCAGCTCGGTTTCCACCGATCTCGGCAACACGAAGTCTCAGCTCGAGCAAACGGTCGCGAATCTGAAGCGCGCCACGGGCGAACTCGACAACCACACCAGCCTGATTGCTACCAATGCCAAGGAGCTGCAGGCCTTGCGTGAGCTCGGCGAGCGCAACTACACCGAATTCAACATCACCAAATCGAAACAGGCGAGCCGCGTGGCGGACGTCATGGTGGCGCTCAAGAAAGCGGATCCCAAGCACAACCGCTTTACGATTGCGATTACGGCCGACGACAAGACCGTCGAGAAAAAGGACCGCAACATAAACGAGCCGATTCAGTTCTACACTTCAAAGGCTCATCAACCCTACGAAATCGTCGTGAACTCGGTGAGCAAAGACAGGATTTCCGGCTATCTGTCGACGCCGAAAGTCCAGACTCCGAGAGCAGGTTCCTAAAATCACTTATCATGAGATACCCAGAACAACTGATCGCGCGCATGCGCGAGGACTTGACCCAGTATGGAGTGAAAGAGGCGAGAACGGCTGAAGATGTGAATCAGCTACTCGCCCCGAACAGCGGTACGGTGCTGATCGTCACCAATTCGGTGTGCGGCTGCGCAGCGGGCAAAGCGCGCCCGGCAGTCGGGATGGCGCTGCAGCACGAGACGAGGCCCGATCAGGTCGCTACGGTTTTCGCGGGAGCGGATCTCGAAGCCGTCAACCGCGTGCGCGAGTTGTTGCCTGGCGTCCCGCCGTCCTCTCCGTCGATGGCGCTGTTTCGGGACGGCAAGCCCATATTTGTGCTGCATCGCCACGATATCGAAACGAGCGAAGCGCCACAGATTGCCAACAAGCTGACGCGCGCCTTCGATCAGTTCTGCGCAACGGCGAGCCAGCCCAAGTAAACCTTAAGCCGCCGGATCGGCGACCTCCGGCGCAACGATCGACATATCCACGCCTTCTTTCCCTCGATTATCGATGCCGAGCGCGTTCAGGATAGGCGTGGTCAGAATTGTTGTCACCAGCGCCATTACGACCAGCATCGTAAACAGCGTCGGCGAAAACACGCCGGCATTGTAGGCGATGTTCAGCACGATCAATTCCACCAGCCCGCGTGTGTTCAGCAGAGCGCCGAGGGCCACTGCTTCCTTCCAGCTCTGCCCGCTCCAGCGCGCCGCCAGTGCCGCGCCGCCCATCTTGCCGGCGATAGAAGCAATCAGGATAATGCCGGCCCAGAGCCACATACGGCCGCCACTGAGCAGGTCAAGCCGGGTGCGGAGGCCGGTTAACGCGAAGAAGAGCGGCAGCAGCAGCACGGAAACCAGCATGTCGAGCCGCGTGCGCAGTGCTGCGTGCCAGAGCGGAACGCGCGGGAAACACACCCCTGCCAAAAATGCTCCGAATAGCGGATGAACTCCGATGGCATCGGTTGCGGCGGCTGAGAGCAGAATGTAGGCGATCACAATGGCGAGACGTTCAATCGAGAGACCTGCTGTGCTCTGCCGCTTCATGAGCCAGTTCGCCAGTGGCCGGACAATGAACAGCATGAAAATCAGGTAAGCGACCAGGCCGATCATGCGAATCGTGAGACTTGCCGGCCCTTCGGTTTCCCCGATAAACGCCAGCGCAAAGGCGAGCAGCAGCCAGGCGACTACATCATCCACCGCCGCACAGAGCAGCGATGTTGTGCCGAGCGCCGTGCTCTGTATCCCGCGTTCCTCCAGGATGCGCGCCAGTACCGGAAAGGCTGTGATACTCATGGCAATGCCGAGAAAGAGCACGAACGGCGTGCTGCCGATGCCTTGCGGAGCGAAGCGAATCCGAATGGAGTGAGCCAGCAGCACGGCTAACCCAAAGGGCAGAACAATGCTCATGCCGCTGGCCATCAAGGCCATACCGCGCCGCTTGTAGAGCTGTTCGTAATCGAGCTCCATGCCGATCAGGAACAGAAAGATGAGCAATCCGATGGTGCTGAGCGAATCGAAGGTCGCGGCAGTCGCTTTTGTGAAGAGATGGTTGAAGACGCCCGGCGCGAAACGTCCGAGCACCGACGGACCGATTACGATGCCGCCGATAATTTCGCCGATGACTCGAGCCTGGCCAATCCGCCTCGCAATCCAGCCGCATGCTGTGGTTACCAGCAGCACCACTGTCATCTGGAGGAGCAGTAGCGTCATAAGATCTAGCTTTCCATATCAAAGTAGCTGTTTTGTTAACGCGGAATTTCCTCGCTGGGAATGCGCGCGAACGCGATGCGGCGGCGCTTCCAGGTATAGGTGAGAAGAAGGTCGCCGCTGCGGGATTCGATCAGACTCGGATAGGAAAATTCGCCCGGTCCGCTTTCGAGTGTGGCGAACTTCTGAAAGTGTTCGCCGTCGCGGCTCAGGGCAAGATTGAGCGGCGTGCGCTGATCCGGGCTGTCGTTGTATGCAAGGACGATACGCCCATCTTTGAGCTTCACGACGTCGATACCCGAGTTCGGATTGGGAACATCGAGCGGACGTGCGCTGCTCCATGTCAGCCCGGCATCGAAGGAATCGGCCATGCAGATGTGTCCGATGTTGCGGGTGGAACGCGCATAGAGGCGGAGATGATTCGGCGCAAGTTCAATCACGGACGGTTGAATGATGCCGTCCCGGTGCGGCACGGTGATGGGGCCGATGCGGTGCCAGCTACGGCCATTGTCGGTGCTGCGCTCGATCCAGCAGGCCCAGGAATGATAGCTCTCGACCGAGGTACCGCTGACGACCGTACCGTCCGCGAGCACGAGCGGTTTCGTGCGAATCGGCCCGTAGAGCCCGGCCGGGAGATGCTCGGTCGCGGACCATGTCTGGCCGTCATCGTCGCTCCAGGCGCGCCCGGCGGTCCACTCGCGCGGCGAGGGGCCGAATTTGTAGTAGAGCCAGAGCCGTCCATCGCGCGTGTAGAACAGCACCGGGTTGTAGCAGGCAATCTCGTGCTCGCGTACCAGCACGCGGGGTTCAGACCAGCGTCCGTCGTGATAGCGCGCGCTCCAGATCGCCACATCCGGCTTCCCTTCCGCCGAACCGCCGAACCAGGCTGCGAGCAAGTCGCCGTTCTTCAGCTCCACGATGCTGGAGGCATGGGCGGAAGCAAATGGCGCGGTCTCGAAAATGAATTGCCTGCTTGTCGCCGCGTCCAGATGGCTGCTCAGGGAAAAGACGAGCGCGAGGAGCAGAACGCGGCTGCGATCAGTCGTTCTCCTTCTCCGCTTTTTCGCCGTGCTGCACGATATCGCCATCCTGGAACAGAATTCCTTTCAGAATGTCGCGCCATTTGGGTGTGCGCCGGAGGAGAAATTCGAGATCCATGCCGAAGTGCTTGAATTCTTCGCCCTGCGCGTCTTCCATGATCGCCTTGGCGCCCTTGTCCTTCTCAACGGACATGCGCTGCTGATACCAGTTGATGGCATCGGCCTCTTCGATCAGCGAAGCGATCATGCGCGCGAATGTGCGCGTCTCCTGCGAAAGCTCGTCGGGTGGTTCGTGATATTGCTGAAAGCCCATTCTCTATTTGTCCCTCGCACTACTTTCTCATGCGTACAGCGCGAACTCGGCGATTTTCGGCGGCGCTTCGGTCTTCAGAATGCGAAGCCGCACGCGTTTTGCCTTTACGGCCTCGATTGGAACGATCCGGCAGATGCCGATACTCGTGCCCTTTCCCATTTCCTGCCAGTCCCCGCCGTTCCATCTGTCGATGGCGAAAGCGCCGATGCGCTGGCCGAGCGCAATTTCTTCGCGCAGGCGCACGTAGCGGACTATAGTTTCGCGCGGCAGGTCCAGAATGATCGCGTTGCCAACGGTGCTGCGCGCGGCCTCGGGAGCAAGATCGCGTCCGAACGTTTCGCGTATGCGCCTGCCGAATTCGCGCAACGAGGCGGCATCGTTCTCATGAATCAAGCCGCGCCGGTCGGGCGGCACATTCAGCAGAAAGCTCGCACCACGGCCGACGGATTTCAGGTACAGATCAAACAGCTCATCCGGCGTTTTCACTTTGTCGTTCTCGCTGGCGTGCCAGAACCAGCCCGGGCGAATGGAGACGTCGCATTCGGCGGGCATCCAGTATTTGCCGTTGCGCGTGCCGGTGTTGTTTTCGGCTTCGATGGTGTCGCCGGGAGAGCCCGGGCCTCCGTTTGGCGAGCGCGGCGTATAGGTTGCCCAACACGTCTGCCCTGCAATTCCTTTTTCATTGCCGACCCAGCGGATGTCCGGGCCCACATCGCTGAACAGACATGCACCGGGCTGCAGCTTGCGTTCGAGCGCCCAGGTGCCGGGCCAGTCGTAATAGTGCAGCTTGTCGATGACGCGCTTTTCACGCGCACCGCCGTAGTATCCATCGCCGCCGTTTGCGCCGTCGTGCCAGATCTCGAAAAGCGGACCGTAGCTGCTGAGCAGCTCGCGGATCTGCTCCCGATAGATGGTGAGGTACTCGGGCCGCCCGTAACTCGCCTGATGGCGGTCCCACGGGGAAACGTAGATGCCGAATCTCAATCCACGGCGCGCCGCAGCTTCTGAAAGTTCGCGCACGATATCGCCTTTACCGTTTTTGTACGGGCTGTTGCGAATGGAATGATCGGTCGTTTTGGTGGGCCAAAGGCAGAAGCCGTCGTGGTGCTTGGCCGTCAGGATCACGCCTTTGCTGCCGGCCTGCTGCAATACCTCTGCGATGGCGTCGGCATCGAAGTGCGTCGGATTGAAGACACGCGGATCTTCGTCGCCGTAGCCCCATTCCTTATCGGTGAAGGTGTTGACGGTGAAGTGCAGGAAGTTACAGAACTCGAGTTTGCTCCAGGCAATCTGGCGCGGGGAAGGCACTGCGCCGAAGGGTTGTTCGGCCCGAAGACCACTCGCGGCAACCGCGGAAAGCAAAAGGGAGCGCCGTGTGAGTTTCACGCGGCCCGGCACAGCCTCACATGATTTCCGCCGGTTCGCAGCATACCCACAGGCTACACTAGCCTTTGGCGCGCCCCATCGCGCCGCATCCATATGAAGATACACGAGTATCAGGCGAAGGCGATCCTCGCCAAATACGGCGTTCCCGTGCCGCGCGGCGAAGTCGCGTACACGGTGGAAGAAGCCGAAGCCGCTGCCAAAAAAATCGGCGGCAGTGTTGTTGTGAAAGCGCAGATTCATGCGGGAGGACGCGGCAAAGGCGGCGGAGTCAAGATCGCGAAAGACGCCAACGAAGCCGCCGAGATCGCGAAGAAGATGCTCGGGATGACGCTCGTGACGCATCAGACCGGTCCCGAGGGCCGGGTGGTGCAGCGTTTGCTGATAGAAGAGACGTTGCCGATCGAGCGCGAGCTCTATCTCGGGCTCGTTCTGGATCGCGCGATTGGGCAGACGGTTTTCATGGCGTCGAAAGAGGGCGGCGTCGAAATCGAAGAGGTCGCGGCGAAGACGCCCGAGCTGATTTTGCGCGAACCGCTCGCGCCTGGTCAGGAACTGCTTCCGTTTCAGGCGCGCAAACTGGCGTTCGGTATCGGCATCCCGCCTGCGAGCGCGAATGCTGCGGCCGCCGCGATGATTGCGCTTTCGAAGGCGTACATCGGTATCGACGGCTCGCTGGCCGAAATCAACCCGTTCATTCTCACCAAAGACGGCAAGGTCTATGCGCTGGACGCCAAGATCAATCTTGACGACAACGCGCTGTATCGCCACAAGGATCTGCTGGAGCTGCGCGATCTGAACGAAGAAGATCCGCTCGAAGTGGAAGCATCGCGGTTCGGGCTGAATTACATCAAGCTGGATGGAACGATTGCCTGCATGGTGAATGGCGCGGGCCTGGCCATGGCGACGATGGACATCATCAAATACGCGGGCGGACAGCCGGCGAACTTCCTCGATGTCGGCGGGGGCGCCAATGCCGAACAGATCAAGAACGCGTTTCGCATTCTGCTTTCCGACCGCAGTGTGAAAGCGGTTCTGATCAATATTTTCGGCGGCATCCTGCGCTGCGACACTCTGGCAAACGGCGTTGTGTCGGCTGCGCGCGAACTCGAGATCAAGATTCCGGTGGTGGTGCGCATGGAAGGAACGAACGTCGAGCTGGGTCAAAAGATTCTGACCGAATCGGGGTTGAATTTTACAGTTGCGGACGGTATGAAGGACGCCGCCGAGAAAGTGGTGAAGCTGGCGAAATGAGCGTACTCATCGACCAAAACACAAAAGTTCTGTTTCAGGGATTCACTGGGCGCGAAGGCACGTTCCACGCCGAGCAGGCGATCAAGTACGGCACGAATGTCGTGGGTGGAACCACGCCAGGCAAGGGTGGACAGACGCATCTTGACCGGCCTGTGTTCAACACGGTGCAGGAAGCGGTGGCAAAGACCGGCGCGAATGCCTCTGTGATTTTCGTGCCGCCTCCGTTTGCGGCGGACGCGATTATGGAAGCGGCCGATGCCGAATTGCCGCTGGTGATCTGCATCACCGAAGGCATTCCGCTGGCGGATATGGAGCGCGTCTGGGCGTATCTCAAAACGAAGCCAAAGACGCGGCTGGTTGGCCCGAATTGCCCGGGTGTGATTACGCCCGGAAAGTGCAAAATCGGCATCATGCCCGGCCACATTCATCTGCCTGGTCACGTCGGCATTGTTTCGCGCTCGGGCACGCTGACGTACGAAGCGGTGGGGCAGTTGACGAAACTGGGCATTGGGCAATCGACCTGTATCGGTATCGGCGGTGATCCGATTATCGGCACCAGTTTTACCGACGCGATCCGGCTCTTTAACGAAGATCCCGACACGCACGCAATCATCATGATCGGCGAAATCGGCGGCAATGCGGAAGAAACGGCCGCGGCTTACGTGAAGGCGCATGTGAAGAAACCGGTGGTCGGGTTCATTGCGGGGCAGACCGCGCCTCCGGGACGGCGGATGGGCCACGCGGGCGCGATTATTTCGGGTGGCTCCGGCAAAGCAGAAGACAAACTGAAGGCGATGTCGGACGCGGGCATTATCGTTTGTCCGAGCCCGGCGATGATGGGCGAGAAGATGCGCGAAGCGTTGCAAGCGAAACACTAAAAGGAATCACGATTTCAGAATGGCTCTCGAACGTACGTTTGGAATGATCAAGCCCGACGCGGTGAAGAACGGGCATCTGGGCAAGATTTTGGCTCTGATTGAAGAGAATGGCTTTCGCGTGGTCGCACTGAAGACGCATCACATTTCGAAGCCGCAGGCCGAGGCTTTCTACGAAGTTCATAAGGCTCGTCCGTTCTTTGGCGGCCTGGTGAATTTCATGACGGAGGGCAAAGCCGTCCTGCTGGTGCTCGAACGCGAAGATGCGATTGCGAAGTGGCGCGAGCTGATGGGCGCAACCGATCCGGCGAAAGCAGCCGAGGGCACGATTCGCAAGAAGTTTGCCGAAAATATTGAACGCAATTCCGTGCACGGCTCGGATTCCAAGGAAACGGCCGCGATCGAAGTGCCGTTTTTCTTCAGCTCCTCGGAACTGCTGTAGAGATTTCGACTCGCTAGGCAATTAGCTGTACGCGAATTTCCGCAATCAGGTACTAGGCGGCGCATTTCGTAACGGGCGGCGCGGGAATCCCGGTTTCGGCGGCCGTTGTAGATGAAATTTGAGGAACGAAGCCAGCGGTCCGAACCGAGCCGCGATCGAGGGCCTGAGTATTTGCAGAAACGAAGCCATTTGCCGGACTTTCTACATCGCTCAGGCTTCGTGGTTCGGTCTCCCTATTGGGTTTAGCAGAAGTGTCGTCGTGCACCGCGGTTTGATTTTGAGGAACGAAGCCACGTTCTTTTTGTAGTTTGTGGAGAGCGGTGAGGGCGCGATGGAAGCCGCGTTCGGAGGAGGCGAGGGCACGCTCGACGACAGCCATCAGTTTGAAATTGTGGCCGCCTTCGCAGTGTGGGGCATCGAGCGCACTGATCTCGAGACGCCGGTAGCGGCGAATCCGCCAGGCGTTGTGGACGAGTTCGTCGACCAGGACATTTTCGGTAGCGGTGGCTGGATTGTGCTCGGCGAAGAGCGCCTCGCGGAGTTCTTTGAATTCCTGCGGATTCTCGGTGGGGAGGATCAAGGACCTGGAGTAAACGCCGTGTTTGAACGAATTCTGGGAGGAACGCTGCTTCCCCTCGTCGGTTTTTGGGCCGGTTGAGTATTGGGCGTTGGCGCGATTTACGGCAGCGCGGTCGATAGCGGAAGCGGACTGATTGGTGAATTCCATGCAAGGTCTCCTGTGTTTACGGGAGCATGGGGGCCGATGGGGCGTAGGGACGATTGAGCGGGAACTGGCTGGTATGGCGGGAGAAAGATACTTTTGGAAATTTGTGAATGGGCGCGAACGAGGGTACGACGCGCGACGCAAGCCGATTGCTGATCTTGTTCCCGCCAAAGAAGCACACCGCGGGACCTGGAGGTCCGCCCCACTATAAACAGCAAAAAGAGCACGACACATTACGATGCGTGCCGTGCTCTTTGATGAACAAACGTGGTATCTGTCTAGGCTACCTTGGCCTCAAGCGTCGCGGGAACCTCGAGTGCACTGGCCAGAGCCTGCTTCGTTTTCGCGGCGAGATCGCGCAGCCGGGCATGCTTGGGCCGGCTGAGTCGTCTCTCCACACTGCGGCGGGCGCGCAGCAGCCGGATGCGAACTGCGGTTTCCGACCATCCATGCTGGCGCGCAATTTCCTGAACCTTGTATCCCTCGATGTAGTGGCCTTCGAGAACCACGCGATCGTTGGGCTTGCATTCTTTCAAAATTCGCTTCACGTCGATGGCCGCCACGTTCATGCGCGGGGGCGCCTGCAGCTCGGGGAGTGTTTGGGTCTGCGGTTCGCGCCGCAGAAACGTTCTGTGGATATTGAGCGCAATACTGTTGGTCCAGGTCAGAACCAGACTCGGGTCACGCAATTGCTCGCGGCGCTCCCAGCCCTTTGCCCAGGCCGCCTGCGCCGTGTCTAATGCCGCATCGTAGGAAAGACCCCGCGAAACGAGAAATCGCACGGTCAGGTTGAAGCCCTTCTGATAGGCTCTGCCGAAATCTTCTGTCGTCATGTTCGCTTCACCGCTCCTGAAATGTTCGTCTGCTTTCAAAACTGTTGTCGTTTTGTTGATCGGAGTTGCCAAAAACTGCTTAGGCTTGGGCCGGTGTCGATATCACCTTGCCGGTTGGGAATAGGGCAGTTTTGGTACCAAGCGTTGGAGAAATAACGCTGGAACCCATAAGCTCCGCTTACACATAGACTTGCCGGGATTTACCGGGCTGATACCAGGGCGCGGGCGAACAGGCGCGCAGCGGAATTTCTTGCCGTGCGGTGAAAAATTTGCTGCGTTACGCGGTCGGGGGAACGGGTGAAAACGGACTGGAGGGATGCAGGCAGGCGCGAGGGATGCACGGCGCGCTGCCCGGATTTAAATTTCTTTTGATCGAAAAAGCCTGGAGCTTACTTCGCTTCGTTGGGTGTCGAGCTGGAGGCCGTGTTGGTCGTAGCCGCGGGGCGATCGATCTTTTCCGGCTCTTCGGTGGCGGCCTTCATGCTGTCTTTGAAGGATCGAATGCCTTTACCGAGACCCTGCCCCAGTTCCGGCAGCTTCTTCGGACCGAACACAAACAGTGCCACTGCCAGGATGATCAGCAAGTGCTGGGGAGAGAATAAACCCTCAAACATGTCGTAGACCTCTTTCGTCTCGCTTCAATTATATATGAGTACGCACGGTCTGCCTGCGGCGGATGAAATCGTTCTGCAACGGAGTTGTGAAATTTCTGTTTGCAGCCGATTCGGGAATCTGGTATTCTGCTTTCACTCCATAACTTCAGCATGAGGCAGGTGGTGCTGTGGCGACTTACTTAACAGATGTCAGAAAGTCACTTCTGGTCTTGCTCATGGGCGCGGTTTGTCTCGTCGCGCAATCCGGGCGGGGGGTGGTTAGCGGAACGATCACCGATCAGTCGGGAGGTTTTGTTCCCAAGGCGAGCGCCACGCTGACCAGCACCAGCACGGGCGCTGTGCGGACGGCCACATCGAACGATTCCGGCATTTATTACTTCGGCAGCCTTCTTGTGGGTCCGTATCATCTGACGGTTACCGCGCCCGGCTTCAGCACCTGGGAGACTGACTTCACGCTCGAGGCCGGCCAGACGCTGACGGTGGATGCGTCGCTGAAAGTCGGCAATGTGCAATCGAAGGTGGAGGTGAGCGACGCGGCGCCCATGGTCTCGACCGAGGGTTCGCAAATCAGCGACATCAAAACGGCGAAAGAGATTCACGATCTGCCGCTCAACGGGCGCCAGATCACGAATCTGTTTTCGCTGACGCCGGGCGTGGAGGGCGGGCAGAATACGCAGGGTGCGTCGAGCCCCCGTACCAACGGCATGATGGTTGGTTCGACTGAGATTCTGCTGGACGGCATGTCGTACGTGGATCGTTTTGGGGGCGGCATGTCGCGGGTACAGCCGGGGCTGGATACGGTTCAGGAGTACCGTGTGGAAACGGCAGGTTCGGGAGCAGCGTTCGACCGGCCCGCGACGATCGAGCTTGTGACCCGCAGCGGGACGAACGAGTTTCACGGCGGGGCGTTTGAGACTTTGCGCGATAACTACGGCGGTCTTGTGGCGCGCGCTATCCAGGACAGCAACACGCCCGCCAAGCTGATTCGCAACGAATTTGGGTGGTTTGTGGGCGGTCCTGTCAAGCGCAACAAGGCATTTTTCTTCTACGATCAGGAGCTACTGAAGCAGCGGCAGCAGGTCTTTTCACAGATTGCGGTGCCCACGGCGGCGATGTGGAACGGCGATTTCAGCAACGCGTATGCGGATGCAGCGGGCGACAAGATAACGCTCTACAATCCGTACACGACCAACCCCACGACGGGCGCGCGCCAGCCATTTCCGGGCAATATCATTCCGCAGAATCTGCTTAACACGCAGGTGCTGAATGGATTCAAGAGTGTTACGCCGCTGCCGAGCGGCCCAACAGCGAACCAGAATCCCTGGCTGGGTCCGAACTGGGAAGGCTACTATCCCCAGAACACCGATACCAACTCGATCACGGGGCGCTTCGATCAGGTCTTCTCAGAGCGCAACAATCTTTCCGTACGCTATACGCAATCGCTGTACGACTATCTGCAGACCGGCGGGCACTACGGTTATCCTCCGCCGGGCGTCAGCAATGCAACCGGCAGCTCCGCACAGAAGTCGAATATCATCAACGTCACCGCGCACTATACGCACACTTTTTCGGCTTCCCTGCTGAACGATTTCCAGGCGAGCGCGCTTCGCTCGGGCAACACCCAGGGCACCGGCGCGGATAACATCAACTGGGACGCGAAACTTGGCCTTCCCAATCCCTTTGGCGCGACCGGCTGGCCCACCGTTTATACCGATGCGTACAGCATGTTCTATGGCGGCGGCTGGGATTCGGACAATCACAAAGCACAGAAGATGACGCAGTATGAGCTCGATGACAACGTCACCTGGATCAAAGGTAAGCACAGCTTCAAATTCGGCTTCAAGGGCCGCAGCGAATACAACAATGTCGAAGAGCTGCAGCAGGCGCAGGGCTCCGACTTTTTCGACGGCAGCTGGACCGGACTTTACAACGCGAGCGCGCAGGCGCAGACGCCCTTTACCGGGTCCGGTCTAGCGAGTCTCGAACTCGGGATTCCCGGCTATCTTTCGAATCAGTTCAATCGCGGGTTCTTCTACTTCAAGCAGAAAGAATTCGGCATTTTCGGAGAAGACACCTGGAAGATTACGCCGAAACTCACGGTCAGCCTTGGGCTGCGCTGGAACGACTGGACGCCCTACAAAGAAAAGTACAATCGCATGGACACGATCGACCTGAACTCGCTGAGCCCGACGTCGATGCAGGTCGTGTTGCCGGGGAACACCACACTGGGCAGCATTCCGGGGCTGCCGCCGGCCGTCATACAGGCGTGGGGCAATCGGGGTCTGACTGCTGTCTCAGCGAATTCGATTCACTATCCGAGCGCGCTGACGCCAAACGTGCTCACCGATTTCGCACCGCACCTTGCGGTGGCATACCGGCTCGGCGAGAAGTGGGTACTTCGCGGCGGTTACTCGACGTTCTACTGGCCGATGCCGCTGTCGCAAATTCTGCAGAGCATGCGTATCAATCCGCCGCTCAACCTGCGCTATGAAAATACACTCGATACGCAAAACGGCAATAACGGCGTGTACTCGCTGACGGCGATTCCCACCTCGGCCGATATGCTGGGCGCGGGCGGTACGGCGACCGTGAGTCCGAGCGCGGTCAGTGTTGCCGCGCAGAGTCTGCTGGTGCTGGACGGCCGCAACTGGAACGACGACAGGATGCAGGAGTGGACGTTCACCATTGAGCGGCAGCTCTCGCCAAGTCTGGTGATGAAGCTTGCTTATATCGGCAATCACGGCAGTAACCTGCAGCAAAGCTGGGATGAGAATGCCCCGCTTACGAAGTACAACTATCAATTACTGAATAATGTGCAGGCTCCTACGCAGGCGTATCAACGGCAGTACGATCCGAACTGGAATCTGACCGGGCAGTTCGGCGTAGTCATGCACAACGGTTACTCGAACAGTAACTCCGCTCAGTTTATTTTGGACAAGCGCTATTCGAACGGCCTGAACTTCACGTTCTCCTACGCCTACACGCACACAATGACCACGAATGACGCGGGCGGCTTCACGTTCGGCGGCAATGGAGGCATCAATGCGGTCGCGACGGGAGGTGGCAATCAGGGCGGCGGGAGCTCGGGTTCGGTACCGGCGGTGAACGAACTGCTCGGTGCGCCGAATATCAGTGATTCCGCGCGTCAGCGGCTGCTCTACACGAATTCGAGCCAGGTTCCTCCGCAGCGGATCACGTGGACCGGCTTATATCAGCTGCCATTTGGCCGGGGCAAAAAATATCTGGCAAACACAAACCGCGCCGTCGATGCGCTCGTAGGCGGATGGCAGATCGGCTTCATTGGCACGTGGGACGGCGGCTTCTGGATGGGAAACAATGCGGGCGAGTATCAATGGCGCAGTCCGGTCATCGGTTCTGGCCGACACATCACCATGAATATCTTCGGCAATAACCAGATGCTCTGGTTCGCCGGGGACTTTGATCCGAGTCAGGCCACCAACGTCAATCTGGCCGCGCTTTATACGTATGTGCCCTTGAATCGTGCCGATCGCGCCATTCATCCGGCCGGGGCGAATTTCGATGGCTATGTGAACCAGGTGCTTTCAAATGGAACCGTAATCCCGACCAACATCGGAGACAACCTGAGTCCCAACGCACGCAACTTTATGCTGGGACCGAAGGCCTGGAACCAGGATCTCAGCGCGTTCAAGTACTTTACCATCACGGAACGCGTGCGGCTGCGCATGAGCGGTGACTTCTTCAATGCCTTCAACCATCCACTGCTCAATAACCCGGATGCAACGACTGGTTTGATCAACCTGAGCTCGCAGCCGAACTCGCCGCGCATTATTCAGGTCGGCGCGCGGCTCGAGTTCTGATGCTGCGGCGAATGGAATAACATAGCGTTTGCGGTTCGTTCCCTTCCGCTTTCTGTACGCCGCCTTCGGGCTGGTCTGGTTCATGACCTTTCCAGTCCGGCTCGAAGCGGCTAACGTCCCGGTTGTCCGTCTGGACGATCAGCTATCACGAGCCATCATTCAGAGCTCGCGGGCGGGAAGCAACACGCAGGCCGCGGATGAAATCGTCTGGCAGAATTTCTTTGCGCCATCCGATGTCAGCTGGCAGCTGATTCGGGGACGGCTGGGCGTTCGCAACGGAGATCTCATCGTGCGCGCGGAAGGTTCAACGCCCGTCATTCTCGCGCCGAAGCAGCCCGCTGTCGACTGGAGTCTGTATCAAGCGGTAGAAATCCGCATGTTGGCGGATGCCGGCAGTGAAATCAAGATCAAGATCGGCGATTTTGAAGGACGGCAGAAGCTCGGTCCGGCGAATCAATATAACGTTTATCGGTTCGAGGTGAACGTCGATGCTCCGAAAGGCAGCCGGCTGCTCGGGATCATGCCGACGGACAGCTTGCATGGGACGGTCGCCATTCACTCGATCAAGCTGATACCCAAGCCGGCCGCCTTTCCGAAAGCAGCCGGCATTCAGGAACTGGGGAAGAACGACGAGTATCGCCGAGCGATTTATGTTCATTCGCCCGCCGGGGTCACGTTTTCGGTGTTGGTGCCTTCCGGGGGTGGTCTGCAATTCGGGTTGGGCGTTATGGCGCGTTCTGAGATGCAATTCCGTGTTGCTGTAAACGATCAGCCGGTTTACAGCGGAGAACTCAGCGACCCGAACAGCTGGCGCGATGGAGAGGTCGACTTGAGCCGCTGGAGCGGACAGAGCGTCAAGCTTCGCTTCGAGACCAAGGCTGCGCGGGAAGGTGATGTTGCGCTCTGGGCAAACCCACTCATAACGAGCGGCGCGGGACACCCGAATGTAGTGATCTACACTGTCGATACGTTACGGGCCGATCACGCCAGCGTTTACGGGTACGCGCGGAATACGACACCGTTCCTGAAGCAGCTTGCCGCGAATTCGGCCGTGTTCAGCGATTGCCAGGCGCAAAGTACCTGGACGAAAACGTCGATCGCTTCGCTGCTTACCTCGCTCTACTCGTTTACGCACGGGATCCGCGCCGATGCGGACACAATTCCGGAAGGCGCGAGCACGCTTGCAAGTGAACTTCGCAAAGCCGGGTATTTTACGGCCAGCATTGTCGCCAGCCCGTTTGTCGGCCGCGCTACCGGGCTCGATCGCGGCTTCGATCAACTGCTCGAATCGCCCGTTATCCAACGGCGCCTTACGCCGGCAGATGGCGCAACGGATTCGGCTGCACTGAACCGGGTGATTTTTCCCTGGCTGGCTCAGCACCGCGGGGCGCCGTTTTTTCTTTACGCACACTCGACGGATCCTCACGCACCCTACGATCCGCCTGCACCGTTCAATTCGCTTTTCGCCAATCCAGCGCAAAATGCGGCTTTTCAGCGCGCCTATCTGGGGCTGCACACGAACCATGAATACGGGGGAGGCGCGGTGGTGAGCCCCGAAATTGTGCGCCGCGCCGGACTGGATCCCGACGCGTTCATCCGGCAGGCTGTCGATCGGTATGACGGCGAAATCGCGCATAATGATCGACAGCTGGCGGCTCTGTTCGCGGAGCTCCGGCGTCTCAACCTGCTCGGCAATACGATCGTCATCGTTCTCTCCGATCATGGCGAAGAATTTTTCGACCATGGCTGGACGGCGCACGGCCACACCGTTTACCAGGAGCTTACGCACGTTGTGCTGATGATGTCGGGACCGGGCATTGCGCCGCGCCGCATTGAGGAACCGGTGCAGCTGATCGATGTGATGCCCACGATTCTCGAGCTTGCGGGTCTTTCCTCGCCTGCTCTGGTGGAGGGGCAGAGCCTTGTTCCGCTGCTGCGAGGAGCGCGATTCGAGCGCCGCGGGCTGGTGGTTTCCTCGCGTTTCGCTGCGGTGCGGCCGGAAGGGCTCATTCCGGAAAATCAGGTCGATGATTTCGCCATTATCAACGCTCGCTGGAAATTCATCTTCCGGAATCATGCCGCTGGAATCGCCGTCAAGCGCGTTGAGCTGTACGATCGAGTGCACGACCGGGTGGAAAAGAACGACGTTGCCGAGCGGCATCCTGAGCAGGTTGAACAGATGATGACTAGCCTGCGCGCGTGGATTGACGCCCAGAACAAGATTCGCGAGCTGGTGGGCAGCCCGGGCAATTCCGAGCTCGACCGGGCCACGATCCAGCGGCTGCGGAGCCTTGGCTATCTCGGAGGGCAGCAGTAATCGCTCGCGGCAACTTCGTTCTCGTGCTTCTGCTTGCGGGAGCGGCTTGTCATCAGCATCCCGCTCACAATGCGCATCTCATCGTGCTGGGGGTTGACGGCATGGATCCTTCCTTTGTAGAACGTCACTGGGATGCACTGCCGAACCTGAGAGCGCTCCGCAACCGTGGTCATTTCGCGCGTCTCGGCACAACGACTCCGCCTCAGAGTCCGGTGGCCTGGTCGAGCTTCATCACGGGACTCGAGCCCGCGGAACACGGCATCTTCGATTTCGTTCATCGGGACCCTGTGACGCTTGCGCCGTACTCGTCGATGACTCGCACGGAAGAACCGCGCTTTGTGCTTCCGCTCGGCCCCTGGCGCATCCCGCTTTCAAAGGCACGCATTATGTCACTGCGGCAAGGCACACCGTTCTGGCAGATGCTCGCGGAGCGCGGGGTGCCGGTAACCGTTGTGCGCATGCCGACAAACTACCCGCCGGTGGAGGCCGGCTTCGCGCTTTCGGGCATGGGCACCCCGGATCTGCGAGGTACGCAGGGCACATTCACCTACTTCACCGACGATCTGGAAGAACTCTCGCGCTCGGTTCCGGGTGGCAGCATTATCTCGATTCATCCCGAACACGGCCACGCCGCGCTTCGGCTGGAGGGACCTCCTGATACCGTACACGCGAATGCACCCGCTACTTACGCAACACTCGACGTCGACATCGATCCTAATCAACCGGTCGCCCGGCTTCAGAGCGGCCGGACACTGGCGATTGTGAAGCAGGGTGAGTGGTCCGATTGGCTTCCGGTTGAGTTTAGTCTGATCCCGCACGCTGCTTCGGTCCACGGAATGTTTCGTGTGTTCGCCAAAGAGCTTCATCCTGGGTTCGAGTTGTACGTTTCAGCGATACAGGCTGATCCGCTCTCCCCTGCGCTGCCGGTTTCTAATCCTAAAAACTGGAGCGCCCGCATCACGGAAGCAACCGGCCGTTTTTTCACCCTGGGGATTCCGGAGGACACAGCCGCTCTGCGCCAGAACGTGCTGACACGCGCGGAATTCGAGCAGCAGCTCCGACTTGTGCTCGCGGACGAGCACAAGCTGCTACGCTATTCGCTCGCTCATTCGCCCGACGGTCTGCTGTTCTTCTACATCTCGGTGATCGATCAGGCCTCGCACATGCTGTGGGGCCGCTACGAGGATGAGCTGCTGGCTGTGTATCGCGCGGTTGATGAGGAGATCGGTGAAGTGGTACGCGCTGCTCCGAAAGCTGAGCTGATGGTGATGTCGGATCACGGATTTGCGGCCTTTGATCGGGCCGTAAATCTGAACGGCTGGCTGCGCAATCGCGGCTTTCTCGCGATGAACGGGAACGCGCGCGACTGGAACGAGACCGAGGCCTACGCGCTCGGGCTCAATGGACTGTATGTGAATCACAAAGTCGTCACAGGCAAGCGCGCGGAGGCGCTGATCGCGAATCTACGCGAGCAGCTGCTTGCCTGGCGCGACCCGGAAAACAATCACACGATTGTCGCCTCTGTCGCGCAGGTGCATCCATCGCCCGCGAATCGCGCCATCGCGCCTGACCTAGTCGTTGGCTACAGCCCGGGATATCGCGCGTCCTGGCAGACAGGGGTCGGCGAGACCGGCGCGGAGGAACTCGAAGACAATCGCGACGCCTGGATGGGAGACCATTGTATTGACCCAGCGTACGTCCCAGGCGTGCTGTTCGCGAATTTCGCTGTGCCGGATCGAGCGCTTAACATTCGCGACCTGCCCGGCATTATCCTGCAACGATTCTCAGAATAGAGGACTTTCATGCTCACCCGCAGAACCTTTCACAAGCTCGCGCTGGCACTGATCCACTCACGTTTCCATGGTGTCCAGCTCGGTGTTCAAAGCTACAGCTTCCGCGATATGCCGCTCGATCGCGCACTGGATGCCATGCGGCAAATCGGTATCGGCGAATGCGAGCTGTACATGGGCCACGCCGAGCCGCAGGATTTGAAAGGCGAAGCGCTCCGGCACTGGCGCCTTACGGTTCCGCTCAGCTACTTCCAGGAGATTCGCGGAAAATTTGACAAGGCTGGCGTCGAGCTCGGCGCGTATTCTCTCAATTTCCGCGACAATTTTTCCGACGATGAACTCTCACGCGGATTTGAGATGACGAAAGCGCTCGGCACCGATATCATCACCACCTCGACCACGCTTACGTGTGCCGAACGTCTGGCGCCGCTGGCCGAAAAATATCGCGTGCGGGTGGCGATGCACGGCCATGACGAAACCGACAAGCCCAACGAGTTTTCCACTCCGGCCAGTTTTGCGCGCGCCCTTGGTATGTCGCCGTTTTTCTATATCAACCTGGATATCGGCCATTTCAGCGCGGCCGGTTTCGATCCGGTGAGCTACATCCGCGCACAACACGCGAAGATTCTGACGCTGCACATTAAAGATCGCCGGAAAAATCATGGGCCCGCTGTGCCCTTCGGACAAGGCGATACGCCGATTCGAGAGGTTCTGCTGTTACTCGAGAAAGAACGCTACCCGATTCCCGCCAACATCGAATACGAGTACAACGACGATCATCCGGACCTGGACACAGTCACGGAAGTGCGACGCTGTTTCAATTACTGCAAACAGATTCTGGCGTAACCGTCATTCCAGGTTGTGACAGGCTGCGCAATTGGTCGTCGCGCCCGTCTGGCGGTGACAGTTGAAGCATCCGCCCATACTCAAATCTGTTTCGCGCCACAGATAATCGCGTGTCGCGACCGGTCCGTGGCACGTCTCGCACTTTGTACCAGCATTGAGATGCGTCTTGTGATCGAAGTTTACGAAGCTTGGAATTTCGTACACGCGCACCCAGGGCACCGGCTGCTTTTCAGCGACGTATTCCTTCAGGTCCTTGATGGCCGGCGAGTCCTTTGCGATCTGCGCATGGCAGGTCATACACGTTGGCCCAGTCGGAATGGAAAAGACTTCGCCCGAGCGCGCCAGCTTGTGGCAGTCTGCGCATTTCAGATGCGCTGTCTCGACGTGTTTCTTATGACTGAAGGGAATGGGCTGGCCGACTGGACTGGTGGTCTGCGCACTGCAACAGCACGCAAGCAGCAGCACGATCCAGAATGGGCGCGTCAGATGTCACCCCGGCGCATCTGCTCGGCAATGAAATCCGATGCCCGCATCGAAATTGCGCAGATGGTCAGGGTTGGATTCTGCGAACCGCCCGAAACGAATGAACTGCCATCTACAACGAAAAGATTCCTGATATCGTGCGTCTGGTTGTACTTGTTCAGCACAGATTTTTTGGGGTCATCGCCCATTCTGCAAGTCCCGAGCTCGTGAATACTTTCGCCGGGCGGTACCATCTGCCAGTGCTTCGCCAGGACTTCAAAACCGGCATCGTGGCAAAGCTCCTCGGCGGTGTTCATTGCGTCGCGCGCCATGGCGAATTCGTTCTCGGTATATTTCGCACGAATGTGCAGGGCCGGAATGCCCCAGGCATCGACAGTCGACTTATCGATTTCGACATAATTCTCGTAGCGCGGCAATACCTCGCCCATGGCGGTCAGGCTGAAGGATGCACCCTGCAGCTCGTTCAGCTCGCGCAAGAGCTCGGCTCCGTAGCAGGGGAGCAGTTCCGGATTGGGCGTGCCGCCGCTGTTGAAGTCCATCGCGTAGCCGCGAAGGAAATCCTTCTCGCGCCGGTCCAGGTTGCGAAAACGCGGGACATAACCGTCGCCGCCGGTAATGCCGGGCCTTGGACGATTGCGCGCCTCGGGAACGATACAGCTGACGACGTCTTTGACATAGAACTGATCGAACAAATAGTGGCCGAGCACGCCGCTTGAATTGGCCAGTCCGGAATTGAGCAGCAGACGCGTGCTTTCCAGACAGGACGCGCCGACCACAACCACACGCGCTTTGGCATGAAATTCCTGCCGGCTGCGGCGATCGATGAAGATCGCTCCGTTTGCCAGACCCGTATTGGGGTCCGTAGTGATCTGGCGCACAACGGCGTTTGAGACGATCTGCAGCTTGCCGGTTTCGAGCGCGTCGGGCAGCATGCGATTGACCGAGCTCGCCAGCTGTCCGGTGGCGACGCGCTCCTTCGTAGTTGGGATGCCACGCTTTCGCGCGGCCGCAATGAAGCGCTGCGAAGCTTCCGAATCGCGCGATTTGTCTTCCATGAAGACGCCATCGGGCAGTTGCGGAAGTCCTTCTTTGCGCCCCTGCACGCGGAGCATTGGTTCGGCCTGATCGTAGTAGGGCGCAAGATCGTTGTATTCAATCGGCCAGTTCTCTCCGAAGCCGTCGTGATCCTTGCACTTGAATTCGTAATTGCTCAGGCGCCAGCTCGCGCGGCCCCAGAAGAGCGTCTTGCCGCCGACGAGGCGCACACGGACCCAGTAATACGGATCGTCTTTGGGATACGTGTAGGGATTCTGTTTTTCATCCGCCCAGACATTCTCGGTGTATTCGTCGGCTTGCGTGACGTGCGGAAAACGGCCCGGCTGGCCGAAACCCCGATATGGCAGTGTGTAGACTTTCTTCAGTTCGCGGTCGCGGGTGAAGTCAACGGCAGGTCCGGCATCGAGCATCAGACAGTGGATGCCCTTGCGCGTCAACTGGCGCGCCGCCGTGCCACCCGAAGCCCCCGAGCCGATGATCAGAACATCGTAATTGCGGTGGAACATTCAGCTGATCGGATACCAGAAGAAATTGGAAGCGTTGCGGGGGCGCCGCTCCTGCGACACGGCATTGATGTACGGCCGCGAATTGACGGTGGCACGCAGCAGATCGCCTTTCGCGGCCAGGAGGAAGGCCTCGAAATCGTTCTTTGCGGCGCGCCCGTAACTCCATTTTTCGCGCAAGGGCGCAAGTAGCGAATCCGCATCGGCCTGCGAAATAGCGGCAAATGGTTTGCCGAACTGCTGTTGGGCGCGTCGATTCAGTTCATCCAGGCCGCTCTTGTAGAGCTCGATGCGGTTCGCCGGCGAAGAGCCAACCAGAAAATCGAGAAACTCCGCAGCACCGGCTTCTGCTGCGCCCGGCTTTCCATCCCAGGCCGGAACGAGGACTTCACCGAGCCGGGCGAGGGCCGCAAGCTGCTGTCCGTCGAAGGTGCGGATGCGCGAATCGGAAGTTTCATCGGCTGGGATGACCGGGATCGTGGGCGTCTCGTTCACGCCGGGCGGAATCAGCGTTGGTCCGGCGGGCAATCCTTTGTCGCGCGCCGCCGTCGTCTCGCGCTGCGGTAGCGTCTGGCCGGCTGCGAGCGAAGGGATTGCCGCTATGGAGCGGAGCAGCGTTCGGCGTTTCATCAATGTGATTGTTTCACACGATCGCTGCCGGAGTGAATCTTCCCAAGCGATCAATCCGTGATACTGTCGTACTTCCGGGAGCAAGGAAATGATTCTCAACAGAAGAGCGGCGCTGGGTGTTTTTGCATCGGGGATTGCGGCGTGGACAACGAGGGGCGCAGAGCCGGTATCGAGCACGCTGAAAAAAGGCGATAAGGCGCCCGATTTCACTCTTCCATCGACGGACGGGGGAACGGTTCATCTGGCCGACTACATCGGGAAGAGCACGGTGGTGCTGGCGTTCTTCCCGGCTGCGTTTACGGGCGGTTGAACGGCGGAGATGAAAGCGTACCAGTCTGGTATGCAGCACTTCCAGGAGACGGGCGCGAAGGTCTTCGGAATCAGTACGGACAACACACCTTCGCAGAAGGCATTCGCCCAGCAGCTCGGGTTGACTTTTCCGCTGCTCAGCGACTTTCTCGATCGTAAGGTTTCGCAGGAATACGGCATTTACATTCCGAAGTACGGAGTGGCGAATCGGGTCACATTTGTGATCGATTCAAACGGCCGAATCGACACCATCGAATCGGGAGGCGATGCGATCAAGATGCTGAAGACGCCCGACGCATGCAGCCGGCTCGCACACCGCAAGCAAAACGCGAAGTAAGCCTCAGACGGCGATTAACGATCTGCGCCCGAGCCGAATGTAAACCACTGGCGAAGCACGCGCCCGTTCGCATCGGTGTAGGCGATGCAGTGGAATGAGCCGGCCCGCGGTGTTCCAAAGCGCAGATCGGTTAGGTCGACGCGTGTTCCGCGATTGTGCTCCTCGACAACGGGCTCGAGAGACCAGACGGGGAAGCGGGCGAAGTAGAGGAAATATCGGAACGGCTCGATCGACTCGGCCGAAGCAAGCGCGGGCGTTACGGCCGGCTTATAGAAAATCTGCGGAGCGCTGGAATTGAAGAGGCCAAAGGGACGTGTCTCAAACCAGCGGTAAGCGTCGTTGGTTTCGACGACCGCAGCCCAGCGGAAGGGATTGAAGGAATCGGGCAGTGCCGCGACTCTGAGCGGAGGCGCACCGTTGTAGAGCCGCGATTGAAGCTGCGCAACGACGCGCGCATGGAGAGTGGCTCGAAAAAGATCGAAGCACAGGAAAAAAATCAAGGCCATGATCGCGAGGGCCTGGCCCGCCGGTTTTCTGCGCTCGCCGATTTCGCGCGTAACAAGTCCGGAAAAGAGCGGCCAAACGAGGGCGAAAACAAGAACGGCCCAGATCCAGATATCGTAGAGCCCGTTCAGATCGAGATGAAACCAGGCGGAAGAGAACGGCAGCAAGAAGCGGACGCCGTAGCTGTTGGTCCAATCGAGCAGAAGATGACTGGCCAGGCCGATGACACAGAGGAGCCAGGCTCGCAACCAGGGGAGCTTTTGGCGGGAAACTGCGGCGACGAGCAAAACCACAACAGCGGCCCAAATCGGGATGGCCAGCAGCGAATGAGAATAGCCGCGATGATGTTCGAAGTAAGAGAAGGCTCCGTGCGAGGCGTAGACGATATCGGCATCCGGGGCATTGGCGGAAAGAAGAAGAAGCCAGATGGCGTGCGGCGACCAGCGATTGAGTCCGGCACGCGCGAGCGCAACGCCCGTGAGCGAATGGGTCAGGTTATCCATGGCGCGAGGATGTCAGGCGTAGGCGGGAATTTTGAGACGGGCAGCCTCGCGCGCCAGAAAGGCGGGCGGAACGAGCAGGGTGATCGCGCCGGGCAGAATATCGATGGCAGCGGGCAGCTTGCCGGCGAGTTCTCCGTCGACCTGCACGAGTACGTCTTGGTTTTGCGGAGGGTGCAGGCTAATGGTGCGTCCGTACAACACGGTGCAGCCGCTTGTGCGATGGAGTTGGCGGCCGACAACGGATGCGAGGTAGCTCAGATAGCGAAGGCTGGCGGTTCCGCGAAAGAGGACGATTTCGAAGTCGTCGCGCAAAAGCGAGGCCCCGCGGGCGATCTCGAGATCTCCGCCATAGTTGCGCACACGCGAGACGAGCGCGAAGCTTGCCCGATAGGTGCGGCCGTCCACCAGAACATCAAATTCGGTAAGTCTGCCGAACACCTGCGAAAAGCCAGCGACGTAGTAGGCGAACTTGCCAATGCTCGCTTTGAGTTGAAGATTGAGCCGGGAGACGATCTGCGCATCCAGGCCGGCTCCCGTCATGCAGATGAAATGGCGGTTGCCGCCCTCATTTAGCTTGAGCGCGCCCACGGAAATGCGGCAGGGTTCGAGGTGAGTGATCTGAGCAGCAGCACGGGCGATACCAATCGGCAGCTTTACTTCACGCGCCAGTACATTGGCCGTTCCGCCGGGCAGGATGGCAAGCGGCACGCGCGAGCCGATCATGCCTTCGATCACTTCATTAATCGTGCCATCGCCTCCGGCAGCGATGATCAGTTCGCAGCCGGAAGCGATCTGCTCGCGAGCCTGCTCGCCGGCTGTACCAGCAGCCCGGGTCGGAACCAAGTCCGTCTGTATGCCATTGCGCGACAGGAGAGCGGGTACACGGTGCAGTGCGTCGATGTGGCGCGACAGTCCGCGTGCGATCGGGTTGTAGAGGATGGCGGCGCGCTGGGCGGAAAACGGAGTCAACTTATTTATTGTGACGTATGATTCCTCGGATACTCTGAGACGAGGGGCGAAACGAACGTGTTGGTGGTCATGAAAGCGCTGGCGAATCAGGCCGATATCGTGCGCGTCTGCGACAGGATTGCCGCGCTTGGTTTCAAAGCGCATATCATTCCCGGGGAACAGCGGACGGCAATCGGGATTACGGGTAACAGCGGACCGATCGAGAAGGCAGAGTTTGAAGATCTGCCGGGCGTGGCGGAGGCGATTCCGGTCTCGAAGCCGTATAAGCTGGTGAGCCGCGAAACCAAGCCGGACAACACGATTGTGGAGATCCGCGGCTGCAGAGTGGGCGGGAACGAACTGGCCTTGTGTGCAGGGCCGTGTTCGGTGGAAAGCCGTGAGCAGATACTGGCATCCGCGCGGGCGGTGAAAGCAGCGGGCGCGCAATTGCTGCGCGGAGGCGCGTATAAGCCGCGAACTTCTCCGTACAGTTTCCAGGGCCTTGGCGAAGAGGGGTTGAAGTACCTAGCGGAGGCACGGGCGGAGACGGGGCTCGGTATCGTGACCGAGGCGATGGACACCGAGACGTTTGAACTGGTAGAAGAGTACGCCGACTGCATTCAGATCGGAGCGCGCAACATGCAGAACTTCGCGCTGCTGCGGCGCGCCGGGCGAACGCGGAAACCGGTGCTGCTGAAGCGCGGCATGTCATCGACGCTCGATGAGTTTCTGATGGCGGCCGAGTACATCCTGGCGGAAGGCAATTACAACGTGATTCTCTGCGAGCGCGGCGTGCGTACGTTTGCCGATCACACGCGGAATACGCTCGATCTGAGCGTTGTGCCTGCGGTGCGCACATTGAGTCATCTGCCGATTATCGTGGATCCCAGCCACGGGACGGGCAAACGCGACAAGGTAAAGCCCATGGCCCTTGCGGCGGTGGCGGCGGGAGCAGCAGGGCTGATTGTCGAGGTACATCCGCATCCGGAACTCGCGTTGTCGGATGGATACCAGACGCTTGATCCAGCGCAGTTTGCCTCGCTCGCCGACGATTGCCGCGCGATTCACGAGCTCCTGGCGCAGCGGCTTGAGCCTACCCTAGCGCCCTAGGGGAACTACCAGCCTGCTGCGATTTTCGGGCTACAATGGCGTTTGAATTTCCATTCGAACGTATGACAGACAAATACGTCAGTTTTCAGTGCAGGATTTGCGGTGAACCGGTTTTTGTGCCGCTAGAAGCAAATGGCGGGACCGATTCACCGGACGGCAAGACGATCGAGTTGACGTGTTTGAAAGGGCACACAGACCGTTACGCGATCACGAGCTCTCAGAGGTTGCCGCCTGCTTCGCTGAAACCGCCTAAGGTCCGGCGAGCGGTGGCAGGCATCGGTTAGTTCGCAAATTTTTCGCCGTGGGCCTAAAGGTCCGGGCAGATGGCGCCGAAGAGATGTGTAGCCATGAAATGCCCGGAATGCAAGAGCGAGGATATACGCCGGTCCGCCCGGCGCGGAGTAGTCGATAACTTGCTTGCCTCCATGGGACGATGGCCGTTCTACTGCGGGGACTGCGGGCACCATTTTCGAGCATCTCGCCGATACCCCCCGCCGCGGAACCAGAAGCCCGCGGCAGACCCTCGAAAATCGGGCTCAAACGCCGGACCGGAAATGGCCTTTCGGCGGGATGATCTGCGGCCGACAGCACAGGTGGTTATTCAGGCTGACGATCACGCGCAACTCGACCGCATTCTGCTGGCATTGCATTCGGCAGTGACGTCGTATCAGCCGACAGGAACGCGAGAGACCGCCGGCCGGCGCTAACGGCCCCTCTTGGCAGCGAAAGAGTCTTGCTTAGCGCTTGCGTTGCCCTTTGCTCATGTGCCGCACTTTCTTTTTGTTGGATCCGCGGGCGACACCCGAGGCGCGCTTCGCTTTCGGGGCGGCTTTCTTGCGCGCGGTGCGCTTCAGCTTCTTGCGTTCGGCTTTATCTTCAACGTGCTTCGTATTCATTCGTTAACTATTATGCCTGCGTATTTTTCGACGAGCTTTTTCAGACCGTAACCGGGGAAACTCACCGTTAGTTTCGCATCCTCGCCATCGCCCTCGCGGCGAAGCACGGTGCCACGGCCGTATTTGGGGTGCTGAATTACGGAGCCGGAACGAAACCCCGTGGATTTTGTACCCGGCCGGGTGGGCGGCGGCTTGGGCACAGTGCGCGACGGGGCAGAGCGGGCTGGTCCGGCTGCTGGCGCAGAGGTTGAGCGCTCGGCGGAAGGGGCCGAGGGTTGAACCTGTGCGGCCGCGCGATTCACCTCGGCGCGTCGGGTCAATCCTGAGGGCGGCGGCAGACCACGTTCGGCGAAAAACTGGGCAATGTTCTCGACCGAATTGTACGTGCGGCCCGTGTACAGATTCCGTTTCACCGACTCGCGCACGTCGTGCTGTTCGGAGAACAAGTCCACTTCCTCGCCGCGCGGTTCGCTGTAGGGCGAGAGGCGCTCCCGCAAAGAGACCGGGACTTCGTTGAGAAAACGAGAAGGCAGGGACACTTCCGGCTGGCTCCCGCCGAAACGGCGGCGATAACGGGCCCACGTGAGATAGAGCCGTTTCTCGGCGCGCGTCATTCCGACGTAGCACAGCCGGCGTTCTTCTTCGAGAGCCGCTTCGGAATCGCGCGAGCGGCTGTGCGGGAAAATGCCTTCTTCGAGTCCAGCGAGGAAAACGTTGTCGAACTCGAGACCCTTCGCGTTGTGAATCGTCAAGAGCGAAACCTGTGCCTGGATGTCGACGGAGTCGGCGTCCGCCACCAGCGCGGCATGGTCGAGAAAATCCGATATTGTTTCGCCGCGCTCAGCTGCCTCGGCCGCGGCGTTCACCAGTTCTTCGAGATTGCCAATGCGTGATTCCGATTCGGGCGAGGTATCCGCTTTGAGCATTTCCTCGTATCCGGTTTTTTCCAAGATGGCGCGCAAGGTTTCGTGAATCGGCTTTGCGGCTGCAACTTCAGTGAGTTCGTCGAGTAATCTGGTAAACGATTTAAGAGCCGCTTCGGCGCGCGCGGGAAGACTTTTTTCCTCCAGCATGCGGCTTATCGCATCGCGCAGACTCAGCGAATGCTCAAGCGCGTACTGCTCCAGCTGCTCGGTTGTTCCCTTCCCTATGCCTCGGGCCGGCGTGTTGATGACGCGTAACAGCGCAATGGAATCGCTGGGCGAAACGAGCAGCTTGAGATACGAGAGGATGTCCTTGACTTCGGCGCGCTGATAGAAACTGAAGCCGCCCACGACCAGATACTTGCGGCCATAACGGCGGAGCGCTTCTTCAATCTGGCGAGATTGGAAATTCGTTCGGTAGAGAACCGCGACGCGCTCGCGCGGATTACGGGCTAACAGCTTTTCGATCGTGTCGGCGATGAACAAAGCCTCGTTTTCGCCGTCGGGCGCTTCGTAATAGCCGATCCTGGCGCCCTCGCCGGCTGAGGTCCAAAGCCACTTGCCTTTGCGCTCCTTATTATTTGCGACAACGGCGCTGGCTGCCTCGAGAATATTTTTGGTGGAGCGGTAATTCTGCTCGAGGCGGATTACTACGGCATCCGGATAGTCACGCTCAAAATCGAGAATGTTGCGGATATCGGCGCCGCGCCAGCCATAGATCGACTGATCTTCATCGCCGACGACGCAGACATTATGACGTTTCTCGGTCAGCAGGCGCATGAGCTCGTACTGGCTGCGATTCGTATCCTGATACTCGTCGATCATGACGAATTCAAAGCGCCGGTTATAGAGTTCGCGCAGCACTTCGTCGTGACGTAGCAGCCGCACGGATTCAAGCAGCAGGTCGTCGAAATCGAGCGCGTTCGCCTGCAGTAGCCGTTCCTGGTAGCTTTCGTAGATTTTCGCGAGGCGGGTCAGTTTCGGGTCGGTGGCGGCTTTGTACCAGTCCTGCGGCGTTTCCTGGTTGCTCTTGGCATGACTGATACGCGACAGCGCGCCGCGATAGGGCATGAACTTTTCATCGAGACCCAGATGCTTGTAAATCGATTTGAGCAGCGCGAGCTGGTCGTCGTCGTCGTAGATGGTGAACTGGCGCGTGAAGCCGTTGCGGATATCAGCAAGAGAGCTTCCGTCGCGGCGAAGCATCCGCACACAAAAAGAATGGAAGGTAGAGACGAGCGGAATCTTCGAGGTGGAAGTATCGCTGAGCAGACTGGTGACACGCTGCCGCATCTCATCCGCCGCTTTGTTGGTGAAAGTAACGGCGAGCACGGCCGGTCCTGGGATTGAGTGCGTTTCGATGAGGTGGGCGATGCGATGCGTGATCACGCGCGTCTTGCCGCTGCCCGCGCCGGCGAGCAGCAATAGCGGACCTTCGACGTGGGCAACGGCATCGCGCTGCTGGGGGTTCAAACCTGCGAGGAAATCCATCGAGAACGGCGGGAGCGTCTTCAGAATACCATCGCCTTCGACCTCCCGATACGATGTTTGATGATGTCACAGCCGCTGCCGTTATCGGCACTTCTATCGCAGGTGCTGGTGGCTTTTGTGATCGAATTCGACAACGAATTTGAACGCCAGGTGCCGCATCGGACAACAAATCACGGTGCAACGGGCTATCCGAGCAGGGTGCCATGGCTCGTCTCGATGCCGCTTTGGTTCCGCTTTCTTCGTTTCGTTCCAACGGGCGGCATCTCCGTTGGAGAGCTTCAGCGCACGGCGGGCTTCGACAAACAGCAGATGAAGATGTGGCTGACGCGGGTCAGCAAATGGTGGGGCTATGTTTTTGTCAGTCCGAGCGGACAGGTTCAGCCGACACGCGGCGGCGAGAAAGCGCTTCTGGTCTGGAACAGGCTCAACGACGAGATCGAGCGGCGCTGGGCTGAGCGTTATTCCAGCAGCTATTGCGAGCTGCGGCGGACACTGGAGAACTTCGCGGCAAGTGCCGGAACGGAACCGGCCGATGTCGTGATTTCCAAGCGAGGTCCAGGGACACCGCCGCTCGAAATCGTATGTCGCGACGGCAGCATAAAAATGTTGCCCGTACTGCTCGGCAATGTGCTGGCCCGGTTCCAAGGCGAGTATGAAGGCAGGACAGGACTCTCGCTCGCGTTGCCAGCGAACCTGCTGCGATTGATGGACACGGGTGCCGGTGTGCGAATTCGCGATTTACCTCGCCTCAGCGGCGTGTCGAAAGAAGCAGTCGCGATGCTCGTGAAAATCGCTGAAAAACGCGGGTACGTCACTGTGGATTTGGAGAACCGCGCGCGTGTTCTGCGTCTGACGAACGCTGGGAAGCGCGCGCGCACCGAGTATGAACGAGCGACGGCTGAAATCGAAGAGCGCTGGCGCTCCAGCTTCGGGGCGGGCACTCTCGCTGAACTGCGCGCCGCCCTGGAGCGGCTGACGATTCCGGCTGACGGCCAACGGCCCGCAGTTTTTTCCGCGCTGGATGGTTACCCGGATGGCTGGCGCGCATCGCTTCCTGCCCGCGAAGTGTTGCCGCATTGCCCGATGGTTTCGCATCGGGGCGGTTTTCCTGACGGCAGTTGAGCGCGGAACAACTTACACTCTAGTTATTCATGAACGCAATCCTCGAGGTTGCCAAGAATTGTCTGCTGGTGCTCACCGCGCTCTTTCCGATTGTGGATCCGCTGGGCAATATTCCGATCTTCCTGAGTCTAACGGCCGGCTATTCCAGCGGTGATCGGGCACTCCTCTCGCGCAAAATCGCGCTCAACAGTATGTGGCTGCTGATTGGCTCCATGCTGATCGGAACGCATATTTTGAAATTCTTCGGGATCTCCATTCCGGTAGTCCAGATCGGAGGCGGCATGGTGGTGATGTGGACGGGCTGGACACTGCTGCACCAGAATGTCGAACAGGAACAGGAACACGCGCAAAAGCGAGTCAGCCGCCAGGACATATCGGACAAGGCTTTCTACCCGTTGACGCTTCCGCTCACGGTAGGGCCGGGCTCAATCTCGGTGGCGCTCACGCTGGGCGCCAGTCAGGCGATTCATGTGAACGGCTGGGTGCGCCTGGTGGCCGCGATTGTCGGACCTGCGCTTGTAGCCTTCCTCATTTATGTGAGCTATCGCTTTGCTGAGCGGCTGGCGCGCATGCTGGGGCAAACAGCGATGAACGTGATTGTGCGGCTCGCAGCCTTCATACTGCTTTGTATCGGAGTGCAGGTGTTGACCAACGGTCTGCACAATCTGTTCACGCAGTATCGCCCGATCCATTAGTCTTAAATGAAGGGTTTCGCAGACAACTGGCGGGACTCACGGTTCTCGAATCCACTGCACTCGTTCCCATACATGCGCCGCCGCATCGCTGTTCTGCTCGCCCTGACGCTCGGGCTTTCGCTGCTCGTTGCCGGCCGCAAGCGCGACAAGGATCCGGTCTTTGGCCAGATCCATGCGATTGTAGACTCGCTCGCAAACATCTCGGGCATGACGGCGGAGCACCCGGTTCCCTACGACATGATTTCGAAGCGGCAGCTGCGCCGTTTTCTGAACAAACGCATCAAGAAAACGCTGCGGCCCGAGGACATTCGCGCCGACGAGATCGCGCTGAAGATGTTCGGACTGGTCCCGCAAAATTTTGATCTGAAGAAATCGACGGTTGATCTGCTCACCGAACAGGCGGCCGCCTTTTACGATTACGACGAGAAGAAGCTGTTCCTGCTCCAGGGCGCATCGCTGAGCGAAGAAACCACCACGCTCGCGCATGAACTGGCGCACGCGCTGGCCGATCAGCATTACGATCTCGAGAAGTACATGGATGAGGATCCCTCGGACGATGATGAGAATCTGGCGCATACGGCGGTGGTGGAAGGTCAGGCGTCGTGGCTGATGCTGGCTTACGATCTGGCCGCTGCCGGACAGAATCCGGTTCCGACTCCGGATATGCTGAAATCGCTCGAACAGAGCGAGGGCGATGATTCGGGCGCGGACTTTCCGGTTTTGAAATCTTCGCCCCTGTATATTCAGCAGTCGCTGCTATTTCCATACACCGAAGGGACACGATTCTTCGATGCGGTGTATCGAAAGCTTGGGAAGCGAGCGTTCGCGGACGTATTCGTTCACGCACCGGTAAGCTCATCGCAAATTTTGCATCCGGAGCGGTACCTGGCGCATGAGAAGCCGCTCGTGCCGAAGTTGCCGGACGTGCCCGCAGGGGGCGATCGCGAGGTGAGTGAAGGCTCAATGGGCGAGTTCGACCATCGCATGCTCTTATGGCAATACCTTGGGATCGATCTGGCGAACAGGCTTGCTCCTCATCTTCGGGGAGCACAGTTTCGCGTGACAGCGGACGACAGCGGAAAGCATCCGGTACTCGAATACGTGTGCCTGTGGGACTCGGAAAAAAATGCCGCCGCTTATTTCGACGCATACAAAAAGATACTCAAAGGCAAATGGAAGCATTGCAGGCCCATGACGGACAGTGACACCGTTTTTGCGGGTGACGGCGATACGGGATATTTTCTGTCGCACTTGACCGGCGAACGGATGTTGAGTATCGAAGGCATGGCCGAGCCGGTCACCTTAGCGTCGCTACGGGTACGGAGCACAGGGCGCAAGCGCGCTTTACATCGGGCATGAGCCGGACGCTTACGTTAAACTGGAAACTCTGGAGCGCGTACAGGTGAAACTTCTTGCGGTTCTGGTTGCGACTGCGGCACTGGCTGGGTTTTGCTCGGCGGCCGATCAGTACGAAAGTGTCCGGAAGGCGCCTGAGCTGACCTTCAATATTCCCGGCCAGGGGCAGAAGACACTGAATGAGTATCTCGGGAAGGTAGTCGCGCTTGAATTCATCTGGACAACGTGCCCTCATTGCCAGGCCGCTTCGCGTGTGATGAGCCGGTTTCAAGAGGAGTACGGCAGCCGCGGATTTCAGGCGCTGGATGTGGCGGTAAACCCGAACGCCGATCTGCTGGTTGAAAACTTTGCCAAGGACTACCAGGTGAAATTTCCGGTTGGATGGGTACCGCAGGATGCGATGGTGAAGTTCATGGGCTTCAACTCGGATCGCTATGTTGTGCCACAACTGGCGTTGATCGATCGCAAGGGATATATTCACTATCAGACGTCCCAAAAAGAAGACGAGAAGTGGGATGCGCTGATGAAGGAAGATACGATCCGAGCACACATCGAGCACTTGCTCGGAAATGGAAGTTCGTCGAAGGGTTTATCGGCCAGCGCCAAACGCGGCCATTAGTTTTCGAGCGCCCGTAGCTCAGCCTGGATAGAGCGTTTGCCTCCGGAGCAAAAGGTCAGAGGTTCGAATCCTCTCGGGCGTACCACATCCAGACTTTCCGTAATGAACTGACAGGGCTGAGTAGCCTGGCTCAGACATTCTCCCACCGACGCTCAAACGCAGTACAATCCGATCGCCGCCGGCTGTGGTATAGATATCTATACGTAGTTATCTATGCCAAAGACCGACAATCTGCAGGGCTCCCTCGAAATCCTGATTCTGAAAGTGCTGCGGCGGGGGCCGAACAACGGATATGCCATCGCCACATCCATTGAGCAGGCATCAGACGATGTGCTCGAGGTGGAAGAGGGATCGTTGTATCCGGCGCTGCACCGGCTGACGGAAAAAGGCCTGCTCGAGGCGGAATGGAAGATGTCGGAATCGGGCCGGCGCGCGCGTTTTTACAAGCTGACCGCGAAGGGGCGCAAGCGGCTCGAAACCGAAGAGGCGCGCTGGCACTCGATTCACGCGGCGGTGGCTAAGGTGCTGCGGACGGTGTAGCGGGAGGCAACGTATGAGCCTGTGGTCGCGGCTGCGCAGGACATTTCGACCGGAGCAGCACAGTCGGGAAATCGAAGAGGAGCTTGCCTATCATCTGGCGATGAAGGAGCAGGATGCGGCGGGCGCACGCGCGGCGCGGGTGCGTTTCGGGAATCGCACGAAACTGCGGGAAGAGACGCGGGCGCAGGATGTTTTGATGTGGCTCGAATCGCTGACGCGCGATGTGCGTTATGGGCTGCGGCAGATCGGGCGCAATCGCGGTTTGAGTGCGGTGGTGATTCTGTCGCTGGCGCTGGGGATTGGGGCGAATTCGGCGATTTTCAGCATTGTGGATGCGGCGCTGTTGAAGCCGCTGCCGGTGAAAGATCCGCAGACGCTGCGCGCGATCTGGTGGAAGAACCATGGCTGGCCGGATCCGCTCTGCACGATGATGAACGGCGACAGCGAGGGCGATTTCAATACAGCGATGCGCGGCTCATCGGTTTCAGTGCGGGCATATCACGAGCTGGCCAAGGAGCCGGGCGGGTTCACCGCGATTGTGGGCGCGGGCGATCCGGGGAAAGTATCGGTGACCAGCGGGAGGCGTCCGGCGGAACGGTTCAGCCTTCAGTACGTGAGCGCGAATTTCTTTCGCGAATTAGGAGTCGAGCCGCGGCTAGGAAGATCGTTTCGCGATAGCGAGGATCGTTCGGGAGCTGCGCCGGTGGTGGTGATCAGCGACCGATTCTGGCGCGGTTACTTCGGCGGGCGAACGGATGTTCTGGGGCAGGTGCTGCGGGTGAACAATGTGCCGGTGGAAGTGATCGGAGTTGCACCGGAGCACTTTTTTGGCGTGCAGGTGGGCGAGTGGGTGGATCTATACGCGCCGCTATCGGCGCAGGTGTTACTCGATCCGCGCGACCGGCTCAACGCTGATCTGGGCGAAAAAGATACGTACTGGTGGGTGCGGTTGATCGGGCGGCTGGCGCCGGGGATGAGCGAAGCGCAGGCGGTCGGGATGCTTTCGGCGCGGTTTCAACATGCGGTCGCGCCGGCGGGGATCAGGGTCGATCAAAAGAAGGTGCCGAAATTGTTTTCGCTGCCGGGCGCGCGCGGGTTCGCTGCGTTTGGTGGAGACGATGGCCGTGCGCTGTGGGTGCTGCTGTTGTTGGTCGGGCTCGTACTGCTGATTGTGTGCGCGAATGTGGCGAATCTGCTGCTGTCGCGGGCGGTGGCGCGGCAACGGGAATCGGCGGTGTGCCTGGCGCTGGGCGCGGCGCGGTTTCGCCTGCTGCGGCAATATCTGATCGAGAGCATGCTGCTGGCATTCGCGGGCGGAGCTTTGGGTCTGCTGTTGAGCCGTGTGCTGGCCGACGGCGTCCATTCTTTTATTCGCGCGAATCTGGGCATCGGCGGTTTTGATCTGCATACAGACTGGCGCATTCTGCTGTTCACAATGCTGGTATCGGTTTTGACGGCACTGTTGTTTGGCAGCGCACCCGCGTTGCAGTTGATGCGCGCAAGTATTAACGATGTTCTGAAAGCCGGGAGTCGGACTGTGCTCTCGGGGAGATTGCGGTTGCCGCGAATGCTGGTGGCAATTGAGGTCGCGCTCGGTTTTGTGGTTCTCGCGGGGGCGGGGCTGCTGACGCGCTCACTCGTGAATCTGGAACATGTCGATATCGGCTTCGATCGCCAGAATCTGATCTATGTGTCGATCGATCCGTGGGCAGCGGGTTACCAGAGCGGGCAGGTGAAGCAGTATGTCGAGCGCTTGCGGGCGCAGGTGGCGGAACTGCCAGGAGTGAGGCGCGTGGCGATTATTCAAAGCCGGCCGTTTTCGGGATCAATGAATATGACGACGGTCAATGCGCCCGGCCTGCCTTTTGCGCGGGACCAGGAACATTCAGCGCTCCTGAACATGGTGAGCGACGGGCTTTTCGAGACGATGGGCATTCCGCTCATTGCCGGGACAACGTTTAAACCTGCCGATCTGAAGCCGGACTCGGGGGCGGTGATCGTGGATGAGCAGTTCGCAAAGCATTTCTTTCCGGGGCGGAATCCCATCGGGCAACGTTTTGGCGAGAGCGGACCGGCGCTCGATCCGAAATTTCGAATTGTGGGCGTCGTGAAGAACAACCGGTATAATTCGTTGCGCGAGTCGGCTCGACCTACGTTTTATCAGCCCCTGAGCGTGGGCATGAATCCGGGCGCACAGATCAATCTGGTGCTGCGAACGGGATTGCCGGAATCGAAGATTGCGCCGGAGATTTATCGCGCTGCGGCCCAAGTCGACCGCGCGGTTCCGGTGACCGAGATCAAAACGCAGAATGCCCTGATCGATCATTTGCTGCTGATGGAGCGGCTGCTGAGTATTCTTTCGGCGGCGTTCGGAGCGCTCGCGTTGCTATTGTGCGCGATTGGTCTCGCGGGGCTGCTGGCCTATACGGTGGCGCGGCGCACGAATGAGATCGGCGTGCGGATGGCGCTGGGTGCGTCGGCGCGGCAGGTGATCGGGTTCGTGGTGCGGCAGTGTTTCGGGCTGGTGGTGCTGGGTGTCGTGATTGGCGTACCGGGCGCGTTTTTGCTGGGACGCGCGCTGCGCAACAGCTTATTCGGGTTGACGGCGGCGGATCCGGTCAGTCTGGGTCTTTCGCTCGCGGCGTTGCTGGTGTGCGCGGGATTGGCGGCGTGGCTGCCGAGTCTGCGGGCGGCCCGAATCGATCCGATGTCGGCGCTGCGGGAGGAGTGAGCGGGTCGGCGTGGACGTGGGGATGCGGCTGCTTCGCGCCTCCGGGATGCGTGTGGCGATGCGCGGCAATGAGACGGGCGCGCTGAAGGAGCCCAACGTCGTGCAGGATGTGGAAGGGCGTAGAATCGGCAATGATCCGGCCGTCCTGCAGGATGATGACGCGATCGGCGATGTCTTCGAGATTGTCGAGATCGTGAGTGGCGGTGAGGACGGTCTTCCCTGCCCCGCGCCAGCTTGCGAGCAGCTCGACCATCTCGCTAGCGCTGCGGGGATCGAGTCCGGCCGTCGGTTCATCGAGCAGCAGCACTTCGGGATCGAGCACCAGAATGGAGGCGAGCGCCACGCGTTTTTTCTCGCCGCCGGAAAGCTGATGAGGCGAGCGGAATTTCAGATGTTCGAGCGACATCTGCTGCAGCGTCTGCTGAACGCGTGCGCGGATGTCTGATTTTGGAAGCTGCAGCTGCAGCGGCCCGAAGGCAATTTCATCGAATACGGTCGGATTGAAAAGCTGGACGTCGGCGTTTTGGAAAACGAGGCCGACGCGGCGGCGGAATTCGCGGCTGAATGCGCGATCTTCGAGACGCTCGGCGGTAATGGGTTCGCCGGCGAAGTGAAAGGTGCCGGAGTCGGGGAACTGGAGAGCGTCGAGGACACGCAGAAGCGTGGATTTCCCCGAGCCGTTGGCACCGAGCAGAGCGATGCGTTCGCCGGCTGCGACCGAGACGGAAAGGCCTGTGAGCGCGGGAACGTCGCGGTAATGAACGACGAGATCGCGGGCTTCGAGGAGAGCACTCATGACGGATCGTCGAGCAGATAGGTTTCGCCGTGATAGCCGCGCGAGCGCATCGCGGCGTGGACTTCGGTGGTGAGCTCGAACGTTTTCGAGAGCAGGACACCGGCGGCAGAAGCGGTGAGGCGCACGCGTTCGGCGCGAGGCAGTGTGCCGACAAGGCGGCTCTGACGCGCTTCAAACATATCGCGAGCGGTCCTGAGCAGCAGGAAAAGATAGCGATGCGCCATGCCCAGGATCATCACCGCCGAGACCGGGATGCGGAAGAAGCGGAGTGCGCGCAGGAGACGGCTCCAGCTGGTAGTGAAAATGAGTGCGGCGGAAATGGTGGCGCAGGCTTCGACGCGGAGAAGCAGGAGCGAGGCGGTTTTGAAACCGGGCCGGGTGATGTGAGCATAGAGCAGCGGGCCGGGGGTCAGGAAGAGAGCGGGGATGGCGATGAGGCCGCTGAAGGCGAGCGCCGGGAACCAGACCGTTTTCGAGAGAAGCGAGAGCGGAATGTGCGAAAGAAGAGCGAGCGCGGTGATCAGCCCGAGCAGGATCAGAAGCGGGAGCCATGAGCGAATCGAAATGGCCGCAACAAGAAGCAGGCAGGCGCAGCAGAGTTTGAGGCGCGGATCGACGGGCTGGAGCAGACCGCGGGTGCGAGCGATTTCTTCAGCAAACAGCGAGTGGGCGGCGATTTCGTACAGATGGCCCGTGGTGCGCTCGATAAAGCCGGGGCGGAAGCGGGACAGCAGGAGGAAAACCAGCAGAATAAGAGCGACGCCGATCAGCGCGGCAACGATATAGCCGACGGATGCGCTGCGGATAAATTGCGGCTCGTAGCGGGCGATGGGTGCGTTCCATAGATTCGAGAGGCGGGCGAGACCGGCGGGTGCTTTGGCGAAATCGGACGGGCTCCACTCGCCCCAGGCGGTGCCGACGGCGATGATGCCGAGCGGGGTGAGCAGGACAAGAGCCGCGAGAGTGAGCCAGAGCGGGCGAAGAGCTCGCGGCTGCCCAGCGGCGGAGTCGCCCAAAAGCGCAGGATCGGCGCGCTGGAGGTAGGCGACGACGCCGGCGGTGAGGATGAATTCGGCGAATCCGGCAAAGGTGAGGTGGCCGAGCATCATGGCCGGAACAGAGATGGAGAGCGGATAGGGGCAGTAAAGCGGAGTACCGTGAGCGTCGTGGAAAAAGATCGGCTGAATGCCAAATTCGATCGCGGCAAGCAGTGCGGAGAGATTGATGGCCGCATATCCGGCGAGGCCGGCCGCGATAACGCGGCGACGCGCAGTGTTCGGTGCGTTTCCGGCGAGCAGGTGATACAGACACCAGGCGCTGAGCGAACCGATGATGGCCATGTTGAAGCAGTTTGCGCCAAGTGCGGTGATGCCTCCGTCGCCAAAGAAGAACGCCTGAATGGCGAGCGCGGTTGAGATGGCGAGAATCGAGGCCCAGGGGCCGAGGACGATGGCGGCGATGCCCATGCCGACGGCGTGACCGGTGGTGCCGCCGGGCAGCGGGAGATTGAACATCATCACCACGAATGAAAATGCGGCGAAAAGCGAAATGAGCGGAAGGAAGCGGGTGTGAAGGAGCTTTTTCACGCGTCGCAGTGCGACATACCAGAACGGAGCCGAAGCCGCGTAGAGGACGGCGCAGGTTTCGGGGCTGAGGTAACCGTCAGGTATGTGCATCAAGAGAGGCGGTGCGGGGACGCACCGCCGCGGACATGAACGTCCGCCCCACTTAGCGGGGCAGCGTGAACGCGTATAAAGTGTCGCCTGCTCCCACGATCAAGTACTGATGATTATCGAGCAGGATGGTCATGGGTCCGTTGTCGACGGTCGCGGTCAGGCCGGTGTGCCAGAGCGGTTTGCCATTTTCCGGATCGAAGGCGATCAGGTTGCCGGAGGGATCGCCGGTGAAGAGCAGATGACCGGCCGTGGTCAATATGCCAGAATGTCCGCCGCTATCCGGATAGACGTGATTCCAACGAATTTTCCCGGTCTGATAATCGATCGCGACCAGGCCGGACTGTGACCATAGCCCGGCATCGCGGCCGCCATAGCCTTCCGGATGGGGGCTGGTGTCGGTCAAATAATAGACGCTGTAGGAAGGCGTGGCCGTGACGTAGAACAGACCGGTTTGCGGACTGAAGCTGGGTGGAAACCAATTCGTTCCGCCGCCGGACGCGGGAATCACAAGCGCACCGTCGGTCTTCGGCTCTTTATCCGTGTTCGGGATCGGACGGCCGAGTTTGTCGGTGCCCTTTGACCAGTTCAGCGGAATGTAAGGCGCGCTCACGACGCTCTTGCCGTTGGTGCGGTCGAGCACAAAGAAATAGCCGTTGCGAGCGGCCTGCGCGAGGAGCTTGCGCGGTTTGCCGTCGATGGTGCCGTCGAAGAGGACGGGTGTTTCCACGTTGTCCCAGTCGTGGGTATCGTGCGGGGACGACTGGAACCACCAGACAAGTTTGCCGGTATCGGGATTGAGGGCGACGATCGAGCAGGTCCACAGATTGTCGCCTTTGCGGCCCTGTCCGGCATGCACCGGGTTCGGGTTGCCGGTGCCCCAGTAGAGAAGGTGCAGATCGGCATCGTAGGTGCCGGGGATCCAGGTCATGCCGCCGCCGTGGCTCATCGATTGCTCATCGGGCCAGCTTTCGGAGCCCGGCTCGCCTTTAGCCGGCTCGCTGTTCCAGCGCCATTGCACTTTGCCATCTTCCGGATCGCGCGCTTCGAGAAAGCCGGGAACATCGAGCGAGTCGCCCCCGACTCCGACGATCACGTGGTTACCGACGATGAGCGGCGCGGGGGTTGAGAAATATTCCTGTGCAAGATCGGCGATGACGACGGCCCAGCGGAACTTGCCGGTGTCCTTTTCGAGCGAGATGAGGTGGTTATCGGGTGTTTCAAAGAAGACCCAGTTGCCGTAGATGCCGACGCCGCGATTGCCGGTGTGGATGCCGCCCTGACTTTGCCAGCTGTAGTGCCAGATCTCGCGGCCGGTGCGCGCGTCGACAGCCCAGCAATTATCGGGCATGGTGAAGTACAGAACGCCGTTGAGCTCCAGCGGAGTCGACTTGATCACCATGCCAAACGGGCTGCCGCCGGGTGGAACTTTGGCGCGAAAGGCCCAGGCGAGGGTCAAATTCTTTACGTTCGAGGCGTTGATCTGGTCAAGCGGGCTGAAGCGGCGTCCCGAATAATCGCCGTTGTAGGTGAGCCAGCTTCCGAGCGGCGGATTGGCGATGGTAGCCGGGTTGAGGGCATCATCTGCAGCGAGCAGAGCGGAGGCGCCCAGAAGCGCGAGCGAGAGCAGGGAGCGGAACATTTACTTCAACGTCTCCAGATAAGCAAGGATGTTGTGCATATCGGCATTGGTGTATTCGGTCAGCAGCTTGGCATGCGCAGCGAGAGGATCGTGCACTTCGACCTGAATGCCCGGTGTCTGATCGAGCAGCCAGGAGTGGTGCTGGCCGGAGGCATCCGTGAGCGCGACGCTGAAATCATCGATGTGATCGAGCTTCCCGGTATACGACTGGCCGTCGGGCAGCTTGACGCTAACCGTCCTTTCGGCGCGCGGATCGGGCGGAGGCCCGGGCATACCCGGGTAATGCTCTTCTTTGGGATAAAGGAAGCGCTGCTGGAGTTGCACGGGATCGGAGATCTTCGTGGCAATGTGGGCGAGATCTCCGGTTGCCGAATGGCAGCTGGCGCAATGCGCATTGAAGTACGCTTCGCCCGCTTTGGGATCGCCGGTGACGATGTTCTGAATCTGATAGGCCATGCGATTCGAGGCGGCCTGATGACGCTGCTTCAGGAATTGGGCGATGTCGTGAATCTGCGCGTCGGTCAGCGACGGGAAGGGCGGCATACCTTTGCCGGGGCGGCCGTTGTGGACCACCGGGCCGATCTCTGCGCCGGTACCTTTATCGTGCAGCACCACGAGTGAGCGCACCAGATCGGGTCCGCCGTTGCCGCCATTCGCGTTGGTGCCGTGGCAGAAGGCGCAGTTTGCGACGAAGAGTTTTTGACCGCGGGCAGCGGCTTCGGGATCGGCGGGAGGGCCGATCGCAAGGAAGTCGGCCATTCCGCCGGCGGGCGAGGGTTGCTGGCCATGAACAGCTTCTCCGGTGCGCTGGCCGGGGCCGGGAGCCTTCACAGCAGGGCCGGGCTGCGGGCCGTTGGCTGCGCCTGCGGGAGGCTGCGGCGGGGGCGTAGTAGGCGGATTCTGTGTCTGTTGCGCGGCAGAGAGCGCGAACGCGGCGGTCAATACGAGCAGAGCGCGAAAGTTCATCGGATCAAAGTGCGGAATGTAAATAGAGATTATGACAGGAGGAAGATGAGTTGCTATTACGCGTCCATCTGCACCACGAAAGCTTTGGCGTCCGGGTCTTTGATTCTGACGATGAGCGAATCGTAGACGAAGGCCAACTGCTCCGCTCTGCCTGAACCCAGGTTTCGTGCCCGCTGCACGATCGAGCGGAAACTAGAGGCGACGGCCAGGATGTCGTAGGAGTCCGTAAGGGCGGCACATAGCGCTCGGAATTTCGAAAGATCCTGATCGCACCAGTCGTCGAGGGCTTTCCGATCCTGATCAGAACTGGTATTGGCATCGCCCAAAACGATCGCAAGCCGAATTACCATCGCGCTCGCTTCATCGACTGTAAACTCGAAATCCGTTCGCTGCAGGAGGCTAGCCGCAACCTCCGGGTCGCTCCAACTCAGGAGCGCCGCCGACGTGAGAGGATATTGATCTTTGACGGGAAAGAAAACACCCAGCGCTCTCTGCTTGAAATCTTCACTCGCTTCGTGCAGGCCAATCGCTGAGAGCAGGTAGGTATCCTTGACCTTCGATCGGATCGCGCTTTTCAGTAGCCCGATGTGCACGTCGTTGGAGAGCGGCAGCATTGCACCCAGGCCCCATAAGGTAGTGAATATCCGGTCGGGGCTGGCGAGGCGTTCCGTTTCTTCCAAGGCGCTCTTCAATTCACTTTCGGCTCGTTCCAATTCGTTCACCCCGAGCAGAGCGGAAACTTCCACGATGCGGCTGTCGGCATCCAGATGTTTCACGTTCCGCAAGTGGCGCATGGCGAGGGCGAAATCTCCCAGACGATTAGCGGTACTGGCAAGCCAGACATGGTCCTCGTCCTTTCGGATGAATTCGCGACGATGTCTCCAGATTTCGAGAAGAGCAAGATCCAGAAACAGGGCGACAAGTCCCAGGATCACCTCGTGCATATCAAGGTGTCTCGACTTCAACAGAGCCATGGGGGCATCCCAGGGCTCCGCAAGTTGTTTGGTGGTGTTCCAGAAATCAAGGAGGTGAATGTGCGCAGGCGGAATACGGGCTGAACTGAGACACGTCAAAGCGAGAATCAAGGTAGCGAAATCGCAGACGAGAATCGCAATAAATGCGGTGTAGGGGCGATTCGTTACGCGTCGCAGGCTCGTCGGAAGCGGAACCGTTCCGATGGAGTACTGGATATGGCGCAAGGTGGTACCTGCGATGAGCAGTGCCAACGCCGCTTTTCCGTACAGGCCGGGGATGATACCCAGAAGGAGCCCGGCGGTTACGACAGCGGTAATCATCAATGAAAATAGGGCAAAGTTTTGCTCGGGGCGGTCGACGGCGCGAAGGGCAAACTCTTCAAGAGTCATACCGGGCCTGCCATGATGGCGGACAACCTGCCTGCTGTGTAGGAATGTTACGGGCCAGGCGATTGCATTCGCGAGCGTTCGTGCCACCATTGCAATTCGGTCACGCGCTCTCTCCAGCCGCGCCGGGATTGTATTCTTTCTGGCGGCTTTTCCGACTTTCTCCGAGAATGGCTGTTCTTCGCTCCTGCGCTTTTGATCGCGCTTGAGTTCTCGGACGGCAAGACCCAGAACCAGTAACGCAACCAGAACGTACGTGTAGAAGAGAATAGGCGCCCAGAAAGGCAACAGGAAACGGTAGATGCCATAGCCGACGAGCAGAAGCACGCCACAGATGAGCAGTGCCGAAAGTAACTTGCCAACTCCCGACATTGCCTTCTGGGCTGGTTGGGAAGGCCCGACCGAGCTACCGGCGTCGAGCGCGACTGACGGGACGATCTCAGCCTCGATCGGCGCCGGTACCCGGTTTACATTAGCCTCATCCACAAAGCAAGCATACTCGTTTTTTCCCATTCGGGCGAGGTCCGGCGATGGTTGTGAGTGCCCCTCACGTGGGGCAAGCTGAAACCGGGAGTGTAATCGTACAGCGTCCGCAGGCTAGAATAAACGCTGCGGCATGCTGAGTGCGGTAGTGGTTCCCGAGAAGGTCAGTCCGGCGCTGCAGGACGACCTCCGGCAGGAGCATGGAAATCTATTTCACGTCGTTCTGCTCGATGACGATGAACACACCTACGATTACGTGATCGAGATGCTGCAGAAGCTGTTCTTTTTTCCACTCGAGACAGCATTTCAGCACGCCGTCGAGGTCGATACGAAAGGACGCACGATCGTGATCACCTGCGGACTGGAGGAGGCGGAGTTCGGGCGCGATCAGATACAGAGCTATGGAGCCGATCCGCGGATGCCGCAATCGAAAGGCTCGATGTCGGCGATTGTTGAGCCGGCGGGCAACACAGCAACGGTGTAATTCGTTTCGGCGGGAATTTCGAACACCCGCTTGCTTACGCGCGCGGTTCAGTTAGCGCGTCCAAAAAGCCACTTAGTTGCGGCGGTCCGAGAACGTCGGGAAGGTGCCGGACATATGATCGTGCCAGGTGAGGCGCTCTTCGTCGACCAACAGCCAGATCATCCCGATCCCGGCGGCGAGCAGACTGAGAGCGCTGCCGAAGAGCCTTCCGAAGCGCTGATCGCGGCCTGGCTCCTTGCCGTCGAAATCGACGAGCTCGAGCCGGGCAGCGCGCATGCCGGGCGTATCTTTGCCGGCGAGAGCCCATAACAGTTTGTAATAGAGCGGAATGGTGAGCAGCGCCAGGAAAAAGAACGGAAGCACGTGCTTATCGAGCGAAAGCTGGCCGCCGAGATAGAAATAGAGACCGAGCGCGGGCCCGCAGCCGCAGGCCATCACCAGCGCATCAAAGAGCGCGGCCTGCAGACGCGGACCGGCCGTCGCGACCGGCGTCTCGCAGAACATCTTCAGGCGGGCATCGGCCTGGGCAGCTTCCGCGGCGGAAATCTCGGAGGGGAAGTCAAAGCGGCTCTGCTCGACTTCGCTGCGTGTCACGCGAGTACGCTTGCGGTCGGCTTTGGCGGATGTGGCAGCGCGGCGCCGGATGGCAGTGCGTTCGGAAGGTGAGGTGAGCGAAGCGAAGGGGATGACGCGCGGCTCGCCGGCTGTTCCCGAAAACAGCGCGGCCTGCTGGCCGGGTGCTGCTTCGGGGGATATCGGCGCGGTCTCGGGCTCGAAATCGTAGGCGGGCGCGGTGGCGGTAGCAGCAATCGGGTAAGTGGCCGGAGAAATGCGAGCGGGCGTCGCACGCACACGTCTGCCGCAACGCGGACAGCGGTGGTCGTCGTCTAAAATCCAAGTCTGACAATACTGGCAGGTCATTTGGGGTCTCTGGCTGTTATCCTTCTCAACGATGCTCTCGACACACTATTGCTCCGCCGGCGCGCGGCATGCTACGGTTTTCGGTTGAGCCCGTCCGCTGCTCCCGATTCACCGGGAATCGATACTGTTCCAGTTTCTGTATCTAACAGAAGACGCGCATTTTGTCCAGAACAATTTGCAAAACTTCTGTTTTGGGCTGTTTTTTGCACGGTTTTGGCGTGGCCGGGCATGCTGAAAGCGCAGGTCGCCACGCGGCCGCCTGCCGCGGACACACCGAAACAGGACGAGATCTGGACCAGCGCAATCAACCAGGAAAGCAACAGTGAGTGGAGATATCTGCGGGGCGCTTCGCGGGTGCGCACCACGGAGATGTCCATTTCAGCCGATCAGATCGACTTCAACTCCGATACCGACTGGGTCTACGCGCGCGGCCATGTGCGCATGGAGTACTACAAGACGGGCGACATCATCAATGCCGAGAAGGCGGAGTTCAATCTGGCAACGGACGAAGGCCGCTTCTATGGTGTCACCGGAACGGCGCCTCCGAAGCTGATGAGCAACCCGTTTCAGCTCACCACCAGCAATCCGTTTTATTTCCAGGCGCAGTGGGTGGAGCGCATCAAGAACCGCTACATTCTGCACCACGGCTTTGTCACCGACTGTAAGCTGCCCAAGCCCTGGTGGGTGTTCGAGGCGCCGACCTTTGAGATCGTGCCCGGCGATCACGCGATGGCGCGAAGCGCGCTCTTCCGCGTGAAACACATTCCGATACTTTACCTGCCGTACTTCCGGAGACCGCTCGGGCGGAATCCACGCCAGAGCGGTTTTCTCACGCCCAGCATCGGACACACAACGCTCTTCGGCTATGTCTACGGGTTCGGCTATTACTGGGCGATGAGCCGCAGCTACGATATGACCGCCGAAGGACAGTACTTCACCCAGCGCGGCCCGGCGCTGCTATACAATTTCCGCGGTAAGCCAAACGAGGTCAGCGATTTCAACTTCAATCTGTACAGCGTGAAGGACAGCGGTCTGCCGACCACACAATTTTCCAACGGAAGCTGCGACCACGGCTACACACCGGTGAACGGGAGATGCCCGAATACCACGGAAGGCGGCACGCAATTTGAACTCACGGGCCGCACGAATATCTGGGGTTTTACCGGCAAGATCGATTACAACTACCTGAGCTCGTACCTGTTCCGGCAAGCCTTTTCGTACTCGTTTGCCACCGCCATTTCGAGCGAAGTGTATTCGATCGGGTATCTGGAGCGGCGATTCAGGCACGATCTGTACACGCTCGGCATCGTCGGGGAGCGCGACCAGTTTTTCGAAGCGATCACGTATGCGCCGCAAACTCCGCAGCAGGTGGTCTTGCAGAAGCTGCCATCTATCGAATTTTCCGGACGCGACCGCGACCTGGTATCGGGTCCGCTGCCGGTGTGGTTTTCGTTCAATTCGAGCGCCGGCCTGCTCACGCGCAGCGAACCGTATTCGGCAGCTTCGAACGGCATTTTGAGCAGCGGCGGGATGGGACGGCTGGATCTCGAACCACGTGTGGCGACCAACTTTCGCATTGCGGGATTCTCGTTTACGCCGAGCCTGACCCTTGGCGCGACCGCATACAGCGACCGCTATTCGGTGAATCAAACGACCTATTCGTTCTCTTGTCCTCAAGCCCAGCCGAATTGTTCGGCGCCGGGCCTCAATATCGCCACAACTGCCGCATATGGCGGCGGCGTGCTCTTCCGCAAAGATGCGGATTTCGTGCTGGACTTCCGGATTCCCACTCTCGAGCGAGTCTACATGCCGCCGGGCTGGCTGCATCTCGGTCAAAAAGTCAAACACGTGATCGAGGCAGAGGGTCAGTACGAGTACGTAACCGGGGTGAACCAGTTTCAAAAGACGATTCGATTCGACGCGACCGATATCCTCGCGAACACGAACCAACTGACTCTGGCGATTACCAACCGATTGCTTAGAAAAGACAAGAGCGGGCAAGTCAGCGAGTTCTTCAGCTGGCGTGTAACCCAATCGCGCTATTTCGATCCGACTTTCGGCGGCGCGGTACTGGCGGGCACGCCGGGGGGTCCCGGCTATCGAAATGTGGTGCTAGAGGCGGAAGAACTCACGCCTTTCGCGTTTCTGTATGGCCCGCGCGGATATTCGCCGGTGGTCTCGATGCTGAGCGTGAGCCCCTATTCCTTCATTTCATTCAACTGGCGCGCGGATTACGATCCGAAGCGAGGCAAAGTCGTCGCGCAGACATACGGAATTAACGGACGCTACAAGCTCTTTTTTGGAGGCGTGTCGGATAATGCACTCACCGCCAACGCGATACCGTCGGCTCCGCTGCTGCTTCCGCAGGCCAATCAGATGATACTCAGCGGTGGTTACGGCAGCACGAACCGTACCGGCTGGAATGCGGCTTTCGTTGACGATATCAACCGCCTGAACGGGAACCGGCTGTATGATTTCGTGCAGCTTTCGTACAACACGAACTGTTGCGGGTTCAGTTTCCAGATCCGGCAATTCAACCTGGGCATCCGAAACGACAACCAATATCTGTTTTCGTTCTCGGTGGCGAACCTGGGAACGTTTGGAAGTCTGCAGCGGCAGGGGCGAATTTTCTAACCGGTTCTGCGTAAAGCCGGTCCGGGGACGGGCCCATTACCGTCGTACGCGGAGCGGGCTTGCCAGGCGGAACGTCAGCACGGACTCGGACGGAATTTTGACCTGGCTGCCGTGGGTGAAGAACTGGTACCCGACACCAGCGCCGGCGCCAGCGCCGGCACCGATAGCGGCGCCTTTGCCACCACCAGCGAGGCCGCCGATCAGCGCTCCCGCAGCGGCACCGATCCCGCTACGCACGGCGGTTTGTTTACCCTTGCCTTTGCCGACTTCGTCGTAGACATCGCTATCCACGTCATAGGTGCGCCCGTTGGCGGTGAGGCTGGTCACGCGGACAGCCAGTTCGCTGGAGCCTCTGATGCGTCCCGCGCTGCGAGCGTTGGCCAGCGTGATCGTAACCGGCGCGCCGGCGGGGACCACAACGCGGTCGCCGACCACAAGCGGCGCATCGAGAGTGCCGTTAAATGTCTGGCCCACGGAATTCTTACGCGAGTCAATAGCGTCGATGGTGCGGACCTGGAGACGGGTACCAGCCGGGACAGTCACTGTGGGAGGTTCGCGATGAACGGGAGCGGCAGGCGGGGTGGACTCGGCAACCGCAGCGCTAGCTGGCGCAGGAGCAGATGCCGGAGCTGGCGGAGCCGCAGCGGGCGCGGGAGCAGGAGCCGGCGCGTTTGCTGCCGGAGCGGGAGCGCTCGTGGCCGGATATGCAGGCGGCGTGCTAGCGGCATTGACCTTGAGCTGATCGTCCACGCGTGCGACCCCCTGGGTGCCGTTTGCGACTTTCATCGCTTCGAGCTCGACATCGGAGCTGGGCACGTCGCCGGAGAGGGTGACCACGCCTCCTTTGGCATCTACCTTGATGTTGGCTGACTTAGTGGTGTCGTCGGCGGCTAGCTTGGATTGAACGGCAGCGGCCAGGCTCTGATCGGATGCGCCTTTATTGGCACAACCAGGGACGAAGCAGAGGGCGACTGCCAGGCCCATTGCCAAGGTTCGGGTGATAGTCATCGGGATCTCCTATTAGCCCCTCACATTGAAAGATACAATAATTCTTCAGGGCATCGTACGGAAACAGACGGAAATGGCAGAAAGAACGGCGACAATTCCCCCGGATAAGACAGCAGAAGAAAAGAAGAAACGTCCGGCGGGCGTGCGCAACAGTGTGGCGGAATGGGCCGTTACGATTCTGCTGCTGCTATTCGGCACAACCACACTGGTGCAGGCCTTCGTGATTCCGACGGGTTCGATGGAAGACACGTTGCTGATCGGGGACCACCTACTGGTCGACAAGCTGGCCTATGCGCCTTCCGGTCCAATCAGTAAATATGTTCTGCCGTACGAAAATCCGAAGCACGGCGACATTATTGTTTTCCGCTATCCGGCCGACATTACGCAGACGTTTGTGAAGCGCGTGATCGGGGTTCCGGGCGACCACCTGAAAATGGTAAACCGGATCGTGTACCGGAACGGCGTGCAGCTGAACGAGCCGTACACGTATCACAATTTCCCGTACGATGCCGCGCGGGATAACTTCCCGGGCGAGCCTTCGCCCTTTGCGGAGGGACTGCAGGCGCAGTTTCAGCGGGACATGCTCGAGCATCACGTCGTGAACGGCGAAATCGTCGTCCCGCCAGACAGTTATTTTGCGATGGGCGACAATCGCGATAATTCGCTCGATAGCCGCTACTGGGGATTTGTGCCGCGCGATAACATCATCGGCAAACCTTTGCTGATCTACTGGTCGTATCGAGCGTCGACCGAAGACCTGGCGGGAACGAGCGTCGATTCGCTGTTTTCGCACATGACGGATCTGGCCACGCATTTCTTCACGCGCACCCGGTGGTCGCGCACGTTGCGGCTGATTCGCGGCTTTCCGGATTCGAAGCTCTCCGATAAACCGCTGCCCCTGAAACGGGGAGACCCGAACTTATAGGCGGAGCCGCTTCTCAGCGATCGATCATGGCCATCATCTGCGGGTTGTACCGCGGGCCTGCGATGGCTTCAGGAGCCAGCGCGTCGTCAAGCTGCTTCCGCTCGTTCGCAGATAGCTCTAGGGATGCGGCAGCGATGTCTTCTTCCAGATAGCTGCGCCGCTTTGTGCCGGGAATGGGCACGATGTCCTCGCCTTTTGCGAGCAGCCAGGCGAGAGCGATCTGCGCGGGGGTCGCATTCTTCTGTTCTGCGATTTCGCGCACAATTGCGGCCGCGCGCACGTTCGCGTCGTAGTTTGAGCCCTGAAAACGGGGATCGTTCCGTCGATAATCATTCTCCGGATATTCTTCGGCCCGCGGCACAGTTCCGGTCAAAAAGCCGCGGCCCAACGGGCTGAACGGGACAAGTCCGATCTTCAATTGCCGGAGCAGCGGAATGATCTCGGGCTCCAGATTGCGCTCCCAGAGCGAATATTCACTTTGCAGCGCGCTCACCGGGTGCGTTTTGTGAGCGCGGCGAATCGTTTGAGCACCCGCTTCGGAAAGGCCGAAGAAGCGAACCTTGCCGGCTCGAATCAGATCGCCAACGGTTCCGGCTACATCCTCGATCGGAACGGCGGGATCGACACGATGCTGGTAGAGCAGATCGATGTGGTCGGTCTGAAGCCGCGCCAGGGAGGCCTCGACAACTTCGCGAATGTGCTCGGGACGGCTATCCACGCCAACGATCTTTCCATTCTGGTTACGGAAGCCGAACTTTGTAGCGATGATCGCCTGATCGCGCTTGCCTTTGAGTGCGCGGCCGACTAATTGCTCGTTCGTATAAGGGCCGTATTGCTCCGCGGTGTCGAAGAACGTGAGACCGAGTTCGAGGGCGCGATGAATGGTCGCAATGGATTCGGCATCGTCGGGAACGCCATAAGCATGGCTCATCCCCATACAGCCGAGGCCAATCGCGGAAACTTCGAGGCCCTGCGTTCCGAGTTTGCGTTTGGGCAGCATAATTCCTTGATGCTGCAAGGGGCAATCCGGATACTGCGCAGCTAACGCTTCCCGCCGAGCGTCACATTACTGCCCGAAGGACGCACAAAGATTCGCGATTCGAGCGGAACGTTTTCGATAATTTTGGAGATGCGGACCTGCTCGGCGTGGCCGCCGGGCTCATTCGAATCGTGAATGATTCGGAAGGGCTGCTTCAGTCCGTCCTGCTCTTTGTAATCCTCGAAGTCGGTTTCATGTTTGAAATACGCCGAAGTCTCGCCGGACTCTTCGATGTGGACGAGCAGGTGGGTGGCGGAATCAAAGTAGAATTTCGTCTGTCCGCGGTCGTTAGGAGCGACCAGAACGTCCATGAGCCGTTCGTCTAATTTTTCCGGATTGGCAGCGGCCAGATCGGGATAGAGCTGCTTCAGATGGGCGTAGCGCAGCGGATCAGCATCCATCAGCAGCGACTTTTCCTCGCCCCTAGCCAGCCGCGACACTCGCTTTTTTGCCGACAGCATCCAGCCGCTCGCGCCGTCGTAGCCGATTTTTTTCTTGCCATCGACGAGAAGCACTTTGTTCGGCTTCTGCCAGTAATAGACAACTTTGCTGTGGCCCTGGTGTGCGTGGACCTCGCGAGTCTGGATGCGGTCGATGGCACCAGTTCCGCCGATTGCCGCGACGTAGTCGGCGATGACCTGGTCGGGCGGTTTACCAGCGGCGAACAAAGCAGAGGCGGTGAGGAGTGCGAAAGGAAGACGAAACTTCATGCGGGAAGAAAATCTGCTACGTTCGAGATACCGGCACGGGTCTCATTTGTGTGGATTTCATAAAATAGGAGTAGCCCATGACATTGCTCGAATCGTTGAAAAAACACAGCATCGTAGTCGCCGATACCGGCGACTTTCAAGCTATTGAGCGCCTGAAACCACAGGATGCCACGACCAATCCGTCGCTTCTGCTTGCCGCTGCGCAGCGCCCGGAATATCATCACCTGGTTGAAGAGGCGATGGAACACGCCGAAAAGGCGGGCGGCGACGAGAAGCGCCAATCGGAAGCATTCATGGACCGGCTGTTCGTGAGCTTCGGCCGCGAGATTCTGAAGGTGATTCCGGGCCGCGTTTCGACGGAAGTAGACGCGCGGCTTAGTTTTGATACCGAAAGCACCATCGCCAAGGCACGCGAGCTGATCAGCCTGTATGAAAAGGACGGCACGGATCGTAAGCGCGTGCTGATCAAAGTGGCGAGTACCTGGGAGGGTATTCGCGCCGCCGAACAGCTCGAAAAAGAAAACATTCACTGCAACCTGACGCTGCTATTCAGCTTCGCGCAGGCCGTGGCGTGCGCGGAAGCAAAAGTGACGCTGATCTCGCCGTTTGTCGGGCGCATTTACGACTACTACAAGAAAGAGAACGGCGGGAAGGACATCCCGATCGAACAGGATCCCGGCGTGGCGAGCGTCACGCGCATCTACAACTACTACAAGAAGTACGGATACAAGACGCAGGTGATGGGCGCGAGCTTCCGCAAGGTGGAGCAAATCACGCATCTGGCCGGTTGCGACCTGTTGACCATCAGCCCCGACCTGCTCGAGAAAATGCAAGAGACGCAGGGCGAAGTTCCGGCGGCACTGACGCCCGAAGGCGCCAAGGCGAGCAAGGACGAGAAGCTGCATCTCGATGAGAAGAGCTTCCGCTGGATGCACAACGAAGACGCAATGGGCACCGACAAGCTGGCCGAGGGCATTCGCAAATTCAACGCGGATGCGCGCAAGCTCGAGCAGTACGCGCGCAGCCAGGTACGGGAGAAAGTCGGAGCATAACGTTAGGGCAGTTCGGCGGGTGCGCGGCCGAGGGGATCGAGACGCTTCACCTTCTGCTCGCGCACTCGGGCCAGGTACTGCCGCAACGGCTCGTTTGTTGACGGATCGCGCAGATCCGGCGCGATTTCCAGCAAGGGGTCCAGCACAAAGCGGCGCTCACGCATGCGCGGGTGCGGAATCACCAATTCGCCGGTTGCGATCTGCGCGTCCCCGAACAAAAGAATATCGATATCGATGAGCCGAGGACCCCGCGGCGGTTTGCCCTCACGCACGCGCCCGAGGCGGCGCTCAACCTCTTGCGTCAAAGCGAGCAGCTGGGGCGCAGGAACCGACGTTTCGCATTGGACGGCCATATTCAGAAACCAGGGCTGATCGGTGACGTCCTGCGGCTCCGTCTCGTAGACCGAGGAGCAGGAACGAACGTGTACGCCTTCGGCTTCGAGCGCGTCGAGTGCGTTTGCGAGGTTCTGGCGGCGGTCGCCTAGATTCGAGCCCAGTGAAAGATAGACCTGCCGGAGCGGCATTTCCGTTTAAAACAGCGGATGCTGCGAGTTCCCGGCCAGACGCGCGTGCCGCGGCACGTCGAAGTATTCGAAGGCGCGCTCGGTGGCAATACGGCCGCGGGGAGTGCGATCGAGAAAACCGAGCTGCATAAGATAGGGCTCGTAGACTTCTTCGATGGTGTCTGGCTGCTCGTCTATCGAGGCAGCGATCGTGCTCAGGCCTACCGGGCCGCCGCCATATTTCACCATGACGGTCAGCATGATTTTCTGATCCACGGCATCGAGTCCGTAGCGATCCACTTTCAGCAGATCGAGCGCAGCTTGCGCCACACCGGAATCGATCCGGCCGCCCGCGCGGACCTGGGCGTAATCGCGCACACGCCGCAGCAGGCGATTGGCGATGCGCGGAGTTCCCCGCCCCCGGCGCGCGATCTCCTGGGCCGCATCGTGCGTAATCTCCACGCCGAGCAGACGCGCCGAGCGCTCCACAATACTGCTGAGCGTCTGTTCATCGTAGGGCTCCAGACGGAGAACGATGCCGAAACGGCCGAGGAGCGGTGCGCTGAGAAGGCCTTGGCGCGTGGTAGCGCCGACAACTGTGAAACGCGGCAGCGGCAGCGAATGCGTGCGAGCACCGGGTCCGGTGCCGATTAAAATATCGAGACGGAAGTCTTCGAGCGCGCCGTAGAGAATTTCTTCGATTTCGGGCAGCAGACGGTGGATTTCGTCGACGAAGAAGATCTGCCGCTCGCGAATGCTGCTCAAAATGCCCGAGAGATCCAGCTTTTTTTGCAGAATCGGACCGGCGGTTTGATCCATGCCAACGCCGAGTTCATGAGCGATGATGCCGGCCAGAGTGGTTTTGCCGAGACCCGGGGGGCCACAAAGCAGGACGTGATCCATGGCTTCGCCACGCTGTTTGGCCGCCTCGATTGCAATTGAGAGAAGCTCGCGCACATGCGGCTGCCCTGCGAATTCGGCAAGCGTGGTGGGCCGCAGAGCTGCCTCAAATTCGCGCTCGCCTTCCTGCGGTCTGCGCGAGACCAGTCCTTCAGCGCTCATCGGCTTTCACGTTACCGCACCTGCGCCATGGCGGCGCGGAAGTAAGACTCGAAGTCGTCGGGAGCGCCGCGTTCGGCAACTTTGCGGATGGCCTGTTCAGCGGCAGCACGCGAACAGCCGAGGTTCTGCAAAGCCGAGAGAACATCTTCTTCGAGCGCGGAAAAATGGGCCGCAACCGGCGCAGCAGTGGCTGGCGTTTCGGGCGGTCCAATACCGATCAGTTTCTCTTTAAGCTCGAGGACGATGCGTTCGGCAGTCTTCTTACCCACACCTGGAATGCGCACCAGCTTTGCTACGTCCCCCGACCGAATTGCGCCAATGAGGTCGGCCGTCGCCAGTCCGGAGAGGACCGTAATCGCGAGCTTGGGGCCGATTCCGCTGACCGAAATCAACCTTTCGAACACGGTCTGCTCGAGCCGCGTAGCGAAGCCGAATAGCACGAGTGCATCCTCGCGGACGTGGGTATGAACGCGGAGCGCCACACTCGAGCCGGCGTCGGGCAGTGTTGTGTAGGTCGAGATCGGAATCTGAACGGCATACCCGACGCCGCCCGCTTCCACTATGGCTTCGTTTGGATGTTTCTCGAGAATCGTTCCCCGCAGATGACCTATCATTCGGCCGTTGGTACTAGCCCTAGCATAGCGACCGAATGCTAGCCGCTCAGGATTCCGATTCGGCCTTCTGCTCGCGGTAGCTGCCGATGTGTTCGTAGACTTCGTGCGGAAATTCGAAGCTCTTGTAGAGATTGCAGGAATCCGGATCTTCGGGATTCGGACAGATCGGGAACCCCTGTTTTTCCATCCACTCAAGAACACGTTCCCGGCGCGGCGGATTGTAGTTGCGCTGCTCCACCTGCGTGATCAGCAGCCGGGCTTTCTGTTCGTCGCAATCTCTGTCTTTCGTTAGCCACTGGAGCAGTTCATCCGGGCTCATGAAATGGCGTGCGCCGAGCGCGAAGACCAGACGGCCGTAGTGGCCAATGTCCCGGCCCTGCTCCAGCGCGTTCATGAGATGTCGCATCATCTCGTCTTTCTCGAGTTCTTCTACTGCAGGCATTGTCTTTCCTCATTCTCTGGACTCCGCCGGAAGCGGCTTGTTACGCTTTTTCTTCGCCAATTCGTTTGTATGGCGGAAAATGGAGCGAGATGGCCCCGGCGAGAACGCGCCTCCTGCTTACCGCGCTCATTGTGGCGCTTTACATCGGTTTCGCGACCCGCACCTATTACTGGGACGGCGTGCTGTTTTCGCTCTATATCGAGAAAGCTGCAACGGGAGAGTTCTCGAAAGCAGTCCTGTTCCATCCCAACCACCTTTTCTACAACGCGGTTGGATATCTGCTGTTTCGTCTCGCCTCGGTGCTGGGATTTCATGGACGCGCGATCTCGATCCTGCAAGGGTTGAACATAGTGGCCAGCGCCGTGACAGCATCGCTGGTTTTTGTTTTCGCACGCAAGCTAACCGGATCGCGTAGAATCGCAATGTTCTCTTTGGAGCTGTTCGCCTTCGGCGCGACCTGGTGGAAATTTTCAACCGATGCGAACAGCTACATCGTGTCAGTTCTCTTCGCGACGGCAGCGATTTATCTGCTGCTCAAGGATCCGCCCAGAGTCATTGCTTCAGGAATCTGCTTCGTCATCGCCATGATGTTTCACGAACTGGCGGTGTTTATGTGTGTGCCGGCAGTCTGCGCGATCGTGCTTTGTTCCGTATGGCCGAGAGGGAAACGGTTCTGGATGGCCGGCGCTTACGTGACGGCGAGCGCATGCCTGATTCTGATCGCGTATGCGCTCGCATATGCGCAAGTGGATCATACGTCGGCGCCGACGCTGGCGTCCTGGATCTTAACGCAATCCAAGGACTGGCAGCCGGGGCATTCGCTCGTAAGTGTAGTCGGTTCGTATTTTGCGAGTTATCTCAAGTTGTTTCTCGGTGGACGCTTGGCGCTGGTGCGCAGCTTCTTGTCTCTGCCCGTTTATCTTGGCTTTGCACTGTGCCTCGGCGCATTGATTCTGGCGATTTGGCTTTTCCGGCGGCGGCAACCAGAGACGGCAATAAAACCGGAGCGGCGGATCTGGGTCGTACTGCTGGCCTGGATTGGAATCTATGCGCTGTTTCTGGCCTGGTGGGAGCCGGGAGCGGCTTTCCACAAACTCTATCTGTGGCCGCCGCTGGTTTTGATCATCTGTGTATGGATCTCTAAGAGCGAATGGCGTACAACACGAGCAGCCGCCTTCTCGGCCTTGGCAGCGGGCGTTGCAGCGTGGAATTTCTCAGCGTTCATTTTTCCCCATGCCCAGCCGGCAGCCGACCCCGTACTGAATTTCGCGAGAACGCTGGACCGTCAACTGCCGCCCGGTACAAAGGTTTACTACTCAAGCCTCGATTCAGACGACTGGTATCTCGAGTATTTCGCGCCGGGACGTGTGTGGACATCCCTGCCGCCAAAAGCAGGAGCGGAGTGGCTGCAAAACGCCATCAGCAATTCGCACGTGCCGGTCTGTTTCGAGACGAGCGCGCTCGACCACCTCGAATCCGCGGGAGTGCTAAGGAGCGCGGCGTTGTCAACGGGTGCGGTTGAACGCTGGAACCTGGTGAATAGACAGCACCGCATTCGCTTCGAGTGTCTTGCGCCCTGACGAAGATGTTTTCGAAATTCCGCCCCAACCCGATATTCAAGGATCGTCGCGATGCCGGACGAAAACTGGCCGAGTGCGTACGTGAGTACGTGCCTGCGCGGGATGTACTGGTCCTGGCGCTACCGCGTGGAGGCGTGCCGGTCGGATACGAGGTCGCCGAAGCTCTCGCTGCCGAGCTCGATGTGTTTATCGTGCGCAAGATCGGCCTGCCTGGTCAGGAAGAGCTGGCGATTGGAGCCATCGCGAGCGGCGGCATTCGTGTACTGAATGAAGATTTGATACGCGAAGTGGATCTCTCGGAGACCGTACTCGAACAACTCACGGCGCGCGAACGGATCGAACTCCACCGCCGAGAGCAGTTTTATTGCGGCGGCCGTGCGGCAGCGCACCTCACCGATCGAACGATTGTGCTGGTAGATGATGGGCTGGCTACGGGAGCAAGCATGCGGGCAGCGTGCCTGGCCGTGCGCGAGCAACACCCGGCGGTAATCATTGTTGCCGTGCCGGTTGCGGCGCGTGAAACCGGCCGCGAACTCGAACGCTGCGCCGATCGTGTGGTCTGCGTGGCTACGCCCTCTCCATTTTTCGCGGTCGGCAGCTGGTACGAGGATTTTTCACAGACCACCGACGAAGAAGTTCAGCAGCTACTCGCACAGCATTCCGCGTAACGCGGCGGCGGATTCTGCATCCTCCAAATGGGAGGCGATGGCGAGGTGAATCAGCCGGAAGTCGTGATGGTGACGGGCGCGGGAGCCGGTGTGGGGCGCGCAATTGTGCGGGAATTTGCGCGGGGGCGCGCTTCGATCGGGCTGATTTCGCGAGATCGGGCACGCCTTGAAGCAGCCAAAGCGGAAGTGGAGGCCTGCGGAGGACGGGCCCTGGTGCTTCCGCTGGATGTGGCGGATGCGGACGCGGTCGAAAGCGCTGCTCAGCAACTGGAAGATGCATTCGGACCATTGGACGTCTGGATCAATGACGCGATGACCACCATCTTTGCGCCTTTTCACGAGATCACGCCCGCCGAATTCAAACGCGCGACCGAAGTCACGTATCTGGGCTTTGTATATGGCACGATGGCAGCAATCAAACGCATGCTGCCGCGCGATCGTGGCACGATTGTGCAGATCGGATCCGCACTGGCGTATCGTTCGATACCGCTGCAATCGCCGTACTGCGGCGCGAAACATGCGATCGTGGGTTTCACTGATTCGCTGCGCTGCGAGCTGATTCACCAGAAGAGCAAGGTGCATCTCACAGTGGTGCATCTGCCGGCCATGAATACGCCGCAGTTCAGCTGGTGCCGCACGCGGCTGCCGCGTCATCCGCAGCCGGTGCCGCCGATCTTTGAGCCGGAAGTAGCCGCGCGCGCCGTTTACTGGGCAGCCCATCACCGGCGCCGGGAAGTATTCGTCGGCGCTCCAACGGCTGTAGCGATTTACGGACAAGACGTGGCGCCCGGTTTTGCCGATCGTTACCTGGCAAAGAACGGCTACGACGCGCAGCAGACCTCGGACCCGGTTTCGCCGGACCGGCCCGACAACCTGTTCGAGCCGGTTCCGGGCGATTACGCAGCGCATGGTATTTTCACCGCATCGTCCAAGCCATACAGCGTGCAGAACTGGGCTAATCTGCATCGGGCGCCGGTGGCTGCGGTGCTCGCCGGACTGATCGCGGCCGGCACGTTTCTTTGGAAGCGCTATGTCTGAGCCGAATCGCGCGGTGGCCGTGCTGTCGCTTGTTTCGGTGGGTGTGCTCGGGATGGTAACGGCCTTCCAGCTTGGCGCGATCGAGCATTTGCCCGGACCGAAACGAGGGGTTTTCGACGCTGATACAGTGCATGGTTCCCGCGAGGCGTATGCCCTCTTCGGCGTTCCCGATGGACTTCTGGGGATGGCAAGCTACGGCACAACAGCAGCACTTGCCGAACTCGGAGCGCGCCACCTCACGTTTGCCAAAACCGCTCTCGACACTCTGGTGGCAGCGGGCTTCGGCATTTTTGGATGGCGCCGGCTACACGCACTATCCATCTATTCGCTGGCGGCAGGAACGGCTTCGGTTGTATCGCTCGTCCTCGCGGCACGTACTCGGCCGTGACCCCGGCATTTGCGCTGAACGGTATTCTGATTGCAATCGTCGCGCACGGACTTATCGGAATCTCATTGGTCTGGGACAAAGTGCTGCTGCAAAGGCGCGGCACGCAGAATCTTGTCTCGTACGTTTTCTGGCTGGGAGCGATCAGCGTGTTTGGTCTGGTGCTCATTCCCTTCGGCTGCCGCTGGCCCGGCATCCGCGTCGCGAGCCTCGCATTTGCTGCCGGCACGCTCGATCTGGTTGCTTCCTTCTTCTACTACTGGGCGTTGAAGGCAGGCGAGGCCTCCGATGAAGTAGCCGCCATCGGAGGCTTTGCGCCGGTGGCGACCGCGCTCATCGGCATACCGCTGCTGAGAAAGCCGTTGGGCGGACAGCTGCTGGGATTCTCAATTCTGACCGCGGGCGGTTTCGTGATGTTCTTCGCGGATAAGCGCTCCCTGCGCAAGATGCTGCCTAAAATCCTGATCGCTTCGGCGGCTTTTGGGATGACGAACGTGCTCCAGAAGACTGTCTTCAACCAGACAAACTTTGTGAGCGGTTACGTGTTTTTCACGATCGGGACGTTTCTGAGTGCGACGGCGCTGCTGGTTCCCCCGTCGTGGCGGCGTCAGATCGTTCGCAACTCCGGTTCCGATGAGCCGCGGAGCAAAACGCAGTACTTCATCAACCGGTTTATCGCCGGAGTCGGCTCGTTTCTGGTCGTGTTTGCAGTGAGCCGCGCGAATCCGGCGCTAGTGGAGTCGATCTCCGGACTTCGCTATGTGATCGTCTTCCTGGGCGCGTATGCAATTACGCGCTGGCGGCCGGCGTGGTTCCGCGAGGACTTCCGCCCCTGGATACTGGCGACCAAAGCTCTTGCGACTTCGCTGGTCATTGCCGGATTGGTGCTGGTTGGAATGCAGGGCGGCGGCGTGGGCGCGAGCGGTCCGCAGTAGAGGTCCGTAACTTCACGTGTGACACATCGCCGCCCTGTGCATCTAACTGGCGATGGAATGGCCGGTTCTCAAACAGTTGAAGAATGGCGACGTGCTCGGTCTCGGAAGTACAGCCGCTTCGGAGCGAACGGAACAACTCGAAGCGAGGACCACGAAAGCAGATCGGGTCATCGCATCGGTCTGCCCGTATTGCGCGGTCGGTTGTGGCCAGCTTGTTTATCTGAAAAACGGGAAGATCATCGATCTCGAAGGTGATCCTCGCTCCCCGATCTCACATGGATGCCTTTGTCCCAAGGGCGCGGCGACCTTTCAGCTCGTAACGGGCTCGCACCGGGTGAGCGATGTTCTGTACAGGCGTCCGTATGGCACCGAGTGGGAAAAGATTCCGCTCGAGCGCGCTATGGACATGGTGGCCGAACGCATGAAGAAGGCGCGCGACGAGCATTGGGAAGACAAGGACGAAGAGGGCAAGCCGCTCCGGCGCACGATGTCGATGGCTCACCTGGGCGGAGCGACGCTCGACAACGAAGAGAACTATCTCATCAAGAAGCTCTTCACGGCACTGGGGATTGTTCAGATAGAAAATCAGGCCCGTATTTGACACTCTTCAACGGTTCCCAGTTTGGGGACCTCGTTCGGACGCGGCGGCGCCACCGATTTTCCCGGTGACCTCGTCAACTCTGATGTGATTGTGATTCAAGGCTCCAACATGGCGGAGTGCCATCCGGTGGCGTTTCGCTGGGTGATGCAGGCGAGGGAGCGGGGCGCGACGGTCATCCACGTGGATCCGCGATTTACACGGACCAGCGCGGTTGCGAATCTGCACGTGCCGATACGTGCCGGTTCCGACATCGTCTTCCTCGGTGGAATCATCCGGCACATCCTGGAGACCGAGCAGTATTTCAGGGAATACGTCGTCACCTATACGAACGCGGCGGCAATCATCACCGAAGATTTCAGGGACACGGAAGAGCTCGAAGGATTCTTTAGCGGCTGGGACGAAAAGAAAGGCCAGTACAACACGCGTACCTGGATGTACGAAGGCGTAAATCCCGAGCCGGCTGGTGGCGCGCGCGAATCGGAAGCAGGCAAGAAAGCCGAATCCATCCAGCGGCAGCCCATTCAGGCGGAGAAGACAGATCCCACGCTGCAGCATCCGCGCTGTGTCTTCCAGATCCTGAAGCGCCACTATGCGCGCTATACGCCGGAGATGGTGGAAGAGGCCTGCGGTATTTCGAAAGAGCTGTTTCTCAGAGTCGCGGACACGCTTTGCAAAAATTCCGGGCGCGAGCGCACCGGAGCGTTTGTGTATGCAGTGGGCTGGACACAGCACTCGACGGGTGTCCAGTTCATCCGCGCTGCGGCAATTGTGCAGTCGCTGCTCGGCAACATGGGACGGCCGGGCGGCGGAATCCTGGCGCTGCGCGGTCACGCGTCGATTCAGGGATCGACCGACATTCCGACACTCTACAACATCCTTCCTGGCTATCTGCCGATGCCCAAAGCACAGCATGATGTGGATCTCGAAACGTATCTGAAGCTCAACGAATCGCCGTCGGGCTGGTGGGGAGAATATCGGAAATACTTCATCTCGCTGATGAAGGCCTGGTTCGGAGAGGCTGCGACTGAAGAGAACGACTGGTGCTACGACTATCTCCCGACACTAACGGGCGATCACTCGCACATGAACACCGTAGTCGACATGGTGGACGGTTCGGTGAAGGGTTATTTCGTCATGGGCGAGAACCCGAGTGTCGGCTCGATGAATGGCGCGTTGCAGAGGAAGGGTCTGCGAGCGCTCGATTGGCTGGTCGTGCGCGATTTTCAGGTCACCGAAACAGCCGATTTCTGGCGGGATGCGCCTGAGGTTGTGCGCGGCGAGGTGAAACCGGAAGAGATTCCAACCGAGGTGTTTTTCTTCCCGGCTGCCGCCCATACGGAAAAGGACGGCAGCTTCACCAACACCCAGCGCCTATTGCAGTGGCACCACAAAGCGATCGAGCCAAAGGGCGATACCCGCAGCGAGTTGGATTTCATTTTCAAACTCGGTCAACGGCTTAAGAATCTTTACCGGAATGAGTACGATCAGCCGCGCAACTGGCCCATTCGGGATCTGACCTGGGATTATCCGACGGAAGGCATATTGAATGAGCCGAGTGCGGAGGCTGTCCTGCATGAGATAAACGGATACACCGTGGCGGACGGCAAGCCCGTCGAAGGCTTCACTTCGCTCAAGGACGACGGTTCCACCGCTTGCGGTTGCTGGATCTATTCGGGGGCTTACCGGAATGGAGAGAATCAGGCGGCGCGGCGGAAACCGCATTGGGAGCAGAACTGGGTAGCGCCGGAGTGGGGCTGGGCGTGGCCGCACAACCGCCGTGTTCTATACAACCGCGCCTCCGCCGATCCCGATGGCCGGCCATGGTCGGAGCGCAAAAAGCTTGTCTGGTGGGATGCGCAGAAGCAGCGCTGGGAAGGTTACGATATCCCGGACTTCATCGTGGAGCGGCCGCCTTCCTATCGTCCATCGAGGGAAGCACGCGGAAAGGATACGATTTCGGGAGTCGATCCGTTTGTCATGCAGGCGGATGGAAAGGCCTGGATCTTTGCTCCGACGGGCTTGCAGGATGGTCCGCTACCGACGCATTATGAGCCGCAGGAATCGGTAATGCCGAATCCGCTCTATCCGCAGCAATGCAATCCGGAACGCATGGAATGGCTGCGCAAAGATAATCCGTATCACCAGCCCTTCGATGATCCGCGCTTTCCGTATCTGTTGACAACGTACCGGCTCACCGAGCATCATACGGCAGGCGGGATGTCGCGCTGGCTCTCATGGCTATCGGAGTTACAGCCCGAAATGTTCTGTGAGGTCTCGCCGGAGCTGGCAATGGAGCGCAATTTGAAGAACGGCGGCTGGGCAACGATTCGCACTATGCGAGGCGAAATCGAAGCGCGCGTGCTCGTGACCGAGCGCATACGGCCACTACGAATGCGGGGCCGAATTTTCCATCAGATCGGGCTCCCCTATCACTGGTCGACGAAAGGCTTGGTGCGCGGGGATGCGGCGAACGATCTGATCGGTTTCGTCGCAGATCCGAATGTTGCGATCCAGGAGTCGAAGGCCTTTACCGCGATGATTGAGCCGGGCCGTCTCAGCAAAGCTCATTACAAGCTGAAGAAGCTGCCCTCGCGCGAGAAGGATCGCGATCTGCCGCGTGCCCAGAACAAGCCGGAGACCAAGCACGGCTACAAGGCATTCGAAGCTAAGGAAGGCAACGTTTAAAGTGGCTGCGCAGAAAGGATTCTTCACCGACACCACGCTTTGCATTGGCTGTAAGGCTTGCGAGGTGGCCTGCAAGCAATGGAATCAGCTGCCCGACGATGGCTTTCTGTTCACGGGCATGTCGTATGACAACACGGTTCATCTCGGTGCATCCACCTGGCGTCACGTCGCGTTTGTCGAGCGGCCCGTTCCGATGAAACCGGGTAACGACGGCGCGTTCTCCTGGCTGTTTTCGTCCGACGTCTGCAAACACTGTGCGCGCGCGGGGTGTCTCGAAAGCTGTCCGACGGGCGCGATCATTCGGACTGAGTACGGATCGGTCTACGTGCAACCCGATGTCTGCAACGGCTGCGGATACTGCATCGTGAATTGTCCCTTCGGCGTCATCGATCGTCGTGAAGAAGATGGACGCGCCTGGAAATGCACGCTCTGCTACGACCGTCTGCGCGCGGATATGCAGCCGGCCTGCGCCAAATCCTGCCCAACGGAATCGATTCAGTTCGGAGAAATAGCAGAGTTGCGCGAACGGGCTGAGAAGCGCGTCGAGAAGTTGCATGAGCAAGGCTTAAACAGTGCATATCTATACGGCGCGAACGCGGCGCAGCAGCCGGGAACTGAGGGCTTGAACGCCTTTTTCCTGCTGGTGGATAAACCGGAGATGTACAACCTGCCGCCGAACCCAACGGTGCCGACCAAACCGGCGAAAGCTGCATGGGGTTCGATGGCGGTAGGAGTGCTCGGGCTGGCTCTGGCCGCGATTGGCTCGGCTCTGCTGGGCGGCCGCGAGAGAGCAAGCTGAAATGGCTGTTCGATATAGAGATTCGGTGGAACCTGTTGTCACGGATGGGCGCGATATTGATCGCGACATCGGCGAGTTGCTCGGGGAGGGAGCACAGCAGAGGTCGCGCGGTGCCCACGACGAACATATTGCAGAGATGGCCGAGCGCTGGCAGGCGCTGCCTGAAGCTTCGCGTATCGATCCCACCTATTACGATCGGCCGCTGCTGAACGAGTCGGTGTGGCATTGGGCTATTCCGACCTACTATTACGTCGGCGGGGTCACGGGTGCATCGCTCGCTCTCGGTGCGGCGGTCCAGCTATTCGCAGATCGCGATCTGCGCGCGCTCGTTCGACAGTGCCGCTGGATCGGATTCGCCGGCGCGTGCATCAGCGGAGTCCTGCTGGTGGCGGACCTCGGCAGGCCCATGCGCTTTCTCAATATGCTGCGAGTGTTTCGTCCCACATCGCCGATGAACGTGGGCGCATGGATTCTGTCGAAGGTCGGGGCGGCATCTTCGCTCGCTGCCATTTTCGATTTCGAGTTGGCCGGTCTGTCGGCCGGACTTTCGGGACTTGGCCTTGCAACTTACACGGGCGTGCTGGTTGCGAATACGGCCGTTCCGGTATGGCAGGAGTCACGCCGTGTGTTGCCCATCCTGTTTGGATCATCCGCGATGGCGAGCGCCGGCTGCCTCCTCGAAATGGTGGGCGATCAGCGGGGGTTTGCGGTCGCACGCACTTTTCGCATCTCGGGACAGATCGCAGAAATTGCACTCGCTTTTGCCATGGAGAAGCAGGTCGCGCGGATAGAGCGCGTTGCGCGGCCCCTGCGAAGCGGCTTCAGCGGTTTTCTCTGGCGCGCATCGGCAGTTCTGGCCGCTTCCAGCTTACTCGTAACCGTGCTGCCAATCAAAAAGCGAGCGAAGAAATTCGCGGCCGGCATTCTGGGAACGCTTGGCTCGCTCGCATTACGCTTCGCCGTGGACAAGGCTGGGCTCGCTTCGGCCCGCGATCCGCGCGCATCCTTTCATCTTCAACGCGCTCAGCTCAATTTCACGAATATGGGGGCGTGATCGGACGGCTTCTCTTTGCCCCGCGGGCTCCTGTCGATTTCGCAGCGCTCAAGACGCGCACCAAGCGAAGGCGAAAGCAGAATATGGTCGATCCGAATGCCGCGATTGTAATCGAAGGCTTTGCGGAAGTAGTCCCAGAAGGTAAACTGACCTTTTTCATCCGGATGCAGCGAACGAAACGCGTCGATGTAGCCGAGTTCGAGATATGCGCGGTAGAGCGCGCGCGGCTCGGGCTGGAACAGGGCGTCATGCATCCACGAAGACGGCTTATGACAGTCGATGTCTTCCGGAATGACGTTATAATCACCGGCGACAAGTGTCGGAGTGCTCCCTGCGATCCAGCTTTGCATCTGTTTCAGCAGCCGGTTCATCCATGTGATCTTGTAAATGAACTTCTCGCTCCCGACCGGGTTGCCGTTCGGAAGATAGATGTTCACGACACGCATCCCGTCGATCATGGCTTCGAGAAAACGTGCGTGCTCATCGGCGTCATCCCCGGCAAGAGCCGTGCTCACGACTTCTATGGGGCGGCGCGACAGGATCGCCACACCGTTGTAAGCCTTCTGTGTCACCGCGACACTCTCGTACCCGAACTCGCGAAAAACCAGGGACGGAAATTCGCTCGCCTTCAGTTCCTGCAGAAGAAGCACGTCCGGGTTAACCGCATTCAACCACTCTTTCACGTGTTGCGCACGAGCATTGATGGAATTGATATTCCAGGTTGCGACGATCATCTTCAGCCCAGCAACTCGGTCGCTCTTTTGGCGAAATAGGTCAGGATGAAGTCGGCTCCGGCGCGGCGGATGCTCGTGAGTGACTCAAGAATTGTTCGATCGAGATCGAGCCAGCCATTCTGCGCCCCTGCCATAATCATGCTGAACTCGCCCGAGACCTGATAGGCCCCAATCGGGACGTCGAACTCCTGACGCGTCGCGTGGATGATATCGAGATAGGCGAGCGCAGGTTTGACCATGATCATGTCGGCTCCCTCTTCGAGATCGGCCCGGATTTCGCGAAGTGCTTCGCGGCTGTTCGCAGGATCCATTTGATACGAGCGCCGGTCGCCGAACTGGGGCGCCGATTCCGCCGCTTCGCGAAAAGGTCCATAAAACACCGAGGCGTATTTGGCAGCGTAGGAGAGTATCGGAACGTTAGTGAAACCGGCGTCATCGAGAGCTTTCCGCATTGCGCCCACCCGGCCGTCCATCATGTCGCTCGGTGCAACGATATCGGCGCCCGCTGCCGCATGCGACACAGCCGTTTTCGCCAGCCAATCGAGCGTGGCGTCGTTGTCTACGTCGCCGTTCTTGATAAATCCGCAGTGGCCATGGCTGGTGTATTCGCAGTTGCATACGTCGGTAATCACCAGCAGATCCGGAAGCTGCCGCTTAAGAGCGCGAACCGCGCGCTGCGTGATGCCGTCGGGGTCGTAGGCCCCGCTGGCAAATTCGTCCTTCGTATCGGGGATGCCGAACAGAATGATGCCGCCGATACCAAGCGAACGGCACTGTTCGGCTTCTGTGACCAACTGGTCCACCGAAAGCTGCGCATTGCCCGGCATGGAACGAATCTCTTTTCGCACGCCTTCGCCCGGGCAGACAAACAGCGGAAGGATGAACTGTGAAGGCGAAAGTTGTGTTTCGCGCACGAGGCGTCGGATGCGCTCGGAAGAACGCAATCGCCGCGCGCGGTGAATCGGAAATGCCATGGCTTGGTTACTTACTTATTGTCCGATGACGGGCAAAACCAGAGCGGACCGATGCTCGGAATCATGCAGAATCGTATTCTTCGCGCTTACACCGCGCATCGTAAATGCCAACACTTCGCCCGTATTTAGATTGCGATCGAAGCGCGGGAAATTGCTGCTTGAGATTTCCAGCCGCAGCTTGTGCCCGGCGCGAAACACGTTGCTGGTGGCCCAAAGATCGAGTTCGAGCTTATAGATCTGGCCGGGGTTCATCAGCTCGGGCTTCTCATCGGAATTGCGGTAGCGCGCGCGCAAAATCCCTTCCGTGAGATTTTGCGCGAAGCCGTTCGGCCACACATCAACCAGTTTTGCGGTGAAGTCAGTATCAACGGCGGATGACTTGGCGTAGAGCGTTACCGAAACAGGACCGGCGACTTCCAGGTCGCGCGCGAGTGCGGGAGTGGAGTAGACCAGTACGTCGTCGCGTGCCTCAGCCGGGCGCTGATCGCGCGGCCCCGGAGGCAAATGCTTTGAATCGCAGCACAGCGGACCGCCTATCGTGGGCACCGGATTCTCGGGATCGTAGACGAACTCATCTCCGCGCTCGGAAGCAGCAGGAGAATCGACCGAAAGCGCACCGTCTCCTCGCAGAGAATTTGCGCCGGTGCCGGAATGCAGGAAGTATCGCGTCATGTGAGCCGGTGGCGGCCACTGCGCTTCGTCGCGCCATTCGTTCTTGCCCATGACAAAGATGCGTACCGGCTTCTCGGCGAATGAATTGTGCACGCCTTTGAACAGATAGTCGTACCAGGCGAGCGTAAGGGTATCCTCATCGAACTCAGCAGCGGCTTTCCCGAAATCCACCTCGCCGATATGCTCTCCTCCCCCCGCATGCCCGCCGATGGTTACGAGCAGGTGCTGACCCTTACGAGCTTCCTCGGTGGCCGCATGCGCGCGCAAGCCTTCATAGTTGCGCAGCGAGCCGCCAAGAAAAATGTCGTACCACGCAGCGACATGCAGCGCCGGAACGCGAATCTCTGAATAATGATCCTCGATCGACCAGCGCCTCCAGTAATCGTCATAGTCGGGATGCGCGAGCCAGTCGAGGAAGTACGGCGCGAGCGCGGCCGGAGAGTCGAGTTGAGGCACGCCGGTGGGAAACGTAAAGAGTGGATAAGAACCCAGGGGCAATTTCCAGATGCCGTTCAAGGCATTGGTGTTCTGCGCGACGAGACGATTAAGCGTATCCTGCGCGAGCCCGGACGTCCACGATTCGTTGAACCACTGCTCAAAGGCACCGCCCTGATACGTCCAGTTGCGGTGATAGTTGCTGGCCGTGACAACCGGGCAAATACCCGCAAGATGCGGCGGATGCGCGATGGCGGCGAGCATCTGCGTCGCACCAACATAAGAACCGCCCCACATGCCGACTTTGCCGTTCGAATAGGGGAGCGAGGCAACCCACTCAACAGTGTCGTAGCCGTCCTCCGATTCGTGCTTGAACGGGTACCATTCGCCTTCCGATGTATAGCGCCCGCGAACATCCTGCACGATCGCAACGTAACCTGCCGCGGCGGCGCGTTGACCGAAGCTGGCACCACCAGCTTTGTTGTATGGCGTTCGCTGCAGCAATACAGGGAAACGGCCTTCGTGCCTGGGATGATAAATGTCCGCGTACAGAACCGCGCCGTCTCGCATAACAGCCTTTGCATTGTGTTCAACAAACACTTCGCTCTGCTGAGCAAACAACGGGAGTGCCAGAGCAAGCAGGAAGAGACTGCGCCGTTTCATCATCGACGGTTACGATAACACGTGTATGCAGGATGCGAAGGCAAAGCGCTGGATCGTTCGCGGCCGCGTGCAAGGCGTCGGATTCCGCTATTTCGTGCAGAGCGAAGCTAGGGCTCTGGGCTTAAACGGCTGGATCCGTAATCTGGATAGCGGCGAGGTGGAAGTCTATGCCGCGGGAGATGAAAAAAGCCTGACCGAACTCGCGGGAGCTCTTCACAAAGGGCCGCGTATGGCCGAGGTGCGCGGAGTAGACGAGCGCGAGGCGGAAGTTGACCGCGTAGCTGGATTCTCAGTCCGGTAAGTTTCAAGCTCCCGAAAGCGTGTGCCTGCTCAGGCCGCGGAAGCAGCGGCGGCTCGAGTTTCGCTTTCGCATAGCTCGGCTCGCGAGACACCCGCCAGATTTGCACACAGCGTGAGCGCTTGTGCCACAACCTGATCCATGTTGTAGTAGCGGTACGTCGCCAGCCGCCCAACAAAGTGAACATCCGGCGAGCTCCTGGCCAGCTCAGCGTATTTCGCATAGATGGCGGCATTTTCTGCTCGCGGCACAGGGTAGTAAGGATCGCCGTGATCGCACGGATATTCGTAAACGATGCTGGTTCGCGCGTGGATCTGCCCGGTGAGATGCTTGAACTCCGTGATACGGGTGTAGCGATGATCATTCGGATAGTTGACGACCGCGACGGGCTGAAAGCGCTCTTTGCAAATCGTCTTGTGAGCGAAGCGCAAGGAACGGTAGGGCAGCTTCCCAAAGCGATAGCCGAAGTATTCGTCGATCGGACCGGTAAAGACAAGCTCTCGGAACGAAACGCCGCGTACGATTTCGCGGTAGTCCACTCCGAGTTCGACTTTGATGTTGGGATGATCCAGCATGTTCTCGAAGAGATGCGTATAGCCGAGCTTCGGCATCGCCTGGAAGGTATCGGAGAAGTAGCGGTCGTCGCGATCGGTGCGAACGGGAATACGCGCGGTGACCTGAGCATCCAACTGCGATGCATCGATGCCCCACTGTTTGCGCGTGTAGCCTTGAAACAGCTTCGAATATAAGTACCGTCCGACTTTGCTTACGACCACATCCTCCGAGCTCCGAACCGCCTCTTTCGGCTCAGCGACGGAGGCCAGGAACGCCTCGAGTTGCAGAGAATTGAGCTGTTTGCCGTAAAGCGCATTGACGGTATCGAGATTGATCGGAATCGGAACAAGCTTGCCGTCGACAGACGCGAGAACCCGATGTTCATAGGGCCGCCACGATGTAAATCGCGACAAGTATTGAAACACCTGCTCCGAGTTGGTGTGAAAAATGTGCGGACCATACTGATGTACCAGCAGACCATCCGCATTTAAACAATCGTAAGCGTTACCGGCAACGTGCTTTCGCCGGTCAATCAGAAGCACCTTCTTGCCACAAACGGATGCCATGCGCTCGGCGACAACCGATCCGGCAAAGCCGGCGCCGACAATCAGGTAATCAAACATGAGCCACACTCACGCGGCGCTTTGCTATCGGCAGAGGCGCTGTTTGCTCCTGGACAGACTCACGCTGTGAACGGTCGAGATCGCGGCAAATCAGCCGTTCCATCTCTGCCCATGTCTTATCCCACGACAATGCGCGCAGGAAGCTGTCAACCTCCGTCCGCCACTCCGCGGGGCGGCCATCAAGCAACTGTTGTTCTACGGCTTCGAGGAATTCCCGGTGAGTGCGTCCTATGCTGACCAGGCCCAGCTTCCCGTATGGCCTCTCTACGTCGCGAATCGGAGTCGATACCACGGGAAGATCGGCCGCCAGATACTCAGGCGTTTTCGTCGGACTGATAAACCGCGTCGCATCGTTCTGCGCAAAGGGTAAAAGGGCAACATCCCAGCCGGAAAGATATGCGGGCAGCTCTTCGTACGGTTTCTTGCCGAGCAGATGAATATTCGGGCGGGAGGGAATATCGTCAACATTGATCTTGACCACCGGGCCGAGCAGTACAATGTGCCATTCCGGACGGCTATCGGCGAGAAATGCAAGCAGATCCAAATCCATCCGTTCGTCGATCACGCCTGCGTAGCCGATTCGCGGGTGCGGTACGGACGATTGGTCCGGTGGCTCATCGATCGATTCCATTGCCCGCGCGAAGTGCGCCCGATCCACGCTGCTTGGAAACAGATGCACGTCCGGATGCTGCGAACACTTCGCTTCATACAGACTGAGGCCGCCGGTGAAAACGAGGTTGGCCTGCTGGAACAGCTTGTTTTCGTTCGCCAGCATTCCGGTGGGCGCATGAGCAAATGCCGACAACTCATCCATGCAGTCGTACACTGTCAGCGCGGGTGTCAGTTCGTCCGTGAATTCGATCGCCATAGGCGTGTAATACCAGGCAACGAAGTCCTGTATCCGTTCCTGCCGGAACAGATCTTTGAGGCACTCTCGCATGCGAGTGGGAACCGATTCCCGCTCCGTATTCCGAGGGAAAAAAGGCGTGACCACATGAACACCTGTTTGCGAACAGGTGGCGCATTGCAGGCGGGCGGAGTCGCCTTCCATGACTGGTTCTTCGATGAAAAATACCCGGCCGCGCTTTGCGCACCTGCTCATCAAATGCTGGGGCCGCTGAAACACAAAACCCCAGCGGAGGTGCGAAAAGCACACCACATCTTGTCCAAAACTGTTCATAAACCGGCTGTATCTCCTAACGAACCGTGGCCTTTAGAAAAGGCCGAATGCCAAAGGCGAAGTCGGCAGCGCAGTGCTGCACTCTGATCCGAACGCTTTCTGTGCGTTGGCCAACAAGTCGCTAGTTAGAGCATTTCAGTGGCTGTAAGTAACACACGTAAAATCTCGTATAACTAAGGAAGGGTCGCTTGAACGTCTTAACCCAGAGTCCGCCTTCGCTTTAGATGAATGGCGAACGCTGTTTCACGAGGTTCTGGTGGAGAGTAACTGCGATTTTCAGAGTTTTTTTCTGGCGGGATTCGAATGCTCGAGTCATCGAGTAAGCGATACAAAGCGGCTTGATCTTATCGCCGCGACAAAACACGATCAGCATTGCGTCTCTGATTACGCGCGGCTGCGCGATCTGGGAATTGAATCCGTGCGCGATGGCGTTCGCTGGCACCTCATCGAGCGCGCGCCGTATCACTACGATTTCGGCTCGCTGCGCCCGATGCTCAAAGCAGCGAGGACGCTCGGGATGCAGGTCATCTGGGACGTTTTTCATTACGGCTGGCCAGACGATCTCGATCTGTTCAGCACAGAGTTTCTCAGGCGCTTTCGCTCGTTTGCGCGCGAGTTGGCCAGGGTCGTGGCCGGCGAGACAGATCACACACCGTACTTTATTCCGTTGAACGAGATCTCATTCTTCTCGTGGGCTGCTGGCGAAGTCGGAATCTTTTATCCATTTGTGCACTGCCGGGGAAACGAATTAAAAGCGCATCTGGTTCGCGCCTGCATGACCGCGATCGAAGCGATTCGAATGGAGATCCCACACGCGCGTCTCGTGCAAGTGGACCCACTGATCAACATCGTCGCCTCCGACGATATGGACGAAGATCTGAAAGCCGCAGCCAGAGCGCATGAGCGCTCTCAATTCGATGCGTGGGACATGTTGACCGGCCGCTTATGTCCAGAGTTGGGTGGTGCGCCCGAGTATCTCGACATTGTCGGCGCGAACTACTATGTGCATAACCAGTGGGTGTATGGAGGAGCATTCATCGAAGCCTCCGATCCGCGCTACCGGCCCTTGCACGAGATCCTCGGCGAAGTGTACCGGCGATATCGCCGTCCGCTGTTCCTTGCAGAAACGGGGATCGAAGACGACAGGCGGGCGGGATGGCTCCGCTATGTCTGCGATGAAGTGAGCTACGCAATCGAGCGAGGAGTGCCGGTCGAGGGCATTTGCCTGTATCCGATCCTGAACTATCCCGGATGGAGTGACGAACGATGCTGCCACACCGGATTATTCGACTATTGCGATGAGTTCGGAAATCGCTCCATTTACCGGCCTCTCGAAGAAGAGCTCGCCATTCAGCAGAAGAGGATGATCAAGTCGTCTCAAATACTCGCCGCGAGCGGAGTTGCATAAGTAGCTTTGCGAGTGGCTGCGCACCGAGGCACCTGAGTCTCCTAGTCGATGGAAGGCGTAGCGATTCCTGCCGAGCAGGTCATCCCACTCGATGCGATTGCCCAAGGCGTGCGCGGCTTACGCATTGCTTTCGTAAACGTTTTCGCAGTCTCCCAACCAGACGGCTCCTGGACTTTGATCGACGCCGGCCTGCCGTTCACCGCAGGTCACATCCGTAAATGGGCCGAAGAGACGCTGCTTCGACCGCCGCAAGCGATTGTGTTGACCCACGGCCATTTCGACCACGTGAGCGCGGCCCGCGAATTGGCTGATGACTGGAGTGTTCCGATTTACGCGCACCCCGACGAATTTCCGTATCTGACCGGTCAGCAATCGTATCCGGCGCCAAACCTCGGCGCCGGCGGCGGGTTGATGTCGATGCTTTCGCCGCTGTATCCGCGGGGTCCGATCGACCTCGGTGCGCGACTCCAGCCGCTGCCTGACTCTGGCCAACTCCGCGAGCTTTCGCAATGGGACATCGTCCGCACACCAGGCCACACACCGGGACATGCCTCGTTCTTTCGCGCAGCGGACCGCGTGTTATTGCCTGGCGATGCATTTTGCACAACCAAACCGGAATCGTTTTTCGAAGCGGCTCTTGCGCAGGCACCCGAACTACATGGGCCGCCCGCTTATTTTACAAGCGATTGGGATGCCGCCAGGCGCTCCGTTCGGCAGCTTGCAAGTTTAAATGCCACTACGGTTGCACCGGGTCACGGAAAGCCGCTTACCGGGCCTGAGGTTCCCGCCGCCCTGGCACGTCTTGCCGACGAGTTTGAACGGATCGCAGTCCCGGATAACCGGCGCTGACATAATCGCGCGGATTTCAAACCAGGCTTCACGATCTCGCGGCCAGTTCAAAGCGCAGGTTGAAGTGATTCAACATCGCCGGCAGGGGAAGCGCAGCGCTGAGTGCCGCCGGCCTTTTCAGGCGCAGGCGAGTGTTCTCGAGCACGGCAGTAATCATCAGACTTGCCAGAAGCAGCACCAGATTACGTCCAGGACAGATCGCAGGCCCCTCGCTGAAAGGAACAAGAGCAGCGGAATCGCGCGGCTGGTCCGGATTGCTCCACAGCTCAGGCGCGAAACGGTCCGCGTACAGCAAGCGCTCATTGTCGCGATGGAAGAACGGTGTGAAGATGACCATTCCCGTCTGCGCGGGAAGCGTACCCATCTCCCAGACTGTCGGTTCCGTCGTTTCGCGCAGGATCAGCGGCGTAGTGGGCCAAAGGCGGAGCGATTCGAGCACCGCCGCGCGCGTGAATGGCAATTGCTCAGAAATGGCCCCGATTTCTGACCGCACCAGGCGTGCATAATCCGGGTGCGAGCCCAGCAGAGCGAGCGTGCGAAACGTGGCCATGCCCGCCGGATCGAACGCGAATAGCCATTGCGGAACCTGCTGCACGGGCTCGGTGACGGCCGTTGCGTGAATATGCGCCATCACTCCTGCGAGACTTCCCTGCTCGGCGCGGTTCAGATACTTTTCGATGCGAGCGAAGAGGTCCTGTCGCAATTCCGGCCGCCTGGGCGCGAGAAAGGCCCAGTTCGCGCGCTGCCGTAGGCGGGCCATAACGGACGATAGTTCGTGATCGTCTGCTGCCGCTTCTCCAAACACCACGCGTCGCACCAGACGGAACCAAGCATCGGAAAAGAGTTGCCAGTTGAGCTCGCCGCTTTCACGCGCATGCACGCAGAGCCGAGCCGCCTCGGTGTCTGCAATTCGCGCAAAATCGGAAACCAGCGAATGGACAGCACATCCTGACTCGAGCACCTGCTCGTTATAACGCCGCCGGTCGGCCCGTTCCGCACCCGTCGAAATGAGCGCGTTTTTCGGTTCGAAGTGAGCGAGTGCAGCGCGCTTCTCCGGTGTCGCCGTGGCGAATGGTTCAGGCGATTCCTGCAGAATGCGATGCACATGCCGCGGATCGAGCACTACCGCCAATCGCCGCCCCGGAAGTCTCAGCAGTATGGGTCCGGTTCCGTACTTGCTGCGAATCATCTGCATACGGCGGATCGCCCGGCGATCCAGTTGCAGCCGTTCGGCCAGGTTCATGACCGAACGCCGCCGCATGATCACGCCTTTCGCCACCGTCGGCAGGAGGACGTCGGCAAAGATCGCCAGCGTGTCCAGTACGCCCGCGGACGGCACGCACTGTTCCAGCGCCGCAGGGTCCGCGGCGCTCAGCGGAGTATTCAAGACTTCCTGCATCGACACGTTAGATCGTTTCGTCTTCTCACGGTGACACGAGATCATGGCTCCCGGTGGCCGCGCCAAGCTCATGTAAGCGCCTACAAATTTCGCTTGACATGCGCCTCCATCTGACGTATGACTGTTAGCAAGCCACTTGCTGGCCGACTCCCTTGTCTGGAGGCCGTCATGTCCCTCAGAGCTCTTGCACCTGCGCTGGTTTTTCTCTTCCCGCTGTTCGCATCGGCCCAATTCAGCGGAAGCATCCAGGGCACTGTCAATGATCCCAGCGGTGCCTCCGTACCGCGTGCAGCCGTCACTCTGACCAACACCGCCACCGGCATCAAACAGCAGAGCACAACCGATGAACACGGCCAGTACCGGTTCACCAGTATTCCGCCCGGCTCCTACAGACTTTCCGCATCGGCGGCGGGTTTCGCAGCCGCCGAAGTCTCGGCGGACCTCCAAACCGATCAGAATTTGAACGTTGTAATCGCTCTCAGCGTAGCCGGCTCCAGCCAGTCCGTACAAGTCACAGGCGAGGTGCCCATCGTGAACACCGCCGAGACGCGCACGCAGCTCACGCTTGGCACGCAATCCCTCTCGTCTCTGCCGCTCGCCGGCCGCAATATGATTTCGCTCGTCACACTCGCCCCCGGTGTGAGCGGTCTGGGCACCGCGGCTGGAGGCAGCCCCGGATCAGCCGTCGATAATTACTCAACCGAGACGCAGGTCGATGCCAGCGCGAATGGCCAGGGCAGTGTCGGCAACCTGTACGTGGTCGATGGCCTCGATATTACGAGCGCCATTCGTCCCGGCGTGCTAAACCTGACCCCCAATCCCGATTCCATCCAGGAAACGAGCATCCAGACCAACACTTTCACCGTCGACTATGGCCGTGCCAGTTCGCTGCAGATGGTCATGACGACTAAATCGGGCACTGATCATTTTCATGGCGGCGTGAGCGATTACTATTCGACCCAGCAACTCTGGGCCGGCACCGAGTTCGTTCACAACTATTCGCCCTTCCACAGCAACAACATGTCCGCGGATATCGGCGGCCCCATCTGGCCCGGCAAGCAGTTCTTTTTCTTCTTTGCTATCGAACCTTTGTGGTCGTTGAATTCGACCGGCAACAGCCAGACGACCTTCGAGGATCCGGCCTTCACGCAATGGGCCACCCAGCACTTCCCGAACACGTTCGGCACGAATCTGCTGAGCACCTACAAGCCGGCCGGCGGAAGCTCAACGGGTGTCTCACAGACGGCGGCGCAATTGTTTCCGTCCACCTGCGGAACCGCCGCCGCGTCGTACCTGCCCTGCAACCTGCCGCTGATCGACAGCGGCGTCTTCAATAGCACGAGTTATCGAAACGGCCTGCAGTACAACGTGCGCATCGACAAATATTTTCAAAAGGACCGGCTCTACGGCACGTTCTACCGCACAACGCTTGATTACGGGAATTCCACCGTCAGGCCGCAGTTCACGACCACAAACAATACGATCCAGCGCGCGGTACAGGTCAACGAGACCCACACATTTTCGCCCGCTACGCTGAACGAGGCGATCTTCGGCTTTAACAATATCGAAGGCATTACGCCCAAAACGGGCCTCTTCTCGGTTCCGGTCGTGAACGTCACCGGGCTTGGTCAGGGATTTGGTGCAGGATTCGCCGGCGGCGATTTCATCCAGCACAACTACCACTGGCGCGATGTGCTGAGCCACATCCAGGGGTCTCACTCAATCAAGGCCGGCTACGAGGGCTGGTTCGGAGAAGACATCGAGAAGTTCCAGGGCCCGTATTCGCAGCCGACCTTCACTTTCAACAATCTGCTCGATCTGGTCGAGGACAAGCCCTACACCGAAAGCGGCGTCGCCTATAGTCCGATCACGGGTAAGCCGATACTTTACGACTGGAATGCCGCCGAGAGCACCTGGGGAGTCTTCGTCGAGGACACCTGGCAGGCTTCCAAGAAGCTGACCATCAACTACGGCCTGCGCTGGGACGATTTCGGCAATCCGTATTCGCGCAGCGAAAACACCGCTTTCTCGAATTTCTATTTCGGCGTCGGAAATACCTATGGTCAGACGCTGGCCGATGGTTCTCTCATCCGCCGCAATCACGCCCTGCTGAGCTCGATCAAGAATGTCTGGAGCCCGCGCCTCGGCATCGCCTGGGATCCGAGCGGTTCGGGTGCCTGGGCCATTCGTGGCGGTGTGGGCGTGTTTCATAACTGGCCCACGCTGGCCAATGTGCAGGAAGAGTATCGCGGCAACCCGCCCGGAGCGATCTTCCCGACCTTTTACGCCAATACCAGCAATCCGCCCCTGCTCACAATGGGCACAAATAACACCACGCCGCCATACGGCTTCACCTATCCGTATCTCCCGCCCGGACAGATCAATTCACAAGGCGGAATCGTAGGGCTCAACAACGCCGTGGGAGCGATCGATCCCTATCTGTCGGCACCCATCGTTTACAACTGGGCGGGCACGGTAGAACGCAGGCTCGGCGTGAATTACGCGGTCAGCGCAGGCTACTCCGGATCGCGTGGCAACCGGCTGTTATCGGCAGGCGGACAAACCACGGCCGTGAGCTATGGCGCCGATATCAACCGGTTCAACGACGATCTCGTGATTCACAACTCGCTCGTACCCACGCGCATCAACCATAGCTTCGGGCCGATCTACTACACCTCAAACGATCGCGAATCGCGCTACAACGCCTTCATCGCATCGTTCAACGGACGCTTCGGAAAGAACGGCACGCTGTCAATGTCTTACACGCGCTCATCTTCGAAAGACGACACGCAGGTCTATCCGATCGGTGTCGATCCGCAGCTCTGGTATGGTCCTTCCATCTGGGATGTGCCGAATCGCTTTTCGCTGAACGGCACCTATCAGATTCCCGGGTTGGCAGGTGGTCGCGGCTTTGTCGGGCGCGTAACCGGCGGCTGGCAATTGAGCGGCACGACCATCGTTCAGAGCGGATATCCGTTCAACGTCTATACAGACGCTGCCTTCAGTCCGCTACGCAATGCGAGCGGAGCCATCATCGGACTTGCTCCGGGCAGCGGAGACTACAATGCCGATGGTGTGAATTTCGACTTTCCGAACGTCATCAGCTACACGCAATCGAACAGCCGTCAGGCATTTCTCAACGGGCTTTTCACCGCCGCCAATTTCCCTGTCCCGGCGCTCGGAACTCTGGGCAACGAGAAGTACGACCAGTTCCGTAATCCCATGTTCTTCCAGACCGACGTGAGCCTGCTCAAAGATACGCTCATCACCGAACAGGTGCATCTGCAACTGCGCTTCGATATCTTCAACGTCTTCAACCGGGCAAATTTGTACGGCGTCGATGCGGATCTGGCGAGCAGCAGCTTCGGCCGGGCGACCCAGCAGTTTAATCCGCGGTGGATCCAGCTGGGTGCGGCCATTCGATTTTAGAATTGAAGTGCAAGTGAAAGCTATAAACCTCGTGCGAGCGGCGCTCTCGGCGCTGCTCGCCTTCTCTGCCGTTCAGGCCCAGACAACGTCGCATCCAGCCAATCTGGAGCGCGATTATCCGATCAAGCCCGTTCCGTTTACTGCCGTCCACGTGCATGACGAATTCTGGAGCCCGCGCATCGAAATCAATCGCAAGGTTTCGATACCCACGGCGTTCCAGCAATGCGAGCGCACCGGACGAATTGAAAACTTCGTGCGAGCTGCGGAAGTGCTGCGGGGCGAGAATCTGGCCGATAAGCATCCGCCCGGATATCCGTTCGATGACACCGACGCTTACAAGGTCATCGAAGGCGCGTCCTACACGCTGGCGGTTCATCCGGACCCGAAGCTCGAAGCGTACGTCGATGGATTGATCGCGAAGATTGCCGCTGCGCAGGAACCCGACGGTTATCTATACACCACGCGCACCATCGACCCGCAGCATCCGCACCCCTGGGCCGGAACCGCGCGTTGGCAGAACGAAGAAGTGCTCAGCCATGAACTCTATGACCTCGGCCATCTGTACGAAGCCGCGGTGGCCTACTATCAGGCGACCGGCAAACGCTCGCTGCTCGACGTGGCGATCAAGAGCGCGAATTTGCTGGTCCGTACATTCGGTCCCGGCAAGCGGCGCATTTATTCCGGGCATCAGATCGTCGAAATGGGCCTCGCGAAGCTCTATCGCGTCACCGGCAACGAGCAGTATCTCCAACTCGCGAAATTCTTTCTCGATTGCCGCGGCGGAGGCGAATCCTACAACCAGGCCGATATTCCAGTAGTGGATCAAACGGAGCCGGAAGGCCACGCGGTGCGAGCCACCTATATGTACTCCGGCATGGCGGACGTTGCCGCCCTCACCGGCGATAAAGCGTACGTGAAGGCTATCGACACCATCTGGGACAACCTGGTCGAAAGGAAAATCTATGTCACCGGCGGCATCGGTGCGATCGGCAATATCGAGGGCTTCGGCGCGGATTATCAGCTGCCGAACATGTCCGCCTACAACGAAACCTGCGCGGCCGTGGGCGAAGATTTCTGGAATCAGCGTCTTTTCCTGCTACACGGCGATGCGCGCTACGTCGATGTCTTCGAGCGCACCCTCTACAACGGCCTGCTCGATGGCGTTTCGCTCGATGGCGAGACCTATTTCTATCCGAATCCGCTCGAGTCCATTGGCCAGCACCGGCGCAGTCCCTGGTTTGGCGTTGCCTGCTGTCCGGGCAATATCACGCGTTTCATGCCGTCCATTCCCGGCTATGTCTACGCGGAGCGCGGCAGCGAATTGTACGTGAATCTCTTCATGAGCAACGATGCCGAGGTGAAGCTGGACAACGGCCGCGAGATCAAGATTTCCCAGCAGACGCGTTATCCGTGGGACGGCCGGATCACGATTAAACTCGACCCGCAAGGCCACGGCGCATTCACGGTCAAAGTGCGCATCCCGGGCTGGGCTCGCGGTGAGGCGATTCCAGGTGGCCTCTACAAATTTGAAAATGCTGCGCTCGATGCCCCGGTCGAACTTCGCGTGAATGGGCGAGCGGAGAAGATCGAGCTCGATAAAGGATACGCCACGCTGACTCGCGACTGGCACGCTGGCGACAAAATTGAGCTCTCTGTGCCCATGCCCGTGAGGCGAGTCGTGGCGGACCCGCGGGTCGCAGCCGACCGGGATCGTGTGGCGCTCGAACGCGGTCCGATTGTCTATTGCCTCGAATGGCCCGACAGTCCGGACAAGCATGTGCGCAACGTGCTGCTGCCCGAATCGGCCCGGCTGAATGCCGTTTGGAAGCCGGATCTTCTGCGCGGTGTGGAAGCGATCGATACCCAGGTGGTCGCATACCGCTACAACGCAGAAAAACAGATTGAACACTCAGAAGAGAGCATCCGCGCCATTCCGTATTACGCCTGGGCCAATCGCGGACAGGGGCAGATGGAAGTCTGGATCGCGGATCGCCAGGACGCGGTCCATCCCACACCGTATCCGACGCTCGCCAGCACGAGCAAGGTGACAGCCTCCGGCGATCAGACCACCCCGAACGGCGTCAAAGATCCCCACATGGTAGCCGATCTGGAAACTCCGACCTCCTCGGCGGATTCCAGCTCCTCCTACAATTGGTGGCCGCACAAAGGCACCCGCGAATGGATTCAGTACGAGTTTGCCCATCCGGCGCGCATATCGGAGTCGGCCGTCTTCTGGTTCGCAGAAAAGAACGGCGAAGTGAAATCGCCGGCTTCGTGGCGTCTGCTATATCGCGACGGAGATGAGTGGAAACCGGTAATCGCCAGCGATGCGTACGGCCTTTCTCTGGATCAGTTCAATACAGTGCATTTCCAGCCCGTCACCACGGGAGCGCTGCGCCTTGAAGTGCAGCTGCAACCCGGATACTCCGCCGGCCTGGAAGAGTGGACCGTCCAATAGTGTCGGCCGCTCCTATGCCCAGCTTCGAGCCGTTCCACTTCGATGGAACCAACGGCTTCCTGCACCACCCTCAAAATGACGCCGGCTTTTCGCTGGTGCTCACGCATGGCGCAGGTTCAAACTGCCAATCACCTTTGCTCGTGGCCGTGGCTCAAGCCGTTCAATCCGCCGGCTTCCACGTTCTACGCTGCGATCTCGCCTTTCGCCAGGCCAGAAAATCCGGCCCGCCTCATCCGTCCCAGGCTGCGGCAGATCGAGAGGGATTGCGCAGCGCCGTGGAAGCACTGCGCCGAGTGAGCGCAGGGCGCGTTTGCCTGGGCGGGCACTCGTACGGAGGAAGGCAGGCAAGCATGCTCGCAGCCGAGCATCCGGAGCTAGCAGAGCGTCTGCTCCTGCTCTCGTATCCGTTGCACCCGCCGCGAAAGCCTGAACAACTCCGCACGGCACACTTTGCCGCCGTACGGACGCCGGCGCTTTTTGTGCACGGCGACAACGATCCGTTCGGAACACCCGCCGAAATGGAAACCGCTTTAAGCGCGCTTGGCGCTCCGCATCGGCTCAGCATCGTAAACGGTGCCGGTCACGATCTGAACCGCGGCAAATTCGACCTGGCGGCACAGATCGTGTCGCCGTTCCTGAGCCTCGCTGCCATCTAGCGCGGCTGAACCCATTGGGCGGTACCCGCGATTAGATCGATTTCACTCTCCAGCCGCCGCACTCTCTCCGGCATACTAACCAGACCACCCGCCACGTCCATCACCGATTTCGTTCGCCCGTCGAACGCAACCGAAAGGATACAGCCCGGGCGGTCCATCACCGGCCCAAAGTAGAAATCCTGCAGAGTGAAAAATCCCGCACGCGCGAATGCTGCCATGAGCTCGCGCACTTGGCCCGGCGAGATCTGTGCGTGATGATGTCCGGGAGAAGCCACGAACGCCTGTCCTTCGAAATCGACGGTTCCGTTTCCGCTGATCGTGACCCTGTACTCGGGGCAGGCGCCGAGGCAACCGGTACGCGTCAGCGCAATTCGCAGCGTGCTCCAGTCGTGAATCGCGGGAATCTCCGCTCTTATTATTTCCTGAGCAGAAGCAACCTGCGCGCCCCCAGCCCCAAACAAGGCGGACACGGCGAAAAGAACGGCAAGAGCGTAGCGGGACATTAGTCTCGCTCTGCTTAGACGGAGTGCGCGCTCCGCGGTGTCTCCCGAATCTGCTTGATTCCGATGCCCGGCGTCGCAATCTGGAATCCCACGCGCTCCATGCCGGACTGGATGTACTGATTCATCATGAACCAGCGCCATACATTGCCAGTGAGCAGATTCTCCATACTCACCAGCGAGATCCCCACATCGATTCCAATCACATCGGGATTGACCCAGAGCTTCTGATCCTGCCAGTTCGGATTAAATGCGTCGGTAAAGCCGTAGCGCTGGTAAATCTTGTCGCCGTAAAGCTTGCGCATCTCGCGCAGGACGGGCAGGCAGATATCCGGCGTAAACATCAGCGAACCGGCCGCCGCGCAGGGCACCAGCGTTCCATCGATCGGCCCTTCATCCGGCGGTCCGCCCCAGTTCACGTAGCCCGTAGCGCTGTCGGAAACGGTGATGCCCCACATATTCGGCCCGTAACTGGCATACCGCGATTGCAGGCTGATGCAGAAATCCCGGTGCGCATAGGTGGCAATCCGCGAATTCTCGAAATAGTTGGTCCCGTTGGCATCCGTCTGGTGGCGGAAATTCACCCAGGCATGCGAATACTGATGCGTGAACAGCGGGCCGCCGCCTATGAATTTCCATTTCTGGTAACGAACTTCGGGACGAACCCATGCATACCAGCTGTCTGCGGTCAGCGGGTTCCGCGCGGCGCCGATCCCCAGCAGATACAGCAGCGACGCCTCGCTGTAAGCATCCCAACGGAATTTGATGAAGCCCGAGCCCGGCCGGACACCATGCGAAAGCAGGTACGGATTGCCGTTCAGCATCCAGACGAAATCGACGCGTTCAAATATCTGCTTCGCCAGCTGGTGAATCTCGTGATCGCTCCAGAAGTATCCCTGCGCTGTCAGAACACCCGCGAGAAGCAGCGCCGTATCCACGCTCGAAATTTCCGAATCCATGCGCCGCTGCCCGGTGCGCGGATCCATGAAATGCAAAAACCAGCCGTGGTCGTGGAACGAGCGCGCCCAGAGGAAGCGAAGTGTCGTAAGAACGCGGGCCCGGGCTCGTTCGCGAGGTACCCAGCCGCGTTCGGCTCCGATGCAATAAGCCGCTAAACCGAAGCCGGTCGCTGCCGAACTTGCCACATGACTGGAAGGCGCGCCGTCCACCCGCGCCCGGTCCATGAAAAGTCCTGTCCGGCTGTCCCATTGCTCCCAGAAATATTGGAAACAGCGTTTCTCGTAATCCTCCAAAAACGCAACGTCTTCCGGCGTCAGTTCGGGAGGAGCATGCAACCCGGGAATCTGCCGTTTGGTTACTGCTTTGGCTGCGGTTCCAGCCCCTGCCAGCCCAACCAGCGCCGCCGCACTCTTGCCCAGAAACCTGCGGCGCGAAATTTCGGGGCTCTCTGGGCGGTACACGACGCGAACCTTTTTACGGTAGTTCTCTTGGCATTTTAAAATCTCAGCATTTCTCGTTCCAGGTCAATACCTCTTCTAAAATGATCGACGTATGGCCTCCGATTTTTCGCTCCAGATCGGTCTCTGCCAGTTGCAGCTGTTAAAAGGCGACATCACTCAGATTCATGTCGACGCGATCGTAAATGCCGCCAACTCGGCACTCGCCGGCGGAGGCGGTGTAGACGGCGCCATTCACCGGGCCGGCGGTCCCGAGATCCTGCAGGAACTCGATACCATCCGCAGCGAGCAGGGCGGCTGCCCCACGGGAAGCGCGGTTGTCACGAGTGCCGGCCGCTTACCAGCTCGCTACGTATTCCATGCCGTGGGACCGAGATATCGCGACGGAAAACACGGCGAGAGCGAGCTGCTTGCCTCCTGCTACACAACCTGCCTGAATCTCGCCGCCGAGCGCGACGTCCAAACCATCAGTTTTCCGTCCATCAGCACCGGCATCTACGGATATCCAATCGAAGACGCCGCACAGATTGCCGTCCGCACCGTTGCCGTGTGGCTTCGCAGCCATACCGGTTCCGTTCGCGTCGTCAAACTCGTGCAGTTCAGCCAGAGCGACCACGAGATTTATCGCAAGCAGGCCCTGCAGTGGCGAGAGTCGGAAGCACGTTAAACAGCGCGTCGCGAGCAGGTGCTTAGGGCTGCAAAGCAAATGGCTGGCAGCGCGGGCACCAGAATGTCAGCCGTGCCTCCGAGCCCTGTCTGCGCGCCAGTATGGCCGTCCCGCAGACACGGCAAGGCCTGCGAGCGCGTCCATAGACCCATAAGCGCGCCGAAGCATCCGCCATCCCCGTGGTCCGGCGGAAACCGGTGTACGTGAGAATCTTGTCTTCCGACGTATCCAGCACGTTCGCTTTCAGCAGCCGGTCGGCTTCGGAAACAATCGTGCCCAGTTCGGAGTCATTGAGCGAGCCCACCTTGCGAAACGGATTCACACGCCCGGCGAAGCACACTTCGCTCTTAAACACATTGCCGATCCCGGCCAGAATCCACTGACGAATCAGCGCGCTGCCAATTTCCATCTCAGGCTGCGCGCGCAGGTTTGCCATCGCCTCCGCGCCGTCGAAATCGGAGCGAAGAAGCGCCGGACCCAGATCCCGGAATCCTGCCCGCCGCCGCAGCGTCTCGGGGCTGTGAAATTCCGCCACCGGAACGCGAAACGCAACGGCGACGAAATCCGCCGTCGCAACCACGATACGCATGTCGTACTGGCTTCGCTTCCAAGCTTCGCCCGCGCGGTAGATATGCCAGCTTCCGCTCATCAGCATGTGCGTGAGCAGGATCAGATCGCCCGAGAACCGCATCTCGATCCACTTGCCGGAAGCTCCGACCGACTCCACAATGCGGCCGGGAACCGGCGTATCTTCGTTCACCCGCGCCAGCTTGGGCAGAACCGTCTGAAATGCCGTGATCGTTTTCCCCGCCAGCGCTGTCTGCAGCGTACGAGCGGCGCGAAAAATCGTATCGCCTTCAGGCATGGAAGGCCGTTTCCTCGGCCTCGTCTTCAAAGGCCGGAGCCGCACGCCGCAGATGATAGCCCGCCACGCTTGCAACGAATCCGGCATCCTCCAGAAAGCGCGCGAGCCTGTGCTGGGAAGCCGGTTCGTCGTTGATCGTTGCGATCAGCAGACCGCTCCGGCGCGCCTGCCTCATGCCTGCAATCTCGGCAAGCTTACGCGCGAGCGCAGCGGCGAAATGCGAACGCTCCGGTTCTTCTGGAGGCAAAAACACGCGAATCGCAGGATTCCGCCGTCGCAGGAACGCAGTCAGTTCGCCATTCACCAGCACGACGCTCGCACCCGCCGCTCGTGCCATGCCGTGCGTTGCCGATTCTGACTCTGTTCCCGAGCGTGGCCACGGAAGTATGGTGCCGTGGGGATTGGCCGGATCGGCCGCCGCCAGATGCAGCGTCTCCGGCTGTTCCGGTGCATGCTTCAGGTTGCGCAGCATATCGATCGCAGCCGTCGTTGCGAACTGCGCCGCCCCCAGTCCGGCCACGAACATCCCGCGCCGGATCCAGCCGCTTTCTTCCATCGTTCGCAATGCGGGATAGACCGCCGCATATCCGCCCGCGATCTCTTCTCCCTGCGCCGCTTCGCGCATCACGATCCCGTAGCGCACCAGCATCTGCTGCGCCACAGCCGCCGCGTGTTCGGTGAACGTGATCGATTCCTTTGGTCTCCGTTGTTCGACCAACGACCAGCGGCCTTCCGGCGCACGCCCCCGCACCCCGCGCGCTCTCAGCGACCGCAGAAATTCCGGCGAACCCGGCCGGCCATCGCCAGGCATACCGCGATGCGATCGGCTGTCACGAGGACGGATCAGATTGCGAAGCGGGTGGAACGTATCGTTGGTGATCAGCCCGCGCCAGACGAGCTGCCAGATCGCATCCTGCGTATCACCCGGATAATTTCCGCCGCAGGCGCGATGCAGTTCGCCAAAAAACGTCGCACCCCGGCGCCGCAGAACATCCAGAATCTTTTCTGCACGCTCGGATAACGGTTGCGCATCTTCCGCAGCCGCTACGTCCGGCGGCAACAGGCGATCGGCGCTGTCCAAAAGATACAGCGCGATCCGCCCATCGCGATCCCCCACCGGCTCGCGGCCAAGCCAGATCACTTCACCCGAAGCGAGCAGCGCATCGAGATCTTCGGGCCGGTAGTCGGCAACTCGCGCCGGCAGAATCTCGCGTTCCAGATCGGAAACGAGCAGCGGAGCGCCCTGCAGAATTTCGATCGCATCGAGCAGCGCATCCAGCCCCCGTCGCGGAGCAGTCACGCCCTGCCAGCGAGCCAGAAAGCGCGCGAACTGCCGCTCTTCCGCCGGCACAACTTCCCGCCGCAATTGCGCGAGCGTGCGCCGCCGCGCCTGCTGCAGCACCTCCGGATCGATCCATTCGCGGTGTACTCCGCCCGGCGTAAATTCTCCCTCATACAGCGCGCCTGCATCGTGCATGGCGGAAAGCGCAGCCTGCACCACTGCCCGCGAAAGACCAAATCGCCGCACGACATCCTGCGTCGTGAATGGTCCATGCGTTCGCGCATATCGCCGGATCAATTCAGCCTCGGCATTGGGCGCCGTTGCGAGGAACACCTCCGGCAATCCCGGCGGCAATGGAATCCCGAGAGCGTCGCGGTACCTTCCGGCGTACTCGACGGGTATGTAGCGCATCTCGCCTGCGATGCGAACCGCCAGAGCGCGCCGCGCCTTCACCAACGTCTCAATCGATCCCGCAACCGCCTGCGACGTTGTGCGCGCGCTGATCTCCGCCTCCGACAAATCGCCCAGCTTCAGCAGCAGATCGTGCAGCCCGTCTGCATGTTTGGCCTGATACTCGGGATCGGTCGCCTGCAGGCGCGCCTCAATCTCATCCAGAATGCGTTTATCGAGCAGTTCGCGAAAATCGGTGCTGCCGAGGATCTCCTCCAACTGCGACTGATCGATCGCAAGCGCCTGCGCGCGCCGCTCGGCCAGTGGAGCATCGCCGTCGTAGATGTAATTGGCAATATAGGAGAACAGCAGCGCCGAGGCGAATGGCGATGGCTTCTGCGACTCCACCCTCGTCACCCGAATCTTGCCCGTTTGAATATCTTTCAAAATACGAACCGCCGCCTCGAGATCGAACACATCCCGCAAACACTCGCGATACGCTTCGAGCAGAATGGGAAACGACGGAAAGCGCGAGGCGACGCTCAACAAATCCGACGCGCGCTTCCGCTGCTGCCAGAGCGCAGCCCGCATGCCGGCGCGCCGTTTGGGAAGCAGCAGCGCGCGTCCCGCTGCCTCGCGAAACTTAGCTGCAAACAGCGGCGTGCTGCTCAGTTGCTGAACAACCAACTGCCGCAGCTCAGCCGCGTCCGGTAGCAGCGTGTCCCCTTCAATCGGGAGATCCATATCGGGCAGCCGGATGACGAAGCCATCCTCCGTCCACATCGACTCCGCCTCCAGATTCCGCTCAGCCCGCAGCCGCGCCGTCGCCGCCATGCACCACGGCGCATGCACCGCACTGCCAAACGGCGTCAGCACACAGATTCTCCAGTCCCCCAGCTCGTCGCGGCAGCGCTCGATGACGATATCGCGATCGCTCGGCACCTTGCCGGTCGCGGCTTTCTGGTCGTCCAGATAGCGCAGCAGATTCTCGGCCGCGAGCTGATCCAGGTTGTGCTGCTCCATCAGCCGAGTAAGCGCCGCCGTGCGCGGCAGTTCCATGAGTTCCCGCGTCATCTGCCCGATGTGCCTGCCAAACTCGGCCGGCCGCGGACTCGTGTCGCCCTTCCAGAACGGCATCTTGCCCGGTTCGCCCGGAGCCGGCGAAACCAGCACGCGATCGTGCGTGATCTCATCGATGCGCCACGTGCTTGCGCCGAGAATGATCGTGTCCCCCGCGCTGCTCTCGAAGATCATCTCTTCGTCCAGTTCGCCCACGCGCGAGCCCTTCGCGCCGCCAGTCACAAACACGCCGTACAACCCGCGATCCGGGATCGTTCCGCCATTCACGATCGCCATCAGCCGCGCTCCCTGCCGCGCCGTGAGTTGATTCGTAATCCGGTCCCAGGTAAGGCGCGGACGCAGGTCCGAAAAATCGTCCGATGGATAGCGCCCGGAAAGCATGTCCAGCACGCCCTCGTACACGCCGCGTGAGAGTTCCGCGTATGGTGCGGCCCGCCGCAAAACTGCCAGCAGCTCGCTGGCGTTCCAGCTGTCCATCGCCACCGCCGCCACGATCTGCTGCGCCAGAACATCCAGTGCATTGCGCGTGTAATCGACCGCTTCCACCTGCCCGTCCGACATGGCTTTACCGATCGCGGCGCAGGCCACCAGATCACCTCGATACTTCGGAAAAACAATGGCGGAACTGACGCCGCCCACGTGATGGCTCGACCGCCCCACCCGCTGCAATCCGCTTGCCACCGACGGGGGCGCTTCGATCTGTATCACCAGATCGATCGCACCCATATCGATGCCAAGTTCCAGAGACGAAGTCGCCACCAGCCCTCGCAGCGTGCCTAGTTTCAGCCGTTCTTCGATATCTTTCCGTTGCTCGGCCGCGACGCTGCCATGATGCGCGCGCACCAGCACCTCGCCCGCCAGTTCATTGATTGCTCCCGAAACACGTTCCGCCAGCCGCCGGCTGTTCACAAAAATGAGCGTCGATTGATGTGCGCGGATCAGTTCGAGCAGTTTCGGATAAATCGCAGTCCAGATCGACGGGCGCGCTGGTCCCTGCGAAGCCGGGCCGCTTGGCAGATATTCGAGTTGATCTACGCGCGCCATGTCTTCGAGCGGCGCTTCCACTTTGAGATCCAGCCGCTTCGGTTCGCTCGCATCCACAACGGTCACGGATCGGAACCGCGCCCGTGAAGCGAACTTTTCAATTTCCGGCAGCACTCCGTCGTTCACCGCCTCCGCTTGCGTACCGGCGACATTTCCCTCCTGCGCACCGCCCAGAAACTGCGCGACAATCTCGAGCGGCCGTTGCGTCGCCGAAAGCCCGATGCGCTGCAGCTTCCGTCTCGCCATCACCTCCAGCCGCTCGAGCGAGAGTGCAAAGTGTGCGCCGCGCTTGGTCGGTGTAAGCGCGTGAATCTCGTCCACGATCACCGTCTCGACCGATCGCAGCGTCTCGCGCGCGTTCGAAGTCAGCATCAGATACAGCGATTCGGGCGTCGTGATCAGGATGTCTGCCGGATTTCGCAGGAAATGCGCTCGCTCCGCAGCCGGCGTGTCGCCAGTGCGTATCGCTACCGCTGGCTCAATTACCGGAATGCCGGCGCGTCTGGCGGCCTGCGTGATGCCAACCAAAGGCGCGCGCAGATTCCGCTCCACATCAACCGCCAGCGCTTTGATCGGCGAAACGTAGAGCACGCGGCAACGCTCGTTCTTCGGCGGTTGCGGCTCGAAGAGTAGCCGGTTCAGGCACCAGAGAAAAGCAGCGAGCGTCTTTCCGCTGCCCGTGGGCGCCAGAATCAGGACCGAGTCGCCCTTCGCAATAGCGGGCCAGCCGGCCTCCTGCGCACGCGTGGGCTTTTCAAATACAGCGCGGAACCAATCGCGAACAGGCTCGTGAAAAAGATCGAGAACGTCGTGGGTTTTGGCTCGCTTGAGCATCGTGCCAGGTGCCCGAATCACTCGGGCACCCAGCTTCGATTATGCCTTCACCGGCCGGTCAGCAGCCTTCCACTTGGCTTCGTCCCAATACTTCACACGTCCATCGCGATACGAATCCACCGCTAGGCTGATCAGCACCTGCGCGTGCGCCGCCGTCTCCACATCGAGGTGCGGCTTCTGCCGCGTGCGCATGCAATCGAGGAAGTTGCCGACGTGAGCTTGCATCATGTCGTACTGCTCAACCGGTATGTGAATTTCGTCCTTGCCAAACTTGTAGCCCGGAAACGGCCCGCGGTCGTCGCTGTTGGGAAGTTCCACAATCTCAGGCTTCACCAGAATTTCAGGAGTGGAACCCTCGAACTCGCCGTGCGGCACCATGATGATCGTGCCTTCGTGCCCGCGAATCAGGCCCGGAATGTGCTGCGAGTTGGCCATCGAGGAGCTGAGCACGAGCGAGTGACCTTCCGGGTATTCGGCAATCAGATGAAACGTGTCGGGCACCTCGCGCCCGTCGTTGAACGCATAAATACCACCCGATGCCGAAACCTTGGTCGGAAACTGCGGCTTGCTCCAGCAGATGTTGAGCGGCGCTACCACGTGGAAGAACAGATCGGTCGCAATGCCGCCCGAATAGTCCCAGTATTTGCGAAACCGAAAGAAACGATCGGCATCGTAAGCGCGCTTCGGCGCGGAGCCAAGCCACATGTTCCAGTCGATGTGATTGTCTCCCGATGCATCCGGCCCCGCCGCTGTGTCGATCGGCCAGTTCCATTCGCCCTCAATCGAGTTGCGATGATACGATCCCTGGCTCATGATCATCTTGCCGATCATCCCGTCGGCGATCGCCTTTTTTGCTTTCCACCACTGATCGGCCGAAGTCGTCTGCGAGCCAACCTGCAGCACACGCTGCGTCTCCCGCGTGGTATCGACCAGCTTCTTCGCTTCGTCGATCGTGTGGCACATCGGCTTTTCCAGATACACATCCTTGCCGGCGTCCATGGCATCGAGCGCAATGCGTGCGTGCCAGTGATCGGGAGTGGCAACGATCAGCGCATCGACATCCGGCCGCGCGATCACTTCCCGGTAATCCGAGTAGCCTTTCGCCTGATGGCGCTCGGCGGTCTCGCGCTTCCGCTTTTCGTAGACGTCGCAAACTGCCACAATCTGGCACGCATTGTTGTGATTCTCCGCGTATTTCGCGAAGGAGCGCGCATCCGATTGCCCGCGTCCGCCGCAGCCAATGAGCGCCACATTGATGCGATCATTTGCGCCGATCACGCGGCTCGGACTCACTTTATTCGCCCTCGAGAACGCCTTCGACGCAACGGCAATTCCCGCGCCCAGCGCTCCCGACCGCTTCAGAAAATCACGCCGGTCCAGCGAAGCAGGATTGGAACCGGTGGGCGAATCAGCAGACATGGCAATCCTCCAAAGCGGCTATTCTATCGAACGTATGCAGGTCGGTATTCCAAGCCGCACAGCATTACGCGTCGCCATGCGTCGTGCCGCCCATCAGTTGCACGATGCATCTCCGCTCGTCTTTGAAGATTCCTACGCCCTGCGACTGCTGCCCGCCGAAGCAGCCGCCGAAGTGCGGGCCAACACCGACGGCGATCACCCGGTTTCGCGTGCAATGCGCTCCTGGATGGTTGTGCGCAGCCGCTTCGCCGAAGACCAACTGGCAGGCGCAGTGGAGCGCGGCGTTCGGCAGTATGTTTTGCTTGGTGCCGGTCTCGACACGTTCGCCTGGCGCAATCCGTTTCACCACAGCGGTCTTCAAATCTTCGAAATTGATCACCCGGCCACACAGGCCTGGAAATGCGAACTCGCCGCCGCGTCGGGCTTAGATAAACCAGACAACACGCGCTATGTACCCGTCGATTTCGAACACGATTCGCTGGCCACATGCTTATCGCGGGCCGGATTCGACCGAACCGTCCCCGTCTTTTTCAGCTGGCTGGGTGTCGTTCCGTATATGACCCTGCAGGCGTTCCGGCAAACGATCGACTTCCTCGGAACCTGCGCCGCACGTAGTGGACTCGTCTTCGATTACGCGCTCCCGGCCGACGCGCTCACAGAAAGAGAGCGAATTCTTCAGCAATATCTGGCCGCCCGCGTGGCTCAAACCGGCGAGCCGTTCCGACTATTCTTCCTGCCGGACGAGGTGCGAGCCGAACTCGCTCGCGCCGGCTGGAACCTTACGGACGATCTGGATGGCGTCGCTCTCCACCGCCGCTATTTCGAAGGCCGTGTCGATGGTCTGGGACTGCGCAGCCGCGCCGGCCGTCTCTTGAGCGCACAAATTCTCGACAACGAGGCGGTGTAATCCGCTCGTTACAATGAGTCGAATGCCCGAGGAGAGCACACCCGCGCCGAATTTCGAAGCGCGCCTCGAAGAGCTCGAGCGAATTGTCAAAGAACTCGAAAAGGGAGATCTTCCGCTTGAGCAATCGCTCGCTCTTTTCGAAAACGGGATGAAACTGAGCGCGGAGTGCAAACGCGAGCTCGACCAAGCCGAGAGTAAAGTCGAAATGCTGATCCGGCGCGGTTCGCAGATGGTCGCGGTGCCCTTCGAACCCGAGAAGAATTCGTAATGACGCAATCGCCGGAGATCGGACTCCAGGAATTCCTCGCCGCCCAAGTCCAGCTGGTTGACAGCGCGTTGCAGCAATGGGTTCCCGAGGAAACTGTCGATCCATCCTCGATACATCGCGCCATGCGGTACAGCCTGTTTGCGGGTGGCAAGCGGATTCGGCCGATCCTCGCCATTGCTGCCGCTACCTCGATAAGCGGCGAGACTAGCGGAGTAGAAAATGCCGCTTGTGCGCTCGAGCTCGTTCACACCTATTCCCTGATCCACGATGACTTGCCCGCGCTCGATAACGACGATCTCCGGCGGGGCCGTCCAACCTGTCATAAAGTTTTTGGCGAGGCGATGGCGATACTCGCCGGCGACGCCCTGCTCACACTGGCCTTTGAAGTTTTGAGCCGTCTGCCTGCGATTTCAGCGGAACAGAAGATCCGCATGGTCGAAGAACTTTCGCGCGCTGCCGGAACGGTGGGCGGCATGATCGGCGGGCAGGTAAACGATATCGAAGGCGAGCGCAAGAAAGCCACCGCCGCGCTGCTCGACAGCATTCATCGCGCCAAGACCGGCGCATTGCTGCGCGCCAGCGTGCGAATCGGAGGAATCTATGCGGGCGCAACTCCGGATCAGCTGGCGGCACTCTCGGCTTACGGCGAGCACATCGGGCTCGCGTTTCAGATCATCGACGACGTGCTGGACATCGAGGAATCTTCCGAAGCGCTGGGCAAGACCGCGGGCAAGGATCAGGCCCAGCAAAAAATCACTTTCCCCGCTGTCTACGGACTCGAGCGCTCGCGCATCATGGCGGAAGAAGAACGGCTGGCCGCTCATGCCGCACTCGCCAGCTTTGGCAATCGCGCCGAACGGCTGCGGCAGATCGCCGATTTCATCGTGCAGCGCAAGGCTTGAAGCAGAGCGGCAAACAGCGCCTCGATGTTGCGCTGGTGGAGCGCGAGCTGGCCGAAACGCGAGCCAGGGCGCAGGCGCTCATTCTGGCCGGCAAGGTGACGCTGGACGGGCAGAAGGCCGATAAGCCAGGACACTTCGTCGCACCCGACGCCCGCATCGAGATCGTTCAACCGCTGCGGTATGTGAGCCGCGGCGGCCTCAAGCTCGAAGCGGCGCTCCAGGCCTTTCAAGTCGGCGTAAGCGGCAGGATTTGCCTCGATGTCGGCACTTCAACCGGTGGTTTCACCGATTGCCTGCTCCAGCACGGAGCCGCACGCGTGCACGCAGTCGATACCGGCGCCGGTCAGATCGACTGGAAGCTGCGCACCGATCCGCGCGTGATCCTGCACGAGAAAACCAATGCGCGCTATCTGCGCCCCGAAGAGATCGGCGAGCCCGTTGATCTGATCGCCTGCGATGTCAGCTTTATCTCCGTTACGCTCCTCTTGCCTGCTCTTGCACCGCTGCTTGCAAGGGGCGGCGACTGGATCATTCTGATCAAACCGCAGTTCGAAGCCGGTCGCGAGTCCATCGGTAAAGGAGGAATCGTGCGCGATCCCCAAGTGCACGAAGCTGTTTGCCGGAAGGTGACCGATGCAATCGAAGCGCTCGGCTTTCGCACCGCGATCGTGCCGAGTCCCATCACCGGCGCGGAAGGCAACCGCGAGTTTTTGCTGCACGCCCGGCGCTAGATTACTCTATCCTTTAACAACTGGCCCTAATACACGACGCATGCCTCCGATCGAGACCGTAGGTATTATTTCGAAGCCGAACATGCCGCATGCCGCCGAGACGGTGTCCGGACTTCTCGCCTGGTTCGAGCAGCGCGGGATCACGTGCCGCCTGGATGAAGAAACCGCGATCCACGCCGGCCGCCAAGACTGGTTCGACCGCAACGACCTACCGGATGGCTGCGACCTCATCGTGGTGCTGGGCGGTGACGGCACTCTCCTTTCGGCGGCACGTGTGGTCGGCGGCCGCGACATTCCGCTGTTTGCCGTGAACATGGGGCATCTCGGATTCCTGACCTCGATACCCCTCGAAGATCTCTATCCGGAGCTCGAGCGCGCGCTCGCCGGACAGCATCGCATCGGGCGCAGGCGCATGCTCGATTGCGAGCTGCGCCGAGGCGGCAAAACCATCGGTTCCTACTCTGCGCTGAACGACATCGTGATCACCAAGAGCGAGCTGGCCCGCATGATCGATCTCGATACCCATGTCGATAATCACTTCGTCGCCGCCTACAAGGCCGATGGTCTGATCATCGCTACGCCTACCGGCTCGACCGCGTATTCGCTTTCGGCGGGCGGTCCGGTAATTTTTCCGTCGGTCGCAGCCTTCTGTATCACGCCGATCTGCCCGCACATGTTGACCAACCGCCCCGTTATCGTGCCCGATACGAGCGTCATTCACATCCTTGTGCACGGCGAAGACGGCACCTACCTGACCATCGACGGCCAAGTCGGCGAGCCGCTGTCCAAAGGCGATCTGGTCGTTTGCCGCTCGTCGCCAAAGACGATTCAGTTGATCCGTCCGCCGAAGCTACTCTTCTTCGACGTGCTGCGTGAAAAGCTGAAGTGGGGCGAACGATAAGCGCCTGCGCATGCATCATCTGAAGCGGCTCTCGCTCACGTCTTGGATCTTTGTCGCGCTCGTTGCGGGCGTCGTTCTGGGAGTCGCTGCGCCGGGTTTTGCAAAAGCGCTGGCACCGGTCAGCAACATCTTTCTGCGGCTGATCAAGTCCATCGTCGGACCGCTGTTGTTCGGCACGCTCGTCGCGGGAATCGCTTCCGCAGGCGAGCTGAAGACCATGGGCCGCATTGCGCTCAAATCGATTGTCTACTTCGAAGTTGCCACCACGATCGCGCTCGCCATCGGACTCGCCGCGGTCAACATACTCAAGCCCGGCGCGGGGTTAACACTCGCGGGCGAGACAGGATCGCCGATCTCCGGACTCGCCCGCCCGGCTTCCTTCAACCAGGTCCTCGAGCACGCCATACCGCAAAACATCTTCGAGTCGCTAGCCCAGAACGACGTGCTGCAGATGGTCATTTTCTTCTTTCTGTTCGGGGCCGCCTGCTCGGCTATCGGGAAAAAGGCAGAACCCGTGGTCACCTTTGCCAACGCGGTGGCCGAAGTGATGTTTCGCTACACCCGCTACGTGATGTATCTGGCGCCCTTTGGAGTGGGTGCCGCGATTGCCGTTACCGTCGGCTCGAAAGGCGTGCGCGTACTACTCGGCTTAGGCAAGCTGGTCGGCAGTTTGTATCTGGCTGAAGCCGTTTTTGTCGTCTGCGTGCTCGGCGGAGCGCTGGCCATTGCACGCGTGCCGTTCGGCCGCTTTTTCCAGGCCGCACGGCAGCCGTTTCTGATTGCCTTTTCGACAGCTTCGAGTGAAGCCGCGCTGCCCATCGCGCTCGAGAACATGAACCTCTTCGGAGTTCCGAAGCATATCGTCGGTTTTGTGCTGCCCACCGGCTACAGCTTCAATCTCGACGGCTCGACCCTCTATCTGGCGCTCGCCTCGATCTTCGTTGCACAAGCGGCGGGTGTCAACATGCCGATTTCAACCCAGCTCACGATGATGCTCACGCTCATGCTGATGAGTAAAGGCGTAGCCGCCGTTCCGAGAGCGAGCTTGGTGATTCTGGCCGGGGCGCTTGGCAGTTTCCATCTGCCGCTCGAGGGCATAACTCTGATCCTCGGCGTCGATGCGCTGATGGATATGTGCCGCACATCGGTGAACATGCTCGGCAACTGCGTGGCCACCGCGGTGGTGGCGCGCTGGGAGGGTGTTGCGCTCGAAAAAGCATCGGCCGCACCCGAACTAATCCCGGCCGAGCCATAATCCCCAGCTTGAAAATATCTTGCAGCGCGCCCAACATTTGGCCCAGCGCCGGCGTCTAAAGCGCGAAACAGAGAATCATTGTGTGGGAGATTGCGTTGCCGCTGCGCTTTCCTGGGGCTCTGCCGGAACATCCGACTGAAGCCCAGCTTGCCGACGAATGCCGGCGCGGCAATCTGCGCGCATTCGAGATGCTCTACCAGCAGCATGCCTCGCGCATGAAGAGCCTGGCCTTCCGGATGCTGGGCAGCCGCGCGGATGCGGAAGACGCCGTTCAGGAAGCCTTTCTCAAGGTACACAAGGCGGTGCGCGGGTTTGAGGGTCAGTCCTCGCTTGCCACCTGGGTCTATCGCATCCTGCTCAACTGCTGCTACGACGCGTTGCGGCGAAGGGAGCGCCTGGCTGAAACCGCGCCTGCGCGCGACTTCCCCGCCCCCGGCAAGCTGCCGCTGAAGCTCGCACTCGAACGCGCTCTGGCGATGCTCAACGACCGGCAGCGTATTGTCTTCCTCATGTTTGAAGTGGAAGGCCTGAAGCATTCCGAGATCGCGGCCATCCTCGAAGTTCCCGAAGGCACCTGCCGCAGCTGGTTATTTGAGGCCAAGAGTCAACTAAAACGCATCCTCACGGAGACTGCACGATGAAGTTTGAATGTGGAGATCTGGAGCAGGCGCTGCGCACGCCAGAGCTGATGCCGGAAGCGCGCGAGCACCTGCGGTTCTGCGCCGAGTGCCGCCGCGAATATCAGTTGTGGTTGCAGATTTCTTCCACCGCGCGTTCGCTGCATGAAGAGTGGGAAACGCCAGAGCTATGGGGGCGAATTCGCAGCACTATCGAGGCGGGGATCCAGCCGGCTCCGCCCGTCTGGAAGCGTTGGCCGGTTCTGGCTATTGCTGCGGCGATCTTGCTGGCTCTTATCGCGACCCCGCTGCTCTGGCAGCGGGCACACACTCCCGCGTCCCATGCACAACCTGGAGCAAACGGCGACGACGATTTCCTGACCGAACAGGCCCTCGCCGAAGTAGAGAAGAACGAGGCAGCGTATCGGCAGTCAATCGATAAGCTGTCGCGGCTGGCCGAAGCGAAACTCAAGAAGCCCGCCTCTCCTTACGTGGCGAACGAGCAGGAGAAGCTGCTCGCCATCGATTCGGCTATCGACGAGACGCGCGCCAACGTGAAACTCAATCGCTTCAACGTGCATCTGCAGACCACGCTGGCCGACCTGTATCGCGAAAAACAGCAGACATTAGAGGAGCTATTGAGCCGTGAACAAAAGAATTAGCCTGGTCGCCTTTGTCCTTGCGGCCGCTCTGCCGGTTTGCGGGCGCGAGGAGTACACGCGCAATTTCGATCGGACTCTGACCGTGCAAAGCGGTAACCCCGTGCGGCTCGAGCATAAGTTCGGCGATCTGATGATTCATTCGCATCCCGAGCAGACGGTCGTCATTCATGCCGAGATCCGCGCATCCGCTTCCGACGCGCAGCAGGCGAAAGATTATGCGAACCGGGTGGACATTCTGGTCGAGCAGAGTTCCGGAGTATCGATTCGGACGCGTTATCCCGAAACGCCGCGCTCCTTTTTCGGCATGAAGAATGTGTCGTATTCCGTGCACTATGAGGTCACGGTTCCGGAGAGTTCGCCGGTATCGATTCGCAATGCTTTTGGCCGGATCGAGGCATCCGGTTTGAAAGCGGGTGCGGATATTACCAACTCCAATGGCGATCTGATCTTCCGTGATGGCCGGGGGACGACGCATCTGCAGAATGGCTTCGCCCGCACCGAAGCGACAAACGTTCAGGGCGACCTGACGATCGAAACGGGTAATGGCGCGGTGCAGGTCAGCGATGTCGGCGGTAAACTCGCCGTCCGCGATCGCTTCGCGAATGTAACGGCAGCGCGCGTGCCGAAAGGCGTGACGATCGACAACAGCAACGGAACTGTCGAGCTGACCGATTCCGGAGGCGGCGGCGAAGTGAAGAACTCATTCGGGAATGTGACCGTCCGAAATTTCCTCGGCTATCTGATCGTGAATGACAGCAATGGTACCGTCGAGGCTGAACATGTAGCCGGCCCGGCTGAACTGAACACCACTTTCGGCGCAGTTCGCTTTTCCGATATCGGCGGCCGTCTCTCCATTCGAGCCAACAATTCACATATCGAAGGAAACATCGTCCGCGGCACGCTCACCGTCATCAATTCCTTCGGACCGGTGATCGCGAACGATGTGCAGGGCGAAGCGCGAGTGGAATCGGGCAACGGCGAAGTACGGCTGCAAAAAATCGCCGGCGCGGCAAACATCCGAACCAGCTTCGGCGCGGTCGAGGCCGATGACGTTAATGGTCTCCTGACCGTTCACAACTCCAACGGTTCGGTGAAAGGCTCGCGCGTGAGGGGCGCGAACGTGAGTACGAGTTTCGGCGGAGTCATTCTGGAAGACGTCGCGGGGCCCATCGATGTTCAGAACCAGAACGGGGCCGTGGACGTGGCCAGCAGCGCGCGCGGATGCCAGCCCATTACGATTCACACGTCTTTCTCCACACTGCGTGTGCACCTGCAGGGCGAGGCCAGTTATCACGTGTCCGCCCATACTTCGTTTGCAAACATCCGCAGCGATTTCCCGCTCAGCGTTTCGGGTTCGCTCTCAAACGACAGCCTGGACGGCACCATCGGCAGCGGTCATTGCGAGATGAAACTCAGCAATGGCAATGGCGCGATTGAAATTCTGCGCGGCGGGATGTAGTTCGCCTTATGCAGCCGGCTTGAGCACCACTTTCATGCAGTCCTGCTGCTTGTGCAGAAACGTCTCGAACCCCTGGGGCGCCTGCTCGAGCGGAAGGCGATGGGTAATGATGAAGCTGGGGTCGATGTCACCCCTCTCGATGCGCTCCAACAGCGGTCGCATGTATTTTTGCATGTGCGTCTGCCCTGCCTTGATTGTCAAGGACCGATTCATCACCGACCCCATCGGGAATTTGTCGATGAATCCGCCGTACACGCCGATCACGGAGACTGTCCCGCCGTTCCGGCAGGCGAGAATGGCCTGGCGCAGGGCGATCGGGCGGTCCGTCTCGAGCATCGCGGCCTGCTTCGCCCGGTCGTATAGAAACGCCGCGCCCGGAGCATGGGCTTCCATCCCGACCGCGTCGATACAGGCATCGGGTCCACGCCCGCCGGTCATTTCCTTGAGAGCGTCGCGCACATCTTCGTGCTCGTAATTGAGCACCGTATCCGCTCCGGCCTTCTCTTTCGCCATGTTCAGCCGGTACGGGAAGCGATCAATCGCAATCACTCGCTCGGCGCCCAGCATGCGCGCGCTCGCAATCGCAAGCTGGCCCACCGGCCCGCAGCCCCAGACCGCGATGGTGTCGCCCGGCTGTATGTTGCACAAATCGGCGCCCATATAGCCGGTCGGGAAAATGTCAGAGAGAAACAGAACCTGATCGTCCGTCAGGCTCTCGGGCACTTTGATTGGCCCGACATCCGCAAAAGGCACGCGCGCATACTCGGCCTGACCACCGGCATACCCGCCGCACATGTGCGAATATCCGAACAATCCGGCGCCCCCATGCCCCCACAGTCTCTCCTGCATCCAGGCATTCGGATTCGAGTTCTCACAGACCGAGTAGAGTTGCCGCTTACACATGAAGCAATCGCCGCAGGCAATTGCGAACGGCACCACCACGCGATCGCCTTTCTGTAGATTCTTGACGCCGCTTCCAACTTCGACGACTTCGCCCATGAATTCGTGGCCAAGAATATCGCCGCTTTCCATGCTCGGGATGTAGCCGTTGTAGAGGTGCAGGTCGGAGCCGCAGATCGCAGTCGACGTGATCTTCACGATGGCATCGCGCGGATTCAATATTTTGGGATCGGGCACCGTTTCCACGCGCACATCTCGCTTGCCCATCCAGCAATTCGCTTTCATGTGATGTCCCTTTTTCTACAAAACAACGGATTCCGGCTCCGGCTGGGCCGGGTGCATTCCTTCGTGAATGCTGGCGTCCGATTTGGCAATTTCGCCCGTTTCGAGGAGTTGCTTCAAGGTGCGCAGGTTCTCCTGAATGAGCAGCCCCGGCGTCTGGCCGAACAGTTTGGCCAGCGTCGAACCGATGACTCCGCCCGGAGGCGTGTAGTTGACCTCCACTTTCACCAGCGTCCCGCGATCGCCGGGAGCACGCTCGAACTGCACCCAACCGGCATGATCGATGTCCGAACCCGGCAGCGAGCGCCAGACAATGCGCCGGTTGGTTTCATCGTGCTCCAGTTCGGCATTCCATTCAATTCGCTTGCCGCCCGGCGCCCGGATGACCCAGTGGGACTGATGCTCTCCGATCGACCGCACCGATTCGAGATGCTTCATAAAGCGCGGTAAATTCTCGAAGTTGCGCCAGTAGCTGTAAACCTCTTCCGGCGGGCGATCGATGATGATCGTCCGCACGACGCGCACGTCCTCCACCACGGCACCGTCGTTTTCGGCAGCCTCGTTGAGCGCTTTCGCGGCCAGGATGTCCAGCGCGGTGACTCCGGCTACGGCGGCGGTGGCCAGCCCGGCCTTCCAACGGTTCGACTCGTCATTCGCCAGCGTCTTGCCGAGGGAAGCGAGGTCGAGCGCATCGCCCGCCACGCGCGCCCACAGCCACGGCGCGGGTTTCGATTGCGACAAGATGCCGATTCCGGCAGCTACTTCGCGCGCGCCATAGAATCGTGTCCAGGCCCGGTTTTTACCCCGATCGGGTAATCCAATGATGCGGGCCAGTGTTCCGGGCGCGATCATCTCGGTGAGTCCCAGTCCTACGCTGAACCAGCCCAACCCGGCTACCAGCCTCGAGATCCCGCCATTCTGTTCTGAAGCCATACGTATCCCCTTCGTGTTCCAACGGCCCTATGACGCCGCCATGCCCAGAGCGTTTCTTACGCAAAACGCCCAGTACCGGGAACAAGCTCAAACGAACTTGCGTATCCTGACAGGGAAATACAAAGAGAGATATGGCGCAAACGACAGCTTCTTTCCTCGGCCAGATTCATGAACTGCTGGCCCGAAAACGATATTCGGTTACAGACGTTGACGAGAACGTGCTCCGGATCCAGGAGGTCGAAAGCGGGATCTCGCTCAGGGCCGTGCTCGAGGGCGACATCGTCTATTTCTCGCTGGTATGCGCGACCGTTCCGGAGGCGCGTATCACGCCCGCCCTGCTGCGCAAGATGCTGGCGGCCGATAACGGCCTGGCGACTTCTTATTTCCGGCTGCATAAGACGAACGACGGCCAGGTCGCGATCACCCTTAACAATTTCTGCAAGCTGCAGGAACTCGGGCCGGATGATGAAGACGACATTCTGTCGTGCGTGAGCTTTCTGCTGGCGGATGTGCTGCACGCGCGCGATCTGATCGGAGCAGATTTACAGTAAAGAGGCGAGAGAGAGCACTGTTATGAGTTTCTTTTCTGATTTGTTCAATCGCACCGGGCGAGTGGCCCGCGGGCAGGCTAACCAGGCCGTGAGCGCCATGGAGGATGCGACCTTTGAGGCGACCGTCCGGCAGACCATCGCCGACATGAAGACGGAGCTGAATAAAGTGGTGCAGTCTTCGGCCATGGCGATGAGCAACTACAACCGCCTGGACGCCGAGTATCAGAAATACGTGCGGCAATCGGCCGAATGGAAAGATCGCGCCGGACTGGCACTCGATGCCGGCAATGAAGATCTGGCCAAGAAGGCACTGGCCAAGAAGGCCGAGAGCGATAAGCAGGTCGCCTCCTTGCAGGCCGCCGTCGAGAGCGCGCGGCAGGCAAGCGAATCGTTGAAGAACCAGGTGGCCGAGCTGAAGCACAAGATCGAGGAAGGCGAACGGACCGCCACCACGCTGGTGGCACGCAAGAACGCCGCCATGGCTCAGCGGAAAGTCTCGGAAGCGCTGGCCGGAGTGGGAAAAGCCGACAACGCCTTTGCGGCTCTCTCGCATTTTGAAGAGACCGTGGCCAAAGAAGAGGCGACGGCGAAAGCATTCGATCAACTCGCCTCAACCGGCAAGGACGCTGGCCTCGAAGCAGAGTTCGCACAGTTGCAGGGCCACACGGTGGACGCTGAGCTGGAAGCACTGAAACGCGAACGCCTCGGGCCTGCCCGGCAAGGCGTGACGATCGATTTACCCAAAGAGCTGCCTTCCGCGACATCGACCAAATAAGTCCTGTATGTTTTTCGATCGCAAACCGGCGGCAGCAGCCGTTCCCGATCTCGCGAATCTGAAAGTCAGCGATGCGCGTATCGGCGATGCGCTTTCGATTGCGGGAGCCGCACCCGATTTCAGCGACATCGACTTCAACGTCGACCGGGTGGAATACTTCGAGGCCGGTGCTCGGCGCTGGTGGGAGCTGAGCGGGATGTGGCGCGATATCCGCGTCGCGCTCGAAGTGCACGCGCAGGAGACGCTCGAAGTTTTCGGGAATTTCGACGGCCGCAGAATCACACTCGACGAGCTTGGCGTTTCCGAAGACGATCTGGCGGAGATCGATCAGCGCCAGAACCAGGCCGATTTCTTCGATTACAACGGGAAGTTCTGGCTCTATCGCTTCAGCCGCGAGATCGGCCTGTTCACGAACCCGAATGCCATCGGACGCGGCTTTTACTGCTGGGAGTTTCAGGAGCAGGATTCGAAGCGATATCTGCAGATCCGGAAGTTTGAAGGCGAGCCGTTTTTCGGATTACTTTGGACCAAGCTCGATCCTGCGGATATCACGGTATATCGCGGTGCGTGATGAAACGTTTTGTTGTAATCGCATGTCTTGCGGCGCTCGTCAGCTGCGGCCTGCCCTCGTCCGTCCGTAAACAGATCGCGGCAGAGCACCGGCATCTTGAAGATGTCCGGCAGAGCGTTTCGGCGGAACAGAGCGAGCTTGGAAAACAGCTTGCGGGGAATTCCGATCTCTTCGCCAACCGGCCGGAACCGGCCAAATGGAACAGCGAGATCGGCGAGGCACAGCAGGAGCTCGCACAGGCCGCACAGCTCGACCGCGAACTGGACCAGATCGCTCGCGCCGACCGCCGGAACGAACGCAACCGCGCGATCGGACTGATCGGTCGCGCGAATCAGCTCGAAGAACAGGCGCGCACGGAGGCGCAAAACGCCGAAACAGCGGCCGGCAAATGGATCGCGTTCAAGAACGATCCGCGGTCGCATGAAGCGGAGCTTAAGACCGCCTACAACCAGCTGCACGGGAGCGACGCCGACGCGCTCTCGAAGAGAATCGAACAGGCCGAGCACGACTGGCCCGCCAAGAAGCAAGCGCTCGAAACGCGCTACAACGGCGTGCTGAACCTTGCGAAAGACGCCAATGGTATCTGGCAGCGCACGGCAGAAGCACGCAGCGATCTCGAGAGCGGCAAACTCACCGGAGCCGAAACAGCCACGCTGATCGAGGCGGATGATTCGCTCGCGGCGGATGCGGCAGCTTTTCATTCACAAGAAAACGAATTGAGCGCACTTTATGATCAGCTCTACACGTCTTGGGACAAGATTCTGGTTGATCTGGACGATCGCGACGATGACTATCGCGAGCGCATCCGCACGGTTCGCACACACATCACCGATCTGGCCGCGCATCAGAGCGAGACCTCCAGCTCGGAGGCGTGGACGTCGGTATCGAAACCGCAGTTTGAATCGGTAAAGAACGACCTCGGGATGGCGATCGCGCACAAAGACGCCGGGCTGTTCGATTCCGAAGCAAACACAACACCAGAACCCGCGGGCTTCGCGTACATTGCGCCGGAGAGCGTGGGCAGCAATCAGTACGGCTACTGGACGCACGACCACGGCGAGAGCGTCTGGAACTGGCTGCCGCAATACCTGATCCTTCGCGAGCTGCTCTGGAATCACGCTTACCGGCCGGTGGTGCTCGATGAATATCGGGGCTACCGGGTCGCGGAGAGCGCGGGAAAGACGTACTACGGCACGAATGCCACAACTGCCGCGCCCAAGTACGGCACACACGGCAGCTTCACCCAGCGCAGCTATGCCAGCAGCCGCTATGTCCAATCGGGCGGGTTCGGCAGCTCCGCATACGCTTCGCATCGTTTCAACTCTTCCTCCTCGCAATCACCACGCGCCACATCTTTCTACAGCGAGCGCGAGGCTGGAAAACGTTTTGGCGGAAATGCCGGGCGCAGTTTCGGCCGCGGCGCGGGAAAGAGTTTCGGGCGCGGGTTCGGCCGGCGCCGTTAACTCGTCACGTCATTTCGCGCGCGCTCTACAGAGTAAAATCCACGTGTGGTTCCGTTGTATCTCCGCGCTCACAGCGATGACAATGTCGCGATCATTGTAGACGCGGAAGGAGTACGGGCCGGGGCTCGCGATGGCGGCGGTCTGACCGTACGCGAGTTCATTCCACAGGCGCAAAAGGTCGCGCTCACAAGCATTTCGGCGGGCGATCCGCTGGTCCGCTATGGACAGACGATCGGCTATGCAAATCGTGTGATCGAGCCGGGGCGCTGGGTGCGGGAGGAGATGATCGATCTGCCCGCGGCGCCTTCGCTTGACGATCTGCCGCTTGCTACGGCGGTGCCCGCACCTTTGCCGCCGGTGGATGGAGACACGTTCGGCTACACGTTCGAGGGCTATCGCAATGCGGAGGGCAGCGCCGGAACGCGCAATCTGCTGGGGATTACGACGACTGTGCAGTGCGTGGCGCCGACGGTGGAGTATGCGGTGCGGCGGATCAAGAGCGAGATACTGCCGCGTTATCCGAACGTGGATGACGTGATTGCGGTGACGCATGGGTATGGCTGCGGGGTGGCGATCGACGCGCCGGATGCAGCCATTCCGATTCGCACGCTGCGGCACATCGCACGGCATGCAAATTTCGGCGGTGAGTCGCTGGTGGTGAGTCTTGGCTGCGAGAAGCTGCAGCCGGGGCGCTTGTTGTCGCCGGACCTGCCGGTACTGGAAGATGTGATTCGTTTGCAGCATGCGCATGGCTTCGCGGAAAGCGTGGCGCAGATTCTGCGCGCTGCCGAACGAAAGCTGGAAATTCTGAACCGGCGACGGCGAGAGCCGTGCCCGGTATCGCAGCTGATTGTGGGATTGCAGTGCGGCGGCAGCGATGCGTTTTCGGGGGTCACCTGCAATCCGGCGGTTGGGCGGGCAGCTGATCTGCTGGTGCGTGCCGGAGCGACCGTGCTGTTTTCCGAAGTGACGGAAGTGCGCGATGCGATTCATCTGCTCACGCCGCGCTGCATCAATGCGGATGTGGCGCGCGCACTGATTCGCGAGATGCGCTGGTATGACCAATACCTGGCGCGCGGCTCGGCGGACCGCAGCGCGAATCCTACGCCGGGCAACAAGCGCGGCGGGCTGGCGAATATTGTCGAAAAGGCGCTGGGCTCCATCGCCAAAGCCGGCTCGAGCGCAATTTGCGGGGTTGTGGGCCACGGCGAACGGGTGCAGGAACGAGGACTGATCTTTGCGGCGACACCGGCGAGCGATTTCATCTGCGGCACCGAGCAACTGGCCTCGATGAATCTGCATATCTTTACGACAGGCGAGGGCAGTCCGTACGGGCTCTCAATGGTTCCGGTGGTGAAGATTTCTTCGCGTACAGCGCTGGCTGAAAAGTGGCACGACCTGATCGACATTGACGCGGGCCGCATCGCAACGGGACGAGCCACGATCGATGACGTGGGCCGCGAGATCTTTGAGTTCGTGCTCGATGTGGCAAGCGGGCGAAAGAAAACCTGGGCCGAGCATTGGGGACTCGGCAATGCTCTGGTTCCGTTCAATCCGGGGCCCGTAACCTGAAGCGCGTGGCACAATCGACTGTAATGGGGTCCACCACAGCTAGGGTTACCGAGTGAGCAGTGATTTTCTGAGCTGGCTGGAAGCGCAGCAGGGCCGGCAGTATGAACTCCATTCGGAGCACATAAACCCGGTGTTCGTGAAGATGCTGCGCACCATCGGCTTCGATAAGCAGTACGTGCGCGGCGAAGGCTGCTACCTCTACGACCGGCATGGCGAGCGGTATCTGGACATGCTGACGGGCTGGGGTGTGTTTGCGCTGGGACGCAATCATCCGCGGGTGCGCGAAATTCTCGAGCATGTGCTGTCGCGCGAGATGCCGAATCTGGTGCGGATGGATTGCTCGCTGCTCTCGGGACTGGTGGCGGAGAAGCTGACGCGGCACACGGAACTAGATGGCGCAAACGGGCTCTCGCGCGTGTTCTTTTGCAATTCGGGGACGGAGACGATCGAGACGGCGATCAAATTCGCGCGCTGCCACACGGGCAAGAGCCGGATTCTGTACTGCGATCATGCGTTTCACGGCTTGACGACGGGCTCGCTCTCGCTGAACGGCGCGGAATTTTTTCGCGAGCGCTTCGGTGAGCTGATGCCGGGCACCTCCGCGGTGCGGTTCAACGATCTGGTGTCGCTCGAGCAGGCGCTGCACCGCAAGGATGTGGCCGCGTTTGTGATCGAGCCGGTACAGGGCAAGAGCTGCGAAGTGGTGAAGGAGGGCTATCTGGCCGAGGCGCAGCGATTGTGCCGGAGGGCCGGGGCGCTGCTGGTGGCCGATGAAGTGCAGTGCGGGCTCGGGCGTACGGGCAAATGGTTTGCGTATCAGCACTGGCCCGAAGTCGAGCCGGATATCGTGTGCACGGCGAAGGCGCTTTCGGGCGGTTATGTGCCGGTGGGCGCAGTGATTACGAATCCGAAGATTATGGATTCGGTGTTCAACAGCATGGAACGCTGCGTGGTGCATTCGAACACGTTCGGGCAGAACGATCTGGCGATGGCGGCGGCACTCGGGACCCTCCATGTGATGGAACAAGAGCGCATCGTGGAGCGGGCGGCGTGCATGGGACGCTATGTGATGGAACGGCTCACGGCGCTGGGTGAAAGCTGCCCGTTCGTTTCGGAGGTGCGCGGGCGCGGGCTGATGTTCGGCATCGATTTCAAGCGCCCGGAGAATTCGCTGCGGCTCAAGGCGGCGTGGGACACGCTGCATACCTTGAATTTCGGCGTGTTCAGCCAGATGCTGGTGATGCCGCTGCTGCACAGGCACCGCATTCTGACGCAGGTAGCCGGTTATCACACCGAAGTGATCAAGTTTCTGCCGCCGCTCATCATCGGAAAAGAGGACCTGGACTGGTTCCTGTCGGCGATGGAACAGGTGCTCGCGGATGTGCAGCGGATCCCGGGGAATGTGTGGTCGACGTTCACGGGACTGGCGAAGGGCGCGCTCCGGGCATAGTTTGTCAGGCGGCGAGACGGGCGGCGCGGAGCTCATTGGCACGCTCTTCGGCGTACTGTTCGGCTTCGCGGCGGCCGACTTTGGCTTTACCTTCCTGGGTCTTGGGACCGGTGGAAAGCTGACTATTGGCCCGGTTTACTTTGATCTGAGCGGGAGTGGACATGCCGAGGATATAGCATGCGGGAACGCGAAAACGAACTATATTCCTTGGCCGGGTTGGTGGAAGTTATTGCAGGCACGGCAATAAACACGAAAAAGTTTTTGCCGATTGGCTATGAACGAAATTGCTAGACTTGGGTTGCGGCGATGGAGTTCGCCATAAACCGCCCGTCCGGGCTGATGACTCCTACCAAATAACATTCGGTTGGAGTCTATGCTGCGAACGGTTCTGCTCATCTCACTCGGCGCGATTCTGGGGGCCAATCTGCGCTATTTCGTGGCGCAGGGCGTTGCGAGGATTGTTCCGTCGAGTTTCCCGTTTGGCACGCTCGTGATCAACATCACCGCGAGCTTTATTCTAGGCTTTTTCGTGATCTGGACGAGCGAGCGGGTGCTGGCCGATCCGCGCTGGCGTATTTTCATCGCGGTCGGTTTTTGTGCGACCTATTCGACATATTCAAGCTACATTTTTGAGACGTTCGCACTGATGGAGAAGGGGCGCTTTTCGCTGGCGGCGCTGAATCTGATTGTGACGAATGTGGTCTGCTTCGTGGCGGTGGTGCTGGGGGCGGGGCTGGCGCGGAAGCTGTAGATTTGGTCCATGTAGATTATGACCATGGATACGGCGGTACAGGTCACGGTTTACCTGAATGAATCGGATAAGTGGAAGCAGATCCTGCATATGCTGCGTCAGGAGAATGTGGCGGGGGCGAGCGCATTCCATGCGGTCGGCGGATTCAATGGCAGGAATCGGGTGCATACGTCGGGCTTGATCGAAGCGGGCGGGAATCTGCCGGTGGTGCTTGTGTTTGTGGATCGGGAGGAGCATGTCAGCCGGGTGCTGCCGAAGCTGCGGGAGCTGGCTCCGGGACGGCTGATTGTGCGGGAGAACGTGGTCATCGAGCAGGATACGTTGTGAGAGGCGGCGCAGCTGAGGCCATGAGCTATCGTTTCGGGAGGCTCTACGCCGGGTTGCATCGGCAAAGTATTGCGCAAAGCGCAGCGGCTGCGATATTCTAGCGGCTTCCTTTATGACAGGACCCGAAGCCATTGAATTCGCCAAGAAGAACGATGCCCGGCAAATCGATCTGCGCTTCACCGATCTGCCTGGCTTGAGCCAGCACATCTCGCATCCGATCAGCATGCTGGAGGAAAGCTCGTTTGAAGACGGCTTCGGCATCGACGGCTCGAGCATTCGCGGCTGGGCGGCGATTAACGAAAGCGACATGCTGATTATTCCGGATCCCTCGACCGCATTCATGGATCCGTTCGCCGAGACGCGCACGCTGGTGATGGTGGGCGACATTCTGGATCCGATCACGCGGCAGCATTACGACCGGGATCCGCGCTGGATTGCCAAGAAAGCCGAACTGCATCTAAAGAACAGCGGAATCGCGGATACGGCTTACTTCGGAGCGGAGGCTGAGTTTTTCATTTTCGACAATATCCGCTTCGATCAGAACCAACACAGCGGTTTTTACTTTATCGATGCGGAGGAAGGACGCTGGAATTCGAGCCGGGAGCAGAACAATCTCGGATACCGGCCTCGCTACAAGGAAGGGTATTTCCCGGTTCCGCCTACGGATCATTACCAGGATCTGCGCAGCGAGATGGTGGCGACCATGCTCGAGTGCGGGTTGACGATCGAGTGCCATCACCACGAAGTGGCGACGGGCGGCCAATGCGAGATCGACCAGAAATTCGACACGCTGGTGAAGTCGGCCGACAACATGATGCTTTACAAGTACATCGTGCGGAATGTCGCCTACCAGTACGGCAAGACCGTGACGTTCATGCCGAAGCCGATTTTGGGCGACAACGGCAGCGGGATGCACACGCACCAGAGCTTATGGAATGGCGGCAAGCCGCTGTTTGCAGGCGATAATTATGCCGGGCTCAGCCAGCTTGCACTCTGGTATATCGGCGGGCTGCTGCGGCATGCGCGGGCACTTTCGGCGATTATTGCGCCGACCACGAACAGCTACAAACGGCTGGTGCCCGGATACGAGGCGCCGGTGAACCTGGCGTATTCGCGGCGCAATCGTTCGGCGGCGTGCCGGATTCCGATGTATTCGAGCAGTCCGAAAGCCAAGCGGGTGGAATTTCGCCCGCCGGATCCGGCGGCGAATCCGTACTTGGCATTCGCGGCGATGATGATGGCGGGGCTCGACGGGATTATCAACAAAATCGATCCGGGCGAGCCGCTCGACAAAGATATATACGATCTTTCGCCGGAAGAGATGAAGGCCGTGCCATCGATGCCGGGAACGCTGGATGAAGCGCTTACATGCCTGGAGGAAGACCACGAATTCCTGACCAAGGGTGACGTCTTTTCCGAAGAATTGATTGAGACGTTTATCGGTTATAAGCGGAAGGCGGAGGCGGAAGCTGTGCGGCTGCGTCCGCATCCGTATGAATTCGCGCTATATTATGATATCTAATAAAAAAGTTGGGCCGCCGGGCCCCGACAGCCGGGTTCGAGGTTGAGCGGACGTTACGGAGTCGGATAATAACTGCCAAGGAGCTTGAGGAACTCTGTACATTCCTTCAGATTTGTTAGCGCATTCCTGACGATTTCATCCTCGGCGCTGCCGAGGAAATCGACGTAGAAGAAGTACTCCCAGGGCTTGCCGCGCAGCGGTCTCGACTCAATTTTGGTGAGGTTGAGGTCGCGTAAAGAAAAGCACGCCAGAGCGCGGAACAGGGCCCCCGATCGATTTACCGTTGAAAACACGATCGAGGTTTTGGGTTCCCCTTGTGCGGGGCGCAGCAGACGCTTCTGTTTCGTCAGCAGAAAAAATCTGGTAAAGTTCTCGCGAATATCCTCGATATTCTCTTTAAGGATCACTCCGCCGTAGGTCTCGGCCGCAATCCGCGAGGCGATCGCCGCGGTATCGCGAAACTGATTTTCAGCCAGTGCCTTCACGCTTCCGGCCGTGTCGTAGTAGGGGGCCGGCTGAATTCTTCGATGACGTTCGAAGAACTTCTTGCACTGGTTCAACGCTACCGGATGCGACAGCGCGCGCCGGATCTGGCGGAGCGAAACGCCGGGCAGGGCGATCAGCTGGTGCGAGATGCGAATGCTGGTCTCGCCTGCGATTACAAAGTTATAGTCCAGCAGATTGTCATAATTCTCATGCACACTGCCGTGCAGCGTGTTCTCCATCGGAATCACGGCATATTCAGCCTCTGCTTTATCGAGCGCTTCAAATACCTCTTTGAAGGTGGGCCGCGGATGCAGTTTGATACTCTCGCCCAGCAGCTTCCGGGCGGCCGAATGGCTGAAAGCGCCCGGTTCGCCCTGGAAGGCGACGCGCGGCGGTGTGTTCGGGGGCATTAAAGGACCTTTCCCTAGCAGCTACGAACGTGCGCTAGCTTCCATTGGCACGTCATAGGCGTGACTTATCAATCGAATTGAGGCCGGATGACCCGCCCCTGGACTTCTCGCTCATGGTACACTGCCACGGGTTGTTCCGAATTCGGAACAGAAAACAGATAAATGGTCGTTGCAAGCCCACAATGGAAGACGGAAGATCCGGGCCGGCGACTGCGGCGTATCCGGGAACAATTGCGGCTGCGCTATCGCGATGTGGAAGAGGCGAGCCAGCAGATTGCGCGAAATCGAGGCAACCAGGAATTCAGCGTCGGTCTGAGCCGCTTGGCGGATATTGAAAATCGGGGGACGATTCCCTCCCTGTACCGGCTGTATTCACTGTGCGTGATTTACGGTTTGAAATTCGAGATGGTGTTGACCTGGTTCGGCATCGATCTGAACGAACTGGCTCTGGATGCGGCGCGGCTTTCGCTTCGGCAGACGCGGGTAATTGATTTCACAGCGGTGGATTCGGTGCTGCCGGAAGCGCCAATTGAGTTCAGCCGGGACCTCGATTTAACCAAAACGATTTATCTGAATCCTCACATTCGGCGTTGGGGAAAGCTGCCGCTTTCTGTGCTGGGCGGCTTAAATCTGAAGAAATATCGCTACGCTTTCATCGGAGTGGACGACTGGTTTATGTATCCGCTTTTACCGCCGGGATCGTTCGTGCAGATCGACGAAACAGAGCGGCATCCGGCGGAAGATGCACCGACCCAGGAACATGAACGGCCAATTTATCTGCTCGAGCACCGGCAGGGATTTCGCTGCGGCTGGTGCACGGAAACCAGCGGCCATTTGATTGTGCAGCCGCATCCGGAATCGAATCTGCGGGCTGAACTATACCGCTATCCGGGAGAGGTTGACGTAATCGGGCGGGTGATCGCAGTGGCTAAGCGTCTGGATTTGGCGAAGCGACGCCATACACGTTCCTGAGGAGGCCGAGTATGGCTTCAAAGTCGGAGGTGTGTTTCTCGCGCTCCGGTCCCTGGATGGAAGCGGGCACGAGATTCTTATAGGGCGTCAGGCGAAGCCAGGCATCGATGAGTTCGTAGCGATCTACCTGATCAATGCCGGAGATATAAAGTTCGATGTCGGCCTTTTTACGTTCCAGGGGATAGGCGATCCACTCGGTAAAGACCTGCTCATGGATGCGGCGGAGGGTGCGGCTGGCATCGAGGGCCCCGGCGATGCTCCCAGTAGCGCCGAAGTGCTCATATCTGCCAGTATCGGGATTACGGAGACCAGCAAGGTAGACAAGGCGACCGTAAGCGGTATCAATCTGCGCAAGGTCGCGATGACACACTTCAGCGACTTGGTGCTGAGCGTCTGGCGCTTTTCGGATTAGCATCAACTCCGTTTTCCTTACTCTCACACAAATGGAGGTCGGGAGCAAGGGAATCGGTACTACTAGGACCATACGTTCCGTTGCCGGAAAACGTGGATAGTACTGGCTTTTCCCCGTTTTCGGCCCATCTACCGTACAGTGTAGGAGTTGTCAGCTCCACTATTAAAAGTTTAAATCAACTTATGAAAAACACAATACTCGCCTCCGTAATTGCTTGCACCATGTTTCTGGGTGTGAGTTCGACCAGTTTCGCCGCCTCCTTTGATATTCCCGCTCCGGGTAAGGGTAAAGGCGTCCCGATGGCGTATGACATTCCCGCTCCGGGTAAAGGCAAAGGAGTTCCGATGGTCTTCGACATTCCAGCACCCGGGAAGGGCAAAGGTGTCCCGATGGCGTTTGATATTCCTGCGCCTGGACCCGGCCCCCATGTGCCGATGGCCTATGACATTCCGGCACCCGGAAATGGCCCTGGCGTTCCGATGTTGTACTAAGAGCGCATTTCGCGCCCGGCTCCTTCTCTTTTGCTGCTGCCTGTAGTACTATCCGAAGGAACGCGGATACCTAATTAGATGAACTGGACGCAAGTTGCGTCCGGGTTGAGCGAATTACTCAGCCTGGTGCTCGTTATCCGGCTATTTTCGATGCGGCTCCATTCCGCCTATCGGGTATTCTGTGTCTTCTTATTATTCGAGGTGCTCACGCAGAGCTTTGTCTTCATCGAACGGTATACTGCGTTGAACGAGCTGCTCGACTACCGTGTCACGTGGCTGGTGGTGCAGGTGATCTCCTGGGTGGTATCGATCTGGATGGTGTATGCGCTGCTGCGGGCCATTATGGATAAGCTGCCTGGGATTCTTCGATTTTCACGGCGCGTCTTGAACGTGGCGCTGGTGCTGGCAGTGGCGGTCAGCGCTGTGAGTGGGGGGCCTGAGTACTGGGCATCGGGCGCGTCGAGCGCCAGTGCACGCCTGAATTACCTGGTGGGGGTGGGCCTGGTTCTTTCGCGCATGGTGGCGACCATCTGTGTGCTCACGTTGCTGGTGACTTTGCTTTTCATTCTGTGGTTTCCGGTGCGGATGCCGCGGAATCTGGCGATGTTCAGCGTCGGCTTTGCGGTGTATTTTTCGGCCAAAACCTTTTTGCTGCTATTCCACAATTTCTGGTCTCATCAGAACGCGACGCTGGTAACCGATATTGTGACGCTGATACTCAGTGTGTGCCTGCTGTACTGGATTTTGTATCTAAATCCGAGCGGCGAGTTGGTACAGGTCACACTCGGGCACAGCTGGGGACGGGAGAAACAGACCGGCCTGCTCAAGGACCTGGAGCACTTAAATGCGGTGCTGGGCCGGGCGGGGCGCGGCTAATCCCCGCATTCCGATCAGAATGAGGCTATTTTGGCGCGAAATTTTACATCAGAAAACGAGCGAATGCGAGAAAAAGGCTTGAACATTCGTTTGGCTTCAGGTACTGTATAAGCTACGGAGAACTGCTTGACGTTGGCTCTAGTACTAACGCCGCTATTACTCGTAGGACTTTTGATTGCCCTGTTTGTACCCGTGCTGGTCAAACTGCTCCAGAAGTGCCGCGCACAAGACCTCAGCTCGGAATGGCTGGACAACTTCTCGGTTGCGTCGTACTACCCGATGGAAGGGCTCCTCAGCAACGAGGATTTCAGCTTCCTGAGCCGCCAGCCGGGTTTTGATCTCTCACTCTACCGCAAGCTGCGACGCGAGCGGCTGCACATCTTTAAACAGTATCTGAATCGCGCGATTGCCGACTTCCACCGGCTGGACACGACCATCAAGCTCCTGGTGGCTTCGTCGCAGGAGGACTGCTCGGATATTGCATCGCGCCTGGTCGGACTGCGGCTGCGGTTTAGCATCGCTGTGCTGCAGGCCGAGATGAGCTACCGTCTGTGCCTGATTGGCTTCCAGTTTCTTGCCGTGCGGTCGCTGATCGGCCGTATGGAAGAGATGAACGTTCAGCTCAACGCTTTGCTGGCCGCGCGGGCAGCAGCCTAAGACTCTCAGCAGCATTCCTGTCGGCCCGTTAGCAGGCGACCGTTCTGGCCGACAGGAATCGCTTCAACTCGCGCTGTACTTCTTCGAATCCTTCGAATTGCTTCTCAGCCAGTTTGAACTCACGGGTGTGCACGCAGCGGCGCGCTCCCCGATGCTCGGTGGGAAATCGCAGGTGGAGCATCTCGTGGAAGAGCACGTATTTCACGACGCGTTCGGGAGCGTGAGGCGAATCGAGCAACCGGCTCAGCACGATGGTGTGATGCGAGGGATCGTAATGGCCGAGGATGGTACGCGAGGGCCTCCGGCTCCAGCCGAGACGGGGCCTGGCCATGAGGCCGTAGAAGTAAGCAAAGTTCAGATCTTCAAATAGCTGGCACAAGTCGTAGGTAGAACCCGCCGGATCGAGGACCAGCTTGCGTCCCCGGGTCTGCTGGACGGTATGGAGATGGCGCCGCACTTCGGGACGGTTGAGATAGCGGCGATAGCGGGCGAGCGAATTGCCGTCCGGCTGCCGCCGAAAGAGCTTGGAGATCAGGATGGAGGCGAGGGCCTCCTGAATCGGGGCGGGAGCATCGCGCAGAACGTCGCTGATGACGACGGTAAGAGTTCCATCCTCGAGCCGGATGCGGCTGTTGGCGTTGGCATACTTGCGAAACTCGACGCGCACTTCGGGCGGTGCGGTGCGGGGCTTTAAAGCGCGAAAAACACGCAAGTAAATCTGCTCTATCGATTCAAAGAAAAGAGCGCTCTCGACTTGCATTTTCCCCCAACTGTAACATGGTGATTCGGGTACATTCGCGCGCGGCGCAGGCGCGAAACACTCAAATCCCGGCCGAAGGAGTTCAGTTTTGCGGAGAGCCAGAATCAGCTCGCTTGGATGCTACGTTCCGCCTGGTGTTCTGACGAACGACGATCTCTCGAAGATGGTCGAGACGAATGATCGATGGATTGTGGAACGCACCGGGATACGCGAGCGGCACATCGCGGAGGCCGGGATGGCAACTTCCGACATGGCGGTGAAGGCGGCGCAGGTAGCTCTGGAGCGGCGAGGGATCGGCGCGGGCGAGATCGATGCCATTATCGTCTCGACCGTCACGCCCGATATGCAATTTCCCGCAACCGCATGCCTGGTGCAGGACCGGCTGGGAGCGGCCAAGGCCTGGGGATTCGATTTATCGGCTGCCTGCTCGGGCTTTTTGTATGGGTTAACGACGGCGGCACACCTGGTGGGCGGCGGAACCCATCGCTATGTACTGGTGATCGGCGCGGATACGATGTCGAGGATCATCGATTATCAGGACCGCGGGACCTGCGTGCTGTTTGGCGACGGCGCGGGCGTATTTCTGGTCGAGGCGGCAGATGACGGCGAGGACGCAGGATACATCGGGCACCTGAACCAGATTGACGGCTCGGGCGCGCCGTATCTCTGCATGCCGGCGGGCGGAAGCCGGAGGCCGGCCAGCGCGGAAACGGTGGCGAACCGGCTGCACTACGTCAAACAGGAAGGCAACCAGGTCTTCAAGTTCGCGGTACGGAAGATGCAGGAGGTCTCCGAGGAGCTGCTGGCGCGGCATGGATTCAGCGGGTCGGATGTAAAGCTGCTGATTCCGCACCAGGCAAACCGGCGCATCATTACGGCGACGGCCGAGCGGCTGGGCCTGGCGCCGGAGCAGGTGATCATCAATCTCGACAAGTATGGCAACACCACGGCGGCCACCATTCCGCTGGCCACGCGGGATGCCGTCTGCACGGGGAAGCTGAACAAGGGCGACCTGGTGCTGTTCGCGGCGGTAGGGGCGGGTTATACGGCTGGGGCGGTGCTGTGGCGCTGGGGGTGAGGGTTGCGCTGTTCGGGACGTTCTAAGTAAGGACGGCGAAAGAGCCAAAGAATACGCATTTCGCCGCATTTTTAAAGAGCGGAACGGTTTTGCTGAAATCTCGGGCGGATTGTTGACGAAGGTTGTTCCTTTCGCTATGCTTGTCCGTAATTTAAAGGACGACGGACAAATATCAATTTCATGCGAAAGTCTTCTCCGGCAATTGATTCGTGTTTTCCGCTGTTACGCAAATTTCTGACCCGGACGGCCGTTGCTGCCGCCGGGCTGGCCGTGGGCGTTTCTGCCCAGGCAAGCAGTCTGGTTGTGAACGGGAATTTCCAGCAGCTGCTGAAACCGGGCGTTGCGTCCGAGTTTGGAAGCCGCTATTCGTCCCAGCAGGTCACCGGATGGACGACAACCGGCTACAACTTCGTTTTCACGCCTGGCTCGGCCGATACGACTTACGCGCTTGGGCAATGGGGAAAAGTAGGGCTGTGGGGACCCGGCAACGGATCGAACAACGGGCTTCCCAAGGCCAGCCCCGCGGGCGGGAACTTCATCGCAATGGACGGCGGCTCCGGGCAAGGCGCGCTGCTGCAGACGATCAGCGGACTCACGCCCGGTAAGGCCACCGATGTCTCGTTCTGGTGGGCTGGCGCACAGCAGTTTGGCTATACCGGCGGGACGACCGAACAGTTTCGCGTGAGTCTGGGCTCGGTATCGCAGTTGACGCCGGTGCTGCACAATTCGAGCCACGGTTTCACCGGCTGGAAGCACGACGTGATGACGTTTATTCCGACCAGCAGCACGGAGGTGCTGTCGTTTTTCGCGATTGGAACGCCGGCGGGCGTGCCTCCGTTTTCGCTGCTCGATGGTGTCACGGTGAACGGGTCGGCACCGGAACCGGCTACCTGGACGCTCGGTTTGACCTGTCTGCTGGGCTTGACGGTGCTGGGCTGGCGCCGGAAACGGGCACTGCAGACAGCGCGCATTTCGAAGACGTAATTTTTCGCGACATTCGGGGCGTGCCGGTTCGCGGGGAACGGGCGCGCCCGCTTTGAATTCCGTTATGCAACCGCAGCATGTTCCGGCCCCGGAGGTCTGGATGATCGCCAAGCAGCTGGTGCGGCTGGCTGTCTGGCTGGTGCTGCTGGCGGTCATTTTCGTGCCGCTGGAACGGCTGTTTGCGCTGCATCCGGAAAAGGTGTTTCGCAAAGGGGTGGCCACTGACGTTGCCTATTACTTCCTGAGCAGCCTGGTCCCCGGCTTTTTGCTGGGTGTGCCGCTGGCAGGAGTAGCGTGGGCGGCTCACCGGCTGATTCCGGCGGCGGTTGTGGGGACCGTGGCTTCCTGGCCCGTGTGGCTGCGAGTGGCGGCGGCGCTGGTGGTGGGAGAGATTGGATTTTACTGGGGACACCGCTGGAGTCACGAAATTCCGCTGCTCTGGCGCTTTCATGCGATTCATCACAGCGCCGAGCACATCGATTTCCTGGTGAATACCCGGGCGCATCCGGTGGATCTGGTGTTTACGCGACTGTGCGGGCTGGTGCCGCTTTATGTGCTGGGTCTGGCTGCGCCGCTCAAAGGCAGCGCCAGTCTGATTCCGCTACTGGTACTGCTGCTTGGTGCGCTCTGGGGCTTCTTTATTCACGCCAATCTGCGCTGGCGGTTCGGGCCGTTGGAGTTTTTGGTCGCGACTCCGGCGTTCCACCACTGGCATCACACGAATGACGGTCCGGCCTATATCAACAAAAATTATGCGCCGCTGCTGCCGTGGGTGGACCGCGTGTTCGGGACGTTGTATCTGCCGCGGGACCGGCGGCCGGAGCGGTACGGGATAGAAGATTCGCTGGCGGCGGGGCTTGTCGGCCAGCTGGTGGATCCATTCGTGCCTCGGGCGGCGGGGCGACCGGCAGCACGCAGCAACGAGACCGCGGAAATCGATGTGCCTCGCGCATAGCGATGGCCGTGCGCACACAGATTCGGGCGCAAAGTTGTGTCTTACCCGATATCGAAGCGGACGCCTTGCGCGAGCGGCAGGTCGCTGCCGTAGTTGATGGTGTTGGTGGCGCGGCGCATGTACGCCTTCCAGCTATCGGAGCCGGATTCGCGTCCGCCGCCGGTCTCTTTTTCACCTCCGAACGCGCCGCCGATCTCGGCTCCTGAAGGGCCGATGTTCACGTTGGCGATGCCGCAGTCGGAGCCTTCGGCCGAGAGGAATTTTTCGGCTTCGCGGAGGTCGTTGGTGAAGATTGAGGAAGCGAGGCCCTGCGGAACGGCGTTGTGGAGGCGGATGGCGTCTTCGAAATCCCGATAGCGGAGGACGTAGAGGATCGGCGCGAAGGTTTCGCGGCGGACGGTTTCGGTCTGCGCGGGCATTTCGACGAGGGCGGGACGGACATAGAAACCATCCGGGAGAGAATCGATGCGGACGCGTTCTCCGCCGATGACTTCCCCGCCCTGCTCGCTGGCTTCGGCGAGACTTTTCTGCATGGCTTCGAAGGCGCGGGCGTCGATGAGCGGGCCGACCAAGGTGCCGGGTTCGCGCGGGTCGCCGATGGGCACGCTGGCGTAGACATTTTTCAGGCGGTCCAACAGCTTTTCGGCGATGTCTTCGTGAACGATCAGGCGGCGCAATGTCGTGCAGCGCTGGCCGGCGGTACCCATCGCGGCAAACGCGATGCCGCGCAGGGCGAGCTCGAGATCGGCCGAGGGGCAGACGATCGCGGCGTTGTTTCCGCCGAGCTCGAGCAGGCTGCGGCCAAACCGTGCGGCAACGCGCGGACCGACCTGCTTGCCCATAGCGGAGGAGCCAGTGGCGGAAACGAGCGGCACGAGCGGATGGTCGACCAGCGCCTCGCCTTCCTCGCGCGCGCCGATCACAACAGAAGAGAGACCATCCGGCAGGCCGCCGAAGCGTTTCGCGGCACGCTCGAAAAGCGACTGAGTGGCGAGCGCGGTGAGCGGAGTTTTTTCGGACGGCTTCCAGACGCAGGCATTGCCGCAGACGAGGGCTAGCGCGGCGTTCCAGGACCAGACCGCTACCGGAAAATTGAAAGCCGAGATGATGCCGACCACGCCCAGCGGATGCCAGGTCTCCATCATGCGGTGCATGGGGCGTTCGGTGGCGATGGTCAGGCCGCAGAGCTGACGCGAAAGACCGGCGGCGAAGGTGCAGATATCGATCATCTCCTGCACCTCGCCGAGACCTTCGCTCAGGATCTTGCCGGCTTCGATGGTGACCAGCCGGCCTAACGCGTCTTTGTGTGTGCGCAGTTCTTCGCCGAGCAGACGGACCAATTCGCCGCGGCGTGGGGCCGGCACTTTGCGCCATTCGAGAAATGCCTGCTGGGCGCGTTCGATTGCGCTACGGGTTCCGGCGGCGCCAGCGACACCGCAGGAGGCGATTTGCTCGCCGCTGATGGGAGAGTGAACGGGCAGCGAGCCACGTTCGTATTGCGATGCCGGAACACCGAGCTCCTCTAAAATCTTGCGCGCTTCTTCGGCTACGCCCGCCACTGCTACCGCCACGAGAGACTCCTTCCCTACCAATATGGCAGTACCTTGGTATGGGAACAAATGCCCATCGACGAGGCGGACGCCAGCCCCGAAGTGATCGCAAAGCCGAGGCTCGCGCGCGAGATCCGGCTCATCGATCTGGTTCTGTTCAACATCGCCGCTACGCTCGGGCCGCAGTTGATTCCGGCGTTTGCGCACGTGGGGCCGGTGGCGATTCCGCTGCACATGGCCGCGGCGGCCTTTTTCTTTTTTCCAACGGCGCTGGTGGTGGCAAACCTCTCAAAGCGCTTCCCGGGCGAGGGCGGATTTTATGTCTGGACGCGCGAGGCGTTTGGTGAAAAACATGCCTTCATCTGCGGCTGGTGCTGGTGGCTGAGCGTGCTGCTGTTTCTACCGACGCTGGTGCTGATGGTGGTGGGAATGGCCTGGCAGGCGGCGAATATCGCAGGTGAGCGTTGGCAACTCGCGGCGGAACTCGGCGCGCTCTGGGCGTCAGCGCTGCTGAATATTCTGGGCCTCCGGTTGAGCAGATGGCTGGGCAATATCGGAGGCACGATGATCTATGCCGGCAGCGCGATTGTGTTCTTCGCCGGGCTGGCGATGCTGGTTACGAGAGGTTCGGCGACATCGTTCCGTTTCGATGCCGTGCTGAACATGAACCGCGTGAGCCTGTGGGCGCAGATTGCGTTTGCCTATACGGGGCTGGAGCTCGGAACGCTGATGGGCGGCGAGATCGTGAATCCGAGGCGGACGGTTGCGCGAGCGGCTTTTCTTGGGGCAGCGGCGGTGGCGATTGGCTATGCGGCGGGGTCGTGGTCGCTGATGCTCGTTTTGAAGCCCGAAGAGATCAATCCGATCAGCGGGATGGTGCAGGTGGCATCGCGGGCAGGCGGGCAGCTTGGGCTGGGATGGCTTGGCCTCTGCACGGCCATCGTTCAGGTGGCGGGCATTTTCGGGAAGCTCAGCACCTGGAGCGCAGGGGCGGCACGAATGCCGCTGAGTCTCAGCATGGACGGACTGTTTCCGGCGGTGTTCAAGACTGTTCATGCGCGCTGGAAGACGCCCTGGGTTGCACTGGCGGTGCAGGCGGTCGTCTGTTCGATTTTTCTGCTTTTCACTCAGACCGGAGAAACGATGCGCAGCGGCTGGCAGCTGCTGATGGATCTGACGATTGTCGTAACATTTGCTCCGTATATCTACATTTTTCTGGCGGGCTGGCGCTTCGGGCAACGTGCCAGCGGCGTTTCCGGGCTGCTGGTGACGCTGCTTGCCATGGGATTTGCCTTAGTTCCGCCCGAAGGCGCGCGATCCGTGTTATCGTTCGAGTGCAAAGCGCTTGGGGGGTCAATTTTTCTTGTCTTGCTGGGCTTATTGGCGTTTCGTCCGGCCCGGCACGGGACGTAGACTGGCAGGGTTCGCCGGGATGCTGGCGGCGGGTGTGCTGATTTCTGCAAGCGCCTACGGGCAGTTGCCTGTGAGCGCCGAATCCGCCGCAGAAGCGCAGCGCGTCCTAGCCAGTGAGAAAGCGGCTTCGCTCGACTGCCATCTCGAAACGCGCAAGCCGTTTCTTGATTTTTCGTTTCGATACGAGATCGGTTATATCGTGCGCTGCGGATTGGGGCAATTTCGGGGAAATGAAGCCAATCTCAAAATCCTGCTGCGGGTAACGCCGCTGCACAGCGCGCCGGTCATTCTCGAACAATCGTTTGGCGTTCCGAGCGCTCCGGAGAACCTGCGAGACCGGATCAATTTCAAACATTTTCGGTCGGACATTCAATTCAGTGGAGTTTACGCGGCGGGCGAAGGGACGTACGAAAACGAGCTGCTGGTGGTGGATGGAACCAACCGGGCATTCCGCAAGAAATGGCGGTCGCGGACCGAGGGCTGGGCGGAAGGCGAGACGTCGCCGATGTTGCTGAAGCCCTTGGCGGTGGAGTCGATTTCGGTTCCCGTGTGGGAAGGCCTTACAAAGAACAGCCGGGGTTTGCGCTTGACGCTGCTACTCGATGCGGCTCCGGTAATGCCGAATTCGGCCACGCTGCGGGCCTGGGACCGGGCGTTTCTGGTGGGCGCTGTTTCCTCCGTGCTGCGGCAACTGCCGCTGGCTTCGGTACGGCTGATCGCGTTTAATCTCGATCAGCAACGGGAGATGTTTCGCGACGAGCAGTTTGAAGCGTCGGGGATTGCGGCGCTGGCGAACCGGCTGGAAGCGGTGGAGCTGGGAACGATTGCGGTGAATACTCTGCAGCGCGATAAGGGCTGGGCGGAACTGTTGAACCGGCTCATTCGCGAGGAATGCGAGCGCGAGCCGCCCTCAGACGCGGTGGTATTTGTGGGTCCGGCACAGCGGTTTCGCACGGGTTCGGATGCCGCTGAGCTTAGAGTCGCATCCGATACCGCGGCACCTTTTTTCTATTTCGAATATGTGCCACATCCCGGGAGCGAATTTCCGGATGCGATCGAGCGAGTGATCAAAGATGCGCACGGCAGCGTGTTCCGGCTGCACTCGCCGCAGGATCTGGCGGATGGTCTGGCGAAGATGCGGCGGAGTCTGCGGCACAGCCGGTAAACAGCGCGAGGGGATCACTCTTCGCGACGGCTGGCCGCTTCCGCTCCCGGCTTGAGTATGATGTGTTTGCCGAGATGCCACAACTCCATCCCGATCGCTTGTTTCCCGCCGATCCCGAGACTCGTTCCATTGCGCGGCGCCTGTACGAATCGGTAGCGCATTTGCCGATCATCAGCCCGCATGGGCATACGCAACCGCAGTGGTTTGCGGAGAATCAGCCGTTTCCCAATCCGGCCGAGCTGTTGATCGTTCCGGATCATTACATCTATCGAATGCTGTACAGCCGGCGCGCGATTCGGATGGAGGATCTGGGGCTCAAGGGCACAAAAGGGCTTGAGCCTCGCGAGCTGTGGCGGAAATTTGCGGAGCATTATTACCTGTTTCGCGGCACGCCGACACGGCTCTGGCTCGATTACGCGTTTGAGACGTTGTTCGACATCCGCGAGAATCTGTCGGCGCAGACGGCAGATCTTTTTTACGACCGAATTTCGGAAAAGCTTGCGTTGCCGGAGTTTCGGCCGCGCGCGTTGTACGAACGATTCCAGATCGAAGTGCTGACGACAACCGATTCAGCCATTGATTCGCTGCCCTATCACCGGGCCATTCGCGAATCGGGATGGCATGGAAGAATTCTGCCAACGTTCCGGCCGGATGCGGTGGTGGATCCGGACTTCTCGGGCTTCGCAGAGAACGTCGCGCAGCTCGGGACGCTTTACAACGAAGATACGCAGAGCTGGGATGGATATCTGAGAGCGTTGCAGAAGGCGCGGGCGCACTTTAAACAGCTTGGAGCGACTGCAACCGATCACGGTCATCCCACTGCGAATACGGCGAATCTGGAACGCGAAACAGCTGCTGCGCTGTTTCGTACTGTTTTGGGCGGTTCCGCTTCTGCCGACGAGCGGGAGCAGTTTCGCGCGCAGATGCTGACCGAGATGGCGCGCATGAGCGTCGAGGACGGACTGGTGATGCAGATTCACCCGGGGAGCTTCCGCAATCACAACGAGAAGCTCTACCGTGAATACGGGCGCGACGTGGGCGCGGATATTCCGACTCCGACCGATTACGTGCGCGGGTTGAAGCCGCTGCTCGACCGGTTTGGCAATGAGCTGAATCTGAGCATAATTCTGTTTACGCTGGACGAATCCGCTTACGGGCGTGAACTGGCGCCGCTTGCGGGGCATTACCCTGCTCTGCTGCTGGGGCCGCCGTGGTGGTTTTACGACAGCCCGGAGGGAATGATGCGCTTTCGCGAGTATGTGACCGAGACGGCAGGGTTCTACAACACGGTGGGTTTCAACGACGATACGCGTGCGTTTCTCTCGATACCGGCGCGGCACGACGTGGCGCGGCGGATGGATGCGGCGTTCCTGGCAAAGCTGGTAGTTGAACATCGAATCGAAGAAGACGAGGCGTTTGATCTGGCGTTCCAGCTGACGAACGGACTGGTGCGAAAGGCATACCGGCTTTGAGCAGTGCGGCCGATGAGAAAACGAGAATAGCCGAGCCCGCTCCGGGGCGCATGGGGCGCGTGCGCTGGACGATCTGCGCGCTGCTCTTTCTGGCAACCTCCATCAACTACATGGACCGGCAGGTGCTCGGGATCCTGGCCCCGGTCCTGCAGCACGATATCGGCTGGACGGAAAAGGAATACAGCTACATCATCATGGCGTTTCAGATTGCCTATGCGGTGGGTCTGATCGTAGCGGGTCGCATGGTGGACCGCCTCGGCACGCGCATTGGATACGCCGTCGTGATGGGCATCTGGAGTGTGGCGGCGATGGCTCATGCGCTGGCGCGCTCGGCGCTCGGCTTCGGTATTGCGCGCTTTTTTCTTGGTCTGGGCGAATCGGGCAATTTCCCGGCAGCGGTCAAAACAACGGCCGAATGGTTTCCGCAGAGCGAGCGATCGCTGGCCACGGGCATCTTCAATTCCGGCGCCAATGTGGGCGCGGTGCTGGCTCCGGCGATTGTGCCGATCGTGACGCTCAGGTTTGGCTGGCGTGCGGCGTTTCTGACCACTGGCATTTTCAGCCTGAGCTGGATTGTGTGGTGGCTTTGGCGCTATCGAGTGCCATCGGAGCACAAGCGCGTGACGCGGACCGAGTACGAATACATTCATCGCGACCCGCCGGCGAGCGTTGCGCGGATTCCGTGGAGCCGCCTGGCTACGATACGCCAGACCTGGGCATTTTCACTGGCCAAGTTTCTGACCGATCCGATCTGGTGGTTTTATCTGTACTGGCTTCCCAAATTTTTCGACAGCAAATTTCATCTGGGCCTCTCGCATCTCGGGCTTCCGCTGATTCTTGTGTACAATTTTTCGGCGATTGGCAGCATTGGGGGCGGCTGGTTACCTGCATTTTTCCACCGGCGCGGAATGCCGATGAAGCGAGCGCGGTTTGCCGCGATGCTCACGATGGCGCTGGCCGTGCTGCCGATCTTTTTCGTGGGACAGCTCTCGAATGAGTGGGCTTCGGTCGGGTTGCTGGGACTCGCGACAGCGGCGCACCAGGGATGGTCCGCGAATTTGTATACAACCGTTTCCGACATGTTCCCGCGCGAGGCCGTGGGCGCGGTGGTGGGTATTGGCGGGATGATGGGCTCGGTCGGTGGCGTATTGTTTTCGTGGACCGTCGGCAGTTTACTCAGCCAGACGCACAGCTACGCCTTGCTCTTTGCCATGTCGGCGAGCGCGTATCTGGTGGCGCTCGCCGTGTTTCGCCTGCTGGCGCCGAGACTGGAGCCGGTGGTCATCAGAGGTCAGGCTGCCGGCATCTCGTAAAGCTGGCGCAATTCGCATTCGCCTTCGCCTACAATCTGCAGCCATTCCTTCAGCCGGTCGAGCGCTTCTTCTTTCGAATTTGCCTTGATGATGGCGAAGCCTCCGACCACTTCCTTTGTCTCGGTGAACGGACCGTCGGTAATCGTGATGGTGCCGTTATCGTTACGAACGCGTGCCCCTAGAGCGCTCGGCATGCAGCCTTCGGTCGCGACCAGCCAGCCGGCTTTCATCGCGTCCTCGACGATTTTGCCCATGTTTTCGATTTCTTCGGGCGAAGGGGGCCGGTTTGTCTCGACGGTCTTGTAGATGCTGAGGAATCTCATCGTTGTTCTCCCGCGCCGGGCTTGCTTTTTGCCACTCGCTCCTCGAGTGCGCGCGCATGGTCGACAGCGGGGCTGGAGGCGAAGTCGTCCAATTCGAAAAATTGGCGGAGCTCGATTTCTCCGCTTCCGTCCTCCTGTGGTGCGGGAGCGCGGCGCGCCCAGTCCAGCGCTTCTTCGTAGGATTTGGCCTGAATGATCCAGAATCCTGCGACCAATTCCTTCGTTTCGGCGAAAGGACCGTCGATCACGGTCGGCTTGCCGCCGGAATACTGAATGCGAGCGCCTTTTGAGCTTGGCTTCAATCCGGTTGCTTCGAGGAGCATGCCGGCATCCACCAGTTCCTCGTTGTATTTGCCCATGCGCGCGATCAGCTCTTCGCTCGGCATGACGCCGGCTTCGGATTCCTTGCTGGCTTTGACGATCATTAGGAATTTCACTTAACTTCTCCTTGATTTGAGACTTGCTGTCTTCTGCAGGGTGGTCGAACGCGATCGCGGGCAATCGACAGCGCAGCAAAGAATTTTTAGTGGCCGGTGAAGGGGGTGGATGGTGCGCCGAGCGAATCGGCGTTGGCCAGCCTCGGCCAGCGCAGGCCATAGAACGCGACCACCAGGAAACAGAGGGCTGGAACGATGAAGCCGCGCGACATATCGAACTTGTCCGCAACCAAGCCCATCAGTTTGGGAAGGATGGCGCCGCCCATGATCGCCATCACGATGAATGCCGACGCTTTCTTGGCGTGTACGCCGAGACCGAAAATGCCGAGCGCAAAAATCGTCGGGAACATGATCGACATGAAGAAATAGGCGAGGAAAATGCACGCGACCGATAACCAGCCGAGTTTCAGGAAGATGATCAGACATGCGAGCACGTTGGCGATGCCATAGAAGGCGAGCACGCGATGCGCGGCAAACTTCTTCACGAGGCCGGAGCCTGTAAAACGGCCAATGAGAAAGCAAACGAGTCCAAGCGAAGCCAGATTGGAAGCGCCTTTGTTGCTGATGGCGAACACGCCATTGCGATTCTCGAACCAGCCGCTGAGCCAGCTGCTGAGAATGCCGGCGTGGGAAGAGAGATTGTCGAGAGCGGCGACCCAGGAAGCGTGAATCGCCGGAACTTCCGACGTCATGTAGTTGATGAAGAAGCTGAAGATTCCAGCCTGAGCCGCGACGTAAAAGAATTGCGCAGCAACCGCCACGACGAAGTGCTTGTGCGACCAGATGGAGTGCGAAACGCCGGGATCGTTGGTGTCGAGCTGGTAATCGTCTTCGGAGGCGATATCGGGCACGTTGGCGAAAAAGAAAACCGCGGCGAGCACCAGCACCACGATGCCGATGAACATGTACGGGATGTAGAGCGTCTGGCTCCCGGTGCTGCGGCCGGAGGCATCGGTTGAATAGAAATACATGCCTCCGATGATGGGGCCGAGAATCCAGCCGACGCCGTTGGTAGACTGCGCGAGGTTGATACGCGTGGCGGCATAGCGCTGGTCGCCCAGCACGGTCGTATATGGGTTGGCGATGGTCTCGAGAAAGGTGAGCCCGGTCGCGATGATGCAGACCCCGGCGAGGAAGGCGATGAATGCCGTATCGGCGGAGACGCTGCCGGTATGAACGAGATCGTTGATGCGGGTAGCGGGAATGAACCAGAAGCCACCGGCTGCCACCAGCAGTAAGCCGACGATAATGCCGCCTTTGTAGCCGAGTTTGCGCGCGAGCCAGCCGGCCGGAAGCGACATCAGAAAGTAGCCGAGATAATGGGCAAACTGCACCCAGGCCGACTGCGCTTTGTTGAGGTGAAGCTCGTCCTGAAAGTGCTTATCCATCACGTCGATCATGCCGTTGCAGACGCCCCACAAAAAAAAGAGCGAGGTGACCAGAAGGAAGGTGAAGGCAAGGTTGCGGCCGTTGCGGGTGAAAAGTCCGCCCCGCTCGGCAGCGGCGGTTCGCGAGATTGCTTCCGGCATGAACCTAAATCTATCTCATGCAGTGAACGCGGAATGGAGAACGTCGCTTACGCCGCGAGCGGGAGCGAGACTTGGAAGACGCATCCGCCGGCTGGTTTACTCTGCAATTCGATCGAGGCATTGTGGCGCTCGATAATGGCCTGGGCGATTGCCAGACCGAGCCCGAAACCACCGGAGTCCTTGCTACGGGAGCTATCGACACGAAAGAAGCGCTGAAAGACGCGACTGCGCGCTTCCTCCGGAATTCCGATTCCGGAGTCCTCGACGCGCAGCGTGACGCGGTCGTTCTCGTGCTCCAGGGCAACACGAATAGCGCCTCCGGCCGGCGTGTACTTAATGGCGTTATCGAGCAGAATGACCAGCATGCGCCGCAGGTCGGCCGCGCGTCCGGCAACTCTGATCGATGCGGGCGGAAGCGCGCACTCGAGCCTGATCTCTTTAGCGGCGGATAAGGGCGCCAGATCCGAGCAGACGTTGTCGACCAGAGTTCTGAGCTCCACCAGCTCGAGCGTGGGAACGTCTTCTTCGGCGTCTGCGCGCGCTAAGAACAGCAGGTCTTCGATGAGCTGCGTCATGCTCTCCGACTCGCGCTGGATTTTTTCGAGTGCGGCCCTGTACTCGGCTTCGGGCCGTGGTTTGCGCAGGGCGTTCTCGGCCGCCAGGCGAATTATTGCGACCGGTGTGCGCAGTTCGTGCGATGCGTCGGCGGTGAAGCGTGAGATGCGCGTGACGGCCGCCTCCAGACGCGCCAGCATGCCGTTCCAGGTTTCGGTAAGGCGCTGCAGTTCGTCGCGTGTTGCGGGAACCTCCAGGCGTGCCGAAAGGTTGCGGACGCCAATGGTGCGTGCGCGTTCGGTGATGCGATCGACCGGGGCCAGGGCTTTCCCGCTCAGCCAGTATCCGCCGCCCGCCGCGACCATGACGAAGACCGGCACCGCGAGAGCGAGCAACCAGCCGAGAAGCGAAACGGCGTGTGCTGCGGATTGATCGGATACTGCCAGCTCGGCGCGGACCGGACCGCGCTCAAGGGCGATGCTGCGGGTAGTGGTCAGCTCATGCTTGTGCTTCCAGCGCCGCCGCCCGTTGTTGTACAACACTCTGCCGCTCGCGTCGAAGACGGTGAGCACGTGTTCCTGCGGCATCGATTTTGAGAACTCGTCCATTTCGTGGATGAGATTCGGCGCGTGACCGCGCTCTTCGATGTGCAGATATTCTTCGAAGCCGCGCGCCTGATTTTCGAGCGCCGTTTGCAGATCGGTATAGAGCAGATGGCGCAGAGTGAGCCAGACAAACAGGCTAAAGGCGATCAGGCCGAGCGACAGCACGGCGGTGTACCACACAGTTAGGCGGGTGCGGACCGGCAGCTCGCGCAAATTCATTCGCCCTCCTCGAGAGCGTAGCCGACCCCGCGCACGGTACGAATGAGGCGGGGCATGCCGGGCGCTTCGATCTTGTTGCGCAGGAGGCGAATGAAGGCATCGAGCGTGTTCTCCTCGATATCGGCGTCGTAGCCCCAGACGGCTTCGACTATGGCGCTGCGCGAAAGCACCCGGCCCTTGTTGCGAAGCAGCAGCTCGAGAAGACTATATTCGCGGCGGGTAAGAGCGATCAAGCGGCCAGCGCGAGTGACACGGCGCGTGGAGGTATTGAGCACTAACCCGCCGGCCTCGATCGATACAGAACGGGGAATATCGCCGCGGCGGCTGACGGCTCGCACACGCGCTAGAAAAACGTCCAGCGAGAAGGGCTTGGTCAGGTAGTCGTCGGCTCCGGCATCGAGAGCACGGACGATGTCGCGCGGGGTGTCGCGTGCGGTCAGAATCAGAAGCGGTGTCTGGATGCGGGCTTTCCTGAGCTGGCGCGCGACTTCAAATCCGTCCATACCCGGCAGCATGATATCGAGCACGATCAGATCGAAACGGCCGGCCAGCGCGGTGGAGAGCGCGTCGTTGCCGTTGACGGCGAGAGTGACGATGTGGCCTTCGTCGCTGAGAGCGGAATGCAGAAGTCCCGCCATGGAGGGTTCGTCTTCGACGGCCAGGATATGCATAACGGTCGGAACTCCTATTTTCGCGAGTTGAAGCCGAAGCCGTGGGGGCGCGTCACTTTTCAGGATTTTTTCAGGCGTTGTTGCTCCAATGGAAGCGATTGCCCAAAAAGCTAGCTCTCAGTCTGCTCGCTCTGGCAGCAACGGCGAGCGCTCAGACGATCACGATTACTCTAAACGATGCGATTGCGCGCGCGGAAAAGTACGGGATGCAGATTCAAACGGCCAATATCGCTGCCCAGCTCGCGCATGAGGATAAGAAGCAGGCCAACGCAGCGACTCTTCCTTCTGCAAACCTGCTGAACCAGTTTATTTATACGGAGGGGAACGGCACTCCATCCGGTGTCTTCGTGGCCAACGACGGGGTGCACGTTTACAACGAGCAGATTCAGGCACACGAAGAGCTGCTTTCGCTGGCGCGCCGCGGCGAAGTGCGGATGGCGGCGGCGGCCGAAGCAGTGGCCAGGGCGAAAGCAGATGTGGCGGCGCGCGGGCTGCGCAGCACCGTCGTTCAGGACTATTTCGCCATCGTTTCGGCTGAACGCAAACTGCGCAACGCGGAGCGCAGCCTGGACGAAGCGCGGCAGTTTGTGGATATCACGCAGAAGCAGCAGCAAGGCGGAGAAGCGGCGCGCGCCGATGTGATCAAGGCGCAGATTCAGCAGCAGCAGCGCGAGCGCGATGTACAGGATGCGCGGCTGGGCGAGCAGAAAGCAAAGATTGCGCTGGCGGTTCTGATCTTCCCCACGCTGCAGATCGATTATGCCGTAGTGGACGATCTGGCTCAGGTCGGGTTGCTTCCGCCCGAGCCCGAAGCAGCGGCACAGGCGCGCGCCAGCAATCCCGACCTGCGAGCCACACGCGAAGCGCTGAACCAGGCGAAGATCGGAGTAAGTGTGGCGCGCTACGCATATCTGCCATCGCTCGGGCTCGACGTCTTCTACGGCATCGACGCCAACCAGTTTGCGTTTCGCAGCGCCAACGCAGAAGATACGGGCCGCAGCACGTTGCCGCATTTCGAGATACCGTATCGCCAGAACCTGGGCTATTCGGCCATGGCGACGCTCAATATCCCGCTCTGGAACTGGGGCTCGATTCACAGCAAAGTGAAGCAGGCGCAGCTGAAGGAAGAACAGGCTGAGCTGGATCTGTCGACCACACAAAAGCAGGTACAGGCCGACCTCGCCACTGCCTACCAGGAAGCGAAAGCGGCGCTGGCGCAAATCGAATCACTGCGCTCTTCGTCGGATCTGGCGAACGAGAGTCTGCGGCTGACGGTGCTGCGTTATAAGGCCGGCGAAGCGACGACGCTCGAAGTGGTGGATGCGCAAACGACTGCCAACGCAGCGCGCGGCGCGTATGACGATGGCCTGGCGCGGTATCGAATTGCGCTCGAGAATCTGAAGACCCTGACAGGAAACGTGCAGTGAAGACATCGGCCTTGTTTTTCTTTGCCTCTGCCATCTGGCTCGCCAGTTGTTCGAAACCTTCCGAACAGGCCGCGCCGTCGGCAACTGACGAGGCTGCGGCTGCGCCCGTACAGGTTGAAATCGCGAAACGGGCGGCGATGCATTCCTATGTCACGGCGGAAGGAGTGCTCTATCCGCTCAAGCAGGCGAACATCATGCCGAAGATTAGCGCGCCGGTTGCTCGGTTCTTGGTGCAGCGCGGAGACCACGTGCGCGAAGGACAGCTCGTAGCCGTTCTCGAAGACCGCGATCTGGTGGCATCGGCACAGGAGAGCAAGCAGCTTTACGATCAGGCACAGGCCAATTATCAGAACACGCGCGCAGCGGTGATGCCGGACGATCTGACAAAGGCGAAAGCAGACGCGCAGGCGGCGAAAGAAGCGCTGGATGCGGCTCAGCGGGTCTACGACAATCGCGTTGCGCTCTACAAAGAAGGCGCGCTGGCACAGAAACTGGTGGATGATGCGAAGGTCGCGCTCGTTTCGGCACGAAGCGCCTACGATACGGCCGAGCAGCATCTCGAATCGCTCCAGACGGTGGGGCGTACGGAGCAATTGAAAGGCGCGGAGGCGCAGGCAGCAGCCGCCAAAGCGCATTACGAGAGCGCGGCGGCGCAGGTTTCGTATGCGGAAGTGCGCAGCCCGATGACCGGCGTGGTTTCGGACCGGCCGCTGAACGTGGGGGAGATGGCGAGTGCGGGTTCGGCGCTGCTGTCGGTCGTGGATCTCTCCCATGTAGTGGCGCGCGCCAGCATTCCGGTGGCAGAAGCGGCACTCATCGCAAAAGGACGTCCGGCGACGATCAGCGGCGGCGGTGTTTCGCTCGATGGCAAGGTGACGGTGGTCAGTCCGGCAGTCGATCCGAACACTACGACGGTTCAGATCTGGGTCGAGGCGGCCAATCCCGGCGAGAAGCTCAAACTCGGCTCGACGGTGCAGGTCTCGATTGATGCGGGTGAGGTGCCGGATGCGGTGGTTATACCAGCCGACGCACTGCTCTCCTCAGACGAAGGCGGCGACAAGGTGATGATCGCCGGCGCGGACGGCCGTTCGCACGAACGCGCGGTTAAGGTCGGTATTCGCTCGGGCGATGATGTGCAGATATTGAGCGGAGTCAAACCCGGTGAGCAGGTGATCACCGTGGGTGCGCTTGGCCTCGACGACAAGGTCAAAATCGAGATCACGAAACCGGGCGCGGAGGGTGGCGACAAGGACGCGGGAGATAAAGACAAGTGAGCGTGCTCTCACCCGCCCCGCCAGTGAACGAAATCGAAGAAGGCTCCGGTCATTGGACCGCGCGTTTTCTTAAATCGATCCTCTTCATCATCGTCGCGCTGGGAGCGCTCGGCGTTTATCTGGCGCTCCGAATTCCCATCGCGGTCTTTCCGCAAACCAATTTTCCGCGTATTGTGATCGCGGTCGATAACGGCGTCATGCCCATCGATCAGATGCAGGTGGTGATCACACGGCCAATCGAGGAAGCGGTGAACGCCGTTCCGGGGCTGGATCATGTGCTCTCCATTACGAGCCGCGGATCGGCCGAAGTGGATCTGTTTTTCAACTGGAATGTGGACATGTTCCAGACGCTGCAGTACGTGAATGCCGCGATCGCCCGCATCCAGCCGACTTTGCCCAACACGGCCAGCATCAACACCAATCGGCTGACATTCGCGGCGTTCCCAATCATGGGCTACAGCATGACGTCCTACACGCTGCCGCAAACCAAGCTATGGCAGCTTGCGACGTACACCGTGAAGCCGCAGATCAATCGGCTGCCGGGCGTCTCCACGGTGGTGATTCAGGGAGGCCAGGAACCTGAGTTCGAGATTCAGCCGGATCCGGGCAAGCTGGTCGAATCACAGATCACCGTCCCAAATCTTCTCGATGCCATCGCCCGCAGCAACATCATTGATTCGCCTGGACTGGTGGAGCACAATCATCAACTGGTCCTGAGTCTCGTCAGCGGGCAGGTGCACAGTGCTGCCGATATCGGCGCAATCGTGGCCAAAACCACAGCCGGCGGAACTCCGATCCGGATTCGCGATATCGCCACCGTCGCTCCGTCGGTAAAGCCGGTTTATACGATCGTGACGGCCAACGGCAAACCCGCGGTTCTGCTGAATATCTACCGGCAACCCGACAGCAACACCGTCGCGGTTGCCGATGCGGTGCACCGCGGCATGGAAAACCTGGCGCACAGGCTTCCGGCTGGTATCAAAATCGAGCCATTCTACGACCAATCGAGTCTGGTGAGCGCATCGATGAAGAGCGTGCGCGACGCGATTCTGATCGGTGTCATTCTCGCAGCAGTCATTCTGGTGCTGTTCCTGCGCGACTGGGGCACCTCGGTCGTCGCCGGACTCGTGATTCCGGTCACGATGGCGATTACGTTTATCGTGCTCAAAGCGATCGGCCAGAGTTTCAACCTGATGACGCTCGGCGGACTGGCGGCCGCGGTCGGCCTCGTGATCGACGATGCGATTGTCGTGGTCGAGAACATCGTCCTGCATCGCGAAGCGGGCCAGACGCGCGCCGAAGCGATCCGCCGGGCGATCCGCGAGATACGAGTTCCGCTGCTGGGCTCGACGATTACACCAATCGTTGTTTTTCTGCCGCTGATCACGATTACTGGCGTCACGGGCACGTTTTTCCGTGCGCTCGCGATTACGGTTGCCGCGGCGCTGCTGACTTCGCTCGCGCTGGCGCTCACCTGGACGCCTGCCTTGAGCCATCTGCTGCTGCGTTCGCGCCCGGGCAGCGGTTCCGCGCGGACACCGGAAAACGGCCGCATCATGACCCGGCTTGTATCGTGGTATGAACATGCCGTGAAGGCCGCGCTCGCACGGCCCGTGCTGCTGATTGCCAGCTGCGCTGCGCTGGTTCTGGTCTCGTTCTTCTGCTATCGCGGGCTCGGCACCGACCTGCTGCCCTCGATGGACGAGGGCGGCTTCGTGCTGGATTACCTGATGCCTGCGGGCTCGTCGCTGGCCGATACGAACCGCGTGCTGACCGGAGTCGAGAAGATTCTGCACAGCATACCGGAAGTGGCAAGCACGTCGCGCCGCACCGGGCTGCAGCTTGGGCTGGCAGCGGTAACGGAAGCGAATACGGGCGATATCTCGGTCCTGCTGAAAGACAAGCGCGATCGCGGTGTGGATGAGATCATCGCCGACATCCGCGACAAAGTGAATAAACAGTACCCGCAGCTGGACACCGATTTTCACCAGGTGCTGGAGGATATGATCGGCGATCTGACGGGTTCGCCCGAACCGATCGAGATCAAGCTGTTCTCGGAGAACTACGATCTGCTGAAGATCTGGGGTCCGCGGGTTGCGGATTCCATCAAAACCATACCGAGCGTCAAGGATGTCAAGAACGGGATCGAAGATGCAATCAGCGGTCCGGCGATTACGTTCAAAGTGGACGAGGGTGTGGCGGCACGCGCCGGCTTCACACCGCAGGAAATCGAACTCGATGCCAGCGCGATCTTCCAGGGCGAACCCGCGCCGGTTCCGATGGTGGTCAACAACCGCCCGTACACGCTGCGTGTCACGTTTCCGCCTGCCACACGCGCTTCGCTCGACGCGATTCAAAACACGCTGCTTGTCAGTTCTACCGGTAAAGTCGCCACGCTCGGTACGCTGGCGACGATACAGAACGATCCGGGCCAGGCGGAGATCCGCCGCGAGAATCTACAGCGCGACGTGGCCGTAACCGGTCGCTTCGAGGGGATCAGCCTGGGCGGGGGCATGGCGCTTGTACAGCAGAAAGTGGCCGCGCTTCATGTGCCGTCCGGGATCCGCGTGATCTATGGCGGAAGGTATCAGCAGCAGCAGCAATCGTTCCATGATCTGCTGTTTGTGCTCGCCGCGGCCATTGTGCTTCTTTTCATCGTGCTGCTGCTCGAATTCAGCAGCTTCGCCGCGCCGGTCGCTATTCTTTCATCCGCGCTGCTCTCGACTTCGGGCGTGTTCTTCGCGTTGCTGATCACGGGCGTAACTTTCAACATCTCCAGCTTCATGGGGCTGATCATGGTAGTCGGTATCGTCGCCAAGAACGGCATTTTGCTGCTCGACGCCGATCAGAAATTCCGCGCGGAGGGCGCCACTCCGCGCGAAGCGATGATTCAGGCCGGAGAGCGCCGGCTGCGACCGATTGTGATGACAGCGCTCGCCACCGTGGCCGGCATGATTCCGCTTTCGCTTGCTATCGGGGCGGGCTCGCAGATGCTTCAGCCGCTCGCGATCGCGGTGATCGGCGGCATTCTCGCCTCCATGGTGCTGTCGCTGTTAGTGACGCCCACGGTGCATTATCTGCTTGCCCGGAAATAGTCTCTAACTGGCCAGAGGGAGCGCCGGCGGCCTTGCTTGGCGGTGGCGGATTAGCGGGTGCAATCCTTTCAAAGCCGGGGTGTTCCTGCCGCATTCACACCGGCTCGAATCGATCGTTCCGGTGTACCCTGTGTAAGCTTGGGCGATCCGGCCAGTTTCATAGACGATTTCATTCTCGATGCAGTGGGCCTCTATGCCGGGCTGCAGATGCCACCCATTGTGCAGCTCGCATTCGCCAGCCAGCAGCATGCAGCCGGGCGCCACGATTATCTCGTAAACAGGAACCCCGAAAACGCGCCAGAGCTTGTGACGGAGAGCGTCGTCGATGACCGGAGTGCCGACATCGGTCAAGGCATAAATGGCGCGATCCACGGTAGTGAGCAGGATGTCGCCTTTCTCCACCGCATCTGCGAGGCGCGTGAGATCGTAAGCGTAGCCGATGAGCACGCTCGGCTGAAATGCCTCCAGGCGGTTCCAACTGCCGCGCGCGATGGGCTCAGCGCCGTAAAATTCGGGCAGCACGGAGATCTGCGCCGACTTGATGCTCGGCGGCAAGGCGAATGGAAGGGAAAGAGAACGGCCCCGCGATTTCATACCAGCACGTAGTAGAAGTGGGCGGAAGCCGATAATCTTCGCAACGGAAGAGCATTTAGCCTGAACGTATGAAGACCAATGCGGTTCGCGTCCTTGATCAGCACAACGTCTCGTATGAATTGCGCGAGTACGCCGTGGACCCGGATGATCTTTCAGCAGAAACGGTCGCGGGCAAAATCGGATTACCCCCGGAGCAGGTCTTCAAAACGCTTGCCGTGCGCACGGATACCGGCGATCATTTTTTCGCAGTCATTCCGGGTAATTACGAACTGGATCTGAAAGCCTTTGCGAAAGCGGCGGGCGCCCGAAAGGCGGAGATGGTGCCTCTGCGGGATGTTCAGCCGCTCACCGGGTACGTTCGCGGCGGAGTGACGGCGATTGCGGCGAAAAAAGATTTTCCAGTAATCGTGGACGAGACCGCGCTGCTGTTTGAAACGATTTCCGTCTCAGCCGGTGCGAGAGGCACACAGATTCTGCTTGCTCCGGCCGATTATCTTCGTCTCACTAAAGCACGTACGGCGGCCATTTCGCGCCAGAAAAGTTAGGCGGCTAGGCAGGTTTTAACACCGTTTCCAGGTTGGCTTGAAAAATCAGCTGAGCCTGCTTTGCATCCAGACCGAGCTCATAGAGTGCTTTGGCTTGCTGCTCGAAGACGGGCCGCTGCCAGCCACGGGGAAAAAAGCTGGAATCGGTGCCGAACAGTAATCGCTCCGGACCGAGCAGGTCGAGAGCGCGCCGAAAGACCGCGCGCAGGTCGAGTCCTTCGTAGAGCATCCAGCGGTTCGAGCTCGAGGTGTCCAGATAAACGTTGGGACAGAGGTCGGCCAGCATCAGAGCTTCGCGAAACATGCCGGCGCCGAAATGGGGCACGATGAAGCGGATCTTCGGAAAATGCAGCGCGACCGGATGCAGATGCAGCGGATCGGAATAGCGCAGATCAAACTGGCTCGGCAGTCCGAGCCTTTTCCGCACTCCTACACTTAACGCGCCGCAATGGACGAACGCCGCTTTGCCGTGGTCTGAGATAAGTTCGAACATCGGAACCAGGCGCGGATCGGCGATCGAATAGGTGTGCATGGCGGGAAAGAAACACACGCAATGCAGATTCGGATTGCGCACAGCCGAAGCCAGCCGGCGATTTGAATCGGGCTGCAAGGGATCGAAGATGAAAAGCCCGTAGAAGCGATCCGGATAAGCGGCTACGGCAGCTGCAACGCTTGTTTCGTCGGCATGTGTGCTGGCGATCAGACAGGCTCGGTCAACGCCGTGCGCGGTCAGCTCTGCCTGCCAGCGCGCGCCCAACTCGACCGGATCCGGATTCGGGATCTCCCAATTGAGCAACGGCGCGAGGGCGGCAGCGTCCGCTGCTTTTTTCTGCCGTGCGAGGCCCTGATAGAAATTGTGCGAAAAGAAATGAACATGCGCGTCGTTGACCGCCAGCGCGCCCCAGGGTGTCTCGATCATTTTTAAATTGTGATGGTTTGCAAATTGTCGCTGATCAACAGGCGCGCTTCGGTCGCCTGCTGAACATCGTCGGGCGTTAAACCGGGCGCGACTTCGTCGAGACGAAGGCCGGCTGGCGTCACCGTAATGACGGCCATTTCGGTGATGATCGTATCCACGACTCGCAGCCCGGTAATCGGCAGCGTGCAGCGGTGCAGAATTTTCGGTGCACCCGTGCGCGTGGTGTGTTCCATCGTGACGATCACACGGCGCGCGCTTGCCACCAGGTCCATCGCTCCGCCCATACCCTTGATCACTTTTCCCGGAACCATCCAGTTGGCGAGAGTGCCCTCTTCGTCGACTTCCATGGCACCCAGGATGCTCAGATTGATGTGACCGCCGCGGATCATAGCGAATGACTCGGCGCTCGAAAAATAGGCGGAGCCGGGCAGTTCGGTCACAGTCTCTTTGCCCGCGTTGATCAGGTCGGGATTCTCTTCGCCGGGAAACGGATAAGGGCCCACTCCAAGCATCCCGTTTTCCGACTGCAGAATGACTTCGATGCCCGGCGGCACATGATTGGCTACGAGCGTCGGCATACCAATGCCGAGGTTGACATAGAATCCGTCGCGGAGTTCGAGCGCGGCGCGCCGCACGATGCGCTCGCGCTTTTTTGCATCGATTTCGCTAGGCACTTTGACGCTCCCGAAGAGTCCGGCGCTCGATGCGGCGCTCGTATTTCGCACCCTGGACAATTCGCTGCACGTAGATGCCGGGTGTAATCACGTGATCAGGATCGATCTTTCCCGGTTCGACCAGCTCTTCCACTTCCGCAATCGTGACTTTCGCGGCCGCCGCCATCATCGGATTGAAATTGCGCGCTGTTTTGCGATAAACCAGATTGCCCAGACGGTCTCCGCGCCACGCTTTGATCAGCGCATAGTCGGCCGGCAGGGCGCGTTCCAGCACGTACGAGCGGCCATCGAACTCACGCACTTCTTTTCCCTCCGCTACCACGGTTCCGACGCCGGCTGGTGTGAAAAAGGCGGGAATACCGGCACCGGCTGCGCGGATCCGCTCGGCCAGCGTGCCTTGCGGGATCAGCGTCACTTCCAGCGTCCGCGCAATCACCATCGATTCGAGCAACCGGTTCTCGCCGACATAGCTGCCCGTATGCGCCGCGATCATTCCGGCTTCGAGCATTTTGCCCATGCCGAAGCCGTCGATACCCAGGTTGTTGCTGATGGTTCGAAGATTCTTGACGCCGGTCGCGATGAGTGCGTCAATCAGATTTTCGGGGATGCCGCACAGCCCGAAGCCGCCCACCATAACGGTTGCGCCGTCGGGGATGCCGGCGACCGCCTCGGCTGCCGAAGCGTAAACTTTGTTCACCGATCGTTAGCTCCGGTGGTGATGATAACAGCCGTGATCCGTCAACTAACCCGGGATGCCAGCGCGTTCCGAATCATCTGGCCGGCCGCTCGCACTTTTTCGAGATCGACTCCGGTCTCGATCTCCATACCGCGCAGCATGTAGAGCACAGTTTCGGTGGCAACGTTGCCGGCAGCGCCGGGCGCGTATGGACACCCGCCGAGTCCCGCCACTGAGCTATCGACCGCCGCCACTCCGAGTTCGAGCGAGGCATAGATGTTCGCCAGCGCCTGCCCGTACGTGTCGTGATAGTGAACAGCGAGCTTGGTTATGGGAACGGCGGCGGCAACGGCCTCGAGCATGCGCTGCGCTCGTAGCGGAGTTCCCACGCCGATGGTGTCGCCGAGTGACACTTCGTAGCAGCCGAGTTCATCGAGAGCCCGCGCAACCCGCGCCACATCCGTCAACGCGACCTCGCCTGAGTAGGGACAGCCGAGCACGCAGGAGACATAGCCGCGTACCGGGATATTCAAAGCACGCGCCTGGCTTGCGACCTCGCCCGCTCGCTCGAGGCTTTCCGCGATGGAGCAGTTGATGTTGGCATGGGAAAAGGCCTCTGATGCGGAGACAAACACCGCCACTTCGTCGGCCTCGCACTCAGCCGCTTTCTCGAGACCCTTCAAATTGGGAACGAGCGCGCTGTAGCGAACGCCCGGCCGCCGCGCAATCTGTCGAAAAACTGCTTCGGTGCCGGCCATCTGCGGAACCCATTTGGGTGAAACGAAGCTGCCGCACTCGATGTGTTTCAGCCCGGCATCCGCGAGTGCCTGGATCAGTCCGACACGCGTTTCCAGCGGCACAGGCTGAGGTTCATTTTGCAGGCCGTCACGCGGGCCGACTTCGACAATTCGTACGCGCGCTGGCAACGCTGCGGTCAAGCGTCCGCCTCATCCTGCCACCGTTTTTTGTGCTTCGGCTGCTCGCGTTCCTGACGTTCGTCAAGAGCGCGGGCCGGCTTGGGAGCGCCCACCCGCTTCCGCGCCACCGCTTTGACCCTTTTTGCTTTGCTCGGGCGAGGCCGTTTGTTCGCCATGCATCAGCTTCCGACCCGATCGTCGGCCATCTTGGTTTCGACAGCCGGATCGACTTCGGTTACGGTAAGCATGTTGAATGCGATTTTCGACCGGGATGGAAGCAGATACCAAAGCTTCTCGGCCATGATCCGCTCTTCATCCTGAATAGCTCGCGCGAGTGCCTCGGTATCGGGATCGCCGGCTGCCCGCGCTACGTTGGCGAGCGCTTCGTAGAAAGCGATTTCGGCCGTTTCGGCGGTATACCCGGCGATTAGATTACGCAGTGCTCGCTCTTCAATCGTGTGTACCGCCTGCGGCAGTTTTGGTGCATGTTCAAAGAAGGAAGCTAGTGGATTCCTGGCGTGTTCAGAGCCACCGAGCGCCGTCAATCGCGCGGCCAGCCGCTCCTGCTGCGAACGGGTTTCACCCGCGTGGAGGCGAAAGAGTTCCTGGATCTCGCTATCGTCCGAGGCGGCCGCCGCGAATTCTTCGAGCTGTGCTTCGATCGCCTTCTCGGCGGTTATCGCCTCGTCCAGATAGCGGCGGAGGACCTGATTTCCGGTTTCAGCCAATGCGGAATCTCGTTGCGAACTCAGGCTGCCATCTGCTGGCCGGAATTGGGCCAGATCCCGAGCTCAATGAACTCCTCTTCAAAGCGCTGCTGTTCGCGAGGATCGTGCGACGGCCGCATCACGCGGCAGCACTCGCGCAAAGCTTCCTCGAGCGGCTTCTGAGCGGCTTCATCGCCCAGAACCACACGTATGAGTTCCCGCGCCGAGGCGCGCGCCTGCTCTGCACTTTTCGCAAACATCATCGCCTCGTAGCGATCGTTGATCATCTGGGTGCGGCGGTTCATAGCGTTCCTCATTCATTGGACGCGGTATAGCAGTTTTTGATTCGGTTGCGTATTATACCGCGCGATTTTTTCGACCTACCCGGGCAAGCTACTTGGAAGCTGCTCGGGCCAAACAGCAAACGATTGTAACGTTTGAGCCGGTACTGTGTCCAGTTAGCGGATGTCCGAATACGACCTGCGCTCTGCTTTTCCGCTCAACGATAAGGAATTCGTCGTACATGATAAGCGCTGGATCTGCCGGCTGGCCGAAGTCTCCGACCAGCGGCCGCAGCTGGACCGGCTTTCGTGGTACCTGGTTTTCGAGAGCGACAAGCCGGGCGGGAAATCAGAACCGGAAGAGATTCGAAAACTCGAGATCGTTACCCCTGCTACCGAAATCCTGGAACAAGGCTGGGGTGACGATCTGCCCGACCGCCTGGTCGAATGGCTCATGACGAATGAACAGGACGGGCGTGTGGAATGGTTTACAGAGGAAGAGGAGTAGCGAACCGCTGGTAGGGCAGAATAGTGAGCCGGCCGGGACTCGAACCCGGGACCACCGCATTAAAAGTGCGATGCTCTACCAACTGAGCTACCGGCCCGTTCGATAACACGGTCAGGATAGCATTCTGAGTGGATGAGCCTGTCTCAGCGTATAAGCCCGAGTTTTGCAGCGAGGCGCAGATTGGGGTGATGCGGGTCCTCGTGCTCTCGCCTCATCGCGACGATGCTGTTTTTTCGCTGTTCTTCACGTTATCGGAGTTGAGCCGCCGCGGCGCTCAGATTTCCGTGCGCAATTTCTTCACTGACAGTAATTACGCACCACATGCCGGTACACACGATGCTGCAGCTGTCAGCCAGATTCGCAAGCGCGAGGATCGCGCGGCGCTGCGGCGCATCCATTCCGGCGTTCGAGTGCTCGATTCGGGGCTCCTCGATGCACCGCTACGGCTTGGCATTCCGGCACGACAGGTCTGCTACACCGAGGTCCGCGAATGCGACATCGCGCTGCTGCGCAGTTTCATCCGGCCACAAGCTGCCGATCTTGTTTTCGCACCGCTCGGGCTGGGCGGCCACGTCGATCACCGGACGGTGAGGCAGGCAGCGTTGCTGGAGTTGTCGCGCAAACGGCTTGCATTTTATGAAGATCTGCCCTACACCATGTGGAGCCAGGATCAGCTGCCATCTTTACTTGGTGAAATCGAGCGGCAGCTTGACACGATTCTTAAGCCCGCTGAGGTGCAGCCGGATCAGAGCTTTTTCGAAAAACGCAGCGCCTGCGCCCGCTATCGTTCGCAGATCCGGATGGACGAAGCGAATGCCATGGCAGCATGGTCGCGACGCCATGGTACAGCTGAGCGCATCTGGCTTCCTCGCGGCGTGCGTTTGCCGTTATAAACGGGAACAGCAAGTCCGGTTTACTCTGCTCGCCAGAGCGCTTCCGCGAATGGCCATTCGGAATCGATCCAGATGTTCAGTTCTTTGAACCCGGCACCTCGCGCCAGCCCTGCCAGTTCATCGCGCAGGAACTTGTGTGACGACTCGGTCCAGATCGTCTCTCCGGCTTCGAACAGGAACTCCGATTCGAGCGCGCCCACCCAAACCCGCTGTGCACGCGAGGAAACCAGGTGCATCTCGATCCGGCGGGCGTCCGCATTCCAGCGCGCTTCATGGGTGAAGGAGCGCAGATCGAAGTCTGCCTGCAGTTCCCGATTCATTCGACCCAGCAGGTTCAGGTTGAACGCGGCCGTTACACCGGTTGCGTCGTCGTAGGCCTCCAGCATGCGATCCACATCTTTGACGAGATCGAATCCGATCAGGAAGCAGTCGCCCGGCCGAAGGGTCGTACGAACGGTGGTGAGGAAAGGAATGATTTCCGCGCGATCGAGATTTCCGATGGAACTGCCCAGGAACAAGAGCAGGAGCGGCGCCTCGGATCGTTTGCGCCGGATTGTCCGGAGGCCGTCGACCCAATCGGCATGAACCGCCTCAACGCGCGCCAGCGTACCCAGTTCGCGTTTGCAGGTGGCCAGCGCCGCATCGGAAACGTCGATCGGATGATAAACCGCATCTCGGCCTGCCGCTTCCAGAATGTGCCTGGTCTTGCGGCCGCTTCCGCTGCCGAGTTCGCATATCGTTTCGAAATCGCCCGCGTCGATAATCGCGCGAGCGTGCCGTGCAATCAGCCGCTCATCCGCCCGCGTCAGCCCGTATTCGGGCAAAAGCGTGATCGCCTCAAATAGAGCGCTGCCCAGATCGTCGTAGAGGTATTGCGGCGAGAGCTTCTTCACACTGGCCGATAAGCCTTCCGCAACGTCGCGCGCAAAAGCAGAGAGGACCGGAACCGAAGCGATCCCCACGCGCTAGTTCTCCACCAGCCGGAACTTCGCGTACATGTAGGGATAATCGCCGCGAAACCAGTTGCGGAACGAGCGCCGCAGCAGCCGCGCCGCAGTTCTGGCTGAGCCGCCCTTCATCACATAATGCTCGCCGTCGAAGAAATTCGCCGAATAGCCCGGATAAGTCGAACGCGCTTCAAAGCCGGGCAGCGGTCCGAAGACAGTGCTGGTCCATTCCCACCCATTTCCGACCAGTTGTTGCACTCCGAACTCCGATGCGCCTGCCGGCGTCGCATCCACCGGCTCCGGGTCCCAGCGCCGAAAATCGAAATTGCCGTGCTCGGCGGAAGGCGCGGCGTTGCCCCACGGATATTGCTGGTTTTTCGCATAGGCTGCGCGATGAAACTGCGGTTCTGTCATCAGGGACTTGCCCGCCCAGCGCGCATATTCGGAGGCCTGTTGCTGGGTCACGTAAACCGGCCAATCGAGCGGCAACGGAATTGTTTCGAACATGCCGCGATATAGCACTTCGTTACCGCGTTTGATCCAGAAATGCGGCATCGGTCCACCTCCTTGCACATAGCGCAGATACTCGCCGTTGGTTATGGGCAACTTCTGCATGCGGAAAGAAGGCACATCCACGTGCGTTTCGTTGTACTCGTTGTCCCAGCCAAAGACCTCGTCCTGCGGCTTGCCCAGAACCGCTTCGCCGCCAGGAATTTCGACATAGACGTTTTCTGGGGGCGTGCGCGAATCGCGTTCGAGTTTCCGCTCGCCTGCGGTTTGCTTCAGAGCGTAGTCGAAATTGTGGAACATGTAGGCCAGCGTTTCGAGATGCATCAGCCGGTGCTCGAGCGCCATTGCAACTGTGTCTTCGGAAGCCTCGTGCCAGTACCTGTCCACATGCTCGCGGCAGCGCTCGACGTATTGCCGGACACGCTCGAGTGAAGGCCAGTCGCCCGGAGTATCTTTCGGCAGGTGCGCCGAATCCGGGTCGATGCCTGCCTGAAACAGCGCGTCGAGTTCCGGATCGAAAGAAGGAATGCCGAGGCCTTCGCGGCAAATCTGAATGGAATCGAAACCATCCAGGTGGCCGATATAGAAGATAACCCGATGCCGCTCCGCGATGGGCCGCTCGTATAGAGCTTCGGGCCGCAGTACCGCGAACAAGCGATCGCTTTCCCGGCGCGCTGCTCGCAATTCTCCCAGTAGGGTGTTCGTTGCTTCGAGTACAGGCACGTTCGGTTGGATGCCGAAACGTCGGGCTAAATAGCAGAATTAATTCTGCTATTACCTCAATCGAGTACCGTCCGCGCTACCTGCAAGGCCTGCTCGCGGGTGTGGATCTCGCCTTCGAGTTGCGCCGTTTCCGCGGCTTCGAGCGCTTTCCCAAATGCCGGACCGGGGCGATAACCGGCTTCAATCAGGTCCCGTCCGGTCAGCAAACGGGGTGGCTGCAGCTCTTCGCGATCCAGCTCCTGCATCTTCTGCCGAACGAAGTTGTAGGCCTGCAGATAGCCGTTGCTCGAAAGACAATCAAGTCGATGGAGTTCGAGGTGTTCATCGAAACGCGGTAGGCAGAGGAAGCGTTTCAGCGTGCTGAGCCGCATCTGCTGAACATCTTTGAAGCGCATGTGGTTTGCCACCAGCGAGACCACCTGTTCGGCGGGTTCGTTTGGTAATTTCAGCCGAGCCAGGATGTTCCGAGCCATTTCCGCCCCGACCTCAGCATGGTTGTTGAAACGAATCCGGTCGGAAACCGAAAAAGTCGGCGGCTTGCCGACATCGTGTAGAAGGACGCCGAGAGCCAACGTCGGAGTCGGACGGCGGAGTTGCTCGAGCATCAGGAGCACATGGGTCCACACATCTCCTTCCGGGTGGAACTCGGGTGGTTGCGCCACACCTTGAAAGGCTTTGACCTCGGGCAGCACCTGGGCGAGGAGGCCGACCCCATCGAGCAACTCGAAACCGCGCCGGGCATTACCCTCGGTCAGGATTCGAATCAGCTCGTCGCGGATTCGCTCGGCGGAAATGCGCTGGATGGCGGGCGCCTCCGCCCGGAGCGCGGCCATAGTGGCCGGCTCAATCGAAAAATCGAGCCGCGCCGCGAACCGGACCGCTCGCAGCATCCGCAGATGGTCTTCGCGAAAGCGATCGCGCGGATTGCCGATCGCGCGAATGATGCGGTTTGCAAGATCCTGACGACCGCCGGTAAAATCGAGCACCTCGCCGGCTACCGGATCCTCCATCAGTGCGTTGATGGTGAAGTCCCGGCGCTGGGCGTCGCGTGCCGGATCCGTTTCAAAGTGCACCGCATCCGGGCGACGGCCGTCCGAGTAAGTACCTTCGCTGCGAAACGTGGCAACTTCGACATGCACACCCGGTTCACGGCGCACCAGGATGACGCCGAAATGCGCACCGACCAGCTGAGCGCCGGGAAAATACGCTGCAATCTGCTCAGGCCTGGCGTCGGTTCCGACGTCGAAGTCCTTGGGTGCGATCCCGAGCAGACGATCGCGTACGCAGCCACCCAGCAGGAGGGCGCGATGGCCGCGAGCCTGCAGAAGCTGGATGATCTCGAGCGCTAACGTTTCGCGCGTCACGAGAAATTCGAATTGGGGTTAGCGCCCGGCGGCCTTTTCCGATGCCTGCTGCGCTCCGGCTTCGCTTGCGACTTTCGCAGCCGCAGCGGCCTGCGCCTCAGCTTCCGCCTTCTTCAGTTCCTTCTTGGAAGGGGGCGCCTGTTCATGGCGATAGTCGTGATCGTGATAGCAAGTACGGCAGCGGACTTTAGCAGCCTGACCGTCCACCAGCGACACAATCGAGTGGTTGGTAATGCGGCGGCACTTGATACAGTGATCATCGATCACGTCGCCTAATCGCATTTCGTCCATGAGGGTCCGTTATTGGGGAGTATATCAGGTAAGTGATGGGCGGAGCGTCTGTTAGACTGTGAATTCAGGACACGGCCAGGTAGCTCAGTTGGTAGAGCGCAGCCCTGAAAAGGCTGGCGTCGGCGGTTCGATTCCGTCCCTGGCCACCAAATTCTAAAGAACTTAGTGACAACCAGAAACATACGGTTTTAATCGTCCGAACAATATCCGAACATCGGTCAGCCGACGTTCGCTTTTTCGGAATTCTCCTGTTCCATCAGTTTCCAGATTTCCCGCGCCGTGCTGCCCGTCTTCGCCAAATGCTTCCGCGCCAGCTTGGCGTAACGTTCGGTCATCTTGATATTCGAGTGGCCGAGGATTTTAGCGAGTTCGTAGAGGTCACCGCCATTCATCATGTACCAGGACGCAAACGTGTGGCGCAGATCGTGAAATCGGAAATCTTTGATGCCGGCTCGTTTGAGCACGCGTTCAAAGCTTTTTTCTAGTCGCTGTCGCCCGCTTGTCGCTCCCGGTTTGGGCGGGAAAATTTGATCCTCTCCAATTACGGCGGGGTAGCGCCGCAACTCGCTGGCGAGTTCTTCCGGCATCGGTACGTAACGCATTTTGCCGCCCTTCAGCTTGGATCTCACCGCCAGTAGCCCCTCTTTATACATCACGTCTTGCCACTTGAGACCAAAGATTTCGGCCATACGCATCCCGGTTGTGAGAGCGATTAGCACAATTAGCCTCAAACGGTAGAACGTCTTGTTGATTGCGCGTGTGCCTTTCCGGTACTGCTTCGCATCGAGCGCCCCTTTGAGGCTCCGAAGCTCGTCCTCGGATAGATACCGGTCACGCTGGTCATCCGGCCTCTTCACCTCCACTTGATCCGCGGGGTTCCGATCAATGCCGGTCTCTTTCGACCAAATGGATGACGCCTTCTCCATCATGTGGTGCATGACATTGAAATGGCGTAACGCCGTTCCTTCCGAAAGGCCGTGGACGGTGGTGAGTTTCTCGTACCACGCATTCACAGCGTCGCCGTCCACCTCGCGCACGAACAACCGACCCAAATTGGATCGGATGCCTTCGACGATGCTTTTCTCCCGGCTTGCCGAGCGCTTTTTGCTAGCATATTGCGTCCAATAGCGGTCAATTAGCGCCGACATCCGAAAGTTGACATCCCGCTTAATATCGAGGTGCCGGTTCTCATCTCGAAGCGAAAGCTTCTTCCGCTCAATCTTCTTGGCAAGCTCATATGAGCCGTGTACCGTCTGGCTCTTGTTTCGACCTCCTTCCCTCCAACGGATCTCAAATACTCCATCGGACACTTTGTGAATAGACACTCATGCTTCTCCTTTCAGTCAATGGTTTCGATCGCGTTTTGTTCAACTAAGCGCTCCAGCGCTCGTATATCGAACCGCAACGCTCGACCAACCTTGACGCAGGGAAGCTCCCGCAACCTGGCTTTCTTGTAGACGGTGTCTATTTCGAGGCCCAAGTATCGGGCAGTCTCCCTGACATTCAGGAGCCGCCTACCGATGTTTTCATTTAACACAATTGTGGCCTTGCTTGCCATCTGCGATTCCACCCCGATGATGTATTTTCAAAGAGTAAAAAGAGACCCCCTGCTAGGAAATGCCTCCCTTGCCGTTTACAGGGACTGCTTGCCTACCAGGTATTCCGAAAGTAGATGACCGGGCGCGACTCTGAAATTTGCGCTCTGCAGACTCCAGCCTTTCCAATGCGTCGAGTAACTGGAGACCAACTTCCTGCATTTGCTCAGTCTGTGACCCGAACTGCTCGCTATGTTTGATTGCAAACCGGATTCGATCCATGGCGACACGCGCCTGGTATGCCAATTCGAATTCCATTGGCGTAGGCTGGGCCTGCGCTTTGGCATCGATGATCTGTTTAATCTGCTTCATCACTTCCGAATTCATAAAGCCTTCCTCTCCCCGAGCCATTTATGAAGAGCGCTGTTCGCAAGCTCGGTGACCGTGCAGCGGCGTCGTTTAGCTGCCTTACGCAACCGGCCGTTGGCAGTGATCGAGATAACCGCTGTCATTCCGCGAGTCCTGCGGCCCACTGCAACTGGAATGAGTTCGATGTTTCGCAAATCGAAAGATAATAGCGCTTGATCAATGTATTTCGACAGCTCGCCGTGATAGCGCATTAACGTTCGGAGCCGGTTGTTGACCTCGGCACTCAGGCGGAGGAATAGTCGCACTCTTCGTCCCTTCATGTCGGCTCCTTTCGCTCAGTGACTTGTGTTGTAAGTTGCCGGTGTGAAGCTGCTCCGGTGATGGAGCTGCCCTGGCGGTTGGGCAGGCAACGGATTTGCTTGCAATGCCTGATATGGCGCGTCGAATAACATGTCGCGATTGACACGAACTGTGAACTGATAACCGGTTGGGACTTTGATCGTGGGTTGCACGTTCATGTTTCGCTGCGTAATCATCGCTCCGGTCTGGCTCATTTCTTGGCCGACCGCAGCGCCCGCTGTGCTGCTCAAACTTGGATATGTCAGGGCGCTTTGTGTGTTGCGCTGTGAAAGACCGAAGGCAGCTGAAAAGGCGCTTGTGAGCGCGGCGAAGCCAAAGAGCCGTTTGTAATGATGATCTACAGCGAAGCGCAGCCCGGAATTACCGTGTGCATCCAAACCGACCATTCCATTGATATCCACTGAGGAAGCATCCGGGAAGATAATCCTGTCCCAGACCACTTGAACCCCGTCCTGGCCATAAGAAATTCGCGAATCGTATTTGCCGATCAAACGCGATCCTTGCGGAATGAGGAGGTATCGCCCAGTGGCCGTATCAAAAACGTTCGAAGTAATTAGCGCCTTTATGTCGCCCGGCAAATCGGAGTTCAGATTCTGTTCCAACACTGCCGGAATTTCCCACCCCGCTTTAATTTCGTATGGACTCAGCGGCGGCATTCGTGTTGATTGAAGATAATCGTCTGTCTTTTGCTTTTGTGCCGCTGTGAGGAAGGCCGCTTTGGTCGTTTGCATATTCTGAGCTTCATAATCGGCATCGTTTCGGGAACCGCCGGTTGGGAAGGAAGCCCGCACGGTGGCCGGGCTATTGGAGTCATGGCCGCTTATCGACTGACTTAGTGCTGCAATCCGGGCCAGGTCATCATTGCCCTGCTGTTGCGCAGCGACATTCGATGCCGAATCGAACGAGGCAGCACCGCCACCCGATTTGATGTTGGTCGGCGAAATCATGGCCTCCTGCTCGCGCTGGTATTCAGCGGCAATGCGCTGTTCCTCAGGGGTTGGCTGTGCAGGTGTCGATGTTGCCGAAACCGGGGCGTATCCCGCCTGGCGAATGGCTACACCACCCTGGGCGTATTGAGTGCATGGCTGGCCAGTATCGGGATTAAATCGGTACGGTTGGCCGGTATGCGGATCGAAGCCGCATGTCGCAGAAGTCGACGATGCAGTCCGGCCGCCTGTGTCTGGGGGCTGCAATTGGTTCGGATCATTACGAACCAACGGCGCGTTGCCCGATGGTATGTCCTTTTCCACCTCGTTTGCCGATGCGGTTGCAGGCGCGACCACTTTCGGCAGACCGGAATCACGGGCCGCTAGCTGCGCACGCATCTGACGGCGGTATCCTCCATAAGCGAAAAGCCCAAGCAAAACAATCGCGATAGCGCCGACTGCGATACCCGCCCGCTTACTCACCCTCGCCGAGGTATGAGGCTTGGGATGGAGATCGAGTCCAGCGGGCGACTCGATTGGCTTCATCGCCGGTGCTTTCTTGGCGCTGTTATCCTTTGGGCTGCTGCTCACGTGTGATCTCTACTTTCTGGGCCTTTTTCCCGGCACCGAGTATGAGTCGTGCGCGGTCAAACACGCGATCCACGATGTAGGTCTGCTGCTGAACGCGGTAGTTAGTCATTTCGCCCTTGCCGTCCGGCCCTAGGACAAGCAAAGCCGGAGCTTCGCGGTTTTGCATCTCCGGGCGCATTTGGATATAGGTCTTCGCACCGTCATCAAACACGCGGATCGGCCGGATTTCTGCGTTTCCCCCGCTGACCTTATAGTTGAAATTCAGCTTGTCTGCCGTAACGATAGCGGGCGCTATCTGTGCATCAGTTTTCCGTTCCTGAGCCTGAGCAATCAGGTGCTCCTGCCATTTCCGGGCGTTTTCCTCTTCCGGGTAGCTGAATGCCACACGCGCCACGTACTCCTGCGGCTTTGAAACGAGGCGGACGTAGTACGCGCGCCGATCCGTAGTGATGAGAAGATTCGTGTCCAGTCCAGGCTCTTGCGGCTTCAGCACGATGACGGACGTCGCATCTTCACCCTGCCCGTACACGGCCGGCGAGACGTTCCAGCGGACGGAATCGCCGATTTGCGGCTCGCCGATTATCTTCTCGCCCGGCTGCAATTCAATCGTGCATACGCGCAGAGGAGCGCAGACGATAACCGGCAGACCCGCGCCGTACGCATACAAAACACGACCATCTCTTCCCGATGCCGGCTCATTTTGTTGTGCGCGCCAAGTTTCGCTCGCGCGCACGACTTCGAGTGCTGTAGGGCCTAAGGGCACGTCCGTGCGAGGGTGATCCTTCGGAGCCTTATTAGCCCCCAAGGCAGTTGGACCTGGCGTTCCGCTTGGCACCGGAGGACTGCCATAATTTTGCGAGCCCATTGCCGTGGGGTCTTCTAGAAGTCGAAGCTGGTTTCCAAAATCGTATTTCTGCAGCAGCGACGGCGCTGGCGGTACGCGCTTAACCTGAATAGGTGCGTTAGGTAAGTTGGGCACGGGCGCCGGAGATTGGGCAAATGCCTCCATTGATATGCAAGCCGTAATCGCCAACACGGTTGAATAAGATCGTTTATTCATCGTTCCCTCTCTTCCCCTTCGAATTAAAGAACTTTTGACCAACTCGCAGCGGTGACATACAAGCCCAACGGATTGATGCGTGCCTCACGCTCGTCGCTCGGTGGATTCAGCGCAATTGTGAACGTTCCCTTCCAGTGGTCGGTAGACTTCACGTTTCCGTACAGATCGCGCGACGTCTCGATCCAATCCACTTCGAAAGTCCGGTCGCTAGTCGGCAACACGGATTTGACATCGACAGACACCGTACCTGTTTGCGCCCGCTTGAACGGAGGATCATTCCGGTAATACTCGCTAATGAACGTCTGAGCGCTAGAGCCGCTCGCGATCTGAGCGTATACACGATCGATTGCCCGCCGCTGCGCGATGCCGTCGGTTGTCACCATCCGCAAATTTTCAATCCAGTCCTGAATGACGGCGCGCCGCAAGCGATCATCTCCGGGTGAAGTCTGTTCAGCCAAACCGGAGGCGACGGGCCGCCCGAGGCTATCAATCAGGACAACGAATGGAATCACCCGCGAGCGCGCGGACAGCCAGACCGTTCCTGCGGTCCCGAGAAGCGCGACCAGCGCGCAGAGCATCGCAACGGTACGCCAGTTCCGAGCGCGTGTGATGAATTCGCCGTAGCGTTCATCCCACTCTCTGCGGGCGGCAAGGTAAGGATTATAGACTTCGCTCGCTGCGCTGGAGTTGGCGTTTTTCAGTGCAATTCCCATGAATTCGATACCTCCCAAAATCATTCGCTGTGATCAATTGGCATCCGCGGCGGCTGGGTGTGCGGAGCTGCATCGCTTGGCAATCCTCGGAATCGTGGGCCTGCATTTCGTAACCGCCGTGCCGCGCCGGAAAAAGTTCGTTCTACGCGTTGTGCACCCGATGCCAGCATTTCCCGGCGCTTCGGTGCGGGGGGGTTTGGTTTTACGCCGATGACGGAACTGGCCGATTCAGGTGCGGAACCGGATGCGCCATGCGAACCGTCGCCCACAGGTTCGCCAGACACGCTGGCTTGATCGCTGGCACCAGCGCCATTGCCTGGCGAAGCCGATTGAGCACGCGACGCAACCGGGACTGAATAGGAGCGAAAGCCCGCAGCCGGACGCTGCGCTTCGAAACCCGAACCGGCTAAACCTTCGCCGTCCAATGATGACAAAACAGATCGCACGGGCGCTGATGACCCCGCGCTTGGAGTTGGTGGAGGCGTCGCGGCGGCACCGCGGCTAACTGTCATGCTCGGTTGTTTTGGGCCGCCATTAGCTGATGCTCCTACGGGCAGACTTCGTGGCGGAGGAACGCTTCCCGTCGAACTCGCCCCGCCGATGCCCAGGAGTGAGCGGGATGCCGCTCCCCCGCCGAGAGTAGTACCAGCGCTGGTGCCTGGGGCAGCGGTAGCGCCGGCAACGGCAGCAATCGCGCTCGCACCGACGGAAGCGACCATTGCGGCGCCGCCCACCACGGCCGTTCCCGTGGAAACCAAATCGCCGCCAGAAAGAGCCGGAGATCCGCCAAGGACAGCGGCGAACAATTTCGGCACCTGCCAGCAGAGCGCCATAAATATGAGTCCGGCGCCCATCACGTCAAATGCGGTCATACTGGGGTTCGGCGAGGTTCCGATACCGTTCGCCTCACTGAGCCAGCCGTTTGAGAGGTTCAGGCCAGCCGCGATCAGCATGTAGAGGATCATGATTTTCACGCCCGTCGAGACGCCGAGGCCGATATAACGCTCCACGTAGGGCGTTGTCCATCGGGAGCCTCCGAAGCCCAGAAAAATCACGCCAGCCGACACGACCAGGTAACTTTCAACAATGGCGACGATGTACTGGATGGTGATTGCAGTGAAGCCCAGTACGACCAGCGCCGCTGCGATCATGACAGCGATAGATGTCGCTGGATTGGTAAAAAAAGCTGATGTGCTGGCGGCTCCCATGAGCGCCCCCGCGATATTTAGGCCCGTCATGAAAACATCAGAGGGCGCGAGTCCCTGATTACCGCTGATGCCTGCGGCAGCGCCGCCGAGCTGGCTAAAGCTATCGATGATTGCGGGAATCCACTGCCGGCCATAGAGCAGTAACGCATAAAATGCGCCGAGCCACATGATTTTGCGAATGAGCGCGGAAGTCCACGACTGTAAATCGGATTTCTCCAGCGCCATGACCGCCGCACTCCAGGCGAATTCAATCATGGCTAGAAGGGCGAAAAGGGTATTCGCGTAAGGCCAGATGTTCGTAATCCAGGTGATTCGGAAGTTCCGATACTGTTGGAGAATCTGACTCGGGTTGTTGGAGGAAATTTGTGCGCTGGCAGATGGCGCGCAACACAGCGCGACCGCGCATATGCCCAGTGCGATCCAACATGGCCGGAGCTTGTTACTGCGAATGGACACACATCTCCTGTTGCGCCCCTTAAGCGCGCTTTATTGACCGTTTCAGGAACTGTTTCTCAGTGCCAACCTGGGCCGAATTTCTTGCCGTCTGATTTCAGCGGGTTCTGCCGTTGGCGGTAAAACATGGAGGCATTCTGCGCCGCCGTGCAAACGCGCCCTTCGGTGGTCGCGGACCAATTTGCATCTGCACGGCCGCGAACCGGCTTGCACATGTCATCGACCTGCATCGCCAGATCCTCGTGCTTTCGTAGCCAGTCTTCGATTTGCGGGGCCGGTGTTGAGGACAAATTTCCTGCCCCAGCCCGCTCGACTTTGTCCACAATTTCGCTGTGGGGTTCTGGCTGAGTACATGCAGCGGCGATCAGCCAGAACATCGAACATAGAGCGATTCCCGTGAGGTGCCGCAACTTCATGGCTAATTCCATCCTGGACCAAATTTCTGACTGTCGGACGATGCAGGGCTGTACGTGAAAAATCGCTGAGCCGCGGCCTGGCTTGCGGCCTGCTGCTGAACCATGGCAGCTTGATAAGCCTGCTTGCTCGACATGTCCGCGATCATCAATTGTCTCAATTTCATAAGTTGCTCGACCTGCTGTTCGGCGATGGTTCCCACGGTTTGCATTGCCTCTAAGCGGCCGGTAGAGCTCTGCAGGGAGGCCCTGAGCGAGTTGATGACGGCCTGTTCCGTTTGAAGCTGCTGTCCTTGTAACCCGGCAGCGCGAAGCGTGCCAAGCGTGGTGTCGAGGGAGGTCTGCGCCCAATTCCGATATTGTGTGTAGAACGGACCGGTGTTGTAGCCGTAACCGGGATAAGTCTGCCGAAATAGTTGGTCCACGTTCCCCAGTGAATATGCGAGTGCTTGGCCACCTTGGACGATTGTCGCGAGCGCATTTATGTCGTTCGTAATTGCGCCGAAGGTATACCCCGACACCGAGCGCGTGTTTTTCAGCATGTCCGCGTACATATTTAATTCGTTCGCGAGCTGCTGGCCCTGGCGGATGTACTGCATGACCAATTGCGCATGGTTCAACAGTTGGGTAATCTCTGTCGCGAACGCCCCGGCCTGAACGGGTTGCGGGGCTTGAAGCGAGAGCAGCGAAATCAGCACTATGGTTAAGCGCTTGCGCATACCGTTTCCTCCTCGGGTTGATAACAAAAGCTCGCGGCACTTTCGAGCCCCTGGTAGTACTCCGCCCACTCCGGCAAGCCTTTGAACCGGAGCCATTCGGTTCGCCACGAATCGGGATATTCATTCATGACAGTCTCTACAATTTGGCGCTCCTCCCGGCCGTTCACGCCAACCCAGGAAAGTGCGACTTTGCCGATCCCGAAATTCACCAGGCGGCGGCCGAGCTTGCTAACCACGTAATAGTGCTGTTTCGGAATACTTACCTGAAGAATGTCTAACTCCCGTTCATTCAGCCCGAGGCGCGCGTAGAATTCTCGTGATGCTGGATTTTTTGCTTCGGCATTTGGCAGCAGAATCTTTGTCGGGCAGTTTTCGAGCACAACATCAGCAATCGGCGAATTCGCGATATCACTAATCTGTTGAGTTGCCATAACGACAACAGCGTTCTTACGCCGCATCGTCTTCAGCCAGTCTCTGAGGCGATCACGGAAGAGCTCATGCTGGAGATAAGACCATGCTTCATCGAGCAGGATGAGCGTGGGCGAGCCATCGAGTCTCTGCTCGATTCTCCTGAACAGGTATAGCAGGACCGGAATCACAGCCTTATCGTCCAATTGCAGAAGATTCTCTGTCTCGAATGCCAGCATTCGGCCATCTCCGAGGCAATCGTAATCGGCATCGAGAAGCGTTCCGAGAGGACCTGTCACGGTGAAGTGCTGGAGAGCTTCCCGGATTTCGAGATCTTGCACGTTAGCCGATAATTCTGTCAGCGTTCGCGTTGGCGAAAGCCGGAGCTGGATGACAGCCTCCGCAACGGCGTTCCTGTGCTTTGGAGTGAACCGCAGCCTGCTCAGCGCGCAGAGAATTTCAATCCAACCAACGGCCCATGCAACATCCGCCTCAGCGTCGATATCGCGGAGCGGGCAAAAAGACAACTCCGACTCGGGACCGGCCAGATCGTAGAATTCGCCGCCCAGCGCCGCCGTAAGCATCCAAATCGAATAGCCTCTATCGAACGCGAAGACTTGCGCTCGCGGATACCGGAACCATTGAGCCGCGATCAGGCCGAGGGCCGTCGACTTGCCGGCGCCGGTAGGCCCTACGATCAGTGTGTGGCCCAGATCGGAAACGTGGAGATTAAACCGGAATGGAGTCGCGCCGGTTGTTGCTCCATAAAGAAGGGGCGGGCTGCTCTTCGGCATGAGTGGGCTGGGGTTTTCTCGCAGGCCCGCCCAAACTGAGGTAATCGGCATCATGTCCGCCAGGTTCAGCGTATGCAAGAGAACGCGGCGCACATTCGAATAGCCGTCTCCCGGCAGGGACCCGCGCCATGCTTCCAGCGCATTGACATCTTCGATGCGGCAGGAAAATCCCAGGTTCTGAACGGTCTTCATCACCAGCCTCGTGTTCTCGTAAAGCCGCTCGGGATTCTCGTCGAGGCATACGATATTGGCGCTGTATTGGCAGAACTGCACATCGCCTGCGGCTGCAACGCCCATCGATTGCTCTGCATCCGCGGCCATTTCCTGAGCGTGAATGTCAATCGCGCCGCTGTGCGTTCGCAAAATCTGATCCTTCCAGCCGCGGATCTTGGAGCGCCATTTCTTGCGATGTTTGTCGAGCAGGCGTCGGGCCTCCTCCGGGTCGATAAAAATCGCGCGCGTGTTCCAGCGGTACTCAATCGGGAGCTCATCGAGCTCGCGCAGTATTCCGGGCGAACTCATGCGAGGGAAGCCGTCAATGGCCACCACAGAAATGTATTTGCGCCCGATGCGAGGTTCTATGCCGCCATAGAGATCCTCGCAAGCGAGTATCTCGTTCAGGTAGCACGGTATCTCCGGCAAAGCGAACGGATGATCCACGCCGCTGACGCACCGGCGCAGATATCGGAGCAGCCGGTCATAAACATGCTCCCGACCATAATCATCAACGGTGCTGATGCTCCGCAGCCGCTCTGTCTGGAAGAGTTGTCCGAATACATTCTCAAACGCATCCAGCTTTAGCCGGAAGTGATCGAGGTGACGCGCAGCGGCCCGGTTAGCGTTGGCTGCTCCGCTGCCTTCGAACAGCCAGCCTTTTACCCGTTCCTCCATTTCGGGTGGGGGCAGATATGTGAGCGTCAAGAAGTATTCACTTTCAAAGTGAGCGCCTTCTGCCATGAATTGCTGCCGCCGTTCATCATCGATAACACGCGTAACCGGTTCGGGAAAGGCGTCCGAGTCCGGGTAGCCGGGCGCGCAGGAGCGAATTGCATCGCACTGCATCATCCAGCCGGAACCGAGGCGCAATACCTGATTCAAACGGGCGCTCAGCGCGTCCATTTCAGCGGCAGCGGCCGACATCATGTCCGGGCCTCGATAGGACCAGCCCGCGAGTAGTGAGCCATCCTGCTGCAGAAGAATGCCATCCTCGACTAACGCGTACGGAAGCAAGAGATCCGCGAGTCCGCGGGGTTGAATCCGATTTTCATTGCGTTGCATGCGAGTGATCCTTATCTCCAACGGGAAGGATGTGAAAGGCACGAGCTGAATAGACCGCTTTTTGCCGGGTAAAACGCCCGATATCGTATGTGCCGCATATAAACCTGACGCAGCATTGGATCGGCTTTACCCATGCGCTGCAGAACAGCAACCGCGCCTAGCCAGAGTGCCACTGCAAGAAGAATCCCCCAGAGCGTCGCGAGGCTGAAGGCCAGAGCAACAGAGATTAGGAGCATTACTAAGACCAGTTCCCGATCCCCGCCAAGAATCTGGTTTGGCCGGTTCGCCGACTGGTGAATCATGATTTCTCTGGGTACGTCTGCGGTCATGCTCTACACCACCGCCGCATTCACGCCGAATGCGCTCGCGAGCATGGGCGCGGCGAAGACGAGAACAGAGACGACCAAACCGACCATACAAGCCCGTCTTCCGAACTCGGTGAGTTCGCCGCCCCAAAGCATCGTTCCGCCCGCGATAGCGATACCGATGAGACCGATTGCGTATGCCACCGGCCCCGTAAGCGAGGTGGCGATTAACTGCATCGGCCGCTCCCACGGCAGATTGCCGGAAGTGGCTGCGTTGAGCTTTACGCTGAACGCCCAAGCCAGAGCCAAGGGCGTCCCGAGCTTTGAAGCAACGTTCGAACGCCTTGAAATCAAAGAATGTTTCACGAATAAACCTCCAGGTTGATGTTTTCCTCTAAACGTGCTCGACCAGGTATTGGCCATTGGCATACCCGGTGACGAGCAAAAGCTCTCGAACCTTCCGGCCTGCGGCGAGTTGCGGCTCGCCATCAATGAAGACAACCAGATCCACCGCCTCGGCAATCAGTGTTTGCTGCGGGGCGCTGATAGCCTCTGCCACCAGGCTTTCAAGCCGAATCAAACCGCTCACGGCATCGTTGGCGTGCACGGTGGCCATGCCACCTGGATGACCCGTGTTCCATGCTTTTAACAGCGTGTGAGCTTCAGCGCCGCGGACCTCGCCGACAATAATTCGGGTCGGCTGCAGGCGCATACAGGCGCGCAGGCATTGGAGCATCGTCACATTGCCGACTGCGCGCAGATCCAAATAGTTTTCCGCTGGGCATTGAAGCTCTGTCGTGTCTTCTATCGAAATCACCCGGTCATGCGGTGTAAGGGCCGCGAGGGTACCGAGACATGCGTTTACGAAGGTGGTTTTTCCGCTTCCGGTGGAACCCACCACGAGAATGTTCTTTTTCGCGCATATAGCGGCGCGGATAATATCGCCGTGTTTCAGGCCGCGAACCGAGTCGAGAAAATCGTCGTGCACTCGGATGTGATTGAGCGGATCGCTCTTTTCGGTGAGGATGCCCGCAGCTTCATACTCCTCTAACGGAAAGATGCGGCGAGGGCGCAAGCGAATAGCAAATACCGGGCGACGCACGACAGGCGGCACGATGCCCTCGAAACGGCTTCCGTCAATGGGAAGTTCCGTTTCGAGAATCGGATGATCGTGATTCAGCACCGTACCACGCCATGCCGCAATGGTGTTCAACGCGCTCGACGCCTGAGGCGCAGACATCTCCCCAGTGCGGTTGAAGCCTTCGCCCATTCGCTTGACCCAGACCGACCCATCGGGATTGAGCAGAATATCCTCCGCGAAAGCGTCGGTTAGGAAGGCCAGGATCTGATCGCCAAGCTCGCGCCTTAGTTTGGTTTCCAGGCGGTTTTGATGCTCGTCATGAACAACCGCGAGGTTTGGCATCTATCGTTGCTCCGTTGGCGGGCCAGCTCTCGATCCCGGCCTCTAAGTACTAAGAGACGGAAAGAGGCGGGTGAGGGACGGCGGGCAGAAAGTTTTTTCGCGGAGCGCTTGGTTTTCTGCGACTCTTATGCCCCTGAGTCGTTTTGCTAACCAATGGGTGCGCCAAATGCGACACCGTCATCATGCGATTAACAGACTTCCTGGTCAGCGGCCATATTGTTCGACGGTCGCCTCAGGCACGTTGCCGTTATCCAGTAAGGGTGCGTTCTCGTCTTTCAGATTCTTGTCGAGAAATTCGCGGACATATCTCTCGATAAGGTCCAGATTGTGCAGTACCTCGCCTTTTACAGGGAATCCGTCCTGCCCCGCGAAAAGCAGCGGAATGTCGCTGAAACTTGGGTGCGCGATTCCGGGGGAACGTAATACGACGTCATAGCTTCCGGGGCGAGAACTCTGAAGCTGCTCTTCTTTTTTCTTGAAATACGCGGCGTGCTCGGCGGGCGTACCGGCCGTCTTTGATGCTGGGTGATAGGCCTCAAGAAACAGAAGTGGCTGCTTCAAGGTCGCGTGGTCCGGATACTCGGGAAGAGCGGCTATGGGAGGCATCCCACCATCAAGATCTACGCAGGCCTTAAAGCGGCCGTCGAGCTGACAGGCGCGCGCCGCAAATTCGGCGCCCGCTGAGTGACCCATTGCCGCGACACGGTTCAGGTCAATTCTGCCGGCGAGAAGAAACTGTCCAGTATCGCCCTTTTCCGCCGTCATGCGATCCAGCACGAACCGAACGTCGGCAGCTCCCTCACTAATTAAGTCCGAGGTATGCGCCACCATCCACTTAAATTGCTCGTCGGGAGTTAGTCCCGAAGGCATCGGCTCTTTGTGCCTCAGAACAACCCGGCCGTCAGGAAACCAAACAGCCAAAGCAATATAGGTGTGCTCGATAGAAGCAACCACGTATCCTCGGCTCACGAGATCCTCAATGAGACAAGTGTAGTTAAAACTCGTGCTGCCGAGGCCATGGGAGAAGATAATTACCGGGAATTGCCGTGGACTGTTTGCCACCCGCGCGCGTTCGGCAGCATGCGAGAAAATCGAGCCCGAAACCATTGCTGGCCACCTGCTGCCAAATTCCTGACGCATGCGGGCCTGAACTTCCGGTAGCGCATCCATGCGCTGTCCACCAGGAATGTAAAGCCCTTTCGCGTCCGCAGACTTTACGGAGGTTGGATACCAAAAATAAACCATCAACTCGCGATGAGCTTTTGGCTCCAAGGAATACTGGTCCGGACGGGAGGTGTCGACCCAGCGATAGCCAACCCGTCCGATGCCAAATGGACCAGAAGGGACAGGTATTTTGGGCAATGCATCCGTGAGTTGTTCCGTTTGCATATTGCGAGCTTGGCCAAAAGCGGCGCAAAAACCCGCTATAAGACCAATGAGGATGACATGCGTTATGCGTTGCATTTCTTCAAGTCACTTAAGTCGTTCATGTGGCGTTTCCCTTAGGTCATCGAGCCCTTTGCAAGTGCCGCAGTCGCCAAGTTTCCGCCCAGTCCCATGGTTTCGACTGCGGAGGAAGGCACAATGACCATAGAACCGCGTTCTTTAATGGCTTCATACAGCATGTTCATGGCCCGTAAATGTAACGCGACCGGATTGTCTTTGTATGTGGACGCTGCTTGCAGGAACTTATCTGAAATCTCAGTTTCTGCCTGGCCGAGAATGTTGCGCGCCTGGCGTTCCCGTTCGGCCTGAGCCTGGCGCGACATCGCATCTTCGAGCGCCTGAGGAATCCGCACGTCCCGGATCTCGACTGACTGCACGGTAATACCCCAGGAATTCGTCTTCTCGTCCAAAATGCGCTGTAACTCACGGCCGAGCGATTCGCGCTCGGTAATCATTTGTCCTAGCTCGTGGCGACCAATCGACTCCCGCAAGCCGGTTTGAGCACTCATAGTGATCGCTTGAACGAAGTCTTCAACTTCGAGAATCGATTTCTCTGCATTCCATACCAGCCAAAACACAATCGCATCCACATTCACTGGCACGGTGTCGCGAGTCAGTGTCGATTCCGCCGTTACGCTGGCTACCCGAACTCTCTGGTCGACAAATCGGCTAAGGCTGTCTACGACTGGAATGATGTGGAACATTCCTGGCCCCCGTAAGCCGATGTAGCGGCCCAGGCGCAGCACTGCCACTTTTTCCCACTGGTCCGCTACTTTGATGGAAAATAATAGATACGTACCGATTGCGATTCCGACGTACATAGGTGTCCGGCTATTCGTCGCAACCATCAACGCTGATCCAGCCGCAAGCGCGATGACAAATAGCGCTACCGCGATGCCGCTGATCTGGTGTTTATTTCGATCTCGCCACATAACAATTTCATCTCCTCTTTTTACCCGCAATGAGTTGACTCTCTTGCAATCGCTCGATTAGATCCTCAACAGTGAACCCGGCCGCGCCCGCACGTGACATGAATTCGTCAATCAGTTGATTCAAGCGTCGTTGCCGCTCGTTTTCATCCCGCCCCACTTTCTTGGTGCTGATGAAGGTTCCGGTACCCTGTTGGGTGTCTAGAATGCCGCGAATTTCAAGCTCCCGGTAGGCTCGTATAACTGTGTTCGGATTCACGGACAAATCAACTGCCAACTGCCGGACCGTCGGAAGCTGATCACCGCAGACCAGCGCACCCGCTGCAATCCCCCCGTTCACTTGGTCAATGATCTGGCGGTAAACAGGAACGCCGCTATGGTGGTCCAGGCGAAACCGGAAGTGCTCTGGTCGTTTGGCGGACGGCATCTGTTCTTATATTGTTCTAGTCAACTAGCACAGTCAAGAATTTTTTTAATCGTGTGTGCCGAGCAACTTCGGCACGGAGCTAGAAGTTGAGACTTCCTCGCGCACAAAACAGGTCTGTGACGAGCGGTCGTCACGAGCTTTCTTCGATTCGGTTGTCGAACTGAACACGCGACCGCCCGCGCCCTGCTAACGGGAGTTCGGGCTAGAAATATTACGCATTTCGTTACGAAAGCAAGCAACCCTCCTTTTGCAACTCGGGGCGGCTTTGTGCCGTCTAAACAACACATTGAGAGCGTTCGTGGCCGTCGTTGGCCACGAAAGTGTTGGAGTTGCGATGTAGCGAGGGCAAACCGATGCTGTCTCCGGTATTACATGCCCTGTCCTCAAGCCGCGGCTCGAAACCGCGCACTGTCTTTGCCGCGGCACATGGGCTGTCGCGGTCCAGGCGAAAAGGTTGTACGCGCTTCCGGCTCGGACCTCTGCTCCTCCTCTTCATGGCTGTCTTGGCGCACGCCGCCAACGCAACCGATGCCGACGCATTGCTCGCGAGGGCGGATGATCTAGTCGAAGTCGGCAATTCGGTTAAAGCTCGGCCGCTGTATGCCGAAGCCGAACGGGAATTCCATGCCCGAGGTAACACAAGGAAAGAGCTTTACGCCAAATTCGGTCGTTTGCACCGGGATGTGGAAACCGGATCGTACGCGGCAGTCGCGCAGGAAGTCGAGCGCGATTTGCAGAATCCTGTGGTCCAGAGCGATCCCATGCTGAAGATCAGGGGCCTTGCTCTGAAGGGCGTTATTGATCTAAACATCAACACGGCCGGGGCGCAGGACGATTTTTCGCAGATCGCAGCCATTGCAAAATCCATTGGAGATCAGAAATGGGAGAACCGGGCAGCAGGGCAGCTTGGCATTGTCGCCGGAGTAAATGGTGACATCGGCACAGCGGCGGTCGCGTTGGTAAAGGCGATTGGCACTGCCGAGGCGCTCCATGATGTCGAGGGGCAAATCTGGTTCTCAACATGGCTCGCGAATGGGATGACTGTGAATGGAAGGGCGGACAAAGCGATTGCTGTTTTGGATCGTGCGATAGCTGCGGTTCCGAAAGATCCTGAGGCAGGTTTTCCCGTCCAGTTGTATATAGCCAAAATTCGCGCGCTCGTCGCGCTCCCGGTGAACACTCACCCAGAGGCACGCAGCGAGGCACGGCGACTAATCGAAACCGCCCTCAAGTATTCGCGGGAAAACGACATACTTGGGGCTCAGTGCGAGCTCCTGAATCAGGCTGGGTTGCTTTCGATGGGAGCGCACGATCTGAGCGGCGCGGAAAAATATTTCGGCCAAACAGTCGATGTGGCGAAACGGGCCTACCTGCCGCGTATGGAAGCCGCCGGATATCTCCAGCTCTCGAAGGTCTACGAAGGCCGCGGTGATTTCGATAGAGCGGAGACGGCAATCGATAGCGCGATACAGCAGGCTCGTCTGGTACAAGAAGGGCTTTATTTGCCTGTGTACCTGGCGCAGAAGGCAGAGATCGAAGGTGCTCGCGGCAACCTGCAGCGCGCGGATCAGTTGTACGGCCAGGCTTCGGATCTGGTCGAGGGAATGCTTGTGAACGCTCCAAGCTCGCAGGTAAAGAGCTCGATGATTGCGGCATTGAGTGATATTTACATTGGACACTTCCGGCTGGCATTGGAGCGGCTCCACGACACGGCGAACGCACTTGAAATCGCCGAGACCGCTCGCGGGCGTGCTCTCGTGGATTCGATGCGATACGCAAGCAACTCGACCACTTCCAGCAGAACGTCGCCGGCTGAGCGCCAGATTGCGGCGATACAGACGCGCTTTCGCCAAGAGTCGTTGTCGCCTGATGAGACTAAGGCATTACTGGCGAAGCTGGAGGATGCCTACGACAAACTTGCTCCGATTGAGTATAAGAGGAGCCGCCCCGAGATGAGGATGGCCCGGCGGCCTCCGGTCTCTATTCCGGCGCTGCAACGCTCATTAACGCCGGGGGAGACACTCGTCGAATATGTTCTCGATAACGAAAGCGAATCGCACGCGATTGAAATCACTTCCACCGATGTTCGGGTTCACGCGATTCCGGGGAAGGCGGAAGTTACGGCCCTGTGCCAAAAGTTCGTTCAGGCGATTAAGGACCAAAAGGACGCATCAGAACCAGGCCGCGAGCTTCTTGAACGCGTCGTTCTGCCCGCTATCGCTGGTAACCCATCTTCGCTAATCGTCGTGCCCGACGGCGCACTCAATCTGGTTCCGTTTGCAGCCTTGCCGGACCGGAATGGCGGATATCTGTTGCGCTCAGTGGTCGTCAGTATGGCGCCGTCGGCGACGGTCTTCGAGATGTTGAGAACGGCGAGGAGGCAAGTACAACCGCAGCGCCCGTTTCTCGGTGTTGCATATAGTGCGGGCGGACCGGCCGGTCCGGGCGGAAAAGGCTATATCGCGTCGCGCGGGCTGGAGTTGGGCCTTAATTTCAACTTGGCACATCTGAAACCTCTACTGTTCGCACGAGATGAAGTAGAATCAGGCGCGCGAATTTTTGGCGCGGGCAGCTTGGTTTTGCCGGACGACAAGGCTACGGAGTCCGCCTTAAAAGCACTTCCGTTGCAGGACTTCGAAGTTATTCACTTGGCTCTGCATGGTTTTGGTGATGTAGTGGAGCCGGACCGGGCAGGGCTTGTGCTCGCTCCCGGCGGTCCCAACGAGGACGGCCTCTGGCAGGCACGCGAAATCCGACGCTCGCGGCTGGATGCCGATCTTGTGACTCTTTCGGCGTGTGGGACAGGAACCGGCAGGCTTCAGGGAGAAGAGGGCATTATGAACCTGGCGCGAGCCTTTCTCATTGCCGGCGCGAAGAGTGTCGTCGCCAGTTTGTGGGAAGTGGATGATCGCTCAACGGCGACGCTGATGAAGCATTTCTATGAGCAAATTGCGGCGGGCCGGACCGTTGCTGACGCGCTTCGAGACGCTCAGCTCAAGATGCTAACGGAATTCGGATCAGGTTTTCAGCCTTATTACTGGGCAGGATTTACGGTAATTGGAGATGGCAGGAGGGAAATCAACCTTACCAAAACCGAGCCGGTTGTCGACGGGCCAGCGCGCGGCAATATTCGATAAAACCGTCGAGAAGGTCACGAAATACTACTTCGATCCGGCCTATAACGGTACGGATTGGCCGCGGCTGGCAAAAGAGAGTCGCGAGCGGATCATTGCGGTCGAAGATGCCGATGAATTCGAGCTTGCAATGCACGACCTGGTTCGGAAACTTCGAACCAGCCACACCGGTTTTTTTCATCAATCTGTGCGGCGGGTTCCCGCCAGGCTTGCAATTGGCGCGACTTTTCGCAAAGTTGATGACGGCAATGGGAAACCAGCCTGGATCGTGCAAGACGTGCATGAGGGCGGCCCGGCGGATTTGGCGGGATTGAAACCGCTGGACGTGCTTGTCGGCGTGAATGGCGGGAGCATCACTCCGCCCGAGCAGCCCATGTTTCCAATGGGCACGCTTGCAGATTTGACGGTACAGCGAAATTCGCATGACCTCACATTGAAAGTGACCGTGCCGGCACCCAGGACCCGCAAGCAACCGTATTCGGAGCCCAAAGCGGTCAGCTTCTCAAAGCTGGACGGGAACATCGGATATCTGAAAGTGAGCATCCTTCCGGGATTGCTCGGGCTGGATGTTGCGCGTCAGATTGATGCGGCGGTAACCGGGCTTGCCGATTGCGAGCGGTTGATTCTTGATCTTCGCGGGCACCTCGGCGGCGGGCTAGGTGTGCTCCGGCTCATGAGTCATCTGACTCCTACAAAGCTTCCGATCGGTTACACGGTAACCCGCAAAATGGCGGAGCGCGGATACACGAAGGAGGAACTGCGGAAACTGGATCATCTTCCGACAGAGAAGCCGAACCCGCTCGCGATTCTAAGCATGGCTCTGAAATTCGCCGGGCGAGATCCCTCCGTAGTTCTCGTCTCGGAGGGCTCGGGAAAGCAAAAGTGGCACGGGCGGATTGTGATCCTGACAAATGAGCACACAGTCAGCGCCGGTGAGATGGTGTGCGCATTTGCCCGCGAAAACAATCTCGCGAAGATTATCGGTACCGAAACGGCGGGACGGCTGATTCCCGGCTCCGGCTTCAAGGTTGGCCACGGATACATGGTGATAATGCCGAAGGCCGCGTACATCACCTGGGGCGGACAGAGATTGGAAGGCTGCGGCATTCAGCCAGACGTAACCGTGCCGTGGTCACCGTTTACGGATGGCAGAGATAATCAGCTTGAATGCGCGATAGGAGTGGTGCGGGATCTATGAACAAGCGTACAGGCTGGCGTTTCGTCTGGCACGCTTCCGTATCATCCCCGCGTATCGGTTGGCCATAATAAATGCGTCGTCGCTGGAGTCGCTGCCTACTCCATTCGCAAGCATTCGGCCGGGTCAATCTGCGTTGCTCTCCAAGCCGGTATGCTGCATGCAGCGAAGCCAACGCATAACATCGTGCACGCAACCGAAAGTCCGGTGACCCAGTCATAAGGCGTGATTCCGATCAAGAGACTGCGGAGTAGCGGAGTGACGGCATATGCCAGCGGCAGCCCGATAAAGAGGCCAGAAAGGATCATCCCCGAAGTCTGGGCCAACGTCGTGCGAAAGATGTCGATGCGATCCGCTCCAAGAGCCATCCGCAATCCAATTTCCCGCAGTCTTTGCGCCATAGCGTACGCTGAGACGCCATAAATACCAATTAGTAGAAGGCAAATGCCCGCAGCGGAGAGATATCCGATTATTTTCGCTATGGCCGTTGAACTCGCCATCCGCTGCGTAAGCCAGCTTTCCAGTGATTCAACCGCATCGATCTGGGCCTCGCGCTCCAAATCCAACGCGAGCTTCCGCACTTTCGCGCCCAACACGCTGACTTTTCCGTTCGTGCGCGCGATTATCGTCATAGTGGCTGAGGGGAATTGTTCAGCCGAAAGGTATATGGTTGGCGTCGGCCTCCAAGCGGTACCCTCTGGTCGCACGTCGGCTGCTATTCCAACTACCGTGATCCAATCTCCGTGGCCAAGGCTGAAGCGATGCCCAGTTACGTAGTCCAGGTCGATGTTGAACTTTCGCGCCATCGTCTCATTTACAACCGCTGCCCTCGGCTGATCGAGGCCGTCTCGAAACGTGATTTCGCGGCCTTTCAGTAGGCGAATCCCCAATGTCCGAAGGAATTTAGGTTCTACGCGAAATCGGCATGCCGTCACGCCTTTTCGCGGGTCGTCATTGGATCGCCCTTCGATTCGAATCGAAACCAAGGAGCTACAGGGTCCTACTGGAAGAACGTCGCTCGCTGTGACGTGTTTTATGTTCGATTGCTTTGAGACTGACGCAACGAGTTCGCGGTAGTATGTGGCGGTACGCACCGGCGAAGAATATTTCTGCTCGGGGAGTGCGATACGGGCGAGCAAAAGATCTTCCTTGTCAAAACCCGGTGAGGCATCGAGCTGGCGTTGCAAGCTACGGATTAGTAGACCAGCGGCCATCAGCAGCACCATGACAACCGTGATCTGCACTATGACAATAGCTCTGAAGATGCGCTGATTATTTGTGGCAGTTCCGCGACCGCCACTCTGGATGACCTCCATCGGTTTTTCCCGATTTACGGACCACATTGGGGCAATGCCGCTCAGGATGCCGGCGATCAGGGAGTCAAGCGCGGTGTACAGAAGCGCACTAACGTTGAGCTGCATTGCACTAATCCTGGGCGTTCCTGGTGGCACAATGCTCTTCAAAACGGGAATGCCGACATACGCGACAGCAACGCCAATAATGCCGCCGCCGAAGGCGAGCAGCAGACTATCCCAGAATAGAAGGAGCCGAAGATCATTTCCAGTCGCGCCAAGCGTTGCTCGAATCGCCAATTCTTTCCGTCGAGCCACTCCTCGGGAAAGCAAAAGGCTTGCGACATTTGCGCAAGCGATGAACAGCACCAATGAAACGGCAGCTAATGCGGTTGCGGCTCCGACCCGAGCGTTGCGGGGGATCAAGAAGTCTTCAAGCGTAGTCGCGTAGGCATCCCACCCCAAATTTGTTTCTGGCGATTCCTCCTCAAGCCGCGAGGAAATGCTTGTAATCTCTGTCTGAAGCTGCCGTACGGTGGCCTGAGGCCTGATTCTCCCAATTACTGAGTACACGCGGTTATCACGACGATTCGAGTCCGAGGGAGGTGCTTCTAAGGGCAGGAATACATCGGGGTGACTATACAGGAAATCGAAGTCGGGGTACAGTACGGCAGCCACTGTGAACTGTTGACCATTCAGATCAAGGATTTGACCGATAATGGACGACATACCGCCGAATTCCCGGTGCCAGAAGCCATCGCTAACAACGATGGATCGTGAGAAGTCAGTATCGCTGCTTTCGGGAAGGCGGCCGAGTTGAGGTTTGGCGCCGAGTACTGCAAACAGATCGAAGGTCGCATCGACGCATTTCACGGATTGAGCGCCGCCTGTGCCGATTCGCATCTGCTCGAATCGAAACAGAACTAGTGATTCGAGTGCCGCCGCGTGTTTCCAGTCCTCGGCATCGCGCCAAGACACCGCACCAAACTGTGCCGTCTTGCCGCCGTGACTCTCTGCTAACCACACGAGCCTTTCCGGGTGTGCATACCCCAAAGGTGTTTTCAGGTAAGCATAGACACCACTAAAAATCGCTGTGTTTACACCGATTCCGATTGCCAGTGTTAGGGCCGCCGCAACCGCCAGCAATTTATTGCGGCTTATAGATCGGACTGCGAATTTGAGGTCGCGTAGATTGAAATGCACACCTCACTCCTCAATTCGCTATTGTGCCGCTTGAGAGTGAGCTCCGGGCCGCCTATGCTTTATAAGCTGTTTCGGCGAATGATCGCGAACCAGGCCTTCGGCCCGCCTTCGGAGAATGAAATCCCCTCCAAGTCGGGGCGGACATCCAGGAGCGTTGCCCGGATGTTCTCAACCGCCCAAGCACCATGAAAAGCCGCGTGAATCTCTCTCTGCGAGACACGCCGGGGGCCGTGACTGCCAGGCTCTTCATCGCAGAAACACAATAGCAACAACCGTGCCCCTGGTTCGGTCACGTGGGTAAGCCCCGCGACGTACTGTATGCGATCCTCGTCGGAGAAGACGTGGAATAGACCGCTGTCGATTACGGTGGCGAATCGCTTGTCCCAATCCCCGAGTTCCAACGCATCTTTCACCTGGAATTCCACCGTCAAGCCACGCTCGTCCGCTTTGCGGCGAGCTATGCGGATCGCTTCGTCGACGAAATCGATCCCGGTGACTTGGTGTCCGCTAGCGGCCAGAAAGAGGGCGTTCTCGCCCGTGCCGCAGCCGGCATCGAGAACCGGGCTAATGACCAGATCGACCGATTCGGCGCTGGCCGCTTGCGGCTTTCCCATGTCCCAAGGTGGCTTGCCAGCGTAGGAGTTTTCGAAATGGCTGCGATCGTGCAAGTTGCTCATGCAAGATTCCTATCTCGGATTTTAATTGGCCGTGCCACGGGCGCATTGTGATCTTTGAAACGAGCACACGGTCAGCGCCGGAGAAATGGTCTGCGCATTCGCCCGCGAAAACAACCTCGCGAAGATTGTCGGGACCGAAACGGCGGGACGGCTGATTCCCGGCTCCGGCTTCAAGGTCGGCCAGGGATACAGGGTGATAATGCCGAAAGCCGCGTACATCACCTGGGGAGGGCAGAGATTCGAGGGCCGCGGCATTCAGCCCGACGTGGTTGTGCCGTGGTCGCCTGAAGCGTACGCGGCCGGCAAAGATAATCAGCTTGAGTGCGCGATGCGACTGGTAAGCGAAGTCTGAACGCCATCAAGCTGGTTTCCCGGCGAAACCAACCTTTTGAAAAGGCTTTGCACAAAGCTGTTGCGCTGTTGCTGAACGATTTCGTTCTGCAATACCGTTCAGGAGTGCGGAAATGGGGAAAACGCGATCAGCACTGTTCTTGCGCAAGGCCTCCTTTAGGCACCTCGTCTGCTTTGAAAAAACCATGCTTCCCCGGGCGTGCTTTGATGCGCAGGAACACAGTTGTTTACTATAGGCATAGAGTAAACTAGGGGTAATGGCAATTCGCAACAAAATTGAGGAAGACCGGAGCTTGTTTCCCGGCGCCTTAGAAATGATGGTCCTCCAATCACTTCGGAGGAAGCCAATGCACGGATATGCCTTGGTGCAACACATCAAACAGCAATCGAACGAATTGCTGCAAGTGGAGGAAGGATCTCTCTATCCCACGCTCCAGAGATTGTTGAAGGCGAATCTCGTGAAAGCCGAGTGGCAAACGTCGCAAACCAATCGGCGTGTACGGACGTACCAAATCACGGCGGCAGGAGTGAAGCATCTGGATCGAGAAAAGTCGCGGCTGCACCGCATGCTGCAGGGCATCACATTAGTTTTGTCCCCGGCCGAGTCGTGAGGTGATTGCGGTGAACTGGCTAAGGGAAATATTGACGAGGAACCGCTTTAAGGACGAAGCGGCAGAAGAGATTGAACAGCACCTTCTGGAACGCTCGGAGGCGTTGATGGCTGAAGGCTTGAGCCATGCAGAAGCATACAGTCAGGCCAAGCGGGAATTTGGTAATGTCACTCTCATCAAGGAGCAGAGCCGGGAGACCTGGGGCTGGCCGACTCTGGAATCCTTAACCGGAGACGCTCGGTTTGCTTTACGCTCTCTCCGCCACAATCCTGGATTCTCGGCGTTGACAATCCTCATTCTGGCGCTTGGAATCGGTGTGAACGCGGCCATCTTCAGCGTCGTTCATGGTGTGATCCTTCGGCCGCTCAGTTATCGTGATCCGAGTCGTTTGGTCTCGATCAGTATGACTTGGCCCGATGGTGACAAGTATGGTCAAATTTCCGGGCCTGATTTTCTCGATTTCAACTCGCAGAGCCCTGCTTTTGAATCCACGGCGGCATACGCCAGCGACGTAATCAGCGTCGTCACGCGCGGACACAGCGAATACAGTGGTGCCTCAGCCGTTTCGGAACACTTTCTGCAGACTTTGGGCGTGCAACCTTACGCCGGACGCCCATTCTTAGCGAGCGACTTTGTCGGAAAACCGAGAGTGGCGATGGTGAGTGGTGGTTTTTGGATACGACACTTCGGCGATGTCCCTTTTAGTCCTGGTCAGACTCTGAAAACCGCCGGCGTTCAGCTTGAGATTGTCGGCCTGTTACCCAGTGGTTTCCACTTCCCGGAGTCGAGCCATACGGAAATCTGGTTCCCGTTCTTTGAGTCGTTGAGAGATGTCAATCGCGGGGCTCACAATTATCAAGCGGTCGGGCGACTGAAGCCGGACGTTTCCATCAAACAGGCACAAGCGCAGCTCACGGCGATTGCGGAGCGGTTGCAAAAAGAGCATCCACGTACCAACAAAGGTGCGGGCGTATACGTGACCAGCCTAACGAACTTCAACGTACGCGACGTCAAGGTCAGCCTCTACATTTTGATCGCAGCCGTTGGTCTGGTCTTGCTGATCGCGTGCGCAAACGTCGCAAATCTTTTGCTGGCCCGAGGTAGTGGGCGGCTACGGGAACTCGCTGTCAGATCGGCATTGGGCGCTAATCGAATGAGGATTGTTCGGCAGCTCTTTACCGAGGCTCTGATCTTGGGAGGCGGTGGCTGCGCATTCGGGGTCCTGTTAGCTGAGGGCATTCTGCCGGCGCTCCTCGCCTTGGCTCCGGGTTATATTCCACGGCTGAATGAAGTAAAGATCGATCTTACGACGTTGTGGTTCTGCGCGGGATGTGGATTGTTGGCAAGCATTTTATTCGGAATGGCGCCCGCTCTCCAGGGCTGGCGGGTAGATCCAAATCACGACCTTCGAGCGAACGGCGCGCGCGGCGTCGTTGGAACGGGCCGGCTGCGATATGCATTTGTAACTGCTCAGATCGCTTTCTCGATGGTGTTACTGGTCTCTGCGGGCCTTCTTCTGCGCAGCTTTTCGGAAACGGTAACCCTGGATCTAGGCTTCAAACCTGGAAGGTTATTGGTAGCGCATATTAGCACGCCTTCGGGAGACGCGCGACAAGCAACGGACAAAATTTTCAAGCCGCTGCTTGAACAACTGTCCGAAGACCGGCGTTACCAATCTGTGGCACTGGCCCATGGACTGCCAGCTCAGCCGGAGAGTCGCTCGACGGCTGAATACATTGTCGAGGGGCAGACGCTGAATGACATGACCAACAGCGCGCCCCAAGCCGGTGATAGCGTTGTTTCGGGATCGTACTTTTCCACACTTGGCATTCCACTGCTTGCTGGGCGGGTCTTTTCCGAGCACGATAATGCAAGCTCGAACCCGGTGGTGATAGTGAATCGAGCTTTCGTTAAGCGATCGTACCCAACCGGAAACCCGATCGGCAGAACGGTTCGTGCTGGGTTTGATCTTCTATCCATGAATAAATGGGCCACGATTGTCGGCGTCGTTGCCGATGCTCACATGGATGGTCCGACGCAGACGTCAATACCGGAAATTTACTTCCCGTTCCTTCAACACCCGCGTCAGGAATTGGATCTGATCGTCCGCGACGATGGACAAAACTCGGTGGAGGACGCGTCGTTCTTGCGTTCAACTATTCGGGGCTTTAATAGTGAGGTTGCGGTGAAGATTACGACGATGGAAAATCACTTGGACGAAGTGGTCTCGACACCGCGCTTCAGCAGTATCATGACTGCAGCGTTTGCTGGATTGGCGATTTTGCTGGCCAGCATCGGTATATATGGCGTCATCAGTTATTCCGTTTCGCGGCGAACAGCTGAAATCGGAGTGAGGATGGCCTTGGGTGCGGACCGCTGGGAGATTGTGCACATGGTGTTGCGAGAAGCTCTAAGCCTTTGTGGGATTGGGCTCGTCATAGGGTTGGGAGGGGCGGTAATCGCAGCCCGTCTGCTTCAATCGCAACTGTTTCACGTCTCAGCCGCAGACCCGTCTATTTACATCGCCGTCCTTGTGACGCTTGCAGCAGTCGCTCTCGTAGCCGGTTGTGCTCCGGCGTTGCGTGCATCTGCTGTAGATCCCTCGGAAGCTCTACGACAAGAATAGGCTGAATCGGGAGTCCCTTTTACAGTGGTTTTGGTAAGTTGCATAAACGTTTAGGCAAAGGTGATCTTGATGGCTCCTTCCTGTATCCGGAAACTGGATCATCTTCCGACAGAGAAACCGAACCCGCTGGCGATTCTAAGCATGGCCCTGAAATTCGCCGGGCGAGATCCCTCCGTAATTCTTGTCTCAGAAGGTCTGGGCAAACAGAAGTGGCACGGCCGCATTGTGATCCTGACCAATGAGCACACGGTCAGCGCCGGTGAGATGGTTTGCGCGTTCGCCTGCGAAAACAATCTTGCGAAGATTGTCGGTACCGAAACGGCAGGACGGCTGATTCCCGGCTCCGGCTTCAAGGTCGGCCACGGACAGATGGTAATCATGCCGAAGGCCGCGTATATCACCTGGGGCGGGCAGAGATTCGAAGGTCGTAGCATTCAGCCGGATGTGTTTGTGCCGTGGTCGCTGGAAGCATACGCCGCAGGGCGGGATAATCAACTTGAGCGCGCGATGGGAGTGGTAAGTGAAGTCTGAGAGTCCTCGTCAAGCTGGATTCGCGCGGCCGAACCCGGCCTTGAAGAGGCTTGCACAAAGCTGTTGCTGAACGATTTCGTTCTGCAATACAGTTCTGCAATGCGGAAATCGAGGAAAACGCGATTAACACTGTCGTTCTTGCACACATCCCTGGTTTGCGCAACCACGATTGACCAAGATCACCCTGATCTTGTTTCGGAAATCTCATGGGCCCGGGGCAGACCAAAAGAACAAGCAAAAGAATCAAGAGCCGCAGGGCCCGCTCAACTCGTCGAGCGCTCGATCGAACATTTCTCTTCTTAATTCAATGCATCTCAGAAAAGAGGACTGTCGAGTCATCCGAACGCAGGCCCTGAACCTAATTCACAACTTGACGCGTGCGGTCGCCCGGAATGATATCCAGGATGCGAATAGCATCAAGACTGTGTTTCCAGTGAATTAACAGAAACGGGGTTGCACGACCGCTGAAATAGAGATCTTGACGGAAGTAACACCAAGGACCACACGGCTCCGCTTCCGATCTAGGATCATTCCCGACATTCGCCTCATACCCAAACGCTTGGATATCGGTCACGACACCTTCTTGGACTTCCATAGTTCGATCGAATGGCTCGCGATACCCAAGGCGCTCATCGAAATCAATCGTGCGAACGTGCTCGCGCAAAGCAATGATGCCTGAGTGCGACGAGCGCGATCGAACAAAATAATGCACCAGAGCGATAGCGCCTATGAACGCCGAAGACAGTTTTGGTTTGTCTTGCCCGCCGAAGATAGGCAGAACCGCCGGCCGGTTGTGTCGTCAATAAACCAGAACCCGCGGCTTGCATAACGATCGTGAAATTCGGCCACCATTTTGATATCCGCCTCAGGGGTCACAAACCGATTAGTTTGCGTTCCGCTTGAGATCAAGCAATTTCGTGAAAGTAACCATCCTGTCGCGCCTCTGAGAAAGGCCCTACGTCTCACAGCAATTACTCACTCCTTAGCGCAATTGCTGGATCAACGCGTGAAGCCTGCCATGCGGGAATATAGCAGGCCAGCATTGCAACAGCCGCGAGCAGCGCTGGAACCGTCAGTAGCGTACGCGGGTCAATTGCCCTTACGCCATAAAGTTCGCTCGCCATAAGCGGGCTGCACGCCAATGAAGCTGCAAAACCGATTACGATGCCTACCGCGACTGGGCGCATACCCTGCCTGAGCACGAGGCCAATGATTCGCCCGCGAGTGGCTCCCAATGCGACGCGAACTCCGATATCTGGCCGCTGTCTTGCGACAAAATAGGACACGACACCGTATATTCCAGCCGCGGTCAGAACTAATCCGCAAACGCCCAACGCGCTCATCAAAAGACCGTACATGCGGGCGGCCGAAATCGACTGGGCCACGCGGTCGCCCATACTTCTCAAGTCGCTCACCGGAAGCTCGGGGTCAACAGAGTGAACCGCAGCGTCGATTGCGGCAGCAGAGGAAATTCCATGATGGACACGCGCGATGACATACATCGAGTTTTCAACCCAATGCCACGGATTGACAGATACTTGCAGAAAGGGCACATACAGTACCGATGGCCGAGGTACCATCATGCCGTTGTCGTGTACATCGTCGGCAACGCCGATGACTTCCCAGAGCGGCCCTTCACCTTCAAGTTCCGGCAATCGTAACGTCTGGCCAATTGGGTTGTGCACCGGCCAGAGCTTACGAGCAAGACTTTCACTTACAATTACGACTTGCCGATTGCCGCTGCGATCTCGGGGTGTGAAGTTGCGTCCCGATAAAAGCCGGATGCGCAGCGCGGCAAAATAGCCCGCGCTGATATAGTGCAACTCCGTGCTCAGGTCCTCCTTTAGAGGAGGCGTGACCTCTTGCCGCCGCAGGACAAGCCCTGCACCACTGATTCCTAGCGGAACCTTTGATGCAATAGCAGCGGATACGACTCCTGGTTGCGATGCAAGCGTGTCCAAAATTTGGTTATATGTACGTGCTATGGCCGCAGCATCGTGATACGTGGTCGAAGGCAATGCCGTACGTGCGACCATCACGTCTTCAGCAACGAAGCCTGGATCGACATGTGTGGCCGCAAGCGCGCTGCGGATGAGCAAACCGGCCGCTGTCAGCAGGGTGAGCGCCAAGGCGACTTGAGCTCCGATGTAGATGCCACGCGCCCGATCCTGAAACGAACCCACTAAACCGCGTCCGGCCTGACGAAGAACGGTCTGAAGATCGACCCGTGCGCTCTGTAATGCTGGCACAAGGCCACAAAGCACGGTTGTTATCGCTGCGACACAGAACGCAACTACGAGGACCGGCATATTGATTGATGCCTCGCTCATACGCGGCACCCCTGCGGCACCGAGTACACGAATCGTTCGCAATACAGCCTGCGCCAGAACAAGACCGAACACGGCGGCTCCAACGGCAAGTAGGAAGGTTTCGGATAACAGTTGCCGGACCAATCGGCTTCGGGTCGCGCCGAGAGCAGCGCGTACGGTCAGCTCCTGATGACGGCGTGTCGATTGCGCCAGGATCAAATTTGCAACATTCGCACAAGCGATGAATAGAACGAAGGTGACGGCCCCAAGCAAAAGCCAGAGTTGCTGGCGATAGTCGCCGACAAGGCCGGCCGTATAATCCTGCACGCGAATTCCGCGACCGTGATTCATCTCGGGATAACGCGTTTGCAGATTGCGGGCGAGCACGTTCATTTCCGCCTGTGCCTGGGCGCGTGTCACATGCGGGCGAAGACGCGCCACCACTGACAATACGCCGCCCATCCAGTTCATCTCTTGACCGCTCAATGCTAACGGAATCCACAATTCTTGCTTGTCAGGTAGCAAGTCGAGGCTCGCGGGCATGACGCCGATCACCGTATACGATTCACGGTTAAGGCGAACGACGCTACCGACGACTGAACGATCTGAAGCGAAGTGTTCGCGCCAGAAACGATGGCTCAAGACAGTAAGGTGAAATCTCGCGGGCCAGTCTTCATCTGAGGTGAACATACGTCCAACAATTGGCGACACACCAAAGCACTTGAAGAAGTCGGCAGATACAAAGCCGACCGGCACTTGTACAGGAGTAGAACCAGCATCTGCCAGTGTCATTGTGCTGTTCTGGACTGCTGCCATGTCAACGAATGACCGGCTCTCGCGCTTCCACGCGTCGAAGTTACGTGGTGTGACAACGTCATCCCGTCCATCACGTGTCGTCCAGAGCATTACGAGCCGATCAGGTTGCGGAAACGGCAATGGATGTAAAACGACAGCGTAAAGTACACTGAATACGGCCGTCACTGAGCCGATTCCTACCGCTAGCGCCGCAATGGCCATGAGGTTGGTGCCCCAGTAGCGCCGCAGATAGCGCGTTCCATAATGAATGTCCTGCCACCAGCCCTGCCAAAATTCAATTTTTTCTTGCCGCCTCTCCTGGACTTTGTCCCAAGATTCACAACAGACTCGCACGCTGGCGACATCTCCGAATTGCCGTTTAGCCTCCTCGTGTGCCGCATCTGGGGTCCAGCCCGCCGCGATTAGCTCTTGCTCCTTAGATTCGAGGTGAAATTGGATTTCATCCTCTACGTCTGCCGCAGTATCCGGTCCAAACAATCGTAAATAACGCCGCCACATCGGGGTTCGTGCCATCAGGATTCCTTCCAAGCGGGTGGGTGCGTTGCACCCAGAATTTTGGCAACCGCCTCGGCATAGCTTTCCCAGTTCCGCGTTTCGGCTCGCAAATGCCGCCGCCCTTCCGGTGTTAGCGAGTAGTACTTGGCCCGGCGGTTGTTCTCAGATAATCCCCATTCCGCTTCGATCCAGCCCTTCGCCTCCATGCGATGTAAGGCCGGGTAGAGCGTTCCTTCTTCTACCAACAGCACTTGATCCGTTTGGCTGCGGATCGAATTCGTTATCGCGTAGCCATGAAGCGGCCCCCACGTCAAGCTCTTCAGGATGAGGAGGTCAAGAGTACCTCGGAAAAGATCGAGTGCAGGCGATTTGTCCACAGTTCCCTATGGTTCCTATGGGGAGTGTGTCATAAATTCCCCTATGGTTGCAAGGGGGGTCGTCGTATTGATCTCTTTGCGGGGAGCTCGCCGGGGGCCGAAGCGTTTTGTTCTCAGCTCGTTACAGCCAGTAATCCGAAGCCCCGCAACCCGTCGGCAATGAACTGAACGGCGATCGCGGTCAAAATCATTCCCATGATGCGCGTGAGGATATGTATGCTGGTTTCGCTCAGGAACCGCCTCACCTGCTCCGCCCCGGCCAGAGCCACATAAGAAACGGTTGCGGTTAACCGCGATCGCAATGAACAAGATGGCGCTATGCCACCAACCTCTTGATTGGCCGATCAAAACCATCACGTTCGAAATCGCGCCGGGACCGGCGAGCATCGGTATTCCGAGCGGAACAATTCCGACGTCTGGCTTCGCTGCGCTTTCTACGGCTTCGCCGGGAACCTCTTTTGTGCCGGAGCGCCGTGCCTGCACCATATCGAGGCCGATGAGCAGCAAAATGATGCCACCGGCGATTTGAAAAGAGGGAAGAGAGATTCCGTACAAACGAAAGATCAAGCTACCCGCCGAGGCAAATCCATTCAAAACCAGGAAGCACGTCAGTGTCGCACGCCGGGCCATCCGTTTCCGATGTTTCGTATCGTGACCCGCCGTCATAGCGAGGAATACGGGCACGGTTGCGAGCGGATCAACCAGAAAGAAAACCGACGTAAGGGCGATTAACAGCGGCTCGACGAGCGCATGCAGTTCACCGTTCATTTGTTCAAGGTTCTAAACAGGGTTCGCGAGCGTTGGCATTTCACCACCTTTCACCCACAGCTCCCCATTCTCGGTTTTGTAATCGTATTGGAAGAGACCACGAGGAGGAGGACCCGACGCACGCGAGCCATCTTCGTAATACACGCCTCCATGACACGGACAAAGAAACAGGCCGGATTGCTGGAACCAACGAACGGGACAACCCAGGTGCGTGCAGTTGATTGCAAATACCTGGAACTCAGAGCCCTGAATGTGGCGAACCAAGCAGGGATGTTGGCGGTGTCTCCGTCCCACGGCCGGGTAAACGGATTTCGATACACAGCCAGCCTGGTCTGGCCTTCCGGAAAGCTTTCGAGTGGCCCGAGCGAAATCCACTGGCGCGGATCTTTTCTTTCAACGAAACTTGAGAACACGAACCCACGATCGGGATTGCGAACAATAACCCAGCCACAGCATCCGCGATCAAACCTACTTTGAACAACCAATCACGACGACTGGGCGCTTTGGCTGTCGTGGATTCGAACCGAGTGACCTCCGTGCTCTGCGACATACATGAAGGTTGTGAACACCCGCGTTATTTCTGGACATTGCCGGCCACAATCAAATTGTTTGTTACCGAAAAAACGTTCGGAACCGCATTAGCGCGCACCCCGATCAGGTTTTTGTCGAACTCGCTGGCGACGATGCCCTCCAGGGTGACATGGCCGTTCTTAACCAGGATGTGTATCGGGGGAAGCGCCTGATGTCCATAGCGATCTCCAATCTGAGGATCTCCATAAATGGCGCGGAATTCCGCTCTGCGGATCTGCGAATCCATGGGCGATAACGGCAGCACTTCAATGTTATTGATTACCTGGCTGACTCCCTCGATCCGCTTCACTACGTTTTCAGCGTCAGATTTTAGGACTGGATTCGTGACTGCTCCCATGAGAGTCACCGTACTGCCGTCGACGCGGAACGCCAGATCGTCAAAGATCGTGTAATACGGCAGCATGAGCAGTTCGTGCCGGACCTGTTGCGCAATTCGACTTTCACCTGGCGCACCGCGGACAAAAGCGTCATTGTGATTGTCTTTCTGGGCTACGGCGAATCCATAGCAGGCGCTGAGCAATACGAGAACCGCTACCATTCGAACTCTTTTGGGCATACATTTCTCCACTCCTTTGGAAGAACGCCAGAGGCCTTCGCGTATTCCTGTTACCAGCGGATCCCCACGCTGATGGGAACGACCGTTGTGTTACTAGCGGATGTGAACCCGTGGATGTAACGCGATTCTATATACATATGCAATTTGGTCCTCGGCAGCGGGAAGTTTAGACCGCCTCCCACGTCGTACGCGCCTGCATTGGACGAGATTGACCCGAGCACCTGATTGACGGGCACGAGCGCTGGTCCGACATAACCCCACCACGGGGCAAATACAAATGTCTGAGCCAACGTGGGCTGCGTGAACTCAACGGTTCGCCGCAGGTACCCGCCGCCGGCGAGCAGGTACGCATTGACTCCATGTCCGACCGGTAAGTGAATCGTTGGGTCCACCGTAAAGCTGGATACGTGCGCGAACCCATTCGGTTCGCTTAATGTGCTCAGCTCGCTACCGGTCATGCCCAACCAGTTAAACATGTAGTTGCCAGTCACACCAAAATACTGATTGAAGTTGAATCCCGCTCCAGCCTGAACATTTCCGCCGTGGTCCAATTTCCCGGCGTCGTAGCCTGTGATGGCTGTGAATCCACCGCCTACGTTAAACGTGAATCCGTGAGACTCCGGGTCTGTTTGGGCAAGAGCGGAAGTCGCACACACCAAGCTCAATAACCCACACACGATTGCGTGGCGCAAGAAAGTAGCTTTCCTCATCACACACCTCGTAAGTTCTTTACAGTTTGTAACTTGTCACTATCGTGCGAAGTAAGTTTGCACTTACATCTTCACCCACTAGACGTCTTTTCGAGTTCCTTGGTTAGCTAGGGTTGGCATTTCACCACTCGTGATCCACAGCTCTCCGGCTTCCACCTTGTAGTCGTACTCGAAAAGGCCACGAGGAGGAGGACCCGATGCGCAAGACCCATCCTCGTAATACATGCCTCCATGACAAGGACACAGAAATAATCCAGATTGCTAAAACCGCCGCACCGGACAGCCAATCGCGAGGCGTGGGTTCTTTGTTGGTAGCGGGTTCTTGTAAGCTCGCTGGATTGCCTTCAGACATGACGTGCCTGTACGCTCGGTGAATATGCCGCCGCCGCGCGGGACTTTTAAATTCCCTGCGCGGCCAGCCGCATTCCTGCATCCCGTCCTGGGTTACTTCGATTCAATCGGGATTTGGCGTCGGTTGCTCTTCTGCTCAGGCACGGGTAAAGTAATTTCGAGCACGCCATTATTGAACTGAGCTTTTGCTTGCTCAGTATTGGCGCCCTCCGGCAACGGAATGGCCCGATAGAATTGGCCGTAACTCCGCTCGGAGCGATAGAGGCCTTTCTTTTTCTCCTCGTGCTCGTACTTCCGCTCGCCCTGGATAACCAGTTGGTCCTCGGTAACCTCCACGCGCACATCCTCCGGCTTCAGTCCGGGCAACTCGGCGTGGACTTTGAGCTGGCCATCGCTCTCTGAGACCTCGATCGCGGGCGACCAGAAGCTCTCGCCCCCAGTTTCCCGGTTAAAGAACCGCCCAAACGTGCGATCCATTTCCTCGCTGAAGCGGCGCATCACTGAAAACGGATTCGAGAAGAACTCAGAAGGGCTCAACCAGGAGGACGGTTCCCATACTCCTAGACGGGAGAGTTCTCCTTCGCTCCGTTTGGTCACAGCTTTTTCATCACTCTTTTTCTCTTCAGCTTTCTTGACAGCTACGTCAGCCATAAATACCTCCTTGGTGTTAGATGGGTTGTTCGGCCGCATAGACACCGTCTTTGATGTCATATGCGGTCTGGTAAACATCCGGGACAAGCCGCTCTGAGCTGTCCCGAGAACTCGCATCACCGGCGATTTGCTGGAGTTCGTTTTCTTCAATCGTTTCCTTCTCCATCAGGCGCTGTACAATGCGACCCAGCATCTCCCGCCGGCCTGTCACAATTGCTTTGACGCGCCGATAGGACTCCTCCACTATGCGGCGCACTTCCTCGTCGATCTCCTCGGCCGTTTTCTCGCTGTAATCGCGCTCCTCCATGGCGAAGCCGGTTTTCAGATATCGCGATTCGAGCGGGTGACCGTACGTAATGTTCCCCAAGCGCTCGCTCATCCCGTAGCGTTTCACCATATGGCGCGCTAATTCAGTCGCGCGCTGCAGGTCGTCGGCTGCGCCGGTTGACACGACGCCGTTGTAAACCGTGTCCTCGGCTGCCCGTCCTCCCAGCATCACGGCGATTTGATCTTCCAGTTGAGGCCGAGTCATCAAATAGCGCTCATGCGTAGGGAGCTGCAGTGTGTGGCCCAGCGCTCCCATGGTCCTCGGAATGATCGAAATCCGATGGACCGGATCGGCGTTCGGAACCGACAAGGCGACTAGCGCATGTCCCCCTTCGTGATAAGCCACGCGCTCTTTTTCCTCGGGAGTCATGACGCGGCTCTTCTTTTCAAGCCCGAGCATCACGCGGTCAATGGCGGCTTCCATATCTAACGTGTCGATTTCGGAAGCGCCGCGGCGCGCCGCCAACAGAGCGGCTTCGTTCACGATGTTCGCGAGATCGGCGCCCACCATTCCAGGCGTGCGAGCCGCAATGGTTCGCAAATCCACTTTCTGGTTCAGCCTCACCTTTTTCGCGTGAACGCGCAGAATGGCCTCGCGTTCGTCGATATCGGGCCGCTCCAGCACGACTTGCCGGTCGAAGCGGCCCGGACGCAGCAGAGCCGGGTCCAGCACCTCCGGCGTGTTTGTCGCGGCCATGATGATGACGTTTGTTGAAGGATCGAAGCCATCCATCTCCACCAGCAGTTGATTTAGAGTCTGCTCGCGCTCATCATGCGACACGATCATGCCGCGCCCCGAGGCCCTGGACTTTCCAATCGCGTCCAGCTCGTCGATAAACACAATGCACGGCGCTTTCTTTTTCGCTTCATCGAAGAGTTCGCGTACACGGGCTGCTCCGACGCCTACAAACATTTCAACGAATTCGGACCCCGAGATGGCGAAAAACGGCACTGCCGCTTCAGCGGCAACCGCGCGCGCAAGCAACGTCTTGCCCGTACCCGGAGGTCCGACCAGAAGAACGCCATGCGGGATGCGCCCGCCAAGCTGCCTGTATTTCGCAGGATGTTTCAGAAAGTCCACGATCTCCTGAAGCTCGGAACGTGCTTCATCGATGCCCGCGACATCGGCGAACGTAACCCTTAATTGGTCCGATTGATCGTAAATTTTCGTCCGGTTCTTACCGAAGCGGAGGGGTCCCATCACCTGCCGCGTCCTCCAGGCGCCATAGCCTAACGCAGCCATCATGAGTAAGAAGGGAAGCCACGCCAAGATCCACGAGCCAATTCCAGGTCCTGTGTTCATTTCGCCGTTTACTGTGACGTGATGCTGCTCCAAATCCCTCAGAAGAGAAGTTTCATCGATATCGGGCAGGCGCGTCGCCACAATCGCCGGCGCGAACGAGCTGCCTTTCGTTTGAGCAGGTTTCTTGATCCCGACCAGTTGGGTTGGAGTAATGATCGCGCGTTGTAGGTGATTGGCCCGGATCTCGTTGACAAACTCACTGTAAGAGACAGGCCAGGCAGGCGGGCCTGCCAGCCAACGCGGCAGCATAAAAAACACAACTGCGCCAGCCACATAAATGAGCGACGGTATCCACGGATATTTGCGCGCAATGCGCGAGAGTTTCTGACCGGCTCGTTTTCCGCCAGACATATCCTTCTACCTCATGCTGTTCAGCTCGCAACTTGCAAACGATTCGAGACGGCGAGCACGCCAGGAACCATGAGAGCTTTCATGTAGGCCGCCTTGCGGTCCGTCTCGTTCGCTACCGCGCCTTCCAGCGTTAAACAACCGTCTTTCACAAGAATGCGGATCGGTTGAACCGATTGAGAAGCATAAGTGCGGAATGCCGGCTCGCCGTAGATAGCGCGAAAGGCGGCAATTCGAATCTGGTTATCCAGCGAAGATGACGGCAGAACTTCGATGTTGTTCACGACCCTGCGGACGCCCGGCAATTCCCGTACGGCCTGTTCGGCGGCCTCTTTCAAACGACTTCGCGTGACGTCTCCGGTCAACCGAACCGTCGTACCTTTCAACTCAAAGCCAATATCATCGAAGACCGTGTAGCCGGGGAGCAACAGCAACTCATGTTGAATATCGCGTTCCAGTTGCGAAAAGGAAGCAGGCGCTTGCTTGACAAGTGCTAAATTGGCCGCCACGGTAGGCAGCGCACTCATCAGGAGGAAAGCAATGAACCGAAACAATGTCTTCATGGCATTTACTCCTTGTGAATCCGTGTTACTTGTGAACCGGTCTTATTGTTCCATTCGCAAACCTAAGCTGGAAAGTTCTCCAATATCACCGCTCATGGCGAGTAAGTGGTCCTCAACCGCGGAAGCGCCGGCCGCTTCGCAGGCTGCGTTTTCTGCCATAAAGCGATCCGATGGATTGTTCACCAGGCCTTCGAGCGTCACATGACCGTTTTTGACGATGATATGCACCGGAGGAACGAGCTGAACGGCATACCATGTGAACTGCGGATTCCCATACAGGCGCTCATACACTTTCTGGCGAATCGCGTCGTCCTGCTCGGATCGCGGCAGAACATCGATATAGTTGTCCAGCGCATTTACGCCAGGTATGGACCGGATCGCCTGCTCTGCCTCTTGCTTTACTTCCGGGTGCAGAACGTTGCCGAGGAGAACGACACGATCATCGGCAATGCGAAAAGTCACGTAATCGAATATCGTATAGCCCGGCAAGCCCACTAATGCCCTCTGGAGCTTGTGCGTAAGTCCGGTAACAGCGGGCATGGGGTCCGGCCTGAGTGAAGCAGGAAACGAGCACAACAACAAAGTCAAAACGAACAGCCAAGAAATGCGTGAAGACAGCACCTTTTTCATATGCATCTCCAGTGTTTGTCTTTAAGGAATAAGCCGGAACAGGAAGCCCGGCACTATGTGAGCCGGGCTTCCCGCGCGTGCCCCAGCTCAAGCAGTAGCAGCTATCGCTTTCTGCTCCCTCGCAGATTCGATTGGGATCTGACGCGGCTTCATCTCCTCAGCCACAGGAACGTGAATATCCAGCACACCGTCATGCAGCTGGCATTTGACCTGATCCACGTTAAGATTCTGCGGCAGAGGGACGGCGGCGTAAAACTTCCCATACGCAATCTGGGGATAAGCGCCGGCAGTCCACCCTTCGGGAGCTTTCCGCTCGCCTTCGAGAATGAGCTGGTTGCTCTGCGCCGTCACTTTCAAACTATCCTGGGTAACGCCAGGGACGATGGCGCGCAACAGCAGTTCATTCTCATTCCAGCCGGACTCGATTACCGGCGTGAACGCATACCCGCTGTCGCTGCCCGTGTTGCCGTTCACGGGACGGGAGCCAGAACCATAGAAATTATCGAAGAGCTGGTCCACCGTACGACGGAAGTGGTCCAGCGTTTGTCGCATATCACGAGAGAGCATAGTGTCGAACATACGTTGCAACCTCCTTTCGTCAAATTTTCGACGAGACGAATCGCCTCGAAGAGGGGGAACCGCCTCCGGGCTAGCCCCCTCCTCCAGGCTATCCGATCATCAAGATGCAAGCGAATATGAGAAGGTTACAGAAATCTGCTGTCAAACATAGCAACAAAGTTGACAGCAGCCCTATCATGTTTGCCCCGTAGATTTGCCTTGGGACTTCCAATAAGGTATACAAATATCGGATGGGCTGCCGCGCCCCGGCGCGGCGGACCCCCAAACGCAATCTAAGCGGAGCACAAGTATATGGCAATCAAGAACTACTACGCCATTCTGGGTGTTTCGCGAACCGAAACACCATCCGGCATTCGAGCCGCATACCGGGATGCCGTCCGCCGCACCCACCCTGACTACGTAGGTCCACGCAGCGCAGCCGAGTTCCAAGAAATCGTCGAGGCGCATTCGGTTCTGTCGAACCCAAATCGGCGCCGGCAATACGATGGCGCGCTGGATCGATACCAGTCGGACCAAACCTGGCCGGGGCTCGTGCACGGGTTTGCACGCACTTGGGAGCGGCCTTCGATTTTCGCGAATACTCACGCGGTCCATCCCTCGTTCGACGCCTTGGCTGAGCGGCTCCTGCGTAACTTCACCGGGCTGGGCGTGCCGAAGGCTGAAAGACCGGAGCCTCTCACAGTGGAGGTGATCCTTACGCCGGAGGAAGCTGTGCGCCGAGGCGTTCTTTCCATAGGCGTACCTGTGCATGAAGTCTGCCGTGCCTGCAACGGCACTGGGAGCGATTGGCTTTTCATTTGCCCACATTGTAGGGGCGAAGGCGTTGTCTGCCGCATTCAACCGGTCGAGATTCGCGTGCCGCAAGAGCTTCGGCTCGGATTGACACCTGAGGTCTCTTTGGAAACGCTCGGAATTAACAACCTGTTTCTCAGACTGCGGCTCCGCGTTTCGAACGAATAACTGCAGCATTACGATGGCAGGATGGAAGGACTGTTTCGCTCTACTGGAGGGTAAGGGCTTCTCTTAAAAACTGACCCTCGATGGCCGAGCGTCACTACGATCATTGCCGGCGAGCCGGTTCATGGATCGTGGTGGGCTCATCCTGCAGCACGCAACATCTTTCGCGCCCTGGAAAAATTGTCCGGCCAGCCCGATCTCGTCGTCGTTAAGCTGATCGACGGGAAAGACACGTTTGTTCATAGACAACTTTGGCCGGAGCTTTTCTCGATCGGGACTTCTCGGAAACCGTGGCAATTGCGCGGGTTGAGACAGAGCGCTCGCCGACTCCAGGAAAGAGTCGAAGTCGAGGGAGAAGTGGAAGCAACCGGTACTGACGCGAGGTGCTTGGAATCGCGCCTGCTGGTTCGGGGAGAACAATTTCACAGCGAGGCTGGCAAGCACAAGAAACGCCTGGAAAGTTGGCATCGCTGGGGCGATCGCGTCCGACTGATTCAATTGGACCTTCCCACCGCAGGAGAATCGAGAAGAGCGTTCGAGGCGCGCTATCCAAGCGCCCCGTGGCCTTGGTCGAGATTAGAAACCGGAAAATAGCGGTGATTTTCAAGGCTCATGCGGCGTGCCGCATGGTTTCCGGGTTCCCATTACGAGAACCCGGAATGAACGCCGTGTGGGCGTCTTCAACAGCTTGTTCCCGACGTGCTCGCGTGAAGCGCTCAGGCGAAACAAGCCGTGTGCAAATCGGACAAAACACCCATACAGGTTTACCGGCGGCAAATAGATCGAGCTGCTCGCAGAAGAGCGACAATTCGCGCTTGCAGCCTGGGCAGCGGGCGCCAATCGCGGATGGATTGGAAGTTATTCCGCCGGAGTGTTTTCGAAACCGAAACCACATAGCCACACCTCGTTTATCTCCTGTGAGGGCGGTGGATATCATGTACTTCTACTCGCGGACCGGCGGGGCGTACCCACGAGTAGCGGTGTACATAACTGGCCCGGGCGATCCACGTTCTGTCCCAGGGCCTGTGATCGATCAGCAGGACGTGTGATGGCCAGATAAACCCAGCCCCCGTCCAGCCAAAGGCAACGAAGGCGGAACCAATATATACAGGGGGTCCAAAGCTGATCGCTGCGCTCACGGCTACATGGCCCAGATGACCGGAAAAGACGACCAGCGGGTCGTAAACCGGAACGTAGATATAGGCCGGATCAACCGGCAGGATCTCGATGTAACCCGGATTCGCCACGACTCGAACGTAACTGTTGGTCTGCAAATAGCCGGCATCGTGGGCTTTTCGCCGCATCCGCTGAACTGCGTCCATTACTTGAGATCGCTGTGTCAATACCGCGTCCCCAAGCTGCCGTGTCCAGGCCATATCGGAATTCATCATGTTCAACACGGATGGGAACGGGAGCAGCGCGAGCACGCTTGGGTCCCACTGCAAATGGTCATCCGATATGGCCTTCGATAGTTCCTCTCCGTGTAGATAGCTATGTTCATTGGCCCAGGCAGCAGCTTCCGGTATCTGATCCGTAAAGGTGGATGCCGTCAGTATTTGCGCAAGCAGCGGATCGGGGTAGAGAGCAATACGGGCCACTAACTGATCAAGCTGATCCGGAGTTAGTGACACCGGCTGTGCAGACGACACGTTTGTAAACCAAAGCACTACTCCAGTCAGGAGTATCGGAATCCACAAGAATTTTCGTCTCATAGACACTTTCCTCCAATTCCAAACAAAAAAGAGAAAAAAGAACCCCAGCCATTATGGCGGGTACCCAGAACGGGCAATGAGCGGGATCATCTGTTCCACTCCAGTCTGATCCCGCTTGAAGAGACGTCGGGCTATTTACAATGGTTACCGGCTACGGAAGGAGTGCGTCAGAAGCGCATGAAAGCAAACATGCGACGATAAAATGCCATATATCCGCCCGGAAGGCTGGCGGTGCCGGACCAGATATAAGTGCCGGAATCACCGGACGTAAGGTTCCGTTCGAGCAGCCGATCCAGCGACCAGGCGCCCGATCCGCGCAGCACGATCACCGCAGCCATGGCAAGCGCGAGCAAGTGATATTCGATGCCCTCGCCCGGCTGGCTGCCGGACCAGTTCATGAAGAAGCCATTTTGCCCATGAACCAGCATAATCGCGGCGAGCATATTCACAGCGATCGCGAAAGCATCCAGTCTCCCGAGTAGGCCAAGGAGCAGACCAGCCCCGCCCAGGAATTCGGCCGCAATGGCCAGAAACGCCAGGAAGGCGGGAATATGGAGTGTCTGCGTCAAGAAAGCCATGCTTGGCCCGTATCCGGCTCCGCCAAACCACCCCATCACTTTTTGAGCACCATGTGCAAACATGACGGCACCCAGGACGAACCGCAACAGAGTCAGCGTGCGGTCGTCTTCAGTTCGCAAAAACGTAGACAAACGCATATCAATCTCCTCAACTCTGTGATTGCGGTATCTCCGCTTGGGCGTTCCCCAAAAGCAGAGTACCCACATACCAAAAGATGCTAATTAAAAGCTGTTCGTTGCAAGAACGCTCAATGAATGCGGCCTTGACAGCTCCCCTGGCGATGCATTAACCAATAAGACAGAAGCCGCCTCGCCGCGCGCAGTGTTCCCGACTACGGATGGCGCCCTATCAGGCCCACACACGCAGCGCTCGCGAGGTTCTCGGCGTTCTCGTAACTAACGAAATTTTTGAGGAGACCTGTATGAAGATTGCACAAGTTGCACCTTTGTATGAAAGCGTCCCCCCTAAACTCTATGGCGGGACGGAGCGTGTCGTGTCGTATCTGACGGACGAACTAGTCCGGCAAGGTCACGATGTGACTCTGTTCGCCAGTGCCGATTCTGTGACGAACGCGAAGTTGCGTCCGATTTGCGAGCGCGCGCTGCGTCTCGAAGGCAAGAAAATCGTCGACCCGATCACGCACCATATACGGATGATCGAAGCGGTAGCCCAGGAAGCGGTCAACTTCGACGTGGTGCACTTTCACACAGACTATCTGCATTTTTCCGTGACCCGCCGACAGAAGCTGCCGGCCGTTACAACGCTGCATGGGCGGCTCGATATCCCGGACCTTGTTCCACTGTATCAAGAATTTTGGGATATGAATCTGGTGTCGATCTCGAATGCGCAGCGGATGCCGCTCGTTTGGGCGAATTGGGTTGGAACCGTTCACCACGGCCTTCCCGAAGATCTATACAAGCCGACGCTCACGCAGGGCAAATACCTCGCGTTTCTGGGCCGTATTTCACCTGAAAAGCGCGTTGATCGGGCGATCGAAATCGCGGAACGCGTTGGTATGCCAATCAAGATCGCGGCCAAAATTGATGTTGTAGGTAAAGAATATTTCGAAACGAAGATCAGGAAGCTGTTCGACCACCCGTTAGTCGAGTACATCGGTGAGATAGGAGAGCGCGAAAAAGGAGAATTCCTTGGGAATGCACTCGCCCTGCTATTTCCGATTGACTGGCCCGAGCCTTTTGGTCTGGTCATGATCGAAGCGATGGCCTGTGGAACGCCCGTGATCGCCTATCGCCTCGGATCGGTACCGGAAATTATTGACGAAGGAACCACCGGGTTCATGGTGAACAACGTCGACGAAGCCGTGAAAGCGGTCGGCCGGCTCAACTCCATCGATCGCGCTATTTGCCGGAGCGTGTTCGAAGAACGATTCAGTGCCCGGCGCATGGCTCTCGATTACGTCGAGATATACAAACGGATTATCGAGGGCCAGGACGGCTCGGCCACCGCCGAGGACGATCTCGCTTGCGCGGCTTAGACGGGACAAGCGCACCAGACGATGGCCACAGTTCAGCCCACTTCTGCCGATGTGATCGAAATCGGCAATGAATTCTACATCCGGGCGCAGTCCTCATTGGCCCACAGCCAGAACCGGGTATTACTGCATGGCGACACGTTCGGAATCTTCGACCAATACGGGGATATTCAGCCGTATTGGTCGGGAGAACAGGGCCTCTTTCATCGCGACACACGCTATCTCTCGAAACTAGAGTTGCGCATTTCGGGCTGCCGTCCGCTGCTGCTTAGCTCCAGCGTCCGGGATGACAACATTCTTCTCTCGGTCGATCTGACGAATCCCGATCTAACCCTCCCATCGGGTCAGTTACTGCCACGAGGGACGATTCACATCTATCGCTGTAAGTTTCTGAGCGACGGAACTTGCTTCGAGAAGTTTGTGATTCACAACTTCAGCGAGTTTTGCGTGAATCTCGATCTCAGCTTCGCATTCTACGCGGATTTTTCAGATATCTTCGAGGTGCGAGGGAACAAACGGAATCAGCGCGGCCGAAGATTACTTCCAGAAATTCTCAACGACAGCATCGTGCTCGGGTATCAAGGCTTAGACCATATCATCCGCCGCACCAACATTCATTGCTCTCCGGCGCCATCGTCTGTCTCCGAGAACGGGTTCAATATACCAATCACACTTGAACCCCATCAGGACCTTGCGCTTTCTCTGACGATCACCTGCGAAAGCAATGGTTCCGAACGGACCGCGACCGGTTACGATCGCGCGCTGGCAGCTATCACAGAGGAGCGGACCAAAGACCCACTCGCCCAGGTCGATATTTACACATCGAATGAACAATTCAATGATTGGCTGAACCGATCGGTTGCGGATCTCCAGATGCTCGTTTCGAATACCGCGTTTGGACCTTATCCTTATGCTGGAGTGCCCTGGTTTAGCACAGTCTTTGGGCGAGATGGACTTATCACGGCACTCGAGACGCTTTGGATTGCACCGGCTCTCGCCAAAGGTGTTCTTGCGTATCTGGCGGCGACGCAGGCCACGACGAAAGATCGGCGTCGCGATTCTGAGGCGGGGAAAATCCTGCACGAAATGCGCCAGGGAGAGATGGCGTTGCTCGACGAAGTTCCGTTCGGCCGGTATTACGGCAGCGTCGATTCAACGCCTCTGTTCGTTCTTCTCGCGGGCGCGTACTACGAAAGAACGGCGGATCTTGAATTTTTGCATAGTATCTGGGCCAATATCGAGGCGGCATTGCAGTGGATCGACGTTTTCGGAGATCTTGATGGCGATGGTTTTGTTGAATATGCTCGTCAGTCCGATTCAGGCCTGCTGCAACAAGGTTGGAAGGACTCGCAGGATTCGGTTTTCCATGCCGATGGGCAGATCGCAAAAGGGCCGATTGCTCTTTGCGAAGTGCAGGCGTATGTATACGCCGCAAAATCCAAGATCGCAACCGTAGCCGAATGTTTGGGCTTCCCAGAAACAGCCGAGCGTCTAAAATCGCAAGCAGCCGCTTTGCGAGACAACTTCGAAAAGGCTTTCTGGGCTGATGACCTTTGCATGTATGCGTTGGCGCTAGATGGAGACAAGCGGCCATGCCGTGTTCGCAGTTCAAATGCCGGCCAATGCCTGTTCTCTGGTATTGCCCCGCTAGGCCGGCACCGGCAAATAAGAGAAGCTCTCCTGTCGCCGTTTCTTTTCTCGGGATGGGGAGTGCGAACCCTGGCAACCAACGAGCGGCGTTATAACCCGATGTCTTATCACAACGGCTCCGTTTGGCCGCACGATAACGCCATGGTCGCGTTTGGCGACACGGCCTTTCGGGACAAGGAACTCGCGACGAAAATCCTTTCCGGGTTTCTTGACTTGTCGATCTTCACCGAGTTGCACCGGCTGCCGGAATTGATATGCGGCTTTCCCCGGCACGCAGGTAAAGGGCCGACTCTGTATCCGGTTGCGTGCTCGCCCCAGGCCTGGGCTTCTGGCGCCGTGTTCATGGTCTTGCAGGCATGCTTAGGTTTATCGATTGACGCCCGCAATTCGCGGCTATATCTCTATCACACAGCGCTCCCCGAGGCCGTACCTTCGGTTCGGATACGCAACCTGCGCGTCGGTAATGCGAATCTTGATGTTATGTTCGAGCGCTACGGGCAAACGGTCGGTGTGAATATTCTTCGGCGGCAAGGTGACATTGAGGTGATTGCGACTAAGTAGACCTGGGGGACGACTGGTCCAAGAAAGTTATCGGCGTTGCAGCCGGGCTTGCTCTCCAGCCGAGGCAGCGTCCGGAGAGCAAGGGCCGCCAGAACGCCGAACTGTAGTGGATGGCACTTATGCTTCCACACGCAGATGAACAGTTTGCCCAGCCGCTACATATACGCGTTGTGAGTAGATCGTCTCATTGTGTTCCCGGATCTGCAGGTCATAAGTGCCGGGAGGCAGGTGCAAGCTCTTATCATGCTGCGTATTTCCAACATAGGCCCCGTTGATAAAGATATCCCCGTCCTTTACTTTCGCATCCAGCTTGATGGTGCCGGTTGCCGGATAGACATAGTAAGGCACGGGCGCCCACCAATACGGTCCCCAGTACGAGACCACGGGAGCTCCGATAATCACGGCTCCGCGAATAATGGCGGCCGAAGCGCTGACGGGTGCAAACAACATCGCTGCAATGGTTAGCATCAGCAATACTCTTTTCATGTTCTTGGACCTCCTTTCTTGGTGTCTCCACATTTTCTGATGGCAATTCAAATTCCAAGGTCGCATTTCGGATTTGAATAGCTTAGGGCCATACGACCGCCCAGAATTCCACCACCATGGTTGAATTCGGCCACACCTGGGATAAGAAAAGCCAACTGTCAGGCGTCTGGGCTGAACCGAGCGCAACCGAGTCTCACCCGATCCCGCCCCGAGGCTTCGTTGGATGATGCAGGCATAGTGTCGCATCTTCCAGTTGGGCCACCCAGCAGCACAGACGGCGCGTATTGTAGTAACTCTGCGATGCAGGCGGCGCGAGCTTCCGAAGGGCAAACGCCAGCATGATCTGCGACCAGCCCGTAATGAGCAGGTCAATCCCGATAAACAGACCGATGACCCAGAGCGCCGAAGCCGGCCAGTGCAGCCAGATCAGAATCCCCAGAACCACGTTGACGATACCGCTCAGCAGAATCCACGGCCAGCCCTGAACGGGTGCCACGCTGGCCGCGATGATCCGAAAGATTCCTGTGACCAGGAAGTAGGCCGCCATCAGCAGCGTCAAAACCAGCGCTCCGGCCAGCGGGCTGAGTAACAGCAAAATACCCACGACAATCCAAAGCACGGCGTTCAGCACATGCAACCACATGTGCCCCGTACGCCGGTGTCGGAAAGCCTGCACCGCTTGGGCAATGCCGGCAATCAGCAGCACCCAGCCGAAAAACACCATCGAAGCCACCGTCACTGCAAAGGCATCCCCAATGGCAAAGAGCCCGAGAATGACCAGCAAAATTCCAATGGTGAGCAGCCATTTCCAGTGCCGCCCGATTTCGCCGAACGGATCGAAATAGCTCAGAAACGAAGTGCAAGTCGGCTGATCCATGCCGATTACCCTCCTTTGGCAGATAAACAGGGTCAGCGAGCCGCCCGATGTGTGTGTCCATTCAACAGACGTTCGCAGCTTCAAAATGTGTTGGGCGAATGGTATTGCGTTTGGGCTCAAGGCGCGCAACTAAGATCGTCTGGTCATCCTGAGCCTGTTCTTGCCCAAGAAAGACCCGTACATCGGCGAGTATAGCTTCGCAGATCTCGGTTGGCGATTTAGCCCAGTTTGATTCAATGGCTTCGATCAGCCGGTCTTGGCCAAATTCCTGCTGTCGAGAGTCGCTCGCTTCGACAATGCCATCCGAATACACAACCAAAACATCGTCCGCTTGCACCGTGATTTCAGCTTGCTCATAGCGGGCGCTCGGTAAGACCCCCATGACCGGACCGGTGCTATCCAATCGCAGAATCTCTCTCTTCTCGGTGCTTCGGCGAATCAGCAGCGGAGACGGATGTCCGGCGTTGATGTAAGTCAAAGTGCCTTCCTCCGCGTTGAAATAAGACCAGAACAGTGTCACGAATCGTTCGCGTGCTGTCTTTAGGCATAAAAATTGATTCAACCGCTCGGCCGCCTGTTCATGGTGGAGCGCTGAAGCCATTGTGCCGCTGGCGCGCACGATTCCCTGAACAACGCCCATCATCAGTGCCGCTGGGAGGCCCTTCCCCGTTACATCTCCCAATATGAGCGCCGTCTCGCCTTTATCGCTCTCGAAGACGTCATAAAGATCGCCACCTACCTGCCAAGCCGGGATACATTGCGCCGCAAATTGAATTTGGCCTCTGGCGGAGTTTTCGTTAGGAAAGAGATCGAACTGCACGCGCCGCGCGATTGCCAGTTCTTTTTCGACTTGTTTGCCGCGCACGTAGTTTCCAAAACGAAGGCCCATAATAGTCACCGCCCCGATCAGTGCGAACGCAGCCGCAACACCAACGATCAAATATTCCCGCAACGGGCCAAAATGCACGGAAATTCCCCTCTCGTACAACGCGATTTCAATGAACTCCGGCGCTGCTGGAACAATCCGGCGCGGCGGCGATCCATGGAGGAGATGCTGAGGCAGCAGATTGAGCGTGATGAACACCGGCCCCGATGGCGTCATCTGCTCGCGAGGTCCTGTGGCATCTGGCCCTAGAAGACTGCGCAGCATCTCGGCCGAGTACTTAGGGGCGGCATTTGTGCGCCCGCCTTCCGCTACGATTTCGCCGTCTGCCCGAAGAATTCGGATCCACGCGATCTGTTTCGGAGCGTCCGCTAGGGCATCGTGCAATACCGGTGTCAGTTGGGACGTATCGAAGTTTCGCATTACCCGCGCCATGCGCACAATCGAAGCTGCCAGACGGGCGCCTTCCCGCTGCGCCTCTTCACGGACCAAGCCATGCACCACATAGCGATAAGTCATTACTGTCTCGACCAGCAGCAACAGGCCTAGCAGTACCCCCGCTACAATGGCGCATCGGAACCAGAGATATCTTGAAGGAAGCCGTTCGCGCATAATAAGCCACACCCGAACACAGTAATCGCTCTTTACTTGTAGGACTGCGACGCCCTACGCGCAAGTTACTTTGAAAGATCTGCGGCACGTTCGCTCTTCATCCGCTTTCGCAATGAAGGGGTTCTGACATGATTAGCGTTGTCGGGCGCGCTCCTGGCATCCAAGCGGCTTCCGAACCGGTCCGACGTTGGGCGGTTGCCCTTTAGGGGAATCCCGAACGGTCTTCACATCTAAACGAACCCAGCGGTTTACGCTTAAAGGCAGGGTGGAAGCGCATGCCTGAATCGATTAGCAAATCGCCCGCCCGGCTATGAAGGGGAGGGGAGGATCATACCGCGTCCACTCTTCGAGGCAGTCGTTTCGACGCTTCAGGAGCCACTTATCATCCTTCGAGGCGATCTGACGGTGGAGGGCGCGAACGCGGCTTTCTACGAGCACTTCAAAGTAGATGGAGAGTATACAATAAACGGACCCGTCTACGAGCTGGGAAACGGTGAGTGGGATATTCCGGAATTGCGGGACCTGCTTCTCAAGCTGTTGCAAGGGGATTCCATGGTGATGGGCTATCGGGTCGATCATGAATTCCAGCAGATTGGCCGGCGTGTTCTTCTCTTGAATGCACACAGATTGGACACCGCACAGAATGCAAATTCGATCGTGCTCACGTTTTCGCGATAACACGGAGGTTGAGTTTGCAAAGGAATACGCCGAGAAGGTCATAGATGCGCTTCGTGATCCATTCCTGATCCCGACTGGGATCTACGTGTGAAATGAGCAAACCGCCAGTTCTATGACAAATTCGGCGTGGCACCCGACGAAACAGAGGGGCAGTTCATCTATGATCTCGGAAACAAACAGTGGGATATACCGAGGCTGCGGGAACTGCTTGGACATATCCTGCCAAATAATTCCACGTTCGATGACTTCGAAGTTCAGCACGACTTTGAAACCCTCGGACATTGAGTCATGCTGCTCAATGCTCGGCGCGTAGACCACCTGAAGGTGATGATCCTGCTGGTGATTGCGGATGTCACCGATGCCAGGCGCGCTGCCGAGCAGCAGAAGGTGCTGCTTGGCGAATTGCAGCGCCGCGTCAAGAACCTGCTGATGAATGTGCGAGCGCTTTGGCAGCTCACAGCTCAGGGATCGTCAACACTGGAAGGTTTCACGAAGGCTTTCGATGATCGACTCGACGCGATGGCACGAACTCAGGATCTGCTGGTCAGAGGCGTCGGCCTTCGGGTTTGTTGTTCACTACTCTTCCTTCCCTTCTCCGTCGAGAGCTTGTGGGTCGAGACCGGCGTGGCCGGTCGGAAACCCGATGCGTCGTTTCGGTTCTGCGATCGCTTCGATCAAGTACTGAATGGTTTGAAAAACCGCCTCGATCTGCTGGCCCTGTTCTTCCTGTTTCGAGCGCAGCTCCTCTAACTGCCGGGCCAGGTCCTCGTGCAAGATCGGCAGTTGCCGCAAGCGCACGAACGTGCGCATGATAGCGATATTCACTTCAATCGCTCGCTTGCTTCGCAGCACGGAGCTGAGCATGGCGATTCCCTGCTCTGTAAAGGCATACGGCGGATAGCGGCGGCCGCCCTAGACCTCATTTGAGGTCGCAATTTGCGACCTCAAGTTTTCGTTCTCCGCTGGGGTGAGCCTTGACGTGGCAAATTGGGTGGCGGTAAGCGTTGCTTCCCAAAACCCATTGATCCAGCTTATTTAGGGATGGTCAGCACTCGGCGCATGACCACTATATTCGATCTTTCGATTTGAGGCGGTATTGAATACGTGGTCTTCGTTTGCGGGAGCGTTGGTGGGGCGTGTGAGATTGAAACGCAGGCGAAAGGTGTTCCAAAGCCTTAGGGAACTTGCTTTCTTTGAACTTGCCGGTCAAGGTAAAGTCGGCATTTCCGTACTCTGTTGATTCCAGTTTTGCGTGCCGAGATGTGCTCCGGATGGCCACAAAGGAAACTCGTTGATTGTCGAGGGACCGTCAGGTGTGTGGAAGACCTCGACACAGCGGGTCGTCAACCTACCCGGTTCGGTTCAAATCTGGGTAGAATGTCTACGAAGGCCCATGGCCAAATCTTCCACCCGAATCGAACTGCTGCAAGGCACGTTGGACATGTTGATCCTGCGCACGTTGCTGTTTGGTCCTTCACATGGCCATCAGATCGCGAAGCACATTCAGCGAACCACCGAAGAGATTCTCCAAGTCGAACGCGGGTCACTTTATCCGGCACTTCACCGGCTAGAACGGAAGGGCTGGATTGCGGCGAAGTGGGAACTTGCCGGGAAAGACTTGAAGCGCGAATTCAAATATTACCGGCTCACCGCGACAGGAAAGAAACAGCTCGTGGCGGAGGAGTCGAAATGGAAGCAATTCACCGGTGCGATTGCGCGGGTCATGTGGCCGGCTGAGGAAGGGTGAAATGCGCTGGCCGCTAGGAAAAAAACGCGAACAGAACCTGGAGCGTGAACTCCGCTCGCATCTGCAATTGGAGGCCGAAGAGCAACTGGAGCGAGGGTTGTCGTTGGAACAGGCTCAGTACACCGCTCAGCGCGTTCTCGGCAACAAGACTCTGCTGAAAGAGGAGATGCGCGAAATGTGGCGATGGACATCGTTGGAACGTTTCTGGCAAGATCTGCGCTACGCGGTTCGTGTGCTGCGAAAGAATTTGGGGTTCAGTGCCGCTGCGGTGCTGTCTCTTGCGTTAGGCATCGGCGCAAACACGGCAATTTTCAGTCTCGTTGACGGCCTTTGGATGCGCTCGATGGCGGTACCGAGGTCCAACGAGATAGTTCGGCTATTCTCGACAACCAGTCAAAATCCCGAAGACACGTTCTCTTACCTCGAATACCTTGCATTGAAAGATCAAGCCCGTGGCTTTCAGGGTCTTGTCGCGCGTGGCGGACGCGGCATACAGCTGCCAAATAAAGACGGAACATCGGAGCTGCACACCGTCAATGTCGTTTCGGATAACTTGTTTAGCGCCCTTGGAATCCAACCGCTCGCGGGCCGTATATTTACGCCTGCTGATAAAGACCTGTTGAATCACGAACCGGTCGCCGTCTTGGGAAATAGCTTCTGGAAGCGCCGTTTTGGAAGTGATCGTGGCATCGTAGGTCAACAAATCGAATTCCAGCGCGGGAACCAAAGAGTTCTCTTTACGGTCCTCGGCGTGCTGCCGGAAACATTTCGCGATCGATAACGGCGAGGACCGGGATATCTGGCTTCCCACCCAATCCTGGCTCCGCGTCGCCGGAGCTGGCGATCTTGAAGATCGGGGGTTTCGCTGGTTTCGAGTGCTTGGCCGCCTCCGGCCCGGAGTTTCCGTTCGTGCGGCGAATGCGCAGGTCGAGCTGATTGCGCGCCGCCTCGCTTCCGAGTGGCCGGCGACGAACCGTGGAAGGAACGGGCGCGTTGTATCCGATCTTAGTTATCGCTTAGAACTCGCCGGCACAAAGGGGCTGGTTCTGCTTTGCGCTGTGCTGCTGCTTGTGCTTTTGTCTTCGGTGAATGTAGCAAACCTGCTTCTCGCAAGAGGGGCACGCCGTGCCAGAGAGATTGCGGTCCGCATCTCGCTAGGAGCGCGCCGATTGCGGATCGTCCGGCAGCTCATGACAGAAAACATCCTGCTGGGCTTCGTGGGATTGCTTGGTGGTCTTGGCCTAGGGATGGCGCTCATCAGATTGCTGCCCTCATTGCTGGTGCAGGCCCCCGCGCTCCAGCCGGAGCTGACCTTCTACCTCGATTCGCGTGTTCTGGGCTTCAGCGTTTTGGTTTCGCTCGCCACTATCTTTTTCTTTGGTTTGGCGCCGGCGTGGCGTACATCGAAATTGAGTCTTGTAGCGGCCCTGAAGGAGCGGACTGCTTCCGCAGACTTGACAGGTCGTCGCTTACAACCGCGGCATTGGCTCTCCATTAGCCAAATCGGTGTTTCTTTGGTTCTGCTGGCCGGAACGGGGCTCATGGTTCGCAGCTTCGTCAATACACGCACGCTCGATTACGGCATTACTCGAAGACCGCTGCTCGACGTCTGGGTCTCGGCGTCAGGATTGCAAGCGCCAGTACTTTATCGAGAGGCTCTGGACCGTATTCGCGAGTTTCCATCCGCAAAAAAGATCGCATGTGCCTCTCGCGCCCCTCTGAGCCTTTCCGAAGGCGGCATGTCGCAAGTGGTCACGTTTCCCGACCGCCCCAAACGGCCAGTCAACCCCTCGAAATCAAGTACAACAGCATCAGCTCGAATTACCTGAACGTAATGGGTACCCGGGTCCTTAGCGACCGTGGATTTGATGACACAGATCAGAGCGACGGCCCGTCCGTCGTTCTTATAAGCGAGACAATGGCCCACCGCTTCTGGGGACAAGAGAATCCGATCGGCAAACTGATTCACCTCAAGAGTGCTGGCGGCCGGGATTACCGCATCGTCGGAATCGTGGAGGATGTCCCGATTAACGAGATCGGCGAGCGACGTGAGCCTTATTTCTACCTGCCTTACTGGCGCAATCCCACCGACAGCATGACCTTCGTCATCGAAACCGACGGTAATCCACTTTCTCTCGCACAGCCGGTCCGGCGGAAATTGATTTCGCTCAGTCACGAACTCGATCCCTTCATGATCACCACACAGCAGCAGCTCGTGGCTTACTCTTCCGGCCCGTATCAAATGACTGCGGAACTAGTATCTACGCTAGGCACTTTGGGCCTCCTGCTTACTGCTGTCGGGCTATACGGCGTAATTTCGTATGGAGTTACACAACGGACTCGGGAAATTGGAATACGGATGGCGCTGGGTGCAGACCGGAGCACTATTCTGAGATTCGTTTTGGGAGAGTTGGCTGCTTTGGGGATTCTCGGCTTTGCGCTCGGTATACCTCTGGCGTTGCTTGCGGCGCGATCTGCTTCCGCCATGCTGTTCGGGGTCGCTCCATGGGATGCCACGGCTTTCTTTGCGGCAGGTGCACTGCTTAGCGTTGTGCTTTTCGTCGCGGGCGCAATACCCGCGCGGCGCGCAGCGCGAATCGATCCAATGGTGGCTCTTCGTTATGAATGAGCGTGGCGCGCTTGTAAGCCTAACAACGGCATATCAAGATCAGAGCGCTCGCAAGTCCTTTTTCGGCGCTGCCGCTCCGGCGCCGAGACCGAGTTAGGTTGCACAAACCTTCTTCGATTCTGTTGAAAAACTCGGCTTTCACTGACGTGGCGCTTCTCAAGGGGATCAGAAATGTTCGACTCGCAATCCGCAATCGCTTATAGCGCGTCTAATCGCGTCATTGTTTCAGGCGCAGGTCGCTCAACCCTAGCGAGCTGAGTTTTTCAACACTATCCTTCGTTTACGCACCGGCTCAGCCTGACACAGCTTATGATCTGAGCGTCACCTGATAAAACGTCCAATCGGAAGGTGGCTGCCGCAAGCCTATTAAATAGTTTCCGGGCGTCTCCCGGGATAGATCGAGTTTGACTCGCAGCACCGTGACGCCATTTTCGACAGACGCATTGCCGGAAACGCTGAGCAGCGGTTTATCGATATCCTTGAGCCATTGAATGTCATAACGCCCCGGTTCACTCCCGATGGGAAGGAGAATGGTCAAGTCCAGGCGCTTCGCCGGCAACACATGGGGCTTCGCTGCCACAGTCTGTCCTCCTGCACTGCGGGTGCTCGATGCATCGCGCAAGTCAAGTGAGGCTGGCAGGTAGGGACCCAACTCCTCGGGAGCTGGTTCGCGTCGCTCAAATGATTCGTATGCGGCGATCCCGCCTCCGACAATCGCAACCGCGATTCCGCCAAGAACGGCGCGGCGGCGGACTACTTGGCGATGCTCCAGTTCAAGCCGCCTTTTTACCTGTTCCCGAAGATCAAGAAATTCCCGATAGCACGGCGAACAGTGCGTAACGTGTTCCCAGGCTGCATCGCGCGTCGGGCGCGGTCTATTGGCCAGCTCGCGCAATACCTCTGTGCCGGGGCAGCCCTTCCTTTCCGGGTTCGGAAATTCACGAAGGATCGCCTGCTGAACAATATCCTGGAGTCGTTCGAAAACTTCATCGGCGGAGTCGTCCGGCATCGGTCCCAGACATTATGCCATCTAATGCGCTTTCAAAAAAGGCTTAAAGCATCCCTAAGTCATTCAAGGCCCGTCTGATAGCTCGATAGATCGTCTGTGAAACCGTGTTGGGCTTCTTATCGAACACAGCACTGATCTCCTCGCGATCCATGCCATGCCGGATCATATCCAGCATTTCACCGGCATCCATATCGCCTCGCAACCTGATCTGGCGGGTGATCGCGGCGAAGAGCTCCGCGCGTTCAATTTCGCCGGCGAAATCCGATTCGCAGTGGGGAAAGAGGCGCGACAGGATTTTAGGGTCTGCCACGGCAAGTTTCGCGGCAAGCGCGGTCTCGTCTTCCGGGAGGGGTTCGTCAAGGCCGCGCCGTGCCCGCCGCCCCCCGGCCCGGAGATCCTCTGCCACCCACCACGCGCGGTGCCAAATTCGGCCGCTCGGCCATTGTCCGAGATTGTCGCAGTGTCTATACCAGACGCGGTGGACGCTTAATTCGGTCAGCTCCGAAACCCGCCATTCGTCTTCGAGACGCCAGCGGGCTAACTTCCGAAGGCTATCGGCGATGGGTACAACCGCGGCGATCCAACCCCAGGCGATCTTGCGTCCATGCCGGTCCGTATCTTCGATGCAGATCGGGACCACTGAGTTGGGCTCGCCCAACTCCTCGTAGTCGAATGGAATCGTTACTACAGCCACCGGCGACCCGCGGCTAAGAAATCTTGCTTCGGCTGTCACGAGCAGCCTCTGCCAGGGCCTTTACAGATGGAGGCCAATTCGCCGCATGGCAGGAAATATAGCACGCTCGCGGAAATTGTCAACTGGAACATTCGTGAAATTCCGGTTACTTCGGATGGCCTTTCGAAGAAAGCTGAGGGACTGTATTGCACATATGACTTCTCTAGTTGTAATTCCGCAGAATTACGAAGACCTGCCCGAGGCACAGCGCGAGCAAATCATCCCGATTTGCATGGCGGCTCGGGATCGCAAAGGTCAGCTAATCGAGCCGCGATGGTTTTTCGAGGGAGTTGCGCCGGTTCGCAAACACCTGGTGAGCCTTGCGCATTACGCGCTCGGAGATCCATGGTGCGTTTCCGAACTGGCCGAGGCCACCGTGCATCGGCTGTGGTCACGGTATGGAGCGTCTGTGGGCCAGTGCCCATGGCGCAGAGTTCTGAAAAAAGCGATCTGGATGGCGGAGGAGCTGAGGATCGGCGATTGGCGGAAAAGGAAGTATCCAAATTTGTATCTTGGGCTCGACGGTCTCGACGAGAAGATCCGCGAGCAGATGCTTGTCGATCCAAGCACATACGTGGACCTGCTGGAGCAGCAAATCATGCTCGATTCCATCGAGGAGCGTTTACAGCAGGAAGGCCGCGCAGAAATGCGTCTCGTTTTCCAGTTACTCCGGCGCGGCTACTCCTGGCAGGAGATCGCCGAGCACCTCGGAGAAACCGGACGCGAGCCGGCGAAGCGCCGCTTCTATCGGTGGCTGAAGAAAGTTGGAAGTGAATAGAGCCTGCTGGCGTTTACTCTGTAAGCTCCCTATAATGAACGGGCGGATGAAACAGGAAACGCCCGAGCAGAAGTGGAACCGTCTTAAAAACCAGATCCACGAGGGAATCGCGAAGGCATATCCGAACCCGGATCGCAAGGGCTGCCTCAGCCACGAGCATATCGTTGCACTTGCAATCCGGTCGGCCGACTTCGACGACACCATCGAGGATGATCCACAGTGGCAGCACGTTACGCATTGCTCTCCCTGCTACAGCGAATATCTCGAAGAGTTCAAAAGCCAGCGCGCGAGCAAAAGATCCGGGAAGACGAAGTAAGCCCCAAACAAAGCTTCGCGAAAAAATAGCTTCCCCGCGTCCCTAAGTCGCCCTGGCAGTCCCTTAGTACTTAGAGGGACTTCACCGGCGTGCCCAACGGCAAGCAGGACAAGACCATCGAAGCCGTCCAAGCTCAAATTCGGGCCATGGGCGCTGAGATGTTCGAGGTGGGGCTGTACAAGCAAGACGCAACAGAGCCTCAGCCGGTAATGCTCCCTCGCGTTTGGGATAGTGATTCGCTCATGCGATCAATCGGCTGGTTGCGGCATGAAAACCGGGAAGGCCGAAATATTTACATACGCCCGAAAGGTGAACACAACCTGAGCCTTGTCGATGACCTGAAGGCTCCAGCGATTGCCGCGATGAGACGGAGCGGATTCAGACCGGCAATCGTCGTGGAAACATCGCCGGGGAATTTCCAAGCCTGGTTAAAGCATCCAGAGCCGCTCGATAAGGAAATGGGAACCGCGGCGGCGAGAGCGCTCGCAGAGAAATTCGGCGGGGACCACGGAGCCGCCGACTGGCGTCATTATGGCCGCCTGGCAGGATTTACGAATCGTAAGGAGAAGTATCGGGATGCGGTAACGGGCTTATATCCATTCGTACGGCTGATCGAGGCAGACGGCAATGTCTACCCGGAGGCGGGCAATTTTCTTTCACGCGTCCGCGCGGATTTGGAAGAACAGCACCTCATCGGTGAGCGGCGCCGAGTGGAATTGGCGGCGGCGATTCGGGACCGGAATGGCCGGAACGGACGATTGAAATCAATCGATGAATTCCGCAGCGATACGCGCTACGGAGGAGACGGAACCAGGATTGACCTGGCCTATGCCGTTTACGCGCTATCGCATGGAGTGTCCGCCGATGAAGTTGAGGCGGCGATCCGCACGCGGGATCTTTCGCACAAGGGAACCGAAAAGCGGCAAGCAGATTACGTGGAACGAACTATCAAGAAAGCGCTCGCGGCAACCGAAAGAGGCTACGAACGCTGACGAAGCAGCAGGGGAACTATGCCGAAGAACGCGACGACACCGACAGACGAAACAGAACCAGGCAGGAACGCCATTCATTTGTCGCTGCAAGGCAAGGGCGGCGTGGGTAAATCGTTTATCGCTAGTATCCTGGCGCAATATTTCGTGGCGCGTGGAAAAGCAATTCGGTGCATCGATACCGACCCCGTAAACACGACGCTGTTTCAATACAAAGCACTTTCCGTCAGTCGCCTGGAGCTGTTGCGGGATGGCGGTATTGATCAGCGCGGTTTTGACGTTCTGATGGAGCGGCTTCTAACCGAAGACGCGACATTCATAGTCGATAATGGCGCGTCTACGTTCATTCCGCTATGGAACTACATTCTCGAAAACAATGCGGTTGAAGTGCTCACGCGAGCCGGTAAGCGGCTGTTTGTGCATACAGTCATAACGGGCGGTCAAGCTCTTGTCGACACGCTCTATGGCTTCAAGAGCCTGGTTGATAGCACGTCGGACCAGAACATTATCGTTTGGCTGAATGAATATTTCGGGCGGATCGAGCGCGATGGGAAGTGCTTCGAGGAAATGGGAGCGTACAAAGACAGCGCGGATAAGGTATTGGGGTCAGTCCATTTAACGCGCCGCAACCAGGACACGTTCGGGCACGATCTGGAAGAAGTAATATCTCGCAAGCTGACGCTGGAAGAGGCAATCAAGGATGGCCCCTTCACGATTATGAGCAAGCAGCGCCTGAAGGTCATGCAGAGGGACTGGTTCGAGCAGCTTGACCGGTTGGATCTGATCTGACGTGCGCCTCCCCGCCGAGAATCGCGAATGGATCATCTAGCGCTGTACCCAGCGATGGAATGGGAGCGAGCTTCTCTACGAGGATTGGATCGGCGCAGAACTATTCGATGGGCCAACCCGCCAGATGGACAATATTGAATTGATGACGCGTTCAGAGATGATCGAGGGATTGGAATGGTGTGCGAAGAAATGGCCGGATGACGAATTTCGAGGCCATAACGTTGCAAATTGCAGGTGCAGACAGCACGCTTTTTCCCAAGCACGTGGCGCGCGCTGACTAGCGAACTGAAAATATGATCGACGTGAAACGGCTAATCGCGGAGGTTGCCGCACGCGACGGCATACGCGTCGAACCTGGCGATCCGGCATTCGCATTGGTGACTTTGAATCAATTGGTACTGGAAGATGTCGCGCAGCAGATAAGCGAGCATATTCACGCTGGTGTGGCGGAGTTCACCGAAGCGGTCCGCAAGACCGAAACGCGCGCAGGGAGATTGTTGGCGGAACAGGTCAAAGAGGCGGCAGGTGAGGTTCGCGATGAGCTATACCGCGATATTGAAAAGGCGCGTTTGGAAGCGAACGAGATCGTCCAGGCCGTCCACGAAGCACACACAAGGGCAGCCTTGATCCGCTGGTTTGCCGCTGGGGTGATTGCGGGAGCCGGAGTGTTTGCGGCGGGATTGTGGATTGGAACCGCATATCTGCGATAGCTTGTGTCGCCAGGCTCAGCTCTCATGATGGAACCCGTTCCTTCAACCGTTCTCATCTGAAGCGTCTGGACGTGTAAGTTAGTGTCTATCCACTCGCGGTAAACACATTCTGCCTCGGTGCGCTCCCTTTCCGCCAAGAAGCCTGCCTCGACAAGCTGTGGGCCGAGGGTTTCGATCACGTTGAGCCAGATTGCGCCTACGGTCGAGAAATCTGGGTCGCCGTGCCGGGCGACCTCATCTTCGATGTGAACCTGAATGCGTTCCAGACCTTGCGACTGAAACAGCCCAGGTAGGCAGTCGGCCATACGATTATTCCACCCGTTCGCGAACCGCCATTCGAGGAACGCTTTGTAGAAGCGCATGAATTCGCTTGGAGGATCGGGCTCCCATGCGTTGTTGTCATGGTTGTAATCGAGGATCACAATTTTTCCGGCTGGCGCCGCGGCTTGCACCATTTTGGTGATTGCGAGTTCGGGTGGATTGATCCACTGTAGTACTCTGGCTGCCGTCACAATGTCGAAGGACTCCTGAAACGCGAAATTCAGAACGTCGCCATTTACGAACCGCAAGTTCGGGAAGACATGATCGCCGCGAGCAATCACCAGCAGAGATTCATCGCGATCTAAACCGACGACGCGGCCATTTGGACCGGACCGCGCGAGCAATATCTGCTGTGATCGCTCCAGTGCCGCACCCGACATCAAGAACGGACATTCCCGGCCGGAGAAGTTCCGCCAACCGGCGATGATCCCGCTGAAGGGTGCGGCGATTTAATATGCGCGGATCAGACCTATGAGTTTGCTGACCACTCATATCTTGGCCCGGTTCCTTTCAACGGTCGCCTAACGCGGATGATTTTCTCGACCGGACCGCTCCAAGCTAATTTGTCCAGGCGATCCTCTGGTCTTCCTGCGATTCGGCCGAGGATGATTCGAGAAAAATAAGCATGGCCGGAGTCGCGCCAGCGGGCCATCTCAATCAACGAATCGAGGGCGCGGGTTCGAATCTTTGCTAGAAGCACTGGATCTCTGGCCGCTGTCAGGTGCATCAGCAGCGACGCTCCCTTATTCCGATCCGTCCATATGCCCGAATTAAGCATGTCGATAAAAGTATCGGGTGGGATTTCAGGGACTAAAACGGGATTAGATTTGGCCAGTACCCCCAGAGCACGAGTAGCGTTGTTACGGACCTCATCATCAGGATCACGGGCCGCGTGCACCAATGCGAGTATTTGCTGACGAGATTGGCGCATATACCCGACGGCATCGCTGGCGACCCGCCGATCTTCTACGCTGGAAGAAAAGTTCAACACGCTAAGCAATTCCCCTCCATGCTCCACGGCCCAACGGCGAACCTCCAATTCAAGGGACCTCGCGGTGGGATCGTTGATCAGCGCGTAGCCATTTGAATCGTCCTCCTGCGCGGCCCGGCTACCCTTGCGTACGGCTTCTTCAATCGCACGATCAAGGCGGCGATACAGGCCCATGATGTCGGGCGGGAGGCGCTCGTTGCCAGTGGGTTCCGGGTTATAAGTGAATGGTTTGCTGGATGCCCCTGGTAGACCGATAAAGAGGAGCACATTCCCTTTCTCGTCACAGCAGATCGATTTAAGATCCGTAGGCTCTCGGTGGATAATGCCCACCACAGCTCGGCGCACGTGGGACTTGGTTTGCTCTGAATTTTCGTCGCCCTGATGGACAGGTAACGCTTTGCGGATACTTTCGATGTCGAGCCCTTTGTAGCCGAAAAACTCGATATCCCCAATGTGGTTACCCGCAATTGCCGGCTGGATGGCCAAGAGAGCGAGAAAAAACCAGCATGGCTTCACCAGAAGGCGCACGTAAGCAAAGATAGCGCGGGGCGAAGGAGGATGATATTAAATCAATTGCTTCGGATCGGCCAACTCCGGCCGGTAATCGAATGCGGAGCGCTTGCGTTGCCGCTCTCGAACGTTCGCCAGCGGGTCCGCTGATTGCTTCGCCGTCGAAGTGGCTGGTTCGATAGCAGGTTTTCCGCGCTCTCGCTCGAATCGCTCGGCATTGGCGGAGGGCAAACTGCGAACATCGCTGTTTGCGGCAGACGCTCTGCGAATTCGGCTAACGTAAACGGCCAGGCTGCGGGTATCGACGTTTATGCCGTCCGCCTCAAGGCACTCGCGTACGCTCTGGAGAGTGTGCCCGTTATCGAGAGCCGCTTTGATGTCCGGCCAAAGCGCCCGGATCTGCGCAGCCTTGGTAGGTGGCTTTTTCTCGCGCAACGCCGCGAGGCGGGCACGAGCCGTAGTGGTGGGATCTCGCCGTGAGTTTTGGGCCATCAACAATTCCTAACAGAGTAAAACAATTTATAACAGCCATAACAATGTACAACAAAAGCCAACAGACCGGGACAAACAAATGGCTGATCCACGCGCCTGAGCGCCGGGGATAGTCGGTAGTGGAACATAAAGGAAACGCGATACGGTGGATGCGTTTCTGAGGATGTAAGTCTTCTCGTTTGAGTGTGTTTTACTCGAATACGTTTTCAGTGCCGCGTATTCGATGTGTAATACGCCCCCTGATTTTTCCCGCCGAGCGTCCCGAAATGCCCGCCGCAGGCTCTTAGTAATTAGAGGGTCAAATGAATCCCCGTGCAATCCGGTTTTCTGAAACGGTAACGAAGCAAGTTGAGACTGCGGCAAAGGAGCAGGGTTTCGCGTCGGCGAGCGCCTTCGTCCGATATGCCGTCGAGCAAGAACTCTCCGGGCGTCAGGATGGCCTCACCGGCGCGGAAGAGCGTTTGGCCGCGAGCATCGAGCAGGTCCGAAAGGATCTGTATCGGCTCATGCGGGTGCAGCAGGCGCTGTTCGCATATCTGGATACGTTAGCCAAAGCGATTCTGACTTGTATGCCGGAGCCGCCCGCAGATGCAAAGCCTCAGGCCGTTGCGCGCGCAAAGGAAAGATACGACCGGCTTCTCAAGAGTGCAGGCCGCGCCATGGTCGGGGATGCCAAGCTTGCGATGCACGACCTGGTGAGCAATGGCGAGAGGTGAGGAGGGGGATTTCCGGCTCCGCCCGCGAAAACCGCCGATCCCCCGCAAGCGAAACGAGTCCGCGGCGTGCGCATTAGCTTTCAAGGCTATCGCGCACTATGCGCGCACAAGCCGTAGACGAAACGCCAGGAGAGACTCGGGGCGGAGCGGGGCGAAACGCGCGGCAATACCGCGGAATCAGCGATGTGCGGTCCGCGTCACGTATTCGCGCAACACGATACGCGGCCAGTGGCGCGCACACGGCCGGTACATTGCGCGGGAGAGCGCCGCCACTGATCCCGCCACCGCCGGATTCGATGCAGAGAAGCATGGGATCGACATCGCCGGCCGGCTCGATTCGTGGCAATCCGCTCGGGATCGTCGGCTCTGGAAAATGATCATCTCGCCGGAATTTGGAGAGCGCGTCGATTTGATGCGGATGACGCGGGAATTAATGACCCAGGTGGAAACTGATTTGGAAATTCCGCTGGAGTGGGTCGCCGTTGCACACTACAATACCGAGCACCCGCATGTCCACGTCGCGCTGAGAGGTGTGGGACGGGATCAACGGGAAATCCGGTTGCCGCGAGAATATGTCAAGAGCGGAATCCGCGGCGCGGCTGAGGACCTTTGCACACGCCAGCTCGGGCACCGCACAGACCTGGATGCCGCCGAAGCCGAACGGCGCGAAATTCGGGAAAAGCGCTTCACCTCGCTCGATCACATGATTCTGCGCAGAGCCGAGTTGATTCCCGGCGCACCGTCATGGAATGTGACAATTCCGCCCGGCAGTCGCAAATCTGGTGAGAGCGATTTTGCCTGGACACGGCGGCAGCACTTGATCTCCCGTTTAGAGGTTCTCGAAGACATGGGCCTTGCTCGATCCGTAGCTACAGACGTCTGGAATCTACGGTCGGATATTGCGGGCGTGCTTCGTGCCATGCAGCGCGCCGGAGACCGGCAGAAACTGCTTGCCGCACACGGCGTCGTCTTATCCGATAAACGGCTTCCGATGGAAGCCCTTGATACTTCGCAACTGACTTCAATTGAAGGCAGGGTTTTGGTCCATGGAGAAGATGAGCAATCCGGCCGCCATTATCTGATGCTGGAAGGCGTTGATGCGCGCGTGCACTATATCGAGTACACGCGGGAGATGGAAGACGCGCGAGCACGCGGAGAGCTGCGCAGAAACAATTTTGTCCGGTTGCGCCGGATTCTGGCTGATAGGCAATCGACACTTGAGATCGAAGATTTTGGAGATTCAGAGGCCCTGCTAAAGAACCGGGTCTATTTTCAAAACCAGGCACGGGAATTACTCAAGCGCGGCATTCTGCCGGCTGAGGATGGATGGGGCGGTTGGCTCGGGCAATATCAGGGGGCGTTAAAGCAAGCTGCCACGGAGCTTGAATATCCGGCGCAGGCGCGCGGCCGTGATCGCACACGCGACCGTTCGCGTGATCGCTAGTCCGGGTATTTCGGAACAGAGGAACCGAGCATTGGTGCACGGACAAATAGTGGCGCATCGGCCAGGTCACGAGCCATCGCTCGCCGAAAAAAAAACGGGCCAACCCGCCACTTCCGATTAAACACAGTAACGGCGTTTATTCGTATCGCAAGGCCACCAGCGGATCGACTTTCGTCGCTCGCCGGGCGGGAATATAGGTTGCGATCGCAGCCACGGCGATAAATACGATGCAAGCTGCGGCAATGAGTACGGGATCTGTGGGCCGAACGCCATACAAAAGACTGCCGATCAGGCGCGTAAGGCTGAGGGTCATTATCAATCCGAAAATAAGACCGAAAGCGACATAACGCAGAGTCTTAGTAACCGTTAGCATCAGCACATCCCGAGCTTGCGCCCCCAACGCCATTCTGATGCCTAGTTCGTGGGTAGCGCGATTCACCGAGTAATTGGCAACTCCGTAGATACCAATTGCTGCGAGAAGGACCGCCAAAGCGCCGAACAGCCCGAAAAGAATGGTGTTGAGACGTTCGCGGGCGGTCACGGCGCCTATGATCTCGTTAATGCTTTTCACGTCGTAAACTGGCACATCTTTATCGATAGAAGTCACAGTGTCTCGGATCATGGGGATGATCGCCAGTGGTGCGCCTTCGATCTTGAGAATCACTTCTGGTTGGGGGCCTGGAAGTTGAGCATAAGGGATGTAGTATTGCGGCTGGAAAGCCTCGGCCAAACCGAGTCTTTTGGTGCTGTTGACGACACCCACAATATCTCTCCAAGGCGGTGTATCGCTCATCGAGAGGCTTGGCTTGATCTTCTTGCCAACGGCAGCACTCTTCGGAAAGAACTGTTGCACAAATGCTTCATCCACAATCACTACGGGCGAGGAATTCAGGTTATCGCGGTCTGTGAAATCCCTGCCTGCTTTCAGTTGCATCCCGAGTGCGCGGAAATAACCCGGAGTGACCACATGGACCCGGGCGGTCGGCATGTAGCCTGGCGGAAATGGCCGCCCTTCGATTTCGAAGCCAGACGACGGGCTCGATGTGAACGGCACGGGCCAGCCCGCAACGGCTGATTTCACTTGTGGAAACTGGTTCAGTCTAGAGAGTAATTCTTCATAGAATCGCAATTGACGATCAGCCGTATATGGTGGCACCGGCAGACTCAAATCGAAAGTCAGTACGTTGCGCGGGTCAAAGCCGGGGTTTACTCGAACGAGTCGCAGATAACTTGTAATGAGGAGCCCAGCGGCGGCGAGCAAAACGACTGCCAATGCTGTTTCCGTAGCGAGGAGAACATCTCGAAATCGGCGTCCACGAATTCCTTCTGAGGCGGTTTGCCTGCCTTTTCTCAGAGCCGTTTCCAGCTTCGGAGCGGAAATCTGCCAGGCTGGAATCAATCCGAACAGAATGCCGGTTAGCACGGAGATGATCGCGGCAAACCCGAGCACGTGAAGGTCCAGGCCGACTTCTTCGGCCCGCGGAATCGCTCGTGGAATCGCGGCGAGAAGCGTGCGCGTGCTCCACAATGCGAGCGCTACCCCAAAACATCCTCCGGTAAACGACGCCAGCACGCTTTCCGTTAAAAGCTGGGCGACAACACTTCGGCGCTTCGCCCCAAGTGCGGCCCGAATAGCTATTTCCCTCTGACGTGCGAGATTTCGCGCGAGCGACATGTTCGCGAGGTTCACGCATGCAATCAGCAATACGCCAGCGGCGACTCCGAGCAACAGCATCAGTGCGCTCCGGGAACTGCCCACAATGCGATCTTGTTCCATCACGACCTGGATGGATGTCCGTTGTGCATTTGTCTCCGGGTATTGTTTGGCTAAGCGCCGCGCAATAACGTTCATATCCGCTTGTGCCTCGGCAGGAGTTATGCCCGGTTTCAGACGCCCGACGACGCTCAGCCAACTATAGCCACGCTGGACCTTTGGTGCTCCTTTGTCAACGGCGGAAGTGACCCAAAGATCCCCATCGAACGTTGGTGGGAATCGAAAGCCAGGCGGCATGACCCCCACGACCGTGAATTCGTTTTGACCAATCTGAAGAGAACCCCCCACGATGGACCGGTCAGCATGAAACTGCTGGTGCCACAGCCGATCACTGATAAGAACCACGTGCCTCCCCGGCTGACTGTCCTGCAGCTCGAAACCACGGCCGAGCATCGGGTGTACCTGGAGAACCGATAGCAGATTCGCGGAAGCAACCACGCCGGGTACGTGCAGGGCGCCATTGCCTGTCGTCACGGTGAAGTCCTCGCCGTGATAACTCGCCATCTCGGCAAATACATGGTTCTGCGCGCGCCAGTCGTCAAAGTCTGGATATGAAGCGGGATTGCCGAAGCCGGGACCCTTCTCCTGGACAGAAAACAACCGGTCGGGTTCTCGATAAGGTAGAGGGCGCAACAACACGCCGTCAATGACACTGAAGATTGCAGTCGTTGCGCCGATGCCGAGCATCAGCGTAAGGATGGCAATCGCAGTAAATCCACGATCTCTTCGCAAAGTTCGCGCCGCGTATTTCAGGTCTTGGCCGAAGCGGTCCACTGTAGCCCATCTCCACATAGCCCGTACCTCCTCCTTCACCAAAGCCGCATTTCCAAATGCCCGCCGAGCGGCGTAGCGTGCCTCTTCTGCTGATAGGCCGTTCTCCTGCTGCTCAGCGGCCTCCATCTCCAGATCCGAGCGGAGTTCGCGCTCCAAATCCTGCTCGCGTGCTTTTCGCCTTCGCCCAAACAAGGTTCTCTACTCGTATCTCAGGGCAACCATCGGGTCAACGCGTGAAGCGCGCCGGGCGGGAATATAGCTCGCCAAAAGAGCGACAATAAACAGCAACAATGTTCCGGCCGCAAACGAGACAGGATCGAGCACTCGGACGCCAAACAAGAGCCTCGAGATATACCGCGCCACGAAGGCTCCGATTACGACGCCGAACAGAATACCCCAGCACGCCAACCGTGCTCCCTCGCCTACTACTAGCGTTTGAATTTCAATTGGCCTTGCGCCAAGCGCGAAGCGAAGCCCCATCTCTTGCGTGCGCCGCGCCACGGCATAGGATAGAAGGCCGTAGACACCGATAAGGGACAGCAGCAGTGCGATCACCGCAAAGCTGCCCATGAGGATCAGCGAGACCCGGCGAATCGCCAGCGACGCGGACACGACCTGCTCAAGAGTGCTGAAGCTCAAAATCGGCAGGCCTCGATCTACCGACCTAATCGCGTTCTGGGCAGAAGCGGCCAGCCGCATCGGGTCCGGTCCCGCGGGCACTCGCAGTATGAACACTCCGCTCGTTGAAGCGCCGCTCTCGATCTGGTAAACAGAATTGTAAACAGTTGGGGCTATTGGCTTATCAAGCGCTTCAATGTGAACGTCACCGACAACTCCGATAACGGTGAGATGCCGGCCGCCCCATTTGAACCCTTTTCCGATCGGGTCTTCTTTAGGCCAGTACTGCCTTGCCATGGTCTGGTTTACGATTGCCGTCAACGGCGATGCTGCCGTGTCTACGTCAGAAAACGTCCGGCCTCTTAGCAAGGGAATCATCATGACGCGAAAATAGTTGCCGCTGACAAGCGCGTTGTCGGCCCAGTGAAACTCGTCGGGAGGCCGGCCATCGATAACGAACCCAATCTGGCGTTCATCCGCAAGGGGCACATGCGTGGTTAGCGCAACGGCTGATACGCCCGGCAAAGATGACAAACGGGTTTCAATCGTGCGCTCCACCGCATGGCGGCGGTCGGGAGAATAGCGCTGCCGATTTAGCCCCGTGCGGACGATCAGCGTGTGCTGGGGATTGAAACCGAGTGGCACTTCGAGTATTCGAACGAAGCTCCTCAAAAGAAGCCCGGACCCGATGAGGACGACTACACAACAGGCGATCTCAGCCACGATCAATGACCGGGCAAGCCGCCGGTTACTGCTACTCTGTCCAGATTGCCTGCCTGACTGCTTGAGTGCATCATGCATCCCAGAAGTCCGAAACATCCAAGCGGGCGCGATGCCACAAAGAAGGCACGTGATTCCGCATACCCCGAACACAAACAAGAGCACCCGTACATCAATGTTCGCCGCCCTGATGTTGACTTCGTTTATCGAGGCGGTATCGATCAAGCGAAGTAAGGTATACGCCAGTGCGCATCCTGCTGCACCTCCGGCCAACGTGAGGATCGCCGTTTCCGTCAAAACTTGACGTATTACTCTGCCAGCGCTCGCTCCTAAAGCTTTCCGGATCGACATCTCTCGCTGCCGCGCTCCAGCCCGCGCCAGCAGCAAGTTGGCAACATTCGCGCAAGCGATAAGCAGAAGAAATCCAACCGCGCCGCCCAGTATCGGAAGGACAATGCGAGTATGTGGGCCGAAATCCGGTGACCAGGGTTCAGCGGCCGCATCCAGCCGAACGTTTCCGGAATAAATATTCGGGTGCTCTTGCTGGAACTGAGCTGCCACTCGCTTCACGTCATCTTGTGCTTGCGCGAGAGAGATGCCATCTCTCAGGCGGGCAATCATGCTGGTATCAAAGCTGCTGGCCCAATCGTTCAGTTGATTGCTAGTGAATGAAAGGGGAGCCCAAAGGGCTGGAGGTTCGCCGGGGCTAGCCGCCGTTAACGGGAAGATAAAGCCTCTGGGCATAACGCCCAGAATTTGGTAGGACTGCTCATTCAGGCGGATAATCTTTCCGATTACATGCGGATCTTCCGCATAGCGGCGTCGCCAGAATTGATAGCTGAGGATGACGACTTTCGCTGCGCCGGAAAGTTCCTCCTTCGATGTGAATGTGCGTCCAAGTAGCGGCTGCACACCGAGTGTCGGGAAAAGGCTCGCAGTGGCGCGATAGCCGGAAATGTGCTCAGGTTCCTCTTGGCTCGTTAGGTCGAAGCTGTCCGGCTGATAGCCAGCCACGCTCGAAAACGCACGGGTGCGATCACGATAAGCGGTGAACTCCGGCGGCGCTGCGCCAAGGTGACCTTCGCCCATCCTGGGCTCGCTCTGCCATATGCGAATGAGCCGGTTGGAGTCAGGGTAAGGGAGCGGGCGTAGCAAAACCGCATCCATCACGCTGAAAATTGCCGTAGTAGCCCCGATTCCGATTGCCAGGGTGAATATCGCAACGGCCGCGAAGCTTGGATTCTTGCGAAGCAGCCTACCCGTGTAGCGGATGTCTTGCACGAATCGCTCAATCGATGTCCAGCCCCCCATTTCACGCACCTCCTCCTTCCTCAAAGTTGCGTTGCCAAATGCCCGCCGAGCGGCATAGAGCGCTTCTTCTGCTGACAGGCCGTTCTCTTGCTGCTCAGTGGCCTCCAGTTCCAGATCCGAGCGGAGTTCGCGCTCTAATTCCCGCTCACGTTCTCTACGCCGACGCCAAAACATCCTTTAGCCTTCCTCAGCAGGCCACATGACACGAGCAATCGCGCTCGCCATCTGTTTCCATTTCGATTCTTCGGCCGCAAGCTGCTTCCTGCCTGCCGCTGTGAGCCGGTAATACTTGAATTCGCGCTTCGAGTCCTTGCCCGCAGGTTCCCATTTGGCCGCCAGCCAACCTCTCCGTTCAAGCCGATGCAGCGCTGGGTAGAGGGACCCGTGCTCGATCTGCAGCAGATCCTCGGTAGTCCGTTGAATGTGCTTCGCAATCTGGTGCCCGTGAGCGGGGCCGAATAGGAGCGTACGTAAGATCAGCATGTCCAGAGTGCCCTGCAACAACTCGATTCGGCTAGAAGAATCTTTCGGCATGTGGTTAGAAGATATTCTACCCAATAATAAACCGTCTGGGTAGACGATCTTCTAGCGCGTCTTGGCAGCTTCAGGCCCTTCTACAAAACCGGCGCTACTTCCAAAGCCAGGCACGGGAATTGCTCAAGCGAGGCATCCTGACGGCTGGGGCGGTTGGCTCGGGCAATATCAGGGGGCGTTAAAGCAAGCTGCCACGCAGCTTGAATATCCGGCGCAGGCACGCGGCAATGGCCGCACGCGCGACCGGTCCCGTGATCGATGAGATTGGCGTGATTATAAGCGACAGCTTGTTCTTCTATCTATATTGCATGGTACAAATAGGTAGAAGCCAAAGCTATGACCGAACCGTCGCCGAAATCCGATCTTCCGCAGGGCACGCTAGACCTCCTCATTTTGAAAATCATCGCCGTCCAGCCGGTGCATGGCTACGCTATCGCCCAGCGTCTGCAGCAGATCTCAGGCGAAGTGGTCCAGGTGCCCGGTGGCTCTCTCTACCCCGCGCTGCATCGATTGGAGAATCGTGGGTTTGTCAAATCCGACTGGAAAGAAACGGATACCGGTCGCGATGCTAAGTTTTACCGCCTGACAAAGAAAGGGCGGGCGCACTTGGAGGCACAGAGCGCGAGCTGGCGACGATTGGCCGAAGCGGTGGGCCTGATTCTCAACCTGGCAGAAGAGGGTGTGCGATGACGTGGTGGTCGCGCGTGTGGCGGCGAAGCAAATTGGAGCGAGACCTCGGCCGCGAGCTCCAATTCCACATCGCCGAAAGAATGTCTGCCCTTAAAAGCACTGGGCTAAGTGAAGAGGAAGCGCGACGTCGTGTGCGCCAGGAGTTCGGCGGCATTGAGCAGGTCAAAGAAAAATGCCGTGATGCTCGGGGAACACGATGGATTGAGGATCTGTGCCGGGATTTTCGCTTGGCAGTTCGTTCTTTACGGCGGACTCCGGGATTTTCTTTGCTCGCAGTTGCCGTTCTAACCTTAGGCATCGGCGCCACGACCGCGATGTTCAGCATTACCAGGACAGTGCTTTTAAAGCCACTCGCATACCGGGACCCAGGGCGACTTGTGACTATCTTGTTCTCAGCGCCGCAATTCTCTAACACGCTTTCGACCATCCCCGTTAACGCACAACATTATGAATTGTGGCGCGACCATAATCGCACGCTCGAAGAAATCAGCATGATTCGGCCGGATGCGCACATTTTGTCGGGTCGCGGGGACGCAGTACAGGTGAACGGCGTACGCGTCTCCCCTAATTTTTTCCATCTGCTCGGCATCCAGCCGACAATCGGGCGCGGCTTCATAAAAGGTGAAGATCAAGCGGGGCGCGAGCGTGTAGTTGTAATCAGCTACCGGCTGTGGCAAGAAAAGCTCGGCGGACGAAATGATGCATTGGGCCAAAGCCTTCTGCTAGACGGTCAACGTTACGAAGTGGTCGGAGTTATGCCGAAGGGTTTTCCGTTTCCGCGCGGAAAGCAGCTTTCGGAGCTTGAGATCTTGCCGGAACACACAGATTACTGGGTTCCGCTTGTATTCAGCAAAGATGATCTTGCAGGTCCGCTCGGCAACGAAAACTACATCGCGATCGCGCGAATGAAACCTGGTGTAACAACCGCCCAAGTGCTGGCAGACGTGACTGCTCTCGAAAAGGTGATCTCGAAGCGATACCCGGAGCCTTTGATTTTGATCCCCGTTATCCGGTCATTACAGCAGGCGATGGCGCGCGATGTACGGCTACCGTTGCTCGTGCTGACGGCCGCAGTCGCATCGGTCTTGCTGATTGTATGCATTAACCTAACGAATCTTATGCTCGTGCGTGCGATCGCCCAGAGACGGGAGTGGGCGATCCGGGTTGCCATAGGCGCACGAGCCAGCGAATTGTTGCGCAGTGCGTTCGTCGAGAGCTTGTGCCTTTCGATGACAGGTGGTGCACTCGGTTGCTTCCTGGCAATCTGGTTGGTGAAGCTCGTACAGGTCCAAGCACCCGTCGATCTTCCCAGAATCAATGAAGTCGCCATTGATGGGCCGGTGTTGCTGTTAGCGCTGACCTTGTCGATTGCAAGCGCCTTCATATTTGGCGTTTGGCCCGCCTGGCGCTCGGCGCAGGTCGATCCACAAGAGATTTTGCAGTCCGCAGCCAGAACAACGAGTGAAGGGCGGCGAGGACATCGCTCAGGCAAACTTCTAGTCACCGCTGAGGTCGCGCTCAGCACGATACTGCTTCTCACGGCCGGACTACTGATGCGCAGCTTTGCCGCGATCCTCAGCGTCAATCCAGGGATGAAAGTTCAAAACCTGTTGACTCTGCGGATTAACCTACCGCCGGACCGATACCACCAAGGGAAAGACATCATTTCGTTCTATAAACGGATGTCAGAGCAGGTTGATGCGCTCCCAGGGGTAAAGGCGGCGGGCCTGATATCAGATTTGCCCCTTACGGGAGAGAACAATAATAATCCTGCAATTGCTGGTGATCGGCCAGCACCACCGCTCAGCCAATGGCAGATGACGAATTACCGCTCGGCCAACAAAACATATTTCCAAGCAGCGGGGATACAGCTTAAAGAAGGCCGCGTCTTTGACGAGCGAGATGGGGATACGACAGAAGTAATGATCAGCGAGAATCTCGCAAAGCGACTTTGGCCTGGAGAGAGCGCTATCGGCAAGCCTGTCCGCATTTATAGCAACAAGAGACTGATGAACGTGGTCGGTGTCGTAAGTGCGACTTATGCCGCGTCGTTAACCCAACAGCCGACGATGATGGTCTATTTCCCAGATTGGCGCAGGCAGGATTTGAACATGTCGCTAGTTGTCCGGACAGAGAGTGAGCCCGAGAGCATCGCTGCAGCAGTCCAGCGCATCATACGTGGTTTGGAGCCGCAGGCCGCGATTCCTTCCATCCAGACGATGCGTCAAATCATGGCAACCTCTTTGTCCGAGCAGCGCTTCCAGGTCATCCTACTCGCCACGTTTGCGTCAATGGCTGTTGCACTCGCCTGCCTCGGAATCTACGGCGTGCTGGCCTTCGCTACAAGCAGGCGGACCTCTGAGATCGGGATACGAATGGCTTTAGGGGCTCGCCCGGAAGAAATTCTGAGGTCTACACTCCGATCTGGGATGTTGCCGGTGCTTATCGGCATCGGGGGCGGGCTCAGCATTTCCGCGGCTTTGGCACGGATCATGGCCAATCTACTATTCGGAGTGCGTGCTCTCGATCCTTGGACGTACGCAGGCACTTCGCTGGTGCTCTTGATAATCGCCGCGCTTGCGTGTTTGATTCCCGCGCGCCGTGCGGCGCGGCTGAACCCGATAGAAGCGTTACGTAACGAATAGCTCGCTTGCTTTTGCCATGTCACCGATCGCAAGTACGCGTAAATAGCCCGGTGCCATCGGTACCTTTCGTAATTTCAATCCGTAGCATCCATTCACCCCTTAGTTGAGCAGCAGCATCGCGGTTTACCAGAAATCGCCTGGCTCGCCGGGAAATTTGCGTTGCACCGTCCCTCGTTGCCATTTTCAATCCCTTAGTACATAGAGGGCGCAATTTTTCAATGTCGCGCCCCAGCGTTCGAGATTTTGGGAGGCAACATGCAGAATACAAACGACTTCGATCAACGAGTCCAGCAACTGCTGGACATGATCGGCGGCGAACCGCTGGCCGGCTCCGGGTTCGAGCAGGAGGAACCCGAGCCAGACTTCCGTTCCGAGGAGAAGGAGTAGCAAATCGTGGCGGCATCCACAATCCCAGCGAAACCGGCCGATACTGCTGCCGCCGCGAAGCGCGACTTCCGGCAGGAGGTGACCGATCGCATTATCGCGATGCTCGAAAAGGGAGCCGCACCCTGGCAGAAGCCTTGGAATCCAGGCGAAGCTTCGGTCGGCATACCGTTCAATCCAACAAGTGACCGCGCTTATCGCGGCGGGAACGCGATTCATCTCATGGCGACAGCCGTGAATCGAGGCTATGGCGATCCAAGGTGGATGACCTACAAACAAGCCTCAGATCGCGGCTGGCAGGTACGCCGAGGCGAAAAAGGAACACACATCGAATTCTGGGATGTGAAGCCCAACCGTGATGAAGATCCCGGCACCATAGATGACGGCCAGCGAGATCGCATTGACAGGCGGGAAGCTCGGCTAATTCACCGCGTTTACACGGTCTTCAATGCGACCCAGATTGATGGCGTCCCGGCATACCAGCCGCGGCAGCGAACCCCGTTCGAAGTCGTTCAGTCCGGCGAGAAAATACTCGAAAACTCTGGCGCGAACATTCGTCACGATCAAGCAGACCGCGCGTTCTATAACCGCTCGTCGGATAGCATCCATTTGCCGTCGAAAGAGGCATTCAAGGACGCCGCCGGGTATTACGGAACGACACTTCATGAATTGGCCCATTGGACTGGCCATCCTTCACGGCTCAATCGGGCGACCTTGAACGAATCGTACCGGTTCGGCGATCCCAACTACGCAAAAGAAGAGCTACGAGCCGAGCTTACAAGCGTGTTTCTCGCTGCGGAACGTGGAATTCCGCACGATCCAGAGCAGCACGCCGCGTATGTTGGGTCATGGATCAAGACGCTTCGCGAAGACAAGAACGAAATCTTTCGGGCAGCGCATGACGCATCCCTCGCCAGCGATTTCTTGCTGTCGTTAGAGCGCGACCGCTCGATAGCTGACGAAACTCTCGCGGCCGGTCCAGCCCTGGATTCCGTAACCAATTCGGGAGCACGCGAGCCTGCCTACGAGCAGGAATCGGCCAATCTCCAACGTGATCGCGAAGATTTGATCGACGAAGCAACCGGTCGCGGGATGGCAACACCCGATGCTGCCGGAAACGCTGCGACAAATCAGCCTGCCAAGAGCAATGAATTAAGTGCGGCACGGATGGTCGCCACCGGCACTCTTGGCGAATTCGCGCGTACCGTTGAAGCCCTTGTAGATGCCGGAAACTACCGAGGCGCAATTCTTGGCGAGACGGAGCACTATTTAGTTCAACGCCAATCCGCTGGAATGGCCGTGTTGCATCAGAAGGATTTGTTGGATCGCCAGACGCAGGTTGGAGAAGTATTCTCCATCAATTATTCAAACGGCAGGGGCATCGTACGCGAATTCCACGAGCGGGCAAAAAGCAACGAACTGAGCCGGTGAAAGTGAATCGATGAGCCGACAACCAGAACTATATCGCACACCAAGAAAGCCAGGCTATCTGGGCGGCTATAACTGGCGTGCAACGTGTTTCGGTCTGCTCATGTTGGTCGTGGTGAATTTTGCCGCCACTCAATTTATCGCGGCAAATTTTCAATGCCAGCCAGCACTGGGCAGACCCCTTATTCGCACCAAGGGTGGCGGTATTTATGAACCGTTCGCTTGGATGGTCTGGGGATGGCACAATTCGACATCACAAGATCCGAGAGTGCGAAAGCCGCTCTTTTTTGGCGAAATGCTGGTGTTTGTCGGCAGTTGCGCCTGCGTGGGTCTCTTCTTTATGGCCGCGAGCAGGCACTCCCGCAAGCTTATGGAGAATGCCGACGACCTCCACGGCTCCGCGCGCTGGGCGACCGACGACGACATTCGCGCAACAGGTCTAATGGATGCGCATCAGGGCGCATACGTGGGCGCCTGGCGCGCTGAAAATTCGACCCGCCTTCACTACCTTCGACACAACGGGCCAGAACATATTTTGGCATTCGCACCGACGCGCTCCGGCAAAGGCGTGGGCCTTGTTATTCCAACGTTGCTGGCTTGGTCCGAATCGGCCGTGATCTACGACATCAAGGGCGAGAACTGGGCGAAGACGGCGGGGTTTCGCGCTCAGCAGGGACACCTGTGTTTCAAGTTTTCACCCGTCGAGCAATCGAGCAGCTCCAGATTCAATCCGCTCGCTGAAGTCCGGTTATTCACGCCGCGCGATGTTTCGGACGCTCAAAACATTGCAAACATGATTGTCCGAACTGGCGAGGACAGTCCACAGGAGCGTTATTGGCAGGACGCGGCGGCTTCCATAACAACCGGCATGATTCTGCATGTCTGCTATGCGGCGGCGCGGGAGGGGCGCATCGCCTCGCTTGCAGATCTCGCGCATGTCTTTACAACTCCCGGTTCGAGCTTCAGAGATACACTCGCCGAATTGCTAAACGCCGAGCACGATCCAAAAGGCGGTCGGGGATGGCGGATGCCGACTGGCGAGAGGACAGTAACGCATCCGGTTGTCAAAGAGAAAGTTCAAGAAATGCTCGATAAAGAGGACCGCGATTTCGGCGGCGTGCTGAGCACCGCTAAGACGGCGTTGACCTTATACAGCGATCCTCTCGTAGCTCAGAACACTTCGGCGAGCGACTTTACGATTGCCGATCTCGTGAACTTCGAGCGGCCGATTTCGCTGTACTTAGTTGTCCCGCCATCGGACAAGATCCGGCTCCGGCCTCTGATCCGGTTGATTTTCACAATGATCGTCCACAGGCTCACCGAAAAGATGGTGTTCGAAGGAGCACAGCAGATTCGCAACCGTCATCGTCTCCTGTTGCTCATTGATGAATTCCCATCCTTGAACCGCATGGAAGTGTTTGCGGACGCCTTATCGTACATGGCGGGATACGGATTAAAAGCATATCTGATTACACAGGACATCCGGCAGATTGTAGATGCGTACGGAAATAACGAGAGCATCGTCTCAAACTGCCACGTAAGAATCGCGTTCGCACCCAACCAGGTGGAAACCGCTGAGTTACTTAGCCGGATGACAGGCAGACAAACGATTCAAAAGGCCAGCTACAACTTTTCAGGTTCTCGCTTCTCGCCGGTCATGGGCCATATGAACGCAAGCGTCGACTACGTCGAACGCCCGCTCATGACACCTGACGAAGTACTGCGGCTGAAGCCGCCGCAGAAAGAGGCGATCGGCGACACGGAGAAGATCGTTGCACCCGGTCAAATGTTGATCTTCGTGAGCGGCACATACCCGATCCTCGGCACCCAGATGCTTTACTTCCTTGATCCAGTACTCACCGCTCGCGCGAGCATACAACCACCCACTAAGTTCTTTGCGATTGAAGAGGGACGCGTAATGCCACAGAAGCCGGCTGGCCGCACGCGCAATAAGATCAGCAAGCCTGAAATCACTCCGGCTGAGCGCCTCACGCAAGCGGAGCTTGGATTCCTTGAGGAATATCACACGACGAAAGGAGCGTAAATCATCATGCAAATGAACAGGATCGAGATCGCAGGATATCTCGTCAAAAAGCCTGAAGTCCGATATCTTCCGTCCGGTATGCCCGTAGCTAATGCGCGGATCGGACAGACTTACCGCTTCCAAGACAATAGCCAGCAGTGGCATGAGCGCACGAACTGGCACAGCCTCTCCTTTTACGGCGACCTCTCAAAGGTCGCTTCGAGTTTTGAAAAGGGCGACAACATTTTTGCCGAGGGGACAATCGAGCAACGCGAATTCGTTCCGAAGGATGGCTCAAAGCGCATTGTCAATGAGATTGTCGTGCGCTACTGCCACGTGATTGCGCAGACGCGCGGAGCGGCGGCTAACGGTTCCGGCCAGGCGGCGGTAAACGGGGAATCGCTCCCAGACCTTGAAGGAGCGGCAGTATATGACAGCGATTGGCCTGTCCAGTGAGCCCCGCGAGCGGCGCATCACAATCGCTAGAGTAATCGGGCTCAGATGCGTAATTGCCTTGTTCATCGGTTTCCAGTTCTGCGACATCCTTGGGCTGCGAATCAACGCATCGCCTTCTTTGCCCCTTGGCTTGTATGTGACGAGCTCGGAACCGGGCGCCAATCTCGTTGAGTTTTGTCCCGCCGAACCTTTTGCCAGCCTCGCACTTTCGCGGGGTTATCGCGATCCAGGGGCGTGCAGCGATGGCGGCGCGCCGCTCCTGAAACCTGTCGTTGCGCGCGCCGGCGATTTGGTCGAGATGTCTACTGTGGGAATCGCGGTGAACGGTCATCTTTTGCCAAACACCGCGCCGCTCCGCAGAGATACAAAAGGCCGAGCCCTCACGTCGTGGCCAGTGGGCCGATACACGGTCAAGCCCGGCTTCGTTTGGGTTGCTTCTTCCTACAGCCCGCGCAGCTTCGATAGCCGTTATTTCGGACCGGTCGCGACCAGTTCCATTCGCGATCACGTGAAGCCGCTGCTGACAATGCGATGAGTGCGTTTCACCGTTCTGCAGCGGCACTGTTTGTCGGGCTTGCGCTTTCAACCGGGTATTCGGTTGCCATCACCGTGTCGGTGCTGATGCCGGCGCTTGCGCTCCGAGCAGAGTCCCGCCGAGCAGCATACGTTTCCGCGCTGTCATATCACGCCGGAGCACTTTGGCCGTTAATTCCCGGCGCAAAGAATTTCTTCGGCCCAGGTGTGTCGCCGTTCGCGGCTTTTGGGTTGTGGGCGGTTGCGGCGCTGTTGCTTGCACTGCCATGGCCCCTTGTCTGGTCGCGAAATGCGCGGCGATCCTTATGGCGTGCCCCAATTGGCCTGGCTCTCACCGTAATTCCGCCGCTGGGAATCATCGGCTGGGCCTCGCCGTTGACGGCAGCGGGATTTCTTTTCCCAGCGACGGGGTGGTGCGGTTTGTTATTTTGTGCGCTTCTGACGGGCGCTCTTGCGATTTGGCCCAAGCGGGCCACGGTTGCGGCGATTTGCATAGCCGGTGTAGCCAATCTGATGCACCCGCCGGAGCCGTCAGTTCCCGCAGATTGGAAGGCGATCAGCACGCATTTCGGCTCCATTGCCCACGGCGCACCCGATCCTTTGGTCGAATATCAGACGGCCGAGGAGATCCAGCGCGAGGCCCTATCCGCGCGCGCGTCCGTGATCGTGTTTCCCGAAACCGTAGTGCCCTACTGGACCGCATCAACGGATATCTTTTGGCAACAAACGCTCGCCAAGTTGAAGGCGAGCGGGAAAACGGTTCTCATCGGCGCACGGATTCCAGCATCAGCGCCGGTACCTGGCCCGGTTTACGATTTTTCCGCAGAATTGGCGACACTTCGCAGCGCGTCGCTGGTGCCATCGACCCGCTCGCCGGAAGCCGAGAAATGGTCGCCAACGTACTTTAACGGCGTCGTCATTCGCGGCGGCCAAGCGGGAATATTCCAGCAGCGGATTCCTGTCCCAGTGGCGATGTGGAATCCGCTCCGGCCGCACTCAGCACCGCTCCGGCTTGCCGGACCGGGCGTGATTCCGATTGCCGGGAAACGAGGCGCCATTCTCATTTGCTACGAGCAGCTCATCCTTTGGCCGGTACTAACTTCGATGCTTCGGCAACCGGAAATCCTAATTGGAGTCGCCAACGATTACTGGGCTGCGGATACAACGATCCCGAGATTCCAAAGCGCAGCAGTTGAATCCTGGGCGCGGCTATTCGGAATTCCGTACGTTTTGGCTGTAAACACCTGAGCGGCCGAGTGCGTACATCATTACGATTGAGATAAATTATCGGAGAGCAATGCAATGAGGTTCTGGTTTTTGCTTGCCGCCATGATGGGGCCACGCTTCTTTCGACGTTTCGTGCTTTTCTTTGCAATCGGGGCCGGTCTGCTGCTATATTCCTTGCTTCGAGCTTGACGCAGCGACGCCGGACGCATTCCTATCACCGATTCCTTTGGGTGAATCGGCCGATCACGCGAGCTGGTGAAGTAGGACCACTTCTTGACTGCTAGGAATACCCCGTCTCCATGATGCGTACCATCTTCGATTGGGAACGCTTCGCCAAATCCTGCACTTGGCCGAAGTGGATGAGTCAAACGCTATTTCGCGTAGGCCCGCTCGCTCCATCGCTCGAAGGTACTCAGGTAACTGCCACGCAGGGTCGCTGAAGGCGATCATCTGCACGATGATTGTTTTTGCATCGCTTATCTGGGCAATGGAGCGGAATGCAACTTCCGCATTGGAAAAATATGTTTTCAAATCCTGGTTGTTTCTATCGCCGAAAGTGTAGTAAGAAGCACCTTCTCCATCGAGACTGTTGGTAATCCAAAACGGCGCCGGGCTTTCTCGCCGTCCTTGAACCTGCCAACGGTGATAAAGAATGTGGACTCCCGGGTAAGGTGGAGAGGTGAGAATAAGCCTTGGCGGGTTCAATGATCTTACTTGCGGATCGTGTTCGATTCCGATCACAGTCCGATGTAAGCAGACCGGGCGGTTGGCACCCTGCGATCCGTAAGTTCTGAGCACGGCGCTGGCCGCTTTCGAATACTCCTTCGAGGATTTTGTCGCTTCGCTGGCCGTGGTTTGCAGCATCTTGCGGAACTCATGCACCGTCGGAATAGTTCGTCTATTGTCAAGCGCCCACTGAGCCGTTCGCAAAATAATGAGCCGCGCAAGTATTCGTTGATCGTCAGATCTCAGATATCGAAGAGACTCCAGCGCAATCGCGATCATCTTGCGCATCCGCCATGTCTCTCTCTTATCCAAGTGCTTGAGATAACCCAAGTCAATCCAATCTGAACCTACTTCGATCCTTTGTCTAATCGTCGATGCTGAAACGAGCGTTCGAGCCCAGGCATTCACAACTGCCAGATCGCGGTTCGACATCAGCAGAGTCTTCGCCTTGGAGACGAAAACCGCAAGACTGTTTATGTCACACCCGACTGCTTTGCGGCCGAGGACAGAGGCCTCGATAAGTGTAGTCCCGCCGCCCATAAATGGGTCAAAGACAAGCTGCCCCGGCTGCGTGAATGTCTCAATGACAGCGCGTACGAAATAAGGGGAGGATCTGGCAGGGTAACGATACGCATTGTGTGTCAGCCCAGAGATCTCGTCTGAGCAGTGAATCGCATCAAGAAGCTGCTGGTTCACGACTGGCCGCAACGTCTGTTAACCCCTCTCGCTGAGGTCCCTTCCGAACACCTGACTTGACCCATGTATCCACCTCTTCCCTATCGAACCGCCAGGCACGTCCGATCTTGTGGCCTGGCAACTCCCCCCGCATGAGCAGTTTGTAAAGCGTTGATTTCGGCATCTTTAAATGCCTGCTCAGATCGTCGATGTCTAACCATTCCGCCAATCAGTCCATTATACGACAAGTACGGAAAGTAGTGGAAAACAATAGAGCTTATCGGAAAACATTGGATAATAAAGGAAAATAGCGGGGACCGCCGTGCCGCTTGTTGCGGTTAATATGTTTCGGAAACCTATTGACAGCTTCCAGAAACAAATGTGAGAATCAGGGACATGCCGGTAGTCAGCGCGAATTTGACCCCGGCGGTTTTCACGGAACTGATGAATCTGGTCGACCAGGGGCGATATGCAACGCCCGAACAGTTCGTCAAAGTAGCCGTTTTCAATCAACTAACAGTTGAAAGAGCGGCAGTGGAAACTGCTGAAGGCCCGCTTTCGGGAGGCGTGGCGGCTGCGATTCAGAAGCGGAAGCCAAAGGCAGGACCCGCCGCAGTACTTCCGTCGCAGTGGAAGGACTCTGTGTTCGACGATTTGGATATAAAGGCGACACTTGATAGGCTTGCCCTTCCGCCAAACGGCGACTGCCGCGAGTTCCCTCATGTTCCTGAGGGTATTGGAATGCAGCCGATCTGGGGCCAGGTCAATCGCATGTTTCCGCTAAAGCTTGCATGTCGGTGGATCTTATTGCGAAGTTGCGAGGGTCCAGCTTGGCCAAAGCTGAACCTTGCGCTCGATCAGATACCTCGCGAGGCTGGGGTCGTTGGCCGTTTCTTGGAATCACTTGATGTGGCCGCGGGCCGCACGCGAGAAGAGGCGCTCTCCGCTGGGTTGCCTAAAGCTGGCAAACTTTCCTCATCCGACAGGTTTGCCGGTCAATATCTCGCGCGAGTAAGTAGGGCGGACAGAATCCATCCAGGCGTGGTTTTCCAATTGGGCCTAGCCTGCCTGGCCGGCGACGAGGTACAACTTACCTGCCGGGGGAAAGAGCTTGCCATGTTGGAGAATCCCGTGTTGGACCAAGAATTTACGTCAGCAAAGCAAACACTATCGGTAGAGGAGCGTTCCTTTTTGGTCGCGCACATCATTGACAGCGTGCCGGCGGAGCGCAACGATCAACTCTGTGTGTTGCGAGCGATCCGCGACGGCCACTTGACCCCTGCTGGATTGCTTTCTTATATCCGAGCTTCCTTCCCGCGCGAATGGTCAGACCTTGAGTTTCGTACGCATGTGTATGGAATCCTGGCTCGCCTCACCGAACTGGGCCAAATACGACGAGCGCGGGCAGGACGAAACGTTCACTACAGATTGACAGACCGCGCTTTAGAGATGGTTGAGCGACTCGGAAAGGAGAAGATCGCATGATAGGCGTCACCGATATCTCAAAGTACGTAAATGCAACGGAGTTTCTCGTAACTGCGACGAAGGCCTTACACTCGCATTCTGTTGAAAGCCTGCTGGAGAAACTCCCTATAGTCTCTGAGAATGACTACATCTTCCGCCCTGGAGATCACGCCGATGGATGGCGCGAAGGATATCTTCATTGGTTCCCAGTCGGTGCAGAGCGTGGAAATGCAGGTCGCATCAAGCTGGCTGGATCACCAGAGAATCCTATTGCTGAGCGGACGGTAAACGCCTTCGAGGCCATCATCGAACTGATGCGGCAGATTGAAATTCGAAAATTTCCATCCAATCAGCCGCCCCAAAATCCGCGTGAGGCAGTTGCAAGGTATTTTGACTTGCCACTGCTATCAGAGATACCCAAGCTCGGGCAGCCAATCCGGGGTGAAAAGCCAAGCAAATACATCCGGCAACTTGCAGCCGCAATTCGAGTACGGTTAGTTAGAGGCGGAAGTCCCTCGGAATACAGCGTAACGATCGAGGATGACGGGATCGGACAACAAGCGTCAAGAATCCACTCGACTCTCCTGTCCTTGGGTCAGAGCGACAAAGGGGATAAGAACTATATGATTGGCGTTTTTGGTCAAGGTGGATCATCGGCTTACTCGGTCTCGAAATATTCATGGGTAATCTCTCGGCGCCATCCAGACGTGCTCGATGGCGCGCCGGATGGGATCGGCTGGACGGTAATCAAGCACGTCTACCCTAAAGGTCGTCGAGATGACTACTTCGCATACCTGGCGGCGCATCCTGATGGCCGTGTACCGGTGCTTCCTGCTTCAGCGGCAGAACGGATCTCATTCAAACACGGCACAACTTTCGCACATATCGGTTACGACTTTGGCAAAACGGAACCAGCACGGCGGCTTTACTCATCCCTGAACCACCTTCTTTTTAACCCGGTTTTGCCGTACGAGTTGTATACGCGACCTGACCGAAGAGCAGATCCCATGTATGGTAACGGCTATCGTCTATCGCGGGCGTCGAAGCAACAGCCAGAATGGCTGGATAAGCTATTTCGGAACCAGATTGTTGAAGCCAAGTGAGGACAGTTCATGAAGAACCTCGTAGAACTAGACAAAAGCGTCATCGCAGAAGTAGATACAGGGCGGTGTTGGGGAGCGATTGAGGTTCGGCTCATCGTTGCATCGAAGAAGCCGGACGCTGCGGATGCTATCGAATCCGACGATGAAGATTACGAGCCGACAGAAGCCCCTGAAGGAGCGGGACCCCTGGACTCCTATCTTGAGCGGCCTAAGGGCAGGGGCTACGTCGTTTTTCTTGTGAACGGCCAGCGACATGAAATGCTCGACGAGTCGTTCGTAGGTCGGGAGCTTGGCTTCAAATATCTGAGATCACGCACTCTGGTTATAGTTGACGCTGACGGGCTTGCACCTGAAGCTATCGCTCAGCTCATACAAGGCTCGCGCCAGGGCTTCTACAAAGGTGAAGTCTTTGCGGCAGTGCTGGCGAAGATGACTTCAATGTTGAAGGGCGATCCGGATTTGAAGAAGCTGGAATCCGATGCGGAACAGGAAGTGGCTGAGCTTAAGAGCGGCGACGAAGCCGTCAAGAACAAGCTTGATCAGCTCATCGAGGGACATCATTCAGCGGGTCCACAGGAGCTGCCAGAGGGCTCGGCCGTGACCGCGGGACTTACATCCGCATATCCATTAAACGGCGCGACTTCCTCTTCTACGTTCGTGATCAATGCAGACTCTTCCGTCGGCTCCGATGCCTCTGGTCCGGTTCTCTCGATTGATCCTCATGGGAAAGTCATTCGTCTGCAGCCAAATGAGGCGAGAACAATCAAAGTATCATCGATGCCCGAATCGGATTGGCCATTGCTGGAAAGCCTCGAAATTCGCGTTGACCCATTACTGCCTGAACTGAAAATCACCCAGCAAGAAGCCGCCAGTGCGACTACCGTCAACCTAATGTTCACTGAGTCCGAAGATTTCCCACCGGAGGACTATCCCGTAATCGCGCAGTTGAGTTTCGTTGCACAATTCAACGGCCACACGGAGCCGAGATTGGAACAGCGCGAAGTAATCATTAGCAAACGCAAGACGAGGCAACCCCCGCCTCCTCCAAACCTGCGAGCGATTCCGACGTTCTTGCGGGTAGTAAGTCGACAGCCTGTTCAATTGCACGGCAACGGGCCGGCCACTCACATCAGACTGCGATGGGACGGCGAAGATGAATTGGCTGCAGGCACACAACCGAAGTGGAAGTTTCAAGGTAGATGTGCTTCTCATCCGGACTTTCCAAAACCTATCTTTACGTTGCCACGGAGAGGCAACTTTGAAGCGCTTCTTGAGACTCCAGCGGATCTGCCTCCAGATGAGGAGTTGACCTTTCAAATTGAGGCAATAGGGCCGAAGGGCGCAATATTGGCCACGTCGTTTCAAGCTGTTGTAGCAAAACCAGCCCAACCAGCCGGTCCTCGGAAGATATCTGAAGAGAGCGTCGGAATGCATGGCCGTAGAGCGCCTTATGACTTGAAATTTGTTACGGAAGCTGAATGGAAAACGACCCCTTGCTGGAGTGGCACCGAATGGACATCTGCCGATGCAGGATGTTATCAGGAGCCCACGCAATCAAACCCATTGGTGCTCATCATCAATGAGGACTGCGGTCTACTGAAGAGCGCACGGGATGCAATGATCGGCCGCAAACTGGACGAATCAACAATTAAGCGGCGCGTTAACAACTACACTGCTCACATTGCTTATCATCTCTGGCAAATGTATCAGAGCGTGCAAACCGCGAAGGACGCGAATCTCGTAGACGAAACGATGGCGGTCCCAACTGATGATCAGCTCCGGGGCGAAATCGACAGGGTTTCAGCAACGCTTATTAACTTAATGGAGCAGGACCTACGTGCGGGAAAATCGAATTTGCTATAGCGCTAGTTGCAACCCTGCCTTCGACGCGACCGCGCGCGCAAACTGCGGGACCGCGACATGAAGTGTACTCAGGAGCCGAGGCAGCGTCCGGTTAATCGTTGCTGCTTGGTCCTGAAGCTTCGCGATTGCCTCAGCCGGGCAAATCTCGAAAAGGTTCAAGAGGAATTCATCGGGATGCTGCGCTTCGATGCCCCATTCCAACAAACTCTCCGGCGGAAAATCCCGCAGGTTTGAGGTCACGATCACATGCGCACCGCATACAACGGCGGCAGCAAGGACATGGCGATCTTTGGGTTCGTTCTTCATCGATGCGACTAGTTTTTCGTAGCCTGTCACAGCAGCCTCGGGGAAGTGCCCGCGCACCTGAGCGAGTAGATGCGATATTTTTTCCGGGGACAGCTTTCGGCGACTTTCCAGATTACGCGCCACCTCCCTCCAAATTTCATCGGACCATTTGGGCACGTATTGGCGCGGCGTCTCACCAAGACGCAGAAGGGTGTCTCTTAGTGATGCTGGCCAGAGGACGCACGCATCCAAGATGGCAATTAAATCACTGGAGCTTGCGGAAGGCAATCAGAAGTCGTCGTAGACGCCGTCCTTTACGGCGTCGCGAGCCATTTCCTGGATGGCTTCATGCCGGCGGCGATCGCGTTCGTCTCTGTAGTTGATCAAATCTTGCAAGTAAACCCGCCGATGAGTTCCCACGCGATGAAAGGGAATCCTCCCCTCATCCAGAAGTCGGACAAAGAACTGGCGCGAGCAGCCCAAGAAATTCGCCGCTTCCTGCGTGGTCATCTCCTGAGCCGCCGTAGCCAGCGAGATGGCGCGACCAGTCGCCAAGTCTCGGATGATTTTCAAGAGAGCCTTGTATGGCTTATCAGGCAATGCCACCCGATGCAGACCGGCGGAATCAGCGACCGCAACCCCGCTTTCCGAGAGGACGTGTTGCAGTTCCGCGAGTTCGGCCTTGTCCAGGTCGGGAATGACGGCTGGTTCCAGAATAGACGACATAGAATTAACCGCTATAACTGCAACCATGATACCTAGGCCAAACGAACTACCGCAACCGCACGAAATTGCCTCGCGCAAGCCTGGTTCCACAAGCGCCCGAACAATATCCGAACACGGGCAAGCCGAAACCAGCCCAAATCGTCCTACACAGTGCTAACAACCCAAGCCTTAAGATGCCATCAATTCAGACACTTACGCAGTCCCTAGAACCACTTCTGCAGATCGGTAGGCAGCCCTGAAAAGGCTGGCGTCGGCGGTTCGATTCCGTCCCTGGCCACCACCCATCAAGCCCTCTCCCGCACTCCGAAATTCGAAGCAGTCTGGCAACAGCGTTTTCAGTAATCCGGTCGAAGTTCAGGCAAGTTCCGGCGCGGGTTCGGCTGTGACCGGCTCGTCCTCCGGTTGCCCGCTCGATGGTTTCTGGAAGACGAAACGTGCGGCAATGGCGGCTCCGATCAAGGCGAATGCGGCCATGAGAAATGCTGCTCGATAGCCGTGGCGGTCGGCAACGCGCCCGGCTACGAACGAACTCACGCCCACAAAAAGGTCGTAGAACGCACTGAGAATGCTAACCACCGAGCCGTGGCGCTCGGGCGGAGTGCGGCGCAGAACGGTGGATGCCACGGACGACCAGGGGAAAGAAAAGCCGAGTCCGAGAAGGCCAGTTCCAGCGATAGACAGGGCCGGCGAAGGCGCGGCGGCAATGACCAGCAAGCCGACAGCCATGGCCAGAATGCCGCAATAGAAGGTAATGGCCGCATGAATGCGATCGGGCAGGCTGCCGAGGAAAAATCGCGAAAGGAGGATCACCAGCGCGTAGGTGGAGAAGGCCGCGCGTCCGGCTCCGCCATGCTGCGCCAGATGCAAAATCAGGAACCCGGCGATCACCGGATATTGCACGTTCACGAAACCGATCGCTAGTCCGGGTACAAGCAGCGACGAGAACTTGAGCGCGCGGCGTTCCTTGTGGGCATGCGGATGGAAATCCTCGCGAACCAGAAGCGCAAGTCCAAAAGCTGCCGATGCGGCCAGCAACTGCACCCAGGCTGCGTGGGCGAAGCTGCCGGCCAGCGCTCCAATGACCGGACCGGCTGAGATGCCGCCCCAGATCCCGCTCGATACATAACCTAGCGCCTGGCTGCTGCGCGCGACGCCTCCCAACTCGACCGCCCAGGCCGCGGCTCCGGTATAAAGACACGCTTCGCCGAATCCTTGCAGAATACGCGCCGTGTAAGCGCCGGTGAGTCCGATCGGGAGCACGTAGATCGCTCCGGCCAGCGCACAGCTTGCCAGCCCGGCGAGAAAAGTAACTTTACGCCCGCGCCGATCCGCGAGAGGGCCGGAGAAAAAGCGGCTGCCGAGCGCGATGAACGAAAAGATGCCAATTACGGACCCGACCACCTGATCCGAGCCGCGCAAATCGTGTTTGATGTGCGGACCCAAGGCAGGCAGAACCGTACCGATGCCCAGAAAGCCCAGGAAGGTGGCGCTGATCAGCAACCAGAAGCGCGCATCGAAGCCGCTGGCACGAGTGGTCATCCCCTGCTCCTGAGGGTAGCGAACATTTCTGCTTGAAATTGATCTGCCGCGCCAATGCTCTAAATGCCGAACAGCATGTTTTGGAACAAATCGAAATCGAAACGCACGTGGAAAGAACTGCTCAAAGGAGAGGCTCCGATCCAACTGCCGGCGGCGCACGATGCCCTAACCGCCAGGTTGATTGAACGAGCCGGTTTCGTCGGGTATCAGATCGGCGGCTTTGCACTGGTTGGCGCTCGCCATGCTCTGCCCGATATCGATCTGACGCGCTTTGCCGAGCAGTCCGCCGGCGTGCGGGATATCATCGCCGCGTGCTCGCTTCCTGTTTTGGTGGATGCGGATGATGGTTATGGCGATGTGAAAAACGTGACGCACACGGTGCAGTCTTACGAAGCGATGGGCGTTTCGGCGATTTTCCTGGAGGACCAGGTTTCGCCCAAACGCTGCGGTCACATGAGCGGTAAGCGCGTGATTGCGCCCGAAACCATGGAAGAGCGTATTCGTGCGGCGGCAGCGGCGCGCCAGAGCAACGATTTTTTCCTGATCGCGCGAACCGATGCGCGCGAACCGGAAGGCCTCGCCTCCGCGTTGCGCCGGGCGGAGCGTTATGTGAAGGCAGGAGCGGATGGCATCTATGTCGAAGCGCCGAAGAGCGTGAAGGAACTGGAGGAGATCGGCAAATCGTTGTCCGGTGTGCCGCAGATGACCAACATGTTCGAAGGCGATAACGAGACACCTTGGCTCACTCCGAGAGAGTTGGGCAAGCTCGGCTTCTCGATGATTCTCTATCCGACGACGCTGCTGTTTCAGGTTGTCCGCTGCCTGGAGGAAGCGCTCAAGAATCTGCAGGCTGGTAAAGAGGCTCCTGCAAAGGCTCGGGTCGACATGAAGCAATACGAAGAAATCGTAGGGCTGCCGTACTGGGCCGAAATTGAAAACCGGTTTCAGCATGGGCAGCAACAGTAAGTCTCATTCAGTACTCATCTGCCCTTGCGAATGGCGCTGCGATCATGTTACTCTGCCAGAGCGTCACTGATTACTGAGGAAAGGAGGCACTCTTTGCGGTTCACTAACTATCAAAAATCCAGTTACTCGAATACCCAGCGGATGTCGCGGTGCCTTCATTCCGGTCCCGCCTTTCCGCTTTAACCAAAAGCTCTTTTAATCCGCAACAACTCTGCTCTCCGTGCGTTCGTGCACGGTGGTGTAATTACTCGTCCGTCTTATGGCACTTACTGCTTGTAGGTCAACAACTCTAAACTCCGACCGCCCCGGCGCGAGGATACTCCAGCTCACGCCCGCTCAGGACAAAGCGGCCGGCGAACTGCGCGATGCAATCGCCGCGGTCGATGTGTGCCTGCTGAGCGGTGATACCGGAACCGGCAAGACCACCGTATTGCGCCGTCTCGCGTGTGAGCTGGACGGCTCGTACGTCGCGATCGGTGCGTTTCTTCCCCGGCTGCGCACGCGTTCACCTTTTGCGATCGAGGAGAGCGTGCTGGAGACCCTGGAGACGGCGCTCGCCGATAATTCATTGCTGCTCGTGGACGACCTGCAGTTTCTCTCCGCCATCCTGCGCAGATATGAACATCCGCGCGCGTATCTTATCGACATTGTTTTAGAAACACTGATAGAAGCAGCCCGGCAGCACGGAACCAAACTCGTGTTTTCAAATGAAGAAGAGGACGTTCCGCCGAGTGTCAAAGCCGTTGCACTCACAACCGAACTGGATGGCTTCACCGAACAGGACTTCGGCTGTATCTGCCGCCATTACTTAGGAAGGGCCGCCGATCTGCTCGATTTCGATAAGTTGTTTCGCTTCGCTCCAGCCTTGAACGGACATCAGTTACGAAACGCCTGCCTGTGGTTGAGCCGCAGGAACAATGTGGTCACAACCGACGATTTCGTTGAATACCTGCGTACGCGCAATCTCGTGAGCAATGTCGATCTGGAAGAAGTCGAGCCGGTAACCTGGAGCGATCTGAAGGGAATGGAGGAGGTCGTCGAAGAGTTGGAGGCAAAAATAGCGTTGCCGTTTGAAAACGAGGCCCGCGCTCTTCAACTCGATCTCAAGCCGAAGCGCGGCGTTCTGCTGGCCGGCCCTCCAGGAACAGGCAAAACGACGATCGGCAGAGCATTGGCGCACCGGCTTCAGGGAAAATTCTTTCTGATCGACGGAACGGTGAACGCAGCAAGCGGCACTTTTTTCGATGAAGTCGAAAAGGTGTTTGAGGCTGCCAAGAAAAACGCTCCCTCCATCATCTTCATCGACGATGCGGATGTCATCTTCGAATCCGGGAATCATGGATTGTTTCGGTACCTGCTGACCATGATGGACGGGCTGGAGAGCGTCAGCTCCGGCCAGGTCTGCGTCATGATCACGGCAATGGATACGACCGCATTGCCGCCAGCGCTGCTCCGCTCGGGTAGGGTCGAACTTTGGCTCTACACGCGACTACCAAATGAGCAGGCACGCGCCGCGATTTTCCGCGAACGGCTGATCGAGCTGCCTCCCCCCGTCAAGGATGCGGATGTGGACCTGCTCGCGAGAAAGAGCGCCGGCCTCTCGGGTGCAGATCTGAAGGCAGTCATCGAAGAAGGCAAACTGCTGTATGCGCACGCTCTCGTGAAGGGTCGGCCAGGCGCGCCCGTCGAGTCGTTCTTCCTGCGCGCAATTCAAAACAGCCTTCGCAACCGGCGCAGCTATGGCAAACGGGCCGGTTCTGGTGCTGGTCCGAGCCGGTTCGGATTTCCAATCAACGAATCAGGCGGTCCGGCGTAATCTTGAAGTAATCCATGGCCGAACTCTATATCGGTGAGCGCGCGAGGCGCGGGCGCGCGCTCTACCTTCTGCTGATCGTTCTTGTTCTCCTGCTCTGCTCCCGCTTCATCGCCGGCACGCTCATCGACTACGAGTGGTGGAACGAAATGCATCAGCTCGACACCTGGTTCAGCCTTCTCCTTTACGGCTGGGCTCCGGCGCTATTGGCCGCACTGCTGCTTTTCATCGCTTTCTTCGGCGCTTTTCGGGCGGGCATTCGTCACCTGCCGCGCAATACCGTTCTGTTCGGTTTCATCGGTGCCAGGCTGCTGAATCGAATCGCGCTGCTCGCCTTCGCCCTGCTGGCACTCTTCGTGGCCAACGCCAATGTCGAGAGCTGGACGGTGGTTCGCTACTTTGCAGGGCTGCGCCTGACTTCAAACGCGGGCGAGTATGCAGATCCGATCTTTCACAAGCCGCTCACTTACTATTTCTTCGGGCTGCCTTTCTACAATTTATTGCTGCAGGTTCTGCTGGTCGGCACGGTCCTGGCGCTCATCATCTACTGGGCGGCGCGCAATATCCAGAACATTCAGCTTCATATTCCGCAGTTTCCGACCGCGCCCGGCGAACCATTCCGCCTGCCCGCACTGCCGCTGCGCGAAAGCTTCAATGCTCAATTTGTGCGGATCGCGATTGCGATTTTTCTATTTGCGTTAGCCGTAAAGATTTTCCTCGATCGATACGCGCTGCTGCTTGCCGACCATGGCCAGCACCTGGTCGGGATCAGCTGGATCGCTGATCATCTGGTCATTCCGCTGCAGTGGCTGCTGATTTTTGGCGCGGTCGCGGCGGCTGGGTTGGTCTTGGCGCGGCGCGGAAAACTTGCGCTGTTCCTTTTGATTCTGATCCCGGTTCGCTTCTTCTTGCCGCCGCTCGTGGAGAGCCTTTACGTTCGGCCGAATGAACTGGCGCTCGAGCGCCCCTACATTCAGCATCACATCGACGCTACGCGCTCCGCCTATGGCCTGAACCGGCGGGTAAAGGAGATGGCGGAGGAGGCCGAGCCCGAAATCCCGATCGATGTGAACCGGCATCGTGCCGTGCTCGATAACGTGCGCCTCTGGGACTGGCGCGCTTTTCATGACACGATCTCGCAGATTCAGCCGCTACGGCCGTACGTCTACATGGACACCGACGTGGATCGCTACATCATTGACGGTCAATTGCGCCAGGTGTTGATCGCACCGCGGGAACTCGATACGCGCCAGCTCGGACCGGCTGGGGGCCGCTGGCTCAACACGCACCTGATGTACACGCACGGCTACGGGATCGTTATGGCGGAAGCGAATCGCATTACGCAGGACGGCTTGCCTGTGCTGTTCGTTAAAGATGCGCCTCCGGTAGTCACAACCAAGAGCCTGCGTCTGACACAACCCGAGATTTACTACAGCGAAATCGCACACGAGCCGGTGTATGTGAATACGGCGCAGCAGGAATTCAATTATCCGTCTGGTTCCGAGAGCAAGTACACGAACTATGCGGGACCGGGCGGCTTCCCGATCTCGTCCCCATTGACTCGGCTGGCCGCCTCAGTACGATATGGCGATCTGAATGTGCTGCTGACTTCATACCTGACGCGCGGCAGCCGCATGATGATTCACCGCGCAGTGGAAAACCGGCTCCATCAGCTCGCGGGCTTCCTGACCTGGGACACCGATCCCTATCTCGTGCTGACCGATGCCGGGCGGTTGGTCTGGATTGTCGATGGATACATGTCATCCGACGCGCATCCCTACTCGCGCGCGCTCAGCATCGGCAGCGACGGCGAAGAGTTCAATTACATACGCAATTCGGTGAAAGCAACCGTGGATGCGTACTCGGGCGAAATAAACCTGTACGTCTTCGATCCTAGCGATGTATTGATTGCGGCGTACCAGCGCCTGTTTCCGCAGTTGTTCAAGCCAGAATCGGCGATGCCGGCCGATCTGCGCCGTCACGCACGTTATCCCGAAACGCTGTTCAGCGCGCAAGCCGAGATTTACCGGACCTTTCATATGCGCGATCCCGAGGCGTTTTACAATCGCGCCGATTTGTGGGATCTCGCCAAGACCGGATCGCGCGGAGCGGAAGGCGCGGTGTCGGTGTCGCCCACCTACGTGGTGGCCGCGCTGCCCGGAAGCGACACGCCTGAGTTCATGCTGATTACGACCTTCACGCCGGCGAACAAAGACAATCTGATCGGCGTGATGTACGCGCGCTGCGACGGAGAGCATCTGGGAGAATTGCAATTCGCGCAGCTGGCCAAGCAGAACATCATCTACGGACCGATGCAGATCGATGCGCGCGTGAATCAGGATCAGAACATCTCGAAGGATCTGAGCTTGTGGAATCAGCAGGGCTCGCAGGTGCTGCGCGGTCAGACGCTGGTGCTGCCGATCGACAACAGTTTCCTGTACGTCGAGCCGATTTACATCCAGGCTTCGCAGGCCAGTATGCCGCAATTGAAGAAAGTCGCGCTGGCGATGGGCAACCGGCTGGCATATGCCGATACCTACGAGCAGGCGTTGTCGCAATTGACGGGCGAGATCGAGCAGGAGGAACAGCCGCAGCAAACAGCGGCGGCGCAAAACACTGCACAAACGACGAGTGCGGTCAGAAGCCCGGCCGACGCCACACTGGATCAGATCCGGGCGCACCTGGCGCGCTACCGGGAGCTCAGTGCGCAGGGGAAATGGTCCGATGCCGGCAAGGAGCTGGATGAGATTCAGCGGCTGCTGACGAAATAGCGATGTCGAGACGCCGCTTTTTTGTCTCGGAGGTGCGCCGTGGCACCGCGGAACTCACCGGCGCGGAGGCCGAGCATCTGGTACGAGTTCTGCGCGCCGAAGCGGGCCAGGTTTACGAGCTCTCCGATAATCAGCGCGTCTATCTCGCCCAAATCGAGAGTGCGCGTAAGTCGCTCGTGTGCTTCCGTATTCTCGAGGAACTCGCTTTGCCGGCGGCCACGGTGCGCGTCATATTGTTACCTGCGATCTTCAAGTTCGATCGCTTTGAATGGCTGGTGGAAAAGGCGACTGAGCTGGGCGTAGACGCGATTCAGCCCTGGGAGGCCGTACGAAGCGAAAAGGGGCTCGCCCAAGCCGCAGCCAAACGGATCGAACGCTGGCGCAAGATCGCAATCGAGGCGAGTCAGCAGGCGCGCCGCGCGCGCTTACCGGAAGTGCGCAGCGTCAGCTCGCTGCGAGACGCTTTGCAAACCGGCGCACAATACAAATTGCTGCTCGATGAAGATAGTGGTGCGCCTCCGATCGTGAGCTGTCTCCGCGCGCACGCGGAATCGGTCTCGCTGATCCTCGGTCCCGAAGGCGGCTGGACACCGGCTGAAAAAGAGCAGGCCATCGCGGCAGGCTGGCAGCCTTGCTCGCTGGGCAACACCATTTTGCGCGCGGAAACGGCCGCCATTGCAGCGCTGGCTGTCGTGCGCGCCTTCGCCGCGGCTAACCCATCCCATTGCAATCCATCCTCTTTTAATCCAGCCCCTTCACTTTAACTTTCACTTTCCAGCCGAGTGCTCCAAACAGATCTCCGAGCGCGCTCTGCGCGTTGGCGCGCGCCTGATCAAGCGCACCCATCTCAATCGCCGCTTGCCGGATGTCATCCAGCGCTTTCAGCCGTGCTTTGTGCTCGAGATCGGGATCGGGCGCAACCCACGGGGTCCACCAGGTAATGTGCCGGTCCCAGACTTTGGTCTTCTTCTCGTCGATCGAGGCGTTCAGAATTTCGGACGGCGGCAGCGTCAGCGTGAGCGCGCCGGTATCGTCCGCGGCCACATCGGCGCTGGTCACTTTGTGCAGATCGATGCCGGCCTGCACCTCCCCTTCCACCATCAGCAGAATCGACTCTTCCCCGACCGGCTGCTTTTCTTCCGTCATTCCCACCACGCGCTGGATGCGGTAGCGCACGGTCACCAGTTGACTCAGCCTCTGCACCTGCAGCACGATGGTGTCCTGCGAAGCGTTCGAGCCCGCACGGTGCATCACAAACGTATAACCAAGAAGCGAGAGAAACGCCACCAGCAGCAGGAGCGCAATCAGTTTCCAGGTGCGCGGATTCATGCGAGTTTATTGTCTCTAACTCGCTCAGTATCGTGAAGAGGTGGCGGATTCGCGTCAGAACCTGGCATCGCTGGTCGACGACTTCGAGCGGCACCGTTCGGACATTGCGATCCAGGCACCTCGCGGTTTGCGGCAGACCCGGACGACTTATGCGGAACTCGCTTCGCTTGCCCGCAGGTTCGCGGCCGAGCTCGAATTGCGCCAGATCGGTAAAGGCGAGCGCGTTCTGCTCTGGGGCGAGAACAGCGCCGAGTGGGTTGCGGCTTTTTTCGGGTGCGTGCTGCGCGGCGTCTTGCCGGTGCCGCTCGATGCCGCCGGTTCGCGCGAGTTTGCCGCGCGTGTTGTTACGGAAGTTGCGCCGCGGCTTATCGTGGCCGATCGCGAGCGAGCCGAACAGATAAACGCCACGCTGGTTTTGGAGGAGCTGCCGCGCTCCCTGACCGCACGCAAAGCAACAGCGCTCGAAAATCTCGTTCCCGACGATCCCCTGCAAGTCATTTTCACCTCCGGAACTACCGGCGAACCGAAGGGGATCGTTCATACGCACGCGAACGTGCTGGCCAGCATTGCGCCGATCGAGCGCGAGATGCAGAAGTATTTACGATATGAGCGATTCTTCCACCCGATCCGTTTCTTGCACACGCTGCCGCTGAGTCACGTCTTCGGCCAGTTCATGGGCCTTTGGATCCCGCCTCTGCTGGCGGCCGAAGTGCATTACCAGAACCGGCTGGTTGCCTCCGAGCTCGCGGTTCAGATTCATCGCGACCGTATCTCCGTGTTAGCAACTGTGCCGCGCGTGGTCGAGATGATGCGCTCTTATCTCCGCGAGCGCTTCGCCGATCTCGATCAGCGGCAGCAGACTGCCGGGCATTTGAAGGCATGGCAGCGCTGGTGGCACTTTCGCGATGTCCACCGCCTCCTCGGCTTCAAGTTTTGGGCGTTCATCTCAGGCGGAGCCGCCTTGCCGCCCGAAACGGAGCAATTCTGGAACTCGCTCGGCTTCGTCGTCGTACAAGGCTACGGAATGACCGAGACGACCGCGCTGGTCACGCTCAATCATCCGTTCAAGCCCGCTCAGGGCACCATCGGCCAGGTGCTGCCCGGCCGCGAAGTGAAGCTCAGCGAAGAAGGCGAAGTGCTTGTCAAGGGATCGAGTATTTCGAACATCACCTGGCAGAACGGGCGCGCGCACCGCACCGGCGATGAATGGCTGCACACGGGCGATCTGGCCGAATTCGACGAGGCCGGCAATCTTCGTTTTCGCGGCAGGAAAAAAGATGTGATCGTTACGGCTGCCGGTCTGAATATCTATCCCGAAGACCTCGAGCAGGCCCTCGCTCGTCAGCCCGCAATCAAGACCGCAGCCGTGATTGAGAGCGATTCCGGGAACGGTCCTGAACCGGTGGCAGTGATCGTTGCGGCTGATCCGGTCCGTATTGACGAAGCAGTCGAAAATGCGAATCGCGAGCTGGCTTCGTTTCAACAGATTCGACGCTGGCTCATCTGGCCCGACCCCGATCTGCCGAGAACATCCACCGGCAAAGTGCTGCGGCGCGAAATCGTCCGTCGCATGGCAGCCGGTGACGCCGCGTCGGAGGCGCGCGGAGGCGCCGATCTCAATCTCGACAGCCTGGGACGCGTCGAACTGCAGGCAAAGCTGGAACAGCAATACGGGATCGTGTTGGACGACGCCGCATTGCAGGAAGTGAAGACGAAAGCCGATCTCGACCAGCTGGTTCGCACGGCGCCGGCGGGCGAGCGCCGCGATCCGCATCTTTATCTGCACTGGCCCTGGCACCCGCTGCAGCAGCTGATACGCGCGGCTTTCATAAACGCGATCGCCATGCCGTTTGTCTGGTTCCTGGCCACCCCGCGCGTGCGCTGCAACAGCGAGCCTCTCAGTGGACCGCTGCTCCTGGCTGCAAACCACCTCACGTCTTATGACGCAGCTTTTGTTCTTTATGCACTTCCCGTTCGCCTGCGCAGCCGCGTTGCCATCGCCATGTCGGGCGAGATGCTGCTCGACATGCGGCGCGCGCGCAATCAGGGGAACTGGTTTCTCAACCTGCTCGGCCCGGTCGCTTACTTCCTCATTACCGCGCTCTTCAACGTTTTTCCGCTGCCGCAGAGATCCGGTTTCCGGCGCAGTTTTCAGCACGCCGGCGAGGCCATCGATCGCGGCTACAGCGTGCTCGTATTCCCCGAGGGCCACCGCTCCGAAGACGGCAATCCGCAACCATTCCGAACCGGTTCGGGACTCCTGTGGAAAGAGCTCGGCGTCACTGCGCTACCTGTGTTCATTGCGGGTCTCGGTGAGCTCAAAGCGAAAGGCGGGCGTTGGTTCCGTTCCGGTAAAATCGAAGTACGCACCGGCGAGCCGCTCCAACTGGAGCCGCACCGTTCGCCGGAAGAACTGACCGAAACGTTGCGCCAGGGCGTATTTGGCCTGCTGGACGAGCGCAGCTCCGCTATACAAACAGCGGAATCTCCGATCAAGGATTAGTAACCAACTAATGGCTGAAATCATCAGGGCCCGTGTGAGAGAAGGGCTGCCGCATCCGCGCGGCGCTTCCTGGGACGGTAAAGGCACAAATTTCGCACTCTTTTCGGCGAACGCGACGAAAGTCGAGCTCTGCCTTTTCGACGCTTCCGGGCAAAAAGAAGTTGAGCGTATCGCGCTGCCGGAATATACCAATCAGATCTGGCACGGCTATCTGCCCGATGTCACACCGGGAACGATCTACGGTTATCGAGTACATGGTCCATATGAACCGGCAGCGGGTCACCGTTTCAACCCCAACAAGTTATTGCTCGACCCATACGCCGGGGCACATTTCGGCGAACTAGTCTGGAATCCGGCGGTCTTCGGCTACAAAATGGAGACCGGCGACGACACCACCTTCGACGAGCGCGACAGCGCGCCGTTCATGCCCAAATGCACGGTGGTCGATCCGGCCTTCACCTGGCAGGGCCGCCGCGTCCACCGCAAGCAGCAGACCCCCTGGGACGACACGCTCATATACGAACTCCACGTCAAAGGCTACACGCAGCAACATCCTCGCGTGCCCGCAAAGCTGCGCGGCACCTACGCCGGACTGGCCTCTCGTGAAGTCCTCAACTACATCAAGTCGCTCGGTGTCACCGCTGTCGAACTCCTCCCAATTCATACCTTCATCAACGACAGCCACCTGCTCGAAAAAGGCCTTACTAACTATTGGGGTTACAACACCATCGGCTTTTTCGCACCCGATCCGCGCTACGCGGCAAACAAGAAAGACAGCCTGCGCGAGTTCAAGCAGATGGTGGCGAAATTCCACGACGCTGGGCTCTCCGTAATCCTCGACGTCGTCTATAACCACACCGCCGAAGGCAACGAGAAGGGACCGACTCTCTCCTTCAAAGGCATCGATAACGCCAGCTACTACCGGCTGCTACCGACCCAGCAACGCTTCTACATCAACGACACCGGCACAGGCAATACAGTGAACCTGAGTCATCCGCGCGTTCTGCAGATGGTCACCGACAGCCTGCGCTACTGGGTGCAGCAGACCAATGTCGACGGTTTCCGCTTCGATCTGGGAACGATTCTGGCTCGCGAGCCCAACGGCTTTGACAATCAGAGCGGCTTTCTCAAAGCGGTCAGCCAGGATCCGGTGCTGACCACCGTGAAACTAATCGCGGAGCCCTGGGATTGCGGTCCGGGCGGTTATCAGGTGGGTGGTTTCCCGCCGGGCTGGGCCGAATGGAACGACAAGTTCCGCGATACGGTGCGCGACTTCTGGCGGGGGCAGGCACCCGCCTCGGCCCTGACGGAACGCATGTGCGCCTCGCGCGCTATCTTCGACCACGGCGGACGCCGACCCTGGGCCTGCGTCAACTTTGTGACCGCTCACGACGGCTTTACCCTCAACGACGTTGCCAGCTACAACGAAAAACACAATGAAGCGAACGGCGAGGATAACAAGGATGGCACCAACGATAACCGCTCCTGGAATTGCGGCGCCGAAGGGCCCACCGACGATCCTGCCATCAATGCGCTGCGCGAGCGCCAGGTGCGCAACATGCTCTCCACTCTCCTGCTTTCGCAGGGCACTCCGATGATGCTCGCCGGCGACGAATTCTTCCGGACGCAGCAGGGCAACAACAACGCCTACTGCCAGGACAACGAAATCAGTTGGGTGAACTGGAAATTCGGCGAGCGCGAAAACCGCCTGATCCGCTTTGTCAAAAGGTTGCTGGCACTCCGGCACCAGTATCCGGTGCTGCGCCGCAACTTATTCCTTTCCGGCGAGTACAACGACGAGCTGGGCGTCAAGGACGTAACCTGGATCAACGCCAACGGCCGCGAGATGGAGGATGCGCAATGGGGCGACCACGGTATGCGCTGCTTCGGCATGCTGCTCGATGGGCGCGCGCAGACCACCGGCATACGCCAGCGCGGTAAGGAAGCGACGCTGCTGATCATCATCAACGAACACAGCGACGTCGTGAAATTCACGCTGCCCGAGTCGCCCGGCGGCGAGCAGTGGGGCTTGCTGATCGACACCAACGATCCCGACGGCGAGCATCAGGCCAAGGAATTCAACATCGGCGAAGAGTACGACATCACCCCGCGCTCGTTGCGCATGTTTGTGCTGAAACATACCGCCCCGGCAAACGGCGGCAAGTAATCAGCGCGGAATCCTGCTCCGGAAGGGCCGTCCTGCCTCGCGCAGAATGCCCGCAAAGAACGGCTTGCCAAAGACGCCGACGGCGAGCAGTCCACCGAAAAGCGCGAGCGCCTCGTAGCTCTCGCGCCCCTCGCGCTGCCAGTAGACGTCGCTCAAATTCAGCCAGAGCGCAAATTCATCGAGCGTAAGAGCTGCCGCCACACCATAAAGCATCGCTGTCAGCCGGCCCGCCCAGCGCCAGGACTGCGCGGAACCCGTTCCGATCTCGAGCAGCCACGTATAGCCGACCAGCAGTAAGAGCAGAATGCCCCAGACGAGGTGGTGAATGTGGCGCCCGTGCATGCTCACGTTGTGAAACGGGCCGACGTTATTGTGTATCGCGATCGTGATGCCGCGCACCACCAGCACCGCCGTGAAGAATCCGACCGAGGCAAGAAACAAACGCTCCCGCCGCGTCTCGCCGAACTGCCGCCGGTAGATTTCGCGCAGCCCAGTACGCGAAATAATCAGCGCGAATAATCCGAGCAGCGCCGCAATCAACAGCGGTCCAATCCAGAAACTCCGGTGCATCCAGGGCATCGCAATTCAGTTTATGGCGCTTGCTCTGCCAAAATAAAATTTACTTTCGCGGATGAGTACTCTGGTTACTATTGAGGGCGCTGCGCGTCCCCGGCTGCCCGTCTGGCTTCGTAAGAGCGAAACGCATTTCCCTGCCCTGCACGCTTTGAAAACGGACCTGCGCGCGCGCCGTCTGCACACCGTCTGCGAATCGGCTCGCTGCCCCAATATCCACGAATGTTTCCATCGCGGCGCTGCCACTTTCATGATCCTCGGCAATCTGTGCACGCGGGGTTGCACCTTCTGCTCGGTTCCGAAAGGCTCGCCCGCCAAGCGCGAATTCACACTCGATCCCGACGAGCCGGCGCATGTGGCCGAGATGGCAGCGCAGATGAACCTGCGCTATGTCGTGATTACGTCGGTGAACCGCGACGATCTCGCCGACGGTGGCTCCGAGCATTTCGCTGAAACCGTGCGCCAGGTGCGCCGCGCCTTGCCCGAAGCTCGAGTGGAAGTGCTCACACCCGATTTCTGCGGTGATCTTTCGGCGGTTGCGCGCGTGCTCGAGGCCGGACCTCACGTCTTCAACCACAACATGGAAACGGTAAAGCGCCTTTACCGCCGCGTGCGCCCGCAAGCCCATTATGTGGAGTCGTTGCAGGTGCTTCGCTTCGCTAAAGAGTACAGCCCCAACACACTCACGAAATCGGGCGCGATGCTCGGACTCGGCGAAACGCCCCAAGAAGTTGAACTGCTCTTGCGCGATATTCACGCGGCCCATACCGACGTCGCGACCCTCGGGCAATATCTGCAACCCACGCGCCGCAATCTGCCCGTTGCCGAATACGTCACCCCGGCGCAGTTCAACGCTTATCGCGACTACGGCCTTTCTCTTGGTTTCAAAATGGTCTTCAGCGGACCGTTCGTGCGCAGTTCCTATATGGCCGACGAGGTGAACCATCGCGCCACGCGTGAGCATGCTTAACGCCTACTATCGCGGCGTTCTGCTTCACACACTGCTCTCTCTCTTAACTGCCGGCCTGCTTTTGCTCGCCATGCCGCGCTTCGATCAGCGCTGGCTTGCCCCTATCGCACTCACGCCCCTGCTCATCGCGCTCGCACGCACACGCCATGCCGCTCAGCGTTTCTTCTACGGCTGGGCCGCGGGCATCTTCTACTGGGCCATGCTTTGTACCTGGATCCAGTTTGTGCTCGCGGTGCACGGCGGTCTCGGCGAAGCTGGCGGCTGGGCCTGCTTTGTGCTCTTCGCGCTATACAAAGGTCTTCATCTCGGTGTGTTCAGCGCGCTCGCTGGTCCGCTCATGAATCGGGCCTACGCGATCCCCGCTGTGGCTGCTCTATGGACCGGCCTCGAGCGCACCCACGGCACGTTCGGCTTCGCCTGGCTCGATCTGGGCAACCTCGGCATCGATATGTCCCTGCCGCTGCGGCTCGCTCCCTTTATCGGTGTCTATGGGCTCTCGTTCGTCTTCGCCATGATCGCCGCCGCGCTGGCCTGTGTTTTCCTGCGCCAATCGCGTCTCAAACTGCTGCCGCTCTGCGCACTTCCGCTGCTCTGGCTGCTCCCGCGCATTCCCGAAAACATCCCCGCTACACAGTCCGCGCTGGTTGTTCAGCCGAACATCGATCCGTCCATCGATTGGAACAGCCTGCTGCAGGATGAAACCGAGCGAAGACTCGTTTTTCTCTCGAATGCTCTCCCGGCCCCGCTCATCATCTGGCCCGAGTTGCCCGCGCCCCTTTACTATTACGACGACCCAACCTTTCGGCGCCTCGCCACCGGCATCGCCGAACGCCACGGCTGGTTTCTTTTCGGCACGGTCGCGTACACAGGCGAGCATCAGCCGATGAACACGGCTCTGCTGCTCGGTCCCGATGGCTCCGTTGCAGGGCGCTACGACAAAATCGATCTCGTTCCGTTCGGCGAATTCGTCCCGCCGTTTTTCTCGTTCGTCAATCGCATCACGCGCGAAGCCGGCGATTTTGTTCCCGGTCACGACATTCGCATTCTGAACACCACCCAGGCCCGGCTCGGCGTTTTCATCTGCTACGAATCAGCCTTCCCGGATCTCGTCCGCCAGTTCTCGCGTTCTGGAGCAAACGTGCTCGTTAATCTCTCGAATGATGCGTATTTCGGTCGCTCGGAAGCGCATCAGCAGCATCTACTCGTGGCGCGCATGCGCGCGGTCGAAAACCGCCGTTATCTCATCCGCTCCACCAACGATGGCATCAGCGCCGTAATTGATCCGGCTGGACGTGTAACCAGGCGTCTGCCCCCGTACGAGCAAGCCGCTGCGCCCATCCGTTTCGGACTGGTCACCGCGACGACGTTTTATGCGCGTCACGGCGACTGGTTCGCCTGGAGCTGCCTCGTTTTCTCGCTCGCGCTTTGCGGCTGGCCTGTTGTCGCGAAGCGATTCAGATCCGCATCAGCTCCTGCAGTTCGGCCGTAGTCGCGCAAGCATCGAGAAATTCAAATTGGCCCAAATCTCTCACCGCCTTAGCGGCATTCACGAAGCTCGTCATCGCCGCACGATAAAGCGATGTCGCCAGACTGATACGCCGCACTCCTGCTGCCGCAAGTTCCTGCACCGAGAACGATTTGCCTTTGATTCCCACCATAAAGTTCACTGGTCTGGAGACTGCCGTACAGAGAGTGCGCACGGCATCGAGATCTGGCAGGCCCGGTGCAAACAGCACGTCGGCTCCGGCTTCTTCGAACGCCTTGAGCCGCCTGATCGTCTCCTCCAGATTCCCTCCGGAAAACATGAGACTGTGGGCACGCGCTGTCAGGAGAAACGGAAAGGGCAAACGGTGCGCCGCTTCCGCCGCCGCCGCAATTCGTTCCACTGCAAGCGAGAACTCGTACAAGGGAGCATCTGGTGAACCGGTGGTGTCCTCTATGGTGCAGCCAACGAGGCCAGCTTCGGCACCGAGGAGCACCGTTTCGGCAACGATTTCGGGCGCGTCGCCGAATCCGCGCTCGAGATCTCCCGATACCGGCAAATCTGTGCTGTTCGCAATATCCCTCACTTGCGCCAGCGCCTGAGCGCGTGTAAGCTGACCGTCTTTGCGGCCCAGGGCTGTCGCCGCTGCGGCACTCGAGGTGGCCAGCGCGCGAAAGCCGAGGCCTGCCAAGATCCGTGACGATCCGACGTCCCAGGGATTGGGAATCACGAAGGCGCCCGGGCCGTCGTGAAGGGCCTGAAACCGTGCGGCTTTCTCCTGCTGCCTCATTCTGACCGCAATCTATACTAAGTCGATGCCCATAAAAGGAATTGACCGCCAGCTCGGTTTCAATACCCGTGCCCAGCACGCCGGGTACGATCCGGACCCGACCACCCACGCGCGCGCTGTGCCGATCTACCAATCGACTTCGTTCACCTTCGATAATTCCGATCACGCCGCCCGCCTCTTCGGGCTTCAGGAGTTCGGCAATATCTATACGCGCATCATGAACCCCACGACTGCGGTTCTCGAAGATCGTATAGCGTCGCTCGAAAACGGCGCGGCTGCACTGGGGCTTTCAAGCGGTCAGGCCGCGCAATTTCTGGCGCTCCAGACCATAGCCGCACCAGGCGATCACATCGTCGCGGCCAGCACTCTGTACGGCGGGACCTTCACGCAGTTCGACGTCACCATGCGGCGCCTCGGATACGAGTTCACCTTCGTTGAGCCGGACGACCCGGAAAATTTCCGCAAAGCGATCACGCCCAAGACCAGGGCGCTGTACGGCGAAACCATCAGTAATCCGCGCAGCAACGTGCTCGATATCGAAGCGGTGGCCAAAATCGCGCACGACAACGGGCTTCCGCTGATCGTCGATAACACCTTTGCTACGCCTTACGTCACGCGGCCCATCGACTACGGCGCCGACATTGTTGTGCACTCGCTAACCAAATTTATCGGCGGCCACGGCACCTCGATCGGCGGCATCATCGTGGATAGCGGCAAATTCCACTGGAACAATGGCCAATTTCCGCAATTCACCGATCCTTCACCGGCGTATCATGGCCTGAAGTTCTGGGACACATTCGGTGCCATCAGCTTCATCATCAAGGCGCGTGTCGAAGGTCTGCGCGATATCGGGCCGTGCGTGAGTCCGTTCAATTCGTTTCTTTTCCTGCAGGGTGTCGAGACGCTCAGTCTTCGCCTGGACCGGCATCTGGCGAACACGGCAGCTGTGGTTGCGCATCTTGAAAAGCATCCTGCTGTCGCATGGATCAAGTACGCCTCTTTGCCGTCGAGCCCGTACTACAAACTGGCTCAGAAATATACACCCAAGGGTGCCGGCGCGGTGTTCTCGTTCGGATTGAAGGGCGGTTACGAAGCGGGAAAGCGGCTCATCGACAAGCTAAAGATCTTTTCGCATCTGGCGAATGTCGGCGATACGCGCAGCCTGGTAATCCATCCTGCTTCAACCACGCACCAGCAGCTGGCCGAAGCCGAGCAGCAGGCGGCCGGTGTTACGCCGGAACTGGTGCGCTTGTCCATCGGCCTGGAGGATGTCGACGATCTGATCTGGGATCTGGACCAGGCGCTCAGCAGTTAGCACCCGCGCCTGGGCTCGCGAACAGAACGTGCGGTATGATCTGGCATAAATCCTCGCGTTTAGGAGTCCAACACGCCAGCTTCGCAGCGCCCGTACGGTCCCGATCCGCGCAGTCTAGCCGCCGTCGAGCGCTATATCTGCCAAAACATTTCCGCCTGGTTCCCGTTTCTAGATAGCCCGGTGACGATCTCTCACGAGAGCGTCGCGCGCCCGGCAACAAACTTGCTCGTGCGTTTCGTCGCTTCAGATGGCGTGCGGGAAACACGGGTAATCGCGAAATGGGCCCCCGTGTATCCGGAAAACAATGAGGGACTGACGGAGTTCCATCATTACCGGCGTTTTCACCGGGCGCTTGGCCATCGTGCATGCGTCCGGTGCCCTCTTCCCCTTGCATTTCTCCGAGACGAAAACGTCCTGCTGACCAGGGAAGATCCCGGCGTGCCGTTCCGCGATGTTCTGCGTTCAGTAGGACCCAGGTCAGCCCCCATCGATATTCTGCGCACCTGCGTGCTTTGCGCACGCTGGTTGCGACAGTTTCATCATCTGATGCCTTTGTCACGCGTTCCCGTATCGTCAGCGATCGTAAACCTCAAACGGCTCTGGCCGGATCTCAGTGATGCCAACCGGATCGGCGACAAGCTCAATCTGATCCTGACTGGCGATCTGCGGCGACGCATTCAGTCGAACTACGAACGGCTATGCGAGTGTACGTCTCTTTGTAGTTCTGGCAGCATTCATAGAGATTTCGGTCCGGGCAACATTCTGTGCACAGAACACAACATAACGGTTCTTGACGCGGCTTCCAACCAGATCGGTCCGCAGCTTATCGATGTCGCAGAGTTTGTAGCGTATCTTTATCTGCTGCCGGTAACAACCCTCCACACGCGGCAAGCGTGCCGAAAGTTTGCGAGGACCTTTCTGGATAGTTATCTGACGTCGAGCGTATGGAATCCGGGCGAAGAAATGCTTTTCAGACTGCTCGCGATCGTTTCCGCAATTCGCACGGTCGAGCGCCAGATCAGACGTCTGGAACATCTGCCTCGTCCTGCGCGTTCGATAGCGTGGCGCTACTTGGCCCTTCGTTACAGCAATGCGCTAAACTGCTTGATCGACGACAATGTGGAATCCCTCGGCCTGTTTTCGAAAATCTCCAACCCACGCGCAATTCGTGGATTTCCAAGTCCAGGCGGTTCCTTCACGTTAGTGCCTCAGAAATGAGCGCATTCGGCGGCGTAGCCCCTTTATGATCCGCTCGCCGAGCCTGCCAAACGGCTCGTCGGTGGTCAGATACGTCCAGGTTGCGCCGCGCTCAAAGCGCTGTTCGCTTGCGAATTTGAGTTCGCCGTTCTCGATTTCAGCCGTCTCAAAAGCGGCTCTTACTTCGAGTGGAACAAGCCGCTCGAACTCCTCAAAGATCGCGCGCTCGCCTTTCAGAAACTCGTAGAGCGGATCGCGCCCGCCCCACGAAACCCAGTGAATGCCGCCCTTTAGTTCGGCAACGTTCGCCAGATAATCCGCCCACAGATCATCCAGAATCAGCAGCGCGATGCGCCGTCCCGCACGCTCGAGTAAGTCTTCCCCGACTTGCCCCGCGAGTTCGCTATAGAGCTCCGCACCGGTCATCGAGCGTACGCTCCAGTCCGGCGCGTCCAGAATCTCCTGCCGCCACGCGCGCATTTCGCGGCGATGCTGCTCGACAACCGTCTCGTATTTCCAGAGCAGTTGACGAATCTCGATGTTCTGGCTCTCTGCCGTGCGCTGTACGCTTTCGATATCTGGATTGTTCCCGATCCCGAAACGCACCAGCAGATCGTCTTCGAGGCTGATGAAAAATCGCGACTGTCCCGGATCACCCTGACGGCCGGCGCGACCGCGTAGCTGATGATCGATTCGCCGCGCTTCGTGACGAGTGGTGCCAATCACGTATAAGCCGCCGAGTTCTATTACGCGCTCGCGCTCCTGCGGCGGATTGCCGCCGAGCAAAATGTCCGTACCGCGGCCGGCCATATTGGTCGAGATCGTGAGGGCACCGAGCGCCCCGGCTTGTGCAATGATCTGCGCCTCCGCCTCGTCGTTGCGCGCGTTCAGCACGGAATGCGGAATACCGGCAGCGCGAAGACGGCTGCTGAGCCGCTCAGACTCCTCCACACTGGCTGTTCCAACGAGCACGGGCCGCTCAGTCGCATGTGTCCGCCTGATCTCTTCTACGACCGCTTCGTCGCGCACCGACCGCGTCGGGAAGACCACGTCAGGCAGATCGTGCCGGATCATGGGCCGGTTCGTGGGAATCACGCAGACAGGAAGCTTATACACCCGCCAGAATTCATCGGCCTGCGTTGCCGCGGTTCCCGTCATGCCACAGATGCCTTCATACAACCCGGCGAGCGCCTGCACGGTGATCGAGCCGAGAATACGCCCTTGCGTTTTCAACGCCACCTGCTCTTTGGCCTCGATGGCGGATTGCAGTCCGGCCGGCCAGCGGCGATTCTGCGCGATGCGGCCTTTGAACTCGTCCACCAGCTCCACCGCGTTCTGCTTGACGATGTAATCAACGTCGCGGCGCAGAAGCACACGCGCATGCAGCGCATCCTGAATCGCCGTGAGTACGCGCAGGTTTTGGGGATCGAATAGGCTACCGGTTCCCAGAGACGCTTCCAGACGCCGTATACCCGCATCCGTCAACTGAACGTTCCGCGCAAAATTATCCACGAAGTAGTGGATGCGCGGATGAAGCGCGGCGACCAGACGATCGACGCGGCAGGCGAGCGCCGGATCATCCGCCAAACCGCCCGCAATCACCAGCGGGATACGCGCTTCGTCAATCAGAATGGAGTCCGCTTCGTCGATCACTGCGAACGCAAACGGCCGTTGAACCACTTCTTCACGAGCGAGCGCCAGGCCATCACGCAGGGAATCGAAACCGACCTCGTTGGCGGTTGCATGCGTGATGTCGCAGGCATACGCAGCGCGCCGCTGGCTGGCGCTCATGTCCTGCCCGATATGCGCTACTGTCAGTCCGAACCATTCGTAGATGCCGCGCATCCATTCCGCATCGCGCCGCGCCAGATAATCGTTGGCGGTCAACACATGAACACCGCGCCGTTTGTGCGCGTACCAGACGATCGCGGGAACAGCAGCTAACGTCTTGCCCTCGCCCGTCTGCATCTCGGCAATCTCGCCGCGCGCAAGCGCTAGTGCGCCGAGCAGCTGCACATCGAACATACTCAGTCCGAGCACACGTTGCGCAATCACCGCAGCCGCGGCACAAACAAACGCGATGTCGGGCGAACGATGGACATCGCGGACTCGATTCTTCAGCTCGCGATCCGATAAGGCTCCGAGCAGCTCGCGCTGCTGATGGATCGCACGCAGTTGCTCTTCAGGCTCGCGATCGCGCAGCCTCAAAAAACGCAGTACGGCTTCAAAGGACACGTTTGCTCTCCTGATTTCGACAAAGAACGGTTTAAACGAAATCGGAGGTAAGCGGCGGAGGGCGCTGGAAACGGGCGGCGAGCTGGGGCTGCGGCTTCGGACGAGACGTGAAATCCGTCAAGCTCGAGGAAAACCGTTGCACGCGCCGCCGCGGAGCTCTGGCGGGAAACTGCTGCTCCGCTCGACAGATCCAGACAACCTGCGTTTCCGCGTCGAGAGCAACAGAGGGCACGGTCGCCTGCGTTGCCACCAACGCGAGCAGTGCGGCTACAACATACCTGGCGAGCGCGCGTGCCACTTGCCTCAAAGTGTCTCACACTCAGCACGCATTCGAGACAATAAAAGCATGTCGAGCACCGCCCAGGCTGCTGCTGCCGATTCCGCCGTGCTCGAAGGGCTGCGCCGCCGCGGTCAGTTCCTGATCTCGGGGATGTTGTGGGCCGCAGCCGCCGGACTGCTCTTTGTATTTACAGGTTGGGCGATTTTCGTCTACCACTACACTCTCGCCTTCGCCGAGCGCGTTCGCACCAGCCTGGGATTCGCTCGGCCCGGTTCTGGTCCCGATTGGTTTCTGCTGGCGATTCTGGCGGCCGGCCCGATCCTGACGGTCATTGCCGCCATACTCCTCGCGTCCTGGTATCGGCGAATCTGGAGCCGCCGTCTACGCGCGGTTTGGCCCGAGCGCCGATCCCGTGCGCGTCATTCGCGTTGGGAGATGCTTCCTCATCGCGCCAGCCAGCCGCATCGCGCGCGGCGCACCGAATATCTCACGGCTCTGCTCGCCTCCGACGCCTGGTGCGGCGTTTCGTGTTCCGCGCCCGCTGACAATTATGAGGCCTGCGCCAACGCACTGCTGCTCGAGATGGAGCGCGACGTCGCCGAACGCGCGCTCACCACCGGCTTAACGGTCGGTCTAAGCCGCAATCGGTATCTCGATCTGTTCACCATCTTTGCCGCCGCGCTCGAACTTCAGCTGCACGTACTTTCTCGCTTGGGTAAACGGCCGTCCTGGCACGCCTGGCGTCTGCTCATCCAGCGCTGCGGGGCGAGTCTCTTTCTGAACAGCTATCTCAACCGGCAGGATGCGCTTTCCCTCAATCTCATGATCAAGAAAGCCGGCATGGGCCTCTATGCCTCGGGCGATCTTATGGAAAACGCCGCGCACCATCTCTCGGAAAGCGATTTCGATCTCGATGAAGCCCTGAATCTGCAGCATGGCGGTCTGCTCGGTATGGCCACCAAGGGCATCGAGCTGGGCGCAACCATGGCGCTCACCGTGGGCCAGGTCGGATTGCACGTGCTGGGCAGTCTGATCGAGTCTGTCGGCGATGAACTTGCCCAGGGCGCTCTTGCCGCAGGCATCATCTATTACCACGGCATGGCGCTTGCGGCCGACACGCTCGCCCTCGACCGCGTGCATCGCGCCTCTCCCGAAATGACGCGCAGTTTTCGCGAGGCGATATGGAAAATGGGCGAGATCGCCGGTTCCATTCTGCGCGACGTCGTTCGCCAGCGCCGCTCAGCCTTCCGCGAAAGGCGCCGGCAGATGGTACGCTCGCTGCCTAAGAGCGCCTACCTGCGCATCCAGAATCTATTCGGGAAAAAAGCAGAAACGGCGCAGCCTGGCTGAGCGCTCCGCAAGCGCGCTTCAGCGAAACGTACTGTACTCGATCCGATTTCCGTCGGTGCGGAAGCTGATCAGACCGCGCTGATCCGTGCGCAGGATCACCACGTGATGCTCGTTCAACCGCTCGAGCACTGTCGGATGCGGATGATGGAAGAGATTCTGGTAGCCGTCTGAAATCATGGCAAAACGCGGCTGCAGCACCGAGAGGAAATCCTCCGAAGTCGAGGTCTTGCTGCCGTGGTGGCCGACCTTGAGCAGCGTCACCGGACGGAGCATACCGCTCTGCAGCATGTCGTTTTCCGCTAGTGCCTCGGCGTCGCCCGTCAGCAACACGCGATGTTTCCCATACGAAATTTCGAGTACCAGCGAATCGTTGTTACCGGCGGTTTCAGCAGGCTCATAGTCGGGCGATGGCGCAAGTATCCGAATCTGCGCGCCCCCGATCGTGAAAGCGTTGGGTGATCGCCGGAGTGAGCGAATGGCCACCTGATCCGCCTTTGCATGTTGCCGCACATTTTCCCAGGCGGGGCTATCGGGTTCGGCTCCGATCCAGAGCTGGCGAGGATGAAAATCGTCGAGAATCGCGGGCAACCCGCCCATGTGATCCGAGTGTCCGTGTGTCAGCACGGCGTAGTCCAGGCGTCGAATGCGGCGGCTCCAGAGATACGGTGCGACTACATCTTCGCCCATGTCGATTTGCGGCTTGCGCGTCATGCGTTCCGCGCCGGGAAATCCTCCGGCATCGACCAGCATCGTTTCGCCATCCGGAAAAGCAACGAAAAGGCTATCGCCCTGGCTGACGTCGATGGCTGAAATTTCCAGAAACCGCGGCGCGATCTCCGGCTTCCAGGGCTGCCAGCAGATCACACCGAACAGCGCGAGCGAAGCGGCCAGCGCGGGCGCGATCCAGAGCGGTTTCTGCCTGCGAATCGTGTAACCGAGCAGAATCAGCGAGCCCGCGAACGCGATGGCCACCGTGATTGGAAGCGCGGCCAGACGCCAGCTGGGCTCAAATCCGGCGTGCCAGGTGGCGATTCGTTCGGCAAAAACGAGCAGGGCCTTCGTTAGCAGCGCGAGCAGATGCGAACCCGTAGCAATCGAGGCGAAGCCCAGCGGAACCACCAGCGAAAGCAGCGGGATGATGACGATATTCGCCGAGAGCCCGGTAATCGACAGCCGGTGGAAGTAGGCGATCATCGGCAGCGCGAGGCCAAACTGGACGCAGGCGGAGACGATCACCGTATCGGCGACAAAAACGCCCAGGCGAACGCCCCAGACCACCAGAAAATCGGCCGCCTTCGCGCTGAGTCCGCAGAGGCGAAGCGTGCGCGAAACGAGCCGCAGTTCCACCCGCCACTGCCCGGCGCGTTCGGCCAGTTGCGGATCGTAGCGGAGCTGGTCGAAGCGCGTAACCGCCGCGCGCAGAGGCTTCGTAAAGCGCTCCATAACCGGAATGGCGAAGGCAGCGATCGCGGCGGCAGACAGGAACGAGAGCTGGAAACTCGGATCAAAGAGCTGATCCGGCGCGAAGGCCAGGTAAATCAAACCCACCGCCGCCAGCGCATTCAGAATTCTGAGCCGCCGGAAGAAGTAGCTGGCGATCAGAAATAGAGTGAAGCCACCGGCGGCCCGAACCACCGGCGAACTGAATCCGGTGATAAAGGCATACAACCAGCTCACAGTGGCTGCCACCGCCATGGCCTGAATCCGCCGCACCCGCAGCACTCGCAGGAGCAGCAGGATCGTGAATGCCAGCACCGAGACATGCTGGCCGGAGATGACGAGCGCGTGGTAGGTCCCGGTTGTACGGAAATCGGCCGTCCAGCGCCGCTCCACACCGCCGGTTTCGCCCAGCAGGGTTGCCTGTAGCAGGCCGGCCGTATGCGGATCGTCGGGGTAAAGCGCCCGAATGCGGTCGAGCGCCCAGGTCCGAACAGCGTACAGCAAACCGACCGCACGGGAGCCGCAAGCGCCCGGCTGCAGGTGGATGTCGCCGGGACTCGAGATCGAGCCGGTCCAGTAGATATGCTGCGCCGCCAGGTACCCGGCATAGTCGAAGGCGTCCGGGTTCTGGAAATTGCGCGGAGAGCGGACTTTCGCCGCAGCTTCGATCTTCTGGCCGTAGGGTAGCTGCAGGCCGCCGCCGTTCTTCAGGTTCACCGTCAGCCGGATGTTGGCCGCTGGGCCGAGCGCAAGCGTAAACTGTTCGCGTTCCGGCGAAAACACCGACGGATTCACCACGCAGCCGCTGAGTAGTACTGTTTCGCCATCTTCGGCGTTCAGCCGGGGCGTTTTCCCGGGCCGGTGCAGCACCTGGGTTGCAATTCCGGCCACGAAACAGGCCGCGAGAAGGGCAGCAAGTTTCGCGCCTGGGCGATTTTGCCAAACGAAGCCAAGCAACAGGCAGCCGCCTGCGAAGGCAACCGGGAATACTAAGTCACTGAAAGTAAAGTAGATGAAGTGTGCGAGCAGGATGCCGAGCGCCATGGCGCCGGCCGGGAGCAGTAAGGGTTCGCGCCGCAAGCAAAGTAGTGGGCCCTGGCGCGAAAAGCTCTTTCGGGTCCATACCCCGGTAAACCGAAAGGACTAACAGGTACTTGACATATAAATGAAACTAGCTTCATACTAAAGGAGAATTAATCGTTCAGCTTCGTTCTAGTACTTTCGTTTAGCTCTGGCGAGCCGGTAGCGCGCGAGAATCGCGATTTTTCTCCTCCAACTCAAACCGGGCTGATCGGGGAAGCTCCCCGATCAGCCATTTTTTTGGGTCAATGCGGCGTGGTATCGGTCGGCTGAGTTGGGTTCGTTCCTGACTTTTTCTTAGCCGCCCAGTCCGCTTCGGTGGCCGCCCGGCCGACAGTTCCCTGCTGTACGTCGTGCGCAACGTCTTTTTTGACCGTCTGATCGGCCTGCTGAGCCGAAGCCTTGGTTCCGTTCCCAACCTCCAGCACCGTCAGCCGCACCCTCTTCTTCCCAAACCTTTTGCATTCGGCCGTGCTCGGGATATAAATGTCGATCTTGCGGCCGACGATTTTTTCTCCGGTATCGGCCACCACGTATTCGCCCGAATAACGACCGGCGCGTCGGATGCGTACGCGGCTTCCGATCGGCAGGATATCCGGATCGGCGGCAAGCACGTGGCGATGCGTGTAGGTGCCGGCTGTGGTGGTGCCGGTAACCGAGTAGGCGGTCGCTATGTACGTCCCGTCCGCCGGATTGCGCGCCAGGGCAGCGAGCGCAAGAGCTGGCAATAGGCAGATCGCGCGGATCGCGCCGCTTTTGGTCACGGAAGTGAGACGATCACTCGGCCCAAAGTGCAGCGTGCAGAAAAGTTGTGCGGGTACCAGAGCGCGTCTCGTTGAGAGATTCAAAACACTTTGAGAGATTCAAAACAAATGTGCCGCAGCCGCGATGATGACGCCAGCCGCTGCCGACACGATTCCGCCGATGAAGAACACACGACGCTTCGTCAAAATTGCCAGGGACGAGAAAACAATTCCGATTTCAAGCAGCACCTCGCCGAAGTGGAAATGAAGAGCCAGCCGGCCCGTTTTGTCGCGCTCGGCTTCGAACTCACGCGCTTTTTCCTGAATCGCGTCGGCCTGCTTGCGGTACTTCGCCGATTCGTCCGCATAGTGCGAGACCAGTGCCTGGTCGCCCTTGAGCGCGGTCAGGCTATCGTGGGTGGTCTGCGCAACATAGCGCCGGATGTCTTTGGCCTGATAGTACGACCATTGATCGGAGGCGAACTGCTGATTCAGGACCGTCTCGGTGTTGTAATGCTGCGCGGCCATAGCGACAACGGCCAGCAGCGCGGCGATGATGGCCATAGTGCCGGCGACAATCTTGTCGAACGGATCCTGTGCGTGGTGAACGTGCTCTTCTACTTCTTCGTGGACGGACATGCGCTCTGCCTGAGTTTCGAAACTTCTCGGATCAGTTTACGATAGTTCAGGTTCGAAAGCTCGCCGAACGGGAACCACTCGCCGTCGCGCCAGCTCGAGTAGAACCAGCGGGCGAAGACAGCGAGTTCCTCCACGCAGTCGCCTTCTGCGCGCGGGTGCGCCAGCTGGAGCGAGAGAAGCTCGCGAATTTCGGTGTCGAGCGACTTGGCTTCCGCGCTTTCCTCGGGCAACTGCCAGCGAAGCGGCTCCTGCCAGAGGCCGCTCAGCATGGGCCAGAAGACAACTTCCCCGGGGGCACTCGAGGTAGTGAGCGCAATGCCGTTGAACTGCGAGATTTCCTCGATCACCGGTTCGCGCCAGCTCGCGGCATTCTTCAGCCGCTCGATCCGCTTGTGAATCTGCGAGGCCTGTTCGAAATCGAATTCCTGGCTGGCACGGTCGCGAGCGGAGATAAGCGCCGCCATGCGGGTCCGTCCATTCGTGCGGAGGAAGTCGCGGGTGCGAGCCGTTTCTTCTGCATATTCGGCAGCGCTGACGGCCAGCTGGCAGGGGCGCAGACACTGGTTCATCTCGCCATAGATGCAACCCGGATGATCGGAAGCTGGCGCAAGAGGCTCGGAACAGCGGCGCATCTGAAAAAGCCCGAGCACTTCCTGCTCATACTGCTCGGCGGCGGCACGCGAGCGGAACGGACCCCAGAGCGCCTCGTGCCGGTCGCGCACTTTGTTTGCGGTTTCCAATCTCGCATAAGGCTCGTTTGTGAGCGCCACGAACCAGGGTGCGCGGAGCTTGAGAATTTTGTTGTAGCTTTCGGGATAGTACCTGCGGGCGATGCTATAAAGCAGCAGCTGTTGCTCGAGCTTTGAGCCGGCAGGCCAGCATTCCACGGTTTCCAGTTTTTCGGCCAGCAGGGCTCCGCGATGCGAAGTGAGCAGCAGTCGGCGCAGCCGTCTCTCGAGATCGCGCGACCAGCTCAAATGCACAGCAGCGCCGCTATCATGCAGCAGGTAAACACCGGATTTCCGGCGCAGATCGCTCAGTTCCCGCTCGAACGATTCAGAAGTTGGATTGAGGCGAATTGGTTCGGAAATGTGCACGGAGCCGTGGTGAAATACACTCGAATTGTACAAGCGAATCGGGGGACAAGCGCTTTCACTCGCGCCGAATTAAACCGTGCGGCACTTGACAGATATCGGCGTCATTCTAGAATAGGTGTTACTTCGCTATGCAGGGATGTCAGCACGAGCGAACCGAGTTTTTATACCGGCGGGATGGTGTCGATTACGTTCGCTGTCTCGATTGCGGCCAGGTGTTTGAGGCCGAGGATCTGGATTCGGTTCCGGTTTACGAGGACGAAGAGGAAAAGCCCAAAAAACGGCGCTGACCGGCTCGCCCTTCCGTGCGCTGCCTGCAACCTTTGCGGGAAGTTGTGCTCGTTCTGGGCGCCTGTGCCTGTCCGTCGCGCTGTTCTGAATCATGCCTAGCGCTTCGCGAAACTCGAAATCGGGCCAGGTACGCCCGAAACAGCTCAAGGGAGCGCTGCAGATCGTCTCTATCGGGGGCGGGACCGGTCTCTCGACGCTCCTCAGCGGGCTGAAGCAGTACTCGCGCGACGCGCACGGCGGCGCTCACAAGACGCCCGAAGTTGAGATTACGGCGGTGGTCACGGTAAGCGACGACGGCGGCAGTTCGGGACGGCTGCGGCGGGATTTCGATATCCTGCCGCCGGGCGACATACGGAACTGCATGACCGCGCTCTCGGAAGACGAGCATCTGCTCAGCCAGCTTTTCCGTCACCGTTTTGCGGGCGGCCGCGGACTCAAAGGGCACAGCTTCGGCAATCTGTTTCTGACCGCGATGCACCAGATCACCGGCGATTTCGCGCAGGCCGTAAAGCTATCGTCCGAAATTCTTGCGATTCGGGGACGGATCTTCCCGGCAACTTCGGCCAATGTATCGCTCGAGGCAGTTCTCAGCGATGGCTCGCTCGTCCGCGGCGAAAGCAAAATTAGCAAGAGCCGATCACCGATCCGGGCGGTACGGCTGCGCCCTGATTCCTGCGAGCCACTGGAAGAGACGCTGGAGGCAATTGCGGCGGCCGACCTGATTACGCTCGGTCCGGGTTCGCTCTACACCAGCGTGATTCCCAATCTGCTGGTGAAAGGGCTCGCCGAATCGATTCATCGCTCGCGAGCGCTCAAGGTTTATTTCGGCAACCTCATGTGGCAGCCGGGCGAGACAGTGAATTTCTCCGCCTCGCAGCACGTCGAAGCCATCCATGCGCACGCGCGCTGCAAGCTGCTCGACTGCGTTGTCGTCAACACGGCGCCCATTCCCTTGAAGCTGCAGAAGCGGTATGCGAAGGCGCATGTGAAGCCGGTGGAGAACGATTTCGCGCAGCTTTCGAAGATGGGCGTGCGAGTGGTCACCGCGGAGCTGATCGGCGACGTTGCGGCGGAACAGAAGAAGATTCGCCACGATCCGGACGCGCTGGCCGAAGTCGTGATCGACCTCGCGAGCCGTTCCCGGTCCCTGCAGTTGAAGAGACATATGCTCACCGAGCATCGAAAACAGGAAGAACGCAGGCCAGTTCAATGAAAGAACACGTACGAGTAGTGATTCTGGCGGCCGGCCTCGGCACGCGCATGAAATCGAGCATTGCCAAAGTGCTCCACCAGGCAGCGGGGGATACGATTCTGAACCATGTGCTGCGTGCGGCACTGGCTGTCGCGGCCCCTGAAAACATAACCGTGGTAGTTGGCCACCAGGCAGAGCAGGTTCGCAAGAGCGTGCGCTTTACCGGCATTCAATTCGCCGAGCAGAAAGAGCAGAAGGGCACGGCGCACGCGGTAGTCTGTGCGCGCGACCAGGCCGCTTCGGATGAAGGATTGCTGCTCATACTGAACGGCGATGGCCCGCTGCTCAAGGCGGAAACACTAAAGAGACTGCTCCAATCCGCAGGCGACGCGAAAACCGGCGGCACGCTCGTTACGACCGTCGTGCAGGATGCCTCGGGCTACGGCCGCATCATTCGCAGCCAGGACGGGATGATTGCGGCCATTCGCGAGCAGAAGGCCGCCTCACCGGAAGAGCTGCAGATTCGTGAGATCAACCCTGGCGTTTACTGTTTCCGTGCGCAGCCTTTCTGGAAATACATCGAGGAAGTGCGGCCGGATAATCCAGCGCGCGAGTACTACCTGACCGACATGGTGGAAATTCTCCGCGCCCACGGTTTCGCGATTGCGCCGTTACTGGTCGAGGACGAAACCGAGTTGCTGGGCATCAACACACGGGTGGAACTTGCGGTGGCCGATCGCATTCTTCGCGCGCGCAAAGCCGAAGAGCTGATGCTCTCGGGCGTGACGATCGAAGCGCCGGAATCGGTGCGGATCGATGCCGAGGTCGAAATCGGTCCCGACACGGTACTCGAGCCGGGAGTGCAGCTCCGCGGCAAGACGCGCATTGGCGAGCGCTGCCATGTTGGTACCGGCGCGATCCTGCGAGACTGCCAGATCGAAAGCGATGTGACCGTGTATCCGTATGTGATCGCCGAAGGAGCCGTTATCCGGAGCCAGGCCGCTATCGGGCCGTTCGCTCGCGTGCGCATCCGCGCCGATATCGGCAGGGACGCTCGCATCGGTAACTTCGTAGAGCTCAAGAATACCGATTTCGGAGCGGGCTCAAAAGCGCAGCATCTGGCCTATCTGGGCGACTCTTCTATCGGAGCTGACGCGAACATCGGAGCGGGCACCATCACCTGTAACTACGACGGCCAGCACAAGAACCGCACCGAAATCGCCGATGAGGTCTTCGTGGGCAGCAATTCGACGCTGGTCGCGCCGCTAAAGATTGCAGAAGGCGCCTACATTGCTGCCGGGTCCGTGATCACGAAACCGGTGGAAGCCGATGCGCTGGCTATCGGGCGCGCCTACCAAGTGGATAAGCCCGGCTGGGCACGGCGCCGCCGCGAAAAAGTCTCTGCTCCCGCTAAGTAGTAGGCTTTTTTGGCACTCCGCGCACTTCTGAGCACAAAATAGACTGAAGATTCCCGCCCCTTTCGCCGACTAGATTACTGTAGGCGCTTACTGAGACCACTTCGTACCCACGTACGGAGCCTTCGGAAAGCACCGCACAGGGGCAGAATCACTTTGAACTTGATCTCACGCGCACTTGGTGTGCTTATTCTCGCCTGCGCCGGCTCAGGGCTGGCCACGGCGCAATGGAACGAACTCACCGTCGGCGGCAAAACCATCGACGTACATGGCTTTTTCTCGCAGGGCTTTGCGGTCTCCGATCAGAACAACTTTCTGACCATGCCGACCAGCAGCGGAAGTTTCGCGTTCACCGATTTCGGCTTGAATGCGTCCACGCAGCTGACCAACAATTTTCGCATCGGCGCGCAGATTTACGATCGCAACATTGGGAAGCTGGGCGAATGGCGGCCGGAGATCGACTGGGCTTACGGGGACTACAAGTTCGCGGACTGGCTCGGAGTGCGCGCCGGAAAAGTGAAAACCGTTATGGGACTGTACAACGATACGCAGGACCTGGATTTTCTGCACACCTTTGCCCTGCTGCCGCAATCGGTCTACCCCACCGATCTGCGCGGCCAGAATATCGCGCATACGGGAGCTGACGTGTACGGCACCTTCGGCACCGAAGGCCACGGCGAGATCGCCTATACGGGTTATGTCGGCGAACTCCCTCTCGATCGCTTCGGCGGCTACGTTTACGGCGCAGAGAGCGCGGGCGTGAATCTCAAAAATGGCGGCGCACTGCAAAGCGGAGGCGACCTGCGCTGGAACAATCTGCTTCCCGGATTCACGGCTGGCGTTTCTTTCCTGAATCAGGCCTACAACGCAAACGGAGTCGTGAATTTAGAGCAGGTGCTCGGGGTTCCCGGCAGCGCACCGTACAGCATGAAATCGATTGGCGATCATCGTACGCAGTTCTACACCGAATATCGAAAGGGACCGCTGCTGCTCCAGGGTGAATATTTCCGCCGAACCTGGTCGATCGACACGATTGGCCTCGAGAAGTTCAGCTCCGACGAGCGTGGCTGGTACGGAGCGGGGACGTATCGCATCTCTCCGCGGCTGGAATTTGGCGCTTATCACTCGCGCTACTATCCGAGCTGGAAAGAAACGGATTTCTCGCAGCCCTCGAATCACATCTACGATCAGGCCATCACAGCCAACATCAACCTGACAAGCTTCTGGTATGTGAAACTCGAAGGGCATTTTATGGACGGCTACGGGGTGGGTTACTCTTTCCGCGGATTTTATCCGCAGGACAATCCGCAGGGTCTGAAGTCGCGCACGGATCTGTTTGTGATTCGCACCGGATTCAATTTCTAATAAGGCAGCCGACTCGCATGAGACTTCTGAAATTTGCGTGTGCGCTCGCCTTCGCGACAATCTGCGCGGCCTCCGATACGGCTGAAATCGGAATAAAGATCATCGCGAACCCGAGCGTGCGAACTTCGAGCCTCTCGCGCGATGATCTCAGCCGCATTTTTCTGATGACCAAGGCGTCGCTCGAGGGAACGGGCCATGTCGAACCGGTTCTCGAACGAAGTAGTCCCGCCAGCCACGCGTTCCTGCGAGCGTACATTGGCAGAACAGAAGCGGCGCTGATGGCGTACTACCGTAGCCTGGTTTTCACCGGTAAAGGAACGATTCCGAAGACGTTCGCGTCCGATTCCGCGACTGCGGCTTACGTGGCGCGGACCAAAGGCGCGATTGGCTTCGTGAGCGCCGATACCGCGGCGCCGGGCGTCAAGACGCTCCAGATCCAGTAATTCACTCGGGCTGAAAAACCGTGCTCGGCTGGTACAGATTGGGGATCACCAGCTTACCGATGGCGACCAGCTCGCCGGAGCGGGATAGCGCCCGAACCAGCGGAGCACCCGGAGGCACAACAAACGGCGACGTGCGAAACTGCCTTCCCTGACGAATCTGCGTTTCGACGCTTTCCGAAACTCGTTCGCTGGGGAGATGGGCGAGCAGATCGGCGGCCGGGATGAGAGCCTCAGCTAACCGATTCGCCTCGGCCAGTTTCGCCAGCTCTTCGAGGGTGTGCGCCTGGCAGATGCTGAAATTGCCGGCCCGGGTCCGGCGCAGCGACGATAAAATCGCCCCACAGCCGAGCTTTTGTCCCAGGTCGTGAGCCAGACTCCGGATATACGTCCCGGCTGAGCAGGTGACCTCGATTTCGAGTTTGTCGGGCGAGAGCGCAAGAATTTCGAGCCTGCGTATTTCTACTTCGACGGGCGCTAAATCGACCGCAATTTTCTTTCTCGCGAGCTTGTAGGCCGGGATTCCACCGATTTTCTTCGCCGAGACCGGCGGCGGCTTCTGCAGAAAACGTCCTTTTAGCGATTCGACCGCGCTCCGGATTTCGGCTTCGGGCACAGTGGCCACGCTGGTCGGCTGCACCTCTCCGGCGGCGTCGTACGTATCGGAAACGAAGCCCAAGCGGATCTCGGCACGGTAAACTTTTTCGTCTTTTTCGAAAAACGAAGCCAATCGGGTCGCCGGACCGGTCAGCAGGGCAAGCACGCCGGTCGCCATGGGGTCGAGTGTGCCGAGATGGCCGACTCGCTTCGTTCCCGCAATTTTGCGCCAGCGGTTGACCACGTCGTGGCTGGTCGGGCCGGCTGGTTTATCAATGACGACAAGTCCGTTCATGACAGATTCTGATGAGCTTCCCGGGCGATGGCTAGGCTAGTCTGGTGAAAGAGAACGACCTGCCGGCCCGAGACACCCCGTGGAAGAAGAAGCGCTAGGCAAAGCGTACGATTCGCGCCTGATGCGGAGGCTGCTCCGTTACATGCGGCCCTACCGCGCCGTGGTCACGGCCTCGCTGGCTTTACTTCTGGTCGATTCTCTCCTCCAGATTATCGGACCGCTGCTGACCAAGCTGGCGGTGGACCGCTACCTGGTGCCGGCGCATCACGCTCATACGTTTCCCTTTCTGGACCACTGGCTTTCCGCCGACCGCTGGACCGGGCTTTCGCAGGTTGCGCTGCTGTATCTGGCGGTGGTGGTGCTTGGCTTCGTTTTTGATTTCGGCCAGGCGTACCTGATGCAGTGGACCGGCCAGCGCGCCATGTTCGATCTGCGGCGCGAGCTGATGACGCACCTGCAGCGGCTGGATATCGCGTTTTTCGACCACAACCCGGTGGGGCGGCTGGTGACGCGTGTCACAACCGACGTAGACGTATTGAATGATCTTTTCGCTTCCGGCCTGGTAACAATCATCGGCGATATTTTGATGCTTTCGTTCGTGGTGCTGGCAATGTTCCGGCTGAGCCCCGGGATGACCCTGCTGATGTTGGCGGTGATGCCGGTGGTGGTTCTGGTGACGATGCAGTTCCGGCGAACGGCGTCGCAGAGCTACCGGCGCATTCGGGTGGCGATTGCGCGCATCAACGCGTACCTGCAGGAGCACGTGGCGGGAATTGCGGTGCTCCAGCTTTTCAATCGTGAAGAGCGCAGCAAAGCGGAATTCGAGGCGATCAACCGCGATCACATGCTGGCCTTCAAGGACTCCATCACCGCATATGGCTGGTTCTACCCGGTGGTTGAGTTTCTGGGCATGCTGGCGCTCGCGCTGCTGCTGGCCTATGGCGGCTTCCGCATCCGGCAGGGCGCACTGACGCTCGGCGTGCTGGTGGCGTTTTTTCAATACGGGCTGCGCTTTTTCCGCCCGATTCAGGACCTGAGCGAGAAATACAACATCCTGCAGGGAGCGATGGCGGCTTCCGAGCGCATTTTCAAGCTGCTCGACACGGAAGCGCGGATCGTCTCGCCGCCGGATGCTGCGCCCTTTCCAGCCGGCGAGGCGGATATCGAGTTTGACCACGTGTGGTTCGCGTATAACGGCGAAGATTGGGTGCTGCGCGATGTGACTTTTCGCATACGCGAAGGCGAGACGGTGGCGATCGTCGGACATACGGGCGCCGGGAAGACGACGCTCACCAGTCTGCTGCTCCGCTTCTACGATGTGCAGCGCGGCGCAATCCGCATCGGAGGCGTCGATATCCGCTCGTTCGATATCGCCGATCTGCGGCGCAGGTTCGGGGTCGTGCTGCAGGATCCCTATCTTTTCACAGGCACGGTGGCGAGCAACATCCGGCTCGGAACAGAGCAGATCAGCGACGAACAGATTCGCGAGGCGGCGGCGCAGGTCAATCTGCTCGAATTCATCGACGAGCGCCCGGAAGGTTTTGCGGCGCCCGTGCGGGAACGCGGGGTCGGTTTCTCGACCGGACAGAAGCAGTTGATCAGTTTTGCGCGCGCGCTTGCGCATAATCCGCGCATTCTGATTCTCGATGAAGCTACATCGAGCGTCGATACGGACACCGAATTGCGGATACGAGAGGCGCTGAACCGGCTGGTGGAGAATCGGACGTCGCTGATCATTGCGCACCGGCTTTCGACCATCCAGCGAGCCGACCGCATTCTGGTGATGCACAAAACGCAACTGCGGGAGATGGGCACGCACCAGGAGCTGCTCGGGCGGCGGGGTATTTACTGGAAGCTGTACCAGTTGCAGTACAAGGAGCAGGAGATTGGGCAACGAGACGCGGACCTCGCGCCTGAACAGCTACAGGGCCGCTAAACCGCCGAGTTCGTTTTTCCGTCCGTTCACCGGCTGGCGCGTGCGCAAGAAGCTCGCGCTGCTGCACAATCTCTTCTTTATCGTTCTTTCGATCGCGGTTTATCTGTCGGTCATTCCGATTTTCGCGCAGCATCAGGATCTCGCGCTGTACGACTTTCAGGAAGGCACGGCCGAGCAGCTGAATCTACCGGCGGAAGGACAACAGTTCCTGCGCGCGCATCCGAGCGGCACCTGGCAGGACGATCAGAATCGAATGTTTCGCGTAGGGCACGCGGCCGAGATGTACCGGCGGGTGAGCCTGTCGCCGGCCTTCTATAAGTCCGCGCTGCGGCACGCGCGCATCAGCCTGTTCATTGTGCTGGGAACTCTCTATCTGCTCACGATCATCGTGATGGAGTTCATCATCATGCCGCAATTTGTGTATCATCCGCTGCGGTTGATGCTCGAAGCGGATGAGGCCACTCAGCAGGGCGATCGTGAGCATGAGCTGATCGACGGGCGCTATCTTTCGAACGACGAAATCGGGCAGATCATGCGCTCGCGCAACGCGACCGTGGCACAGCTGCGGCAACAGGAAGATAGTCTCGCCAATGCGCTGCGCAAGCTCGAGGAGCAGGATCGGTTAGTGAGCCTCGGTCTGTTGAGCACGAGCGTGGCGCACGAGCTGAATACGCCGCTGGCAGTGCTGCAGGGCTCGATCGAAAAGCTACTCGAGAGCACCAGCGACACCCACGCGCTCGAGCGGCTGAACCGGATGCTGCGCGTGACCCAGCGGCTGCGGAAGATCAGCGAAGGGCTCGTCGATTTCGCCCGCGTGCGGAAGCAGGAATCGGAAGCGGTCGCTTTACGCGCGCTGATTGAGGAAAGCTGGAATCTGGTCGCAATCGACGAGAAGGCTTCGGCGATTCAGTTTCTGAATAATGTCAGAGAAAGCGACACTGTTCTCGGCAATGCCGACCGGCTGGTGCAAGTCTTTGTGAATCTGCTGCGCAATGCGCTGCTGGCGGTAGCGCCCGGCGGGCTGATCACGGTCGAGTCGAAGGCGCTGCAGCGCGCGGGGCAGAATTGGATCAGCTGCGCGGTGCTCGATAATGGCCCGGGCATTCCGGCGCACATGCTGCCGAATCTGTTTGAGGCATTTGTCACAACGCGGCTCGATGCGCGCGGCACCGGTCTCGGATTGACAGTAGCGGAAGGGATCGTATCGCAGCACGGCGGTACGATCACGGCATCCAACCGGCCCGAGGGTGGCGCGTGCCTGGAAGTGCTGCTGCCGCCGGCTCTGCTGGCGCGTGAGAACGGGCCGGCTGACGCAATCCGGTCCCGAGGGGCAGGGCCTGCATGAGCGATGCCGCGGTTTCACCCGCAGCGTTGATCGACATCGCCGTGCTCGACGACGATGCGGACTTTCTCACTTACATCGAAGACCTCCTGCGCGACGAAGGCAGCTACAGCGTTCGCACCTTCAAAGAGCCCGGCGAATTGTTTCAATCCGCGGAAGCCCATGTGCCCGATATCGTTCTGCTCGACATGAAAATGGGCCCGGCAAGCGGGGAGCAAGTCCTGGAACAGCTGCTTACGCGCTGGCCGGAGCTGTGCATCATCATCGTCACGGGATACCCGTCGCTCGAGAGTATGCGGGCGACTTTCAAGATGCGGGTATTCGATTACCTGGCAAAGCCGTTTTCGATTGCGCAGCTGCGGCAAACGCTCGCCAACGCAATAGAGAAATTCAGCCTGGGCCGGGCGGCGCACGACCGTCTGCGGGAACGCCTGGGACACAGAATCAAACTTCTGCGAGCAGAGCGCGACTGGTCGCTGAAAGATCTGGCTGCGATGACGCATCTGAGCGTATCGCAGATCAGCTCGATCGAGCGCGGCACGAACCTTCCGAGCATCGAAAGCCTGCTGGCTTTGTCACACGCCTTTGGCCGGAAGCCGTCGGAACTGCTATCTTCGATCGACTTCTGAGCATCGCTCCAGAGAAAAATTTCGGATCGGTTACTTTGAGAGAGGCGCTCGTCCTTTCCTGAATGAAAAAGGCTTTACTACTACTCTTGTGCTACGCCTCGTTCGCGTTATCGCAGGCGCAAGCGCCAGGCTTTCCTTGTCCGGAGAAGCTGACGTATCAAGTGGAATGGCGCTTTGTGAACGCCGGCACCGCCACGGTGCAACTGGTGCGAGAGGCCGCTCCAAATGGCTGGAATTTCAACCTGAATATCGTGAGCGCCGGGCTGGTTTCGCGCCTGTATCCCGTGCTCGACAACTACAAAATATCGACAACGGATCGGTTCTGCCTGGTCAACGCGACTCTCGACGCGCAGGAAGGAAAGAAGCACTCTGTTTCGAAGCTGAATGTGGATCGCACGCATAACCGGCTCACATTTGACGAGCACGATCTGCTGCACAATCGCAGCGAAACAAAGAATCTCGATATTGCTCCGTGCACCTACGAAATTGCCGGCGCACTTGCTTCCGTTCGCACGTCAAATCTTGAGCCAGGGCGCAGCATCACGTTGCCGGTGACGGATGGAAAGAAATTTGTACAAGCGAAGCTGACCGCTCAGGCGCGCGAGCCGCTCACGGTAGCCGGGAAAACGTACCAGACCACGAGATACGAGGCTTTTCTCTTTGACAACGTTCTGTATCGGCGGCATGGAAGGCTGCTGATGTGGGTTAGTAACGACGCGGACCGGCTTCCGGTGCAGTTTCGCATGATGCTCGGCTTTCCGATCGGAACGGTTACGGTCTCGCTGATCAAGCAGGAACATTGACGCGGGGCCCGCAACCTCGGACTCCACAGATACGTCATCATAATGAATATGAAGTTGCGGTTCGGCTTTTGCGTGCTTGCATTTGCTCTGATTTTGCAGGCCCAAACGACACAGATGAATGTCGAGCAGCTGGCCGAGTTCGTCCGCTCCGAGCTGGCGCTGAAACAGCATACGGACAAGCAGATTGCCGCGGCTCTCAAGAAAATTCAGCTCACCGAACGCCTGACGGATAAGACCATCACGGATCTGCAGGCGCAGGGCGCCGAGCCGAAAACGCTCGAAGCACTCCGCAAGCTGCGGGACGAGACCGCCAATCTGAAAAACAGCGCGCCGGCCGATGTAACGAGCTCACCGGCTACGGCTCCCGATAACACGCTCACGGCCGGCCCGCAGACCGCAACCGTAGCACCCAAACCGGCCGCGCCGCCTCCGCCCGATTCGGTACAGCAGCAGCAGATTATCGATCAGATGCGCCAGTACGCATTGACGTACACGCAGAGCATTCCGAATTATGTCTGCGTGCGTGTCGACCGCCGCTACGTTGATCCTCACGGCGGCGACGATTTTCGCAGTCTGGGAACGATACTCGCGAAAGTCAGCTACAACGACGGTCAGGAGCGTAACGACATCTATTCGGTTGGCGGAAAAATCGTTGACGCGGGCATGGGCGGCATCGGAGTCCGCGGCGGCGCTCGTTCCTCGGGCGAATTCGCCGAGATGATGAAAGATCTCTTCGAGCCGAAGAGCCAGACCGAATTCGGCTGGGATCACTGGGCGAAGCTGCGCGGCCGCGTCATGGCGGTCTTCAACTACTTCATCGATAGCGGGCACTCGAGCATCAGCATCAGTTACGGCGAGGGGCGCGAGGACGATCAGCGCATCATCACGGCATACAAGGGCCTGGTCTACACCGATCCCAACACCGGCGAGATCGATCGCATTACCTTCAATGCGGTCGATATTCCCGCTTCGTTTCCGATCCGTAGCGCCAGCGAGCGCATCGACTACGACCTGGTGAAGATCGGCGATCAGGAGTCGATTCTGCCTTTACAGGCGCTGCTGCGGATGACCACTCTGCACGACGGCTCATCGCGCAACGAGATCGAATTCCGCAACTATCGCAAATTCGGTACGGAAATCAAGATTCAGTACGACATGGCCAATACGCCTCTGCCGTCGAGCAAGACAGAGGAACAACCGCTTACTGGCCCGGCGAATTCGGGCGCGGAAAACGAGCCGAAACAGCCGGCCCAACCCGCGCAGCCCGCTCAGAAGCAGAGCAGTTCGGGGCAGGATACGTCTAACCCATGGACGCTCCCGACGCCGCCACCTCCGCCTCCGAAATAGCCTGCAGAGTCCGCTCAAGAATTGCGTCCGGCTGGTCCTGATCTTCCACGACGATGACGCGAGCCTGCGTCGAATCGGGCTTCCAGCGCGACAGCATACGCGGGCAGGCGTAGCCTTTGAACACGGAAATCAGAGGCACGTTCGCGGCTGCGGCGACATGCTGGCCCGCTGAGTCGTATCCTACATAGAGTCGGCTCTGGGCGATGTGGCTGGCAAATGAACCATACGATCCTTCATGCACATGAAGATGAGCGGGAGCGCCAAGCCGGCGCACCAGTCGATCCACTCGCTCGGCTTCTTCGCCGCCCGCGCCTCGATCGAGCAGCACCGGGCGTCCTTTACCAAGCAGAGCCGACAGCACATTGTGCTCGAAGTCACCGTCCACTCGCTTCTGCCCGTTATCTCCGACACCCCAGCTTACGGTCACGTCCGCGATGCGGGGCTGCAGCGGCGGCGCTACATAGGGCTTTGCATCCGTGACGTCGAAGACTTCTTCGAGCCATTGCGCGGTAAGGCGCGGAAGCGACACCTCTAACTCACCCCCATAGGCGCGGCTTTCGAAAAAGTAATAACGCGCATCGTCGCCGACCGGAAGAAGGCCGAGCTGGGTCAGGCGCGAATCGGGATCGATCACGATCGAGTTCGGCTCGTCCACCGCGACCAGGAGTTCGGCGGCAGCCAGCAGACGTTCGCGCAGCAGGCTGGCACGGCCGTAGTAGAGCGAAACCGGAACAATGCGCGGGTCGGCGGAAAACAGCTCCGCATTTTTCTCCGGCCCGACCAGGCAGATTTCAGCATCCGGGAAGCGTTCCTTCGCGGCAGATAGAGCGACGCTGGTGACAGCAACGTCGGCACCCAGCGTGACACGCGAAAGTACGAAGACACGAAGCACTTCCCCGCCCTGAAATTTGCGCACCTGTCGTACCTGGCGGTAGCGGTTGACGAGCGCTTTGGGATCATGCTCGGGAAGCGCACGCGAAATGACATGCGCAAACAGGCGCGCATAGACGTCGCAGAGATCAGGCTCGAACAGATCGCCGAGCCGTTCGATTACGATCGCAAACAAGGCTCGAGTGGCCGCGGTTGCGAGAAACGGATCGTCTTCGTCGAGGGCGCGCTCGATCAGATCGTCGAGCACGCGCGCCGGCCATGTGCCTTCTTCCAGGCAGGCGTCAAGCACTTCGTGCGCTAGTTCACTCGCCGGTATACTTGCCAATCAGCAAACCTAACCTTCTCTGGGCTTCTGCGGGAATGGCGGCTCGGTCGGTGAGAATTGCATGCTTCAACGCGGAACCGCACTTACAATTTCGCTCCTTCGGCAGCGTCCGGATCACTTCCGGAACCAGCTTGCGCGCGTTCTCGGTGTTCTGCTTGAGCGTGGTGATGATCTGTTCGACTGTAACAGCATCGTGCGCCTCGTGCCAGCAGTCGTAGTCGGTGACCATGGCGACCGTGGTGTAGCAGATTTCGGCCTCGCGCGCGAGCTTGGCTTCCTGCAGATTGGTCATGCCGATGACGTCCATGCCCCAGCTGCGATACACATTCGATTCGGCGCGAGTGGAAAAGGCCGGCCCCTCCATGCAAAGATAGGTCCCGCCGAGTTTGCTGTTGATGCCGGAATTGCGAGCCGCCTCGTGCGCGACCTGCGCCAGCTGCGGGCAGACCGGATCGGCGAAGCTGATATGAGCGACCACGCCACCGGTAAAAAAGGTCGAAATACGGCCGCGAGTCCGGTCGAAAAACTGGTCGGGGATGACAAAATCGAGCGGAGCATGTTCCTCCTTCATCGAGCCGACTGCGCTCAGCGAGAGGATGCGCTCCACTCCCAGCATTTTCATGCCGTAGATATTGGCGCGAAAATTCAGCTCCGACGGTGAGATCTTGTGTCCACGTCCATGACGCGCGAGAAAAGCGACTTTGCGCCCGGCGATCTGGCCGATCACATAGGCATCCGATGGTTCACCGAAAGGCGTCTCGAGCCGCACCTCCTCAGCCTGTTCCACATTGAGCAGCGAATAAAAGCCGCTGCCGCCGATCACTCCAATTTCCGCTTGCTGACTCAATCCGATCCTTTCATTTTTGAATTAATTCGAGCAGGACACCGCCCGCCGATGCGGGATGCACAAAAACGTAGGTATGGCCGCCTGCACCGGGCCGCGGTTCGTTCAAGATGCGCGCTCCCTGTTCACGCAGGCGCTGAACGGTCGAGGCGAGATCGTCGACCGACAAGGCGACATGATGCAGACCGGGCCCTCGCTTGTCAATAAATTTCGCGATAGGCGATTCCGCATCGGCAGCTTCGAGCAGTTCAATGCGCGAACCAGCCGGCAGCATGGCAACGCGGACACGCTCGCTCTCGACGGTTTCTGTGTGGGCTACGCCGAGGCCGAGTGCATCGCGGTAAAAGCGCAGAGCTTCCGCCAGGTCGCGAACCGCAATTCCCAGATGATCGATTTCGACAGCCATGCAGATCTATTTGAGTAACCCGGCGAGAATCGCATCAACCGCCGTGTACGGATCTTCTATTTTCGCAGCTATCCGCATCGCATGTTCATTCAGTTCCGATTCGGGGAGCGCCGCGGCCAGCCGGTCCTGGAGTATTTCGCGAAGCCGAAAACGCCAGGCCTCTGTGCGCATCTGCTCGCGAGACCGCTTTGCGAAAACGTGTTCGATGACTTGAAGGAGCTCATCGATTCCCTGCCCTTCGCTGGCGACGACGCGGCGCAGCGGAGCGGCTTCCCGCCTGCCTTCTTCGCTCGCCAGGCTTTGCATGTTTCGAATCTCGTCTTCCAGACGATTGGCGCCCGGTAGATCGGCTTTGTTTACCGCGAAGACGTCCGCGATCTCCATGGTGCCCGCTTTAATCGCCTGCACATCATCGCCCATGCCGGGCACGAGCACAAGCACGGTGACATCGGCCAGGCGCGCGATTTCGATCTCGTCCTGGCCCACGCCGACCGTTTCGATCAGGACGAAGTTGAATCCGGCAGCATCGAGCAGCAAGGCGAGTTCGAGAGTGGCCGCCGCCAGCCCTCCCATCTTTCCGCGCGTCGCCATGGAACGGATGAAGACGTCGGGATCCGCGTGATGGTCCTGCATGCGGATGCGATCGCCGAGGATAGCTCCGCGCGTGAACGGGCTGCTTGGATCCGCGGCCACAATACCGACGCGCTCGCCTCGCGCGCGAATTGTCTTTGTCAGTTGATCAACCAGCGTACTCTTGCCTGCGCCCGGCGGTCCGGTGATCCCGATGAGCCTGGCGCGGCCAGTCTGCGGAAACACTGCCTTGAGCAGCTCACGTCCTGCGGCCGTTTGCGCTTCGATCCAGCTGGCGGCACGTGCCAGGGCGCGGCGGTCGCCATCGACAATGCGCACTGCAGCTTGCTGCGCGGTCAAGCTATTCCTTCAACAACTGACGCGCGATCACAAGGCGCTGAATCTCGCTCGTGCCTTCGCCAATGGTGCAGAGCTTGACGTCGCGATAGAACTTTTCGACCGGGTAGTCCTTGATGAAGCCGTAGCCGCCGTGAATCTGCAGCGCCTGGTCGGCCACACGCACCGCAATTTCAGACGCAAACAATTTCGCCATGGCGGATTCGCGCGTCACTCGTTTGCCGGCGTCTTTGCGCGCTCCGGCGCTGTAGATCAGCCAGCGCGCCGCTTCAATTTCGGTTGCCATATCGGCCAGCTTGTGCTGAATGGCCTGAAATTCGGAGATGGATCGTCCAAACTGCTTGCGATGCTTCGAATACTTGAGAGCGGCTTCATAGGCCCCCTGCGCTAGTCCCAGCGCGAGTGCCGCGATGGAGATACGTCCGCCGTCGAGAATTCGCAGGCTGTCGACAAAGCCTTCGCCGGGTTTGCCGAGAAGCTGTGATTGCGGGACGCGGCAATCGTGAAACAAGACTTCACCGGTGGCGCTGGCGCGCATGCCCAGCTTGTTTTCTTTCTTGCCGACGCGAAAGCCGGGCGTGCCCTTTTCGAGAACGAAGGCAGAAATTCCGTGCTGCGAAGCGGCCCGATCGGTGACCGCCATGGCGACGCAGACATCGGCGTACTGGGCATTGGTGGTGAACGTTTTCCCGCCGTTGATGACCCACTCGCCGTCTTTGAGAGCGGCCGTGGTGCGCGTACCCGCGGCATCCGAACCGGCCTCGGGCTCGGTTAACGACCAGCAGCCGATCCATTCGCCCGTAGCGAGCTTCGGAATGTATTTCTTCCGCTGCCCCTCGTTGCCCGCGAGATAAATGTGATTCGTGCAGAGCGAATTGTGCGCGGCGACAATCAGCGCCACGCTGGGATCCACCCGCGCGAGTTCCTCGATGATGATCGAGTATTCGATGTACCCGAATCCGGCGCCGCCCAGCTCTTCCGGGAAAATTGCGCCTAGTAATCCAAGTTCGCCCGCTTTCTTGATGGTCTCGAGCGGGAACGTCTGGTTCTCGTCCCATTCGAGCACATGCGGCGCGATCTCAGCTTCGGCAAAGTCGCGTACCGACTTGCGTAGCTGCACCTGCTCAGCTGTGTATTCAAAGTCCATAGTGACGTGTGATGGATGGTTCGCCTCGGTTGAGCGCGAACGTATCACATCTACGATACCGCGGGCGCGCACGGCGGCAACCTAAACTGAAAAGGAATTGAACCCATGAGCAGCGCGCGGATTCTGGTGGTCGAAGACGAAGACAAGCTGCGCAGAGTTGTGCAGCTCGAGCTCGAATCGCAAGGTTATGAGGTAGACGGCGCAACTTCGGCCGAACAGGGGCTTCCGCTGGCCACCGTGGCGGATCTGATTTTAACGGATCTGCGGCTTCCGGGCATCGACGGTATTCAGTTCCTGAATGAACTGCACGCGCGCGGCATCGGAGCGCCGGTGGTGATGATGACCGCTCATGGTTCGGTGGAAACAGCCGTGGAAGCGATGAAGCTGGGCGCTGCCGATTTTCTGCAGAAGCCCTTTTCACTCGATCATCTGACCACGGTTGTGCAAAGGGTGCTGGCCGTGCAGTCGTTGCGCTCGGAAAACCAGCGCATGCGCGAAGAGCTCGACCAGCGATATCAATTCGACAACATCGTTGGACGAAGCGCCGCCATGCGCGAAATTTTCCACACGGTCGAGCGTGTGGCTCCTACCCGCGCGACGGTTTTGCTGGCCGGTGAGAGCGGCGTGGGTAAGGACATGATTGCCCGCGCCATTCACCAGCACTCGCCGCGCAAAAATCACGCTTTCGTAAAAATCAATTGCACGGCGCTGCCCGAAAACCTGATGGAGAGCGAGCTTTTCGGCTACGAGAAAGGCGCGTTCACGGGTGCGAACACGAGTAAACCCGGGCGCTTTGAGCAGGCCGATAAGGGAACCGTGTTTCTCGATGAGATCGGCGACGTGCCGCCCAATATCCAGGTCAAACTGCTGCGTATTCTGCAGGAGAAGCAGTTTGAACGGCTCGGGTCCAATATGACGCGAACTGTGGACGTGCGCGTTGTGGCTGCCACCAATGTTGATCTGCGCGCTGCACTCGAACAAGGCCGTTTTCGGGAAGATCTTTACTACCGGCTGAATGTTGTGCCGATCAATGTTCCGCCGTTACGCGAGCGTAAAGAGGATATTCCGTTCCTCGCCATGCACTTTGTGCGGAAGCTTGCGCCGGAGCTGGGCGCGAGGGCGAAAGACATCAGTCCGGCCGCGATGGACCGGCTCGTTGCTCATTCCTGGCCCGGGAATGTGCGCGAACTGGAGAATACGATCGAACGCAGCCTGGTCCTTGCTTCGGGTGACGTGCTGCAGCCTGCCGATATACGTATCGAAGCGCCCCGGAACGGTTCAACCATTGCGCTGAATCCGCAACAGCCGCTGCTTCCGGAAGGCGAGACACTGGAGCACTGGGAGCAGATGATGATTCGCGAAGCGCTGCGGCGCGCGAACGGCAACAAGAGCCAGGCCGCGCGGATGCTGGGGCTAACGAGAAACGCACTGCGCTACCGGCTTTCGCAGATGGGTCTGGAGGATAACGAAGCGCAATAGCGTTTCGAAGGCATTGACATAGAATATCTATGTCATGCCTTTTCGTCCGGCGCGCGACCCGATTCCGCAGGGGACGCTCGATATGCTCATTCTGCAAACGCTCGCCCAGCGCGAGGAGATGCACGGTTTCGAGATCGCGAGCTATATTCAGGAACACACCGAAGACGTGCTGCAGGTAGAAGAGGGCTCGCTGTATCCGGCTTTGCAGCGGCTGCTCTTGGATGGCGCGATCACGGGCGAATGGGGCCGCACGGAAGGCAATCGCCGCGCGCGCTACTATCGCCTGACGGCGCGCGGGCGCAAACAACTTGCGCGCGAGGTTGAGCAATATCAGCGCGTCGCGCGGGCAATCGGCCGCTTACTGCAGCCGGCGTAGGGGGAACAGCGTGCGGCGATTCTGGCAGAAAATTCGCGCGCAATTCGGCGAGCGCCAGAGGTTTCGGGAGCTTCGAGAAGAGATGCACCTGCACCAGCAGCTCCGTGCGTCGCAGTTCGAGCAGCTGGGTTCTTCGAGTGAATCGGCGGCTTACGCGGCCGACCGGCAATTTGGAAATTCAACTCTCTTGCTCGAGTCTGCTCGCGAAAGCTGGCGCTGGGCGTGGCTGGACGAGCTGACCGCCAACCTCCGCTTCGCCGCGCGCGCCTGGCGTAAGCGTCCCGGACTCGCCGGGGTTGCCGTCCTCACGCTCGCTCTTGTGATCGGTGCCAATACAGCGGTTTTCAGCATTTTTCACGCAGTCCTGTTGCAGCCGCTGCCGTATCGCGATCCGCAGCAGTTGGTTGTGATCTGGGACTTGCTGCCGAAGTCTAAGAGCCCGGCGCCAGTATTCGCCAGTCTCGCGGATTTCGAGCAACTACGCCGCTACGCTCACAGCTTCAGCCACATCTCCGCCGCGACCTGGGCCTGGGGCGGACGAGTGTGGAAAGATCGCGGGGTCTCGAAAACCGTGCTGATCACACCGGCCACCGGCGACTTCTTTCGCACCCTGGGAGTGCAGGCCGAAATTGGCCGTATCTTCACGCCCCAGGATGAAGCGGCCGGCTGCGCGCTGGTTCTCTCGCACGGCTTTTGGCGCGACAAACTGGGCGCCCGCAGCGACATCATCGGTCGTGCACTCACGCTCGATAACGAGAGCTGCCCCGTGCTCGGTGTAATGCCGGCAGACTTTCAGTTCTATCCGCGCCAGGCGCAGATGTGGATGCTCATCGCGGCGCATCCCAGGGAACAGCTGATGGTCGGAATCTTCGCGCGGTTGAAGCCCCATGTCACTCTCGCGCAGGCGCGGGCCGAAATAGAATCGCTGCATCGCTCTTTGCATCTGGCCGATAAAGAGGAACGCGATACTCAGCCGGTCATCTATCCGCTGCAGCAGCAGTTTCGCTTTCTGGCCGGCCGCACGCTTGAAACAACGATATGGCTGCTGTCGGCCGCGGTCGTTTTCGTCCTGCTGATTGGCTGTCTCAACGTCGCGAATCTACTGCTCGGTCATTCGCTCGTACGCCAACGCGAGCTGGCAGTTCGTGCGGCGCTGGGTTCCGGCCGCGCACGCCTCGTTCGACAACTCCTCACCGAGTCATTTCTGCTTTCTGCGCTTGGGTGCGCGGCAGGAGTGATGGTCGCGTCAACGGCTATTCGCTTCTTCGATCATGTGAATCCGATTGAACTTCCGGTTGGCGCAGATGTGCGAATGAACTTGGCCGTGCTGCTGTTCAGTGTGGGCCTGTCGATCGGCGCAACTCTCCTGTTCGGTCTGCTTCCGGCCATACGCGCATCCCAAATCGATCTGAATGTTTCTCTTGCCGCCATCGGCCGTAGTCCCGGCCAGTTTGTGCCGCGGTCAGCGCTTCCGTCCGCCGTCATTGCCGCACAGGTTGGCTTATCCGTCGCACTGCTTATTGCCGCAGCATTCGTCATTCTGAGTTTGATGCGGATGCGCTCCGAGCCGCTCGGTTACGATCCGCAGGGACTTGTGTTCACCGGCGCTCATTTGCGCGGATCGGAGTACGTAACCGAAACCGGCCGCGCACATTTCTACAATCTGCTATTGGAACGGCTTCGTTCCTCGCCTTTTCCCTCCGCCGCGCTCGCCTCGAATTTGCCTATGTACACGGGCGGAATGGATGCGATTGATATTGAGGGCGAGCCATCGACGCACACCCATCTGACACGGGACACCGGTTTCGAGCAGGTGAGTGCAGGTTACTTCGCTGTGATGAAAACCCAGCTGCTGAACGGCCGCGATTTCAATATGCACGATCAGGCTGGTTCCGAGCCGGTCGCTATCGTGAATCGAGCACTGGCGCAGGAGTACTTTCACGGTCAAAATGCGCTTGGGCGTCGCCTTCGGCTCGGCGGCGCAACGTCAGCGCGATGGCTCACGATTATCGGTGTTGTCGAAAACGAAAAACATTCCGAGCTGATGCATGAGATGAGCTGGGTGGCCACACCGGCCGTGTATGAATCGGTGCTGCAGCATCCACCGGAGAACGTTTATCTGCTGAGCCGAACGGCTCCACCTGATTCCGGGCGGAAATTGCAGCAGCTCCTTTCCGGAACCGACCCGAACCTCGCAGTATTTGAGCCCCAATCGCTCGCTTCCGATCTCACCCTGCAGCTACAATTTCCACGCTTTCGCGCGATCTTATTTGGTACGTTCGCGCTGGCCTCGGTTCTGCTGGCCGCAATTGGCATTCACGGAGTACTCGCCCAGTTCGTCGCGCAACGCAGAACAGAATTCGGGGTTCGAATCGCGGTCGGAGCACAGCAGCGAGATCTGGTCTTGCTCATTGCACGGCGCGGTGGAATTCCCGTACTGGCGGGCCTTGTGCTGGGTACAACGTCAGCGTTCGCGATCCTGCGCCTGCTTTCAACTGTGCTGTACGCCGTGGGAGCGGACCGTTTCGCCATCATAGCTGGAGTGATACTGACGATCGCCATGATTGCGGCGGGCGCGATGTTCATTCCGGCGCGCCGGGCGGCTACAATCGATCCTGCTGAGACGCTTCGCGGCGACTAAAACGCTACCCGCGCGCGAATGCAAGTTCAAGGCTGTTCCGCGCGAGCTGTTCGAGCTCCGGACGGCTGAAACCAAAACTGTGAGCGGCGATCTCGTATTCGCGTATGATACTCGTCGAGAAGAGCGCTGGATCGTCGCTCCCGAGCACAATGGGCACGCCCGCATCATAGAGCCGGCGCAGCGGGTGCGCGTCGAGACTGGGAACAGCGCCCGTGCACAGATTGCTCGAGGGACAAACTTCTAGCGGAATGCGGCGCTGGCGAAGAACTTCGAGGAGCGCGGGATCTTCAATGGAACGAATGCCGTGGCCGATGCGTTCGCTGCCAATCGCAATGGCATCGCGTACGCTTTCTGGGCCGCAGGTCTCGCCCGCATGAGCGGTAAGCCGCAGCCCGTGGCGCCGCGCTCGTTCATAAAGATCGCGGAACCAGAGCGCAGGCCCGCGCGCTTCGTCGCCGCCAATGCCGATTGCGACCACGCCCTCCTCGCGCAGTTCGCGAGCGATAGCAAAAACTCGCTCTGCGGGTTCGGGCCCGAACTGGCGGACGGCGTCGAAGATCCATTTTGTCTGAACCTTCTCAAACCGCTGCGCTTCGCTGTGGATCGCCTCGAAGATCGGCTCGAGCGGCTGCTGTTTCCAAAGAATGACACCGGCCGAAAGGGTAATCTCGGCGTAGCAGACGTTTTGAGCGGCGAGTGCTTCGAGCAGACGGCGTGTGGCCAGAGCGTAAGCAGCAGGCGAATCGAGCTTCCTTGTGACCCAGATGTAGGCTTGAATGAAGCCGGCGAAATCGGAATAGGTTGTCGCGGCGCGGATCTCGTCAAGGGAAAGCGATGGATCGAGTTCGCGCAGCGTTTCCGGCTGAATGCTGCCTTCGAGATGCAGGTGGAGTTCGGCTTTGGGAAGCGCGCGGATGAATTCTGCGAGAGTGTCCAAGGAAGATGGATTTGGTGGAGGCGGCGGGAGTCGAACCCGCGTCCGAAAAAGCCCGCCGTGCAAAGCCTACGTGTGTATCCGGTTCTGTGCGTTTCGGCAGCTTCCTAAAAAACCGGCAAGAGCGAAAGCCGCCTAGTCCGATTGATCTCGGCCCTTAGCTCCGGACCGAAGCCAGGTGCCCAGCTTGCAAAGATGACACCCAGCGGCTGACGCGCAAGCTCATCAGCCCGGGCGCGCTGTCCTAGGTTTTAATTAGGCAGCGTAAGCAAACTGCGTGTTATTGGCAGTTATGTTTTTCCGATCGTTTTACGGGAGCTCGGAACCCGACACGCCTTCACACAACGATTCAATCCCGTCGAATCCGTTGCGCCCCCATACGGGAGATTACATGCTTATGTTAGCAGTTTTGCGGCGTTTTTTGGCCGACTCAGGCGGTTGCGGCAGAGGCCTCGAAATGGGAGAGCTGATCCGTTTCTTCCGGGCTGAGGCGAAACTCGAGCGCGCCCGCAACGCCCGCCACCTGATCGGCGCGCCGCAGCCCGACGATCGCGCCCGTTACAGCCGGATTGGCGAGCGTCCAGGCAATGGCGACTTCGCCTGGGGTGCGGCCGTGCTCCTCGCCGATCTTCTTCAGCAGTTCCACCAGACGCAGATTGCGGCTGAGCTGCGGTTCCTGAAAATCCTTGTCGCGGCTGCGCCAGTCGTCGGCCGGAAGGCTCTGGGCGCGCTCTTTGGTCATCTTGCCGGTAAGTAATCCGGCGCGCATGGGCGAATACACAATGACGCCAATATCGTTCTGGCGCGTAAACGGCAAAATCTCCGGTTCCGCTTTGCGCACGAGCAGCGAATAGGGTGGCTGCAGCGAGGTAATGGGAGCGATCTTCTGCGCACGCTTCATCTGGTCCACATTGAAATTGGAGACGCCGATCCAGCGCACCTTACCTTCTTCCTGGAGGCGCGCCATCTCTGTCCAGCCTTCTTCGATATCGGCATCGGGTTCGGGCCAGTGAACCTGGTACAGATCGATAACGTCCACCCCGAGGCGCCGCAGGCTGTTCTCACATTCACTTCGTATGGAAGCCGCTTTGAGGCTTGGCACGATCTTGCGATTTTCGTCCCAGGTGCGCTCGCATTTGGTGAAGATGTAAGGCTTGCGGGAAAGTCCCTTGACCGCTCGGCCAACGATCTCTTCCGAATGACCAAGTCCATAGACGGCTGCCGTGTCGATCCAGTTGAAGCCTGCGTCGATGGCTGCTCGTATGGCCGCGATGGAATCGTTGTCGTCCTGTGCACCCCAGCTGAATTGCCAGCCCGCACCGCCCATGGCCCAGGCACCCACGCCGAGTGCCGTAATCTCGAGATCGCTGTTACCCAATTTTCTGGTCGATGGCATAAGTATTCGCTGCCCCGATTTTCGCAAACGCACGAAGTGGGACCGATTCGACTTCCTGCGTCTTCCCCGCAAGTCATCCGTTTTCCACGCGCGCTTTGACGTGCGCGTACGCCGCCTCGACCAGTCTTCGGAGCGCGCCTTCATCCATCTGCTTACCCGGTCGCAGCTTCACATGCCGCATGAACCGGCCCGTGCCAACCAGCAAGCGATTCGGATCGGGCAACACAGCGCCATGGAAGAACCCGACATTTACGTGCGAAGTGAAAACATTGACGTAGCCGAAAGGCGCGTCTCCCAGGCAGGCGACGGGACAGCCGTCATGCAGTAGTTCGCGCACCTCATCCCCGCAGTGCCGCATGACTGCAAACCAGTAGCGCGCAAGCGATCCCAATTCACCGGCATGCGTTCTCATCCAGGCTTCAATGGCCGGATCGCGCTCTGCGGCACCATGGAAACGCAGCAGCTCTGTTCGCGACTCCTCCAAGGTCTTGCGGTGTTTCAAGCAGTCACTAAGCTCGCCAGATACTCTTCGGGGCAGCCGAAACCTTCCACCTTCACCCCGAGCCGTTTCAGCGCATCGATGGCGAGCATGCGCCGATAAAAGTTGAATGTGATCACATGGGCGAACATACCTCCAAATGTAAAGGTCTCGGGCGGCTCGCAAAGGGCATCGACAAAGGTATCGTCCCAGGCACTGCGATTGCGTATGTCGGTCAGCACGGAATGAAACGCTGCATCCGCCTTTTCCATCCGGGCCAGCATGGCCGAGGGAGTGCGATGCTCGGCGGGTGCATTGTCCATCGGCGGCATGCTGCTGCCGGTGAGCGCGGCTGCCCATACTTCCTTGGTCAGCACCATGCGGTCCAGAATCTGGCGAAGATTCTGATCCGCGCTGTCCCATGGAAAGACTTTGAACGGGTTGTTCAGCGGACGATCCAGTTGTTCCTCGTTCAAGGTCGCCGCGAGGCTGAGAAGACGCCGCGTGTGCCACGACTCCTGGCCCGAGAAAATATCAAAGAGATCCATAGATGGACCGACTCCTTTCGTGTGATTACTGCCGGAATGGTGATGGATTCCGTTACTCGCGTGCAGCTGTGTGTAGGTTGCGCCCAGGCGCCGGTAGAGACTTGGCGAGACGCCGAACGCTTTGCGAAAAGCACGGGTAAAGGCCTCGAGGGATGCGTATCCCGCATCGAAGGCGATGTCTGTCACCGGCGCGAATGTTCGGGACAACTGCCAGGCGGCTCGCTCAAGCAATAGCCGGCGGCGCATGGCAACCGGCGTCTCCTCGAGCATGGCCCGAAACAAGCGATAGAACTGCGTGCGGCTTCGATAGGCCCGGCGCGCGAGGCTGCTGGCATCCTGCTCCGCATCGAGTGATTCGAGCACTACTTCGCGCAGCTGCCGCGCCTCATCCACACAGGGAACATACCATTTCAGAGCTTGCTCGCGCCTGACCGGAAATCCCAAAGTTTGGTGGTTTTGGATAACCCCAACGAGAACGGGCGCAAACTCACCGACGCGCTCGTTTCTTTTCCGGGCCAAGGATGCGTTTGGTGTACTAGTTTGAGGAATTATGAGACAGCTTTGTGTGCTTCACGCGTTCCTGTTCGCTTCCAGTATGGCGCTCAGTGCGCAGGCGCAGATTTCCCGCCCGCCCATCACCGGAATCGCGCACGTTGGATTCTACGTGAGCGATCAAGCGAAAGCCGATGAATTCTACGGCCATGTGCTGGGTTATGCGCACTGGACGGTGGACAAGCCCGACCTGAAATTCAATTGCTACAAAGTGAGTGACCGCCAGTACATCAAAATCTATCCGGGGCTCAAGGGAGACGAACAGGACCGCCTCGCTCACGTCGCTTTCGAGACAACCGATGCGCATGCCATGCGCGATTATCTGGCGAGCAAAGGCGTCTCGGTGCCCGCAACGCTACAGCCCGACCTGGAGGGCAATCTGAGCTTCAAGGTTATCGATCCGGAGGGCCGTCATATCGAATTCGTGCAGTATGTGAAGGGCGAAAAGCCCAACAGTGCCTACGACGCGCCACTTTCTCCTGCGCGCATCTCCGATCACATTATTCATGCCGGTTTCATCGTCCACGACCGGGCCACGGAAGATCGCTTTTATCGCGACATCCTTGGCTTTGAAGTGATGTGGTACGGAGGAATGACCGATACCGAAGTGAAATGGGTCGACATGCGCGTGCCGGATGGAACGGACTGGCTCGAATATATGCTGGCCGTCAAGAATCCGAGCGTGCGCTCGCGCGGCGTGAACAATCACTTCGCTCTCGGTGTGGAGAAAATTCAGCCGGCGTATCAAGCGGTGCTCGAGCGGGGCTATAAACCGCCTGAGCCGCCGAAAATTGGCCGGGATGGTAAATGGCAGCTAAACATCTACGATCCCGACCAGACCAGAGTGGAATTTATGGAGTTCAAGCCAACCCAAACGCCGTGCTGCTCGCCGATGAAGATGAAGTAGCGCGGCTAAAACGTGAAGCCGACCAGGAACTGCGCCTGGTTCTGGTTGGACTTGCGTCCGCTGTCGACAAAGTAGTTCGTATCGGCGATGCGGACGTAGCGAAACTCGGGTGTCACATGCAGCAGCAGGAAATGAAAATCCAGACCGCCGCCCACCGCAAAGCCCGGCGAGTTCTGATTCTGAGTGAAAAAAGGGATATCAGAAACGTGATTAAATACCGGGCCCGCATCGACGAACGGCCGTACCAGCGGAACGCCTTTGAAGCGGTATTTCAGCAGTAACGGAAACTGCCATTCACTGCCGCTCTGGCCAAGAAATCGATAGTGGCGATACAGCGCGTCGAATTCGATACCTAGGTGAAACGGTAGGTTCACGCCTACTTCGGGACCAATGATGTATGGGTTGGTAACCGTGTTTGTGGCAAAGTCCTTATACGGAGTGATATTGAAGCCGTCATTCAGCGGCACACCGGCTTTCACACCGACATTCAGGAACTGCGCACTCGCCGGGAGCGAGGCGAGGCCCAAAGCAAACACAAAAATACTGACAAAGCGAAATCTCATATCTATGCTTGTGACGTGATGCGGATGCGAGACGTTCCGCGCTGCTGCAGAGTACAGTAAATTGGCTAGCGAGGCTCAATGAAATCACTACTCGTCTTTGTTCTTGCGCTCGCCCCGGGTTTTGCGCAGCAATTCGCCTCTACGCCGGATCAGGGACGCTCGATGGTTGTCACGAAATACGGCATTGTGGCGGCGCCGCAGTTTCTCGCATCGCAGGCAGGCTCCAAGGTTCTCGAAGCCGGCGGCAACGCAGTGGATGCGGCCATCGCGGCCAATGCCGTGATGGGAGTCACTGAGCCTTACGTGAACGGCATCGGCGGCGATCTCTTCGCGATTTACTACGAAGCGAAATCGGGCAAGCTGTACGGTCTGAATGCGAGCGGCTGGGCGCCCAAAGCGCTCACGATCGAGTATCTGAAATCGCACGGTGTCGAAAAGATCGATCCCATCAGCGTCTACACCATCACGGTGCCGGGATGCGTGGCGGGCTGGGATGCGCTGCAAAAACGTTTCGGTACACAGCCCTTCAGCAAACTGCTGGAGTCCGCCATTTTCTACGCCAGTCACGGCTTTCCGCTAGCGGAGAAGAATGCAAGGTACTGGGCCAGCAAGACGTTCCTCAACCAGCCGGGCTGGCGCGAGACGTATGAACCGGGTGGAGTGCGGCCGGGTGTGGGAGATACTTTCAAGAATCCAGCGCTCGCCGAATCGCTGCAGCAGATCGCCGCGCATGGCCGCGATGCGTTCTACAACGGGAAACTCACCGAAACGATGGTGAAGTTTCTGCGCGCGCACGGCGGCGTGCACACCGTCGAGGATTTCGCCGATTTCCAACCGGAATGGGTCGAGCCGATCTCGACCACCTATCGCGGCTGGACAGTTTTTGAATTACCGCCAAACGGCCAGGGTGTTGCGGCGCTCTCGATGCTCAACATCATGGAAAATTTTCCCCTTGCCCAATACGGGCACAACTCGGCGGACGCGCTGCATGTGATGATCGAGGCGAAGAAGCTGGCCTATGCCGATATGATTCGATACGACGGCGATCCGCGCTTCACACCGGTGCCGGTTCAGCAGATGCTTTCGAAGGATCTCGCCGCGCAGCGCGCCAGGCTCATACGCATGGATCGGGCCGCGTGCCAGACGCTGCCGTCCGACCTGAGCGCGAAGCTGAATGCGCGCGGAAGCGAAACAATTTTCCTCTCGACCATCGACAAAGACGGCAACATCGTCTCGCTGATTCAGAGCAACTACGGCGGCTATGGCACGGGCATGGTCGCGCCGGGCACTGGATTTTCCTTCCAGAATCGCGGCGCGGGATTCGAGCTCACACCCGGCAAGCCGAACTCGCTCGCCGGACACAAGCGGCCGCTGCACACCATCATTCCGGCATTCATGCAGAAGGGCGAACTGCACATCGGTTTCGGGATCATGGGCGGATGGAACCAGGCACAGGCGCATGCGCAATTCGTCGCCAATGTGGTGGACTTCGGCATGAATCTGCAGGCCGCGCTCGAAGCGGCACGCTTTACCAAGCAGACCTTTGAAGGCTGTGACGTGCAGATGGAATCGCGGATCCCTCAACCCGTGCGCGACGCGCTTTCCGCACGCGGTCACGTCATTCAGTTGCTCGAGCCGTTTTCCTATACCGTGGGCCAGGGCGAGGCGGTGATGCACGACGATCGACGCGCAGTGAATTTCGCCGGATCGGACCCCAGGTGCGATGGCGAAGCGATACCCGAGAGCCCGGTGGTCCTGGTCGGCGCAGGCCGCTGAACTACTGCGCCGCCCTAGCGACGTGAACGTCGCGCACGTGAACGATCTGGTCTGGTTCGACCTGAAAGCCGAACAGCGCTTTGCCGGCTGTAAGATCCGGGCCCACCGGCTGTAATGGGCTGCCGTTCAGTGTCAGGCGCACTCCGTTTGCACGCACGTCGGCGACGATGTTGGCCGGATTCTTACCGAGATTCACGCTGAACTTGCCGTCCTTCCGATCGCCGCTATCCAGCGCGCTCCAGGAGACGTTGTGCTCGTTGATATGGAACGTCACCGAACGGTTTCCGTCTGCGCTGCGGAACACCACGATCAGCGAACCGCCGAACCAGTGCATGAGCGATTTTTGGCGCTGCCATCTTGCCTGGAAGGAAACGCGAGCACCGTCCTGCGGGATGGAACGCAGGATCGGGCCGGGCTTATCGCGAACCATCCAGCCATCCTGCGAATCCCAACCGGGCCAGGTGTCGAGCACAACCGGAGCGGCCGTCTTGGCCAGGTGCAGCGCAACGTTTTTGGACTCACCAGCAGCCAGCGTGACCGCCGTACTATCGGATGTGTGCCCGGGCGCGGAAGCTTCGAAGCGATAGCTTCCGGCGGGAAGATCGAGCGCTGTGCCGGAGATGCTGTGAGATGTCGAATCACCGTCAGCTGTATAGCTGATTACCGCATCCGGCGGATCAACGCTCACCGTCACGTGCGCCGGAAGCGGCTGGAGCGGCATGTTGCGCGTATTATCGCCTGCCGTGAGCGTAGTCGATTGATGCGCGTCGCCGAATCCTTTCTTGCGAACCCGCAGGTCAACGTTTCCGGCCGAAATCTTCTTGAGTTCGAGAATTCCGCTATCCGGCACCGTGCCGGCGGGATTGCCATTCAGGCTCACCTCCGCACCCGGCTGTGAATGCAGCCGAAGCGTCGCAAGCACCGGAACCGGAACGAATGAGATCTGCTGCTTGGCATCCGCGTTGGCCTTCACGGTTAGCGTGAACGTCTCGGGGGTGGCGGTAAAACCGGGCTTGCTGACCGTTACTTTGTAGTCGCCGGGTTTGAAGAGCCGCCGCCAGTGCCCGCTTTCGGCAGGCCGCTGATACGAGTAACCGTTGACGCTCACCTGGAACCCGTCCTGATTCGCTTCGAGCACGAGTCCGCCCATCTGCGCACCGGTAATCACCAAAGCGCTCAGCAGCGGAGCGCCCTGATAGCTGATTGTGCGCTCGCCGATGCTGCGCGTTCCGTCGCTGAATGCCAGTTTGTGATCGCCCGGTGCGAGAGCGGGCAGATCGAGGGCGGTTCGCGTGCACGGAGCGGGCGCCGCATTGTCGAGAGCGACCGCGAGTCCCGGCCGCCCACAGACGATGTGCGCGCCGGCGCTCGCTAATGTTGCCACTACAGGCGTGCCATAGGCGGCCGTTCGGGGTGCTTCCACAGCAAACACGCCATTGCCATCGAGCGTGAAGGGGAAGAAATAGCGCGCGCCGCCCGGATCCGCCACACCGAGGACATGCGAGCCTTGCGGAGCATCGAGCGAGAATTGCCCGCCTTCCACCGTACCCGCCGGTTTATCGTCTACCAGCACCGATCCGGAAGGAAAATCCGTTTCGATGCGGATGGCCGGGGCAAGCGGCGAAAGTGTGATCGCGAGCGGTGCGTTCTGGCCAGCCGCAACGGAAACGCTCTGGCTGAATGTCTTATAGCCGGGCAGCCGCGCTTCGATCTGGTGCGGCCCGGCCGGAAGCTGCAAAGCTCCGCCGTTCAGAGCCGCTCTTGCGCCATCCACCTGTAGCTCGGCCTGCGCAGGGGTGACGTGAACCTCCAGACGAGCGCTGCTCGATGTGGCCGGCGCTTGTCCGACTACGATATGGGTGCGGGGTCTCTGCCGCGCCACCAGGGCCAGAATCACGGCCGTGATGACCATGGCGCCGAGGAAGATGACGAGCGGCAGCTTGATGCGACGGGGCGCCGAAGTGCCTGCCGTTGCGGCGGAGGGCGACATAGCGGCGGGCGCTCCCAGTTCTCCGCTGCTCGTGGCGGGCTTATCGGTCAGGACAACTCCGCCATTGCCTTCTGCGACGGTCTGCAGGCGGTCGCGGCGGCCCAGACCGGAAGCTCGCTCCCAGGCCCCGGCGAAAAAGCCACGGCTCTCGCTCGGCACTGGAGAGGCTGGCGGCGCTTCGGCAGGGGCATCAAAGGGAAGCGCTTCTGAGGCCGTCCGCGGCGCGTCGCTCAACCGGTTGCGGTGAAGCCGTAGTCGGCCTACTGTGTCCCGCAGCTCGTGGTTGCCCGGATCCTGCTCGAGCGCTTCCTCGGCAGCCTGCAATGCGCCGTTATAATCCTGCAGCGTTTCCAGCCGGCGGATGCGGTCGCCGACCGCCGTGGTGCGTTCCTTCCGATTGCGCTCGCGCGCTTTTTGCAGAAGCTTCTGCGTTGTCTGATTGCGTGGCGCAAGTTCAAGCGCTTCTTCAAGCACTTCCTGCGCCTTACGCGTGTCTTTTTCGAGCAGCGAGCGGCCCTTTTCGAGCAGAACGCGGTGCCGCGCGGCGGCCAGCTCTTTCACGCGAACGTCGAGCCGGCGTGCTTTATCGAGCAATTCCAGTGCTTCGTCGTACTGGCGGGACTTGGTCAGTCGTTCGACCTGCTCGAGATACTTGCCGGTGCGCCGGTCCCACTCGACGCCGCTCTCGGCAGCAATGCGGAGCTCGGAAAACTCACGGTCAGCGGCGAAGTCCCGGGCAGCCGTATTCAGTAAGTGCAAGGCGCCTTCGAATTCGCTGGCCTGCAGTGCTTGTCTGATCTGCTGCAGAAGACTTTCGCGCAGTTCGCGGTCCGCCTGCATGCCCTTCTGCTGCTCGAGGCGTGCGATCTCGGAAGCAAGCTGCGGATGCTCGGGATAGACCGACTGCACGATCTTCCATTCGGCAACCGCATCTGCGATGCGTCCCTCTTTTTCGGCCAGCCGTGCGCGCTCGATTAACGATTCGACGAACTGATGCTTCTGCAGCGCAGCCTGATGGCGCGACTTGAACAGTGGAACGTCGGGATACTGCTCGGCTGCCTCGCGCAGAATCTCGACCTGCCGCCCGAGATCGCTTTCGGCTGCAAGCCGGCGTTCGGTCTGAGCAATCAGTTGCGCTGTACGCTGGCGATCCGCGTTCTCAATATCGAGCTTGAGTGCGCGGAAAAGAGCATGCCCGGGGAAGCGAACGAGCATCTGGTCGCATCGCTCGAGAGCTCCACGGAAGTCGCCCGACTCGTAGAGCGCACGGGCTTCCGTCAGAGCTTTCGAGGCGCTCCCGGCAGCTTCGCGAATGCGCTCGTCCAGTCTACGCAATTCGGCAGCGTTCGCTTCGGTATCGGGCGCACGCTCCTCCAGTTCCATGGCTCGTCCGATCAGCTCCAGGGCGCGATCCGGGGCACTATTCTGCAACGCCTGCTGCGCCTGTCGAGTGAGGCGCCGCTTTTCATCAACCAGCCGGTTGTACTCGTGTTCGCGGCGCTGGATCTCCGATCGCAGCTGAATCGCATCCGGCTCGTTTGGCCGGATGGCGAGCGCTTCCTCGATTAACTGCTTGGCGCGTTCAAACTCGCGTTCGGAGAGGCAGCCGCGCGCCTCGTCCGTCAGCTGGCGAGCGCTGAACTCGGTACGCTTGCGTTCGATCTCATCGCGCAAAGCTTCTGCCTGCGCATTGCGCGGGTCGATGCGAAACACTTCTTCGATCTTTTCGGCAGCCAGCCCGTATTCGTAGGCGTCGATACGCGTGCGCGCGCTGGCCAGCAGAGACGTGATCGAGCGCTGATCGCGCATTCGCTCGAATTCCTGCCGCGCCGAAGCAATGCGGTCGTCCAGATAACCCTGCTGTTCGAGTTGCTTGAGGATGTCGCCGGCCAGGTCGAAATCCTCGCGCGCGGTGGCGTTCCGGGCCTGCTCCAAACGTTCCTCAATCCGCACCGGATCGAAAAGTGTGATCGGCTGATTCATGGCCGCCTTGCGCAGCGTATCGGCCAATTCGCGGGCCGATTGGAAACGCGCTTCCGGCAGTTTCGCCAGCGCTTTCTGCAGCGTCTGATCGATCGCCGTGTTCAGATGCGGATTGAAGCGCGACGCGGGCGGCGGATTGCGATGGAGTATGGTGTCCACCAGCTCTTTTTCCGTCTTGCCTTCGAAGGGACGGCGGCCGGAGAGCGTTTCATACGCCACGACGCCCAGCGAGAAAATGTCGGAGAGCGGCGATATTCCCCGCATGGTCACCTGCTCGGGCGCCATGTACATCAGCGTTCCCTTGCGGGTCAGCGTCAGCAGGTTCTCGGCGTAGTGCGCCACGCCGAAATCGATCAGTTTCACCGAGTCGTCTTCGAGCACGAAGATGTTGCTCGGCTTAATGTCGCGATGAATCAGGCCGGCATCGTGCGTGGCCTGCAAGCCGCGGCAGGCCTGTACCAGTATTTCGATCGCGCGGTCCAGAGGCAGGCCCCCGGGCGATTCCAGAATGAGCGTATCGAGCGTCCGGCCGCGCAGGAACGGCATGACCAGGTACGGTTTGCGAGTGCCGCCATCCTCAATTTCACCCACGTCCCGAATTTCGACGACATTGGGATGCACGATTTTGGCCAATTTGTCGCATTCCTCACGGAACAGGCGGAGCGCCACCGGATCTGTGATGTCGTGCAGTGTTTTCAGCGCCACATCGGCGTTTATGACGGAGTCGAACGCTCGATAGACCACGCCCATGCCGCCCGTGCCGAGTTTTTCTTTGAGCACATAGCGGCTTTTGTCCTTATTGGAAGACAGAAAGGGCATCAAGCGTCTTGTTTCGGGAGCACGTAGCGCGCCAAAATCAGCCTACTTGCATTTCAGCACGACTGGTTTCGATCAGCAATGAACCGGTGTACTGGCCGCGGGCTATACGGGATAGCGATTGGCGCCCGGAGCACGGACCCGTTTTGCGGCCGGAATTCAACGATCGGCGGCGTGGCTTCACAGCCCCAGTAGTACGCCGATTCACGGAGCCGGCCAGCACTGCTCTGGCCTGCCCCGCAAACGCCCCCGCTGGTCTGAAAAGAAGACGCTCGATATGAGAGCATACTCGAATGGCCTGGTTGCGTTCCGCAGTATTGGCTTCCCTGTGCACCGCTCTTGCTGCAGTTGCGATGGCGCAGACTGCGGCGCCTTCGCTCGAGTACATACGCGCCGGCAAACTGTTCGACAGCCGCTCCGGCACCTACACCGAGAACGCGGTGCTGGTGGTCGAAGGCCAGCGCATCCGCAGCGTCGAAAAATCCGGCTTCGCGATTCCTGCCGGCGCCAAGATTGTCGATCTGAGCCAATCCTATGTTCTCCCCGGCCTCATCGATTGCCACACGCACCTGACCGGGCGCGCCGACCAGTACGACGAAATCGAAATCTTCAAATGGACGCCCTTCGTTGCCGCGATCAACGGCGTGGCAAATGCGAAGCGCACACTGGATGCCGGTTTCACCACCGTGCGCGATGTCGGTTCTCCTCCTTTCGCCGCCGTCGATCTGCGCAACAACATCGATTCCGGATTCATTCCCGGGCCGCGCATCGTAGCCTCCGGTCCGGCCATCTCGATCACCGGCGGACACGGCGATCTCAACAATTTCTCGCCCGTGATCGGCAGGCCGATGATGTATCCGGCCGAACGCGATTATGAGATCGCGGACGGCGTCGACCAGGTGCAGCAGACCGTGCGCGCGCAGGTCAAGTACGGCGTCGATGTCATCAAAATCCTGGCCAGCGGCGGCGTGCTCAGCAAGGGTGATCAGCCCGGAGCCCCGCAGTACACGCTGGCGGAGTTGAAAGTGGCCGCCGATACGGCGCATCAGGCCGGACGCAAAATCGCCGCCCACGCACACGGCAACCAGAGCATCAAATGGGCAATCGAAGCCGGTATCGACTCAATCGAACATGCTTCGCTGGCTGATGACGAAGCCATCCGTCTCGCCAAAGAGCACGGCACGTTCTTCGTCATGGATATCTACAACGACGATTACATCCTGCAGCAGGCTCCGAAATTTGGCCTTCCCAAAGAGCAGATCGAAAAAGAACGCGGCGTCGGCCAGAAACAGCGCGATACCTTCCGGCGCGCCTGGAAAGCCGGAGTCAAAATGGCGTTCGGCACCGATGCGGGCGTCTATCCGCACGGCGATAACGCCAACCAGTTTCACTATATGGTGCTCTACGGCATGACACCAGCCCAGGCGATTCAGGCCGCAACCATCCGAGCGGCGGAACTCGTTGGGCGATCGGCGGATATCGGCGAATTAAGCGGCGGCCACTACGCCGATCTAATCGCTGTGAATGAGGATCCGCTCCAGCACGTCGAAGCGCTCGAGCACGTCGCGTTTGTCATGAAGGGCGGCGCAATCGCAAAGGACGAGCGCGCCACCGTGCATCCTTAAACAAGATGCCGGCTGAACACTGGATCTGCTTCACCTGCGGGACACAATACGCCGCTTCCGAAAAGCCACCCGATTCCTGCGCGATCTGCACCGATCCGCGCCAGTTCGTGGGGTTCGACGGGCAGCAGTGGACCACGCTCGCGGAATTGCGCAAGAGTTACCGAAACGAATTCGTCGCAGAAGAGCCGGGCGTGCACTCCTTTCACACGCAACCGGATTTCGCCATTGGCCAGCGCGCATTTCTGATCCAAACCGAACAGGGCAACATCCTCTGGGACTGCCTTTCGCTGCTCGATGAGCGCACGGAAGAGCGCATTCGTCAACTCGGCGGCATCCATCACATCGCCATTTCGCATCCGCATTACTACACGACCATGCTTGAATGGAGCACGGCGTTCGATCGTGCGCCGATTCATCTGCACGAAGCCGACCGGCGCTGGGCGATGCGGACCGATGGCAACGTCGATTTCTGGCGGGGAGAAACGCTCGCGCTCGGCGATAGCGTCACGCTGCTGCATACGCCGGGGCATTTCGCTGGCTTCCAGGTACTGCACTGGAGCGATGGAGCAGATCGTAAAGGCGCGCTGTTTTGTGGCGATCAGCCGCAGGTCTGCATGGATCGCCGCTGGGTTTCGTTCCTGTACAGCTATCCCAACTACATTCCGCTCGGCGCGCGCGAGGTCGACGACATCGTTCGCCGCCTCGACCCGTGGGCCTTCGACCGCATCTACGGCGCATTTCCGAAACGCACCGTCGCGAGCGATGCACACGCATGTCTGCACGCCTCGGCCGAACGATACCGCAACGCGCTTCTTGGAGTACACGCTTGAAGAAAGTCATCCTTCTTTTCGCCTTACCGTTAGTGAGCCTTCCTCAGGGAGTGCAGAACGCCACGTTTGAAGGGCAGCCCGCCATCCGGCTGACCAACGGAAAGCTGGAGCTGACCGTCACCGAGCAAGGCAGCACGCTCGCCGAATTGTGGCTGGCCGACGATCCGGAAAAATTCAATCCGTTCTGGAACCCGGTGCGCATGGCGCGCGAACTCGGACATCCGGCTCACTTCGACGGCGGCGCCGGCGTCTTTGTCTGCGTGGACGGCTTCGGGCCTCCTTCGAAAGAAGAGCACGCCGCCGGTTTGCCGATGCACGGCGAGGCACATAGCCAGATGTTTCGCATTCGATCGGGGCGCAATGGCGCGAGCACATTTGCCACACTCTCCGCGCACCTGCCGATCGTAGACGAAAACTTCACGCGCACCATCCGCATGAATGACGGCGAGAATGTGATCCATGTCGAGAGCGAGCTCGAGAGCGAACTCGGCTTCGATCGTCCGGTGAACTGGGCCGAGCACGCGACGCTGGGCTCGCCTTTTCTGGCATCGGGCGAAACGGTTGTCGATATCTCGGGATCGCGCTCGCAGACCAGGCCGTACGAGCAGGTGCAGTACGGCGAGGTCCATCGCCGGCTCGCCTCGGGCAAGGATTTCAATTGGCCGATGGCGCCCGGCTTGGATGGCACTCCGATCAACATTCGCGAGACGCCGGGCGATCCGCATTACGTGGACCACGCGACCACGCTGCTCGATCCCGCACGCGAGCTCGAATGGGCCACGGCGATCAATCTGAAGCACCATCTGCTGATCGGGTATCTGTTTCGGCGCGCCGAATATCCGTGGCTGCAGTACTGGGGCTGGTATCCGGCTTCGGGCAAATTCGCACGCGGCATGGAGTTTGCTACTCAGCCCTACGATGTGCCGCGGCGCGAGGTCATCACGATGGGAAAAATGTTCGACACCCCGGCGTTTCGCTGGCTGCCGGCGAAATCGAAAATCGGCACGCATTTCCTCGTCTTCTACACGCGGGTTCCGGATGATTTTCGCAAGGTTGACGACGTGCGGCTCGAAAACGGGCACATCGTAATCGAAGACCGCGCGGCCGCGAAACAGGTAACGCTCGCGAGCCGTTCGGGTTTGTAAACGCCGCGAACGGCGCTGCGCGAAATTGCGTAGACTTGATCGATGAGCCCGCGTTCTCTCAGCGAGGCGAAGGATAAGACACTCGGTATGCTCTGGCGCGAACTCTGCTATGCCTTCCGGCAGCTTCAAAAGAGCCCCGGTTTCACGATTCTGGCGGTTCTCACGCTCGCCTTCGGCATTGGGGCCAGCACGGCTGTTTTCACGCTGGTCGATTCCGTCATTCTGCAGCCCCTCAGCTATCGGGACAGCGGTCGCCTGAGCGTGGTTTGGGAGCGCGTGAGGTTCCTCGGCATTCCGTATGTGGGTGCAAATCCGCGCCACGTCGACGTATGGCAGAAGCGCGCCACGGCGTTCGAAAATCTGACGCTGGTACAGGAACGCACCAGCGGCGTGTCGATCGGTATGGAGCATCCGCAGGTCATGGGCACGGTGCGCGCGTATCCCAACCTGCTCGATGTGCTGCAAGTGAAGCCGATCCTGGGCCGCGGTTTTCGTCCGGAAGACGGCGTACGCGGCCACGAAAACGTCGCGATTCTCACGTACGGTCTGTGGCAGACGTTGTTTCACGGCGATCCGAACGCGATTGGCAAGACCCTGCGGGTGGCCGATGTGCCGCGCGTGATTGTGGGCGTGCTGCCCAGGTCTTTCCATTTCCCCAATGCCAATGCACTGAGCTCGATGAGCTCGACACAGGCCGCCGACAGTGCGCTGGCGCCCGAGCTGATTGTGCCGGTTGCGCTCGATCTGAATCGCTTCGACTGGAACGGCGAATACGGCAACTGGATCGCGCTGGCCCGGCTGAAACCCGGCGTAACTCCGAAACAAGCCGAAGCGCAGCTCAACACCCTCGAAGCACAGATTGTCGAGCAGATGCCGGCCGATCAACGCGACAACGAACCGAACGCTCTGCTCTCGTATGTGCAGCCCATGCAGGAAGCGGTGGTGCACTCGTCGAAGCTTGAATTGTGGCTGCTCATGGCGGCCGTGCTCGGGCTCATGCTGATTGCGTGCGTAAACCTGGCCAACGCACAATTGGGCCGCGCACTGACACGCGAACGGGAAGCGGCGGTACGCAGCGCGCTCGGCGCATCGGGCTGGCAGCTGCTCGCCTGTTCTCTTCTTGAGAGCGTTCTGCTGGCGCTGGCGGGCGGCGTGGGCGGCATTCTGCTCGCATCGGAAGCGCTCGACCTGTTCCGGCGCTACACACCCATTGATTTGCCGCGGCTGGCGGAGGTGCATCCGAATGCGGCGGTGCTGGTTTTTGCCTTGGTGCTGATGTGCGGCTGCGCTCTGCTGTTCGGAGTCTTGCCGGCGGCTCATTTTGTGCGCGCGAATCCGCAGCAAGCTCTCCAGCAGAACAGCGCGCGCACCGCGGGCAGCCGCGAAAATCGCAATCTGCGCCGCTGGCTGATCGGGCTCGAAGTATTCGGCTCTGCGGCGCTGCTGCTGATTATGGGACTGTTCGCGCGCAGCCTGTTTCATCTGCTCCAAAGCGACAAGGGTTTTGATTCGGCGCAGATTGTGGCGGCCGAGGTCGATCTGTCGGGAGCAGCCTATCGTGCGGACCAGACCAAGCGCAATTTCGACGATGGCGTGCTGCGCTCGCTGCGCGCGATTCCGGGCGTCGAATCGTCGGCACTGGTGAGCGCGATGCCGCTGGAGGGCGAGACCTGGATCGACGGCATCACACGCAGCGATAAACCGATGGCGAAACCGCCGCTCGCGAATTTCCGCTGGATCAGTCCGGGATATTTTCAAACCATTCGCGAACGCCTCGTCGCAGGCCGGCTGTTTGACGATCGCGACGCGAAGCAGAAGACGGTGATCATTTCGCAGGCTTCGGCACGCGCGGCGTGGCCCGGTGAAAATCCGATCGGACGCAAGATCCGGCACAACGGGCAGGACTACACGGTGGTCGGAATTGTGGCCGATGCGCGCAACAATTCGCTCAAGCTCGCGCCGGCCAACATGGTCTATTTCGATTTCCATGACGATGCGCCGTACTCGTCCGTGTTCCTGGTGCGCAGCCGCTTGCGGAGCGATCAGTTGATTCCGGCCGTGCGGCGCGCGATTTGGTCGCAGGGGCCGGATGCGGTGATTTCGCGCATCAAAACACTCGATTCGCAGCTGGCGGATTCGCTTGCACCCGAGCGTTTTGAAACAGCGGTGCTCACCGGCTTCGGGGCGGCGGCGCTGTTGCTCGCGATGCTCGGTGTGTACGGGGTGCTGAGCTACACGGTGGCGGCGCGGCGGCAGGAGATCGGGGTACGAATGGCATTGGGCGCCACCCGCGAAAGCATTTACCGGCTCACCATGCGGGAAGCTTTTCTGCCGGTTGCGGCCGGGCTCGCGGCGGGGTGGCTGCTGAGCGTTGCCCTCGCGCGGCTGGTGCGGTCGCTGCTGTATGGCGTGAGCACCATCGACGCCACGGTAAGCCTTGCTGTGATCTGCTTGTTTCTGCTGGCCGCCGCCATTGCAGCCTTCGTTCCGGCGCGCCGGGCGGCTTCGATCGACCCCATGGAAGCGCTGCGGACCGAGTAGTAAGAACAACTGTTCGGTTGCTATCCTGATAGAGATCCCGCACGGAATTTCTATCCCTTGAAAATTGGATTTGTAAGTCTCGGCTGCCCAAAGAACCTGGTCGACAGCGAAGTGATGATGGGCCAATTGGTCGCCGATGGCCATGAGCTCACGCATCAGCCTGGCGAAGCCGACGTCATCGTGGTCAATACCTGCAGCTTCATCGATCCGGCCAAGCAGGAATCGGTGGATACGATTCTCGAAATGGCCGAGTATAAGAAAACCGGTAAAGCACAGCGGCTGGTGGTCGCGGGCTGTCTGGTGGAGCGCTATCGCGAAGACATTCGCAAGAATCTGCCCGAAGTGGATGCCGTCCTCGGCACGAATGAACTGGCGAAAATCACCGCGCTTTGCGAAGGCCTCGAGCCGAAGGAGCTTGCGCCGGAGCCGTATCTCTATCACGATCTGACAGCGCGCATCTTCACCACCCCGCGGCATTCGGCTTACATCAAGATCGCCGAAGGCTGCGATCATCCCTGCTCGTTCTGCATTATTCCGCAGTTTCGCGGCAAGTTTCGCAGCCGCCGTCCGGAAAGCGTGGTCAACGAAGCGAAGCGCATGTTTGCCAGCGGCGTGCGCGAGATCAATTTGATCGGGCAGGATACGACCTGCTACGGCGAGGATTTCGGACTCAAAGATGGATTGGCCGACCTGCTGGCGCGGCTGGCATCGATTGAAACCGATCTGCCGAAATGGGTCCGCTTCCTGTACGCCTATCCGAATAAAGTGACGCAAAAGCTGCTCGATACAATTGCGGCGCATGAATCGCTGGTGAAATACATCGATATGCCGCTGCAGCATGCGAGCGCGGCAACGCTGAAACGGATGAAACGCGGCGCGAATGCCGATATCTTCTTGAAGCTGATCGAACGCATTCGCGCGACCATACCGGGCGTGGCGATTCGGACCAGCATGATCGTCGGATTTCCCGGTGAGACCGAGCAGGAATTCGAAGAGCTTTGTCAATTCGTGCAGGCGGCGCAATTCGATCGCCTTGGCGTCTTCTCGTACAGCGATGAAGAGACGAGCAAGAGTTTTCATCTGGAAAATAAAGTCGACAAACGCACGATCTACAACCGACGGCGCACGCTGATGGCGCTGCAGCGGCGCATCTCTCGCGCGCGAAATCGAAAGCTGATCGGGCAGGAGTTTCAGATTCTGCTGGAAGGACCATCTAAAGAGACGGAACTGCTCTGGGAGGCGCGGCTTTCCACGCAAGCGCCTGAAATCGATGGCGTTTGCTACATCAACGATTTTGGGAACGACGACGAAGCGCTTCCCCGCCCCGGAGAAATGCGGCGATTCCGCGTTACCGAAGCGCACGATTACGATCTGGTGGGAGCGCTGGCGGATTCGCCCGAGCCACGGCCGCTCGCGCAAGCGCCGCTCGCCGCTAATCCGTTCCCGATTCTCGCCTCGAACAGCAGAAGCAGCGCGATTCCCGCGCGTTGAGTCATGCCGCAAACTGTTCGTTGTCCGATCTGCAAAAAAGAAGTCCCATTCGACGCGCCGGAGATGCCCTTTTGCAGTAAGCGATGCCGTCTGCTCGACCTTGGCAACTGGGCTGCGGAGAAATACGTGATCTCGACGCCGGCGCACATTCCGGACGAAGAAGAGAGCGACGATTCCGAAGGCCCGAAACGGTGAAGCGCGCTGCGCTGGCGCTGGCAACCTGGTTTGGGTGCGGTTACTTCCCGTGGGGACCCGGAACGGCCGGCTCGCTGGCCGCTGTTCTGATCGCGATTGTTCTGCATGCGCAATGGAACGCGGGCCGCGGTGTGCTCTTGCTGCTCACGCTGGTCTTTCTTGTGCCGGGCGTCTGGTCAGCGACACAAACGGCGCGCATCACGGGACGAAGCGATCCGGGACTGGTGGTCGTCGATGAAGTGCTTGGGCAGTGGCTGACGCTGGCGGGTGCGACGGTGCTGAACTGGAAATCGCTGCTCGCGGGATTTCTGTTGTTTCGACTGTTCGATATCTGGAAACCCTGGCCGGTGCGCCGGTTGGAAGAATTGCCGGAAGGGATCGGGATTGTGGCCGACGATCTGGCGGCTGGAATCTACGGAGCGCTTATCTTGTATATAGGCGGCAGAGTTGGACTGTATTGACTATGGCGAATAAACAACACGCGGTCGATCTGGCGAAGGCGAGGCCACACGTTGCGCGCGTGGAGCCGGCGGCTGCCATTGTGGGCGGCGAGCTTCACATCCATGGCGATAACCTCACGCGCAACGGGCGTCCGCAGGTGCGCGTCGGGAACCAGAATGCGCACCTGATTATCGCCGGGGAACGCTATATTGTGGCGCGCGTGCCGGAATCGGCGATTGTCGGCGAGATCGTAGTAACCGACGGCGAGCAGCAGAGTGAAACCGTGGAGACGCATCTGGGTATTCAGATCGCGGACAGCCTGCATCCGGTAGCGAATCCGGCGGTGGATCGCGAAGGCAACGTTTACAGCACGTTCAGCGGCTCGCGCGGACAGAAGTCACCGGTCTCGCTGTACAAGATCGACACGAACTACAACTCGAAACCGTTTGTGACGGATCTGATGAACCCAACCGGTCTCGCGTTCGACCCGGAAGGCCTGCTGTATGTTTCGAGCCGCTACGACGGCATCGTGTATCAGATCACACCGACCGGAAACATGAGCGTCTACGTCGAGGGCATGGGCGTCGCAACGGGGGTGGCTTTCGATGGCGAAGGCAACCTGTATGTGGGCGACCGCAGCGGCACCGTTTTCAAGATCAGCAAATCGCGCCAGATTTATGTGTACGCGACGCTCGAACCCTCGATTGCTGCGTATCATCTGGCATTCGGGCCGGAGAATTATCTGTACGTGACAGGGCCGACGACCTCGAGCTTCGATTCGGTCTATCGTATTTCGACGGCGGGCGAAGTGGAGACGTTCTATCGCGGGCTGGGACGGCCGCAAGGGATGGCGTTCGACGCGCAGGGCAATCTGTACGTGGCGGCATCGCTCAAAGGGCGGCGCGGCGTGATCCGCATCGGCGCGGATCGCCATGCGGAGCAGTTCCTCTCCGGACCCGGCATCGTGGGGCTGGCGTTTACACCGTCGCGCGCGATGGTTCTGGCGACGCACAATGCACTCTTCCGAGTCGACGTCGATGTCGCGGGACGGCGTTTGTTCTAAAGCAGCGTTCTGATGCCGAAGAATGCCGAGATCATCGCCTGCGGCAGCGAACTGCTGACACCGCAGCGCACCGACACGAATTCGCTGGCGATTACCGATCAATTGAACCTGCTCGGGGTCGAGGTGATCCAGAAAGTGGTTGTAGGCGACGATCGCGAGCGGCTGGCCGATGCGATACGGGGCGCGCTGAAACGGGCCGAGATTGTGGTGATCTGCGGCGGACTGGGGCCGACCGAAGACGATGTGACGCGCGAAGCGGCCGCCGCAGCGCTGAATCGCAGGCTGGTGCTTTCGCTCGAACAGGAATCGATTCTGATTGCGCGTTTCCGGCAGATTAACCGGCCGATGGCGAAGAACAATCTGCGGCAGGCGTATCTGATCGAAGGCGCGGAAGCGATGCCGAATCCGCACGGCTCGGCTCCCGGACAATTTGTTTCCACCGAGCGCGGCGCACTCGCGTTGCTGCCCGGACCGCCGCGCGAACTGAAGCCGATGCTCGAGAATGAGCTGGTGCCGAGACTGCGGCCGGTGCTGCCGCCGCAAGAGATCTGCGTGCGGACGTTCCGGATCACGGGAATTGGCGAATCGGATCTGGATGCGCTGATTGCGCCGGTATACGGCAAGTACACGAATCCGGTGACGACAGTGCTGTCGGCGCCGGGCGATCTGTTTGTGCATCTGCGTGCGCGAGCCGATACGCGGGCGCAGGCCGAGGCGCTGCTGCGGGAAGTGGGAAATCCCATTGCGGAACTGCTGGGCGACCGGGTGTACAGCACGGATGCCAACGAGTCGCTCGAAATGGTAGTCGCGCGTATGCTGCGGCAGAAGCGCGCCACAGTGGCAAGCGCAGAGAGTTGCACGGGCGGACTGCTGGCCGCGAGACTGACGGAAACGCCGGGTAGTTCGCATACGTTTCTGGGCGGCTTTGTCACGTACAGCGAGGTGCAGAAGCGCGAGGTATTGGGGATTCCGGGCGATCTGCTGGCCAAACATTCAGCGGTGAGCGAACCAGTGGCGGCGGCAATGGCCGAAGCGGTGCGCAAACGGGCTGGCTCGACATACGCGCTTTCCACGACCGGTTACGCAGGCCCGGACGGCGGCACGCATTTCGATCCGGTGGGCACGGTGTATATCGGAGTGGCGACGCCGGACGGAACCAGGGTGACGCGCGTGCGCTACACACCGGATCGCTGGCGGGTGCGGACGCTGGCGGCGCAATCGGCATTGGATTTATTGCGGCGGGAGATGTTGAAGAGCAGCCGTTAGCGCGGTGCGCTTACAGCCGGAAATTCGGCGCCGTTGGCTTGAGTGGCTTTCTGCGAAGCAGCGGTGTCGATGGCGCCGACAGCGATCTTGCGGGCGGGCTCGCTCGATAAATCCCAGAAGGTGTTGCCGATCACGGCGTAGTTCTGCGTCTGGAAGCTCTGGCCACTCTTGAGCACAACCGTAATGGCGGGCGCGGGCGGCGGCGGTTCTTCTTCGACAGCGGGCTGGTCGGGAGTGGCCGGCTGCGAACTGCGGGCGAGCTGATCCTGCAGATTCTGCAACTGCTGGCTCAATTGTCTGAGCTGTTCACTCAAAGCGGCTGTATCGCCGGAGGAGGTGTCCGGTGCGGCGGCTTCGGCTGGCACGGAATCCCCGACATAGGGAAGAAAGAGCGGAGCGGCGACAAACGCGCCCGGCGCCGAACGATTGCGATGCGCTGGAGTGCCGGAAGTGCTGCGATGTGCGGCGGGTGGCTTTGCGACGGGCACGGAATTGGGCGAGATTCCAACTGATCGCGGACTGAGGCCGATCGACTGCGGGCTGGTTCCGATGGACTGCGGCATCTGGAACGGCGCGATGGGAGACGGGTTGCCGCTCGATTGCGCTTGCGGGGTTGCCTTCTGGGCGAAGGCGTACGCGGGCAGCAGGAGCGCGAAAGCAAGCGAGCAGCGAAGCCGAACGACTTTCGACATCAACTTTCCCGCCTTCAGCTTAGCGCGAATGGCAGCAGACGGCGCGTTTCCTACAATGAGAGTTTCATGCGGATCGCGCTCGCGCAGATCAACAACACTGTGGGAGATCTGGAGGCCAATGCGGCGCGCATTCTCGAGTTCGCACATTTGGCCGAGCAGCGCGCCGCAGACGTGGTGGCTTTTCCCGAACTGGCGTTGACCGGCTATCCGCCGCGCGATCTGGTGGAGAAGCACTCGTTTCTGGATCGCACGGCTGCCGCGCTGGAGGACATTGCGCGTGCTTCGGCAGATCTCAAAGTGGTGCTGGTGGTGGGATTCGTCGACCGGGCAAAGGATTCGGCGATTCGCGCGCGCAATGCGGCCGCTGTGATCGAAAAAGGCAAAGTCGTTTTCCGGCAGACAAAGATGCTGCTGCCGAATTACGACGTCTTCGACGAGATGCGCTATTTTCAGCCGGCGCAGGAGCAGTGTCTTTTCGAGATCTGCGGCAAGAAGACGGCGATTGTGATCTGCGAAGACGCCTGGAACGACAAGCAGTTCTGGGAACGGCGCCGCTACTCGCGCGATCCGCTGGAAGAGCTGGCGCAGAAGGGCGCGGAGCTGATTCTTTCGATCAACGCGTCGCCCTGGAACATCGGCAAGCGCAAACAGCGACAGGAAATTTTCCGTGCGATTGTGCATCGATTCAAAATTCCGGCGGTGTATGTGCATATGGTTGGGGGAAACGATCAGCTCGTTTTCGACGGCTCGAGTTTCGCACTGACGGCTGACGGGAAGCTGGCCGCGGTGGCTAAGTCGTTCGAAGAAGACCTGATACTTTTTGACACGGAAACGGGAACGGGCGATATGCACCCGACCGATCCGAATCTGGACGATGCGGCGTATGACGCGCTGGTGCTCGGGACGCGCGATTACATTCGCAAATGCGGCTTTCGCAGCGTGCTGGTGGGCCTGAGCGGCGGCATCGATTCGGCGCTGGTGGCGACGATTGCGGTCGAGGCGGTCGGCAAGGAGAATGTGACGGGCGTGGCGATGCCGGGGCCGTACTCGTCGGAACACAGCGTGGCAGATGCGCGCGCGCTGGCGCAGAATCTGGGGATTCGGTTCGAGATCGAGACGATCAATGCGGGATACGAGGCGATGATCAACACGCTGGCACCGTTGTTCAAAGGATACGCGCCGGATACGACGGAAGAGAACCTACAATCGCGGCTGCGCGGCCTGGTGCTGATGGCGCTCTCGAATAAGTTTGGCTCGCTTGTGCTGACGACGGGAAACAAGAGCGAGATCGCGGTCGGTTATTGCACGTTGTATGGCGATATGTGCGGCGGACTCGCGGTGATCAGCGACGTGCCGAAGACGATGGTGTACCGGCTGGCGCGGCTGGCGAACTGCCGATTCCAGAAGCGCGGGTTGCCGGCGCCGATTCCGGAAAATACGCTGACGAAACCGCCTTCGGCGGAGTTGCGTCCGGACCAGAAGGATACCGACAGTTTGCCCGAGTATGATCTGCTGGACGCGATTCTGCAGAAATATGTGGAAGAGTACAAGACGGTGCGCGAGATTGCGGCGGAGACGGGCGCCTCGGATGAGCTGGTGCGGGAGATCGTGCGGAAGGTGGATCGCAATGAGTATAAGCGGCAGCAGGCGGCGCCGGGATTGCGGATTACGCCGAAGGCGTTTGGGGTGGGGCGACGCTTTCCGATTGCTCATCGTTTTACGGAGTGAAGGACACCAATCGCTTCGCTCATGGCTCTGAAGGATATGCGGAAGCTCTGGATTTTTGTCGTGATACTGGGCGTTTGCGTTTCGCAGAAGGCGCCCAAAGAGCAGGTCGGGCCGCTGGCGGGCGGCGGATTTCTGTTGAACAGCGGCTGGAAGTTGCAGGCGGTGGGCGACCAGATTCCGGTGGATACGTTTCCGATGAGCACGGCGGTTTCAAATAACGGGAAGTATCTGCTGGTACTCAATGGTGGATACAATCCTCCGACGGTCAGCGTGATCGATATTGCGGCGAAGCATGAAATTGGACGAACCGATCTGCCGGATGCGTGGCTGGGGCTGACGGTCGCACCCAACAGCGACAAGTTTTACGTGGGCGGCGGCAGCAGCGGCAAGGTGTATGAGCTGCAGCTCCGTGAAAACGGGACAGTTGCGAAATCTCGCGAGTTTGTGATCACGGCGGGTGCGAATAGTCCGGCGACTCCATTTATTGGAGACGTGGCGCTTTCGCCCGATGCACGGATGCTGTATGCGGCGGATCTGTATGGCGACAGCATTGCAGCGGTGAATGTGCAGACGGGCAAGATGGTGGATCGCTGGCATACGGGACGGCGGCCCTATCGGATTGTGCTTTCGCCGAACGGCGCGCAGATGTTTGTGAGCAGCTGGGGCGACGGATCGATTTACGAACATCAGGCGGCGAGCGGGGTGGAGATGGCGCGGATTCGAGTGGCTCCGCATCCGACCGACATGCTGTGGGTGAATAAGCCGGCGCCGGCCGGGGAGAACGGGCCGAGTTATGCGGCACGGTTGTTTGTGGCGGCTTCGAATACGAACAATGTGTATTCGTTTGGGGTGACCAGCGACAACCAACTCACGATGCTCGAAGCGATCAACGTTTCGATGACACCGATGCATCCGCTGGGTATGACGCCATCGGCGCTGGCAGTAGGGCCGAACGGGCAGCATCTTTACATTGCGTGTTCGGATGCGAATGCAGTGGCGGTAGCGGATATCTCGGCAGAGCACAGCAGAGTGCTCGGGTTTATTCCGACGGGCTGGTATCCGACGGCGGTGCGCACGCTCGCGAATGGATTGCTGGCGATTGCGAACGGGAAAGGGCTGGGGAGCAAACCGAATCCGAACGGGCCGAATCCGACGAAACATACGGCGATTGCGCACGAGGGCGACAAACGCGTGCGGCAGGACGAGTATGTGGCGCATATCCAGACGGGGACCGCTGCGCTGCTTCCGGTACCGACGGCGGATCAGATGCCGACCTACACACAGACGGTGCTCGAGAATTCGCCCTATCGTGATGAGCTGATTTACGGGCCGATGGCAGAGCCGAAAGAAGCGCAATTCGCCAGGACGGATCAGCACGCTTCGCCGATTCAGCACGTGATCTATGTGATCAAAGAGAACCGCACGTACGACCAGGTGCTGGGCGACATGGGGGAAGGTAACGGCGACAAATCGCTGACGCTGTTTGGCGAGCAGGTAACGCCGAATCTGCACGAGCTGGCGCGCGAATACATTCTCTACGACAACTTCTACGAGAACGCGGATGTGAGCGCGGACGGGCACAACTGGGCCTCGGCGGCGATTGCGCCGGATTACACGATGAAGCTGTGGCCCAACGAATACGCGGATCGCAGCAAGCGCTACGACTTCGAAGGCGGCGAACCGGCGAACACACCTCCGGCTGGTTATATCTGGAACAATGCGCTGCAGGCGGGAATTACCTTTCGCAACTACGGCGAATGGGTCGAGAACATTCCGCTGAAACAGGTGAAGGGCGAGCGGCAGATCGAGAAGGTGAACGATCCGCCGCTGGCGAACTACACGGATATGAACTTTCGCAGCTTCGACCTGGAGTATTCGGATCTGGACCGGGCGAAAGAGTTCATTCGCGAGTGGAAGGAATTTGACGCGAGGCACAACGCCCCGCAGCTGATCATTCTGCGGATGCCGAACGATCACACGCAGGGTACGAAGGCGGGCGCGCTGACGCCGCTTGCTTATAACGCGCAGAACGACTACGGCATGGGGATGGTGGTGGACGCGGTCTCGCACAGCAGTCTGTGGCCGACGACGGCCATTTTCGTGATTGAGGACGATGCGCAGAACGGGCCGGATCATGTGGATTCGCATCGCGCGCCGGTGTGGGTGATTTCGCCCTACACGCGGCGCGGCATGGTGGATTCGACGATGTACAACCAGGCGAGCGTGCTGCGGACGATCGAGCTGATTCTCGGGTTGCGGCCGATGACGCACTTCGATGCAGGGGCGAGGCCGATGTTCGCGAGCTTCGCCGATCAGCCGGATGCGAAGCCGTTCGATGTGATTGCGCCGAAGAGTTCGCTGACAGAACGCAACCCGGCGAATGGGGCGGGCGCACAGGCTTCGGCGCACATGCATTTCGAAAAAGAAGATATGGTGGATGATGATGAGCTGAACGCGGTGCTCTGGCGGGCGATCAAGCACACGGATCCGCCGCCGCCGGTACGCAGTATGTTCGTGCGATAGCGGCGGAACTTTTGCTCGGCTTTTTGCGTTCAGAGAGGCGAGGGCAAAATTATGTACTGCAGCAACTGCGGTATTGAAGTCTCCGAGGCGTTCCGCTATTGCCCGCAATGCGGAACGACGACACACCAGGACGGGATTCGCGGGACCGACGGCAGGCCGCCACGGGTCTTGAACCGGCCGCGGCAGGGGCGCAAGATTGAGGGTGTCTGCGCCGGGATTGCGAAGTACCTGGACATTGATGTGACGCTGGTTCGCATTGTGATGACCGTGCTGGCGATCTGGCCGCCGGGCGTGGGACTGATCCTGTATATCGTTTGCTGGATTGTGATGCCGAATGAGCCGCTGCTGCTGCCGCCGGCTTCGCAGCCTTCCGACGTACCCGTTTCCTGAACGGCGCAAAAGCGCGGTGCAACAGAACGCGGGCGTCGGCGTCTTACCGGGCATGAGCATTGCGGAAAAACTCGGGCTCGGCTCGGATCGTAAAGTGCGTTACGGGATTGTCGGACTGGGCGACATCTCGCAGGAAGCGCTGATGCCGGGCGTGAAGCATACGGGCAACTCGGAGATCACGGCGCTGGTGACCGGCGATCGCGAAAAAGCTCGGGCACTGGCGGAGCGCTACCAGGTCGGGAACATCTACGGCTACGACGAATTTGCGAAGTTCCTCGGGTCGGGGGTAGCGGACGCGATTTATCTGGCGACGCCCAACTGGCGGCATGCGGAGTTTGCGATTCCGGCGCTCAAGGCGGGCGTGCACGTGCTGCTCGAGAAGCCGATGGAGATCGATTCGGAGAAATGCCGGGAGATCATTAACGCGCAGAGAGCTTCGAAGGCCAAGCTGATGATTGCGTACCGGCTGCATTTCGAGCCGGCGACGCTGGCGCTGATCGATCTGGTGCGTTCGGGGAAGCTGGGCAAGCTGCGATTCTTTACATCGAGTTTTGCGCAGAACGTAAAGCCGGAAAATCATCGCGCGCAGAACGGGCCGGATGCGGGGCCGGTGTTCGATATGGGGCCGTACCCGATTAACGCGGCGCGCAATCTGTTTGAGGCCGAGCCGGTGGAAGTGAGCGCGTTCGGGACTCGGCACGGGGATGCGCAGCTGGGCGATTTCGATCATACGGTTGCCGTGACGATGCGCTTTCCGGAAGAGCGGCTGGCGCAGTTTGTCGTTTCGTATGCGGGCAACAGCATCGACTCGTACACGGTGGTGGGCTCGGAAGGAAGCGCGACGGTTTCGCCCGGGTTCATCTACGGAAAATCGCTTGAGTACGAGCTGACGGTTGGCGAAGACAAGAAGACCGAGAGCTTCAAGAATACGGACCAGTTTGGCGGCGAGCTGAAGTACTTCTCCGAGTGCGTGCTGAACGATCGCGATCCGGAGCCGGACGGCGAAGAGGGGCTGATGGATGTGCGCGTGATCGAAGCGATTCTGCGGGCGCTCGAGACGGGAACGGCGCAGAAGCTGGAGCCGGTGCGGCGGAGCAAGCGGATCGATACGGCGCAAGTGGAGAAGCTGGGCGCAGTAAAGCCGCCGGAACCGGTGAATGCGGAGAGTCCGGCGCGGTGAGGGCGCAGGTCCGACGTACTAAAGCGGGCGGCTCGGCCCGCCACGGCCTGCTGACCGCTCCTTTCAGTCGCGGCTCGGTAAGCAGTTCGAGACTTTGACGCGAATTTTTGCGCCGGGGAGTAGCTACGCGGCTTTGCTTTGGGCCGGTTTGCGGTCCCAGAGGGTCATCAGGCGCTCTTCGATTTCGGGGAGTGAAAATTCAAAGCCAAATTCGGACGGGTTGAACGGGATTTGCTTTTCGCTGCAGCGTTCCAGAAGACGGGCGGCGCGGGTGAGTTCTTCTTCGCGCTGTTTGCGGCGTTCGATCTGGAGTTCTTTCAGTTCTTTGATGTTCTTGTCGAGATAGCTGCGGAGACGGC